>WPCI01204392.1_pt1 | contig 378711 bp, 326 predicted proteins | sample 5399871 | NCBI WGS metagenome assembly WPCI01 (sample SAMN12869469, study PRJNA574797) | sludge metagenome | isolation source: wastewater treatment of pH7 | place: China:Beijing | collected 2019-05-20
GGTAGCCGCCCAGGCGGCCACCCCGGTCGCTGCGCATGCGACCGGGGTGCTTGCTGCTGCCAGCAACGCGGCGCCGTCCTCGGTCGGGCGTGGCGGCGGCAGCCTGTCCTTGCGGCAGGTATCGGTGCGCTATGCCGGCCATGGCAATGATGGCAAAAGCCTGGCCTTGCACCAGCTGGATCTCGATATTGCGCCGGGGGAGTTCGTCGTGGCGCTGGGCGCATCCGGTTGCGGCAAGACTTCCCTGTTGAATGTGATTGCAGGCTTTACCGGCGTGTCGGCGGGACAGGTCCTGCATGATGGCCGTCCGGTGCGGGGGCCCGACGCCTCGCGTGGCGTGGTATTCCAGAAGCATGCGCTGTTGCCTTGGCTTTCTGCGCTGGAGAATGTCATGCTAGGGCCGCGCCTGCGAGGTGTCTCGCGCGCGGTGAGTCGGGCGCAGGCAATGGAGTACCTGGCGCGGGTCGGGTTGGCCGGCCAGGAAGCGGCCAGGGTATGGCAGTTGTCCGGGGGCATGCAGCAGCGAGTGGGTATTGCGCGGGCGCTGGCCAGTGATCCGGATGTGCTGCTGCTGGATGAACCCATGGGTGCACTGGACGCTTTTACCCGGGAATCCATCCAGGCGCTGCTACTGGACCTCTGGTCACGTACGGGCAAGACAATTCTGCTGATTACCCATGACGTCGAGGAAGCGCTGTTTCTGGCTAGCCGGCTGATTGTCATGGCGCCGTCGCCCGGCCGGGTGGTGGGGGAGCGGCAGTTGTTCTTCGGACGACGCTATCTGGCTGGGGATGCGCCGCGGGCGGTCAAGTCGGCAGCGGGTTTCATCGCCGAGCGCGAGCGTCTGCTGGCGTGGATTGCCGAGCTGGGGGCAGGTGAGGCCGGTGCGGCTGTGCCACTGGCGGAGGAAGGACTGGCGCATGGCCGCGGAGCGGCAAGCGGTGTCAATGGCGCGGGCAGGCGGGGCTTCGTGGACGTGGCGGCAGCGCCTGTGCAGCAGGATGCGTTGGCCGGCTATGTGCTGGAAGAGTGCAGCAGTGAGGCGGCCGGTCTACGGCCGATGCGCGCATGACGGGGCCGCAGCAAACGGTGGGCAGGCCTGAGCAGTCAGGCCTGCCGGTGGTTGCTCAGTACCGTGTGCCGGGTGATGGCAACAGCCGCTGGATCAGCCTGGTTTGTGTCGTGGCCTTGCTGTCATTGTGGTGGCTGGCGACGCATCAGGGCTGGCTGCCGCCCTTGTTTCTGCCGGCGCCGGAAGCGGTGTGGACGGCGCTCGGGAATGCCTGGTTCGGCGACATCCAGGGCGGCGAGCCCCTGCTTGAACACCTGAAGTGGAGTGTGATCCGCGTGTTCGGCGCTTTCGCGCTAGCAGTGGTCACGGCCGTGCCCGTAGGTATTGCAATGGGTGTCAGCCGCATTGCACGCGGTATCTTCGATCCGCCCATCGAGTTCTATCGGCCTTTGCCGCCGTTGGCCTATTTGCCGCTGATAGTCATCTGGTTTGGCATCGACGAAATGGCCAAGCTTGTGCTGATCTGGCTGGCCTGCTTTGCCCCGATCGCGCTGGCGGCCAGAGCGGGGGTGCGCAGCGCCAGCGTGGAGCAGATCAATGCCGTGCTGTCATTGGGAGCGAGCCGCTGGCAACTGATATGGCATGTGATCCTGCCGGCAGCGTTGCCCGATATCCTGGTGGGCCTGCGCATTGCTGTCGGATTCGGCTGGACGACACTGGTGGCGGCGGAAATGGTTGCTGCCAGCGTAGGCCTGGGGCAAATGGTCCTGAATGCATCCAGCTTCTTGCGTACCGATATCGTGGTGATGGGTATTCTGGTGATTGCGTTGGTGGCCTGGGCCGTCGATTTGCTGATGCGCGGCCTCGAGCGAGTGCTGGTGCCTTGGCGCGGCAAGGCGTGATTCCGGCCGGGCGGGCTGCGGGAAGGGGAAGGCTGTTGCCCTAGAAAAAATGCCCTGCACCATCAATGGTGCAGGGCATTTTGCATGACGGCCCCGCTGGCAGTGTAGCGGGGCGGGCCAGGATTTACAGCAGGTCCTTGACGCCGTCGCGCTCTTCGAGCAGCTCTTTCAGCGTGAAGTCCAGGCGTTCGCGCGAGAATGCGTCGATTTCCAGGCCTTCGACGCGTTTGTACTCGCCGTTTTCGGTGGTCACCGGCACGCCGTAGATGATGCCTTCCGGAATGCCATAGGAACCGTCAGAGGGCACGCCCATCGTGACCCACTTGCCGTTGCTGCCCAGCACCCAGTCACGGATGTGGTCGATGGCGGCGTTGGCGGCCGAGGCAGCCGACGACAGGCCGCGGGCCTGGATGATGGCGGCGCCGCGCTTGCCCACGGTGGGGATGAAGTCGTCGCGGTTCCAGGCATCATCGTTGATGAGGTCTTTCAGGCTCTTGCCGTTGACGGTCGCGAAGCGGAAGTCGGGGTACATCGTGGGCGAGTGGTTGCCCCACACGACCAGGTTCTCGATGTCGGCGACGGCCACGTTGGCCTTGGCCGCCAGTTGCGTCAGGGCACGGTTGTGGTCCAGGCGCAGCATGGCGGTGAAGTTCTTCGCGGGCAGGTCCGGCGCGGATTGCTGGGCGATGTAGGCATTGGTGTTGGCAGGGTTGCCGACGACCAGGACTTTGACGTCGCGGCTGGCCACGTCGTTCAGCGCCTTGCCTTGTTCCGTGAAAATCTTGGCGTTAACGTTCAGCAGGTCCTTGCGTTCCATGCCGGGGCCGCGGGGGCGGGCGCCCACGAGCAGAGCGATGTCGGCATCCTTGAAGGCTTCGCGAGGATCGCTGTGCGCGGTGATGGCTTGCACCAGCGGGAACGCGCAGTCGTCCAGTTCCATGATGACGCCCTTGAGCGCCTGTTGGGCCTTTTCGTCAGGGATTTCCAGCAGTTGCAGGATGACAGGCTGGTCTTTACCCAGCATTTCACCCGAAGCAATGCGGAACAGCAGCGCGTAGCCGATCTGGCCGGCGGCGCCGGTGACGGCAACACGTTTTGCAGGCTTGGACATTCTTCAATCTCCGTAGGTCTTGGTAATGGCGCCGGACGAGATGTCCGGCGGTTTGCATGATGTTCGGGCGCGACGATCGCCTGCAGCAGGCAAGCGGGCAGCAGGCACCATGATGGTGCGCACATCATGCCGCAGCGCCGCAAATATTAAACCTTCAATGGCGATGTTGCTATGAGACCGACACTGATTTTCATCAATTCCAGATGGAATTCCATTTCAACGATGAATTAATTCTCATTGACTGGATTCTGTTGTATTTCCATCTATTGAATTTTCAGATTCGTGAAAGGTTCATTAAAAATCTTAGAGCAAAAATCCAACGAGCGTCAAACGATCTTATATCTTATATAAGACAAAAGAGTGCTGGATTTATGCACGATTCGTATGCGACAATTGGCCCCGTTTCCGATTCTTTCCTACCGGCAGGTTCCGGCAAGCGGCCAGTCCGCAGCCGGGCCCATGGTTTCGTGCTTTATGTCTGAAATACCTGGCGAATCTTCTTCAGCGCGACCGCGGACGGCGACGCGCCAGGTGGTGCGTGCGGCAGGCGCCGGCGGCGCGGCATTCAGTCCGCTGTACCGGCAGATCAAGGCATTGATCGTCGACAGCCTGGAGCGCGGCGAATGGAAGCCCGGTGAATCCATTCCCAGTGAAATGGAACTGGCGGCGCGTTTCCACGTGAGCCAGGGCACCGTGCGCAAGGCAATCGACGAACTTGCCGCCGAACATTTGCTGATGCGGCGGCAGGGCAAGGGCACGTTCGTCGCCACCCACAGCGAGCCGCGCACCCGCTATCGTTTCCTGCGCCTGGCCAGTGACGACATCACGGATAGCGGTGGCGCCCAGAGCCGTTTCATCGACTGCCGGCGGGCGCGTGCCAGCGCCGATATTGCCAAGGTACTGGCGCTGCGTACCGGTGATCCTGTCATTACGATCCGGCGCGTGCTGTCCTTCGATGGCGAACCTACCGTGATTGACGACATCTGCCTGCCTGGCGGTCCGTTCCGCCGCCTGACGGCGGAGCTGCTGGCCGGCTACCGCGGCCCGCTCTATGCCTTGTTTGAATCGGAATTCGGCATCAGCATGGTGCGTGCCGACGAGAAACTAAAAGCGGTGGCTGCCACCGAAGAAGATGCGACTTTGCTGAGTGTGCAGGCGGGGTCCCCATTGCTGCAGGTGGAGCGGGTTTCCTATACGTATGGCGATCGTCCCATGGAATACAGAAGGGGTTTATACATCACGGAGCGTTACTACTATCGCAACAGTTTGAAGTGAATCCGGTGTAACATACTGCTGCCCGCGTTTTGTGATGATTTGAAACCCCAACTGACATAAGCGAAAATAGCGCGTTTGCCTAATTTTTTTAGAAACGAGGCTGTCCATGAGTGATTCCATAACCAAGCCGCGTCCCACTTACAAAAACGTAGGTGTGCCGCAACTCCTTGTCTATCTTCGGCATATGCCGGCGCCGGGCAAGTTATCCATCCTGCATCGCGCCAGCGGCGTGATTCTTTTCCTCTGTCTTCCGTTGGTGATCCTGCCTCTGTTCGCCAAGAGTGTCGGTTCCGAGGCAAGCTACGCGTCCATCGCGGAAATCGCCGGCAATCCGCTGGTGAAACTCGTGCTGTTGGCCATTATCTGGGGCTACCTGCACCATTTCTGTGCTGGCATCCGCTTCCTGCTGCTCGACCTGCACATCGGTGTCGAGAAGGTTGCGGCCCGCAAGAGCGCGACCACTTCGCTGGTCATCAGCCTGATCCTGACCGTCATCCTCGGCCTGAAACTTTTCGGAGCATGGTAATGGGAGCCCCTGATAACATCGGCCCGCGTCGCCTGGTCGTCGGCGCACACTATGGCGTGAAGGATTTCATCGCACAGCGCCTGACCGCAATCATTCTCGCCACCTATACGCTGGTGTTGCTGATCGGCATCCTCGTGATGCCCGAATTCAACTACGCCAACTGGAAGGCATTGTTCACGTTCCATGTCTTCGCCCTGCCTGTGGGCCAGATCCTGGCCACTCTCGCATTCATTTCGCTGGCCTGGCACGCCTGGATCGGCGTTCGCGATATCTGGATGGACTACGTGCGCGCCGTCAGCGTGCGTCTGTTGCTGCACACCCTGACGATTCTGTGGCTGGTTGGTTCGGTCGCTTATTTCGCACAAATCCTTTGGAGCCTGTAAGCCGTGGTCGCTGTCAAAAAATCTCTTCCGCGCCGCCAGTTTGACGTTGTCGTCGTGGGTGCCGGCGGCGCCGGCATGCGTTGTTCCCTGCAACTTGCACAGGCGGGCCTGTCCGTGGCCGTGCTGTCCAAGGTTTTTCCAACCCGCTCGCATACCGTTGCTGCCCAAGGCGGCGTCAGCGCTTCGCTGGGCAATATGAGCGAAGACAACTGGTACTGGCACATGTACGACACCGTCAAGGGGTCGGATTGGCTGGGCGACCAGGATGCCATCGAGTTCATGTGCCGTGAGGCTCCTCACGCCGTGTACGAAATGGAACACTTCGGCATGCCTTTCGACCGCAACCCGGACGGCACCATTTACCAGCGTCCGTTCGGCGGGCATACGGCCAACTTCGGTGAAAAGCCGGTGCAACGCGCCTGTGCCGCCGCTGACCGTACCGGTCACGCACTGCTGCATACGCTGTACCAGCGCAACGTTTCGGCCCGCACCCAGTTTTTCGTGGAATGGATGGCGCTGGACCTGATCCGCAACGACGAAGGCGATGTCCTCGGCGTGACTGCGCTGGAAATGGAAACCGGCGAAATCTACATCCTGGAAGCCAAGACCACGGTGCTGGCCACCGGTGGCGCCGGCCGTATCTGGGCTGCGTCGACCAACGCCTTCATCAATACTGGTGACGGCCTGGGCATGGCGGCACGTGCCGGCATACCGCTGCAGGATATGGAATTCTGGCAATTCCACCCGACTGGCGTGGCCGGCGCAGGCGTGCTGATTACCGAAGGCGTGCGTGGCGAAGGCGGCATCCTGCTGAACAAGGATGGCGAACGCTTCATGGAGCGCTATGCGCCCACGCTGAAGGATCTGGCGCCGCGTGACTTCGTGTCGCGCTCGATGGACCAGGAAATCAAGGAAGGCCGCGGCTGTGGCCCCGACGGCAGCTACGTGGTGCTCAAGCTTGACCACCTGGGCGCTGACGTCATTAAGAAGCGTCTGCCTTCGATCCGCGATATCGCCATCAAGTTCGCCAATGTCGATCCGATCAAGGAACCGATTCCGGTCGTTCCTACCATCCACTACCAGATGGGCGGTATTCCGACCAACTTCTATGGCCAGGTGATGGATCGCAAGAACGGCGAGAACCAGGTCGTCAACGGCCTGTACGCCATCGGCGAATGCGCCGCGACTTCCGTGCACGGCGCCAACCGCCTGGGTACGAACTCGCTGCTCGATCTGATCGTGTTTGGCCGTGCTGCCGGCAACCACATCGTGGCCGCGCACCCGGAACGCCAGCATGCGCACAAAGCGCTGGCGATGGAATCGGTCGACGCTTCGATGGCGCGTGTCGATGCCATCGAATCGCGTACCGGCGGCGAGCCGACGCAGGAAGTGGGCAATGCCATCCGTATGTCCATGCAGCATCACTGCGGCGTGTTCCGCACGTTGGAACTGCTGGAAGAGGGCGTGGGACAGATCGCCGAACTGAACGAGCGTGCCAAGCACATTTCGTTCAAGGACAAGTCCAAGGTCTTCAATACCGCCCGCGTCGAAGCGCTGGAACTGTCCAACATGATCGAAGTGGCCCGCGCCACCATCCTGTCGGCCTCCAAGCGCTACGAAAGCCGTGGCGCGCATGCCCTGGACGATTACCCGACCCGCGACGACGAAAACTGGCTGCGCCATACGCTGTGGTACTCCGCGACCAACAGCCTGGAGTACAAGCCGGTGCAGATGAAGCCCCTGACCGTCGACTCCTTCCCGCCCAAGGCGCGTACCTTCTAAGCAGGACCCAGTCATGAGCACCAAACGTATCGTTAAGTTCGAAATCTACCGCTACGATCCGGACAAGGATGAGCGTCCGTACATGCAGAAGCTGGAGGTGGAGCTGCTGCCCACCGACAAGATGCTGCTGGACGCCATCATCCGCATCAAGAACTCGGTGGACGACAGCCTGGCCCTGCGCCGCTCCTGCCGTGAAGGCGTGTGCGGTTCGGACGCCATGAACATCAATGGCAAGAATGGCCTGGCCTGTACGACCAACCTGCGCGACCTGAAGGAACCCATCGTTCTGCGGCCGCTGCCGGGTCTGCCGGTTATCCGTGATCTGATCGTCGATATGACGCACTTCTTCAATCAGTATCACTCGATCCGGCCGTACTTGATCAATGACACCCCCCCGCCCGAGCGCGAGCGTCTGCAGACGCCCGAAGCCCGCGAAGAGCTGGACGGTCTGTACGAGTGCATTCTGTGCGCGTGCTGCTCGACGTCCTGCCCCTCGTTCTGGTGGAACCCCGACAAGTTCGTCGGTCCTGCCGGGCTGCTGGCGGCCTACCGCTTCATTGCGGACAGCCGTGACGAAGCGACCGGTTCGCGCCTGGACAATCTGGAAGACCCGTATCGCCTGTTCCGATGCCACACCATCATGAACTGTGTCGATGTCTGTCCGAAGGGTTTGAACCCGACGCGCGCTATCGGAAAAATCAAAGAATTGATGGTGCGTCGCGCTGTCTGACCGCTGTTAGGGTTGCGGCGTGCAGGGTTTTTTTAGGAAGGAAGGTTAGATGTCAAAACTGACCGATCTGGATCGTGTTCGTCTGCGCTGGCGTGGCCGGCGCGGTATGCTGGAAAACGATCTGATAATCACCCGGTATCTGGACGCCTATGAGGCGGATCTGGACGATGAGGACGTTGCCGTGCTCACTCAGCTGTTCGAGCTGAGCGATAACGACCTGTTCGATCTGCTGCTGGCGCGCAGCGAACCGGAGGGTGACCTTGACACGCCGCGCATGCATAAGGTCCTTGGCCTGATGCGCGCACTTTGATCATTCACTAAAGTAGAGGATGCATTGCAATGAAACTGTCCGACAAGAAGGCAACGCTAAGCTTTTCCGATGGTTCGGCTTCGGTTGAATTCCCTGTTTACCAGGGCACGGTTGGCCCGGATGTGATTGATATCCGTAAGCTCTACGGGCAAACGGGCATGTTCACGTATGATCCCGGTTTCCTTTCGACCGCATCTTGCTCGTCTGCCATCACTTACATCGACGGCGACAAGGGCGAGCTGCTGTATCGCGGCTACCCGATCGAGCAACTGGCCCAGAACTGCGACTTCCTGCAAGTCTGCTACCTGATCCTGAATGGCGAACTGCCCGACGAAAAGCAAAGCGCCGATTTCGACTACGCTGTCACGCATCACACCCTGGTACACGACCAGCTGCAGTTCTTCCTGCGTGGCTTCCGCCGCGACGCGCACCCGATGGCCGTGCTGACGGGCCTGGTTGGTGCCTTGGCGGCGTTCTACCATGACTCCACCGACATCAACAATCCGGAGCATCGCCGCATTTCCGCGATCCGCCTGATTGCCAAAATGCCGACGCTGGTCGCCATGGCGTACAAGTACTCCGTGGGCCAACCGCTGGCTTATCCGCGCAACGACCTGTCGTACACCGGCAATTTCCTGCGCATGATGTTCAGCAACCCGTGCGAAGACTACGTGGTCAACCCCGTCGTCGAGCGCGCCCTGGATCGCATCTTCATCCTGCACGCTGACCACGAACAGAATGCCTCGACTTCGACCGTGCGCCTGTGCGGTTCGTCGGGCACCAACCCGTTCGCAGCCATTGCCTCCGGCGTGGCTTGCCTGTGGGGTCCGGCTCACGGCGGCGCCAACGAAGCTTGCCTGCAAATGCTCGAAGAGCTGCAAGCCAACGGCGGCGTGGCCAAGGTCGGTGAATTCATGGAAAAGGTCAAGGACAAGAACTCGGGCGTGCGCCTGATGGGTTTTGGCCACCGTGTCTACAAAAACTACGACCCGCGCGCCAAGCTGATGCAGGAAACCTGCAAGGAAGTGCTGCAAGCACTGGGCCTGGAGAACGACCCGCTGTTCAAGCTGGCCATGGAACTGGAGCGTATCGCTCTGGAAGATCCGTATTTCGTCGAGCGCAAGCTGTACCCGAACGTGGACTTCTACTCGGGTATCGTCCAGCGCGCCATCGGTATTCCGACCTCGCTGTTCACGGCCATCTTCGCGCTGGCCCGTACCGTGGGCTGGATTGCCCAGTGGAACGAAATGATCTCCGATCCCGAATACAAGATCGGCCGTCCGCGCCAACTGTTCGTGGGGTCGCCCTCGCGTGACATCAAGGCTTAATGGCTGGCAGCCGTTGAGCGGATGCGGCGGCAGCATCCTCGCCAGCCGTATCTGAATGATCCCCGTGTCTTTGGCACGGGGTTTTTTTTGCCTATTCGTTGCCGGTGAATGGCTTTGAGCGCAGGGCCAGTAGCAGGGCGGCGGCGGCAAATCCAGCCGCCAGCCAGAGATTGCCGGCGAGGCCCAGCCTGTCCACGCTGTGGCCGCCGGCCCAGGAACAACAGGGGCGTGGCCAGCAGGCCCATGGCGATTGCCGCCACAGTTGCCCTGGTATGGCGCGCGGCATGCATGCCCGCGAGGCAGTTGCCAGCCGCGCCGCCAGCCCGCCAGCGATGGCCCAGATGCCGCCGATACAGAAACCGAGCAGCTGCTGACTGCCGTGGCGGCAGTGGTCATGCAGATCGACGCCGCGATGGACGCGCGCCTGCAAGCGATTTCAGATGGGGCCGAGGATGACTGGGCAGGGTTTTGCAACCGATGCCGCGCCTACCTGGAAATGGCGCTGGAGCCGGAAATCCAGCGCATCGTGCTACGCGATGCGCGCGCCGTACTGGGCGGCGCCACGCCGGAGGCGCAAGGGCACTGCGTGAGCTCCATGCAGAAGATCATAGACAGGCTCATGCAGCAGGGAGTGGTGGCGCAGGCTGATGCGCAGGCGCTGGCATCCATGATTTATGGCAGCCTGGCCGAAGCCGCGTTCTGGATCGCGGATGCCGAAGATGGCAGTCAACGCTTGCAACAGGCCACGCAGGCGTTGGAATTATTGTTGCGCGGATTGCTGGCCGAGCCTGGGTCCGAGGGGCGAAGGGTTAATTCGGCTGGCTAGGCGACGCGGCTGGCAGGCAACCTGGCAGCCCGGCGACAAGATGGTCCGGTGGCCCGATGACCCGGTGGCGTGGGCCGAAGTGGCTAGTGCTGGTGGCAAGCAACCTAATCTATTTCCGTTGCGCCTGCATCCAGGATCTGGCGCAGTTGCGTCAAGGCTTGGCGCAGCGTCTCTGGTGGCGGGGCCGACAGGGCGAGGCGCACGGCGTTCGGCGAGTGTCCGCTGGCGATGGCAAAGGCGCTGCCCGGCGCAATGGCGATGCCTTGCCGGGCGGCGGCGGCGACCAGGTTTTCTGCACGCCAGCCAGCGGGCAAGGGCAGCCACATGTGATAGGCGCGCGGGTCTCCTGCCGGCGCCAGGCCGGCAAGCGCCTGGCGTGCGATTTCCTGCCGCATGGCGGCGTCTGCACGCTTGAGCGCGGCAATCTGCCGGGCGCTGCCGTCGGACATCAATTGCAGGCCCAGGGCGAGAGGAAAGCCGGCTGCCGCCACGCCGCCAGCGCGTATGCTGGCGGCCAGCCGTGGCGCCAGGGCTGGTGGGGCTGATGCGAAGCCCAGCGTCAGGCCGGGTGCAATGCGCTTGGAGAAGCTGTCCACGTAGATGACTTGTTCAGGCGCATAAGCGGCAAGCGGTAGGTCATCGACAAGAAAGCGGTAGATAGCATCTTCGATGGCGGGTAAACCAGTGCTGGCCAGTACGGTTGCCACGGCCTGGCGCCGAGCCGTGTCCATATGGCAGCCCAAGGGGTTGTGCAGTGAAGGCTGCAGGTAGAGGCCATCGAGCGGCGTGGCTGCATGCGTCTGCAGGATGGCGTCGGGCACCAGGCCTTGGGCGTCGATGGCCAGCGGTACTAGCGTAATGCCCAGCTGGCTGGCCAGGCCCCGTATTCCCGGGTAGGACAGGGACTCCACGCCGATGCGGCCGCCCGGCGCAGCCAGTGCGCGCAGCGCGGCGGCAATGGCCTGCCGTCCGTTGCCGGTGAAAAAAATGCTGTCGTCCTGCGGTTGCCAGTGCGCTTGCGCCAGGAAAGCGGCAGCGATGCGGCGGGCCTGGGGCTTGGCGGCAGTGCCCACGGCCTGCAGGGCATGGCCGAACAGGCCGGCCTGGAGTATCCGGGCAGTGGCGTCGGCCAGCATGGTATTGGCCTGGGCCAGGACGGGAATGTTCATTTCGAGGTCTACGGAAGCCAGGCCTGGCTCCGACAGGGCAGGATGAGGCGCAGCCCAGGCGGGCCGGACATAGGTGCCGCGCCCGATCTCACCGCTGGTCAGTCCGCGGCGGGCGAGCTCGGCGTAGACGCGGCTCGCAGTGGAGGCGGCAATTCCGTGCCGGTCGGCAAAATCGCGCTGCGGCAACAGCCGGCTGCCGGGTGGCAGGCAGCCTGATGCGATATCGGCGGCGATGGCATCGGCCAGCGTGCGGTAGTCCGTCATGTCATTGCTCCGAGTGCAATATATCAATTGCACTGAATTATGCCTCAGTGCAATGATGAGTCCTTTGCAGGAGTCACAACAATGGTTTCCGCCAGCAATCTCGCGGCCTTTTCCCTGGTCGCCCTGGGCATGGTGATCACGCCAGGTCCAAACATGATTTACCTGATCTCTCGTTCCATCGCCCAGGGACGGCGCGCGGGGCTGGTGTCGTTGTGCGGCGTGGTCATGGGTTTCTTCTTCTACCTGGTCTGTGCGGCTTGTGGCCTCACAGCGCTGCTGCTGGCCGTGCCATACGCCTATGCGCTGATACAGTGGGCGGGGGCGGCCTATCTGTTGTATCTGGCGTGGCAGGCCGTGCGGCCTGGAGGCAGTCCGGTATTCGCGATACGCGCGGATATGGTGCCAGACAGGCCGCGCAAGCTGTTCCTGATGGGGTTTGTGACGAATCTGCTCAATCCCAAGATCGCCGTTCTGTATCTGTCGTTGCTGCCGCAGTTCATGGACCCGGCCATGGGCGATCTGTTGCTGCAGGGCATGACGCTGGGGCTGGTGCAGATTGCCATCAGCTTTTCGATCAATCTTGCCATCGTCTGTGCAGCCGGTTCGATCGCGGGTTGGCTTGCTTTGCGTCCGGGGTGGTTGCGGATGCAGCGCTGGTTGATGGCGGGAGTGTTGACGGCATTGGCGCTGCGGCTTGCGACGGAACGGCGCTAGGCAGGAAGCGTCAGCGCAAGAGGCGCGTATCGGTGCCGGTGTCGGTGTCGATGCATGGCGGCAGGCGCGGGCTTATGATGGATGCTGGGTTGGCGCAAGCCGGCTGCAGGCACAAGCCGGAGTCTGCGCGGCACTGCCACCTTTTCAGGGTGGAGAAAAAGGCGGCTGGCAGGCATCCGGATAGGGTGGAGAAGCCTTTCATTCCTGAACCCGGAAGGCTTCACAAGGAGACTGATTGCATGACCAAGCAGAACAAAATCTATCTGGAAGATATTGAAATCGGGACGGAGTTCCGTAGTGCCGAACATGCGCTGGATGTGGCGCAAGTCATTGGCTTTGCCCAGCAGTTCGACCCGCAGGTATTCCACCTGGACGAAGATGCCGCTCGGCAGACGTTTTTTCAGGGGCTGGCGGCCAGCGGTTGGCATACGGCCGCGATCACCATGAAGCTGCTGGTACAGAGTATTCCGGTCGGCAATGGCCTGATAGGCGCGGGCGTCGAGGTGGCCTGGCCGCAGCCAACCCGGCCGAACGATGTGCTGCGGGTCGTCAGCACGGTCAAGCAGATACAGCCATCCAGGTCCAAGCCGGACCGGGCCATCGTCATCATGGAGTGCCTGACGCTGAACCAGCGCGACGAGGTCTGCCAGCGCATGACGGTCAAGACGCTGGTCATGCGCAGACCGGCGGGCTGAGCCGCAGCGGCCGGCTAGCCGGCCATGGCTTGTGCCAGTACTTCGAAAATGCGCGGGTCGGCACATTGGGCGACATTGAAGCGCAGGTAGTCGGCGGCGCGTTGCGACTGGCTGAAGGCGTTGCCGGGTGCCAGGATGATACCTGCCTTCAGGCAGGTGCGGGCCAGCGTGGCGGCATCGCCGCCGGCGGGCAGGCGGCACCAGAGGAACATGCCAGCCTGGGGCCGCAGCCAGGGCTGGATGCCTAGTGCCGCAAGCCGTTTCAGGGTGGTGTCCATCGCGGTGGCCAGGCGTACCCGGATGGACTCCATATGGCGGCGGTAGCCGCTGTCGCTCAGCGCGGCCAGGATGGCTTCTGTCGCAAGGCGGCCGCCGCCGAACGACGTGGCGATCTTGAGGTCTGACAATCCTTCCAGCCAGTCTGGTCGGGTCGCAATGTAGCCGCAGCGCAGCGAGGCGGAAATGGTTTTGGAAAAACTACCTATCTGTATCACCCGGGAAAAATCGTCGAAGGCGGCCAGCCGGGGTGCCGGCGTGGTTTCGAAGTCCGCGAAGATGTCATCCTCGATGATCGTGAGCCTGGCTGTGTCGGCAAGTTTCAGCAGGCGATGCGCCACGATGGGGGAGAGCGTGGCGCCGGTGGGGTTGTGAATGCCCGCATTGGTGATATACAGGCGTGGCGCATGTTCCTGTAAGGCAGACGCGAAGGCATCCAGGTCGGGTCCTTGTGGGGTATAGGGCACGCCGACCGCATGAACCCGGTGCGCTCGCAGCAACGCGTGGAAATTGAAGTAGCAAGGATCGTCGACCAGGACGGTATCGCCAGGCTGCAGCAGGAAGCGGCAGATCAGGTCGATGGAGTGCGTGCTGGATTCGGTGAGCATGACCTGCTCGGGGGCGACATCGACGCCATTGCCGGCCAGGCGTCGTGCCAGCCATTGACGCAGCGCGGGGTTGCCCAAGGGGGGCGCGTACTCGGCAAGCGTCGTACTGGATGTACGCGCCAGGGTACGCAGCGCCCGACGCATACCGGTTTCATAGAGCCAGTCGGGCGGCAGCCAGCCGCATCCGGGCTTGAGAACGTCCACATCGGTTTCCAGCGACTGCCGGGAAATCCACAGCGGGTCGATGGCGCGGTCCAGGTCGGGGGCCAGTTCAGACAACGCCAGTGGGGCCAATGGCCCGGCAACATAAAACCCGGAGCCAGGGCGTGACACCACAGCGCCGCCGGCACTGAGGCGGCCATAGGCCTCCACGACCGTGGAAACAGAGCATTGCATTGCTTGCGCCTGGGCGCGCACGGAAGGCAGGCGTGCACCCGGCGGATACACGCGGGAAGCGATCCTGGACTGTATTTCCGCCATGACAGCTTCGATGCGGGTGTGTGCCTGAGCCTGGCGATGGGATTCGTTTTTCATATCGGTCATCAACTGTGCTGGATTTTGATCCATAACAGTTCTTTCTAATCGTACTGGATTGTATCTGGCCCGGCAGCAGGAACGGGTGATCTACTGCCATCAAGCTTGATGGAGAGGATGATGTCGAAAAACAGCAAAGGGTGGGTGCAGGGCATGATAGGCGTGGCGATTTTCGCGGGTTCTCTGCCCGCCACGCGTTTGGCCGTGCGCGGATTCGACCCGGTGTTCCTGACCGGCGTCCGGGCGCTGATCGCGGCGCTGCTGGGGGCTGCCTTGCTGTGGCTGCTGCGGCAGCGGCCGCCCGAGCGCAAGGATTTGCCCGCGCTGGCCCTGACTGCCTTGGGGGTAGTGGCCGGGTTCCCGTTGCTGACGGCCCTGGCCTTGCAGCAAGCCAGTGCGGCACGCGCCATGGTGTTCGTGGGCTTGCTGCCATTGTGCACCGCGCTCTTTGCCGTCTGGCGCGGGGGTGAACGGCCTAGACCGGCATTCTGGCTGTTTTCCGGCGCAGGGGCCTTGTGCGTGAGTGCCTATGCCGCGCTGGACGGTTCGGCTGGTTCCATCCCGGGTGATCTGATGATGTTGGGTGCTGTGCTGATCTGCGGACTGGGCTATGCCGAAGGGGCTGGCTTGGCGCGCCGCCTGGGCGGCTGGCAGGTGATCAGCTGGGCCCTGGTCCTGTCGGTGCCGGTTATGCTGCCGCTGGCGCTGTGGTGCTGGCCGCCGTCGTTGGTGGGTATCGGGCAGGAGGCCTGGCTGGGCCTGGCCTACGTTTCGGTTTTCAGCATGCTGGTGGGCTTCGTGTTCTGGTATCGCGGGTTGGCGCTGGGCGGTATTGCTGCGGTCGGGCAACTGCAGTTGCTGCAACCGTTCCTGGGCCTGGCGCTGGCAGCCGGTCTGCTGCATGAGCCGGTGACGACCGGTATGCTAGTGGCCATGCTGGGAGCACTCGTGTGCGTGACGGGCGCCAAGCGCTATGCGGCTGCTGGATGAAGTCCAGGGAATCGGGAGCTGAGGCGTGGCACCTGCGTGGCAATGCGATGGTGGCATGCCGCATCTTGTTGACACCTGCTTGCAGGTTCATGGTCGGCGAGCTGGCGCTTACATGGGAGAATTGAGCCTGGCTGGTTTCAGGCGGACGGTAGGGTGCAAGCGTGCGCCATTGCCTTCACTGGATTTTCTCAAGGAATAAGAGCGCGTATGTTTCAGCAAAGCCTTTGTTTTTCTTCCCTGCTTCTGGCAAGCCTGGCCCTGGGGGCCGCACCTGCGCATGCGGCTGAGATGCCCGAAGCGGTGACGGCGCTGCAGGCCAAGGGGCTGAAGGTGGTGCAGGAGTTTGAAGTCGGAGGCGGCCTGCGCGCCTTCGCGGGCGTTGCCGGGGATGTGCCTGTCGCCGTTTATTTGACCAGCGATGGCAAGGCGATCATCGGCACGCGCCTGGACGAGAAGGGGCAGGCGCTGGACGAGGAGATCCTGGAGCAACTGGTGGCGCAGCCGATGGCGGAACAGGCCTGGGCGCAGTTGACCGAGGCCGATTGGGTGCTGGATGGCAAGCCGGACGCGCCGCGCATCGTCTATACCTTCAGCGACCCCAATTGTCCGTATTGCAATCGTTTCTGGCAGGCTGCCCGGCCTTGGGTGGATGCCGGCAAGGTGCAATTGCGGCATGTGCTGGTCGGCGTCATCAGGGCTGACAGCCCCGCCAAGGCAGCCGCCATCCTGGAAGCCAAGGACCGCACGGCGGCGCTGCTTGAGAACGAACATAATTTTTCCAGGGGCGGGATCAAGCCTGCGGCGAAGATTTCCGCAAAGGCCGGCGCGAGTCTCAATGCCAATCAGGCCTTGATGGCCAGCCTGGGTTTTCGTGGTACGCCTGGCATCGTGACGCAGGACGGCAAGGGCGGGTTGACCAAGCTCAACGGCATGCCCCAGCCGGAGTCTTTGCCGGAATTGTTCGGCCCGCTCTGAGCGCGTGAGTGGGCGCGGCCCAGGCAGCGCTCCCGCTGGCCGTTCAGCCGTGGCCGAAGTATCTGGCGGGAGTTTTGCCGAACATGCTTCGAAAGGCGGCGATGAAGCTGGAAGGCGATTCATAGCCGACTTCAAGCGCAGCCTGCGTCACACTGGCGCCATAGGCGAGTTGTTCCATCGCAGTCAACAGGCGCAGGCGGTAGCGCCAGGCGCCAAAACTCATCCGGGTTTCCAGGGAGAACAAGCGTTCCAGCGTGCGTGCGCTCGCACCGGCATGGCGGCACAGGCTGGCCAAAGGTTCCCGGTTGGCCGGGTCCTGCTGCAGGATGGCAACGATGCGCAGGGCACGCGGGTCCGTCGGCATGGGGATATCCGCCGGGGCCTGCTCCAGGGCCTGCAACTGGTCAATCAGAACGTGAGCCATGCGGCCCTGGGGGGAATCTGCTGTGTAGTCGGCGGGATACTCGGCGCAGGCCAGTATCAGTTCACGTACCAAGGGTGGTACATCCAGTACCCGGCAGGCGCTGCCGCCGGGGATGTCATAGGCGTCGGGATCTATGTAAAGCACACGGGTCTCGGCCGGCCGCTTGACCTCAAGCCCGTGTGGGATGCCACCGCCTATCCAGATGGCACGGCTGGGCGGCAGGATCCATTGGCCGGCAGGCGTCGCGACATGCACGACGCCACGGGTCGCATAGATCACCTGGTGGCGCAAATGGCTATGGGGCGCCAGCCTGCCTGGCTGCCAGCGCTCCACCTGGCCGGCAATCGGGGTGCGGGCCTGGTCGGGATTGGCAAGGGATTGGCGGATTATCAACATATTCGGTCATTATGCATGGAGACGCGCCGGCAGGGCTGGCCTAAGCTTGGATTTCATTACTGTTCGGCTTGCCGGCCGACGTAGGCGTCTGCGGCAGCGGTGCGACGGCAATGCGGAACGAAAGACCTTCCCCACGACAGGCATACATGCATACGAGAACCCCTGACACGACTGCTGCGCCGCTGGACGGCGCCAAACGCGCCACTCGGCTGGCCTTTTTCATTGCCGGCTGCGGGATTTCCGCCTGGGCGCGGTGCTTGGCATGCCCGCAGCCGGCGTCCTGTCGGGGCGGCTGGGTAGCAGGCGTGTCATTGTCGCAGGGGCGCTGGGGATTTTCGTGGCCTTGCCGCTGCTGGTGATAGGCACCAGTCCATGGGCGATGGGCGCAGCGTTGCTGCTGTTCGGCGCGTCCATAGGCGCCATTGACGTTGCGGCCAATATCCACGGTTCGCAGGTACAGGACCTGGCGGGCGTGCCGCTGATGTCCGGCTTTCATGGCATGTACAGCATCGGCGGCCTGGCTGGGGCCAGTGGCATAACGGCGCTGCTGGCCGCCGGTCTGCCGCCGGGCGCCGCCGCCGCGCTGGCCAGCGTCGTCATCGGCGCAGCGATCCTGTGGGCATTGCCGGGCTTTCTCAACACCCGGGCAGAAGGACATCATCCCATGTTCGTGCTGCCGCGAGGCGCCGTGTTGGTGATGGGTGTATTGGCATTGATTACCTTCCTGGTCGAAGGCGCCATGCTGGACTGGGGAGCAATCCTGTTGACGCAGGTGAAGCATGTTGATGTGTCCCTGGCCGGCATGGGCTATTCCGTCTTCGCCACGGCCATGGCGCTCAGCCGCCTGGTGGGCGACCGCCTGGTCCTGGCCATGGGGGAGAAACGCATGCTTTCGGTCAGCATGGCAGTCACCGGCTTGGGCATCATGTCGCTGGCCTGGGTGACATCCGTTCCGGTTCTGCTGGCGTGCGTGGCGCTGGCGGGCATGGCCGTCGGAAATGTCGTGCCGGTGTTGTTTTCCCTGGCGGCACGCCAGCGCGTCATGCCTGCCGCCCATGCCATCGCGGCCGCCAGCATGCTGGGGTACCTGGGTGTATTGCTCGGGCCGGCCTTGATCGGCTATGCCGCCCATTTCGTCGGCCTGGAAATTGCTTTCGTGGGGGTGGGGGGCTTGCTGCTGCTGGCGCTGGCAGGCCTGCCAGCCGTGCTGGCGAGCGGGCGGAACGCGTCCTGAGGATGGCTGACAATAGCTGTTTCGCTACGCTACGGCTGCACCGGTGAAAAACGGTAGAACGCATACTGGGTGCCTGTCCGAGTTTTTGTCCAGGAAAAGACATGACCCAAGCCCGCAATTTCAACCAGCTCTGGCGCGAGCGTAACGATACGTCCCGGCAACCGGTGCCGCGCGTTTTGATCCGTGTTTTCGTTGGTCCGGGGCAACTGGAGGCGTCTGTGCGCTTCTACGAGGACCTGCAGGACGTGAAGGCGGATGCCGGTTTTCCCTTCCCGGAAGCCGGCCTGCGGCTGGCGATGGTGGGGGCCTTCCTGCTGATTGAGGGGGCGCCGGAGGCGCTTGCGCCATTCACATCGACGACCGGCACCCTGCTGGTGGATGATGTCCGGCCATACTATGACAAGCTGGTGGCGGCCGGCGCGGAAATTATCTTTCCGCTGCAGGTCGTGCCCACCGGCGCTGCGTTCAATGCCGTGCATCCGGATGGTACGGTGGTGGAATACGTGCACCACAGGCCGGACCCGCAGGGGCGCTGAACTAGGCGCGCCGGCTGATGGTGACCAGCGCGAAGGCGCTTGCGCACACGGCCACCAGCAGGAGCATGACGGCCCGGACAGCTTGGCTCGCGTCTGTGCCATGCGCCGCGCCAGCCGCATATGCGGCTGGGTGATCTGGCTGCGGTTCGCCAGGCAGCCCGAGCCCCCTGCCGATACACCTGCTTTGGCTGAAAACCACGCGCATGACCGCCAGGTTGCGCCTGGTGATAGACGCACTGCTCAATACCCTGGGGCCGCCGCAGGCATGATGCCGCCGGCTCGCAGTCATGCCTGCGGACTGTAGATCAGGGGTGTGCGAGGCTGGTCAGGTGTCCTGGCCTAGCCGTATGGTACGGCTGGCTTGCCAGACGCCGGGATCACGGTGGGTGACGATGATGACGGTGGCATCCAGCGCACGGATTGCCTGGGCGACTCTTGCCTCGGTGGTTTCATCCAGCGCTGCCGTTGCTTCATCCAGGATGAGCACGGGAGCGCGCTTGAGCAGGGCGCGGGCCAGGGCCACACGCTGGCGCTCCCCGCCCGACAGCGCCGAACCCTGGTGGCCCAGTTGCTGGTGAATACCCTCAGGCGTACGTGTCAGCACTTCATCCAGCGCCGCCAGCCGGGCTGCCTCGGTGACTTCCGCATCGGACGCGCCCGGACGACCCAAGCGCACGTTTTCAGCCAGGGTGCCGGTGAAGACCACCGGTTCCTGCGGCACATAGGCGATATGGGTGGCGAAGTCATCATAGCGCATGTCCGGCAGCGGGACGCCGCCCAGCGTGATGCGGCCGGATTGGGGGTCGTCAAAGCGCATCAGCAAACCCAGCAAGGTGCTTTTGCCGCTGCCGGTCGGACCGGCGATGAGTATCCGTTCTCCTGCTGGAATGCGTGCATTGATGCCGTGCAGCACCGGGGCATGACTGACATCACTGAGTTCGAAATGCCAGCCTTGGGGCTGCTGCGCCTGCGCGGCGCCGGGCTCGGGCAGTGTCGGTGCGGTAATGGCCTTGCGGTAATCGTCGACGGTAGCGCGCAGGTCGTTGATACCCAGCCCGGCCAGGGCCAGGGCGTCGAGGGGTGCGGCAGCCCTGGCGGTCAGGATGAGAATTGCCAGCGCGGCGGCCGGGTCGGTGAAGCCCTGCAAGCCCTGAGACAGTACGACGCCTGCCAAAGGCAGTACGCTTGCCAGCGCAGAAATGAAAGTGGCCGGGGCAGCGGCATGATTGGTACGCGCCAGCGCGCGTTCCTGCGCCTGCCAGCGCTGTTCCAGGCGAGCCAGTGCGCGGCTCGGACCGGCGGCGGTACGCAGTAATTCCAGGTGATCGGTCAGTTCCAGCGTGGCCTGAGTTGCGGCCAGTTCGGCTTCATGACGCCGTGCGTCGGCTCGGCTGAGCGCGCGCTGGGAGAGATATTGCGCCGTCAGTGCGACGACCATCAGGCCGCCGACCAGCAGCGTGGTGCTGGCGCCGGCAACCAGCGCAATGCCGACCAGCAGGAAAAGCGGGGTGAGCGGAGCTAGTAGAAAGGTTTGCAACTGGTGGGCCGGCACGCTCATCAGGGTGGGAATGCCACGGCCGGCGATGCTGGATACCAGGGCGCGATGTGCCGGCGTGAACCAGGACAGGCGTGTGCGAGTCAGCGCCTGGCCCAACGCGTCATAGAGATCCCCAGCCATGCGGGCGCCGGAGAAAAATCCGGTCCGTGTGACCAGGACAGTGAGCAGCAGCGTGAGGGCGGCGCAGGCCAGGACCAGGCCAGGTGGCTGGTGATGCAGGATCGCCAGCGCAAGCAGGGTATAGGTGACGGCTTCCAGCAACGCTACGGCGGACCAGCCTATGCCGATGGCAATCAGGCGGCGGCGGGCGGAGTGAATCGGGTTCGGTGCGGCGGTCATCGCGCATCTCCCTGGTGAAAGGCGGCAAGGTCCAGCCGTGCGTCGGCAGTATTTGCCAATTCTGTATCGTGAGTCACCATCAGGATGGCCTTGTTTGCCTGCCGCGCCAGGCGCAGCAGTTCCTGCATCAGGCGCGCAGCCGTCTGCGAGTCCAATGCGCTGGTCGGTTCATCGAGCAGAATGAGGCTGGCGGAGGACAGGAAGGCGCGGGCCAGACCGACGCGCTGCTTTTCGCCACCGGAGAGTAGGCTGGCGTCGGCGCCTGGTTCGATGTCGATCTGCGCCCGGCCCAGGGCGGCCAGATAGTCTGCTTCGCTGGCGCCGGGAGCGCTCAGGGCAAGCGTTGATTGAACGGCGGCGGGCAGTACGCTGCCACCTTGCGGAATCAGCAGTAGGTGCTGGGAGCGCACGTCTTCCGCCAAGTCGGCCACACGCGTATGGCCCAGCCGTATTTCGCCGCCTTGGGACGTTTCCAGTCCTGCAAGCACGCGCAGCAGCGTGGTTTTGCCGCTTCCGCTTGGGCCGGTGATGGCTGTCAGGGTGCCTGGCATGAAAATGTGCGTCAGCCCTTGGACCAAATGGCGTTCCCCCTGCTGCAGTTGCAGGTCCGAAACCGTCAGCGGCAGGCCCTGGCCCGTGGGTTCGGGCGCCAGGCAGGTGCCGCTGGCCAGCGGGGTTTCTTGCAGCAGTGCTGCCAGGCGCTGTGCAGCGGCACGTCCTGCTGATAGATAATCCAGGCCGTGACCGAGCTTTAGCGCTGGGGTCACGATGGCCAGGCTGAACAGCAGGGCGGCAGCCAGCCGATAGGCTGGCAGTTCATGGCCGACCGCATAGGCAATGGCGAAGGTGGAAACAGCCTGCAGCAGTGCGACGGCGATGGCGGCAGCCGTCGCGACCCGGCCGACGCGTTCCAGCATGCCGTCGATGAAGCGCCGTGTCGCCGACTGGTAGGCGGCCGCCGCGCCGGCCTGGGCGCCATAGATGCGGCTCACTCGGATGCCGCGCGCATAGTCGTCGGCGGCACTCATGATATTGCCCATGACATCCGCTTGTTCAGCGCCTTGCCGGGCTGCCATTTTCGGAATCACCACCAGGTAGAAACCGGCAGCCAGTGCGCCAGGGATCAGCGCCAGCAAGGCAAGCGGACCGGCCAGGCCGGACAGCAGCAGCACGGAGGCAATCGGCACGATGACAAAGGTGGCGATTTCCGAAGGCAGGTGCGCAACCATGTGGTGCAGGGCGCTGATGTCGTCCGACACCAGACGGCGCAGCTTGTCGCCGCCGTGGCGGCTTAACGTGCTGGCTGGCAGGCGCAGGAGGTGCCCGGCGACCTGCCGCCTGAGCCTGGCCTCGAAACGTCCTTCTGCGTCATGCGATAGCCACGCAGACAGCGACGCCAGCAGGGCGCCGCTGACCCACAAAAAGCAAGCCGCACCCGCCCAGGACAGCGTCGGCTCGCGCAGCATGCAGACCAGGCACCAGAGCGCGCCGAGTGTCGCGAGGCCAGATGCCGCAGCGGTGCCGATACCGGCAGCCAGGGCCGGGAATGCGGGTTTCAAGGCGGGGAGCAGGACGGGATCCAGCCATCGGTTCCGGGGAACAGTTTGAGTCATGGTGTGTTCTGTCATCGGCAGGGGCGTCCGGTTTCAGGGAAGGGGCGCCGTGGCGGAACCGTTATTCCGAAAATCAGGCCCAGGTCGAGAATGGTTTTCAATCAATTAGTTTCATGATGATAAACTAATTTCGTTGATCAGATGAAGATGACCCGGAAAAGCGAAATACATGGAAACGGTTAAACCAGCCCCCCGGCGTGGCCGGCCGCCCAGCATCACTCGCCAGCGCATTGCCGAGGCGGGGATGGCCATGGGCTTGCCCAGGATGACATTCGTGGGCGTGGCGGCTTTGCTCGGGGTGAGTCACATGGCCCTCTACAAGCATGTGCAGAACCTGGAGGCGCTCAAGCGTCTGGTCGCCGAGGAGATTTTCTGCCGCTGGCAGATGCCGGAAACGGTTGGGCCGCTACACGAGCCGCTCGAGGCATACCTGCATCGCTTCAGTGCGTCTTTGCGCGAACTGGTGCGCCGGCACCAGGGATTGGCGCCCTATCTGATACGGCGCAGCGCTACCACGCCCACCATGCTGGACAAAATCTATGCGCACCATGAATGGTTCGCTGGCCGCTACGGCTTGACGCGCGAGCGGGCACGCTGGCTGTTGTCCACGATTGCCTTTCATTGCATTGCGCTGGCAGATACCGTGTATGCCGTTAGCGCGGACGATGATGTGCCGCTGCTGGATGATGAAACTGAGGCTGCGGAAATCGAAGCGGAATTCGACCGGGGCATGCAGGCCCTCGTTATCGGGGTGCTGCACATGCCGTCCTAGTCATGCCAGCCGTCGGGCTACCCCTGTTATCAGATGTTAGTTAATGCATAAAATTTCGTTTGAACATTCCTTCGGGTTATTTAGACTAATCGGTCTACCCCTGTGCTGGCAGCAGCATTGTCCGACAGTGGCGGGCAGCCGGTCTGGCTGGTGGTGCAGCGTATGAACGAAGGATGGATGATGAATAAACGAGAATTTCTGGTATCAGGCTTGAAAGCCGGTGTGGTCGTCAGTTTGCCGGGCGGCCTGCTGGCCTGCGCCAGTCCGGTCGCGGCGGGCGAACCGGTCGTGGAAACGGCGGCCGGGCGTCTGCGTGGCGTGCGCACCAGCCAGGGCTATGCCTTCCGTGGTGTCCCCTATGGCGAAACAACGGCAGGAGCCAACCGGTTCCAGCCGCCCGTGCGCAAGCAGCCGTGGGCAGGCGTGCGCGATGCCACCAAGCATGGCGCGAGTGCGCCACAGCTCAAGGGTGCTTCCGTTGCAGAATTCGCCTGGTACTGGTCTGGCGTGGCCGCCGATGAGGATTGCCTGTCGCTGGCGGTCTACACCCCTGCCATCAATGACGGCAAGAAGCGGCCGGTGCTGTTCTGGCTGCATGGTGGAGCGTTTTCTGCTGGAGCAGGGACGTCCGCCGGTTTCGATGGCAGTTTCCTGGCACAGAGCCAGGACGTGGTCGTCGTCTCCGTCAATCATCGCCTCAATGTGTTCGGGTCGCTCTATGTGGGTGAAAATGCGCCAGGGTTCGCGGCGGAATCGGCCAACGTCGGTGTGCTGGACCAGGTCGAGGCCCTGCAGTGGGTGAAGGACAACATCGAGGGCTTCGGCGGTGACGCCGACAACGTTACGATCTTCGGGCAATCCGGCGGAGCGGCCAAGGTCACGGCGCTGCTGGGGCTGCCGGCGGCCAAGGGCCTGTTCCACAAGGCCATCGTACAAAGCGGTTCGGGTCTGTGGCGCCTGGGCAGCCAGGAAAAGGCTGAGCGCGCCACGCATGGCCTGTTGCAGGAACTGGGGCTCAATGCAGGCAATGCTGCGCGCATCCAGCAATTGCCGGTGGAACAGATCCTCGCCGCCTATGGCAAGCTGCTGGCCAAGACCGGCGGCGTCAGTGAATTCCGCCCGACGCTCGACGGCGTGGTGTTCCGCGAGGAACCCTACGACCCGCGTGCGGTGGCGCTGGCGGCGGACGTGCCGGTGCTGGTGGGCTATGCCCAGGATGAAGCGACGTTTTTCCTGGCAGGCAATCCGGCCAATTTTTCCATTAGCCAGGCGCAGCTGGAGGCCCGGGTACAGAAATTTCTGCAACTGACGGATGCGCGGACCAGGGAAATCCTCCAAAGTTACGCGGCACGCTATCCGGGCAGCACGCCTGCCCATCAATTGATCGCCATCGCCGGCGACTACAACTACAAGCTGCCGACACTGACGTTTGCGGATCGTCAGGCGGATCTGAACGGCGCTGCCGTCTACGCCTACGAGTTCGACTGGAAGTCTCCGGCGCGCGCAGGCGTGCTCGGTGCGGCCCATACGTCGGAAGTGCCCTTCGTCTTCGGTACGCTGGATGCCGCCCGGGCGCTGGTGCAGGATAGCCCCGATCAGCTCGAGGTGCGCAATCGCTTGGGGGCAATCTGGGGGCAGTTCGCCCGTACCGGCAACCCGAATTCGGATCGTGCCGGCGTGCAGGGCTGGGAGCGCTACGAGCGTGGCCAGCGCCAGACTGCCCGCATTGGCGGCAGCTGGCAGGTCGTTGCCGACCCGCAAGCCCATGGGCGCGAGGCGCTGGCGGACTTGCCGCTGTACGAGTACAGCTTCCCGGTTTCGTTCGTGAAGGACTGAGCCGCGGAAAATGCAGGCCTGGCCGAAATCCTACCGCCAGGCCTGCAGTCGCCTGCATGACCTCATGCCATGCAAGCCTGGTTGTTACGACTCCTGCGCCTGGGCGGGCTGGCCTTAGGGTTGGGGCTGGCCGGTGTAATAGACGCAGATGCGCTGGCCGCCGATGTCATGCACGATGATGGGCGTTTCATAGAGTTCGCTGAGCAGATCGCTCCTGACCAGTTCCGCCGGCGAGCCATGATGGGCCAGCCGGCCCCGGCGCATTGCGATGATGGCGTCGGCATAACAGGAAGCGAAATTGATGTCATGCAGCACCAGCACCACGGTCTTGCCCAGGGTGTCGGCCGCATGCCGCAAGGTGCGCATCATGGCTACCGCGTGTTGCATGTCCAGTCCGTTGAGCGGTTCGTCCAGCAGCACGTAGTCGGTGTCCTGGCATAACACCATGGCGACGAAGGCGCGCTGGCGCTGGCCGCCGGACAACTCGTCGAGAAAACGGTGCGCCAGCGTTTCCATATCCATGTAACGCAGCGCCATGCTGATCTGCCGTTCGTCTTCCTCGGCCGTGCTCACGCCTTTGTGCGGGAAACGGCCGAACGCCACCAGGTCGCGGACGGTCAGGCGCAGCGGCAGGTGGTTGTCCTGGCGCAGGATGGCGAGCCGCCTGGCCAGCACTTTGCTGCTGGCGCGGCTGACGTCCAGCCCGTCGATGAGGACTGCGCCGGCATCCATGGGCAGCAGTCGGCTGATCATGGAGAGCAGGGTGGATTTGCCCGCCCCGTTGGGGCCGATGATGGCGGTGACGCCTCCCGTGGGAATGCGCAGCGAAACGCCATCGACCACGACGCTGCCGCCATAGTGTTTGCTGAGTTCGGAGACTTCTATCATTTCATTGCCTTGCGCGTAACCATGAGCAGGAACAGCAGCCCGCCGGTGAACTCGATGACCACGCTGATCGCAGTTTCCAGATGCAGGACATGCTCCAGCACGGTCTGGCCACCCACCAGCAAGATGATGCCGATCAGGATGGCGGCAGGCAGGGTTAGCCGGTGCCGGTCGCAATCCATGACGTGGTAGGCGAGGTTGCTGACCAGCAGGCCGAGAAAGGTGATGGGGCCGACCAGCGCCGTGGAAACGGCAACCAGCACGGCAATGACCACCAGCGTCTGCATGACGGTGCGCTGATAGGGCACGCCCAGGTTGATGGCGATATCGCGCCCCAGCGCCAGGACATCGTAGCGCGGCAGCAGGCGTAGCGCCGAGAGCGCTGCGGCCACCAGTAGTACGGTGCTCAGTCCGAGCAGCTTGGGTTCCACGGAATTGAAGGACGCGAACAGTTTGTCCTGCACGATGACAAACTCATTCGGGTCGATCAGGCGCATCAGCAGATTGGCCAGGCTGCGAAACAGCAGGCCGAAAGTGATGCCGACCAGTATCAGGCGATGCAGGCTTTGTGCCGTATCGGTGAAAAGCCAGCGGAACAGCAGGCAGGCCAGCCCGGTCATGATGGCGACCTGCACCAGGAACTGAACGCCGCTGGCTTGCGAAATCGACGTAAGTTCGGTGCCCAGGCTGAAGGCGGCCGCGGCCTGTATCAGGGTATAGAGGGCATCGAAACCGATCAGCGCGGGCGTGAGGATGCGGTTATGCGTGATGGTCTGGAACAGCACCGTAGAAATTGCAATGGCACAGGCCACCAGCACCATGGTCGCCAGCTTGATTCCGCGGAACGCCAGGATGAAACCCCAGTCGCCACGGGTGCCAGTCGTCATGAAGGCGAGGATGGCCAGCAGCGCCAGGACCAGCAGCGGCAGCAGGCGCCAGGCGCGTCGTGCGGCAGGATTCGGCGGCAATGCATCGACGGCCGCCAGGGCAGGGGAGGAATCACAACGATGCATCATGCGGCTCCGTTCCTGTTGCGTAGAATCAGGTAGAGGAACAGGATGCACCCGAGTATGCCCATGGTGACGCCGATGGGTATTTCATAAGGCGGATTGATCAGGCGGCCGACAATATCGCACAGCAGGGCCAGGCCGCCCCCCATGAGGGCGATCCATGGCAGGGAGCGGTGCATATTGTCGCCCATGATCAGGCTGATGACATTGGGCACCACCAGCCCCAGGAACGGGATGTTGCCAGCCGTGATGACCACGACGGTCGATACCGCAGATACGATGACCAGGCCTGCCAGCGTCAGGGCGCGGTGGTTCAGGCCGAGATTGGTGCTGAAGCGCTGGCCCATGCCCATGACCGTGAAACGGTCGGCGGCGAGATAGGCCGCACAGGCCAGCGCGAAGCCGATCCACAACAATTCGTAGCGCCCGCGCAGGACACCGGAAAAATCGCCGGTGGTCCAGGCATTGAGGGATTGCAGCATATCGTAGCGATAGGCGAAGAAATTCGTCACGGCGCTGACGATGCCGCCCAACACGATACCGACCAGCGGGACCAGGAAGGGGGAGCGCAATGGTGTGCGCCGCAGGATCATCAGGAACAACATGGTGCCGCCCATGGCGAAACTGCCGGCGACCAGCATGCGTCCCACAACGGAAATGTCGGGCATGACCAGGGCAACGAACAGGATGCCCAGCATGGCCGATTCGACAGTGCCGGTGGTGGAGGGCTCGACATAGCGGTTCTGCACCATGACCTGCATGAGCAGGCCGGCGACGGCTAGTGCGATGCCAGCCAGCAGCAGGGCGATGGTGCGTGGCAGGCGGCTGACCGTGAGCAGGGACCAGGCATCGCCGGCATCATCCTGCCACAGGTCGCGCCAGCTGAGGTCGCTGGCACCGATGAACAGACTGATCACGAATAAAACGGCGATCCCGCCGCAGGCGGGCAACAGCCAGCCTGCAGGCGGAACACGCCGGCGCGCCACTCGCGGAGCGGCGACGGCCGGATTACTGCTTTTCATCGAAGGCGGCACTCAGCTGATCGACGTTTTGCTGCATGGCGGCCAGGCCGCCGCTGCCCAGCAGATACCAGTTGGCGGCATCGAGATACACCACATGGCCCTTTTGCCAGGCGGCGGTCTTGCGGACCAGTTCATTGTCCAGCAGGCGCTGGGCCGACGTGCCTTCGCGGCCGATGGCGGCATCGCGGTCGATCACGAACAGCCATTCGGGGTTGGTCTTCAGGATGTACTCGAAGGAAATGGCCTGTCCGTGCAGCGAAACCTTGAGGTTGGGGTCTGCCGGCACAATGCCGAAGGCATCGTGCAGCACGCCGAAACGCGAACCCGGGCCGTAAGCGCTCATCTTGCCGCCGGTGGTCAGCACGATCAGGCCGGGGCCGGCCTGGGCCGCCTTGGCCTTCAGCGCATCTATGGATTCGTGCAGCGTGGCCAGCTTGGCGTCAGCCACATCTTCCTTGTCGAACAGGCCGGCCAGCAGCTTGGTGTTGTGCTCGAGGCTGCCCAGCAGGTCGGCGGCGTCAGGCGTCAGGTCCACTGTCGGCGCAATGCGCTTGAGCATGTCGTACTTGGGGGCGGAACGGCCGGCCACCAGTACCAGGTCGGGCTTGGCGGCATTGATGGCCTCATAGTTCGGCTCGAAAGCGGTGCCGGCTTTCAGCACATCGTCCGCGCTGTATTTTTGCAGGCGTTCAGGCAGCACGGCAGCGCTGGGGACGCCGGCCACCGGCACGCCCAGGGCATCCAGGGTGTCGAGTGTGGCGAAGTCCAGCACGATGACCTTTTCCGGTTTGGCCGGCAGCGTGGTGTTGCCTTGTACGTGGGAGACCTCGACCGGTTCGGCCTGCGCGGAGACTGCGGCGCAGCTCAGGATGGCGGCCAGGACAGGCGTGAGGCAGGCGCGGGCGACGCGGTGGGTAAACGGGAACTTGCCAGCGGCGGACAGATGAGTAGCGCGGTGCACGGCTTTCTTCCTATAAGAATACGTTTCATTCATTGTCTGACGCCTGATGCGGCCACAAAAAACGGTTTGTAGCCGCCAGCGGGCGCAGGGCGGATATTTCACGTAGTCGCCTTTATATCGCCATATGTGGGGCGTGGGCAAACGCCGGGCAATAAAGATAGGAAGGTCGAGACGGGAAAAACGGGGAGACTGTGGGGGATACAGGTGTGAGATTGCCTGTATCGACTGCCGTCTTGTAACAGTTGTTCGTTACAAGATGTGCGGGAAGCTCGTTTTCATCTTTATATTAGGTCATTATTTACTAGCGGCAGCACGACTCCCCGGACGTTGCCGGCGTTCCAGTCAAAGGATAGCAATGAGCACCATCAGGAAGGTCACAGTGGTCGGCACGGGCGTGCTGGGTTCCCAGATTGCGTTTCAAAGCGCCTACAGCGGTTTTGACGTAACGGCATATGCTGTCAATGATCAATCGGCAGAGCAGGCCAGCCAGCGTTTTGCCGAATTGGCGGAAACCTACGTGCGCGAGGTGCCGGGCGCGGCAGATGGCAAGACTGATGCGGCGGCGGCAAGACTGCACCTGAGCACCGACCTGGCTGCGGCCGTGGCCGATGCCGACCTGGTCATCGAAGCCATTCCGGAAGTGCTTGCCATCAAACAGGAAACCTACGCCAGGCTGGCGGGCCTGGCGCCGGCCAGGACTATCTTCGCCACCAATTCGTCTACCTTGCTGCCCAGCGCCATCAAAGAGGCCACTGGCCGTCCGGACCGTTTTCTGGCCCTGCACTTCGCCAACCAGATATGGAAGTTCAATACGGCGGAAATCATGGGCACGTCCGATACCGATCCCGCCGTGTTCGATGCCCTGGTGCAGTTTGCCGCGGATATTGGCATGGTGCCCATTCCCGTGCGCAAGGAGAAGGCTGGGTACGTGCTCAATTCGTTGCTGGTGCCCTTGCTCAATGCCGCCGCGGAACTGGCGGAAGGCGGCTATGCCGACCCGCATGATGTGGACAAGGTATGGCGCATCGCCACCGGCGCGCCCATGGGGCCATTCCAGATCTATGACATCATCGGCCTGAATACGCCGTACAACATCCTGTCGCAGGGCGGGGAACGTGAACGCAGGCTGGCGAACTGGTTGAAGGAAAACTATCTCGACCAGGGCAAGTTGGGCGTTGCCAGCGGCGAGGGCTTCTACAAGTACGAAAAATAGGCGAATCAGTGGCAGAGCCGGGCCGGAAGGGCGGCACTGCTTGCGGCTTGGCTGCTACAGGTTTTCCCTGGGGGCGGAAAAATCAACGCAACCCGCCAGCAGTTCGCGCATCGCCAGGATCAGCGGGCGTTCGTCACTGCGGCGCCACTGGACCGAATACAGCAAGGGAGCCAGCGGTTGCCGGTGCTCCAGGCGCGCAAGCGGTTGCCGATCGTTGGCGTGCAAGGCCCAGCCGCAGGGCAGGAAACCGACACCCAGGCCGCGCCGCAGCATGCCGGCCACGGCCGTCCAGTTGTTGCAGGACAGCCGCGTGACATGATGGATCTGCTGGCTCATCAGCCAATCGTCGAGAATACGCGTCGTGCCGGCGCCAGCGGGCAAGGTGATGAGCGGCAGTTCCTGCAGCAAGGCGGCCGGGTCGCGCTGCCTGGCTTTGCGGCCGGCCAGTAGCGCCGGCGCAGCCACCCATTCGAAATCCGCACGTCCGATGGGTTGGGACAGGATATCGCTGCGTGAAGAACGCCCTGCAATCACGGCCAGGTCCAGTTTGCCGGCGGCCAGCCGCTGTTCCAGTGGAGCGCCCATATCCACGTCCAGCGCGAGTTGCAAGGCGGGATGCAATGCCCGCACCTGTGCCGCGAAGTCCGGCAGCCAGCTCAGCGCCGACAGTTCTCCTGCGCCCAGTTCGAAGGTGCCGTTCAGGCTGGCGCCCTGGTTGCCGGCCGCCTGTTGCAGGGCCTGTGCGGCATCAAGCGCCGCCAGCGCCACGGGCAACAGGCGCTGGCCGTCATGCGTCAGCGTGGCGCGGTTGCCGCGCCTGTCGAATAACTGTACGCCCAGCGCGGCTTCCAGCTCGCTGATGCGCTTGGACAGCGACGACAGCGATAGATGCAAGCGTTGCGCCGCCGTGGCGAAGTTGGAGCAGGTCGCGGCGCGATAGAACGCTTCTATCTGCTTGAGGGTGGGGGGCATCATGGGCGTGCGTGGGGAGGATAAGTGGGTGTACTGGAACGCGGGCTGCCGACCGGGGTGAAACCGGGGCCAGGATGAAAGAAGGCTGGTGGCAACGGTTGGCGGGGGCAGGCAGGCATAGGGGTAAATACCAGGTTTGATGCGAGTGCCTGCGGCTTTTCGCCGAGGCATTCGGTAATCGGATCGGCTGGGCGGCCAGTAAAACCGCCACACCAGGCATTCATTGCCAGATTTTTGTTCGATTTTATTCAATCTAAGCCGGGTGTTTATTTCAATTTACCAAAGAAAGTGCCATTTCTAGAATGCGCCTCATCGTTGTATTCAAGGCGCAGCACCCATGTCTGTTTTTCAACCGAACGCAAAATCAAAGGCAAGCGAGCCCCGCAGACTGCGCGGCGTGCTGAACTTGCAGGATTTCGAGCGCCAGGCCCGGCGGCACTTACCCAGGCCGCTGTTCGAGTATGTCGCCGGTACCGTGGAGGATGGCCGCGCCGGACGAGACAACCAGCATGCCTTGCTGGAATACGGCCTGCTGCCACGCATTCTGACGGATGTGTCCGGGCGCAGCCAGAAAGTCGAACTGTTCGGCCGCACCTATGACAGCCCCTTCGGTATTGCCCCCATGGGCCTGGCCGCGCTGACCGCCTACCGTGGCGACGTCGTGCTGGCCCGCGCTGCGCGTGCTGCGAATATTCCTGCAGTCCTGAGCGGCACTTCCGTCATTCCGCTGGAAACTGTCATGGAAGATGTGCCGGGGACCTGGTTCCAGGCCTATCTGCCCGGGGATTCCGAACGCATTGCCGCCTTGCTGGACCGTGTGGCGCGTACCGGATGCGATACGCTGGTCGTGACAGTGGATATCCCCGTCAATGCCAATCGCGAAAATAATATCCGCGCCGGTTTCTCCACGCCGCTCAAGCCCAGCTTGCGGCTGGCCTGGGATGGCCTGACGCGGCCTTCCTGGCTGTTCGGCACCTTTCTGCGTACGCTGGCGCGTCACGGCATGCCGCATTTTGAGAACTCTTTCGCGACGCGCGGCGCGCCCATCCTGTCGGCCACGGTGCTGCGGGATTTCACTGCCCGGGACCATCTCAACTGGCGCCATTTCGCTGAAATCCGCCGTCAATGGCACGGTAACCTGGTGATCAAGGGCATCTTGCATCCGGCCGACGCGAAGCTGGCCCGCGAGCATGGTGCGGATGCCGTCATCGTCTCCAACCACGGGGGCCGCCAGCTCGACGGTGCCATCTCGCCGTTGCGCTCCCTGCAGGCGGTCGTGGCTGCTGTGCCGGACCTGCCCGTTCTGGTTGACAGTGGTTTTCGGCGCGGTTCGGACGTGATGGTTGCGCTGGCGATGGGGGCACGCATGGTCTTTGTCGGACGCCCCTTCAATTACGCCGCCGCCATTGCCGGCGAAGCGGGCGTTGCCCATGGCATCCGGCTATTGCGCGAGGAAATCGACCGCAACATGGGGATGCTGGGCATCAACCGTTGCGATGAACTGACTCCCGCGTGCCTGGTGCCGCGCACTATTTCCTGATCTTACCCACAGCGAGGACACTCCATGTCTAGCCATCCTCAAACCGAAACCGCAGCCCTGTGCCGCGCGCCGCTGGCGCAATTCGAAGCGCCTGCTTTCGATGTTCCTCCGGGCGCCGTCGATACGCACGCCCACGTCGTGGCCGACAGCGACGCCTATCCGATGGTGGCCAATCGCAGCTATACGCCGCCGCCGGCGCCTGAGCAGAAATATCTGGCGATGCTCGACAGCAACCACATGAGTCATGGCGTTCTGATTCAGATCAGTGTCTATGGCACCGACAACCGCTACATGCTGGAAGTGCTGCGGCGCAACCCCCAGCGCTTGCGCGGCATTGCCGTGGTCGACGCAGATATCAGCGATCGCGAACTGCTGGCCATGCACGAAGCCGGCGTGCGCGGCTTGCGCATCAATGTCCTGTTCGGCGGCGGCATCGGCTTTGAGGCCATGGAGCGGCTGGCGGCGCGTATTGCGCCGTTGGGCTGGCACATGCAATTCCTGATGGATGTGCGCGATTTGCCGGAATTGATGCCGCGCATGACACGCCTGCCCGTGCCAGGGGTGATCGACCACATGGGACATGCGCCGGTTTCGATGGGGCTGGATGCGCCGGGCTACCAGGCCATGCGCAGCCTGGTGGCGGACCATGGCTTCTGGGTCAAGCTCTCTGGCGCGTATCGCATCAGCGACGATTTCGAGGCGTTCCGCGATGTGCAGCCCCTGGCGCAGTCGCTCATCGAACTGGCGCCGGACCGCATGGTGTGGGGCAGCGACTGGCCGCACGTGGCGCGCGAGCAGATGCCCGATACCGGCAAGCTGCTGAACCTGTTGCCGCAATGGGCGCCGGACGCAACGACGCGCCGCCGCATCCTGGTCGACAACCCGGCGCGGCTCTACGGTTTTCCTGCCACGCCCGCCTGAAGGCGGCAGGCAGCATGGTGGCAAACAGATATCCATAAACAGGAGACAGAATTATGAGCTGGTATTCGGAACTTTCCCCCAAGGAACGGAAAACCTTTATTGCCGCGTTTGGCGGCTGGGCGCTGGATGCGCTGGATTTCATGGTGTTCACTTTCGTCATCACGACCTTGATCACCTTGTTCAATATCGACCGCACCCAGGCCGGGATGCTGGGCACGGTCACGCTGCTGTTCTCGGCGGTGGGCGGCTGGCTGGCTGGTATCCTGGCGGACCGCTACGGCCGGGTGCGCGTGCTGCAGGCGACTATCCTGTGGTTCTCGCTGTGCACGGTATTGATCGGCTTTGCACAGAACTTCGAGCAGGTGTTCGTACTGCGGGCATTGCAGGGCCTGGGCTTCGGAGGGGAATGGGCAGTGGGTTCCGTGCTGATGGGCGAAATCGTCCGCACCCAATACCGTGGCCGCGCCGTGGGCACGGTGCAGAGCGGCTGGGCGATCGGCTGGGGCTTGGCGGCGCTGCTGTATACGGTGGCTTTCAGCGTGCTGCCCGAAGACTGGGCCTGGCGTTCGCTGTTCTGGATCGGCGTGATTCCGGCGCTGCTGGTGCTGTACATCCGCCGTCACGTGCCCGAGCCTGAAATCTTCGAGCGCACCAAGAAAGAACAGGCCAGCCGTGGCGAGCGCAGTTCGCCGTGGAAGATCTTTTCCCCGGCGCTGCTCAAGACCACGGTGCTGAGCGCCATTCTGTGCACCGGCGTTCAGGGCGGCTATTACGCCGTGACCACCTGGTTGCCGACCTTCCTCAAGAGCGAACGGCAGTTGTCCGTGGTTGGTACCGGCGGCTACCTGATGGTCATCATCCTGGGGTCGTTCATCGGCTATATCGTTGGGGCCTACCTCACGGACCGCCTGGGGCGCAGGGCCAACCTGCTGATTTTTGCCGTGATCTCGTGCATCAGCGTCTATGCCTACACGCAGTTCCAGCTGAGCAACGAGCAGATGCTGTACCTGGGCTTCCCGCTGGGATTTGCGGCGTCGGGGATTTTCAGTGGCATGGGCGCCTACCTGACTGAGCTGTTCCCCTCGGATGTGCGGGCCACCGGGCAGGGCTTTGCCTACAACTTCGGCCGTGGCGTAGGGGCCTTGTTCCCCAGCCTGGTGGGCTACCTCTCCGGCGTGACGGGGTTGGGCATGGCGATCGGGATATTCGCAGGTACGGCCTATGCCGTCGTGTTGGTGACGGCTTTGCTGCTGCCTGAAACCAAGGGCCGGGAAATCGAGTAGGTTTTGCCTGCGGGCACCGGCAAACCTGCGGAACGCGCCGTTCAACAATTGGGTGAACGGCGCGTTTTCATGTGCCGGGGCAGGGCGCCGGGCGGTGGTTTGTGTAAATCTGCAAAGGGTATACAATAACCCGTAAGCTAATTGCAGGAAGTTTGTCTGGCACAGACCCTGCGTTACTCCTAGGCGGCTTGCCGGGCTTACGCCCCAAGCCGCTTTTTGTTTGCCCGCGCACTTTGCGCAAGCGTATCCAGTTTTGGGAATTGCTGAAATATCATGATGGGCGATTGGTTGCTTCCGGAAGGGATTGCCGACACATTGCCGGCAGAAGCACGACGCATCGAAGAGTTGCGCCGCAAGCTGCTGGATCTCTACCGGGTTTATGGCTATGAGCTGGTGGCGCCGCCACTGGTCGAATACATAGATTCACTGTTGTCGGGTACCGGGCGGGACCTGAGCCTGCGTACTTTCAAGCTGGTGGACCAGCTGTCTGGCCGCACGCTTGGCATCCGGGCCGACATGACGCGCCAGGTGACGCGCATAGACGCACACCTGCTGAATCGCGATGCGGTCACGCGTCTGTGCTATTGCGGCTCGGTGTTGCATACCCGTCCCGCCGGCCTGTTGGCGCGGCGCGAACTGTTGCAGATCGGCGCCGAGCTGTACGGGCATGCCGGCGTCGAGGCCGACCTCGAAATCGTTCGCCTGGCGTTTGCCAGCGTGCGCGTGGCCGGGGTCGTGGATGCCCGCCTGGATCTCTATCACCCTGGGTTGGCGCAGTCCATCCTGGATGCCGATGCGGCCATCGCTCCGCATGCGGAAGCGGTTTTCACCCTGTTGCGCGACAAGGACATCCCCGGCCTGCGTGAGCTGGCGGCAGTTGTGCCTGGCGTGGCTGCGGCCACCTGGACGGCACTGGAGCGCCTGCCCAACCTCTATGGCGGCCTGGAAGTGCTGGACCAGGCACGCCAGTGCCTGCCCGCCTTGCCGGGTGTCACGGCGGCGCTGGACCAGCTGCAGACGACGGCGCAGGCCCTGGATGTTCCCTGCATCAGCATCGACCTGGCGGAAGTCGGGGGCTATGGTTATCACTCCGGCGTCACGTTCGCCATCTATGCGCAGGGCTGGCACGATGAAATCGTCCGTGGCGGCCGCTACGACAAGGTGGGCGAATCCGGTTTGCGGGCCCGGCCCGCGACAGGGTTCAGTCTGGACCTGCGCAAGCTGGCGGCGGGCCTGCAGCCGGCCCAGGCGTCCCCGGCGATCCGTGCGCCCTGGAGCACCGATCCGGTGCTGGAAAAAGTGGTGCACGAACTGCGCAGCCGGGGCGAAGTCGTGGTGCAGATGCTGCCCGGCCACGAGCACGAACAGGACGAGTTTTTCTGCGACAGAGAACTTTACGAACATGAAGGGGCCTGGAAGCTGCGCTCGCTGGAGCGTGCCTGAACGGGCATGCTGCCAGGGCGGGCGCTGCTGAGGCGCCGTTCCAGGGTTTTTTCCGGATTTGAATCTACTCTTTTCTCGAATACAGACATGGCTAAGAACGTAGTAGTTATCGGCACCCAGTGGGGTGATGAAGGCAAGGGCAAGATCGTCGACTGGCTGGCAGAATCGGCCCAGGGCGTGGTGCGTTTCCAGGGAGGCCACAATGCCGGCCACACGCTCTGGATCAACGGCAAGAAGACGGTGCTGCGCCTGATTCCCTCGGGCATCATGCATCCCGGCGTGACCTGCTATATCGGCAACGGCGTCGTCCTGTCGCCGCAGGCGCTGATGACCGAAGTTGCCGAACTGGAAGCCGCCGGCCTGGACGTGCGTTCGCGCCTGAAGATTTCCGAAGCCTGCACGCTGATCCTGCCGTACCACATTGCGGTTGACCAGGCTCGCGAAGCCCGCAAGGGCGAAGGCAAGATCGGCACGACCGGCCGTGGCATCGGCCCGGCCTACGAAGACAAGGTCGGCCGCCGCGCCCTGCGCGTGCAGGATCTGTACGACGAAGCCCAATTCGCCGCCAAGCTGGAAGAAGTCCTGGAGTACCACAACTTCGTGCTGACCCAGTACCTGGGCGGCGAAGCGGTCGATTTCAAGAAAGTGCTGGACGAGGCGCTGGCCTTCGCCCCGATCATCAAGCCCATGGTGGCCGATGTTTCCACGCTGCTGTTCGAGGCCCGCGAAGCCGGCCAGAACCTGCTGTTCGAAGGTGCACAAGGCGCGCTGCTGGACGTGGACCACGGTACCTACCCCTTTGTGACCAGCAGCAACTGCGTGGCGGGTGCTGCCTCGGCGGGTGCCGGTGTTGGCCCCCAGGCGCTGTCCTATGTGTTGGGCATCACCAAGGCCTATGCAACGCGCGTCGGCTCGGGCCCGTTCCCCACGGAACTGCATGACGATATCGGTTCGCACCTGGCCAAGGTCGGCAAGGAATTCGGCGCAGTGACGGGCCGTCCGCGCCGTTGCGGCTGGTTCGATGGCGCGGCGCTGAAGCGCTCGGTGCGTCTGAATGGGATCAGCGGCCTGTGCATCACCAAGCTGGATGTGCTCGATGGTCTCGAAGAGATCAAGATCGGCGTGGGCTACAACCTGGACGGCAAGTTCGTCGACGTGTTGCCCAGCGGCGCTGCAGCCGTGGCGCGTACCGAGCCGGTGTTCGAAACGCTGCCGGGCTGGACGGAATCCACGGTGGGCGTACAGTCCTTCGACGCACTGCCGGCCAATGCCCGCCGCTACCTGGAACGCATGGCGGAAGTCTGCGGCGTGCCCATCGCCATGGTCTCTACCGGTCCCGATCGCAACGAAACCATCCTGATGAAGCATCCTTTCAAGGATTGATGTCCGGTTTTTCGGCTGATTGCGCCTGGCATCAGCCGATCCGGAAAGACAGCAGACGCCGCTTGGCGTTATGATTTCTGCCGCAGCCATTTGGCTGCGGTTTTTTTATCGCCGGGCCATTTGTGCCAGGAAGGCAGCCTGTCCGTTCAGCGGACCTTCCTTCCTGGGACCAGCCTGGCATTTTTTGACGTTGCCGGGGGCCTGGATGGCCGTCTGGAACTCGCATGGAGTAATGAGTATGGCCCTTCCTGAAAACACTGATAGCGACCTGTGGGTAAGCTGGGAAGAATACAACCGTCTGATCGAACGCCTGTGCCTCAAGGTGTATGAGTCCGGCTGGGTATTCGACAAGATTCTGTGCCTGGCTCGTGGCGGCGTGCGTGTGGGGGATGTCATCTCGCGCATCTACGACGTACCCCTGGGTATTCTGGCCACCAGCAGCTATCGGGAAGCGGCCGGCACCCAGCAAGGTGAGCTGGATATTGCCCAATTCATCACCATCACGCGCGGCTCGCTGGATGGCAAGGTACTGCTGGTCGATGACATGGTCGATACCGGCCTGACCTTCAACCGTGTGCACGAGCATTTGCGCAAGCAATTCCCTGCCATCACGGAGCTGCGCACGGCCGTGCTGTGGTGGAAAGGCAGGGCGCAGGCCACGCCGGATTACTACGTGGATCGTCTGCCGACCAACCCCTGGATTCACCAGCCCTTCGAAGACTACGACAGCCTGCGTCCGCACCAGCTGGCTGCGTGGATGCAGAAAGGCGTGCATAACGACTGATCGAGCCGTTCGGCCCGATGATAAACAGGCCTGGCCGCAGCGCACATGCAAGCGCTGCGGCCAGGCCTGTTTTTTATTCCGCGTCCAGCAGATGCAGGCGCTTGTCGGTAAAGACACAGAGCACGCCGGCGTCGGTATGCATGATCTGGTGATCGAAGTCGCAATACAGGGCGGCGACTTGCAGCGGCAACTGTTGGTTGCCCCAGCTTTGGGGACGGAAATAGGCCAGTTCGCCGGGCTTGCAGGCTTTGGCCTCTTCGTCCGTGGAGTAGATGCAGGTATTGTTCTGCGAAATCTTGGAAGACTCTCCGCAGCCGGACAAAATGCTGACGGCAGCCAGGGCCAGCAGCATGGGGACAGTTCGTTTCATGGTCTCTGATCCGAGGGAATAAAAAGAAGCCGCACAAAGCGGCAGCCGGGATTATGGCATTCGGCCCATGAAGCCGCCAGCCGTGCGGGCGTGCGCTGGAAAAGCGTAACGCGCCGGGCGGTGCGGCAGCCTGCAGGCCGGGTCAAATGGTTACTGATGTGAACGGCTACAATGCCAATGGGTACTTACCGACATGGTGTGGTACCCGGCAGCAAACAGATACCCGTCGCATGAGCCCCAAGAAGAAAACTGTACCCCGCAAGAAAAACGTTGCATCAAGCACCAGCAGTAGCCGCAGCCGAGCCAGGGCGTCGGGAGGGCAGGCGGGGCGCTTCTTCCGGGCGTTGGGGGCCTCCGCGCTGGCATCGTTCCTGGCCGCCAGCTGTGCTCTGCATCCCGAACTGCGCGACAAGCTGTCGCTGGAACCCATTCTGTCCAGGATGGTGTGGCAGCAAGACGAGCCTGGCCATGTGACAGGACAGGCCCAGGTACAGACAAACTTTGCTGGCTGTCCGCAGTTCTTCCCGGAACGCAGGCCGCCGGTTGTACCTGCGCAGCCGGCTTTGCGCGAACTGTGCTTCAGCGCATTCGCCATCCTGCATGGTGGCCGGCAGAAAACGCCGGTGTTCGTTGCACAGCGTCTCAATCGCCAGATGCTGGCGCAAGGCCGAAGTATCGGGCGGACCGACAGGTTCTATGCGGAAGCGCGCCTGCCGGAGGCCGAACGCGCCACCCTGGCGGATTACCGTGGGTCGGGCTATTCGCGCGGCCACATGGCGCCGGCGGGCGACATGCACACGGCAGAAGCCATGGCGCAAAGCTTTTCGCTGGCCAATATGGTGCCGCAGAACCAGATCCATAATGGCGGCGCCTGGAATCGCATCGAACAGGACACCCGCAAATATGTGCAGCGCGCCAAAGGCGATGTCTACATCTTCACTGGTCCGGTGTATGAGAACGGCGTGGCAACCATAGGCGCGGGCCATGTTGCCGTTCCCAGCCATATCTACAAAGTCGTCTACGACGCCAGCAGCGGCCGTGCCTGGGTGCACTGGCATGCGAATCTTCCTGACACCAAGGCAGGGCCGCCCATCAGCTACGAGGAATTCGTACGCAGAACGAGGCTGGAACTCCTGCCGCCGGGCGCGCTGCGTTGACGTCGCACCCGGCGGGGCCCTTGGGTGGAAGTGAGGGCAGTTTTTGGGGGCTTGGGGAGGCAGAGAGCCTGGCGCTCAAGCGATGAAAAACTTCTCGGGTATGATGGAATCATCCTACATGCGGAGGTGAGCGATGTCCGAAGTCAAAAACAGCGCAATGGAATTGGCCCGGCTGCATGCAGCGGAGGCCCAGGTAGAAATCCAGGCTGCGGCCGTTTCTCCGACGCGACGCTCAGATGAACTGCGCATCGAGGCTGAAGTCGCCGCCAGGAATTTCCCCGGGCGAGAACAGGAATTCATGTCCGCCTACGATACCGAACTGGAAAATCAGATGGCTCAGGCCTCGCTCGAGGCCGCGAAAACAGGTGAAAAAGCTGGCGCTTGGATCAATATCGCCAGCCTGGCCGTAGCCATCATCGTTGCGGCCGTCTTGTTGTTCTATCTGATATAAGGGCCGACAGAACACGGTATTCACCGGCGTGGCTGCTCTGTGCCCAGGATGCGTCCTGGGTACGTCCGGAATGCGTCCGGCGATTGTCGAGACAGCGGCTCGATGAACATGCCCGACGGCTGACTTGCCTTGGCGGAAAGTGAGTGGGGATGCCGAAACACGTGTATGGCAATGAAACTGCAACACTTCACCATCAACCGGGGCGGCCGGGACTTTGCCGTGGGCGACATCCATGGCTGTTACGCGAAACTGCAAGCGGTGCTGCTAAGCATAGGATTCGACTGCACGCGCGACCGGCTCTTTGCGGTCGGCGACCTGGTTGACCGCGGCCCTGAGAATGCTGCCGTGCTGGAGTGGCTGGCCCGACCCTGGTTCCATTCCGTCATGGGAAACCATGACAACATGGCATTGCGCTGGCCCAATGGGTGCATGCAGGAAGCCAACTACCGCGAAAATGGCGGCGCTTGGAACATAGACCAGCCGCGCGCAGCCCAGGAACGTATCGCGCAGGCCATGGCGGAGCTGCCTTTCGCCATCGAAATCGAAACATCGGCTGGATTGGTCGGGCTGGTACATGCCGACGTGCCGCGCAGCAGCTGGCAAGCCTTCACCGCCGCGCTACTGGGCGAGCACGGGACTGCCGAGGCGCGCAATGTCAGCAGCATGGCCATGTGGTCCCGTGAACGCATAGGCGCGAACAACATATCAGGTGTCGCGGGGGTACGCGCAGTCGTTGCAGGGCATACCCCGCTCACTGAACCGCTGGTACTGGGCAACGTCTATCACATCGACACCGGCGCGGTATTCGGACGGGAATTCACCATCCTGGATCTTGAAACGCTGGAATTCGTGCGATGCCCAGTCGTCCCGTCGATGCGATAGACAGGGATGGCGCGACAACATGTTGCGATGTACGCCGCGACGGGGGGCAATGTCAAAAAATCCCCATACAGAAAACAAAAAAGGCTTACACAGATCGTGTAAGCCTTTGATTTGTTTGGAGGCGCAAGCCGGAATCGAACCGACGTACACGGATTTGCAATCCGCTGCATAACCACTCTGCCATTGCGCCATTTGCACTACAGAGGCCCGAAGTATACACGTTTCATCCCGTTTTTGAGCGTTATGAAAGGCTTCAAGGCGTCCGTCGTGAAGCTTTAAATATTAACGTCCTTCCAGCATGGTGTCAAGTCTTGCGGCGGCAGGGGCTGTGGGTAGAAGCCAGGTCGAGGTTAGCGGCTGGTTTTCCCCAGCTTTTCAAAATCGCCAATTACTGTTCTGGAAATAATTATCGGGGCACTTTATTTGTTGCCCCGATTTACTGGTGAAACGTGGTGGAGAATCGCGAGATTCAAGGAGTAACAATATATCGTTTTATTGTAGGGTGCTGCTCTGTTGCTGTTTTGAGAATCGGCTTGCGAATGGGTGCTTGGAGCTGAGAATGACGGCCGTAGACTTTCTGTTGGTAGTCTATGAGTTCTTGCTCTATAGAAGTCCATGCCCAAAAGTCTTGTGAACTGTTGTCACGGTGCTGATACATAGCTGATCTCCCCCGTAGCTTTTGATAACCGTAAACATATCAGAATTTTCTATATTCTTGAATCTTTGATGGCTTGTTCTTGCAATTTTTAAACAAAATCCGATTTTTGTATCAAAATTTTTCTAAAAATGTCGTTATGTTTTTATCCCGGGGCCAGGAAAAAAGCGAAAAAACACAGTGGTTCTGATTTCACAGAGTTTTTCCGCTTTTTTCCCCGTTTTAGAGACTGGGGGTTGGAGGAGGGCGGCTCGATATAGAGAATGATCTTATTTTTTTGAGTATCCGATGTGAATTGTTTCAGTCGGTTTTAAAATCATCGGCCTTGATGTTTATAAATTTCGAATTTTTTCGAGGTCTAATCAGAAATTGCAGATGGTTTGACACTTCATATGGGTTTTTTGCGTTTTTGGCCTATATTAAGTGAAAAAAATGCTATTTCTTGTTTCAAGAAATATCCCATCCTAGACAATAAGGCGGTACCGGTTCCGGCGTCGGTTCAGGGTGTTGCCAATTCTTCTAATCAGGGATGGAGCAATATCAGGCCATGCTATTAAATTATTCAGTTGCCATGCCTGCATGGAAAGTGGAGCAGGATGTTCTAGGCAGCTTTTTGGAGTTCATGGTCCGGGATCGGATTTTTCGCACACTGATATCCGTTCCTCGACATTTGGCAACGCAATGCTCAGCCGAGGTTGATACGGATGATGGCGGGCAAATCAAGAAATATGAAGTCGGTGATTTTCCTTTACGTGCCGAGCCCGAAGATAGCTGGTTGCTGATATATACCCGCGTGAAGTGGAGCATTATGGTCCGCGGGGATTTTGTCGTCTTTCCGGAAGGTGAGCTGGCATTGATGCGTAGCCGGGATATTGATGCCGCTGGTTTCCATGATTTCCGTGGCAGCATGCTGGTATTGCCCAGCCAGGCATTGACGCTTTATGACCGTACATTGTTAATGCGCCAAGCAGGAAAGATTCGTCTCAAGGCAGGCTGGGGGCGGATTCTGGCTGCCTATATTGAAAGTCTGGATGTGCAGATTCTGGCGCAGGCCGTGCGTGATGAATCCGCCTGGTTGATGCTGGAACAACACATCATGGCGTTGTTGAGGCGTGCCTTGCTGGGGGGAGTTGATTCCCGTAGCGGACAGGGCCTGGAGAGTGATGCCCAGGATGCGCTGCGCAGCAAGGGCGAGGTGCTGTTCCAGCGCTTGTGTGCCTGGATTTCGGAGAACTACGCCAATCCCGAAATGTCCTCGGATTTCGTGGCCAGCCACTTCGATATTTCGCCGCGTTATATCCAGAATCTTTTCTCCAAATATGGAAAAGGCGAAACGTTTGTTTCCTATCTGCGCGATAAAAGAATGCGGCGCGCCTGGGAAATGCTGACGAGTATCGACTTCATCCACCAGAGTGTTTCCGAGATCTGCTGGAATTGTGGTTTTTCCGACCCCGTCTACTTTGGCAAGATTTTTCGACGTTTCTATGGAATGACTCCAGGGATGGCGCGCAAGAACAGTCTACGGGAAGTCGCGGAGAGAGTTTGATCCGGCTGCGAGACAAGATAACGATGCCGACCGTATGGTCGGCATTTTTTTTGCCGTTACCGATAATTAATATCATTGAGCGTTGTTCCTCATCGTGGCGCTGGATTGAATGATGTTCTGGGCGTGGGAGGAGATGGAGTCCATTTTTTTCTTGGTTGGCGTTTTCTTAAAAAGCTTTAGGATTTCGATATGAAAAATCTTAATGAGGAATTTTGACAAATGAAAAACAATGCAATTGTTTTACGAGCGCAGTTTCAGTCATATGTCAAAGTTCACGGAAATTAGTTTTTAATAATGTCATACATTGACAAAGCCAGTCATTTTTGCGCATACATACCATGAGTTTTCGTTAATTGCCTAGTTGTGTTTTGAGCTGAAATGAAACCATAGCCGCGATTCTTCTGTATCTGGGAAGAGGTTTGCGGATCTTCTTCTATGTCATTGGTTATTCGGAGCGTTTCGGGTGAGCCTAGTGCCGTGCCCGTGTCGCAGCAGTTATCTGTATCAATGGGCAGGACGCCCGTAGATACCCGTTAACGATCGCGGCACACGTGTTTTCTGGTTCGCCAGGCATACCCGAACACTGTGATAGTGGAAAGTCCGTTTCGATCTGGTGGTTTCTTGATTAGGGTTATTCATGAACAAGGCATACCGTAATGTATGGAGCGAAGCGACGGGCACGTTTGTGGCTGTGGCAGAGAATGTAAAGGCGCGGGGCAAGCGTTCTTCCAGCGCTAAAACGCTGGCCAAGGTGACCCTGGCGGTTGCTGCGCTGGGTGCGGCAGGTGCTGCCCAGGCCGATGTCACCATTGATGGCTCCACGCCAGTCGTAACGGATGGCGCTGAAATTATTTTTGAAAATGGTGCTGGCAAGATCACGTTCACTAACGGCGGCACAATTGATTTTGGCGCAACGGGCGGCACGATCACCGGCCTGAACGATGGCGCCGTCGATGCCGCCAGCCGCGATGCAGTGACGGGCAAGCAGCTGCATGCAACGAATCAGGAAATCAGTGGTGTGCAGGGTAGCGTGGCGGCGCTGCAGGTGGACATGTCCGCAGCTCAGAACGACATCACTACGTTGCAAGGCGACCTTTCGACGGCGCAAGGCAACATCTCGACGCTGCAGGGTGACGTCTCCACAGCGCAAGGCAACATCTCGACGCTGCAGGGCGATGTCTCCACGGCGCAGGGCAACATTTCGACGTTGCAGGGTGACGTCTCCACGGCCAAGAACAATATCTTGACGCTGCAAGGGGACGTTTCGACGGCCAATACCAATATCGCTGATCTGCAAAACGACCTGGCGCTGCTGCAAGGCGGCACGACGACGGCCGACGGCTATTCGGGTGTCAAGTACTTCCGCGTGAAGTCCGATGGCGACGATGCCCAAGCGACGGGCGACGACGCGATTGCAATTGGTCCGAATGCCAACGCTGCGGGCGCGGCTTCGATTGCCGCTGGTGTTGATAGTTTAGTCAAGGGGGCAAGCTCTATCGCTGTCGGCGAGCGTGCGACGGTTGATTCCGAGTTCGTGACGAACGCCATTGCTATCGGTACCGATGCTGCCGTTCAGGGCAAGGACAGCAGTGGTGCCGTGGCCCTGGGTAGCAATTCCGTAGCTTCTGCTGCCAATGCAGCGGCGCTGGGGGCAGGTGCAAACGCCAGCGGTGCGAACGCCGTTGCGCTGGGCAACGCTGTTGCTGCTGGCGGGAATGCGCTGGCGGCCGGCAATGGCGCCAACGCGCTCTCGCCTAACAGCATCGCCCTGGGTGTCGATGCAGGCAAGGGCACGCAAGGCACACTGGCCGATGACCGTACGTCGCATATCGCGATCGGTACCGGTTCGGGCCAGAATGTCGTTGGCAATCAGACGGTTGCTCTGGGCTACGGTGCAGGCTCCAATGTTTCCGGCGACCAGAATATCGCTGTTGGTTCGCAAGCTGGTTCGGGTGTGGACGGTGACTTGACTGTCGCCATTGGTTACCAGGCCAACAAGGACATCGGCGTAGCGGATCACGCCGTGGCACTGGGTGCCTTGACGCAGGCTGGCCGCGATTCCGTGGCTGCGGGCTACGGCGCAGTGGCTTCCAGCGAAGGCGCGATTGCCATCGGCACGAACTCGAACGTCAGCAGCGGGCAGGGCGTGGCCCTGGGACGCAACGCCAACGCAGTGGGCGCCAGCGTGGCACTTGGCACCAATTCTGTGGCAACGCTTACCGATGCGCAAGGCACGGGTTTCCTGACCGGCAGCAACTTCAATGATGGCAGCGTCGTCTCTGTGGGCAATGCGGGCCAGCAACGCCGTATTGTTAACGTCGCTGATGGTTCCAATAACTATGATGCGGTCAACGTCGGGCAGCTCAAGGCCTCGCAGATCAGCGTGGCCAATCTGGTTGGCGTGACCGTTGATAGCACCACAGGCGAGTACTCCAAGATTACGGTAGGCAAGGATATCAACGGTCAGGATATCGTGGTGGATACCGTTGCCGAAGGCCTGGAACTGCTGGGTAGCGGCGCTGTGGTTTCCGTATTGCCCGCTGACGCAGTCAAGTACAACGCCGCCGGCCAGATCAATAACGTGACGGCAGGCACACTGGCGACAGATGCTGTCAATGTTGGCCAAATGAACACCGCAATCGCGGAAAAGGGCGCCAAGTACTACAGCGTGAATTCGGTCAACCCGACGAACCGCGACAATTCTGGCGCTACCGGTACTGACGCCATTGCGATCGGGCCGGAAGCCGGTGCGACCAAGAATGCCGGTGTGGCCGTCGGCCTGCAATCCCGCGCCGAAGGCAACGAAGCGACCGCTATTGGCTACAACAGCAATGCGCTGGGCAATCAGTCCAGCGTACTGGGCAATACCAGTTTTGCCTATGGGGATCGTAGTGTCGCAATCGGCAGCGAAGCCCGCAGCAACGGCGAAAATTCCATCGTCATGGGGACCAATGCACAGGCTGACGTGAAGGTTCCTGGCGCAACGGTAGACAATGCCATTGTGATTGGTACCGACGCAGAAGTGTCGGCCGACTACGGCATTTCCCTGGGTTTTGATGCGACGGTCAACCAGGACCGTGGTATTGCCCAAGGTTACAAGGCAGCGGCCACCGGCGAGGATGCAACGGCTATCGGCAGCAATGCCCATGCGTCTGCGACCAATGCGTTTGCCAGCGGTACGAATGCCCAGGCTTCGGGCAACAATTCGATCGCTTCCGGTACGAACGCCCACGGGTATGCCAATAGCGGTATTGCACTGGGTGATGGTGCGGTATCTGGCCGTCAGGTGCTGGTGCCGGACGACTCCTTGCAGAATTTCAACTCGATCGCCGTGGGTACGGCATCCAAGGCGACGGCACTGAATGCCAGCGCCCTGGGGCGCACGGCGGAAGCAACTGAAGAGCAGGCGCTGGCGATCGGTGACGCTGCCAAGGTCAGCGGCAAGCAGGCGACTGGTGTCGGGGCCGGTAATACGGTTTCTGGCGCACAGGCATTCGCGGGCGGCGCCGGAAACACGGTCGGTGGTGCAGGCGCCAGCGTGGTTGGCAATGAAAATAGCGTGGCGGCTGCTGGTGCGGGTGCATTCGGCAACGACAATACGCTGACGAATCGCGCCACGAACAGCCGCATCGTTGGTAATGGCAACCAGATCACGGCTGCCAACTCCTTCGTTGTCGGCAATGGCAATGACCTGAACGTCGGTGACGCCTTCGTGCTGGGCAATGGCGCTTCCGTGGCGAACGCTGGCGGCGTGGCCATCGGCTCGGGCAGTGCTTCTACTGCAGCTGCGGGTGTCGCAGGTTATGCGGCCAATGCCGGTCACAACACGTTGTCCAATCTGAATGCCGTTTCGGCGACCGTCAGCACAGCTGCTGCTGTTGCTGTTGGTTCGGATTCGGTGCGTCGCCAGATTACCGGGGTGGCAGCAGGTACCGCAGATACCGATGCCGTCAACGTGGCACAACTGAAGTCCACGGGCTGGAACATCGCCACCGGCAACACCAGCGGCACGACAAATACCACCCATGTCAGCTCAGCTAATGGTGATATCGTGGATATCGGCCTGGCGACTGGTGAAAACAATCTGGACGTGACGCGCTCGACCTCGGGCAATACCACGACCATCGCCTATTCCTTGAAGAAGAACCTCGACCTGGGCAGCGCAGGTAGTGTCAAGACGGGCGATACGACGCTGAACAATGCTGGTGTGCAGATCGCCAATGGAGGCAATGTCACCAACGTCGGCGCTGGCTCCTTGAGCGTCAGCAACGGTTCTAACACCGTTACCGTCAACAGCAGCACCGGTACGGTCAATGGTCTGACGAACAAGACTTTCAATGCCAATAGCTTCACGAGCGGCCAGGCGGCTACCGAAGACCAGCTCAAGCAGGTGAGCGGTGATCTGACCACGTTGGGCTTCGCGATCGAAGATGAATCGGGTAACAAGATCCAGAAGAGCCTGGGCGAGTCTGCACCGATCGTCGGCGACGGCAATATTGAAACGGCCGTACAAAATGGCAAGCTGGTGGTTGGTCTGGCGGATAACGTCAATGTCAGCCAGAACCTGACGGTAGGCGGCAATAGCAGCGTTGCGGGCAACAGCTCGGTGGGCGGTACGCTGAACGTGGCCGGTTCCACGACGCTGAACAACACGCTACAAGTAGCTGGCAGCACGACGCTGGCAGGTGGCGCCACCATTGGCAACAATCTGACGGTCAACCCGTCTACCAACGTCAACTTCGGCGGCAATCAGCTGCATGGCGTGGCGGAAGGCACCCTGGGAACGGATGCCGTCAACGTTAATCAGTTGAACTCCACCAAGCAGGACATCATCACCGAGGGCTTTGCGCTCAAGGCTCAAGATGGCCAGACGGTGCAGAAAAAACTGGGTGAAGCGGTCGACGTGGTCGGCGGCGACACCAATGTCGTCACCTTGGTGGATAACGGCCAGGTCAAGGTCAAGCTGGCCGACAGCGTGTCGATCAAGGACAATCTGACGGTGGGCGGCAATAGCAGCGTGGCGGGCAACAGCACGGTGGGCGGCACGCTCAACGTGGCTGGCGCGACGACGCTGGCAGGCGGTGCAAATATCAGCAACCACCTGACGGTCAACCCGAACACCACGGTCAACATGGGTGGCAACAAGGTTGGCGGCGTGGGCGCGGGCGAGGTTTCCTCGACGAGCCAGGAAGCGGTCAACGGCAGCCAGCTGTTCGACGTGGCGAACCGTCCGCTGGGCTTCTCGGCAGACCAGGGTAGCGACGTTAGCCGCAAGCTGGGCGAAACGCTGGCGATCAATGGTGCAGACAGCAACATCGTCACTAAGACGACGGCTGCCAATGGCATCGAGATCGAACTGGCGAAGAACCTGGACCTGGGCAGCGCCGGCAGCATCAAGCTGGGTGATACGACGGTCAATAATGGCGGCCTGAGCATCGTTGGTGGCCCGAGCGTGACCAAGACCGGCATCAACGCCGGTGGCACGAAGATCACGAATGTGGCTGCCGGTTCGGACGACACCGATGCCGTGAACGTGAGCCAACTCAATGATGTTGCCGCCGTGGCCAACAGTGGCTGGAACCTGAGCGCGGAAGGCGGCAATCAGTCGAACGTGGCGCCGGGTGCAAGCGTGGATCTGTCGTCCTCGGACGGCAACATCGACATCACCAAGGGGGCAGCCGACGGCAACGTGACGTTCGCACTGGCGGATACGCTGGAGCTGGGCACGGTCAATGTCAGCAACAACCTGACGGTGGCTGGCACGACGAACCTGGGCGACAGCACGCTGGTGGTGAACAAGGGCAATGTGACCTACGCACCGAACACCACGATCAACATGGGTGGCAACAAGATCACCAATGTGGCCGAAGGAACGGATGGCACGGATGCCGTGAACAAGGACCAGCTGGACCGCCTGGCGGATACCCCGCTGACCTTCGTGGCGGACTCCGGCACGCCGCTGGACCGCAAGCTGGGCCAGCAGGTGGCCTTTACCGGTTCGAACGCCAATCTCAGCACGACGACCACCGCCAACGGCGTGGAAATCGCGCTGGCTGACGACCTGGACCTGAATAGCGTCAAGACGGGCAACACGCTGATCAACAACAGTGGCGTGCAGGTGGGCCAGAACGTGCACCTGGGCAATACCGGCCTGGTGATCGCGAACGGTCCGAGCGTGACGAACAGCGGCATAGACGCCGGCGACAAGATCATCCAGAACGTGAAGGCCGGTGTGGCCGACACCGACGGGGTGAACGTGAGCCAGTTGAAGAGCGTGGAAAACGTGGCCAATATGGGCTGGAACGTGACGGCCAACGGCACGAACTCGACCAACGTCAAGCCGGGTGACACCGTGGATCTGACTGACGCCGATGGCAACATTGTCGTTGCCAAGGGTACGGACACCAATCCGCATCAGGTGACCTTCGGCCTGTCTGACAACCTGAACCTGGGTACGGTCAACGTCAGCAATAACCTGACGGTGGGCGGTACGACCAACCTGGGTAACAGCACCCTCATCGTCAAGGAAGGCGATATCAAGGTGGCAGGCGGCACGACGGTCAACATGGGTGGCAATAAGATCACCAATGTGGCCAAGGGCACGGATGGTTCGGACGCAGTCAACAAGGACCAGCTGGATGAACTGGCTAACACGCCGCTGACCTTCGTGGCGGAATCTGGCGCACCGCTGGATCGCAAGTTGGGTCAGCAAGTGGCCTTCACGGGGTCGAACGCCAATATCAGCACGAAGACCACCGCCAATGGCGTGGAAATCGCACTGGCCGACAATCTGGACCTGGGCGCCAATGGCAGCGTGACGACGGGTGATACCGTTGTGAACAACGCCGGCGTGAAGGTGGGCGGCGATGTGACCTTGAACAATACCGGCCTCATCATTGCTGGCGGCCCGAGCGTGACCACTGGCGGCATCAATGCGGGCGACCTGCAGATTACCAATGTGGCAGCCGGTACGGAGAACCACCATGCGGTCAACCTGGGGCAGCTGAAGGACGTCGAAACCATTGCCAACACCGGCTGGCAACTGTCGGTCAATGGCGATGCACGCCAGGATCAGAGCCAGGTCAAGCCGGGTGATGTGGTCGACTTCTCGACCGATGACGATGGCAACATCATCATCGACAAGACGGGTAACAACGTCGTCGTCAAGATGAGCCGCGACCTGGACCTGGATTCGGTGACTACCGGCCAGACCGTCATGAACAATGACGGCGTGAAGGTGGGCAACGATGTGTTCCTGAGCAGTGATGGCCTGCGTGCCGGTAATGTGATCATCTCTGCAGCAACCGGCATCAATGCCGGCGGCATGAAGATCACCAACGTTGCGGCAGGCACGGACCTGACAGACGCGGTGAACGTCAGCCAGTTGAAGGATGTCGAGCAGCAGGTCGGCAACCTGGATGATCGTGCGGTGAAGTATGACGGTAACGTCGGCGATCCGAAGAGCAAGATCACCCTGGAAGGCGATGTGTCGACGGACGGCGGCAAGACCGGCGGTACCACCATCACCAACGTGGCGCGTGGCGAAATTTCCGAGAACAGCACGGATGCCGTCAACGGCAGCCAGATCAAGGAAATGGGCGACAGCATCGCGGAAGGCATGGGCGGTAACTCGAAGTTCGAGGACGGCAAGCTGGTGACCGAGCTGAACGTGGGCGGCAACACCTACAACAATGTCAATGATGCGTTGAACGGCGTGAACAACGAGCTCAACACGAAGATCGACAATGTTGCGGAAGTGGCCAATGCCGGCTGGCAGATCGACACCAACGGTGAGGGTTCGAGCAAGGTTGCTCCGGGCAAGACGGTCAACTTCGTTGGCGGCAGCAATATCGAGATCTCTCGTGAAACCACGGCTGACGGCAACAACAATGTGACCGTGGGCCTGGCCAAGGACATCACTGTGGATTCCGTGACGGCCACGACCGTGACGGCGGATACGGTGAATGCCAAGGAAGTGGTGATCGAGAACGGTCCGGTCCTGAACCAGAACGGCATCGACATGCGTGACCAGCGCATCGTCAACGTCGCGGCTGGCCAGGCGCCCAACGACGCAGTGAACGTGAGTCAGTTGGAAGCGGCAACCGGCAATCTGCAGAACCAGGTCAACAGCGTGCGCGGCGACCTGCACAAGCTCGACAACAAGCTGAGCGCAGGTGTCGCGGCCGCCATGGCGACCGCAGGCCTGCCGCAGGCTTACCTGCCGGGCAAGAGCATGGCTGCGATTGCTGGTGGTACCTGGAATGGGGAATCCGGCTTTGCCATCGGTGTCTCGACGATTTCCGACAATGGCAAGTGGGTGATGAAGCTGTCTGGCAATACCAGCTCGCGCGGTGACTTCGGTGGCGCGGTTGGTGTGGGTTACCAGTGGTAATCACTGCCGGTTGAGCTTCGAGTGCTCCCGGCTGCGGCCGGGAGTATGCACCGGCAGGCGAGCATGCCTGCCGGTGGATCACCTCCAGACTTCCCGAATTTCAAAGGATATTTTTCATGAAGATCGTTTCTAACCGCCGTGCGCTGTGGGCAGCGCCCCTGGCCGCCGCCGTGCTGCTGGCCGGCTGCGGCACCTTGAGTAATGTCGATCGCGATGGCAAGACCGACGAACCGGTATTCCCGGAAGCAGAGAAGGTAACATTGCATACCGGCACTTTTCCCAACCTGGCCGACTTGAACCAGGTGCAGGATGGCGTGACGCGCGACCAGATCTATGATTTGCTGGGCCGCCCGCATTTCGCCGAAGGTTTCCAGGTGCGTGAGTGGGATTATCTGTTCCACTTCCGTACCGCCGAAGGCATCAAAACCTGCCAATTCAAAATTCTGTTTGATTCTGACAAGGTGGCGCGCAGCTTCTACTGGGCGCCTGAGGATTGCCGTCCCCAGGCTGACGCGACGCCGTCGCCTGCGCCTGTCGTCGTGGCGCCGCAGAAGTATTCGCTGGGCAGCGACGTCGGTTTTGCCTTCGGCAGCGCGACGCTGACGGCGGCCGGCAGCAGCCGCATCGCGGAAATCGCCCGTGAGCTGAAGCAACAGAAGACCATTGATCAGCTGGAAGTGGTGGGTCATACCGATCGTATTGGCAGCGTGGCCTCCAATGACCTGCTGTCGCAGCGCCGTGCGGACGCGGTGCGCCACGAATTGGTCGCCAACGGCATTCCGGCCGCCAATATCCGTGCCTACGGCTATGGTCCGCGCCAACCGCTGGTGCAGTGCGATCAGGACAACCGTGCAGAACTGATCTCTTGCCTGGCGCCGAACCGCCGAGTGGATATCCAGGCCAGCGGTATCCGTTGAGGCCGCGAAGCGCAGCCGGCGCAGCCATGATGGTCTGCAGCCGCGCCGGCTGTCCTGCTGGAATCAACAGAAAACAGTCTCAGTGATGTATGGGCGGAAGCAACGGCATCGAGCAGGTCGCCGGTGGCTTCCGTTTCTTTTTTCCGGCAACGGAATTGAACAGAATTTTTTGCGGCTCGCGTTGAGGCGCCTGCCGTGTCAATCAGTGGAGTTTAGCGATGACGATGGCGATGAAAACGATTTTTTCCAAGCGCGCAGCCTGCCGCAGCCTGACGGTGCTGGGTGCTGTGTTGCTGGCCGCCTGCCAGCAGACCGCTCCGGTGCGTCAGGACGCGCAGCCGGATGCCGCCCAGCAGGCGGCAGCACAGCAACAACAGCAGCAGGCTGCCAGGGCAGCGGCCCAGGCGCCGGCAGCCAATAGCGCGCCTGCCGTCAGCTTCTTCCTGGCACAGGCCCAGCCTGCGGAAGGGCTGTCCGAGGTCGTGCTGAACCCGAATACCCGCCTGTATGCCTTGCCGCAACCAGTGTTTACACAGCAAGATCTGCAGCAGGTCCTGCCGGTGCGCAACAATCAGGGCCAGGTGTTTCTGCGTTTCGACTTCAATGAGCAGGGCGCGCAGAAGCTGGCAACGGTGACCAGCCGGGCGCAAGGCAACTACCTGATCCTCAGCATGCGCGACCAGATTGTGGCAGTGCCGCAGATCAATGCCGTTTACGATCAGGGATTCCTGCCGGTTCCGGTGCAGAGCGCCGAAGCTGCGCAGGCCATGCTGCAACTGCTGCGTCCCGCAGCGGCCCAGCAGTAAGCCGTTGCTGCGCTGACGGGGGAAATCTTGCCTATTCGCGTGTGCTGGGGCTCCAGAAGGCCTGGCGCACGCCGTGCACCGCAGCCAGGCGCTGCACCAGTGTATCGAGGATTTTTCCGTCTACCGAAGTCGAGGCCAGCGTAGCCTCGATTTTGACTTCATCCTGCCCGAAAGGCTCGATTTCCAGTTCCTGCTTCGGGAAGCTGCAGCGTGCCAGTTCGTCCTTGAGATGCTGCATGACGTGCTTCTGGTGGGCACGGTCGACGATCATTTGTAGCGAATTGGTGACTTCCACGGATTCGGTATCGAGCGGCTGCCGGTTGATGGCGTCGACGACCGGGCGCAACAGTGTGTTGGCCGCCAGGACGAAGACCGTGCCCAGGATCGCTTCGATCAGCAGGTCCGAGCCTGCCGCTGCGCCGACGGCGGCCGAGCCCCACAATGTTGCCGCGGTATTGAGCCCGCGCACATTGCCTTCTTCGCGCATGATGACGCCCGCGCCCAGGAAACCGACACCCGAAACCACGTAGGCGATGACGCGTACTGCGCCATCCGCATCGTGCAGCCGGAACGCCACGTCAACGAATAATGCCGCGCCGACCGCAACCAGGACATTGGTGCGCAATCCGGCGGTGCGCTGGCGGTACTGGCGTTCGATCCCTATGATGCTGCCCAGGATGAAGGCAGCACTCAGGCTGACCAGGGTATCGAGCAGGGAAGGCAGGTTGATATTCTGAATGGCGTTCATGGTTTCCGTCTGGGGCTCTCTTTACGGCGCCTGCTCGGGTGCCTGTTGGGGCGCACTTGCTGGCAAGCATGGCGCGATTCTAGCCGCAGCGCATGTTGCCCATGTTGCAGCCGGCTGACATCCTCCATCTAGGCCTGCGGAGTGCGCTCGGTTGTGCCGGCGCTGCCTTGCGGCGGTATATGGAAGCGGTCGTTGCCGTTGTCAGGGCAAACCAGCTGGCGCAAGGTCGGCAGCAATGGCGACGGGTTGTTTGCCCGATACGCCATGATCAGGTCGATTTCCGGGGCATTGTTTTCGAACTGGCGCACGCACACGGAATGTCCGGCCATTGTGGCGGCATAGGCGGGCAGTAGGGCATAGCCTATCCCGGCACCCACGAGATTCACGTTCAACAGAATGTTGGAGGCCTGCTGGACGATGGGGCTCCTGACGCCATGGCGTTCCAGAAAGGTTTCCACCAGGTCGTACAGCGGCCGGGTGAATGCCGGATCGGAAGCAATGCGCGGCTCGCCGTCCAGCATCTGCGGCGTGATCCGGCGCATGGCGGAAAGTGGATGGCTGGCGGGCAGAAAGACCTGCAGCGGTTCGGTATAGACCAGATGAGTGACCAGTTCGCTGGATTGCAGCGGCGGGCGCAGGAAGGCAACGTCGATATCGCCGCGTAGCAGCGCCGGTTCCTGTTCGTCGTTGATCAGGCTGTGCAGGCTGATGTTCAAGGTCGGATAGTGCATGCGCAGCTCTGGCAGGATGGACGGAAATATCCGGATCTCTGCTGACGGCACAAAACATATCTTCAGGGTCTGTTCGGTGTGCCGGCCAGCGCGGCGGGCGCGGGTGACGGCATTGTCTACCTGCATCAGCGCCTGGCGCGCCTCGGTCAGGAAAACCTTGCCGACCTCGGTCAGTTCGACGCGCCGTTTAGTGCGCTCGAGCAGCGGGAATCCGATCTCTTCTTCCAGGTGGATGATTTGCTGGCTCAGCGAAGGCTGGGAGGTGTGTAGTCGTTGTGCGGCGCGAGTGAAGCTCAATTCCTCAGCCACGGCAATGAAATATCTTAGATGTCTTAGTTCCATGGCTGTATTAATAGGTTATGCGTCTTAATAGAGATGAAACAACTATTTTACAGAGACTGCAGCTTTGCTGACAATTTGCCCTCAAGTGCTGCACAGATCAGCACTGGGAACCATGCAGAACAAGGAGACAAAGCATGTCCAATAGCACGCTGCGGGATATAGAGGCCTTGGTAGATGCGCAAAACGGCCGCGTCACCCCGTCCATCTATACCGATCCCGAGATCTATGAACTGGAATTGGAAAGGATTTTCGGGCGCTGCTGGCTGTTCCTGGCGCATGAAAGCCAAATTCCCAAGGCCGGCGATTTCTTCAATACCTATATGGGGGAAGACCCGATTGTCGTGGTGCGCCAGAAGGATGGCTCCATCAAGGCCTTCCTGAACCAGTGCCGCCATCGGTCCATGCGCGTCAGCTTCGCGGATTCCGGCAATACCCGCGCCTTTACCTGTCCGTACCATGGCTGGTCCTATGGTGTCGATGGTGCCTTGGTGGAAGTGCCGCTGGAATCCCGTGCCTATCCGCAGGGCCTGTGCAAGGAAAAGTGGGGATTGCAGGAAGTGACCCGCATCGAGACCTACAAGGGCCTGATCTTCGGCAACTGGGACGCGAGCGCGCCCGGCCTGCGGGAGTACATGGGCGATATCGCCTGGTACCTGGATGGGGTGCTGGATCGCCGCGAAGGCGGCACCGAGATCATCGGCGGTCCGCACAAGTGGGTGATCGACTGCAACTGGAAATTCCCGGCAGAGCAATTCGCCAGCGATCAATACCACGCATTGTTCAGCCATGCCTCGGCCGTCCAGGTGCTGGGCGCCAAAAGCGAGGCCGACAAGGCGCTGGGTGCAGGCCAGACGGCCAGGCCGGTCTGGGAAACCGCCAAGGATGCGGTGCAGTTCGGCCAGGATGGACATGGTTGCGGCTTTTTCTTCACGGAAAAGCCGGATGCCAATGTCTGGGTCGACGGCGAAGTGTCGCAGTACTTCCGTGATACCTACCCGGAAGCGCTGGCGCGCCTGGGCGAGGTGCGTGCCCTGCGCCTGGCCGGCCACAACAACATGTTCCCCACGCTCTCCTGGCTCAACGGCACGGCAACGCTGCGGGTCTGGCACCCGAGAGGCCCGAACCAGGTGGAAGTCTGGGCTTTCTGTATCGCCGACAAGGCGGCGCCGGACGACGTGAAGGCTGCGTTCGAACGCAGCGCAACGCGCGCCTTCGGCCCGGCGGGTTTCCTGGAGCAGGATGATTCCGAAAACTGGGTGGAAGTACAGAAAGTCCTGCGCGGCAAGCGTGCCCGCAACAGCAAGCTTTGCCTGGAAATGGGGCTGGGACGCGAACGCCTGCGGGAAGATGGCATTCCCGGGGTAACCAACTACATTTTTTCGGAAACCGCAGCGCGAGGCATGTACCGCCGTTGGGCCGACCTGCTGTTGTCGGCAAACTGGGAAGAAGTCCAGGAGCGCACCCGCCAATATACCGAGGAGCTGGTGAAATGAGCACAACCGTGGAAACCATGGAACAAGGCAAGGTGGCCTCGCTGGCGTTGCACCATGAGATCGGGCAGTTCCTCTACCTGGAAGCGGAATTGCTGGACGACTGGGAGTTTCGCGACTGGCTCGATCTGCTGGCCGAAGACATCGAATACACCATGCGCACGACGGTCAATGCACAGACGCGTGATCGTCGCCGCAGTGTCCAGCCGCCTACAACCTGGATATTCAATGACACCAAGTTCCAGCTGGAGCGACGCATCGCCCGCCTGGAGACCGGCATGGCCTGGGCCGAGGAGCCACCGTCGCGCACGCGCCATTTGATTACCAACTTGCGGGTGCGGGAATCGGCACTGCCCGACGAGTACGAGGTGAGGCTGAACTTCATCCTGTACCGGGCGCAGAAGGAGCGCGACGAGGTGTTCTACGCCGGCATGCGGCAAGACCGGGTGCGCAGGGCGCCGCATGCCGCCGGCTGGCAGCTGTGCCGTCGCCATATCACCCTGGACCAGGTTGTGATGACTTCCCATAACCTCAGCGTTCTGTTCTGAACTGTGCGGGCCCGGCGTGCAAGTGCAAGCCGGGGCCGGCCGGATCTGTGACGCATTCTGGCGCCGCTGGCCTGCCGGGCGGCTGGCGCCATATTCTTCAAGACGAGATTGCCTCATGCCACGTATTGCCGTTTGTCCTGACGACGCCTTGCCCGAAGGGGAGGCCGTCAAGATAGATTCGCCAGTCAGCCATATTGCCGTGATCCGTTCCGCCGGCGAGCTGTATGCGGTGACGGACCGCTGCAGCCATGGCAATGCCTCCATGTCGGAAGGCTATATCGAAGACGATGGGACCGTGGAATGTCCGCTGCACGCGGCGCGTTTCTGTCTCAAGACCGGCGTGGCGCTGTGCCAGCCCGCGACGGAGCCCTTGAATACCTATCCCGTGGTCGTTGATGCAGGCACGATCTACGTGGAAATTCCGGAGACGGTGTGATGGGCTGGTTAAAGAATGAATCCATTCTGGTGACGGGCGGCGGCTCCGGCCTGGGGCTGGCGCTGGTACAGCGCTTCGTGGACGAAGGCGCGCAGGTCACGGTGCTGGAACTGAATGCCGACAAGGTGGCTGCCCTGCAGTCCTGTTTTGGCACGGCGGTCGTGGCAGTGCAGGGCAATGTGTGTTCCGGAGCCGATAACCAGAGAGCGGTGGAGGCGGCCATGGCGCGCTGGGGCAAGCTGGATTGCTTTGTCGGCAACGCGGCCATCTGGGACCACGGCCTGAGTCTGATGGGCATGACGCAGGAGCAGCTGGAAAAGGGCTTCGACGAGTTGTTCTCGGTCAATCTCAAGGGCTACCTGCTGGGTGCCAGGGCAGCGGCACCGGCCTTGCTGGCTTCCGGCGGCAGCATGATCTTCACGTTGTCCAACTCGGCCTTCTATCCGGAAGGCGGCGGGCCGCTCTATACCGCCAGCAAGCATGCCGCAGTGGGCTTGATCCGCCAACTGGCCTTTGAACTGGCACCCAAAGTGCGCGTCAACGGCGTCGGGCCGTGTGGCATGGCCAGTGACTTGCGCGGGCCTGCGGCCCTGGGGCAGCAGGAAATGCGCATCATGGATTCGCGGACGCCGGACGCCATCGCCGCCATCCTGCCGCTGCAGTTTTTTCCGCAAGCCGAGGACTTCACCGGCCCGTATGTATTGCTGGCATCGCGCGCCAACAACCGGGTGCTCAGCGGGGTCATGATACAGGCCGACGCCGGCCTGGGCATACGGGGCATACGCCACGTGGCCGGCGGGTTGGATCTGTAGAGGCAGCTTGTCGTCGGTACGGGCGTGTGCCGCAGAGGCAGGGCGGGTACCGAAAATGCGGGCCTGCAGGATGGCAGTAGCCGATGCCCCAGAGGCCGCGGCACCAATACAAGAAAAACAGGGACAGGAGACAAAAATCATGAAAGAAACAGGCATCATCATTATCGGTGCGGGGCAGGCCGGCGCGATGGTTGCGGCGCAGTTGCGCCAGCTCGGCCATACCGGGCGGATCACGCTGGTGGGCGATGAACCGCATGTGCCTTACGAACGCCCGCCACTTTCCAAGGACATGTTGCTCCAACCGGCGTCAACGCCTTGCGCTATCCATGCAGACGGCTTTTATCGGCAACATGGCATCGAGCTGCGCCTGGGAGTTGCCGTCAAGTCGCTGGATATCCAGGCAAAGACGGTCAGCCTGGATGATGGCGAGACGCTGGCATACGACCAATTGGTACTTGCAACAGGCGCCAGGGCGCGGCGCCTGCCTGTGCTGGATGCGCTGGGCGAAGGTGTGCACACCCTGCGCACACAGGAAGATGCTGCCGCGCTGCAAGCCGCATTGCAGGCTGGCCGGCGCCTGATCCTGGTGGGCGCTGGCGTGATCGGCCTGGAACTTGCCTCGACAGCCGTGGATCTCGGGGTGAAGGTAGCGCTGGTAGACCCGGCCGAGCTGCCTATGATGCGCGCCACTCCTCGCTTGCTGGCCGAGTTCCTGTGCGAAACCCACCGAGAGCGCGGCGTGGCCCTGCACATGCGAGCGCAGGTGGTGTCGGCCGAACGCACGGCCGTCGGCCTGCGGTTGGCCTTGTCTGACGGCACCTGCCTGGAGGGTGACGTGATTGCCTATGGCGTAGGTGTTGAGCCAAACGTCGAATTGGCCTGTGCCGCCGGCCTGGCGGTCGAGAACGGCATTCTGGTTGACCGGGCTTGCCGCAGTTCTCATGCGGATGTTTATGCCATCGGTGACGTGGCAGCACGCCAGGCGCAAGCCGGGCGCCCATACCAGCGCCGCGAAACCTGGGAGAACGCCAACTGGCAGGCAGAGCTGGCAGCACGCGGCATTCTCGGCCTGGCGCTGCCCGAGGATATCGTGCCCTGGTACTGGACGGACCAATGCGGTCTGAATATTCAGCTGGCAGGCGATATGCACGCCGAGCGCTGGGTCGTGCGCGGCGCCCTGGGCGCCGGGCCCTGCATGTTGCTGGGCCTGCGTGGCGATGAGCTGGTGGCTGCGATTACGGTCAACCAGGGCAGGGAGATGCGTAGCGCCAGGGAACTGATTGCGCGGCGTGCCTGCATCGAGCCGGCGGTATTGGCCGATACCCAGCAAAGCCTGCGCAATCTGAGTCGGGCCTTGCCCGCCTGATACGCGCCGTGCCTGCCTCTGGCGGTAGCCGGAAAGGCCATTTCCACCATTCATCCCGTTCATTGTCCTGACATTGGCGCTGCCGCCGCGCTGTGGTGTGGCGGCTAGCCCTGGCCATGTGGCCGGTATCGGCTCGCCTGATTGTTGCCTGCGCGCTTGCCATGCTGGCCCAGCGCTCCGGGTGGTGCGCGGCATAAGGACCGATGCACAAGCCTGCCTTGCGGCCGTGCGGGCTCCTCTTCTGTGAGGGGCCGCGTAGTTCAAGGCAACGGCAGTCCGGCGGAAGGGGGGAGGGCGTCCGGTGTCGCCATGGCCGACATGGTTCAACAACGACGATTTCTTTGCAGCGACTGACAGTTCGCATCGCCATGGCTGGTGGCAGTCCGGGCGTGCAGGCTGCCAGCCCAGGTGTTTGCGTATGCCGGCCGGTTGCCGGCAGCCATGCCATGCACGGCCCAAGTTGTTCAAGCCTTCATAACGAAAACCGTTTCAACGGGAGACATTCCTATCATGCAAGCACGAGTGCAATGCCTGTCCCATACGCCGCTGGTTGGCCATGTCGATCCGCCGGTCTGCGTCCTGGACGAAGTCCAGGGCGTCATCGCCCAGGCGCGCGAGGCGATCGCTATTTTCGATCCGGAACTGGTCGTGTTGTTTTCGCCTGATCACTTCAATGGTTTTTTCTACGACGCCATGCCGCCCTTCTGCATCGGCATGCAAGCCCATGCCATTGGGGATTTCGACACCCCAGCAGGGCCGTTCGACGTGCCCCAGGCATTGGCGCTCGACTGTGCCCAGGCCGTGCTGGAGGCAGGCGTGGATGTGGCCATGTCCTATTCCATGCAGGTGGATCATGGCTTTTCCCAGCCACTCGATTATCTGCTGGGCGGCATTGCGGTGCGTCCGGTCATTCCAGTGTTCATCAACGCCGTAGCGGCGCCTTTGCCGACTTTCGCTCGTGCGCGGGCCTTGGGTGCTGCGGTGGGGCGTTTCATCCGCGATACCGGCAAAAGGACGCTTTTCATCGGCTCTGGCGGTTTGTCGCACCAGCCGCCGGTGCCGGAACTGGCGACGGCTGACGCCCACATCCGCGATCGTCTGTTGGGCAGCGGCCGGCATTTGCCGGCAGCAGAGCGTGCTGCGCGCCAGCAAAGGGTGATAGACGCGGCCCTGAGGTTCGTCGAAGACCAGAGCAGCCTGCATCCGCTCAATCCGGCGTGGGACCGTGCGTTCATGGACACGCTGGCGCAGGGCAGGGCGGCCGAGCTCGACGGGCTGAGCAATGCGGATGTCTCGCGCCAGGCCGGGAAATCCACCCATGAGGTGAAAACCTGGGTGGCTGCCTTTGCCGCGTTGTCCGCCTATGGCGGTTACGAGGCGCTGGATGCCTATTACCGACCCATCCCGGAGTGGATTGCCGGCTTCGGCGCCCTGGCGGCCCGGCCGATGGCAGCCTGATTTTTCCCCTTGCCGTTTTTCCATCCGTTTTTATGTTTCTTCCCCCGGGGTTGCCCATGAGGTCCCGGGGTGGAACACCTAGGCCTCCGGCCGACATTCTTCACTGGAAAGGAGTACTGAACATGATGGCTTCCGCAACGAACTACACCGAAGCATCCAGTAGCCGTTTTGCCCGCATTCAGGACGAGGGTACTGCGCTGCAGATCCATTACAACGATATCGGCCAGGGAGCCGAAACCGTCGTGATGCTGCATGGCTCGGGTCCGGGCGCGACTGGTTGGGCCAACTTCAGCCGGAATATCGACCCACTGGTGGCTGCCGGCTACCGCGTCATCCTGATGGACTGTCCGGGGTGGGGCAAAAGTGATTCGGTGGTCTGTACCGGGTCGCGCTCGGATCTCAATGCCCGTGTGCTGGACCGCCTGCTGGAAGCGCTGGGACTGGAGCAGGTGCATCTCCTGGGCAATTCCATGGGTGGACACAGCGCGGTGGCGTTGGCGCTACAGAACCCGCAGCGGGTCGGCAAACTGGTGTTGATGGGAGGCGGCACTGGTGGCATCAGTTCCTTCGTGCCCATGCCGGCCGAAGGCATCAAGCTGCTGCAGGGGCTGTACCGCGAGCCCACGCTGGAGAACCTCAGGAAGATGATGGCGGTATTCGTCTTCGATTCCAGCGACCTGACCGAAGAACTGTTCCAGCAGCGCCTGGAGAACATGCTGCGCCGGCGCGACCACCTGGAGAACTTCGTGGCCAGCCTGGATGCCAATCCGCGCCAGTTTCCAGATGTCGGCCCGCGCCTGGGCAGTATCGAGTCGCACACGCTGATCGTCTGGGGCCGCAATGACCGTTTCGTCCCTCTGGATACCGGGCTGCGGCTTGTGGCGGGCATTCCCCATTCGGAACTTCACATCTTCAATCACTGCGGCCACTGGGCGCAATGGGAGCACGCCGAGCGATTCAACCGCCTGGTGCTGGATTTCCTGCGCGATTGAGTCGCCCGAACCCGGTTTCCCTGCTGTTCATATCCATAACAACCCGCTGAAGCGGGAAGGAGACAAACCTTGAATCCACAACAATTGCGGATATACCGCAACCCCAAGCTCGCGCAACTGGTGCGCAGCCGCCAGCGTCTGGCGTGGACGCTGACGCTGCTGGTGCTGGGCAGCTTCTTCTGCTACCTGATGGCCGGCATCTTGCGGCCGCACTGGCTCGCCAGGCCGCTGTATGACGGCACGCTGCTCAATGTCGGAGGCCTGCTGGGCGCCGGCATCATCGTCATGGCATGGCTGGCGACCGGCGTCTACGCCTGGTTCGCCAACACCCGGTTCGATCGCCTGAGCCAGGAAATCCTGCAGGAGTCCGTGCAATGAAACCCGCCAAGCTTGCTATTCCTGCCGCGCTGGCGGCGCTGCTGCTGCCAGGGGCCGCGCTGGCCGCTGCCGGAAGTCCCGGCCCCAATGCCTCGGCGATCGCCATCTTCCTGGCGTTCGTGGGCATTACATTGCTGATCACCTGGTGGGCTGCCCGCCGCACCAGCAGCGCATCGGATTTCTACACCGCTGGCGGTGGCCTGTCGGGCTTTCAGAACGGGCTGGCGATCGCAGGCGACTATATGTCCGCGGCGACGCTGCTGGGGATCTCCAGCATTGCCTATTTCCGGGGCTATGACGCGCTGCCTTTTGCCGTTGGCTTTTTCATCGGCTGGCCCATCGTGCTGTTCCTGCTGGCCGAGCGCCTGCGCAATCTCGGGCGCTTCACTGTCGCGGACATTATTTCCTACCGGCTGGACGAAACCCGCATGCGCATCCTGACGGCGCTGGGTTCACTGACGGTGGTGCTGTTCTACATGATCGTGCAGGTGGTCGGGGCCGGGCAACTGATCCAGTTGTTGTTCGGGCTGGACTACAAGTACGCGGTATTCATCGTCGGGGCGCTGATGGTGGTCTATGTCATGTTCGGCGGCATGATTGCGACAAGCTGGGTGCAGATCATCAAGGCAACACTGCTGCTGGCCGGGGGAACTGTCATGCTGCTGCTGACCATGCAGCATTTCGATTTCAGCCTGGGCCAGATGTTGCGCGACGTCGTGACTGCCAGCAAGCAGGGCGCCGCGATCCTGGAGCCGGGGCGCATGCTGTCCGATCCGATTTCCACGATTTCGCTGTCCCTGGGCATGATGTTCGGCATTGCGGGCCTGCCGCATATCCTGATGCGCTTCTTTACCGTGACCAACGCCAAGGAAGCCCGCCGTTCGGTGTTCTATGCCACGGGCTTCGTGGGCTATTTCTTCCTGATTGTCGTCGTCATGGGGCTGGCTGCCATCGTGATCGTCGGCGGCAATCCGGCCTATTTCGTGGATGGCAATCTGTCGGGCGCGCTGCTTGGGGGCAGCAATATGGTGATCATGCATCTGGCCAACGCGGTCGGCGGAAATCTGCTGTTGGGTTTCATGTCTGCGGTGGCTTTTGCCACTATCCTGGCGGTGGTCTCCGGCCTGGCACTGGCGGGAGCGTCGGCGATATCGCACGATCTGTATGCGATGGTATTGCGCCGGGGCAGGGCCAATGAGCAGAGCGAAATCCGGGTATCGAAAATCGCCACGCTGTGCATAGGCCTGGCGGCCATCGTGCTCGGGCTGGTATTCGAGAACATCAATGTTGCGTTCATGACGGCGCTGGCCTTCGGCGTTGCGGCTTCATCCAACTTCCCGGTATTGATCCTTGCCATGAGCTGGAAGGGCCTAACAACGCGTGGGGCGCTGTGGGGCGGGCTGACGGGCCTGGTGGTGGCGGTGGCACTGGTCATTCTGTCGCCCGCCGTGTGGCAGAGCGTGCTGGGCTTCCCCGCGGCTATCTTCCCCTATGAGCACCCGGCGCTATTCTCCATGCCGCTGGCTTTCCTCGTGTGCTATGTGGTGTCCAGGCTGGACCGCAGTGCCGGTATCGCCAGGGAACGCGAAGGGTTCGAGCGCCAGTTCATTCAGGCCCAGACCGGATTCGGCATCAACGACGCGGCGCGGCATTGACTGGCCGGTGGCCGTAGCTGCCATCCGTACCGCCCTTGCGGGGCGGTGACGGGTGATAATCGAAGCTTGTACCCGGGCCTGTGCCGTACGGGTCGAATCAGGGCGGTGGCTCCATCGGGCGCCGCCGGCCCGCGCTCAGGAGAGAAACATGGACGCGCTGCTTTGCTACAAAACCCTGCCGGTCTGGGACGCCGGGACGTTGCCCGAAGCGTTTCAGCGGAATCACAATACCAAGGCGGGAACCTGGGCGAAGCTGACGATCCTGCGCGGCTCGCTGGATTTTGCCCTGACGGATGGGCAGGGTGAGCTGTTGGAAACCCTGCACTGCACGCAGGACGCCCAGCCGCCGCTGATCGAACCACAACAATGGCACAGGATTGCCGGCTTCAGCCCGGACATCCAGTGCCAGTTGGCATTCCTGTGCGAGCCTGCGGACTACCTGTCCAAGAAACATGGGTGGACCCGCACGCATTCCGAGGTGCTGGAAGCCGCGCAACACCTTCCCGCTCGTGCCTGCAAGGTATTGGACCTGGGGTGTGGCAAAGGGCGCAATACCTTGTACCTGGCCATGCAAGGGCATGAGGTTACAGCCTGGGACAAAGATGCAGGCAGCATTGCACAGTTGCGCGAAGTTGCCGGGCAGGAAGGCTGGGGTGGCGTAACGGCGGATGTCGCGAATCTGGACGAGCCGGGGCTGGCGCTGGGCGGCGCGTACGACTTCATCCTGTCCACCGTTGTGATGATGTTCCTGCAACCCGAAACCGTGCATCCGCTGATTGCCCGAATGCGTGAGGCGACTGCTCCTGGCGGTTTGAACCTGATCGTCGCGGCGATGGATACTCAGGATTGCCCGTGCCCGGTGCCGTTTCCCTTCACCTTCCGGGAAGGCGAGCTGGCGGAGCTATACGCAGATTGGGAAATTCTGAAATCGAATGAGGATCTGGGTACGCTGCATCGGAAGGATGCGGAGGGCAAGCGCATTCAACTGCGCTTTGCCACTTTGCTGGCTCGCCGTCCGGCCTGAGGGCCCGGACGGCGGCAGCTTGCCTGTTGCTGCCTCAGGCGCCGGAGGCGCGGGCGTTGCCTTGGGGGGCCGGACGTATCGAGAGGGTGTAGCGGCTGTCACGCGAGGAGGAACCGAATTGGCCCGCGTGCAGCTGATATTGACCGGCTTCGAGATACAGCGTGATCTGCGCATCCAGGTTGCCGCCGCTGTCATCGTCTTCCGCGATCAGGATGCCATTCTGGTAGAGCCAGAGATAGGTGTCCAGGGAGGGCGACTTCATGTCGATGACGTAGGTACCCGTGCGCGTGATCGTGAAGTTATAGGTGTCGTAATCCAGACCACCCAGCAGTACTGCGGGGCGCGGCTCGTTCACGGTCAGGGTGCCGCCGCCTGCATTGGCCGGAACTGCCTGGCTGCGTGCGTCCAGAACGAACAGGCCGCTCTGGCTGCCGCCGTCGACACCGACGGTGTAATTGCCTGCCTGCAGGATGGTGCGTATGCGTTTCTTGCCGTTGTCGCTGTTGGACAGCATCAGGTTCTGGCCGGTCAGGCTGAGGTTACCTTCAAAGCTCTGGGTATTCAGTTCCAGTGTGACCAGGGCAGGAGCCTCGAGTGAGAGCGGATATTGCAATTGGTCGCCCGTATAAATGCCGCTGGCGGGCTTGCTGTTGAGCGTCAGTGGGGTGCCGCTGGGCAGGCGGTTTTCGTCCAGGCGGCTTAGCTGCTTGATTTCCAGGTCGAAACTGCCTTGGAAGGAACTGGTGTCCATGGCGGAGTCGGCGCGCAGGGTGTATTCACCAGCGGCCAGGGGAATCTGGATACGGGCATCGAGGTTGTTGCCGCCGTCGTCATCGCTGGCCAGCTCCATACCATTGCTGTCGAGCAAGGTCAGGTACGGATCCAGATCGCTATGCGTGGCGATCATGTCGATGCGGTAGAGGCCATCGGTGTCGATATGCACGCTGTAATCCAGCGTTTCGCCTGTGCCCCAGTCAGAAATACGCTGATTGCTGCCGATAGGCTCGCCGGAATAGGCCTCCTGGATTTCAGCAGAAAGGCGGAATGGGCCATAGGCGCGGGCGTCGGTGCCGCTGACGGCGACCAGGTAGCTGCCGGTTTCACTGGCCTTGAAGGTCAGGGAGGTGTCATTTGCCCTGCGCGAACCGCAACTGTTGCAATCGTCCTGGCTGCGAGCAAGCAGCTGGCCATCCCGGTAGACGCTGATTTGCGAACGCAGCGCACCGTTGACGGCCAGTTTGATGATTTTGCCCTTATCCGCATTCAGCGAGAACAGGGTGCTGCGCACGCCGCTGTTGTAGTTCAGCAGACTGGTGCTGGTTAGCTCGCCGTTGGCGTTCTGGCCGGGAACCAGGGGGGCTGCTTGGGGCAGCGGAACGTTGGGCGTATCGTGAACCGTGAAATAAACGGCAGCACCTGCCACGACTGCGCCAGCAATGGCGGCAAGCGGGGTAGAGAGATTCATGGGGTCAGGACCTTTTCAATGCAAACAAATAACGGTCAACCACTGCTTGCAGCGCGGATGGCTGCATCTGTTCAGGGACAGATAGGGGCTGGCTTGCGGGAGGTTATACCCCGCAAAGCCTGGCAACGCAGCAAAGGGTTTCCGATGCTAACGATTTAGTGGAAATTTCATCCTATGAAAATAACCTTCAATTTCTTTCATCAACGTTCAATTTTCATCAATTAAGACTCAATTTGAGTCATCTATATTTTTGTGTTTCAATAAAAGCGTCTGGCCTACGGCCATTCTTCCGGTTGCGCAGCATAAATGCCTTGCTGCGCAGCTTGCGTCTTTCGGAGTCTCGCTGGCTATTTCGGCGGGCTCCGCATGCCGGGCCTGGGCTACCTGCAGGTGGCCCAGGCCTTCCGTCCGCTTCGGGCGGAACCAGATTGTGCCGGCTTTCCGCCGCGCTCAATCGGGGTGATCATCCGGACATTTGCTCAGGCCCTGATTGGCTCTACGCTGATCATTGCCAGTGCTTTTGTCCGTCCATCAACGACATGAGAAAAGAGGAGCAATCCATGACGATGCGCATTGGCATTATTGGCGCGGGCCCGAGCGGCCTGGCGCAACTACGCGCTTTCGAGTCCGCCTTCAAACAGGTATCCGAGCCTATCGAACTCGTATGTTTCGAAAAGCAGGATAACTGGGGCGGCTTGTGGAATTACACGTGGAGGACCGGTCTGGATGAATACGGGGAGCCGGTGCATGGCAGCATGTACCGCTACCTGTGGTCCAACGGACCGAAAGAAGCCCTGGAGTTTGCGGACTATTCCTTCGATGAGCACTTTGGCCGGCCGATTCCGTCCTACCCGCCACGCGAGGTCCTGTTCGACTACATCCAGGGACGCATGCGACGCAACAACCTGCGCCAATACATCCGTTTCCAGACGGTTGCCCGCTGGATCGAGTTCGATGAGCAGGAGAACATTTTCCGCGTCACCGTGGAAAACCTGGAAAAGCAGAAAACCTATACCGAGGAGTTCGATTATCTGGTTGTCGCGTGCGGCCATTTCTCGACGCCCAATGTGCCGCACTTCGAAGGCCTGGAGCAATTCCCCGGTACCGTGATGCACGCCCATGACTTTCGTGGCGCCGACCAGTTCATCGGCAAGGATCTGCTGCTGGTCGGTGGCAGCTACTCGGCGGAGGACATAGGCGTGCAGTGCCACAAGCATGGTGCTGCTTCCGTGACGATCAGCTATCGCAGCCGCCCGCATGGTTTCGGCTGGCCGGAGGGCATCAGCGAAGTGCCGCTGCTGCTGCGTTTCGATGGGGAAATCGCCTATTTTTCCGATGGCTCGACGCGCCGCTTCGATGCCGTCATCCTGTGCACCGGTTATCAGCACAAGTTCCCATTCCTGGCGGACAACCTGCGTCTGTCCACGCACAACCGCCTGTATCCGGGCGGCCTGTACAAGGGCGTCGCATGGATAGAGCAGCCCCGCCTGTTCTATCTGGGCATGCAGGACCAGTACTACACCTTCAATATGTTCGATGCGCAAGCCTGGTTTGCGCGTGACGTGATGCTGGGACGCATCAGGCTGCCGGGCAAGGAAGACATGGTGGCGGACAGCCTGGCCTGGCAGGAGCGCGAGGCCACGGTGCAGGATGGTTTCGATGCGGTCGATTTCCAGACGGCATACGTGCGCGACCTGATGGACCGTACCGACTATCCGGGGTTCGAGGCGGAGCAGGTGGCGGTGCTGCTCAAGCAATGGCTGCGAGACAAGCAGAAGAACATCCTGACCTACCGCGACCGTTGCTATGTGTCAGTTGTGACAGGAACCAAGGCACCCGCGCACCACACGCCATGGATGGAAGAACTTGATGACAGCATGGAACGTTTTCTTTCTATTGAAGTAGAAGAAAACTCACCGATTTAGATTAAAATTGCATCTAATCGTGACATAAGTTGCCGTCCCTTATGTGCGTCATGAGGGACGGCAATTTTTATATATGTCATTTTGAATGCTTGTCATTTTCACGGCCTTTACGCTTGGGTGCGTCCAGGGTGCGGGCTCTAGGGGAACACAGATAATGCAGTCCGGAATTTGGTCTTGGTTGTTGGGGCTGGTGGCGATGCTGGTGGTACCCGTCGCGCTGGGCGAGATACTGTGGCGGCGCTTTTCCGATAGCATCCGCAATCCGGAACGCAAGCCGGGCGTCCTGCCGTTTTCCCTGCTGTTCGGCTTTGTCGGCCCTCCGGTCGGCATGGCGGCATTTCTGATGGTGGCCTCATGGCTTGAGCGGGACATGCCCAATTCCCGTCCGGCCAACGATATGCTGATCGTGCTGTTTTTCTTTTCATATGTTGCTGGTGGAATCCCTGCGCTTATTTGCGGCGGCGTCATGGGGGGCTTGCGCAAACGCTTCAAAGGTTGGGCAGGTATTGGGGGCGCGGTGCTCCTGGGCGGGCTTCTGGCGTTCATCTTCTTCACCATGACCGGCCTGTATGCAGACTTCCAGGAAGGCTGGCGGGCCATCGTGTGCGGTGCAGTCGGCGGGCTGGGCAGTGCCTCCATTGCCTATGGTGTCTGGCGGCGCGAGATCAGCGACTGAAATACGGGGCTGCCCCGTTGCAATACGGTTTTTTGCGAGGAGCCTGGATGTTGCCGATGGGGCACTATTCCAGGCCGGGGGCTCAGCGGCGTGATGCCGAGCGAGTACAAGTTGCCGCGGCTGGGTCGGCTGAACGGTTTCCTGTATTCAGTCATTTATCCATCATTTGAAATTTTTATTTGATATTTTTTCAAATGATGGATTTTTTGCGTTCATTTGATATGATGTGGGCATCCATGGACCCGTTGCAGGAGACGATCATGCCGGCCACTCTCCACGCTGTTCCCGATGCTGCTGTCGTGCTGACGAAGGCAACGTTGCGCGCTGCCGAACAATTGGGGTTGAACAATTCAGCGCTGGCATCGGTGATCGGTGTCAGCGAACCCACGATCTCGCGGCTCAAGGCGAATGGCCGCACCATCAGCCCGGACTCCAAGGAAGGGGAGCTTGCCCTGATGCTCATTCGGGTATTCCGCTCGTTGGATCCGCTGGTAGGGGGCGACGCGCACAAGCGAAAGTTGTGGATGGAAAGCCATAACAACGCTTTGCTGGGCAGCCCGATACAGCTGATCCGCAAGGCCGAGGGCCTGGTCCGCACCTTATCGTATCTGGATGGTATGCGGGCTGCGACATGAATGGGGCCGCCTGGAACCCCGCCTGGTTACAAGATCACGCAGGCAGCCTGGCGATGGAAAATGCCTGGCGCGGCGTGGAAACCCAGTACATTGCGGCCTCCATGAAACTGGTGGACTCCCTGGAAGAACAGGGCCTGCTGGAAATTCTCCTTGAAGAAAGCAAGCCGCCGGCTCAGAGGAAATCGCCAGGTCAGCATTATTTGTTGCTGAGCCCGTTCCGTTACTTTCCCCAGCATGATTCACGTTTCCGGCCAGCACGCCAGAGTGGCCTGTGGTATGGCTCGTCCACGCTCGATGGGGCCTGTTCCGAAGTTGCGTACTGGCGCATGCGTTTCCTGCTGGATAGCGAAGCGCTGGCAGCCGATGGTGAGCTGATCACCGAGCACACTTTCTTTCAGGCGTCCGTGCGCGGCAATGCAATCAACCTCATGGCTGAACCCTGGGCGGGGTTGGCGCATCTGTGGAAGCATTCCACGGACTACCGGGCTACCCATGCGCTTGCTGCAGCGGCCATGGCAGCATCCATTGAATGGATTCAGTATGAATCCGTTCGTGCGCCTACCTGCGCGTTGGCGGCCGTCCTCACGCCCACGGCTGTTCACGCCGCATCGGCGAGACTGGAGCGTTCAAAGCAGGAATGGGTGTGCAAGGCAACCTTGGCTGGCGTCATGATGATCCGCAAAAACGGGCAGGGCAGATTCGAGTGGCGTCCGGAGTGAGGCGAAGCAGCTTGCAATTGGTCGGATTGGGCTTGTCGTGCTGCCTGGGGGTGTCTGACTGCCTGACGGGATGCCATGCGGCAACTCACAAATCGTTGACGCCAACCAGCTTGGTATGACTCATGCAGTGGGCGGAAATCTTGTATAGAAACACCAGGTAGCCCAGGCCCAGCGTAACAATGCTGATGATTGCCCACAGGACGATATTGCCAATAATGCTGGCCAGGTCGATGGTGCAGACCAATCGTCCCACGCGTTGCCCCTGCGCATCATAGGCATAGGTTTTGCTGATGATGAACTTCTGCATGTAGTAGGGAAACACGAACATCGCCAGCCCTAATGTGACGATTGTGAGCAGAACCCAAACGATCATATGCCCGAGGGCTTCCATGAAGCCAAGTTCTGACTTGAGCTGCAGATTATTGAAGGCGCTGGGCATTGTGCAATCCACTGGGCGAGGCAGCTGTCAGCGCGCCCGGGCCGTGCGACGCGTGAGCGTAACAATTGCCATCGGGGTTCCAACTGCCATGAACACGGCTCCCAGGATCATAAATGTAGGGCTGTTGAGCGCCAGCCCGGAAGACAGGAAGGTAACGCCGGAGCACAACAAAGCGATGGACGCGGGGATGAATGCGGTCATAGTCATGGTTGGATTGTGGCACAGGTTGCGCATGGCAGGTTGGGGGCGTGAGGTAAACCACAAAACAAAAAAGCCACCGTGTCGGGTGGCTTTGATCGCTGTAACTGCTTGAATTCTTTGGCGGACAGGGTGAGATTCGAACTCACGATACGCTTGCACGTATACCGGATTTCGAGTCCGGCGCATTCGACCACTCTGCCACCTGTCCTTAGGTAACCGCAGCGGTACGTGTTAAGAGCCGCAGTGGAAGAAGAAAGTGATTATATCTGGTGTTTTTTTTCTTGGCAAGCGATGTGGGTTTGCGCGTGGCTCGCCGACCGGTCAGTCAGGGTGCACAGTGCTGTTGTTTGACCTGGCCAGCCTGGGAAACCGGTAACGGGATGACTGGCAACAATCGGGGAATGCCTTGGCTAAGGTGTCGCGGTGGTGTCGTGGCGGTGGCGTTGTGTTGCAAAGAAGATTGGATGAGACATATTGCCTGGCATCGCCGGCATCCTGGATTCATCTACATCATTTATTTAGATTTTAATAATTGAGGTTGAGTTTACTTTCACATTTTTCTGTTTTTTTGCGAATTTATGATTTGGAAATTAGGCTGAAATATTTGGTGATTGACGATGGGTGATGAACAGCGGGATAACGCTGCTTATTTAAAAGTTTTGGTAGCTAGAGTATGACAGTGCTGTCCATCTTGTGTGCAAATAGTGATCAAAGAAGTGCTTTTACAGAGGGTGAGGCTAGTGTTTTCCCGTGGGGTTCAAATAAAATGATTTTGTTTCGAATGGTTTCTTTGTGATGATTGTATGTCATGTATTTGTTTCATTTTTGGTTGGAATGGTATGCCGTGATATTGCTGAAATAGGTGATGTCTGGTGCTGTTTTGAGGCGAGCTCCTCGCTGAAGGGAATGCCCTGACTGATGTCTGGCTGTCTGCTGTGGTTCTGTTTATATATTTGTTTTTAATGTGTTTTTTGGTGTTTTTGTTGCCCAGTCAAGCATGTTTTTACTAGCGGCCCAGGCGAGATGCCCGTTGTGCTTTATTCCTCCATATTGTTCTGGTACAGGCGATAAATGTAACTTGTAGGTTGGGTCTGTGAGTGTGAATTTGACTATCGCTATAAGTGAATTCGGAATTTTGCTGAATTCTGTGTTTATCGGTCTATTCATGGTTTTCTTTCATGCCCCATACTTAAGCAAAGAGTTCTGGCAAGTGTGGCGTTGGGGGAAATATGGAAACCTATCAGGCCGTAAAAGAAGAGATACCGGGAATATTGCGTCATGGTATCGGTACTGGTGCAGCGTTGGATGCGGCAACTTTGTTGTTCTATGCCCATGGCAGCTCGTTCAAGATACTTTTGTCCGGCGTTGCAGATGAGTTTATTTCTACCAGCGATTTGCTGGGAGATGGCAGCGGAATGATGGTGCACAGATTTGCCAGTGCCGGGATGGCATTGCACCATCTGGTGAAGGATGATTCCTGGCTACTGGTGCGTGCAGATCGCAGGATCAGTATTTTCTTTCGAGACTCTTTGAAAATTCTTCCTGAGGGAGAACTGGTCTTGTTTAAGGGTGAGGATATCAATGCCGCTGCATTTCAGGATTTCAAGGGAATTATCCTGATGATGTCGGGGTCATCAATGTCGCCCTACGATCGCAGCCTCCTTACTCGTCATGCCAGTACCGCATGTTTCAAGAGTGGCTGGGGGCGGCTGTTGGGCTCTTATCTGGAAAGCCTGGATTGCAAGACGCTTTGCGTGGTGACCAAGGATGCATCGGGGCGTAATGTCATTGAACAGCAGATCATGGCGATGATGCGCCGTGCGTTGCTGGAACGGCTGAACGGCGTCCGTTCCTGGAGCAAGAAGGATGGTGATGGCAGCGGCGTTCAGAGCCGGGGCGAGCTGCTTTTCAAGAAGATTTGCTCCTGGATTTCAGAGAATCATTCCAATCCTGAGATGAGCTCTGAGTTTGTTGCTGAGCATTTTGGTATTTCGTCACGTTATATCCAGAATCTTTTCTCGAAATATGGCAAGGGTTATACGTTCGTGTCCTTTTTGCGAGAGAAACGTATGCAAAGAGCCTGGGACATGATCACTGGTGTGGAGCACGCGCATCAGAATATATCGGAAATTTGCTGGAATTGTGGATTTTCCGATCCTGTCTATTTCGGTAAAACATTCAGGGCCTATTTTGGCATGACGCCAGGCCAGGCGCGGCGCCAGGGATTGCGTGATGCTATTCCTTTGCGACACAGGGAGAATGCGGCAAGCATGTATTAATGGTTGTATCCCAGTGCTTGTTTTTTATCTTCCATCCGTGTTGGTCGGTACCTGAGATTTTTTTAACTTACTGTTTGCGAGGCGAAATATTTCGTCTTGCTAGAGCGCATTATTGCTATTTTTTGTGATTGATTTACTCATAGATGTTGATTTGGGGCGTAATTGGATGTAATTGGTTTTGCCTCAAGAGGGATTGACGAAATTTTTTTCCGAGTGTTCGTCTGTTTAGTGATTTTGTTCGGAATACAGCTAATTGGCACGTTGTCATGACACCGATAATCAGCACGAGTTTGGATAGGTTCGAGGTATTTTGCCTATCAACTTAATTGGGGCCGTGTAAGCGCTGTCCCGCCTTGTTTTCATGACAAGGTGGGGCGAGCTTGTGTTTTTGGAAATATGTGACTGGCTGGTAGCCATGTATTTTCAATAGCAGCGCGGCACATCGACGGCTTCACAACGTGACGCCTGATTAACCAGCTGATTTCTTGGTTAGGTCAAATTATGCCAATATCAATTCTTAGCAAAGTGAATGGCAGCACAGAGGAAGTTCCTCTGGGCGACATTCGCTTGGCTCAGCCCAGCGTGGTGAAAATACCGGTCAGCCCGCAGCAGGTTGCTAGCTTGCAGCCTGCCGGAACCGACCTGGTTGTCACCCTGCGCAATGGTGAAAAAATCACCATTCGTAATTTCTTTTTGGTCGACGAAGAAGACCGCCGCAGCGAACTTGTTCTCGAAGACGAGAATGGCGTTCTGTGGTGGGCTCAATATGCTCAGCCGGGCGCTGAGTTCTCTTTCGTTGAAATCTCCGCTCTTGAAGACGTCCTGGCTATTGCTCAGGCCGGTAACTCCATTCCTACCTGGCTGGCTGCCGGCCTAGCCATTCTGGGCCTCGGCGGCATGATCGCAGCGCTTGGCGGTAGTGGTAGCTCCAGCGATGACTCCGATGCGGATGCTGACGCCGATGCGGATGCGGATGCCGATGCGGATGCGGATGCCGATGCGGATGCGGATGCGGATGCCGATGCAGATGCCGATGCCGATGCAGATGCTGACGCCGACGCTGATGCGGATGCTGACGCAGATGCCGATGCTGACGCAGATGCCGATGCTGACGCCGACGCCGATGCCGATGCGGATGCTGATGCGGATGCTGACGCCGATGCCGACGCGGATGCTGATGCTGACGCCGATGCCGACGCGGATGCTGACGCCGACGCGGATGCCGACGCTGATGCTGACGCCGATGCCGATGCTGATGCTGATGCTGATGCCGATGCTGATGCCGATGCTGACGCCGACGCCGACGCTGATGCGGACGCCGATGCGGACGCCGATGCTGATGCTGATGCCGATGCAGACGCCGACGCTGACGCTGATGCTGACGCCGATGCTGATGCTGACGCTGACGCCGATGCTGATGCTGACGCTGATGCGGATGCTGACGCTGATGCTGACGCTGACGCCGACGCGGACGCCGACGCCGACGCTGACGCGGACGCCGACGCCGACGCTGATGCTGACGCCGACGCGGACGCCGACGCCGACGCTGATGCTGACGCCGACGCTGATGCAGACGCTGACGCTGACGCCGACGCCGACGCTGATGCTGACGCCGACGCCGACGCTGATGCAGACGCTGACGCTGACGCGGATGCGGATGCTGATGCTGATGCTGATGCTGATGCTGATGCGGATGCAGACGCCGATGCAGATGCCGATGCAGATGCCGATGCCGATGCAGATGCTGACGCGGACGCGGATGCTGACGCCGACGCTGATGCTGATGCCGATGCAGATGCCGACGCGGATGCTGATGCCGACGCGGATGCTGATGCTGACGCCGATGCGGATGCAGATGCAGATGCAGATGCAGATGCAGATGCAGATGCAGATGCAGATGCCGACGCCGATGCCGATGCCGATGCCGATGCCGATGCGGATGCTGATGCCGACGCTGACGCTGACGCTGACGCGGATGCCGATGCAGACGCAGACGCTGACGCGGATGCCGATGCAGACGCAGACGCTGACGCGGATGCCGATGCCGACGCCGATGCGGATGCTGACGCCGATGCCGATGCCGATGCTGATGCCGACGCTGACGCGGATGCCGACGCCGATGCGGATGCTGATGCCGATGCGGATGCCGATGCGGATGCCGACGCGGATGCCGATGCAGATGCCGATGCCGACGCGGACGCTGATGCTGATGCGGACGCTGATGCTGATGCTGATGCTGATGCTGATGCTGACGCCGACGCGGATGCTGACGCCGATGCGGATGCCGACGCGGATGCGGATGCGGATGCTGATGCTGACGCCGACGCGGATGCGGACGCCGACGCAGATGCAGAGGCAGATGCAGATGCGGACGCCGACGCCGATGCTGACGCCGATGCAGACGCCGATGCGGATGCTGATGCGGATGCTGATGCCGACGCGGATGCCGATGCTGACGCGGATGCCGATGCTGACGCGGATGCCGATGCAGATGCTGACGCTGACGCTGATGCTGATGCTGATGCTGATGCCGACGCGGATGCCGATGCAGATGCTGACGCTGATGCTGATGCTGATGCTGACGCTGATGCCGACGCAGATGCCGACGCAGATGCCGACGCAGATGCCGACGCAGATGCCGACGCAGATGCCGACGCGGACGCCGACGCCGACGCTGATGCTGACGCCGACGCGGACGCCGACGCCGACGCTGATGCTGACGCCGACGCTGATGCTGACGCCGACGCCGACGCCGACGCTGATGCAGACGCTGACGCTGACGCGGATGCGGATGCTGATGCTGATGCGGATGCAGACGCCGATGCAGATGCCGATGCAGATGCCGATGCAGATGCTGACGCGGACGCGGATGCTGACGCCGACGCTGATGCTGATGCCGATGCAGATGCCGACGCGGATGCAGATGCCGACGCGGATGCTGATGCCGACGCGGATGCTGATGCTGACGCCGATGCGGATGCAGATGCAGATGCCGACGCCGATGCCGATGCTGATGCTGATGCCGACGCTGACGCTGACGCGGATGCCGATGCAGACGCAGACGCTGACGCGGATGCCGACGCCGATGCGGATGCTGACGCCGATGCCGATGCCGATGCCGATGCTGATGCCGACGCCGACGCTGATGCCGATGCCGACGCTGATGCGGACGCCGATGCGGATGCCGACGCGGATGCCGATGCAGATGCCGATGCCGACGCGGACGCTGATGCTGACGCCGATGCCGACGCCGATGCGGATGCTGATGCCGACGCTGATGCTGATGCCGATGCGGATGCCGACGCCGACGCCGATGCGGATGCTGACGCCGACGCTGACGCCGACGCTGATGCTGATGCTGATGCTGATGCTGATGCTGATGCTGATGCCGACGCTGATGCGGACGCCGATGCTGATGCAGATGCAGATGCTGACGCTGACGCCGACGCTGATGCCGATGCGGATGCGGATGCGGATGCGGATGCCGATGCCGACGCCGATGCGGATGCCGACGCGGACGCGGATGCCGACGCCGACGCTGATGCTGACGCCGATGCTGATGCTGACGCCGACGCTGACGCCGACGCTGACGCTGACGCGGACGCGGATGCCGATGCCGATGCTGACGCCGATGCTGATGCTGACGCCGATGCTGATGCTGACGCCGACGCAGATGCCGACGCAGATGCCGACGCAGATGCCGACGCAGATGCCGACGCAGATGCCGACGCAGATGCCGACGCAGATGCCGATGCAGATGCCGATGCAGATGCCGACGCTGACGCTGACGCCGATGCTGATGCTGACGCCGACGCGGATGCCGATGCAGATGCTGACGCTGATGCCGACGCTGATGCCGATGCCGATGCTGATGCGGATGCGGATGCTGATGCTGATGCCGACGCTGATGCTGATGCTGATGCTGATGCTGATGCTGATGCGGATGCGGATGCAGATGCAGACGCCGATGCAGATGCAGACGCCGATGCAGATGCTGATTCCGACACTTCGGACGACTTCTACACCGCCAAGGTAGATATCGAGCCGACAGAGCTCGATACGCAGGTACAGAGCGATAGCCGTCTGTCGATTATCGACATTGGCGGGCTGTGGGATGCATTCTTCGACGGGGCTCCCCGGTTCAGTTTCACGGTTGGGGAAGGCGAGACGGCGACGAGCGAGATCAGCGTTTCTTCCGGCTCGGCGATTTCCTTGCTGGATAACGTCAAGGTTCAGCTGCGTGTCAAGGATGAGAACGGGAACTGGAAGGTGCTGGAGGAATCCGGCTCCGGTGGCCTGATTGATATCATCGGTATCTTTGGTGGCAAGGCCAAGTTCACGATCAATGACCTGCCCCCGGGTGAGTACCAGGTGATCGCAGCGGTACGCGGGCTCAGCGTGCTGACGACGACCAAGGTCGAAGGTGCGACGACGTTCTACGACCACACTGAGGTCGGTTCCTACAAGGTGACGCCGGTGTCGGGCAATGTGCTCGAAAACGACGCCGCAGGCGAGGGTGCCAAGGTTACCCATATCAATGGGGAACAGGTTGGCGCGAACGGTACGACGACGTTCGAAGGCCAGTATGGCAGCCTGACCATTGGTGCGAATGGTGAATTTACCTATACGCCATACGATACGAATGGCTTGGGTATTGGCAAGGTCGAGACGTTCGAATACGCGATTAAGGCGGCTGACGGTTCCGTGAGTACGGCCGAGATCCATATTCGTATCGACAGCGATGGTCAAGGCCTGATCTGGCCCGAGGATCCGTCGCAACCCGCCGAAGTTGATCTGGTGGCCAATAACGATACGGGTGAGACCGTTATCAATAGTGACTACCTGGTGACCCAAGGTGGGCCTAGCGAGCAGGCTCCCAGCCAGACGATTGGTGGCGTTTTTGCCGGGGCAGTGACTAAGACAAGCTCGGTCAACTTTACGGTTGATCCGGACAGCAAGGCTGATGTCAAGATCACGGCTTCTTCACCTGATGAGCTGCTTGTTTCCGATAGCTTGAAGGTGACGGTGACAGGTCCTAACGGCTACTCCAAAACCTACACCGGTACGGGCGGGTTGTTTAGCAACCTGAGTGTTCAGGAGATGTTGCAAGGCCTTGAGGCTGGCAACTACACCGTCACAGCCACGTATCAGCGTAGCGGTACTGGAACGGGCGGTAAGTTGGAGCTGGCGTACGAGACTCAGTCGGTCACGCACCTGGATGAATACGTCGTCAAGGACATTCAAGCCGCAACCGGCAATGTGCTGGCTGACGATCATCTGGGCTCGACCTACACCAAGTTCCTGGTGGAGAACGGAAGCGGTCAGTTCGTTGCGGTTGCCAATGGCACGACGGTCGCGGGCCTGTATGGCGTGTTGACCATCAATACCGATGGCAGCTACTCGTACGCGCCGACGTCCTCGCTGGCTGATATCGGTAAGGAGGATGTCTTTACCTATCGTCTGGAGCACCCGAACGGCACGGTCGCGGACGCGACGCTGACGATAGCGGTAGAGCACGGTACGGGTCCGCTCGAACCTGACGCGCTCGATTCCGCTGACGAGTTCTCGGCGTTCGCCGATACCGATGCGTTCGAGGACGAGAGCGATGACCACGACAGCGATGTGGTGGCTTTGCGCGGCCTGGACGCTGAAGACGGTACCGATGCTGAACCGGCAGCGGAAGTTGCCGAGCTGAATCTGGACGACTTGCTGTTCGAGCCGTCCGAGGAAGGCGATGTCGACCTGAGCGCGTTGTCGGAAGACGGCGAAGATCAGGAAGACGCGGCAGCCGAGGCGCAGGAGAGCGTGACCGCAGCAGTCGAGACGGACGAACCGGTGGTGGATGTGCCGCTGGTCAATCCGCTGGATGACGATCTGAATCAGCCGCAGGTGTTTCTTGGCTAATTCAGGCTAGTCACAGCTGATAGAAAGCCGGGCCTTGCAGTTCGAGGCCCGGCTTTCCTTACTCGAATGACTATCGTCAGCTCGTTCCAATCCAGGGATTCAAAAGGATGTGCGCAATGCCAGCTTCTTGGTCACTCAGATATGCCTTTTTTTCTGTTTTTGCCACATATGTATTCGTTACTCCGGCGCATGCGGAAACGCTTGCCCCGCCGGAGGTAGTGCCGGCGGCCCCAGCCACCGTGATGACGCCGATGGCGGGAAGCGGAGCGCAAGGGGGAATAGATGCCGTTTGGAGTACGCTCGCACCCGAGGGGGGAGCGCATTGGGAAGCTGCGGCCGGGCCGCAGGAAGGAATGGACATGCTGTCTGCCGTGCGGCAGACGGTCGAGGGGCATCCGTCGGTACGGAATGCTGTCAGTAATCTGCAGCGTTCGGAAGAATATATCGGTGTTGCCCGTGCTGCCTATTACCCGCAGATCAAGGGCGGTCTCAGCAGTGAACTGAGCAATCGGGATATCGGCCGCTTTGAGAACAAGCGTGTGCAGAAGTTGAGCGTTTCGGCATCGCAGATGCTGTATGACTTCGGTAAGGTGCGCAGCAATGTTGACCAGGCCCAGGCAGGGCAGGCCGTGGCGCGTGCCAGGCTATTGGCCACCGTGGACCAGATGGGACGGGAGGCCGCGCAATCGTTTATTGAGGTGCAGCGCTATGAGGCGCTGACACGCATTGCCGACGAGCAGATCAGGGGAGTGGCTGCCATCGCCAGGCTGGCGAAAGAGCGCCGCGCGCTTGGCGCGAGCACGCTGTCCGATGAAGTTCAGGCGCAGTCGCGCGAGGACGCTGCCCGGGCAACCAGTGTGCAGATGGTGTCGCAATGGGAGCGCTGGCGCGCCAATTTGCGCAACTTGCTGGGGCAGCAGCAGACGCCGGAGGTGGAGGGTGAGGTTCCGCTCGGTTTTTCCGGGGCGTGCCAGGTGGGGGAACCCAATTGGCAGGCCATCCCGTCCGTCATGCTGGCCCTGGCAGAGCAGCGTGAAGCCGAGGCCGCACTGGACGGGGCGGCCGCGCAGACCTTGCCCACGATCTCCTTGGAGGGGTCAGCCAGCCGGGCATTGAATGTTTCCAACAGTGATTCCCGCAACGACGCGACGGTAGGCCTCAATTTTTCCATGCCGTTCTATCAGGGCGGGGGGTTGCAGGCCCAGAAGCGGGCAGCCAGCCATGGCCTGCAGGCCGCGCAAGCTGCCAATGCCAATGCCATGAGAACTGTCACGCAAGGGTTGCTGGATGCGCGTGAACAGGCACTGGGCTACGAGTTGCGCGCGCCCATCCTGGCGCAGCGCACGCAGAGCAGCCGTCAGACTCGGGATTTGTATCGTCAACAGTACCTGGACCTGGGCACGCGCACGCTGCTGGATCTGCTCAACGCAGAGCAGGAGTTTCACCAGTCCAAGGTGGAGGTCGTCAACAATATGTATGACTTATATCGTTTGCAGCTGGATTGTCTCTTCTATACCGGGCAGGTGCGTTCGGTATTCGGCCTGGATGGCAGCACCATCGCGGGCGTGGAGATCCAGCCATGAGCGCCGTGCCGGAAGAAACAATCAGTGCTGCGCCGGACGTCGCGCAGGCTGGACCTGATGAGCAGAGCGTACCGGGCGCGCAGCCTGACCTGGGTGCGTGGCTGGACGCGATCCTGAAGGTGGCGGCCCACTACCGTATGGAGTGTTCGGAAGAAACCATCCGTCTGGCAACGGCCTGGAACCAGGGGCGAACCTTGACCTTGGCTGTACGTCAGATGGCCAAGCAGGCCGGGCTGGTCATGCGCCAGGTTGAGCCGGATATTGCGAAGATCACACCATGGCGGCTGCCGATGGTCGTGCAGCTGCGTGACGGCCAGGTCGGTGTACTGACGGCAATCAGTACCGAAAACCGCTACAGCATCCTTTTCAGCGGTGACGCGGGGCTGGCCTCCACCATGGAGCAGGGGGAGCTACAGGCGAAACTGGATAGTCTGGTGGTCCTGCGCCCGGCACGGGAGGCTCCGGATGTCCGGGTGGACGAGTACATCAAGCCGGTTGAGAAAAACTGGCTGCGCCAGATCGTGCTGCAGGATTGGCGGCCATACCGTCATCTGATGCTGGCGTCGCTGGTGATCAATGTGTTGGCGCTTGCAGGTATCTTTTTCTCGCGGCAGGTTTATGACCGTGTCATCCCGGCCCAGTCCTATCCGACCCTGTATGTCCTGTTCGGTGGCGTGGTGGTGGCCTTGATATTTGCTTTCGTGATGCGCCTGGCGCGCACGCATATTACCGATGTTGTGGGCAAGCGCGCTGATCTCAGGATATCCGACCGGGTATTCGGCCATGCGCTGCGAGTACGCAATGCCGCCAGGCCAAAGGCCACAGGCACCTTCATTTCCCAATTGCGGGAGTTGGAACACGTACGCGAAATCCTGACGTCCACAACCGTGACGGCTGTCGCGGACCTGCCGTTCTTCCTTCTGTTCTGCGTCATTTTCTGGTTCATCGCGCCACCGTTGATCTGGCTGCCATTCGTGGTATTCCTGCTGTTGCTGATCCCCAGCCTGCTGGTACAGGGGCGCTTGCGGGACCTGGCCCAATCCAGCATGCGCGAAGCGTCGCTGCGCAATGCGATGCTGGTGGAATCGGTGCAGGGCATGGAAGACATCAAGGTGCTGCAGGCCGAGCAACGTTTCCAGAACCAATGGAACCACTACAACGCCGTCAATGCGGAATCCAGCCTGAAATTGCGGGCGCTGACGCAGAAACTGTCAGCCTGGACACAGACGGTACAGGGCGCCGCGTTCGCAATTGTGGTGTTTGTCGGCGCGCCGCTGGTGATGGATGGCGACCTGACGACTGGCGCGTTGGTGGCGGCGTCCATCCTGTCGTCGCGGATGATCGCACCGCTGGCCGGTCTCACACAGATCATGAATCGCTGGCAGCAGGCCAAGGTAGCGATGCAGGGCCTGAATAACGTGATGAGGCTGCCGGTCGACAATCCTGAAAAGGAGAAGCGGATACATCGCGCCTGCCTCAATGGCAATTATGAGATCAACCAGGCCGTCTTGAGCTATGACGGTGAAACGCCGGTGCTGCAGGTCGGCAAGCTGGTGATCCGTGCGGGCGAACGTATTGCCGTTCTGGGCAGCAATGGCGCTGGCAAGTCCTCGCTGTTGCAGGGGCTGGCAGGGCTGCTTGAGCCGATGACCGGCAGCGTGATGCTCGATGGTGCCAACCTGGGTCACCTGGACCCTGCCGATGTACGGCGCGATGTTGGCCTGGTCAGCCAGAATGCCCGTCTGTTCCACGGCACGTTGCGTGAGAACCTTTTGCTGGGTGCGCCTGGTGCCAGCGACGACGAGCTGGAAGCCGCCCTGCAGGCCACAGGGGCCTGGGCCTTCATCCAGCGTCTGCCGGCTGGCCTGGATCACGTAGTGCTCGAGGGCGGGCATGGCCTGTCTGGCGGGCAGCGCCAGAGCCTGCTGTTGGCGCGCATGTTGATCCGGCAGCCGCATGTCCTGTTGCTCGATGAACCCACCGCGTCGCTGGATGAAGCGGCTGAACGTCATCTGATCTCTGTGCTGGCGGGCATGGGGCCGGAACGTACCATGGTGATCGCCACGCACCGCATGTCGGTGCTGGGGCTGGTGCAGCGCATCATCGTGCTGGCCAACGGCCGGGTGGTCATGGATGGGCACAAGCAGGAAATCCTGGAAAAGCTGCGCGGCAAACCGGCCGCCACGAGCCCGCGCACGACACGGGCCAGGACGGAAGGAGCGACGGAATGAGCGTGTCCAGGAAAGATAATGAGCGCGACCTGACAGCCGTGCTGTTGACCCAGTCGCACAACCATGACAGCAATGACCACGATGCGTTCGATGAGTCCAGGGCAAGCCGTTCCTACCGAGTGGTCTGGATCATCCTGATCATGCTGGCGGCCTTTTTCACCTGGGCCTGGCTGTTCACGATAGATGAAGTTTCCAGCGGCAGCGGCAAGGTAATCCCGACTTCGCGCGAACAGGTCATCCAGTCGCTGGAAGGCGGGATTCTCACTGAACTGCTGGTGTCTGAAGGAGACATTGTCGAGAAAGGGCAGGTGCTGGCGCAGCTGGACCCGACCCGCAGTGAATCCAATGTGGAGGAAACCGCAGCGCGCTACCGTGCTGCATTGGCGAGCTCCGTGCGCCTGCAGGCCGAAGTGAGCGGACGCAGCAAACTTGATTTTCCCGAGGAACTCAAGCCTTATCCCGCCCTGATCGCGGCGGAGACGGCCTTGTTCGAGTCACGCCGCAAGGGCTTGCAGGAATCGTTGTCGGGCCTGAATCGGTCGTTGGCGCTGGTAAACCAGGAACTGAACATCACGCAGTCGCTGCTGAAGACTGGTGCTGCCAGCAACGTGGAACTGATCCGGCTGCAGCGCCAACGTTCCGAGCTGGAGCTGAAAATCACCGAAATGCGGGCGGATTACATGGTCAAGGCGCGCGAGGAACTGTCCCGGGCCAACGCGGAAGTGCAATCGCTGCAGTCTGTGGTGCGGGGCCGGGCCGATACCTTGACGCGCCTGACGCATCGTTCGCCGGTGCGAGGCGTGGTGAAGGACCTGGCCATTACGACCATGGGAGGCGTGGTGCCGCCCAACGGCAACCTGATGGCAATCGTGCCACTGGATGAAAAGTTGCTGATAGAAGCGCGTATTTCGCCGCGTGATATTGCGTTTATCCATCCTGGGCAGCGGGCCCTGGTCAAGATCACGGCCTATGACTATTCGATCTACGGCGGGTTGGAGGGGGGGGTGGCGACCATTGCTCCGGACACCATGCGTGATGAGGTCAAGCAGGACGTTTTCTATTACCGGGTCTATATCCGGACGGATTCCGATGCGCTCGTCAATGAAGCCGGGCAGCGCTTTCCCATTGTGCCGGGGATGATCGCCACGGTCGATATCAAGACTGGCAGCAAGACGATCTGGGATTACCTGGTCAAGCCAGTGAACAAGGTCAGGGAAGCCATGCGGGAACGCTGACGGTTGCGTCCGTCGTTCGCATGGGGGAGGCGCTGGGCGCCAGCCGATCAAGTGATGAAACAGGAAAAAAGATGTCGATAGAAACCTTGTTGGCGGCAGCTCGGCCGCGCTTGTCCAATCTGCTGGCCACGCTGCCGGCCCGGCCCGGCCCTTCGGCGATGCCAGCATGCGTGCTGTTTTTCAGTGTCTGCAATGGTCAGGAACGTGCCACCGTGCATACCGCTACGGGAGCCGACGTGGCGCAGGCCTGGGAGGCTGGCGCGGCCTGGCTGGCTGAGTGGGAGCCACAGCAAGTCCTGCCGTCGGTGTGGTTGCGCGTCGATGCCGTGCATGAGGTGGAACAATTGAGCTGGCTTCAGTTGAAGCAGGTGCTGGGTCTGACCAAGCGCAATTATTTCCGTTATGGCTTGGCCTGGTCCGCCGATTTTTCCCAGGCGCTGCTGGAACAGGAACTGGCGGGCAATGCCATTCTGTATGACGGCACCCATGGCGTGGCAACGCCCAATGCCAGGAATCTGGCTCATTATTCCCGGCGGCGGTTCGGCCAGCCGCTGAATTGGCCGGACAATGATACTGCTGTTATCTGGCGCTTCAAGACGCTGGCGGTGTTCACCGATGGCGCGCAGACACATGAAATCGAAAAAAATGGTCGCAACAGCGGCTATCGAGTCGTGGAGGATTGGGGGCCGGCGCGCGTGTCGCAGACCGTTGCTGCGGCGTCGCAGTATCTGGCGGAGCAGGTGCAGGGTAGCGGGCAGTATCACTACGGCTGGTTCCCGTGTTTTGACCGGGCGATTCCTACCTATAACGCGTTGCGGCATGCCAGTTCTACCTATGCCTTGCTGGAAGGCTGGGAGATCACGCAGGATGCGGCCCAATTCCAGGCGATAGAACGGGCGCTGGCCTACCTGACGCAGACCCTGATAAAACCCGTCAGGTTGCCAGGCGGCAAGCGGGCGGCATTTCTGGTGGACCAGGGCAATGAAATCAAGCTGGGTGGCAATGCGGTGTGCCTGCTGGCACTGGCCAAGTACACGGAACTGAGCGGGGACGGGCGCTATCTGCCGCTGCTCGATCAGCTGGCGACCGGCATATTGCATATGCAGCACCCGGATACGGGGGCATTCTCGCACGTGCTGAACTATCCAGAGTTGTCGCTCAAGGCAGAGCATCGCATTATTTATTATGACGGCGAGGCGGCCTTCGGCTTGATGCGTTTGTATGGGTTGACCCAGGACGCGCGCTGGTTGCAGGCCGTAGAACGGGCTTTTGAGCATTTCATTGCCGCACGCCACTGGCAGGCGCACGATCACTGGCTGAGCTATTGCGTCAATGAATTGACGCGCTATCGGCCGGATCCTCGCTATTACCAGTTTGGCCTGGACAATGTCCGCGATTACCTGGGGTTCGTGCGGGACCGCATCACGACATTTCCTACCTTGCTGGAATTGATGATGGCTGCGCAGGCGATGATAGAACGCATTCAGGCTGACGAGCAGATGCGCGGCTTGTTGGAAGGCTTCCCGTTGTCGGAGTTCTATGAAGCGCTCGAAGCTCGGGCCAGGCATCTGCTCAACGGTTTCTTCTGGCCCGAATTGGCAATGTTCTTCCGCAATCCGGAGCGCATACTCAATGGATTTTTCATTCGGCACCATAGCTTTCGCGTGCGCATCGACGACGTAGAGCACTATCTGTCAGGCTACGTTGCTTATCTGAGATACCGACAGCGCCATGCCGCGCCCGTACCGATGCCGGGCAGGCAGGCGGAACAAGCTGCCACGCAGGAGAGGAGCGTGGCCCAGCCGGCAGCCGAGCACGGTGATTCACCTTATTTCAACGGCCTGCCCGTCATTGGCGTGTTGAGCTATCCGGCTCGCCCCGATGGCTTCCGGGAGGTACAGGCACTGGCGCGCGCGGCCTGGAAGAAGAAGGCTGCCCTGTTCTATTTGTCATATCGTGATCTGGCGCTGGTCGACGGTGAGGCGACCGGTTTCGTGTTTGATGGCGGCGGCTGGCGTCGCCAGCGTCGCACCTTGCCGGCCGTGATCGACAATGCGCCGCCCAATACGCGCAGGCAGATGGCGCTGGCGGAGCAATTGGCTCAACACAGCAAGTTGCTGTGCCATCGCCTGGGTGGCAAGGGAGTGACGCTGGATCTGCTTGCCAGGCATAAGCAGGCAAGCAAGTTGTTGATTCCGTCGGCGCCATTGGCGCTGGAGGCCTTGCAGGACATGCTGAGGCAGTTTGGTGCCGTTGTCGTCAAGCCCTATCGCTCGAACCGGGGACGAAATGTCTTCCGCCTGAGCGTGCACGACGCGGGAGCTTACCTGCTGGAAGAGGATCAGGGCCGCCAGTTGCTGGATGACGCGGGCCTTGCGGCATTCTGCGCTGGCAAGGCGGCAGCGCTCTGGATGGTGCAGCGCTATATAGATAGTCGATCGGCAGAGGGCAAGCCCTTCGATATCCGGGTGCCGATTTTCCGCGCCAGGCAAGGGGCCTGGAAGGTGGCGCGCAAGTATGTGCGCATTGGCGCAGGTAATCTCACGTCGAATTTGGCAACGGGCGGCGTGGCGGCGGATGCCGATGAGTTCTTGGCGCAACACTACGGCAAGGCGGCCGGCTCGAGTATTGCTCGGCGCCTTTCGCTGGCAGCCCGGCGCATCGCCGATGCCTTGCAGGAACACTATGACTTTTCCATAGATGCCTTGGGTTGTGATTTCGGTGTCCAGGATGGGGAAATCTTCCTGTTTGAAGTCAACAGCTACCCGGGTATGAAAGGCTGCCTGGACACGGCCGTTGCGGCAAAAACGGACTACTACATACACCAGCTTGAACTGCTCGGCCTGGCCGGGCAGTCGGTGCCGGAGATCCGGATTGCCGCGGCCACTCCCGAAAACCAGGCCTTGCTGCAGAAGGTGATGGCGGGTGGGCAGAATGATTTTTCTGCTTCGCCCTATCTGCGCAAGGGCATCGGCAATCCGGTTTACCGGATGCTGGGCACCGAAGCCAGAAAGCATGGCTGCAGCGTCCGGCTGCGTAATAACACCTGCCTGGAAGTCCGCGACGCTGCCGGCTGGGTCGCCGTGTTTTCTCCCAATTCTCCGGATTTGTCGCTGGCGACACGGAGAATTGCGAATAACAAGGTATTGAGCAAGTTGTTTCTTCAGCGTGCGGGCATTGCCGTGCCGTCAGGGCGAGCATTCGCCAGTTTTGAGCAGGCGCTCGAGGCATTTCGCACCCGCCGGTGCCCGCAGGTGGTCAAGCCCAGGGTCGGGAGCGGCGGCAAGGGCGTGACGGCAGGCATTGACGATGAAGCCCTGTTCGCGCAGGCCTGGCAGCGGGCTCAGCGCTTGTCGGCCGAAGTCATCGTTGAGGATTTCGTCGAAGGTGACGAAGTACGAGTGTTTGTCCTGGATGGCAAGGTGACGGCAGCAGTGTGCCGGGTGCCGGCCTATGTGGTGGGTGACGGGCAGCATTCCGTGGCCGAACTGGTGACACGCAAGAATGAAGACCGTGCAAGAAATCCATTGCTGCGGCGTTATCCCATCAGCAATTTCGATTATCTGCAGCAAGTGCTGAAGAAGGATCAGACGTTTATCCCGGGCAGGGGCGAGTATGTGCGGCTGGCTCAGGTCTCGAACGTGGCGCTGGGAGGAGAAAGCGTCGGCGTGCTGAAGTTCCTGCATCCGTCCATCAGGAAAATGGCCGAGCGCGTGTGGCAGGCCGTGCCGCATGCAACCCAGCTTGGCCTTGACATCATGGCGCGGGATTTCCAGGCGCCGGCCCAAGGCAACGCCTATGTCATCGAATTCAATGCAGACCCTGCAGTCGCTACGCCGGCATTTGCCGCCTATGGCGAGGCTGCGCCTCAATTGCCTGGCAGGTTGATGGAGTATGTCCTGGCACGGCGGAAAGCCTCCGGCCAGAAGGCGCCGGCGCCTGTTCTGGCGCCGGCGCCGGCCTACGTGCTTCCTTGCGCCGGGCGGTCGTTTGCAAGTAATAGCTTGCTGATACAAATGCGTTTGCTGCGTCAGGCAGCCTATGCCAGGAATCTGGATGTCTTTGCTGTGGATAGGGCCTTGACCATCCTGGACGATGGACAGGCGCGGGTTGCCTTTTTGCAGGGCATGTGCGGGCTGACACGCCTGGCCACGCCGCAGGCGACGACGAATAAGCAGTGGACCAAACAACTGCTTGAGGAAGCCGGTGTCAGGACGCCGGCCGGCCGCAGTTTCGCGCTGGACCAGCAGGAAGAAGCCTGGGCCTATGTGGCTGCGCAGGGGGGGACTTTCGTTTTGAAACCGCTGGCTGGCTCTGGCGGCGCGGGCGTGACGACTGATGTGCGAGAGCGGGAGCATTTCGATGCCGCCTGGCAGATCATCGCGCAGCTCAATGCCAGGACGGTGATCTGCGAAGAACAGATTCCCGGCAAGGACTATCGCTTGATCGTGATCGGTGATGGCTTGTGCGCTGTCACGCAGCGTGTACCTGCCTATGTGGTGGGCGATGGCAGGCACGACATCAGCGGCCTGATTGCCGTGAAAAACCGGCAGCGGGCTGCCAATCCTTATCTGGGGTCCAAACCGATCGAACTGACCGGGATGATGTTGCGCAATCTGGCGCTGGCCGGATTGACGCCCGCCAGCGTGCTGCCTGAAGGGCAACACCTGCAACTGCATGCGGTGGCGAATATAGGTTCCGGTGGTGAAAGCCATGATGTGACTGAACACGTGCATCCCGAGTGGGCGTCAGTGGCGGTGCAGGCGCGCAGGGCGCTCTACGATGCCGTGCATGTGGGGCTGGATTTGCTGGCCGAGGATATTTCATTGCCGCCTTCGGCCCAGAAGTGGGCGGTGATTGAAGTCAACAGCAATCCGGAATTCGGCTTGCAGCATTTTGTGCAGCATGGACAGGCGCGGGACGTCGCCGGCATGTTGATTGATCATGTTTTTCCTGGGTCGGGCAGGGCCCGCGCTGTGACGAAAAGAATGACCTTGACAGGCGCCGTGCAGGACGTGGGTCTGCGTCGCTGGATCTGGGGGCAGGCGCATTTGCACGGCGTGTCTGGCTGGGTGCGAAATGGCGCTGACGGCGCGGTGGAGGCGCTGTTCCATGGGGCGCCGCGTGCCGTTGCCCAATTGATGGACAAGTGCCGCGATAACGCTCCCAGGGCCAGGGTGGCCAACTGCGTGGTGGAAGATTGCGCCGCGCCTGGGGCTGATGCGCAAGGGCGCTTTGTGATTGCAGCCACAGTGGCGGAGGCGCTGGGCTGACATGCGGCGAATGTTGAACTTAATGTGGCGGGCGTTGCAGGGTGGCCTGCTACTGGCCGCTCTGGCGCATCCGGCGCGGGCGGAGGATGGCGGCTGCCGGCCATTGCTGTTCAAGGCCCAGGCGCAATTGCCGCATAGCGTCACGCGTGGGGATTTCAAGGTCTGGTATGCCACGCAAGGGGAACACGCCCTGGCTCGCCAGGAGGATACGGATGGCAATGGCGTGCCGGATAGGGTGGACGACTTGCTGACTCAACTGGAGGCGGCCAATCGTTTCTATTCCGAGGTGCTGGCGCTGACGCCGCCCCTGGCGCAGCCGCGCTACGCGCGCGCCGAAGTGATCAACGTCTATGTGCTGGCCATGCAGCGAGGCAATGGCCTGGCATTTCACGAGGTCGTACAGGAGCGGCCAGCACGGCGTGCCGCTGCAGGCCCTTGTGGATTGCGCATGTACGTGAATCGTTCACTGTCGCCCAGCCATAACCTGACGCCAGCGCATGAGCTTTTCCATCTTTACCAGTACGGCTATGCCATGTTCAAGCGGGCGTGGTACCTGGAAGGTATGGCCAGGCTGGCAGAAACGGCTTTTGCGGGCCCGGCCAGGCTGCAGCGCCATGTGGCTGGGGCAACCGGACAGCCACGTTGCGAGGATGTTTGGCAGGAATCCTATTCGGCGGTGAGGTTCTGGTGGGGCATGGGCGCCGACGATGGCAGTGACGACGTTCCCATTCCGGCCGAATTGCGGGCCTTGCGCTATCACGATGGCTCGGCCGTCTTCGGGGTAGAGCGTTTTCAGCGGGGCAGCATTGTGAAGCCCGTGCTGGAGCAGCTGAAGCAGCGCAGCGAGGTGCTTGCCGGGCAACATGGGCTGGCGCCTTACCGCTGGCCGTCGCACATGCAGGCCAATGCCTTGTTTGACCCCGAAATCTGTGGTGCCGTCGAGGATGCATTATGAGTTTGAGCAGGGAAGTGAGTGCGGCGCAGGCCTGGAAGGCCGTGCCGGAGTGCCAGCCGCTGTTCGTGCCGGAAGGCCTGTCCGTGTCAGATAACGGACGCTTGCCGGACGAGTGTTTGCAGGAAGTGGCGCCAGCATGCCGACTGTATCGCGACGTGGCACAGTCCTGGCTGCAACTGACCGAGGCAGCGGCTCGCGATGGCGTGGTGATCCGCTTGATGAATCGGCGTTCCGCCTATCGTTCGCTGCGCACACAGATGCGGATTTTTCACGAACGCTATGACGTTGCAGAACCCGGGAATACCGGCGCATTGTGTTGGGCCGGGCAATTCTGGGTGCAGAGGCCGGGCATGAGGCCTGCAGCCATTCCCGGAACGTCGCCCTATGGCCTGGGGCTGGCTGTCAGTGTGGCGGGCGTGCGGCAAGGGTCGAGTGAGTGGCAATGGCTGGTGCGCCATGCGGCCCGTTTTGGCTGGAGCTGGGAGCGCAAGGATAGCCCGTGGCACCTGATCCATACCGGCAGGCCGGTGCAGGATGTGGAGCCAGGGGCACAACAGGTTCCGGAGGGAGCGGCCGCCGTGGCTCAACGCCTGGGCGGCGAGTGGCAGCCAGGCCAGAGCGTGATGGGCAGGCTCTTTTCCGGCTTGGCCTGCAACCTGGCGGCTGCATCGCCGGAACGTCTACTTGTCATCAAGTCCACCAGGGAGGCCTATTCACCGGGCGCCAGGTGGGCCGGTGTGCTCAAGCGGGGTTTGGATCCGGCTGTAGCAGTGTTGACGGACAGGACGCTGAACGACGGGAAGTTGCCCAACCCGGTATTGCGTGTCGCATCCGTGACGCAGGCGGTAGAGGCAGGCCTGCGGCAGGTGCGGGCGAGGTTTAGCGGCAAGGTGTTCACTGTCACAGGCAGTGCGGGCAAGACCACGACGACGACTTTCCTCGCTCGTGCGCTGGCCTCGCAGGGAACCTGCCTGGCCAGTATCTATAACAATGTCATGGATGGCATCTATCCGGCTGCCTTGAAACTGGCGGAGCAGCACTTCGCCGTCTTTGAAACGGCACAGCATTCTCTGCCCCGCAGCGCCGAAACCCTGTCTGCGGATGTCGCCATCCTGGTTTCCATTGCGCCCGCGCACATGGAGCGGCACGCCACGCTGGCAGACCTGGTGCGTTGCAAGGCAGGGGTGTTTGCCGGCGCTGCGCCGGGGGCCGTCGCTGTCATCAATCGGGAGATTCCCCACTTCGAGATGGCGCGCGATATTGCCCAGGCCTACGGGCGCCGTGTCGTCACGTTCGGCAAGGCGGTCGATGCGGATTTCCGTTTGCTGGCTTACGATAGCCAGCGCCTGTGCTTCGAGTTTTCATGCAAGGGCAGGCGCTTTCAGGCGCGCCAGGCCAGTACGGGGGAACATATTGCGCTCAATATGCTGGCGGTGTTTGCGGCCATGGATGCAGCTGGTCTGAACTGGCCTTTCCTGCTGGGCCGTTGTGCGCACATAACCCAGGCGCCGGTTGGCCGGGGGGATGAACATGTCTTGGCGGTGCCAGGCGGCACATGCCGGTTGATCAACCATGCCTATAACGCAAATCCCGCCTCCATGAAGGTGGCCCTGGCTGCGCTGGCGGATTTTCCGCTGCATGGCGCTGGACGACGTGTGGCGGTGCTGTCCGACATGCTCGAACTGGGGCAGGATTCGGATGCCTTGCATGCAGGCCTGCTTGACGCCGTCGTGGCCGCGAAGCTGGATTTGCTTTTGCTGGCAGGCAAGCAAATGGGTCACTTGCGCGACCGTTGCCCCGAAGATTTGCCGGTTATCGGATTTTCTTCCGTTGGGCTGTTGTTCGAATATCTGCGGCAACTGCTGCGCCCGGGAGATGTCCTTATGTTCAAGGGATCCAATGGTACTGGCCTGAACGCAGGCCTGCAGCAATTTCTCAAGGCCTGAGGTGAGGCTTGCAGCCATGAAGGCCAAGCGGCAGGCGCTTGGGGCTGCCGCTGGCGGGCTGGCGGCTGTTTATGGAGCCTTGTTCAGGCATGCCGGAGTCTGGATGGCGGCGGTGGCCTTGCTGTCATTGCTGTCGCTGGTATTTCTTTTGATCAGCCTGGTACTGCCCTGGCAGATCCTGGCGGTGGTCGATGGTCGGGCCGGCGCACGCTGGCAGTGGCTGGGGCCGGATCGTGCCGTGACGGTGCTGGGCCTGGCGGTGGCACTGGCCTTTACCTTGCATTTGCTGTGCGACTGGGGCATGCGCGGCGCCTGCCGTTGCGGCGTGGATGCCGTGTTGCAGCGTTACCGCAAGACCGGCCTGGAAGGCGCCTATCGCGAGCAGGCGGGCAAGTATTTCACGGCGCTGGCGCGCAGCCTTGCGGCACTGGTGCTCTGGCTGGCGGTCACGCTGGGGCAGTGCCTGGTATTGCCCGTGCTGGCGCTGGGCATGCATCTGTACCTGGCAGGCTGGTGTCTGGCCGCCTATTGGTTCTGTTTCAGGCTGCCCGTGGCGCGTCGCCAGGCGCTAGCGGAACTGGTGCGCATTGGCGGATATCTGGGCCTGATGTTCATGCTGGGCTGGACAGTGCTCACCTACCCGGCGGATGCCGGGTTGCGTCTGATCTGGGTGATTGTTTGTGTCATCGCCGCACGCCAGGCCCTGTTGCAGGCCATGCAGTCCGTGTTGCGGTATTGCTGGCTATGGCGCATGCGGCAGCAGGTCGTGCAGTTTTTCCTGCCGGAAGTCGTACCGGTGACGGTAGGCGCCCGTGAAGTGTCGGGGCTGCAGCAGAAGTTGTTGGGGCTGGATGCTTCTTCCGGATGGTTGGCCGAAGTGTTGCATGCCGCAGGCGGCGAGTCGTCGCCGGACGGCGAACCGCTCATCTGCTGCCGTATGACGGAGCGGGGCCATGCTGCCTATCTGGAGGTCTTGCCCCAGGCCAGTCATGGGCAGGCCTGGCTGGTGCGGCTGTTTGATGCCGCCCGCATTGCGGTGGCTGAACATGAGTTCTCGTTGTTGGCCCATGCGGAGCCCGGCTGGCCCATGCCCGCCATGCAGTACCAGCATGTCGGGAAGGAACAGGCGGTAGCCGTTTTCGATTGGGCAAAGGACTGCGCATGGCTGGCCAGCCATTGTCGTGGACGGGAGCTCTTCGAACTGCGTATGCAATTGCTGGCTTGCTCCATTCCAGATGACCTGATACGCAGCTACCAGGCAACACATCTGGGGCTGGCTGATCGCTGGGCACGACAGCTGCACTGGGAAAATCTGCTGATCAACGCCAGCCAGCCGGTGCAGCGCCGCCAGATCGAAATCTTGCAGGAACGGCAGCAGGAGGTGTCACAGCGGTTGCGTGCGCTGCCCGGACAGGTCGTGTTGCCAGAGTTGCCGCAGCGGCGCATGGCAAGGCGGCCTGACGGCAGCCTGCTGGTGGTGAACTGGTCACGCTGGCAGTGGGCAGCGGTGGGGTCAGGCTGGTCGCTTCGGACACCCATGCCATGGGTGAGCCAGGCCTTGGCCGAAGCGGGAAGACGCCGGCCGGAATTGTTGGGTATCTCTGCCAGTGACGTGATGCTGGCCGCCGGCGCCCATTGCCTGTCGGCCCAGAGCGCCGGGGGCCGCTATGCCGAGGCCCTGAAAACGGCGCTGCTGTGTCTGCATTGGCTGGATGCCGAGGCGCCATCCACAAGCACAGCCGTGCCAGTTATCTAGCCCGGGCTGCGGGTGGATGGTGTCGGGGGCATGTCTTCCTCGGCTTGGGATTCCAGTGCCGCCAGTTCGCGCCGCGCCAGCAGGCCGGCCTTGAGCAGCTGGCGCATGGGGAAGGTCAGGTTGGCGGTATCGGCGTCGGTGTCCGCCGCCGACGGCGCCAGCGTGATGTCGGCGGCCGGTCGGTTGGGGTTGAGCAGGCCGAAGAACTGGTCCAGCGCTTGCTGGATGGCCGGCGGCGTCGCGGGCAATTCCGCCAAGGCGCCGATGATGGATGCCATCTGCGAGGCCAGGATGTGGTTCTGGATCACCAGGTTGTTGACCTCAGGCACCAATACCTGCCGCGAACGGGGTTCGCGTGTCATGCGGTAGAAGGCTTCAGCCATGTTTGCCAGGGCTGTATGCAGGTTTTTCCGTGCCAGCATCCAGTCCAGCCTGGCCTGTTCCAGTTCCGTGTCGTGCTCGTCGCTGGGGTCTGCCGCCGCGGTGCGGCTGGCATCCACGTAGGCCAGGCCGGTGCGCAGATATTCGCGGTTGGCCTTCAGGCTGGCGCGCGCCATCGGCGCCATATAGCGCTGTTCCCACCAGGGTAGGATATAGCTGCAGATCAGCGCGATGATGCAGCCCAGAAAGGTGTCCAGCGCCCGTTCGCTTACCATGAACAGCGAACTGGGCGATACCAGGTGGAACACGATCAGCACGTAGATCGTGATGAACAGCGAGCTGGCCATGTAGTTGAGCTGGATCAGGCTGTTGCCCAGGACGCTGGCCACGAACATGGCGGCGATCAGCGAGACGTGAGAATCCAGGACGTTGAACAGCGCCAGCGCGATGATGCAGCCCAAGAGCGTGCCGATCAGGCGCAGCGAATTGCGCTGGCGGGTGAGGGCGAAGCCGGGCTTCATGATGGCGACGATGGTCAGCACGATCCAGTAGCCATAGGGGCGCAGGACTTCGACCGAATAGCTCAGTGTCATGGCCATTGCTGCAGCGCAGGCCACCCGAATGGCATAGCGGCAATGTGGAGAATCCAGCCTGAGGTTGGAGGTCAGCATGCTGAGGCGAAAATCCTGGCGCGAGAGGAAGTGGCTCAGAGATTTGTTGATGCGCAGCGAGCCTTCGGGCTTGGCGCTGCGTGCCGAGCGTGTGTGCGCATACAGCCGTTCCACCAGGCGTGCGGCGCCTCGCAGGCGGCGCTGGACCTGCAGCAGTACGCCATATAGTTCGGCATCCCGCTGGGGCAGGCCTTGTTGGCGCAATTGCTCCATTTCATAGTCGATGGCGCGCAGCTCGGCTTTCACGCTGGTGCGCTCCATGGCGGGGCGCCCCTGTGACACCGCCAGCGCAATGCGTTCCAGGTCGCGGGCGAGTTTTTCCAGGCAGTCGCGAGCGAACAGCATGATGTCGGCGTCCCGCAAATTCCGCCGCAGCAGGATGTAGTCCGTGTGCGTGGCCAGCATGGTGTCCAGGATGGCGATCATGTCGCTGAAGATGTTCCACAGCATGGAGCGCTCGGAGGTGCGGCGGTCTTCACCCGGCAGCGAGCGCAGGACGATGTCGCGGGCGTCCTGGTGCTGTTCGATCATGGCTGATTGGCGGCGGATCAGCGTGCTGTAGCACTGTTCGAGGTCGCGGTTGACGTCATAGAACGCAGATCGCGCGGCGATGTAGTCGGCCGTGGCAAAAAGCGCGACGGAAAGGGATTGGCGGGTTTCGCGCAGCGCCAGCAGATAGCTGATGCCCAGGCTGAACGCTGTATAGAACAGGCCGCCGCCGGCGGTATAGAGCATGGCGGCGGGAATCTGGGCGGGAGTGAGCGGCGCGTGCATGGTGACGCTCATGAGCAGCAGGCAGCCCATGCTGATCAGGTTGCCTTTCTTGCCATAGACGGAGAACATCGAAAATACGAAGCACTGCGCCACGACTGCAAGCCAAAGCAGGGCGGGGAAGGTGCTGGACAGCCCGGTAATGGCGACCACCAGCGTGCTGAGCGCGCAGCAGGTCAGCATTTCGTTGCGGCGGTGGCGGTGCGGTCCAGGCTGGTCGATGATGGCGGTGCCCAGTGCGCCGAATGTGGCGGCAATGCCTGCCGAGAAATCCCCCAGCAACAGGCCCAGAATCAGCATAGGCGTCAGCATGCCTATGCTGCGGCGCAGGCCAAGCAGGAAATAGTGGCTGTAAAGAAACCTGTTCAGCGATTCTAGGCGGATGTCCATGGCGGAGGTGATGCTGGTGCCGGAGGCAAGTCTGTTTCTGGCGGGGTTTGCCGGCGGCTATCTGCCGTTCCCGGGGCTGCTTGGGATGGTGTCACAGGCGCCTGTTCCTCAGGGCTGGCGCCTTGCAAGCGAAAGTATAAGGGCAGGCGGCCAGTGGCGGATGATGCCTGTGCACAGGCTGTCGGCAGCAGGTGCGAAAGCCCTTGGAAGTCCCTGTTTTTCCTTGAGGAAAATCGTATCAGTGATGTGTAAGAAACACTGTTTCATTGGCGTGTAGACAGTTCCTGTGCAAACGGGTAAATTCCAAAACTTGTCCTGTTCCGCTATCAGGGGCGGGACGAAGGCAGTCAGAGTCTCCGGGTCATCCGCCCGGGCCAATGCGCCGTTATACCGTCGCGGGCCGCGTCACAAGCGCAGGCGTTGCGGCATCCGTTTCGATCCAGAGCATCCCATCCGGGGTGCGTGCGAAACGTTGTCGATGATTGTGCTGCCAGGGGGCAGGGCAGGTGGGTGGAGCGGTTCCGTGAATCGCAAAGCGCCACAGTGTTCTGTCAGTTTCTGGGGGTGCATCCGGCTAGCCGCCGTTACCCGGGCGGGCAGCGATCGAGGACGTTTTAGCCGGTACAGAAAGGAATATTCATGGAACTCAATGGCGCAGATATCCTTGTGCGCTGTCTTGCCGACGAAGGCGTGGAACACGTTTTCGGTTATCCCGGCGGGGCGGTGCTCTATATCTACGATGCAATTTTCAAACAGGATGCTTTCCAGCATATCCTGGTCAGGCATGAACAGGCGGCGGTTCACGCTGCGGATGCCTATTCCCGTTCGTCCGACAAGGTCGGTGTCTGTCTGGTGACCAGCGGTCCCGGGCTGACCAATGCCGTTACCGGTATTGCCACCGCCTACATGGACTCGATCCCGATGGTGATCATCAGCGGCCAGGTGCCGACGACGGCCATTGGCGAAGATGCTTTCCAGGAGTGCGACTCGGTCGGTATTACCCGCCCCTGTGTCAAGCACAACTTCCTGGTGCGCGACGTCAAGGACCTGGCCGAGATCATGCGCAAGGCCTTTCATATCGCCCGTACTGGCCGGCCTGGCCCCGTGCTGGTGGATATTCCCAAGGACGTGACGGTTGCCCGCGCGCGCTATGCGCCGCTGAAGGGTGAAGTCAAGATGCGTTCCTACGCCCCGGTGGTCAAGGGGCACCAGGGTCAGATCAAGAAAGCCGTGCAGATGCTGCTGGCCGCAGAGCGCCCGATGCTCTATACCGGTGGCGGCGTGGTGTTGTCCGACGCCAGCGCCGAGTTGCGCGAGTTCGCGAGCCTGATAGGTGCGCCGCTGACTAGCACCCTGATGGGGTTGGGCGCATTCCCGGCCAACGAGGGGTTGTTCGTGGGCATGCCGGGCATGCACGGCACGTATGAAGCCAATATGGCGATGCAGCACAGTGATGTGCTGATCGCGATCGGCGCGCGTTTTGATGACCGCGTTATCGGCAATCCCAAGCATTTTTCGCAGAACGCCCGCAAAATCGTTCACATCGACATCGACCCTTCGTCGATTTCCAAGCGTGTGAAGGTCGATGTGCCCATCGTGGGCAACGTCAAGGACGTGCTGCAGGAAATGATCGCCCAGTTCAAGGAGCTGGCGCCTTCGGCTCGCCGTCCGTCGCTGGACAAGTGGTGGCAGCAGGTGGAAGGCTGGCGCGGCCGTCAATGCATGAAGTATGAGCTGTCCGATGAGTTGATCCGGCCGCAGTATGTGGTCGAGCAGCTGTGGGAAGAAACGGGCGGCAACGCTTTCGTGACGTCGGACGTCGGCCAGCACCAGATGTGGGCAGCGCAGTACTACCACTTCAACGAGCCGCGCCGCTGGATCAATTCCGGTGGCCTGGGCACGATGGGTGTGGGCCTGCCATACGCCATGGGCGTGCAGGCAGCGCATCCCGGCGCCGAGGTGGCGGTGATCACTGGTGAAGGCTCCATCCAGATGAATATCCAGGAGCTGGCCACCTGCAAGCAGTATCGCTACACCCCCAAGATCATCTGCCTGAACAATCGTTTCCTGGGCATGGTGCGCCAGTGGCAGCAGCTGGATTATGGTTCGCGCTATTCCGAATCCTATATGGATTCGCTGCCGGACTTCGTCAAGCTGGTAGAAGCCTACGGCCACATCGGCATGCGTATCGACAAGCCTGCAGATGTCCGTCCCGCATTGCGTGAAGCATTTGCGGCGAAGGATCGTCTGGTCTTCCTGGACTTCATCACCGACCGTGGCGCCAACGTCTGGCCGATGGTCAAGGCCGGCAAGGGGCTGACTGAAATGCTGCTGGGTTCCGAGGATCTGTAAGGTGGCTGATATGAAACACGTGATTTCCGTCCTGATGGAGAACGAGCCGGGCGCCTTGTCGCGCGTGGTGGGCCTGTTTTCCGCCCGTGGCTACAACATCGAGACCTTGACGGTGGCGCCGACCGAAGATCCTACCCTGTCGCGCCTGACGCTGGTAACGGCTGGTTCCGATGCCGTGATCGAACAGATCACCAAGCACCTGAACCGCTTGATCGACGTCGTCAAGGTCGTCGATCTCAATGAAGGCCCGCACATCGAACGTGAGCTGATGCTCATCAAGGTACGCGCGGTGGGCAAGGAGCGCGAAGAGGTCAAGCGCATGGCCGACATTTTCCGTGGCCGCATTATCGACGTGACCGACAAGAGCTACACCATCGAGCTGACCGGTGTGCAGGAAAAAATCCAGGCGTTCATTGATGCGCTGGACCGCAGTGCCATTCTTGAAACCGTCAGGACCGGCGTTTCCGGCATCGGCCGGGGCGAGCGGGTACTGAAAGTCTGATCCTCGCGCCTGGCCAGGGGGTTGGGCGCGTTCCAAATTGATTTATTGCAATCCAAAGAATTCCTCAGGAGATATACATGAAAGTTTTCTACGACAAGGACGCCGATCTGTCCCTCATCAAGGGCAAGACTGTCGCGATCATCGGTTATGGTTCGCAGGGCCACGCCCATGCGCAAAACCTGAATGACTCGGGCGTCAAGGTCGTGGTCGGTCTGCGCAAGGGCGGTTCGTCCTGGAACAAGGCCGTCAACGCCGGCCTGGAAGTCAAGGAAGTGGCTGAGGCCGTGCGCGCCGCCGACGTGGTCATGATGCTGCTGCCGGACGAGAACATCGCCCAGGTCTACAAGGAATCCGTGGCTGACAACATCCAGTCCGGCGCCGCCCTGGCTTTCGCCCATGGCTTCAACGTTCACTATGGCCAGGTCGTGCCGCGCAAGGACATCGACGTCATCATGGTTGCGCCCAAGGCGCCGGGCCACACGGTGCGTGGCACCTACTCGCAAGGTGGCGGCGTTCCGCACCTGATCGCCGTGCACCAGGATCACTCCGGTTCCGCCCGTGACATCGCCCTGTCGTACGCCAGCGCCAACGGCGGTGGCCGTGCCGGCATCATCGAAACCAACTTCCGCGAAGAGACCGAGACTGATCTGTTCGGTGAACAGGCCGTGCTGTGCGGCGGTACCGTCGAGCTGATCCGCATGGGCTTCGAAACCCTGGTGGAAGCCGGTTATGCGCCCGAAATGGCTTACTTCGAGTGCCTGCACGAACTGAAGCTGATCGTCGACCTGATCTACGAAGGCGGCATCGCCAACATGAACTACTCGATCTCGAACAACGCTGAATTCGGCGAATACGAGACCGGCCCGAAGGTGGTCAATGAGGGTTCGCGCGCAGCCATGCGCCAGGCCCTGAAGGACATCCAGACGGGTGATTATGCCAAGCGCTTCATCCTGGAAAACGCGGCCGGCGCTGCTTCGCTGACGGCCCGCCGTCGCATCATCGCCGACTCGCAAATCGAGGAAGTGGGTGGCAAGCTGCGCGCCATGATGCCCTGGATCGCCAAGAACAAGCTGGTCGATCAAAGCAAGAACTGATCTACCCGAGGCTAACGGCCGCCACGTCTCGAGCAGGGGCGTGGCGGAACGAGTCAGGCAAGGGCGCAGGCCGGGAAACCGGTCTGCGCCCTTGTTGTTTCCGGTGCTGGGGCAGCGCGAGTTTCGCCATGCTTGCGCGTATTCGGTTAATCTTCGTCTGCGAGACCATTCGTGGATTCGGGCGTGGTGCGTATGTTGCCCGCCCCTGCTACGGTGGAAACCTGGTCCGCTGCCAGATGCCAGCAGGTCCGATGCCGGGTGTTGCGAGGGCTTGCCTGCATGGCAGTGCTGGTCGCCGGGCGTCCCCGATGGCAGTACACTTGCGCGCGGAAGGGGGCTGCACGCATCTGTGTATCTGCCTGCCCTGCACTTTTTTTCAGCGGGATGCGCTGCCAGATCATTGCGCTGGCGCTCAATGTGAAACATCTTCCTGTCCTGGCCGATCCGGCCATTTGAACCAACGGAAAATCCTGAATTATGCCGAACCTGCGTTTTCGTGATGCCGATCACCGACACCGCAGCATTTACCTGTTGCCCAATGCTTTTACGACGGCGAATCTGTTTGCCGGGTTTTATGCCATCGTCCAGGCCATGGGGGGCCACTTCGAGGCCGCTGCCATTGCCATCTTCGTTGCCATGGTGTTCGACGCCATGGATGGGCGCGTGGCCCGCATGACCAATACCCAATCCTCGTTTGGCGAGCAATACGATTCGCTGTCGGACATGACGTCCTTCGGCATCGCGCCGGCGCTGGTGATGTATGAATGGGCGTTGCACGACCTGGGGCGCTGGGGCTGGCTGGCGGCGTTTGTCTATGTCTCTGGTGCGGCGTTGCGCCTGGCGCGCTTCAACGCCAATATCGGCGTGGTGGACAAACGTTTCTTCCAGGGGCTGCCCAGCCCTGCGGCTGCCGCCCTGGTGGCGGGATTCATCTGGCTGGTGGTCGACAACAAGCTGGCGATCGCGCCGGAAAGCCTGGCCTGGATCAGCTTCGGGCTGACGCTCTATACCGGCATCACCATGGTGACTGATGCGCCGTTCTACAGCGGCAAGTCAGTCATGGTGGGGCGCAGCGTGCCTTTCTGGGTGATCTCGGTCTTCGTGGCGGGCTTTGTCTTCATTTCCAGTGACCCACCTGTGGCGCTGTTCGGCTTTTTCGTGCTGTACGGCCTGTCGGGCTGGGTGATCTGGATATGGCGCTGGCAACGACTGCGCCGCCTGAGTTCTGGACGACGCGAAGGCTAGCAGGCTTTTGAAGCTTGCATGCAAAAAGGGGCATGGCGCCCCTTTTTTTTATTCCATGCGAATGTCAGGGCAGGGCAGGCCTGCCGCAGCGGCGCTCAGAAGTCGAAGTAGTTCCAGGGCGCGTTGTCGTCGAAGCGCGGGTCCGGGCCAGGGTAGAAGCGGGTGACTTTCTCGCCGGTCATGCCGAAGAAGACGTACATCACGGAATTCCAGACGCCGTTCTCGCGGTAGCGGTAGCCCCAGACCTGTTCGCGCAGCGAAGGCAGGCCGACCCAGCCGGTGCGGGCAGGGGGGCCGAAGGCGCAGGTGACATCCTGCTGGGTCCAGGTGCCGGTGCGCAGGCGTTCGAACGATTCATTGGTGAGGACCGGTTCGCGCTTGGTCAGGCGACCCTCGGCGTCGAAGTCCATGGCCCAGGCATATTGGCCCTGGGGTTGCTGCGACCAGACGGCGCGCAGGCCGCCGTTGGCTAACGGGCAACTGCTGGTGGGCGCGCCCAGCGTGGTGGTGGCGCTGTCCAGCGTGGTGTCCGCCGGCAAGGTCATGGGCGTGGAACAGGCGCCCAGCAGCAGGGTGGCGAGCGCCAGCGGCAGGCTGAGACGGGCAAGGCGAGGAGTGGCAAGACGTTTGGTTTGCATATCTGGCAGGTGTCCCGGCATGGATGACACGGGAGAATCAGTGATGCGTTGGAAGGAAAATGGTTGATTGCTATTGTGCACTGTTTGCGGCTTTCCTGCGTTCAGGCAGCGCGGGTGGCTTTTTTGCAGCTAGGGCGAATTGTTGCGCGACAGTTGGGGTGGATCTGGGTTATTATCAGCGGCTATACGGAAACGTATAGAATTGTGTGGCGCAGCCGTAATGGCTGTCTGACTGATGGTTAAAGTATCAGTCCGGACAATCAGGCGGGTGCGCGTTTTTTCAGCTCACGCCAGGGCACCTCGGTCCTGGCGCATGTCCGAGAGGAATAAATCATGTCTGTAGCAGATATCAAGAAGTCCGAAATCGTTTCGCAATTCCAGCGCGCCCAAGGCGACACGGGTTCCCCCGAAGTGCAAGTGGCACTGCTGACGGCTCGCATCAACGAGCTGACGGGCCACTTCAAGGAACACGTCAAGGATCACCACTCGCGTCGTGGCCTGCTGCGCATGGTCAGCCGTCGCCGCAAGCTGCTGGACTACCTGAAGGGCCGCAACCCTGACGCTTACCGCGCCCTGATCGAAAAGCTCGGTCTGCGCAAGTGATCGAAGTCAACGGGGCTGGTTCCCCATGATGCCGACCGTGGGCGATGCAACGCTGTGTGCGCTGCATCGCCCACGGTTTTTTTACTGTCGGGCAAGCGCATGGCTGCAACACCGTTCATTGAGGGCGGCAGGCTGGACGCTGGGCATGGCGGCAAAGGCATTTTTTAAATAGTAAGGATTCATAGACAATGTTCAATAAAGTGACCAAGTCGTTCCAGTACGGTCAGCATACGGTGGTGCTGGAGACGGGCGAGATTGCCCGCCAGGCCTCCGGCGCCGTGCTGGTGTCCATCGAAGATACCGTCGTGCTGGCAACTGTTGTCGCAGCGCGCAAGGCCAAGGCCGGTCAGGACTTTTTCCCGCTGACTGTCGATTACATCGAGAAAACGTATGCGGCCGGCCGCATCCCCGGCGGCTTTTTCAAGCGCGAAGGCAAGCCTTCCGAAAAGGAAACGCTGACTTCCCGCCTGATCGACCGTCCGCTGCGCCCGCTGTTCCCGGAAGGTTTCTACAACGACGTCCAGGTCATCATTCATACGGTTTCGGTCAATCCTGAAATCGACCCGGACATCGCCGCCATGATCGGCGCTTCTGCCGCGCTGGCCATCTCTGGTATTCCGTTCAACGGTCCGATCGGTGCCGCACGCGTTGGTTACATCGACGGCAACTATGTGCTGAACCCGACTGCCAGCCAGCTCAAGACGTCTGCGCTGGATCTGGTCGTGGCCGGTACGGAAAACGCCGTGCTGATGGTCGAGTCCGAAGCACAGCAGCTCAGCGAAGAAGTGATGCTGGGCGGCGTGGTCTATGGCCACGAGCAAATGCAGGCCGTCATCAATGCCATCCATGAGTTGGTGGAAGATGCTGGCAAGCCGGAATGGGATTGGCAAGCTGCGCCGCGCAACGAAGCGCTGATCGCGGCCGTGACTGCCGTGGCCGAAAACGGCCTGAAGGCGGCTTACTCCATCCGCGAAAAGCAGGCGCGCACGGCGCAACTGCGCGAAGTGTACGCTGACGTGCATGCCAAGCTGGCCGAACAGGCTGCACAGGCAGGGACTGCTGCGCCCGATACGGTTGAAGTCGAAAACATTCTGTTCGACCTGGAAGCTCGTATCGTCCGTTCGCAGATCCTGAGCGGCGAGCCGCGTATCGACGGCCGTGACACGCGCACGGTGCGCCCGATCAGCATCCGCCTGGGCGTGCTGCCCCGCGCGCACGGCAGCGCGCTGTTCACCCGTGGTGAAACGCAGGCGCTGGTGGTTGCCACGCTGGGCACCAAGCAGGACGAGCAGATCATCGACGCGCTGATGGGCGAGTACCGCGACCGCTTCATGTTCCACTACAACATGCCTCCGTTCGCGACCGGCGAAACGGGCCGCGTGGGCGTGCCCAAGCGTCGTGAAATCGGCCATGGCCGCCTGGCGAAGCGTTCGCTGGTGCCGCTGCTGCCCGCTCATGAAGACTTCCAGTACAGCATCCGTGTGGTGTCGGAAATCACCGAATCCAATGGTTCCTCGTCGATGGCTTCGGTTTGCGGCGGTTCGCTGGCCATGATGGATGCCGGTGTGCCCGTGAAGGATCACGTGGCTGGCGTGGCCATGGGCTTGATCCTGGACGGCGGCAAGTTCGCCGTGCTGACGGACATCCTGGGCGACGAAGATCACCTGGGCGATATGGACTTCAAGGTGGCGGGTACCGAAAACGGTGTGACCGCACTGCAGATGGACATCAAGATCCAGGGCATCACCAAGGAAATCATGCAAGTGGCGCTGGCTCAGGCCCGCGAAGGCCGCCTGCATATCCTGGGCAAGATGAAGGACGCCCTGGGCGGTTCGCGCCAGGAGCTGTCGACCTTCGCACCGCGCATGCTGCAGATCAAGATCAATCCAGAAAAGATCCGTGACGTGATCGGCAAGGGCGGCGCCACCATTCGCGCGCTGACCGAAGAAACCGGTACGCAGATCGACATCTCGGACGATGGCAGCATCACCATCTCCAGTGCCGACCTGGATCGCGCGAAGGAAGCCCAGCGCCGCATCGAAGAAATCACGGCGGACGTGGAAGTTGGCCAAGTATATGAAGGCAGCGTACTGCGCCTGCTGGATTTCGGTGCCATCGTTCAGGTGTTGCCGGGCCGCGACGGCCTGCTGCACATTTCCGAGATCGCGAACTATCGCATCGCCAACATCAACGATGTGCTGAAGGTTGGTCAGGCAGTGCGTGTTAAGGTGATCGAGGCCGACGAAAAGGGCCGTCTGCGCCTGTCGGTGAAGGCGATCGGCGGCATCGAACAGCAGGGCGGCCCGGCCGCTCCTGGCGCTGCCCAGTAAAGTCCAGGTGTTCCTGTGCCGGGCGCCTGAGAGGGTGCCGGCAACGGGAGGCAGTGACTTGCATGCCCCAGTGGCTGGAGAAAATCCGGCGACTGGGGTTTTTTACATGATGGATGAGGGATGGTGCGGGCAGGTTGAGCTGCAGCTGCGTCCTTGGACTCGCATAGGTGGTACCAGAGTCAGTACCTTGGGAAGGAGTTGGGGTGTCCAGCGCTATCGACGAAATTATCGCGGGTCGAGAGCCCGGCGGGCATGAGCAACCCGCGCACCATCGCTATGTCGTCACGGTGTTCGGTATCTATGGCCGGCCGGCAGGCAAGGCCATTCCTGTTGCTGCCCTGGTGCGCCTGTTGTCCGAACTGGGCTACGAGCCTGCCAGTGTGCGTTCGTCTATTTCCCGTCTGAAGAAAAAAGGCGTGTTGATCAGCCGCAAGGTGGGCGGCGCCAGTGGCTATGCCCTATCCGATGGCCTTGAATCACATATGCTGGCAGGCGATGAACGTATCTTTTCGCCTCAGACGGCACGCTTGGCGGATTCCTGGCTGTTGGTGTCCTATTCCGTGCCGGAAAGTGAGCGGAAAAAACGTCACAAAATACGGGCGGGCCTCTCGCGCATGGGGTTTGGCAATGTGGCTCCAGGCCTTGGGATCGCTCCGGCTCGGATGCAGGCCGAGGTCGAGGCTTACATCCGCGAGCATGATCTGTGGCCGTATGTCGAATTTTTCGTTGCGGAACCCGTGGGGTTTGGCGATTTGCGCGACAAGACGGCCCAGTGGTGGAACCTGGCTGCCATTGAGGCCGAATACGAGGCGTTTGTACAAACCTACGGGCCGGAAAGCGAGCGCTGGCTGGGTTCTGTGCGTGAAGACCCGGATGTCTTGCGCGAAGCGTTCAGGCTCTATGTGCCCATGGTGACGCAATGGCGGCGCCTGCCGTTCCTGGACCCGGGGCTGCCGCCGGAGCTGTTGCCTGCCGAATGGCGCGGCATTGCCGCACGGCGGGTGTTCAGTGAACTGCACCGGGTGCTGAAGCCTCTTTCGGCGCGTTACGTCGACAGCCTGTCGCAAGCCTGTGTCTGACTGTCAGGCCTGGGCTGTATTCCATACGCCAGCAGTTCCTGTGCGTTGTCTGCCTGATACCCCTGTGTAATGGCACTGGCGGCAATCAGCGTATTGCCCGGAACCTGGGGCAAGTCATGCTGGCGCCAACGCCGCGCCCGCCTGCGGCGTTTTGTGGCCGCGGGAATCAGGGGTGTTCCATCAGCATGACGGCACTGGTGTCCGGAACCAGCGCTTCGAAGATATGGGTTTCATCCGCAGGATAGCTGGCGTAGTCGCCAGGGCCGAGTTCCACGGTCTGGTTGAGCGGGCCGACGCGCGCGCGGCCATGGCAGATGACAACATGCTCGGCAGTGCCGGACGGGTGGGGGATGGACACCCGGGGCTTGCCCGGTTGCGCGACCAGGCGGTACATATCGCGCTGCATGCCGGCCGGGCAAACCGCCAGCAGGGTTGCCACATAGTTGGCCTGTTCCGATGCCAGGGCCATGCCTTCGCCGGCACGCAGCACCTGTATCGGCGGCCTGGCGGGCGCAATCAGGCGCGTTACCTGGATTTCCAGTGCCATGGCGAGCGACCAAAGGGTTTCGAGACCAGGGTTGCCGATGCCAGCTTCGATTTGCGAGAGCGTGGATTTGGCTACGCCCGCTCGCTTGGCCAGTTCCGAAACTGACAGGCCCATGCGTTCCCGTTCGCGTCGCAACGAAGCGGAAAGAATAGTGATCGGAGAAGAAAATGGCGCTTCAGGCATGCATGAATCCTTGTTCAACGGGCTAGCCAGGCTATTTGACCATGACGTATTGCCGTGCGTGCTGTTGGATTAGTGATGCGCCGCGCCGGCGTGTTGTACAGGGCTGGTCCGAAGGAGGCCTTTCGGGCATGGGCAGGCTGGCCTGTCGGGCTTGGAGGAGTCTCTTTTTGTTCATTTTACAGAACGTTTGTTCAGTTTGACGAACTTTGGAATATTTGTCCATTATATCGTCCACTTGTTTTATTTATAGAACGGTGGTCTGGCACACCCTAGACTGGAGAGGTGCTGCAGACATGCCGATACATGGAAAAGAGATGGATAGACGGACAAGCGGCGTGGTGGAAATGATCGTGGCCATGGTGATTTCCGGCACGATAGGCTGGTTGGTACTGGAAACCGACATGCCGGTCATGACAGTGGTGTTCTGGCGTTGCGCATTCGGCGGCCTGGCCATGTTGCTGGCCTGTATCGTCCTGGGACTGCTGCGAGGTGCCTGGCCCGGCCGGGGCCAGGCGGCGCTGGCCGCGCTGGGGGGCGTGGCGCTGGTGGCCAACTGGTATTGCCTTTTTTCGGCCTATTCCTATTCATCCATCGCGCTGGCCACGATTACCTACCATACCCAGCCATTCATGCTGGTGGCGCTGGGGGCAATTTTCTTTGGCGAGTCGCTGAGGCTGCGCCAATTGGCCTGGCTGGCACTGGCGTTCTGCGGTGTGTTGCTGATCGTCGCCGGCGGCCAGCATGCGCAAGGCGGTTCGCAGGCCTATCTGGCCGGAATCGGGCTGGCACTGGCCGCTGCGTTCTTCTACGCGGTGGCGGCAGCGATCACGAAACGCCTGCGCGATGTGCCACCACACTTGATCGTACTGATACAGATGGGTACTGGCTTGCTATTGCTCTGGCCTGCTGCCGCCGTTCCGCACGGGAGCAATGCGGCCGGTACCTGGGGGTTGTTGCTCATGCTGGGCTTTGTCCATACAGGCTTCATGTCCACCTTGCTGTATGGCGCCCTCCAGAAAATATCCACTGCCTTGGTGGGGGCGCTGTCATTCATCTATCCTGTCATGACGGTCATGGTAGATGCCTGGGTCTTCGACCATCGGTTGGGCCTGCTGCAATGGGCGGGGGCGCTGGCTATCCTGCTGGCGGTGGCGGGTATGAACTTCGGCTGGCGAGTGCCGGGTCTGCGCCGAAACGCTTCTGTAGCCGGCCAGGGGTAACACCGTTGTTCAATTGCGCCGCAACAGGTGGGGCGTGCATGCAGGCATGGCAGGCAATATGGCAAGGCAGGGTGACAAGGCGGCGTAGATTGGGGGGCGCATGGTGGCATGGGCGTGATGGCCATGAATAGCGCGAGAGCAACAGGCTGTAGCATGAATGAAGGCCAGCGCCGATATGATCGGTTGCGGGTACGCATTCTGCCATTGGTTTGAGCGTTCTCCCGGCCAGTGCAAACCGCCGAACCATGTCCGGTGTGCGGCGCTCAGCTTGCCTGGCATGGTCAGCGCCAGTACGGCACAAGGCGTCGTGCTGGAAAGCATCCGGGGTTGGTGGCATTCATGGAAACAATGATGAACACAGCAGCTGCATTGGTCTGTAGTGCTTTGGCAGGTACTAGCGTTCTGCCGGGCGGCCGGCAAGGATGCTCAATCATGCCGGCAGTCGGAGGCTGAATGGCCAGGCGACGGCGCCAACCGGCATTGACCAAGATAATTTCCAGGAATCTGGCGGCTTTTACTCGCCAGGTCGTGAAAAACGGCGAAAAGGCAGCGCGCCAGGCCTGGCAGCCGGTAACGGCGGGATTCAAGGCGCCCGGAGGTGCGGGTGACTGGATCTCGGGAATAGCGGTCGGCCCGGCGGGTATGCGCCGCTTCCAGCTATACCGGCCGCCAGGCGCGCACGCCGGTGAGCGGCTGCCCTTGATGGTCATGCTGCATGGTTGCGGACAGAATGCGCAGTCTTTTGCGGCCAGCACGAGAATGAACCGGGTCGCGGCAAGGGAGCGCTTCCTGGTGCTGTACCCCGAGCAGGATCGCCTGTCGAATATGCAGGGTTGTTGGAACTGGTTCGATACTCGTACGGGGCGAGCCCAGGGAGAGGCGGCCCTGATCATGAGCGCGATAGACCAGGTTTGCTTGCTGCATGGCGCGGACAGCAGCCGCGTCGCGGTCGCCGGGCTGTCTGCCGGCGCCAGTATGGCGGCCCTACTGGCAGTGCGCTATCCCGCGCGTTTTGCTGCACTTGCGATGCATTCGGGCATTGCGCCGGGATGGGCGGATTCCAGCCGCTCGGCGGCACGCGCCATGCGTGGCCAGCTGGCCCCTGACGAAGCCCCGGACCTGACGCTCATGGATACCAGGGAGGCCTGGCCGCCCTTGCTGGTCATCCAGGGGAGCCTGGATGCGGTCGTATCGGGCAACAATGCGCAGGCAGCCGTCGGCCTGTGGGCAGGCATGGCAGGCGCGCGTGCAGGCAGGCCGCGCGAGGTACAGCGTGGCAAGCGCCGGGCCATGACCCTGACGGATTACAAAAGTGCGGGAAGATTGGTGGCGACGCTGGCGCTGGTCCAGGGCCTGGGGCATGCCTGGAGTGGCGGTGCTGCCGCACAGGCATTCAGCGACCCGGAAGGGCCGGATGCCGCCCGCTTGATATGGACCTTCTCGGCCCGTCGTTTTCGCGACCGCCCGTCATCAGGCTGAGGCAGGCGCCGTGCGGCGCCTGCCTCGCAGGGCGCAAACCGGCCGCCACCTGGACGCACCGGGAGGTGGGCCAGGTGGCAGGGGCGGGATCAACCCTTGATGACGGCAGCGATGGCGTTGGCTACGGCGTCGATGTTGCCGCTGTTCAGGGCGGCAACGCAGATGCGGCCGCTACCCACGGCGTAGATGCCGTGGTCCACGCGCAGCTTTTCGACCTGGTCGGCCGTCAGGCCGGAATAGGAGAACATGCCGCGTTGTGCCTTGACGAAGCTGAAGTCGCCGGGCACGCCGGCCGCAGCCAGCTTTTCCACGAGCTGGGCGCGCATGGCACGGATGCGGTCACGCATGCCGGTCAGTTCCTGTTCCCACTCAGCAAACAGTTTGGGGTCGCCCAGAACGGTAGCGACGACGCGGCCACCATGCGTGGGTGGGTTGGAGTAGTTGGTGCGGATGACGCGCTTGATCTGGCTCAGCACGGCCTTGGCTTCGTCGCTGTTGGCGGCAACCATGGTCAGCGCGCCGACGCGCTCGCCGTACAGCGAGAACGATTTCGAGAACGAAGAGCTGATGAACAGCGTCAGGCCCTTGTCGGCAAACAGGCGAACGACTGCGCCGTCTTGCTCCAGACCGTCGCCAAAGCCCTGGTAGGCGATGTCGAGGAAGGGAACCAGGTTCTTTTCCTTGACGATTTCGGCGATTTCGTCCCATTGCGCCAGCGAGGGGTCCACACCGGTCGGATTGTGGCAGCACGCGTGCAGCACGACGATGGTGCGGGCCGGCAGGGCGCGCAGGCTGGCCTTCATGCCTTCGAAGTCCAGGCCATGCGTGGCCGGATCATAGTAGCGGTAGGTCACGACAGGGAAGCCGGCGCGGGTGAACAGCGCGCGGTGGTTTTCCCAGCTGGGATCGCTGATGGCGACTTGCGCGTCAGGCAGCAATTCCTTCAGGAAATCGGCGCCGACCTTGAGGGCACCGGTGCCGCCCAGGGCTTGTACCGTGACTAGGCGGCCGGATGTCAGCAGCGGGGAATCTTGGCCAAACAGCAGCTTCTGTACACCGCTGTTGTAGTCGCTCAGGCCGTCGATGGGCAGGTAGCCGCGTGCGGCAGCCTTGGCGGTCAGCGCTTCCTCGGCTTGCTTGACGCAGTTGAGCAGGGGCAGGCGGCCCTTGTCGTCGTAATACACACCAACGCCAAGATTGGCCTTGTTGGGACGGGTGTCCGCTGCGAACTGTTCGTTCAGACCCAGGATTGGGTCGCGCGGTGCGACTTCGACGGATGCGAAAAGTGAACTCATGATGGAAGGGAGAGTAGAGAAGATGGACGCAGTGATGCGTGACAGGGATAATGTAGAGCTTTCCCCGACTTAAAAGTCTAGCATGAGCACAGCGGCCTCTTCCGATGATTTTTCAACGCGGCCCGATGGTGAGGGCAATGAAAGCAGCGGGATGACCCACGGCGGTGAGGGCGTGTTCCAGCGTTTTCCCGGTAGCCCGTTCCTGTTGCACCAGCCCTATCCGCCGGCCGGCGACCAGCCGAACGCCATCGAGGCGCTGGTCGAAGGCGCCAACGACGGCTTGATGCGCCAGACTTTGCTGGGTGTGACGGGCTCCGGCAAGACCTACACCATGGCCAATGTCATCGCCCGCCTGGGGCGGCCCGCATTGGTGCTGGCCCCCAACAAAACGCTGGCGGCCCAGCTGTATGCGGAAATGCGCGAGTTTTTCCCGCGCAATGCGGTCGAGTATTTCGTTTCCTATTACGATTACTACCAGCCCGAAGCCTATGTGCCGTCCCGGGATCTCTTCATCGAGAAAGACTCGGCGATCAACGAGCACATCGAGCAGATGCGCCTGTCGGCGACCAAAAGCCTGCTGGAGCGCCGTGATACGGTGATTGTTGGCACGGTGTCGTGTATCTACGGTATTGGTAATCCGGGCGATTACCATGCAATGGTGCTGATCCTGCGCACTGGCGATCGCATTGGCCGCCGTGAAGTGCTGGAGCGCCTGGTGGCGATGCAGTACACGCGCAACGACGCCGAATTCACGCGGGGCGTGTTCCGTGTGCGTGGCGACACGATAGACATCTTTCCGGCGGAAAGCGCGGAGCTCGCCGTGCGCGTGAGCATGTTTGACGACGAAGTCGAAACGCTGGAGCTATTCGATCCGCTGACCGGGCGCGTGCGTCAGAAAATTCCGCGCTTTACGGTCTACCCTGGGTCGCATTACGTGACGCCGCGTGAAACGGTGTTGCGAGCCATAGAAACCATCAAGCAAGAACTGAAGGAACGCCTGGCGCTGTTTGTCGCGGACGGCAAGCTGGTCGAGGCGCAGCGGCTGGAGCAGCGCACCCGTTTCGACCTGGAAATGCTGCAGGAGCTGGGCTTTTGCAAAGGGATCGAAAACTACTCCAGGCATTTGTCCGGTGCAGCGCCCGGCGATCCCCCGCCGACGCTGATCGACTACCTGCCAGCAGATGCCCTGATGTTCATCGACGAAAGCCACGTCATGATGGGGCAGCTGGGCGGGATGTACCGGGGTGACCGTTCACGCAAGGAAACGCTGGTGACCTACGGTTTCCGGCTGCCTTCGGCGCTGGACAACCGCCCGTTGAAAATGGATGAGTTCGAGGCGCGCATGCGCCAGTGCGTCTTCGTTTCCGCCACGCCCGGCCCCTACGAGAACGGGTCGTCGGACAACGTGGTCGAGCAGGTGGTACGCCCCACCGGCCTGGTGGACCCGGTGGTCGAGGTGCGGCCGGCCATCACGCAGGTGGACGACCTGCTGGGGGAAATCCGCTTGCGCGTGGACCAGGGGGATCGCGTCCTGGTGACCACGCTGACCAAGCGCATGTCCGAGGAACTGACCGAGTACCTGACGGAAAACGGCGTCAAGGTACGCTATCTCCACTCGGACATAGATACGGTCGAACGGGTGGAAATCATCCGGGACCTGCGCCTGGGGGTGTTCGACGTGCTGGTCGGCATCAACCTGCTGCGTGAAGGGCTGGATATTCCGGAAGTGTCGTTGGTGGCGATTCTGGATGCGGACAAGGAAGGTTTCCTGCGGTCCGAGCGCAGCTTGATCCAGACCATCGGCCGGGCGGCGCGCAACCTGAACGGCAAGGCCATCCTGTACGCCGACCGGGTGACGGACTCCATGCATCGCGCCATTGGCGAGACAGAGCGCCGCCGGGCGCGCCAGGTGGCCTATAACGCCGAGCATGGCATACAGCCGCGCGGTGTGCACAAGGCGGTGCGCGAACTGATCGACGGCGTGGTAGCGCCGAGCAAGGAACTGGACGTCGCGCCTGCCTATGATATGACCGGCATTCCCCAGGATGAAAAAAGCCTGGCGCAGGAAATCCGCCGCCTGGAAAAGGCGATGCTGGAACACGCCCGCAATCTGGAGTTCGAGCAGGCGGCCGCTGCCCGCGACGCACTCAAGACGCTCAAGGAAAAAGCTTTCCGTTGATGGCTTGGCGAACTGCTGGCAGCCGGTCCTGGACCCATGCTGCCGGGTGAAGGCCGTGAGGCTGTCCGGCAATACGGCCATCTGGCCGCATAGGCTCAGGCGCCTGGAGCGCGGCGCAAGTGTTCGCCGCTGCTGGCGGCCATGCGCATGACATCGACGACTCCCAGGACGGCGATCAGCGCGACACACACCAGCGCAAAGCGGTAGCTCAGTGCGGGGACGTGCTCCCAGGCCGGGAATTGAGGCGCCAGGCGGCTTTGCAACCATTCGCCCAGGCGGATGCAGATTGCGCCAAAGGCGATACCCAGGCCCAACGCCATCTGCTGGATGGTGCTGGCCAGGGTATTGGCAGCCGCCATCTGTGGCGCCGGCACATCGGCAAAGGCCAGGGTGTTGATGGCCGTGAACTGCATGGAACGGCACAGGCCGCTGACGAACAGCACGGCGACGATCACGAACGTGGGGGTGGCAGGGGTCAGCATCGCGCAGGCCAGCAAGGCGAGCACGTTCAGGATGCCATTGATGGCCAGGATGCGTTTGAATCCATGCCGATGCAGCAGGCGCGTCGTGAACAGTTTCATGGACAGGTTACCCGCAAATACTGCCAGCACCAGCATGCCTGCTTCCACGGCGCTCAGGCCGAATCCCAGCTGGAACATCAGCGGCAGGATGAAGGGCAAGGCATTGATGGCCAGGCGAAAGCAGCTGCCGCCACGTACTGATACTGCATAGGTGGGAATACGCAGTGGGGCGAGATCGACCAGCGGATGCCGGGTGTGCAGCAAATGGCGCACCGTGATCGCCAGCAGTAGCGCACCGCCAGCCAGATAGGCGAGGATAGCGCTGGTTCCTGCGCCCAGACCGGCCAGTTCCATGCCATAAAGCAGCCCGAGCAAGGCCAGGCCGCTGCCCAGGAAGCCGATGAGATCAAAGGGGCGGGGCTGGTCTGCGCGCATGCCGGGAATCAGCAGCCAGGCGGCCAGCAGGGCCAGCAGCCCGATGGGTAGATTGATATAGAAAATCCAGCGCCAAGAGGCATAGGTGGCGAACAGGCCGCCAAGAGGCGGTCCCAGGACCGGCGCGATCAGCGCGGGCCAGGTAATCATGGAGATGGCCGCAATCAGTTGCTGCTTCGGTGTGTGGCTGAGCACGACCAGCCGTCCCACCGGCACCATGAGGGCGCCGCCCATGCCTTGCAGCACGCGCATCGCGACGAATTCCGGCAGGCTGTCGGCTTGCGCGCACAGCAGCGAGGCCAGGGTGAACAGAACGATGGCGCAGCAGAATACCCGGCGTGCACCCAGCCTGCCGGCCAGCCAGCCGCTGGGCGGAATACAGACGGCGAGTGTCAGGAGGTAGGCGCTGACACCGAGATTCAGGTCGACGGCGGAAACCCCGAAACTGAGCGCCATCTGCGGGAGCGCCGTCACGATGATGGTGCCGTCCAGGTTTTCCATGAACATCACGGCGGCGACCAGCAAGGCGATCAGAGCCGGGCGCGGCGGCCGCGAGGCATCAGAGTGGCTGGAGGAGGGAGGCATGCTGGTCATCGGAAATAACGGTAGGCAGGCAAGCAGCGTTGGTGCTTGGGGCGTTCAGGTTGGCAGATGCCCGGGCTGCAGGCCAGCGCACAGGACGGCACCAGCGCTGCTTGCTGCCGCAGATTTTTAGGAACGTGAGAGACGAAGCGATCCCTGGCGATGGCCGCGATTCTAGCATTCGGCCATCGGCCAGTTTAAAGCGCCGGTGGGCCTGCGGATCTCGTGCCCGTCTGCAGCCAGTATCAGTACTTGCGCCAGTTCAGATAAAAAAATAGCCCTCACGTTTGAACGGCACGCCGGAAGTTGGACACTTATCTGATCCCTGGGATGCAGTGCACTTGCAGCCCAGGGGGAGCTTGGGGGCGGCGGCCCTGCGATCAAAAAGGCTCTCCTCACGCTGCGCCTTCGGCTTGCTGCCCCCCGGGGGCGTATTGGTCTTGGGGCGGTCCTGCGATAAAAAACGCCCCGGCGCCCGGAAACTTGCGTCCGGGCGCCAGGGCGTGAGCCGACTGCCTTGCACCGACTGGATGCAGAGGGCAGGCTGGCGCGCCGGATAGTGTCTATGCGGCGGCCGGCAAAAGGGCAGGATCAGCGTTCAATGGCGATAGCCACGCCCTGGCCGCCACCGATGCACAAGGTGGCCAGGCCCTTCTTGGCATCGCGGCGGTTCATTTCATGAACCAGCGATACCAGGATGCGCGCACCCGACGCGCCGATGGGGTGGCCCAGTGCAATGGCGCCGCCATTGACGTTGACCTTGCTGTTGTCCCATTGCAGTTCACGGGCAACGGCCAGCGATTGTGCTGCAAAGGCTTCATTGGCTTCGATCAGGTCGAGGTCCTCCAGTTTCCAGCCAGCCTTTTCCAGCGTCTTGCGCGTGGCCGGGACCGGGCCCAGGCCCATGACGGAGGGATCGACTCCGGCACTGGCGTAGGACTTGATCCAGCCCAGCACGGGCAGGCCCAGTTCCTTGGCTTTTTCGGCGCTGGCCAGCAACAGGGCGGCGGCGCCGTCGTTCAGCGTGGATGCATTGCCGGCGGTGACAGTGCCGTCTTTCTTGAAAGCAGGGCGCAGGCGGGCCAGCGTTTCCAGGCTGGTGTCCGGGCGCGGCTGCTCATCGGTTTCGATGCGTACGGGGTCGCCCTTGCGTTGCGGGATTTCGACCGGAGCGATTTCGTCCTTGAAGCGGCCGGCCTTGATGGCGGCGCCGGCTTTCTGCTGCGATTCGTAGGAGAACTGGTCCAGCTCTTCACGCGTCAGGCCATAGCGCTCGACCAGGTTTTCCGCCGTGATGCCCATGTGGTAGTCATTGAAGGCGTCCCACAGGCCGTCCTGGATCATGCTGTCGAGCAGCTGGGCGTGCCCCATGCGCAGGCCGGTACGCGCCTTGGGCAGCACATAGGGCGATAGGCTCATGTTTTCCTGGCCGCCGGCGATGATCAGGTCGGCGTCGCCGCTGCGGATGGCCTGGGCGGCCAGGTGCACGGCCTTGAGGCCGGAGCCACACACCTTGTTGATGGTCAGCGCGGGCGTTTCGACGGGCAGGCCGGCATGGATGCTGGACTGGCGTGCCGGGTTCTGGCCCGAACCGGCTGCGAGCACCTGGCCGAGGATCACTTCGTCGATGGCTTCGGCAGGGATGCCGGTCTTGGCGAGCAGGTGCCGGATGACCGTTGCACCGAGCTCATGGGCAGGGGTATGGCCCAGGGCGCCCTGGAAGGCGCCGATGGCGGTGCGGGATGCGGCGAGAATTGCAACGTCACTCATGATTCGACCTCATTGAGACATAACAGAAAAATGACCACGCGCCAAAGCGCAAGCCCCGGCCTGCTGGCCGAGGTCAAGCAGAGCATTGTCCATACGGTGCCGAAGTTGCCCCGGTATGGTGGTGGCGCATCCCGGCCAGCCAGCCTGGGTGCACCGCCGGTATCCGGACTGCACACCTGCCGGTGTTGGGGCCGGGCAGGCGAGAGTTCGGATAATCCTTATATCAACACTGTATTGCATTTCTGCCTGCCCGCAAACCTCCGGGCAGAGACAGACGGGACGGTATCAGGCCATGCGGGTAATGGTTTTCCGGAAGCGGCTGAGCGAAAACCCGAACAGTGCGCAACCGATCAGGAAGAGCACCAGGAACGGCTGCCAGACCACATCCAGGCCGGCGCCCCGGAACAGGATGGCCTGGCTCAGTTCCACATAGTGGGTATTGGGCGCAAAGTACATGATGTCCTGCACGAACTGCGGCATGCTTTCACGTGGCGTCATCGAGCCGGAAAGCAATTGCAGCGGTAGCAGCGCCAGGATCAGCAGCAGGCCGAACTGCGGCATGCTGCGCGCCAGAGTGGCGAAGAAAATCCCCATGGACGTGGTGGCGAACAGGTGCAGCGCGGTGCCGGCAATGAAGAGCAGTACCGACCCTTCCACCGGTACCTTCAGCAACTGCATGACGACCAACAACAGCGAAAGCGAAGCCGCCACCAGCACGACCAGTCCCATGGACCAGACCTTGGCCAGCATGATCTGCGTGGGCGTGACGGGCATGACCAGCAGGTGTTCCACCGTGCCATGCTCGCGCTCGCGTATCAGCGCCGCACCCGTCAGGATGATGGACAGCATGGTGACGTTGTTGATGATCTGCATCAGCGCGCCGAACCAGGACGGTGTGAGGCTCGGGTTGAAGCGCATGCGCATCGCGAGCTCCACCGGAGCGACCTGGGCGCCGCGATAGCGCTGTAGGAACTCGTTGACCTCGGCCAGCACGATCTGCTGGATATAGCTGCTGCCGGTGAAGGCCTGGCTGACGCGGGTTGCATCGACATTCAGCTGTACTTCGGGGTTGAGGCCCGCCAGGACATCACGCTGGAAGTTGGGCGGAATGTCCAGGACGAAGGTGTATTGCCCGGAGTCCAGCGCGGCGTCCATCTGTTGCGGTCCTATCATGTCCGGCGCTGTGAATTGCGGCGGGTAGAAGGCTGACGCAATGCGTGCCGACAATGGGGAATCATCTTCATCCACAACGGCGATGGAGGCGTGGTTGAGGTTCTCCGGCATGGAGGTGGCGGCAGAGTAGACAGACACGGTGAAGGTGTAGACGATCAGCACCAGCATGATCGGATCGCGCGCCAGGCTCCAGAGCTCCTTGACGCCCAACCGGAATATATTTTTCAGCCCTTGCATGTGGTTTCCTTCAGCGCTCCTGTTTGTTCAGCAGGGCGATGGCCAGGCCCAGAATGATGGGCACGGACACGGCCATGGCCCAGAACTCGGGCCGCAGGTCTGAGATGTAAAGCGCCTTGTTGAAAATGCCGCGGCTGATGGTCAGCATATAGCTGGCCGGATGCAGTTCACCGATGATGCGCCCGGAGCCTTCCAGCGACGACACCGGGTTGATCAGGCCGGCGAACTGAATGGCCGGTATCAGGGTGCCGATGATGGTGAAGAACATGGCGGCGATCTGGCTGCGAGTGAAGGTCGAGGCCAGCAGGCCGAAGCCGGTCGCGGCCGTGCAGTAGATCAGTGCGGCCAGCGTCAGCGACAGGAAGCTGCCCTTGACCGGCACGTCGAAGACCACGATGGAGAAAATCACCATCAGCACGAAGCTGATCATGGCCAGCACTACATAGGGAATCTGCTTGCCGAGCAGGAACTCCGCGCGGGTGACAGGCGTGACGTAAAGATTGATGATGGAACCCAGCTCCTTTTCACGTACGACCGACAGTGCAGTCAGCATGGCGGGCAGCATCAGGAGCAGCAGGGGAATCACTGCGGGCACCATGGCGACCAGGCTCTTGACGTCCGGGTTGTAGCGGAAGCGGGTTTCCACCGATGCCGCGTTGGCGTAGTTGATGCCCAGGCGTTCCTTGGCTTGTTGCTGCAGCCAGGTCATGTGCATGCCCTGCACGTAGCCCTTGACCGTTTCTGCCCGTGAGGGCATGGCGCCGTTGACCCAAACGCCTATCTCCACGGAATTGCCGCGACTGACGTCGCGGGCGAAGCCCGGGGGGATTTCGATTGCCAGGGCCAGTTCGCCGCTGCGCAGGCGCTTGTCCACGTCTTCATAGTCGCGCAACGGCGGTTGTTCGACGAAGTAGCGTGAGCCCGATAGGTTGAGGGCGTAGTTCTGGCTCAGCCCGGACTGGTCATGGTCCAGGACGGCGAATTTCAGGTCCTCGACGTCCATGCTGATCCCGAAGCCGATCACGAACATGAGGATGAGGGAACCCAGCAGCGCCAGCGTGGCGCGCAGCGGGTCGCGCTGCAGCTCCAGCATTTCGCGCCACATGTAGCTGAACATGCGGTTGACGCTGAACGCCTGGTGCTTCTGTGGCGGGTGTGCGGTATCGGGTGCACCGCTGGCGACCAGCGCGGGCGCGGCATCACCGGCCTGCGCCGCCTTGGCGTCCTTTTCGGCGGCGGCGTCTGCCTTGGCCTGGGCCGGATCGTTCTGTTCGATGGCCTCGACCAGGTACGAAATAAACGCTTCTTCGAGATTGGCCGAGCCGCGCTTGCGTACCAGTTCTGCCGGCGTATCGCTGACCAGCACCTTGCCGGCGTGCATCAGCGACATGCGGTCACAGCGCTCGGCTTCGTTCATGAAGTGGGTGGAGATGAAAATGGTCACGCGATCGCGGCGTGCCAGTTCTATCATCAGGCGCCAGAAATTGTCGCGCGCCACCGGGTCCACGCCCGAGGTCGGTTCGTCGAGGATCAGCAGTTCCGGCTTGTGCACCATGGCGACGGCCAGCGACAGGCGCTGGCGCACGCCCAGCGGCAGTTGCTCGGGCAGGGTTTCCATGACGTCCTGCAGTGCGAAGCGCTCCGCGCTTTCCTCGACGCGGGCCGGGATATCGGCTTCCGGGACGGAAAACAGCCGTGCGTGCAACACCAGGTTCTGGCGTACGGTCAATTCGCCATAGAGCGAGAAGGCCTGCGACATGTAACCGACGCGGCGGCGCGTTTCGATATCGTTGGCGGCAATTTCCTTGCCGAACAACCAGGCCTGGCCTTCGCTGGCCGGCAGCAGGCCGGTCAGCATCTTCATGGTGGTGGATTTGCCGCAACCGTTGGAACCAAGGAAGCCGAAAATTTCGCCACGGCGAATGCGGAAGCTGACATGGTCGACGGCAACAAAATTGCCGAAGCGCATGGTCAGGTCCTTGGCCTCGATGGCGATTTCGTCGTCATCGTCGTCCTGCAGCGGGGTGATCACGACGGCTTCGTGGTCGCGTTTTTTTTCTTCCGGCAGCAGCTCAATGAAGGCTGCTTCCAGCGAGCTGGTACCGGTACGCTGTAGCAGCTCCTTGGGCGTTCCTGTATCCAGAATCTTGCCGCTGTCCATGGCGACTAGCCAGTCAAAGCGCTGGGCCTCGTCCATGTAGGCCGTGGCCACCAGCACGCTCATGCCGGGGCGCTCGGTGCGGATGCGTGCGATCAGGTCCCAGAACTGGGCTCGCGCCAGCGGATCGACCCCGGTGGTCGGTTCGTCGAGAATCAGCAGGTCGGGGTCGTGGATCAGCGAGCAGCACAGCCCGAGCTTCTGCTTCATCCCGCCCGACAGTTTGCCGGCCGGACGATCCAGGAATGGGTGCAGGCCGGTGGCGCGTGTCAGGTCATCAATGCGGCGGCGGCGTTCGGCGGCATTGTGGCCGAACAAGCGTGCAAAGAACTGCAGGTTTTCTTCTACCGAGAGGGTGGGATAGAGGTTTTTCCCCAGCCCCTGGGGCATGTAGGCGATGCGCGGGCAGACCGAATCACGGTGCGCCTTGCTGCGCATGTCGCCACCCAGCACTTCGACGGTACCTTGCTGAACTGCGCGGGCGCCAGCAATGAGCGACAGCAGGCTGGATTTGCCGACGCCGTCTGGGCCGATGAGGCCGATCATGAGGCCGGCAGGAATATCCAGCGTGAAGTCCCGCAGCGCGGAGACTTCGCCGTAATTCAGGCTGACGCCTTCCAGCCGGACGGCGACGTCCTGCGGGGATTGAGAGGGCTGCGGCATGATTACTCCGGCAGCCGGACCTGCAGGGATTCAGGCCATTGGGCGTTGCTGTCGATTTTCACCCAGGTGACGCCTGGCAGGCCGGTCTTGACTTGCGTGAGGTGCTTGCGCAGCAGTTCCGGGTCGATGCGGGCCTTGACGCGGAACATCAGCTTTTCGCGTTCGCTGGCGGTTTCGACAGTTTTGGGCGTGAACTGCGCGGTGCTGGCCACGAAGGACACCGATGCCGGGATCACCAGTTGCGGCGCGGCGTCGAGGATGATGCGTGCTTCGGAGCCGAGGGCCACCTTGCCGGCTTCGGTCGCCGGCAAGAAGAAGGTCATGTAAACGTCGGACAAATCGACAAAATTGAGCACCTTGCCGCCGGCGCCGAGCACTTCACCGGGTTGTGCCACGCGGTACTGCACGCGGCCGTCGCGCGGAGCGATCAATTGGCTGTCCTTGATGTCCGCTTCGATGCGGGCAATGGTAGCCTGGGCGGCGGTGACTGCAGACTCGGCACCTACGACCTGTGCCCGGGCCGCTTCGATGGCGGCATCAGCGGCTGCAACCTGGGCCTTGGCGGCCTCGACTGCCGCCTGGGCGCTGCGCACCCGGGCGCGGTCGTCGTCCAGTTCCTGGCGCGAGGTCGCGCCACGCTGGGCCAGCGTTTCAGAGCGGTTCAGGCGTTGGCGCGCAGCCAGGTGTTCGCTTTCGCGTTGCAGCACGGCAGCTTCGGCAGCACGCTTGTCGCTGATGCGGGCTGCCACCTGGGCCTTGGCGCCGGCCACGGTGTTGATGGCCTTCTGCAGGTTGGCCTTGGCCTCGTCGCGCTGGGCTTCCAGCACGTCTATCTGCATGGCGGCCAGCGGTTGCCCGGTAGTGACGAAATCGCCTTCATTGACCGCGATGGATTCAACCCGGCCGGCCAGCTTGGTCGACACGTCGATTTCCGTGGCCTCGATGCGGCCGTTGCCCTTGGCGAAGCCCGGTCCGGGGCCTGCATTCTGGGATGCCTGCCAGGCGTAGTAGGCGCCGCCAGCGATGGCGATTACCAAAACGGGGACGATGAATTTCCTGATTTTTGGGTTCATGCGTAGTGCCTGCTGAGTTCTGATCCGGAGCCGCGCTGGGCGGACTCAATTGAGAATGTGAAAAGCGTTGTCTACGAACAGCGTGCTGCCGGAAATGGCACGCGCCGCGTCCGATGCGAGAAAAGCGCAGAGGGCGCCAGCGTCTTCGATATCAAGAGTATGCCGCAATGGCGCGCGTTCCATACTGTCCTTGATCAAGGAATCGAAACCCGCGATGCCGGAAGCCGCCCGTGTTTCCAGCGGCCCGGGAGAGACGGCATTGACACGGATGCCGCGGGGCCCCAGTTCGCTGGCGAGATAGCGGACGCTGGCTTCCAATGCTGCCTTGACCGGGCCCATGATGCCGTAGCCGGGCATGACAGCCTGGGCGCCCAGGTAGCTGATCGTCATCATGCTGCCGCCTTGGGCCATCAGCGGCTCGGCATCCCGGGCCAGCCGGATGAAGGAATGGCAGGAAAGATCCATGGCCTGGGCAAAGCCTGCGGCGGAGCTGTCCAGCACCCGGCCGTGAAGGTCGTCCCTGGGGGCGAAGGCAACCGAATGCACCAGGAAGTCCAGCCGGCCCCAGCGCTCGCGCAGCGTGTCGAATAGCGCCTGCTGTTGCGTGGTGTCGCTGACATCCAGCGGCAGGCGCAGTGTGGCGCCGATTTCATCGAACAGTGGCGTGACATAGGGCAGTGATTTGTCGGAGTACCAGGTCACGGCCAGCTCGGCACCCGAGGCGCGCATGGCACGGGCTGCGCCCCAGGCAATGCTCTGATCGTTGGCGATGCCCACGACCAGGCCTTTTTTGCCGGCAAGGTTGGCTGAACGCATCCTACTTCTCCAGGACATACTGGCCGGGCGCAGCTTCCAGCGGGCGGTAGCCGGCCTTGGTGGCGCCCATTGCCGGCGGATTGACCTGCTGTGAGCTGGAATGGCGGGCAAGCCACTGCTCCCAGGCCGGCCACCAGGAGCTTTCCTGGCGCGGGGCGCTGGCCTGCCAGTCGTCCGGAGACTGGTAGGGGGCATCGTGGGCATGAGTCGCGATCTGGTAATGGCGGCGCGGATGTCCGGGAGGCGACACAATGCCAGCATTGTGTCCGCCACTGGTCAGCACGAAGGTGATTTCGGTCGTGGTGAGATGGTGCAGCTTATAGACGGATTTCCATGGCGCCACGTGGTCGGTCACCGTGCCGACTGCGAAAATCGGCAGGGAGATGTCGCTGATTGCGACCGGCCGGTTGCCGACCGGGTAGCGGCCATGCGCCAGGTCATTGTCGAGGAAAAGGCGGCGCAGGTATTCGCCGTGCATGCGCGCGGGCATGCGGGTGGCGTCAGCGTTCCAGGCCATCAGGTCGTTCAGGCCACGGCGGTCGCCCAGCAGGTAGTCATTGACCATCTTCGACCACAGCAGGTCGTAGGAGCGCAGCATCTGGAACGCGCCGGCCATCTGGCTGCCCTTGAGGTAGCCCGTCTCGCGCATCTGCGCTTCCAGCATATTGACCTGGCTTTCGTCGATGAACAGGCTCAGCTCGCCCGGCTCGCTGAAGTCTGTCTGGGCGGCAAACAGCGTCATGGTGGCCAGGCGCTCATCTTTGTCGCGTGCCATCGCTGCGGCGGCAATGGCCAGCAGGGTGCCGCCCAGGCAGTAACCCACGGCGTGCACGCGCTGCTTGGGCACGATGGTGTTGACGGCAGCCAGGGCGGCAAAAATACCGCTCTGCAGATAATCATCCATGCCGAGATCACGTTCGGCGACGCCAGGATTCTTCCAGGAAATGCAGAAAACGGTATGGCCCTGGTCGACCAGATACTTGATAAGCGAGTTGTCCTGCGACAAATCCAGGATGTAGTACTTCATGATCCAGGCCGGAACGATCAGCACTGGCTCGGCATAGACCTTGGGTGTTGCGGGCGAATACTGGATCAACTCCATCAGCTGATTGCGCAGTACGACCTTGCCTGGCGTGGCGGCCACCTGCTTGCCGGGAATATAGTTTTCCGCGCCCTCAGGCGGTTCATCGCTGCGCAGGCGGGCGATATCGTCGAGCAGGTGCATCATGCCGCGATAAAGGTTGGCGCCGCCCTGGTCGCGTGTCTGTTGCTGCACGACGGGATTGGTCAGCAACTGGTTGCCGGGCGAGAACACATCCAGCCACTGGCGCGCGGCGAAGGCGACGACGTTCTCGTGATGCTTGCTGACCCCGCGAATACCGGTGGTGGCCTCATGCCACCACTGTTGCTGCGCCAGGAAAAGCTTTTGCCAGAACGAAAACGGCCATTCCTGCCACGCGGGCGCGGCGAACCGGCGGTCCTGCGGAGCTTGGGATGTCTCGCAAACCCCGGCCATTTGCGGCAGCGTGCAGAGCAGGTCCGAATACTGCCGCGCCGCCAGTGCGCCCAGGCTCAACTGCTTGCCTGGCGACATGGCCAGATGCAGGCCCCAGTCATACGCCGCCAACAGCATCGAAGCCGGCGACAGCCCGCCTGTCATGCGGGCCAGCGCAGCGTACGAAGATTGATCCAGTTGGGCTGCGGCGTCTTGCAGTTCTTGCGATACAGGCATGGCGGCGAGTTGTTCCTGATATGAGAGCTAGGAGGGGGCGGAAGAAGGAATGCGATAGAGTGTTGAGCGTATCAACCCAATTTGAAGTTTTTCTTATTTTTGCATAACGGCAGGGTTTTTTGTCTGTTTGTAACGCATTGTGATCCCGCGACGAGAACAAGGCGCGTTTGCCCTGTGTTCAATTTGATAATTTGAGTAAAGGCGTATGAGTCCGAGCAATAGTTTGCGATAATCGGAGCTTTGCCAGCTAGATAAATCATTCCAATGACGCACGTGTTATCGGTTCGTTCGGAAAGCCGCAGCCCCTTGTTTTTTATGATTTTGGTGGCGTGTTTATTGACGGCATTAGGAGATTTGAGAAATGTATTGACTCCGCTGGGATATTGGGTTGCATGGGCAGCATGGGCTGCTGCATCTTTGTGCCTGCTGGTGTGTCAGGATCGTCGCTTTCTATTTCGGCTATGGTCGGATATGCCTTGGCCCATTCTTTTCGCATTCATGATGCTGATTGCAGGAATGCTGTTGACGGCGTTGATTGTGCCGCAATATCTGGCGCTGTATCAGGCCGTCAAGTTGTTGGTCATCGCATTTCTTTTTTTGATCTTTTTAATGGTGGTGCAGTGGGTGCCGCCCGCACATGTGGTGAGTGCGATTTGTTATGTATTGATCACGATGGCAGGATTGTTTTTGATTGCCAAGTTATGGGGCGAGCCATTGTTTATTATTTTTGGGGATGGCCGCCAGGGAATGATTGTTGCCTGGCCCGGTGAGCTGTGGAAACCGGCCGTGCTATTCCTGTCCTTGCTTATTGCGGATCTGTATGTGTCTCCGCAGAAATGGCTCAGGGATGGCGCATGTATTGGGATATGCCTTTATCTGCTCAAACTGGACGGTTCTCGTACTGGATTGTTGTTGGTGCTTTGCTTGGCAGTGGCCCTTGTATGGCCGTTGCTGCGCAGCGCAGCATTCAGGCAGAAGATGCTGCGGCCGGGCTGGGTGGTCTCCTGTTGTATCGTTTTGCTGGTTTTTGGTATGGCGGATTCCCGCATTGAAACCAGTGGTATTGCTCTCGGGGCGAGTGATGCTGCAAGGCAAGTGACAGAAGGCGCGGCGCTTGACGAGGAGGATGGAATCAGCACGCTTGCCTGGGAGCGCTTGAAGCAGGGAGATGAAGACAGGCTGTCTTTACTGAGGAACGGCTGGCGGCATGCTCAGCAGTGCCTGCCATTCGGCTGTGGTTTTGAAACGACTGCGTCGATGAGCCATGGAATCATCATGCCGGTTCATAATGCATATCTGGCGGCATTGGGTGACTTTGGCCTATTGGGGGCTCTTGGTATGTTGGCATTTCTGCTGGTATCCGTCTGGCCATTATGGGGATTGTGGCGCGAAGAAAAAAAGAAACCACAGCCGTCCGTTGAAGGACTGAGTGCCAGGCAGATATATCTGATCGGTGCGGCACTGGGCGCTTTGGCATTTTGCTGCACCCTGATGTTGCATACATTCACCAGTGAGATGTCTGAGTGGGGATTCTTTTCCTTGCTATTGGCAATGTCGTGGACACTGATGGGAAGAAAATGTGAGTGAAATGCAAGGGGGGTACGCCACGGTTGCCAAAAATGCGGCCGCATTGTATGTCGTGCAATTGGTGGCTTATGCTATTCCGATTCTTGAAATTCCCATATTGGCGCGCGCATTGGGCGTTTCGCTGTATGGGGAAATTTTGTTTTGTCAGGCGCTGGCATTGACGCTATCTATTTTCGTGGAGTATGGCTTTAATATCAATGCATCCCGCCAAGTGGCCTTGTTGCAGAATGACAAGGCGGCGTTGTCGAGACTGTTCTGGGATATTACGCTGGCCAAGATATTTTTATTTTTGCTGCTGGCTGTACTGCTGGTCGTGATCTGGGGGACAGGATTGCTGGATGGTTTCTTTTCCCATCCTGAGTTGATGCTGTTTGTTCTGGCCTATTTTGCGACGTTTGGGTTTAGCGTCATGTGGTATTTCCAGGGGCGAGAGCGGCTTGGAGGCTACATCGTGCTGGATGTGGTGCTGCGGGGCCTGGGTTTGGCGGTACTGGCATTGACTGTGCAGGAACCAGGGGATTTCCTGTTGGCTCTGCCTATCATGGCCTTGCCCCCCTTGTTGCATACCGTGCTGGGAAATGCCTGGTGCCTGAAAACGCTGGGGTACGCGGGGTTTCAGATACGCGGGGCTTGGGATGAACTGAGGGAAGGCTTCCACTTCTTCATCTATCGCAGTGCGGGGGACATTATTCTGGCGTCCGCGCCGATGCTGTTGGGGCTGATCGCGGGTAATCGGGCGGTAGGGGAATTCGGTCCTGCAGAAAAGCTGGTGCGCGGCATGACCCGTCTGGCCACCCCTTTCCTGACAGCAGCCTTTCCTTTCTTTTCCAGGAAGTTCGGGACAGGTGGCAAGGCTTCAGTGGCCGGCGCTTTGCAGGTATTGATAGTGATCGGAGCCTTGTCCCTGTTGGGAACTGTCGTTGGTTACGCGTTGGGTGAATGGGCGATTAATTTGATGTTGGGGCCGGGCTTTTCGACGGCTTTGAGCATTTTTTATATCTTGTTGGCAATGGCACCTTTACGCATCATGAACCAAAGCGTGGCCATGTTGTTTTTGATACCGGCCGGACGCGCGCGGGCAGCCAGCTATCTGTTATCTGCATTTTCGTCGGGCGCTATTATTTTGGGCGCCGTGTTGGCGTGGTTGTACGAAGGGCGCGGCATGGCGTTGGGGCTGCTGACAGGTGAGTTCCTGCTGTTCGTGGCCCAGGCGTTGTATGCGCGAAAAATTGCAGGCTCAGGTAATGTGACGACGTCACGGGAAGAAATGGCAGATTTGAAATGAAGATTCTTTTTGTAACGACTGGCCTGGGCCTGGGCGGGGCTGAGCGGCAGGTCTGTGATCTGGCGGATCGTCTGGTTGCCGCTGGGCACGATGTAGCGATCGCCTACATGGTGGATGGCATTAGCGTCCGGCCAGGGAATGAGGCCGTCAGGCTGATTCCCCTGCACTGCAAGAAAACTCCCGTGGGATTGCTGCAAGGTTTTCTCCGTTTGCGCCGCCTCGTCAGGGAGGTAAGGCCGGATGTGGTGCACAGCCATATGGTGCATGCCAATATCCTGACTCGTCTGGCACGGATTGGTTGCCGGATGCCTCGCTTGATTTGTACGGCCCACAATACCAATGAGGGCGGCCGCATATGGATGTATGCCTATCGGTGGACCGATAGATTGGCTGATGTCACGACCAATGTTAGCAAGGAGGCGGTCAAGGTTTTTGAAGAAAAGGGGGCGGTTCCTCCAGGAAGAATGGTGCCGATCTATAACGGCATAGATGTCGAACAGTTTGCCGTTAATCTCGTGCAACGAGAGCAGCTGCGCGAACAAATGGGCGTTGAGCCACACCATCGTTTGTTGCTCGCGCTGGGTCGGCTGGTACATGCCAAGGGGCACGATATCCTCATTGATGTGTTTGCACGCATGGCAGGCGAAAACGACAATCTGAGGTTGTGGATAGCGGGCGAAGGGGAGTTGAGGCAGGCGTTGCAGCAACAGATTAATGCGGCAGATCTGCAGGATAAAGTGCTGTTGCTGGGGGCTCGTAGCGATGTTCCCGCATTATTGAATGCGGCGGACGTATTTGTGCTGCCTTCCCGCTTTGAAGGCTTTGGCCTGGTGGTCGCGGAAGCAATGGCGTGTACCAAGCCTGTCGTGGCGACGGATGCGGGTGGCGTGGCTGAAGTGATGGGAGGGCATGGGTGGCTCGTGCCTGTGGAAGCACCCGAGCGACTGCGCCTGGCCGTGGAGGAGGCACTGACATTGACGCGTGAACAACTGGCTGTGAGCGGCCAGCAGGCGCGTCAGCATATTGTTGACAATTTTGGTATCGACGCCGCCTTGCGCCGCTGGTTGGACCTTTACCAAACCGGGACTGTATCCCTTTGAGGCGATAGAGGCCGGGTTGGTTGCCAGTCGAGAATGCCAGCCTTGCCTACTTGCCGTTGCTGTTGATGACCTGAACGTAGAGGTCAAGGGTGCGCGAGAGCATGAGTGAAAAAGAGAACTGTTGCTCGTACTTTGTTCTTCCTGCATTCCCATAGGCCTGACGCAACTCAGGATTCTGGGCCAGGTATTCCAATGCGTCGCGTAGGCCCTCTACATCGTTACGACCGATGAGCATGCCGGTTGTTCCTGGAAACACCAGCTCCTTGACGCCACCAACATCGGATGCAACGACGGGAATACCTGCCCGCATGGCCTCAATGATCGAAAGCGGCAGTCCTTCCCAGGCGCTGCTGAGCACAAATATATCTGCCCGGGCGAGGCGTTCTGGGATGTCGTCGCATTCGCCGGGGAAATCGACCTGATGTGCGACGTTCAGAGTTTGGGCCAGGTGCCGGGTGTCTTCCAGCAATGGGCCGTCGCCGATGAGTTCCAGTCGCCAATTCGGGATATCTGAACTGGCAAGGGCGCGAACGACCGAAGCCTGGTCTTTTGGGGGACTGAAACGAGCCACCATTGTCACGTTAAGTTGGCCTTGTTCTGGGCGTGAGGGGCCTGAATGACGAAGGTGGCTGTCATGTACACCATTGTGAATGGTGACCAGTTTTCCCGGGGGGGCGACCCGCATTTTTAATGCGAGTTGTCGGTCGTATTCGGAAACCGTAATAATTCGCTGAGCAAGAAAGGCGCACATTTTTTCGATGTGCTGATAAACCTTTCTTTTGTTTTTAGATACGCCTTCCGTAAAAGCCCAGCCATGGGCGGTAAAAATGCACGGTGTTTTTGTTATGCGTGCAGAGATCCTGCCAATGATGCCGGCCTTAGATGAATGCAGGTGAATGATATCTGGTGAGAAATCTCGGATGTGGCGTGAGAGTTCTTTGACGGCACAGATATCTTGCCATGGAGATATTTCTCGCACCATGTGTTGCAGGGCTTGGTAGGGAATGCTTCGTTGTTTGGCGAGAGTCGCCAACTTGCCGGTACCGCCGGCGAGTAAAAGAACCTCTTGGCCTGCTGCCTGGGCACCAGCCGCTAGATCCAGAACGTGAAGGCTGGCGCCGCCGATCGAATCCGACTGGGTAATGACGTAAAGTATTTTCATCTTAAAAATCGCTATCTGGCGCCAAAACCGGTCAACATGATTTTTACGGTTAGGATGATAATGATGGCGTCCAGTGCGATTGAGCAGTGCTTGATGTAATAAAAGTCGTGCTCGATTTTGACTTGTGTTTCATCTGTACTGGCGGTATAGCCTTGACGTACCTGAGCCCAGCCTGTAATGCCGGGCTTGACGATATGACGGTAATTGTAGAAAGGAATCTGGCAGTCGTATTCCTGCACGAACGATGGCTGCTCGGGCCGGGGCCCGATAAGACTCATATCTCCTTTGAGAATGTTCAGGAATTGTGGTAATTCGTCAATGCGAAGTTTTCGGATGACACGGCCAACGCGGGTAATGCGGGGGTCTTCCTCACCAGCGAACTGTTCCGGAGCATCGCGATCGAAGCGCATGCTGCGGAATTTGTAAATGGTAAAGGGCTTGCACCCTTGACCAATGCGGGTTTGGGTGTAAATGACAGGTCCAGGGCTTTCAAGGCGAATCAGAATAGCTGTAATCAGCCCGATTAATAGCGCCAGAGGCAGGAACAGAAGAACCAGGACAATATCCATCAGCCACTTGATGATGGTATAGCTACGGCTCGGAAGCAGTGAGCCGATGTTGTTTTCCGACATTCTGTGGATCTTGACTCTACCAGTCAGGGATTCATAAATCTGGCGTGCGTTGTACACCGCGATATGCTGAAGGGCACACTGCGTCAGAAAACGCTCAACTTCAGGCGTCAGGTTGCTGAAGTCCGCGACGATCCCGTCATAGCGGCGATTCTGGAGGTCCAGGACTTCCAGACGGCGCCCGTCTATGGATTCCAGGTTGATCAATTCCTCCGTGTACTTGCCCCCGGGAATAATGGCCAGTTTCAGCCTCGCGTATTTTTCGGTCAGAACATATTCAATATGCAACCAGATCAGGGCCATGATGCCGCTGCTGACCAGCAGGAAACGAGACACTTCGATGCGCAACAGCAAGGCGATGGTGATCGCCAGGCCATAGATCACAATGATCTGAGGAGCAATGAACCCGAGGGAGCGGCCGCCTGGGTAAATTTTGCGCAGCCGATTGACGGCGAGATTGCTCAGCACAAATGCGATGCTGGTTACGGCGAGCGCAGTTTTCTGCCCTTGGTCGGGGGTCAGCAAGCTGGCCAGGGGCCAGGAAAACGAAAAAGGCAGGGCGATACTGATCACCCAGCCCAACAGGAGTGAAAATGGCCTGGAGAGCAACAACTGCTCGTGAATCCGGCCAAAGCGACGATGGGGCAGAGAACTCATCTACAAGGAATAATTTTTTGTGGGGTATCACCAGAACCCAAGATATTAAAGGGAAACAGTCGGCGATGTGATGAGAGATCCGATATTTATTGTCACAACTGAATCAATTTAAAACGAATTGCTGATAAGTAATCCGAGACAGAGTTGGTTCGGGTTTGTGTCAATAATCTAATTGAGAATTATGATTATTTGTGTAATTGACGTTTGCGAGCGCTATACCATTCCAATATCCCGATCGCAATTCCGCTGCTGCAAATAATCGCTATTCCAACCCAGGACCATGCGTCCGGCATGTGGCGGTAGATGATCCAGCCCCAGGCACAGGCGCCCAGGATGTGGGCGTAGTTGAAGGGGGCGAGGACCGAGGCCGGGGCGCTGCGGTAGGCCTGGATTTGCAGCAGGTGTCCGAGCGCGCCGAAGACGCCCGTGGCCAGCAGCGGCAACCAGTAGAAGAGCGGCGCATCCCAGAGCGGCCGCCAGGCATCCTGGAAGAAGAACAGCGTCAGTGTCAGTGCGATGGTGCCGAACAGGCCGCTCCAGATCAGGGAGGTCAAGGCGTGGTCGTTGGCGAGGCGGCGCGTGACGATGAACTGGCCCGCCAGGAAACAGGCGGTCAGGATGCCATACAGGACGCCGATGGGGTCCAGGCCGCTGCCCGGGCGGACGATGAACAGCACGCCGATGAAGCCCGCCAGCGCCGCGATCCAGCGCGAGCGCTTGGGCGGTTCGCGCAGCAGCCAGGGGGCCGCGCCGAGCATGATGAGCGGTGCGAGGAAGATGATCGCCGTGGCTTCCGCCTGCGGCAGGTAGCGCAGCGTGGTGAAGGCACAGAGGGTGGTGAGCAGCATCAGCAGGCCGCGCACCAGCTGCGGCACAGGCTGGGAAGAACGCATGACTGTCATGCCCTGCTTGGGCAGTACCAGCGCCAGAACCAGCACGACATGGATGAGGTACCTGACCCAGGCTGTCAGCAGTACCGGCATGCCTGCCAGCATCAGCCATTTGCTGCTGGCGTCCAGTGTGCTCAGCGTTGCCGTGGAGGCAACCAGAAGCAGGATGCCGGAAAGATAACGGGTGGCGGGCAGGCTGGTATTGAAGGGGGCGGAGACAGGTTTCATGGCATCGGTTTTTTTTATTGTCTTCAAGATACCGTATTCCTGCCGGGCGTTGGGTATTCAAGGATGCAATGTGTCGGGACGGGGCGGATGAGTGATTAGTCGAAACTGAAATAACTTGAAACCGCTTGCACAGAATTCGCGCGGGAATAAGCGCTTTTCTTGTGCAGCGCCTTGCTCTGCATCAATATCGCCGCAGTGCGCCATGTTTTTTTAAGACAACCTTGGTACCATCCAGAATATTCTGAAGTAAGGCAATTTCTCGACTGGCGCTGGTTTTGCCGGTTGTTCCCGGCGCCGTGGACCCACCATGGCGCCGTTAAAAAAACGTAGAGGGAAGCTATGACGCAAAAAGTTGCATTGGTTACCGGTGGTATGGGCGGCATTGGAACGGCGATCTGCCGCAAATTGGCCGATGCAGGTTTCAAGGTCATTGCCGGGGCGAGCCTGTCGCGTGATCCCACGGCCTGGCTGGAAGAGCAAAAGGCGGATGGTTATGAATTCCAGGCCATGCTGAGCGATGTGTCCGACTGGGAGAGCACCCAGGCGGCGGTCGCCAAGGCCGTGGAGACGGTCGGCCCGATCGACGTGCTGGTCAACAATGCAGGGATCACCCGTGATGGCGTGTTTCGCAAGATGTCGCTTGAAAACTGGCGTGCCGTTATCGACACCAACCTGAATAGCCTGTTCAATGTGACCAAGCAGGTGATCGAGGGGATGGTCGAGCGCAAGTGGGGGCGTGTGATCAATATCAGTTCGGTCAATGGCCAGAAGGGGCAGTTCGGCCAGGTGAACTATTCGGCCGCCAAGGCCGGCATTCATGGCTTTACCATGGCGCTGGCCCAGGAAGTGGCAGCCAAGGGGGTGACGGTCAATACTGTTTCGCCGGGCTATATCGCGACGGAAATGGTGCGTGCCGTTCCTGAGGAAGCATTGCAAAAGATCGTGGCCGGCATTCCGGTGCGCCGCCTGGGCGAGCCGGTGGAAATTGCCTCTATCGTGGCCTGGCTGGCTTCCGATGAAGCGGGTTTTGCCACTGGCGGGGATTTCTCCGTCAACGGCGGCCTGCACATGATGTGATGCGAGCCTGACATGACACAGCAACAGGTGGCCGGCCATCCGGCAGGCAATACTCAGTCCAGCTCCCAGGGCGGGGCCCATTACGAAGCCCTGATTGCCAAGGCCAAGAGCCTGAAGGCTCAAGTCTGCGCCGTGGCGCATCCTTGTGATGAGGTTTCGCTGTCGGGGGCGTTGGAAGCCGGCCGCCTGGGCCTGATGCAGCCGCTGCTGGTGGGCCCCGAGGCCCGTATCCGCAGCGTTGCCGAACAGGCCGGGCTGGATTTGAACGGGGTGGAGATCATCGACACCCCGCACAGCCATGCGTCGGCGGAAGTCGCGGTCCAGCAGGTGCGCTGCGGCCGCGCCGCGCTGCTGATGAAGGGCAGCCTGCATACCGACGAGCTGATGAGCGCCGTGGTGGCTCGGGAAACCGGCCTGCGCACCGGGCGCCGCATCAGTCATGTGTTCGTGATGGAAGTGCCGTCCTATACCTATCCGCTCTTCATTACGGACGCGGCCATCAACATCAACCCCGATCTCGAGGCCAAGGCCGATATCGTGCGCAATGTGATAGACCTGCATATCGGCTTGGGTCTGGGCGAGCCGCGCGTGGCGATCCTGTCTGCCGTGGAGCAGGTCACGCCGCAGATTCCGAACACGATCGTTGCTGCGGCCTTGTGCAAGATGGCCGATCGCGGGCAGATCGCGGGTGGGGTGCTGGATGGCCCGCTGGCGCTGGATAATGCCATCGACATGGATGCGGCGAGGATCAAGGGGATCAAATCCCCGGTTGCAGGCCGCGCCCAAGTGCTGGTGGTGCCGGATCTCGAAGCCGGGAACATGCTGGCGAAGAACCTGATTTTCCTGTCTGGCGCCAGTTCCGCCGGGGTGGTAGTAGGCGCCCGCGTGCCTATTATTCTGACGAGCCGGGCCGAGCATATGCGTGCCCGACTGGCTTCGTGCGCGGTCAGTGCCATTTACGCCAATTACCTGCTGCGTCAGCGGCCAGTAGTCTGAGCGTGTGCCAGCCATCGCTAAGCGGCATATTCAGTCAACGTAGTACACCGAGGTTTGCAGCCCGTCATGGACGATACGATTCTGGTAGTCAACGCTGGTAGTTCCAGCTTCAAGTTCCGGCTTTACGGTGTGCCCGCCACGCGGGACCCTGCGGCACTGGAACCGTTGCTGGATGGCCAGGTGTCGGGCATAGGCGGGCGGCAGCCGCATTTCAAGGTCAAGGCGGCTGACGGGCAGCGGCTGGCTGATCAGTTGCTGACGCCGGAGGCGGCGCGCGACATAGGCGCAGCGCAGGAGCTGCTGAGTAACTGGCTGGCGGATCGTCTCGATAATCCGCCGGTGGCCATCGGCCATCGCGTTGTGCATGGCGGGCCGGATTTTACCGAGCCGGTGCGGGTGGATGCCGAGGTGCTGCAGCAATTGCATGCCCTGGTGCCGCTGGCGCCGTTGCATCAGCCTTCGGCGCTGGAAGCCATTGAGGTGATACGCCGGATTGCTCCCGATATGGCCCAGGTGGCGTGTTTCGATACGGCGTTCCATCGCACGCACTCGGGCGTTGCAGACCGCTATGCCATCCCTGAAGCCATGTTCGAGCAAGGGGTGCGCCGCTATGGATTTCATGGGCTGTCCTACGAGTTTATCCAGCGGCGCATGCGTGAAATCGCGCCTGCCCTCGCAGCGGGCAGGCTGATCGTGGCTCATCTGGGCTCGGGTTCGTCGGCCTGCGCCATGAAGGATGGCCTGAGCGTGGACAGCACCATGGGTTTTACCGCGCTGGACGGTCTGCCGATGTCGACCCGGCCGGGGCGGCTGGATGCCGGCGTTGTGCTCTGGATGATGGAGCGCGGCATGACGCCGGAACAGGTCCAGCGCGTGCTTTACAAGGAAAGCGGCATGCTGGGGCTATCGGGCATCAGCGCCGATATGCGCGAGATTGCCGCCAGCGATACCGACGCCGCCCGGCGTGCACGCGAATACTTTGCCTGGCGTACGGCCGAAGGCATTGCCGGCCTGTGCGTCGCGATTGGCGGGCTGGATGCGCTGGTGTTCACGGCAGGGGTCGGTGAAAACGATGCCGCTGCACGGGCGTTGATCTGCGAGCGGCTGGATTGGCTGGGCGTGCGGTTGGACGCCACCCGCAACCAGGGGTGCGCAACCCTGATTTCGGCCGAGGACAGCCGGGTTGCCGTGTATGTGGTGCCGACCAATGAAGAACTGGTGATTGCCGAACATACCCTGGCCTTGCTGCGTTGAATGAGCTGGCTATTCGCGTGTGGGCCTTGAAGGCAGGCCCAGCGTATTGAGGGAAAAACCGGGATGCAGTGTATCTGCTGCATCCCGGTTTTTTTGTGGTCAGGACAAATGCCTGGCCGGCCATCGGGCCAAGGTTCAGGCCTGGTGGGGTTGGGAGGGAGTGGGGCGGGCGCTTCGGGCGATCGCGGCGGCCAGCATGGCCGAACAGCACATGGACGCGCCAGCGGCAAGCCAGGGGCCCTGCAGCTTACCGGCATCCATCATGACGCCGAAAATCAGCGGGCCGAGCGCGGCGCCGACATCCATGCCGGAATACACCAGGCCGTAGACGGCGCCGACCGACCCCTTGGGCGTGACGCGGCGGATCAGCATGTCGCGCGAGGGGCCTGCAATGCCGGAGAAAAATCCTGCCAGCGCGATGGCAGCCAGGACTGCCTGCGAAGGAATCCAATTCAAGGCCACCAGGACGAGCATCAGGCCGGACAGGACCAGCGCTGCACCGATGACTAGCTCATTGCGTGCGCTGGCCCGCGCCATGAAGCCACCGGCCAGCATGCCCAGCGCCGAAGCGACCATATAGCCTGACAGGGCCGAGCTGGCCACGATGGCGGTCAGGTGATGGACGTTCTCGAGGATGGGAATGGTGTAGTTCTGGACCGACGAGAAGGCCAGTGAACTGGTGGCGAAAAAGGCGAAGGCAGCCCATAGCACGGGGTTGCGCAGCAGGGACATCAGGCTGGCAGGGACGGCCGCGGCATGGCCGGGCTGGGCAGCTGCCGCCAGGGCAGCCTGTTTGCGCCGCGTTATGCTGTCGCCGAGGTGGTCTCGCCCCAGCAGGCACAGCAGCAGGACGACACCCGCCAGCAGCCCGGCGCACAGCGCAGCGCTGCGCCATCCGGCCATGACGCTGATCGTGCTCAGGAAGACCGGCGCCAGCGCCCAGCCCAGGCTGCCGGTCAGCAGGTGCAGGCTGAAGGCATGCCCCAGCCTGGAGGGGTGGATGCGCTGGTTGATGATGGCGTAATCAACCGGGTGGAACACGGAATTGCCCAGTCCTGCGATCAGCGACGCCAGGATCAGGACAGTGTAGTTGGGCGCTGCGCTGATCAGCAGGCCTGCAGTCATGAAGCTGCCCAGGCCGAACCAGAGTACGCTGCGCGCGCCGATACGATCGACGATGAAGCCCGAAGATGCCTGCCCGACGCCGGAGGCCACGAAGAATAGCGAGACCAGCAGGCCAAGCTGGGCGTAATCCAGGCCGAAAGCCAGGCCCAGCGAGGTATACAGCGTTGGAATGACGAGCTGGAAGAAATGCGAAGTGGCATGGGCGATGCCCACCAGCGTAATGGTGTGCCAATCGCGATTCGCGGGAGGTTGCTCGTTTTCGGGCAGGGTGGAGGATGCCGTGCAGCTCATACGGGGCTCTGTGGCCTGGGAACAGAAAAAGAGTCAGTCCAGGCAGATCAGGCCTGGTGTGACGGCAGCGAACTCCATTGCGCGTGCATGGACCAGCGGCGCGCCAGTTCATCGCGCAGCAGGGCGGCGTTGTCCGGGGTCAAGGCCAGCCGGGAGTTCAGGTGCGAGCCGTCGCGCATTTGCATGGCGATGCCGTAGCTGGTGAACTGCTTGGTCCGGTTGGGCAGGCCGACGCGGCCGACATAAAGGCCGCCGGCCAGGGCCAGCGCGAAGATGAACGCATAAACGACCGGGCCGCCATTGCTCAGTATGATGCCGATACTGGTGCCAAAGGAGATGCTGATCGCGATGAAGGCGACCGTACCCAGCAGCCAGCCGCCCATGCGTTGTTCCGTTACCTTGGCATTGGGGTGGAATGCAATGCTGGAAATCTGTTCGCGGGGGTACACCTGGCCGTCAAGAGTCAGGGCGTCGTCCTGCAGGCCGTAGGCGGAAGAGGTGTCGGAAGTTTGCATGCTCATGGAGGGGAGATCCTGAATCCGGAAATGCACAGGTGCGAAAATGCACCGGGAAAAACGAAAACTGTCGCGCAAAATGGCACGATCCGTCGTGCTCAGGCTAGGCCCGAAGCTGCGCTGGCAGTCAGCAGACCGATGGCCGGAATATCGGGCAGGCAGATGACGGAGCACCATCAAACGGTATCATTCGCAAGTGTAGCTTGAGTCCGCTGAAGCTGCGCTGAAGCCCCTGTTGCGCTGTGTATGTTTGGGCGGACGTTGGCGGGCGTGTGCCGGAAGCACGGTTGCGGCAAAGGCACTGCACAGGTGGGTTGCTTGTGCCAAAGCGTCATGTTTCGGGGCGGGGGGCGAGCAGGAAGGCCGCCGTCAAGGAAGCTGCCTGGCAGCGCCGAGCACCCATGTTCGCGGGGGCTCGGCGCTGAACGTCAGGCTCAGAGCTCGAGGTTGTCGATCAGGCGGGTATTGCCCAGCCGGGCCGCGCCCAGGGCAACCAGGCGGGACTCGTCGGGCGTCGGCAATTGCAGGGTATCGGCCTGGCGCAGGGTCAGGTAGTCGGGTTTCCAGCCCTGGCTGGCAAGTTGGGCCCGGGCTTCACTTTCCATGGCGGCCAGGTCGCGGCGGCCTTGATGCCAGGCATCTGCCAGGGCTTGCAGGGCGGCATGTAATTGCGGCGCGGCCTGGCGTTCGGCATCGCCGAGATAGCCATTGCGTGAAGACAGCGCCAGGCCGTCGGCCGCGCGTTCGGTGGCGCCTGCCACGATTTCCACCGGCAGTGCAAACTGGCGCGCCATGGCGCGTATGACCTGCAACTGCTGGTAGTCTTTCTTGCCGAATACCGCATAGGCGGGCTGCACGCAACAGAACAGCTTCATGACGACCGTGCAGACGCCGGTGAAGAATCCGGGCCGGAATTCGCCTTCGAGGATATCCGCAATGGCCGGATCTGGCTGCACCTTGAAGGTCTGTGGTGCTGGATAGAGATCGCCTTCACGCGGTGCGAACAGGATGTCGCAGCCATTCTGGCGCAGTTTTTCGCAATCGGCTTCCCAGGTACGTGGGTAGCTGTCGAAATCCTCGTGCGGCAGGAACTGCAGCCGGTTGACGAAGATGCTGGCCACCGTGGTATCGCCAAATGTGGCGGCCTGGCGCACCAGCGAGAGGTGCCCGTCGTGCAGGTTGCCCATGGTTGGAACGAAAGCCGGGCGCTGGCTGTCGGCCAGCGCGGTACGCAGTTCAGCGGGGGTATGTACGATTTTCATGATGTGCGTCACCAGGCGTGGAGGCTGTCATCCGGATATTGGCCGGACTTGACGGCAGCGACATAGGCGGCCATGGCGCCTGCGATGCCGCCTTCATGGTTGCCATCTGCCAGGAAGTTGCGCACGAAGCGCGGTAACCTGCCGGTGGTGGCGCCCAACATATCATGCACGACCAGTACCTGGCCGTCGGTGCCGCTGCCTGCACCGATCCCTATGGTGGCGCAGTGGGCCAGCGCAGCGGTCACCTGGCGAGCCAGTGCCGCTGGTACCATTTCCAGCACGACCATGGCCGCGCCGGCCTGTTCCAGCGCGATCGCGTCGTTGAGCAGCTTTTGCGCGGCAGCGTCTTCCCGGCCCTGCAGACGGTAGCCGCCCAGCACATGAACAGTCTGTGGCGTCAGGCCCAGGTGGGCACAGACGGGCACACCGCGCTCAACCAGGAAAGCGACCATTTCCGCCGTCCAGCCGCCACCTTCGAGCTTGATCATTTGGGCGCCGGCCTGAATCAGCCGCAGCGCGCTGGCAAGTGCCTGCTCGCGCGACAGGTGATAGCTGCCGAAAGGCAGGTCGGTCAGCAGCCAGGCGCTGCCGCCGCCGTGGCGCAGGCCCCGGGAGACGGATTCCGTGTGGTAGACCATGGTGTCCAGGCTGACCGGTGTGGTGCTGGTCAGGCCCTGGCATACCATGCCAAGCGAATCACCTACCAGCAGGCAATCCATGCCGGCGCGGTCGGCCAGCAGGCCGAACGTCGCGTCATAGGCGGTCAGCATGGCGATTTTTTCGCCACGCGCACGTTGTGCGGCCAGGCTGGCTAGAGTAACGGCGGGGCGCTGGGCCGCAGCGCCAGGTTGGGGTGTGCTGCTCAAGTCTTCTCCGGGTAAGTCTTTTAGTTATGGGTAGGCGCTGCGCATGGCGCAGGCAATTGACAGTTCTGCCCGGCGTAGGGAATCAGTCCGCACCGCCGTTTGCGAGGCCGCCGTCTTCCTGCAGCGGGACGTGGTCACGGGCGGCGACGGCACGGTTGGCCGCGTCGACGAAGACCAGTTGCGGCTTGTAGCCGGCGGCCAGTTCTTCTTCGCTGACCTGTGCAAAGGCGGCAATGATGACGAGGTCGCCGGTGGATGCCTTGCGGGCGGCCGAACCGTTGAGGGAAATGATGCCGCTGCCGCGCTTGCCGCGGATGGCATAGGTAATAAGGCGTTCGCCGTTATTGATGTTCCAGATGTGGACTTGCTCGTTTTCGAGGATGCCGGAGGCGTCCAGCAAGTCTTCGTCTATGGCGCAGGACCCTTCGTAGTGCAATTCGCAGTCAGTGACTGTGGCACGATGGATCTTGGATTTCAGCAGGGTGCGGTACATGGCTGTCTTGCGTATTTATTCTGGTGGTTCGGGCGGCGCATGGCGGCGCCGACTGGGCCGCACCGCGCCAGGGCGAGGTGCCCATGAATCGCATTATCGCGGAATTAGGCGTACAGATGCGATTTTTGCCCGGCAATGCTGCTAGAGCCGGTCCTTGTGCTCAACGGCATATTTGATCAGCTCGGCCTGGCCGTCGATCTGCAGCTTGCGGCGGATGTTCAGGCGGTGGCTTTCCACTGTCCGCACCGACAGGTCCAGTTCCCTGGCGATCTGCTTGCTGGAACTGCCGCTGCCTATGAGCGCCAGGATCTGCTTTTCGCGTTGTGTCAGCAGTGGTTCCGGCCCGTAGGGCTGGCTGCGGGCGAGCTGCGCCATCACCGACGCGCTGAAGTAGGGTTGGCCGTTCATGACGGCGCCCAGCGCTTGGACCAGTTCCTGCGACGGGCCGTCCTTGAGCAGATATCCGCGCGCGCCCGCACGCAGGGCGCGGGTGATGTATTCGGTGTTGTCGTGCATGGACAGCACCAGCGTGGCGATCTGCGGCCAGCGTTCATGGATGGCGGCGATCAGGGCCAGGCCGTCCGGGCCGCGCATGTTCAGGTCTGTCAGCACCAGGTCGGGCAAGCCGGCGCCGTCCGCCTGGCCTGACAGTTGGGCCAGCAGGGCCAGGGCCTGGTCGTGCCCGGCCGCTTCGCCGACGATTTCCAGTTCCGGATGGGCGCTCAGGCACAGCCGGATGCCGTCGCGCACCAGTTCATGGTCATCGACCAGCATGATTCGTATGGGAGCAAGCATGGCCTGGGGAGGTAGGTTGGGCTGCATCAGGAAAGTGCGCGGGTAGTGCTGGCTGCGGCGCGGGCTTCAGGCAGCGGAATTTTTGCGAGCACGGTGGTGCCGTGGCCGCCAGCTGAAATATACAGGCTGCCTCCCAGTGTTTCCAGGCGTTCGCGCATGCTGCGCAGGCCCAGCCCGCGCATGGGGTCGCTGTGCACGCTTTCCAGGTCGAAGCCTTGCCCGTCATCGGCGATATACAGGGAGATGTCGCTGGTGTTGTAGCTCAGGATGACCCGCACACTGTGGGCCCGGGCATGGCGCAGCACGTTGACCAGGGCTTCCTGGGCGATGCGAAACAGCGTGGTGGCATGGGTGTCGGGCAAAGGACGGGCTGTGCCGTGGCTGCTGAATTCCGCGCATATCGGCAGTCCCTCGGCCGTGGCGTCGGCGTCGGGCAGTTCCTGCACCAGGTGGCGCAATGCGGCATCCAGGCCCAGGTCGTCCAGCAGGGTGGGACGCAGATTATGGGAAATACGCCGCACTTCCGCCAGTGTGGTATTCAGGCGTTCCTGGGCTTGCTGCAGGGTGTCGTCGAGGTTGCCGCGTGGCGCCTGGCAGATGCTGGCGTGGCGGCCCAGCGCATGACGTGCGCTCTCCAGTATCAGCTTGACCGAAACCAGCAGTTGACTGATGCCGTCGTGCAGTTCGCGTGCCAGGCGGGCGCGTTCTTCCTCTTGCGAGTGCACGACCTGGCGCGCCATGCGTTGCAGTTTGGCGTCCGATTGCCTTTGGTCGCTGATATTGAGCGCCAGGCCGCAGAGCATGACGAGCGCCACGCCCAGCAGGGCGATGCCGGCAATGCGGATCTGGGTGGTGTGGATATTGTTGAGCGCCGTCTCGTCGATGCGCGCCAGCGTGGCGTCTATGTCGTCCAGGTATAGGCCGGTGCCCATCATCCAGCCCCAGGGGGCGACCTCCACGACATAACCCAGCTTTTCGGTCGTCTGGCGGGCCGAGGGTTTTTCCCAATAATAGGGCAGCGCTTCGCCTTGGGCACCGCTGCGCCTGGCGGCGGCCAGCAGGCGTTGGAGGGTGGGTTCGCCCCGGGGGTCGCGCAGCTCCCACAGAGAACGGCCGACGAGCTCGGGCTGGCGCGGGTGCATGAGGTTCACCCCCTGCTGGTCGTAGACGTAGAAATACCCGTCAGGCCCGAAATCCAGCCGGTGCAGCAAGGCCAGTGCCTGGCGTTGCAGCGCATCGGTATCGGCACCATCCTGGCCAGTGGCTGCCACCAGTGGGCCAATGGCGCTCTGGGCGATACGCACGTAGTGGCGCAATTCGCTGATGCGCCCCTGCATCCAGGCCTGGCGTATGGCTTCCTTTTCCTTGTCGGCCAGGGCGAGTCCCTGGTGCAGCGTGAAAGCGGAGATCGCGGCCATGGCGACGAGGAAGGGCAGGATGGCCAGCAGCAGGATTTTCAGGCGGAGTTTCATGGACTGATGGTTTTCCCCTGCGTGGTACTACGGACGCGGATTCAGTAGCTCCACGCTTGTACGCCTGCGGGCAAACCGAAATACTAACGGGGCCCGGCGCTATATCTAATTCTACTTAAATGATGCCCGAGTGCGGAGCATGACCGAATGCCGGTCCGGCGTGCCCGAACCACAGGAGGAGAGAGCTTATGCATGCCCAGCAGCAGAATGGATGGGCGCAAGGAATCGTCTGGATCGTGATTGCAGTGCTGGGGGCGTTCGCGCTTGGCACCGTGGCACTGACCCGAGGCGAAACCGTGAATGCGCTATGGATCGTGGTCGCGGCAGTCTGCGTCTACCTGATCGCCTACCGTTATTACAGCCGTTTCATCGCGCGCAATGTGTTCCGCCTGGACGCCACGCGCATGACGCCGGCCTGGAAACACAATGATGGCCTGGACTATGTTCCGACCAACAAGCATATTCTGTTCGGCCACCACTTCGCTGCAATCGCCGGCGCCGGGCCGCTGGTCGGGCCGGTGCTGGCCGCGCAGATGGGCTATCTGCCTGGCATGCTGTGGCTGCTGGCTGGCGTAGTCTTTGCCGGTGCGGTGCAGGATTTCATTGTGCTGTTCATTTCCACCCGCCGCGACGGCCGCTCGCTGGGCGACCTCATCAAGGGCGAGCTGGGCCAGGTGCCGGGCGTGATCGCACTGTTCGGCGCCTTCATGATCATGGTCATCATTCTGGCCGTGCTGGCGCTGATCGTGGTCAAGGCGTTGACGCATTCGCCCTGGGGCACCTTTACCGTGGCGGCGACGATTCCCATTGCATTGTTCATGGGGGTGTACCTGCGCTTCATCCGTCCTGGCCGCATCGGCGAAATTTCCGTCATCGGCTTCGTGCTGCTGATGGCCGCCATCATCTTCGGCCAGGATGTCGCTGCGAGCCCCGAGTGGTCGGCTGTTTTCGACCTCGACGGCAAGCAACTGACCTGGGCGTTGATCATCTACGGCTTCATTGCCGCCGTGCTGCCGGTGTGGCTGTTGCTGGCGCCGCGTGATTATCTGTCGACGTTCCTCAAGATCGGCACCATCATCGGCCTGGCGCTGGGCATACTGATTGTCGCCCCTGAGTTGAAGATGCCCGCGACCACGCGCTTCATCGACGGTACCGGCCCGGTCTGGTCAGGTGACCTCTTCCCCTTCCTGTTCATTACGATCGCCTGCGGCGCAGTCTCTGGCTTCCATGCGCTGATTTCTTCGGGAACCACGCCCAAGCTGATCGAAAACGAAACCCAGGCGCGCTACATCGGCTACGGCGGCATGTTGATGGAGTCCTTCGTCGCCATCATGGCGCTGGTGGCAGCGTGCGTCATCGAGCCGGGCATCTACTATGCCATGAATAGCCCGGCCGCCCTGATAGGCACGACGCCTGAGCAGGCCGCTCAGGTGGTATCGAGCTGGGGCTTTCTCATCACGCCGGACCAGCTGACGCAGATGGCGGCCAATGTGGGCGAGGGCACCATTATTTCCCGCGCCGGGGGAGCGCCGACGCTGGCAGTCGGCATGGCCTACATCCTGCAGCAGCTGATAGGCGGGCAGGCGATGATGGCGTTCTGGTACCACTTTGCCATTCTGTTCGAAGCGTTGTTCATCCTGACGGCAGTGGATGCCGGTACGCGTGCGGGCCGCTTCATGCTGCAGGATTTGCTGGGTACTTTTGCGCCCGGCCTGCGCCGCACCGAATCGTTGCCGGCCAACTTGCTGGCGACAGCACTGTGCGTGGCGGCCTGGGGCTACTTCCTGTACCAGGGCGTGGTGGATCCGCTGGGTGGCATCAATACCTTGTGGCCGCTGTTCGGTATTGCCAACCAGATGCTTGCGGCAGTGGCGCTGATGCTGGGCACGGTGGTGCTCTTCAAGATGAAGCGCGACCGCTATGCATGGGTGACTATCCTGCCGACCATCTGGTTGCTGGCTTGCACCCTGACGGCTGGCTTTGAGAAGATCTTCCATAGCAATCCGAAGATCGGTTTCGTGGCCCACGCCAAGGTGTATGCGCAGGCGCTGGCGGAAGACAAGGTGCTGGCACCGGCCAAATCCCTGTCTGAAATGAGCCGCGTCATCTTCAATGACTACGTCAATGCCACGCTGTGCGGCATCTTTATCTTCGTTGTGGTCAGCATCCTGGTGTTCGGTATCCGTTCGGTGCTGCTGGCGCGCCGCCAATCGCAGCCGACTGCCAACGAAACGCCATACGAGCCGCTGCCGCCCGAAGCCGCCGTGGCAGTGGGAGCACACTGATGGCCCGCATGAACCTGGCCGGACGCTTTTCCGGGGCGGCTAGCGCCGCCGGAGAGGCGGGCCGTTACCTGGGGCGCACCTTGCGCCTCATGGTAGGGGTGCCGGATTACGACACCTACGTGGCGCATATGCGCCGCGTGCACCCGGACCAGGAACCCATGAGCTATGAGGCGTTTTTCAAGGAACGTCAGGAGGCGCGTTACGGAGGCAAGGGCCGGATAGGCTGCTGCTGATACTGCTCGCTTGTATTGCCCAGGCAGGCCCGCGATGATCGCGGGCCTGTATTTTTCAGGGAGACGGTAGGATTGGTCACTACCGTGGCGGCGCGGCGGAGCAGAGGTCGGGAGAGGGCGCTTACCCGGGTGTTATTGGTGATTTAATTTTATCCGGGTAATATTTGGCTGGTGGTCAGTGCGAGTTGTCGCAGGCGACGGTCCACGCATGGGCAGGGACGAGTGGCCCCTGATCAATCCTAAAGAGTACGTAATGAATAAATTTGAGTTTCGCCTGTCGACTGGACAGGATCTGCCGCGTGTCATGGAGATCTGGCGCAGCGCCGTCGATGCCACGCATGATTTTCTTGCCCCGGCCGATAGGGCGGCGATCGAGGCAGAGTTGCTGGCGTTCCTGCCACAGGTCAGCCTCTTGCTGGCAGCTGGATGCTGCGGGCATGCCTCAGGGTTTCATGTTTCTGCACGATGGCCATCTGGAAGCGCTATTCATCGAACCGGGCCAGCACGGTCGGGGGATGGGCAAGGGCGCTATCGCGGTGTGCGTGCCGCGCCACAATAAATAGAGGGGCTGATTGATGCACCCATCAATTTCCAATTCTTACAGCAGTTTCGAGGGACATCGGCGCATCGCCACCGGGTCATTGCAGGCTAATGCCCTGGCGGTCAAGCGGGCACGCGAAAGCGGGGCGGCCGGCCCCATCCTGATCTTTGACGATACGACCGGTCGTTCCATGGATGTCGATACCCGTGGCTCGGATGACGCGGTGCTGGCGCGCCTGGCGGCGGTCGCGCCAGCCGCAGACCCGGCCGCCAGCCCGGGCGGGACGGAAGATTCGGCTGGGCCCAGGGGCAGGGGGCGCCCCAGGCTGGGCGTGATTGCGCGCGAAGTGACATTGCTGCCGCGTCACTGGGAATGGCTGGCCGGGCAACCTGGCGGCGCTTCGGTGGCATTGCGCAAGCTGGTGGAAGAAGCGCGGCGGTCCGGCGGCGAAAAAGACAGGGCGCGCAGGGCGCAAGAGCGGACCTATCACTTCATGCTCGCCATCGCGGGCGATCTGCCCGGATTCGAAGAAGTGACTCGGGCGCTTTTTGCCAACGATTTCGACAAGTTTCGGGGTTTGCTTGCCGCCTGGCCCGGCGATGTCAGGGATCATGCCTTGCAACTGGCATCGGTGGGATAGCTGCAAATGCGGGGGCCGGGGCGGGCCAGGTGTGTGCCCCGGCCGGGATTTCTCAAGGTATGGGCTTGGCTATATAATTGGTATTCAAATTATTTTAATCAAAAGATAATATGCCCTATCAGGAAACCCCACGCCAGCGTTTCGGTTGTCTGTTCGTCGGCGTAGCGCGGCGCTGGCGTGCCGCGCTGGACGCCAGCCTGGCGGAAGTGGGCCTGTCTGACGCGACCTGGAGCCCGTTGGTGCATATCGGCCGCAGCGGCGGGGGCATCAGCCAGAAGGATCTGGCTGCCAGGGTGGGAATAGATACTTCCACCCTGGTGCGCTTGCTGGACATCCTGTCCGCCAAGGGCTTGATCGAGCGCCGCCAGGACCCGGCAGACCGGCGCGCCAATCTGTTGTATCTGACGCCAGAAGGGCAATCCATGCTGGCGCGCATCCAGCAGGTGCTGGATGTGGCGGAAACCCGCATGCTGGCGGATTGGGATGATGAGACCATGCAGCAGCTGACCGACAGGCTGGAGCAGTTGGACCAGCGCTTGCGGGCCGGGCGCGCGCAGGAGGAACCGGCATGAACCTGGCGGAACGCTTGGATACCTGGGGGTTCGACCGTGCACGGCTGGGGTTCACGTTGCGTACGGCAATCGCTGCCTGCTGCGCTGTGGTGTTGGCCTGGCTGGCGGGCTTCGAGCATCCTCAGTGGTCAGGCATGACGGTCTGGGCAGCATCGCAGCCCATGCGTGGGCAACTGCTGGAGAAAAGCGTATTCCGTGTGCAGGGCACGATCCTGGGCGCTTTGTTTGGCACCGGTCTGCTGGCTGCCGCGCAGGGGCAGGCCTGGGTGCTGGTGCTGGGCCTGTCGGTGTGGATAGGCCTGTGCGCCTGGGCCGGCAATGTGATGCGCGGCTTCGCTTCCTATGGCGCCATGTTGGCCGGCTATTCGGCGGCGATGGTGGCGCTGTTGCATAGCCAGCAGGCCGACAACCCGTTTGCGGTGGGCCTGGACCGCCTGTTGACCGTCTTGCTGGGGGTACTGGTTGCGCTGGCGCTGGGCTGGTTTTTTGCACGTAAAAGCAACTACAGGCATTTGGCGCAGCAGGCACGCCAGCAAGGCAGAGAAGTCTTGGAACTGCTGTGCCAGGCGCTGGTGCCTGGCAAGGGAGCGGATTTCCGGCGCAGCCAGCAATTGCTGGCAGATATGGCTGCCGCAGAGGAAGCACTGGACGGCCAGGGGGCCGGTTCGCTCAAGGCGCGGGCTGCTGTCCGTGCTCTGCGGCGCCAGCTGGCTGCTCAGGTGTCCCTGCTGCTGTGGATGCGGCGCTTGCCGCAGGCATCGGAAACCGCCGCATTTGGGCAGGCCTTGCAGGATGCGGCGGCGGTGTTGGCCAGCGGCGGCTCGGCCCGGCAGGCTGGCGTGGCCTTGGCGCGCGCCGCCGGGCTGGCGCACTCGCGCGCATTGCAGGAAGCGCTGGAAAGCATGGCTCAGGCGTGCCGGCGTTATGACCAGGTGGAAACAGACACCGTCGCCCGGCGTGGCGTGGCTGCCATGCAATTGGCTACGCGTTGGCCCGGCCGCGTGCGCCAGCGAGCAGCAGTCAGGCAGGCCGGGATGCGGCAGAATGAAGTCGCCTTGCACCGCGATTGGCGCGGTGGCCGTGAGGCCGGGGCGAGGGCGGCGCTGGCCATTCTGTTTGCCGGGGCCGTTTGGCAGTGGACCGAGTGGGAGGCCGGCCCATTCATGCTGCTGGGCGTGGCCATCATGACCACCATTTTTTCCACGGCAGACAATCCGGTGCGTTTGCTGCGCATGGTTGTTCTGGGGCAGTCGCTGGGCGTGCTGGGGGCGCTGGCCTGCCGCTGGGTGGTCTGGCCGCAGATGGACAGTGCCGTGGGGCTGGTATTTTCAATGCTGCCCTTCGTGCTGCTGGGCGGCTTGTTCATGGGGCATCGGCGTGGCGCCGGCCCGCTGGGTTTTGATTTCAGCATGGTATTCCTGCTGCTATTGCAGCCGGACTGGCCTTTGCCGGTTTCGGACGCGGCCAGCCTGCTGCATTCCTTGCAGACGGCGCTGGCGGTGGTGCTGGGGCCCTTGCTGGGCCTGCTGGCCTTTGCCCTGGTGTTCCCGGTGGACAGCGCCCGCCGCATGCGTGCCTTGAGTGCGGCCATGTTGCAGGAGTTGCAGAAGATGGCGGCGCGGCGCGGGGTATCGCGGCGGCGCAGCGGCTGGCGCATCCGCCTGAGCCATCGGGTGCTGGCGCTGGTGCGTTGGGCTGATAAGTCCGGGCGTAGTCGGGATGAGGTCATCCAGGAAGGTTATGCTGCCATGCTGCTGGGTGCATCCATCCTGCATATGGATGAAGTGCTCTTGACGCCGGGCCAGACGCCAGTGGCGGCACGGCGCCTGGCGGCCACCCTGATCCGCCTGCAACGCCTGGAGGACGCGCCTGTCCGTGCGGCGCAGGCCTTGCGCCGCTGCGCGGCCAGCCTGGCAGGGGCGCAAGGCGTGGATGTCCGTTTGCTGGGCGATGCTGCGCAGGCGCTGGAACAGTCATTGGCGCGGCGGCCGGCAGGCAGAGAGGGCTGCGGCGTTCTTAAATAGGTTCGCGGTACTCTGCGATGACGCGCCGTAGCGTGGCTTTCAGGGCCTCGCTGTCCAGCGGCGCCAGGCGTGCCAGCACCTCTTCTTCATGGCGCTTGGCCTGCACTGCCAGGTCGGCAATCAGCGCCTGGCCAGTGTCGGTGATGCGCACCAGCGTGATGCGCCGGTCGGATTCATGGGCGATGCGGCGCAAATGCCCCAGTGTTTCCAGGCGGTCCAGCAGGCGCGTCACAGTGGGCTGTTTGGTCAGCGTGACTTGCGCCAGATTGCCTATGCTGATTTCCCCGGCACCCAGCAGGGTGGAAAGAATCCGCCATTCCGTGACAGAGAGGTTATGGCGCCGGACGACTTCATGAAATTCGGTAGAGATCAGCTGGCTGGCCTGCGCCAATAAGGCGGGCAGGTAGTCGTCGATGAAAGTGTGCGTGGATTCTGCGGGCATATTGTCGGTTTGATGGATGCCGCGTCGCATCCATGTCATTGCGCTGGCACGACTATAACTGTTTCCATGTGGCCTGCGCTTGACCCCCGGCGGGTATGACCAGGAACGGTAGTTCGCCGTGCTTGGGGTTTTCCTGCGCCCGGCCTGTTGCCACAGACACTTCTGTCCCGCCGTCAGCCAGTCCTGGCGCGGCTTCCCCGGAAAAATGAAGGATTTCCCCTAGCGGTGCGTCTAGGGAAAACCATGATTTTAAATTAGTTCATAAATAAATATATTCACATGGAATTAATTGCAAATGCATGTGTGAATAGCGCACAGGGGAACTGACATGGCGGAAAGGTCATTTGTCGAAGAAGTCAAGAAACTGCGTCTGGGCGAAGGCGAGGTGTTCAGCGGGGAAGGGATTCTGGCAGTCACCAAGGCCTTGCTGGAATCCGGCGTTTCCTATGTGGCGGGCTACCAGGGCGCGCCCATTTCGCACCTGATGGACGTGCTGGCGGATGCCCAGGACATTCTGCAGGAAAACGGCATCCGTTTCGAGAACAGCGCGAGCGAGGCCACGGCGGCCGCGACGCTGGCAGCTTCGGTCAATTACCCGCTGCGCGGCGCTGTTACGTTCAAGGCAACGGTGGGCACCAATGTGGCGTCGGACGCGCTGGCCAACCTGGCATCCGGTGGCGTGAAGGGCGGCGCGCTGGTGATCGTCGGGGAAGATTATGGCGAAGGCTCTTCCATCATGCAGGAGCGCAGCCATGCATTCGCGATGAAGTCGCAGATGTGGCTGCTGGACCCGCGCCCCAGTCTTCCCTGTATTGTGCAAGCGGTGAAAGACGGGTTCGACCTGTCTGAAGCCAGCAATACGCCGGTGATGCTGCAACTGCGTATCCGGGCCTGTCATGTGCATGGCCAATTTGTGGCGTCGGATAACAAACGCGCCGCGTTTACCCTCAAGGAAGCGCTGGAGAATCCGGAGCGTGACGTCAGCCGCATCGTGCTGCCGCCTGCCAGCTTTCTGCACGAACAGGAAAAAATCCGCGACCGCTGGCCCAATGCCGTGCGCTTCATCCAGGAGCGCGGGCTCAATGAGTTCATTGCCGATGGCAAGGACGAGCTCGGCATCATCGTGCCCGGCGGCGATTACAACACTGCCATTCGCGCCCTGGAAAAGCTGGGCCTGGCAGATGTCTACGGCCAGACCGAAATCCCGCTGTACGTCATGAATGTGGTGTATCCGGTCGTGGACGAGGAAGTGCTGCGTTTCTGCAAGAGCAAGCGCGCTGTGCTGCTGCTCGAACAGGGCCAGCCCAATTTCCTTGAGCAGAACATGGCAACCATCCTGCGCCAGGACGGCTGTAACACGGCCTTGCATGGTAAAGATATGTTGCCCATGTCCGGCGAGTACAACACCGCCACCATGGTAAAGGGCATGCGCACGTTCTTCGAGCGCTATGACCGCATCGAGGCGCAGCCGGTGCAGCGCAAAATCATTCCGCTGGTGGCGCAACAGGTGTCGCGTGAGCGTCCGGCCCCTGGCGGTCAGGGTGGAGGGACGGCGGTGGCGGAGCGCACGGAATTGGCGGTCGAGGAAGACCTGTCTGAAAGCCGTGCAGCGGTTGCCGCCAGCGTGGCTATTGCCCAGGCGGCCGCTGGCAGCCAGCAGGGCCAGGGCGCAGCCAGTGCCACCGGGCTGGCGCCGGAGACCGATACCCTGGACCAGCACGTGCATGCGCGTCCGCCCGGCTTCTGTACCGGGTGCCCCGAACGCCCCATCTTCACTGCAATGAAGCTGGTCGAGCGCGAACTGGGGCCGCACCACGTCAGCGCAGATATCGGCTGCCACCTGTTTTCCATCCTGCCGCCTTTCAACCTGGGTAATACCACCATGGGCTACGGCCTGGGCGGCGCAGGCGCGGCGGCGCTCAATACCCAGGCGGGCAAGCGTGCCATTTCCGTTATGGGCGATGGCGGCTTCTGGCACAACGGCCTGGTTAGCGGTATTGCCAATGCGGTGTTCAATCGCAGCGATAACCTGACCATTGTGATCGACAACAGCTACACCTCGGCCACGGGCGGCCAGGACATCCTGTCGTCCAAGGCGCTCAATGCCACGCGCAGCACCGGCCATGAAATCGAAAAAGCCGTGCGCGGGGTCGGGGGCGAATGGGTACGCACTGTCAAGCGTACCTATGACCTGAAGACCATGACTGCGACGCTGCGCGAAGCGCTGACGACCAGTGAAAAAGGCCCCAAGGTGCTGGTGGCCCAGAGCGAGTGCATGCTGAACCTGCAGCGCCGCGAAAAGCCCAAGGTGCGCAAGGCGATCGCCGCTGGCGAGCGGGTGGTGCGCGAGCGTTTCGGCGTTGATCCCGACACCTGCACGGGTGACCACTCCTGCATCCGCTTGTCGGGCTGCCCGTCGCTGAGCATTCGTCCCAACCCCGATCCGCTGCGTACCGACCCCGTCGCGCGTGTCATGGACAGCTGCGTGGGCTGCGGGCTGTGTGGCGAAGTGTCGCACGCCGCCGTGCTGTGCCCGTCGTTCTACCGCGCGCAGATCATCACCAACCCGACGCGCTGGGACAAGTTCCGCCAGAAGCTGCGCGAAGGCGTGATCGGCTGGTTGCAGCGCCGCGATGCGCAGCGCCGCGCCCGCTTGGCGTTCTGAGGCAGGCAAGGAGCCGGGCAGGTGCCAGAGGCGCCGCCCGGTGCGAGAGGGACAAGGTAATAGAGGCCGTCCGGCGTGCAGCCGGAAGCACCGCAGGATAAGAAAATGAAGACAAACGTACAACCGATCAAAATCGCCATTCTCGCCATGGGCGGCGAGGGCGGTGGCGTGCTGGCAGACTGGATCGTCAGCCTGGGCGAGCACAACGGCTATATTGCGCAGACGACTTCCGTGCCTGGCGTGGCGCAGCGTACCGGCGCTACGATCTACTACGTCGAACTGTTTCCCGAGGAAGAGGCGAAAAAGAACGGCAAGGAGCCGGTTCTGGCGCTGATGCCCATGCCGGGGGATGTGGATGTCGTGCTTGCCTCCGAACTGATGGAAGCCGGTCGTGCGGTGCAGCGCGGCCTGGTGACGCCGGAGCGCACGACCCTGCTGGCATCTACCCACCGGGTGTATTCCATTGCAGAAAAATCTGCCATGGGCGATGGCCGGGTCGATAACGAGGCGCTGATCCGCCACGCGACACGGGCATCGCGCCGCTTCATCCATTTCAATATGGAGCAGGCTGCCGAGGAAACCGGCAGCGTTATCAGTGCCGTGCTGTTCGGCGCGCTGGCGTCGGCGGGTGTGCTGCCGTTCACGCGGGAACAGTTCGAAGCCACCATTGAGCGTGGTGGCGTGGGCGTCAAGCCCAGCTTGCGCGCATTCGGCTATGCCTTTGACCGCGTCGGCAAAACGCAATCCGACGCAGCCGGCCAGGCCGCAGCCGATGGTGCCCAGGCCAGTGCTGCACCGCGTCCGGCCATGGAACCCAAGGACCCGGTACTCAAGCAGCTGCTGGCGCGGCTGGAGCATGAGATTCCTGCCGCCGCGCGCGACCTGGCGCTGGAAGGCGTGCGCCGCACGGTGGATTACCAGGATGCTGCCTATGCCGGGCTCTACCTGGACCGCCTGGTGCGCGTGCGCGATGCTGCGCGGCAGGATGATGCCGTGTTGTTGCGTGAAACGGCCCGCTACCTGGCACTGTGGATGTCCTACGAGGATGCGATCCGGGTGGCGGAACTGAAAACGCGTGACACCCGCTTCCAGCGCGTGCGCGGCGAGGTCCGTGCCAAGGAAGAGCAGATTCTGGCGATCCAGGAGTTCATGCATCCCCGCGTCGAGGAAATCAGTGAAATTCTGCCTGTGGCGGCGGTGGGGCGCTGGCTGATGCGGCCTACTTGGGGCAATTGGCTGGTGCGTCGCTTCACGCGCCAGGGGCGCATCATGCGTACCAGTTCGCTGCGGGGCTACCTGCCGCTCTACCTGCTGTCCGGCTTCAAGCGCTGGCGCCGCAATACCTTGCGCTACGCCACCGAGCAGCAGCGTATCGAGGAATGGCTGGCGCACGTGATCGCTTTCGCGCCCGCGCATCCGGCGCTGGCCTTGGAAGTGGTGCAATGCCAGCGCCTGGTGAAGGGCTATGGCGACACCCACGTGCGCGGCTGGAAGAATTTCCAGACCTTGATGGGCGCGGTAGCGAACAAGCGCGAAAACCTGGCGCCGGACACTTTGCGCAGCCTGCGCGAAGCGGCACTGGCGGATGAGCACGGTCGAGAACTGAATGTCGCCTTGCAACGTTTTGCACTGGCCTGAGACAGGAGTTTCAGGCGGATACAGCGCATTGTTCCAGATCAAGTATTTGTTCTTCTGAATTGTTTACCTATCAAGTAATTAAGGTAGAATGACCAACACCGCACAGACATTGCAAAAGCAGGGCGCGTGCCAGGACATTCCGCCCGCGCCGGGACAGTTATCGGCAAGCGTGCCCAGCGCCAGGCAAGGCCGGCGCCGTGCACGGATAGCCAAACAGCAGGAAGAAATCACCATGGAGCACAAGGACAGTTCGCACGCATTGCTGCACGAGGCCCAGGAGCTGGGTTACGAAGGGCGTGTGCGTTCTCAGGATCCGGCCAGCCTCAAACTGTGGCTGCGGATGATGGCCTGCACCAAGCAGGTGGAGGACGAAATCCGCCGCCGCCTGCGCTTGAACTTTGATATTTCCCTGGCGCGTTTCGACTATATGGCGCAGCTGTATCGCTATCCGGACGGACTGAAGATGGGCGAACTGTCGCGCTATCTAATGGTTACCGGCGGCAATATCACGGGGCTGACCGACGAGTTGTCGCGCGAGGGCTTGGTCTCTCGTGCCAGCAGCCCAACTGACCGGCGCGCCTGGATACTGAGGTTGACGCCCGAGGGACGCAGCAGTTTCGAGGTCATGGCAAAAGCCCATGCGGGCTGGGTGACCGAAATGTTTTCCGGGCTGGAGCCCGAGGCGATACGTCAGCTGCATCAGCATCTGGGCGCCTTGCGGGTCCACCTGGTCAATCTGGCGGCCGGCCAGCAAAGCTGAGCCGGTATCGCAAATTTCATGACAGGTGGCAGATGACTGATACAACTGTATTCCAGCGCCCGCACCGCATCCGGTTCTCCGAATGCGATCCGGCGGGCATCGTGTTCTACCCGCAGTATTTCGTGATGTTCAACGATCTGCTTGAGGCCTGGGTGGATGCCATCACGACCGGCGGTTTCCACGACATGATAGGCAGGCAGCAGGTGGGAATGCCGACCGTGCATCTGGAGGCCGATTTCAAGGCAATCAGCCGCATGGGCGATGACGTGGTTCTGAGCCTGGCGGTGGAGCACATGGGCAGCCGCTCGCTGCGGTTGGTGCTACGCTGTATTGGTACCGATGGCGTGCTGCGCATGCAGGTTAACCAGGTCATCGTGACGACCTCGCTGGTGACGCACAAGGCCATCCAGATTCCCGATGCGCTGAGGCAGGCCATGCAGGCTTATGTACTGCCCCAGGAAGTGGTGGCGGGAGAAGGCGCCGCCTAGGGAAAAAGAGCATATACGAGGCAATTTTTTTGCCCATATACTTTATAAATAAAATATTCAGCGATAAAAATAATCATGCGGTAGTTTTTCTGATCCGGCTGGCGGCGGCGCAAAAATGGGCGGCGGTGGGTGCGGAAAAGGTGTGGAGAGAGCCATGAAGATTGTATGTATGGGTGGCGGGCCGTCCGGCCTGTATTTCGGATTGCTGATGAAGCTGCAGAATCCGTCCAACGAAGTGATCGTGGTGGAGCGCAACCGCCCCTACGACACCTTTGGCTGGGGCGTGGTGTTCTCTGACGCCACCATGGAGAATCTGCGCATTGCCGATCCGGTGTCGGCCAAGACCATCGGCGACGCTTTCAACCATTGGGACGACATCGAGATCCATTTCAAGGGCCGCGCCTTGCGCAGCGGCGGTCATGGATTCATCGGTATCGGCCGCAAGAAACTGCTGAACATCCTGCAGGCGCGCTGTGAAGAAGTCGGGGTCGAGCTGGTGTTCGAAACCCAGGTAACCGACGACCAGGACCTGGCTCGCCAGTACGGCGCCGACCTCGTGATCGCTTGCGACGGCATCAACAGCATCGTGCGCAAGCGCTACGAGCAGACTTTCCAGCCTGATATCGACCAGCGCAACTGCCGCTTCGTCTGGCTGGGTACGCACAAGGTGTTCGACGCCTTCAATTTCATTTTCGTGGAAAACGAGCACGGCTGGTTCCAGGCACACGCCTATCGCTTCGAAGACGGTACCTCCACGTTCATCGTGGAAACGCCGGAAGAAACCTGGCAGAAGGCTGGCATCGGCGAAATGAGCCAGGAAGAGGGCATTGCCTACTGCGAAAAGCTGTTCGAGCCCTACCTGGACGGCCACGGCCTGATCAGCAACGCGACTCACCTGCGTGGTTCCGCCATCTGGATCCGTTTCCCGCGCGTCATCTGCCGCAATTGGGTGCAGTGGACCGAGCCGGAGCCCGGCCGTCGTGTGCCGGTGGTGCTGATGGGCGATGCCGCGCATACCGCGCACTTCTCCATCGGTTCGGGCACCAAGCTGGCGCTGGAAGACGCCATCGACCTGGCGCAACGCCTGCGCGACAAGCCGCTGGAAGCGGCCTTGCAGGATTACGAGGCGCTGCGTGGCGTGGAAGTGCTGAAAATCCAGAACGCCGCGCGCAATTCCACCGAGTGGTTTGAAAACGTGTCGCGCTATGCCGGTCTGGAACCGGAACAGTTCGCCTATTCGCTGTTGACGCGTTCGCAACGCCTGTCGCACGAGAACCTGCGGCTGCGCGACCCGGCGTGGCTGGAGGGCTACGAGGCCTGGCTGGCCACGCAGGCCGGCAGCGCACCGGCGGCCGACGGCAAGGCGCCGATGCCTGTTTTCACGCCATACCGCGTGCGCGGTGTGACCTTGCCCAATCGCATGGTGTTCTCGCCCACGCTGACCTATTCCTGCGTGAACGGCGAAGGCATGCCGAATGATTTCCACCTGACGCATCTGGGGGCACGTGCCCTGGGCGGCATTGGCCTGGTCATGACGGAAATGGCCGCTGTGACGCCCGATGGCCGCATTACGCCGGCATGCCCCGGCCTCTGGAGTGATGAGCAGGCGGGCGCCTGGAAGCGCATTACGGATTTCGTGCATCAGCATACCGGCAGCCGCATCGGCGTGCAGATCGGGCATGCCGGCCGCCGTGGCGCCACCCAGGCCGACCCGCGCCAGTCCGACCAACCGCTGGCCGAAGGCGCCTGGCCGCTGGTGTCGGCTTCCGCGCTGGCTTACCAGCCGGGACGCACCCAGGTGCCGCAGGCGCTGGATCGCGCCGGCATGAAAGCGGTAACCGCAGCCTTTGTTGCAGCGACGCAGCGTGCGGCGCAGGCCGGCTTTGATTGGCTGGAGCTGCAGGCGGGCCACGGCTTCCTGCTGTCGAGCTTCATCTCGCCGTTGACCAACCAGCGTGACGACGAATTCGGCGGTGCGCTGGAAAACCGCATGCGTTTCCCGCTTGAAGTGGTGCGTGCCGTACGTGCGGCCTGGCCCAAGGACCTGCCCCTGTCGGTGCGGATTTCCGCGACTGATTGGGCCGAAGGCGGCACGACGGTGGACGATGCCGTCGCCATCGCCCGCATGCTGCGCGAAGCTGGTGTGGATGCCGTGGACTGTTCCAGTGGGGAAGTCACGCCGAACCAGAAGCCGGTTTACGGCCGCATGTTCCAGACGCCGTTTGCGGATCGCATCCGTAACGAGGCGGGCATTGCCGCCATTGCCGTGGGCAATATCAGCGAGCTGGACCAGGCCAACGGCGTGATTGCCTCGGGGCGGGCCGATCTGTGCGCGCTGTCGCGGCCGCTGCTGGCCGATCCACATTGGCTGCTGCGCGAAGCGGCGCAGCTGGGCAGCAAGGATGCCCCGTGGCCGGCAGCGTACTTCTGGGGGCAGGACTGGCAGGAACGGCAGGGCAAGCGCGGCGCCATCGCGGCATAAGGGCGTTGCTGGGTGAGTTCCGGGCCAGGCGCAGGCCGGCCCGGAGTCAGGCAAAGGAAAACATCATGAGCAATACAAGTTACGACACTTATCGCGAGAACGTGGCTGGCCGTGCGGATGTGGAAGATACGCCGGAGCTGGTGGCCTACTACAAAGACCTGGACCGCCTGAAGGCAGGCGCGCTCTGGACCGTGGCCAACAAAATCGAGCCGTGGCAGCCCAAATCGGATTCCGTGCCGGTGCTGTGGCGCTACCGCGAGCTGCGCGATCACGTGCTGCGTTCGGTTTCGCTGGTCACGCCGGAAAAAGCCGGCCGCCGCGTTATCTACCTGAACAATCCCGGCCGCCAGGAAGTCTCGGCCGCCGTGGGCTGGTTGTACTCCGGCCTGCAGGTCATGCACCCCGGAGAGGCAGCTTCGGCTCACGCGCACTCGTCGTCGGCGCTGCGCTTCATCATGGAAGGGCGGGGCGCCTACACCATTGTCGACGGTCACAAGATGACGCTGGGCGCCAATGATTTCGTGCTGACGCCCAATGGTACCTGGCATGAACATGGCGTCGAGGCCGACGGTCTGCCCTGCATCTGGCAGGACGGCCTGGATATTCCGCTGGTCAACGCGCTGGAAGCCGGTTTCTACGCCGTGCACCCGGACCTGAGCCAGGCGGTGGGTTACCCGGTGGATGATTCCGTGTCCATCTGGGGCGCTGCCGGGCTGCGCCCGCAGAATGTGGGCTGGAGCAAGCCGTACTCACCGCTCTTCAAGTATCAGTGGGAGCCGACCTACGAAGCGCTGCGCAAGCTGTCGGGGGCGCGCGAGGACAATCCTTTCGATGGCGCGCTGATGCACTACACCAATCCGGTCAGTGGCGGTCATGTCATGGCCACCATCGGCGCCAGCATGCAATTGCTGCGCCCGGGCTTCGAAGGCAAGGCTCATCGCCACACCGGCAGCTTCCTGTACCAGGTGGCCAAGGGCAAGGGCTATTCCATCATCAATGGCCAGCGTTTCGACTGGCAGGAACGGGACATCTTCTGCGTTCCGTCCTGGGCCTGGCACGAACACGTCAATGCCTCGCAAAGCGAGGATGCCTGCCTGTTCTGCTTCAACGACCTGCCGGTCATGGAAAAGCTCGGCCTGTATCGTGAAGAAGCGCTGGCCGACAACGGCGGCCATCAGCCGGTCCTGTCGCAGGAATAATGCCGCAGCCCGGTGTGCGCTGGGCCACCGGGCCGCTTTCAATCACACCGCCGGGCAGCCATCAAGGCTTGCACGGTCCAGCAGTGCCGCCGGCAACGGCGGCGGGAATCTAGGCCGCGGCGCATCGTCGCGGCCCATTACGGAGAAAAGAAATGCGTCTTGTCACTTACCGCACCGAACCGGCAGCCGCCGGACGCCTGGGCGCCATCGTCGACGACCTGGTGGTTGATCTGGAACTGTTTGGCGACGTCGCCGGCCAGCCCCTGCCCGACAACATGTTGGACTTCATCGACCTGGGCCCGTCGGCCGTCAAGCTCACCAGCCAGCTGCTGGCCGAGATGGAAGGCGAATTCCCCGTGGGCGTGGCGCTGCCGCTGGCCAACGTCAAGCTGCTGGCGCCGATTCCGCGCCCCCGCAAGAACATCTTCGGCATCGGCCTGAACTACGTCGAGCACGTGGCCGAATCCAGCCGTACCCTGGATACCTCCAAGGAACTGCCCAAGGAACCGGTGATTTTCTCCAAGCCGCCCACGAGCATCATCGGGCCGGGGGATGCCATCGAGCACAACAAGAAGATTACCCAGCAACTGGACTGGGAAGTGGAGTTGGCGGCCATTATCGGCACTCGCGCCACCCGCGTGAAAAAGGAAGATGCGCTGAAGTACGTGTTCGGCTACAGCGTGATGATCGACGTCAGCGCACGCGATTGCCGCCGCGCCGGCCAGTGGATCTATTCCAAGGGTCAGGACACCTACGCGCCCTTCGGACCGGTCATCGTCACTGCCGATGAAATCCCGGATCCCCACGTGCTGGACCTGAGCCTGACGCTCAATGGCGTGACCAAGCAATCGTCCAACACGCGCCACATGCTGTTCAAGGTGGATACCCTGATTGCCGATATCAGCGCAGCCATTACGCTGGAACCGGGCGATATCATCGCCACCGGCACGCCCGAAGGCGTGGGTGCCGGCCGTTCGCCACAGGAATGGATGTGGCCGGGCGATGTGGTGCATGCCGTGGTCGAAGGCATCGGCGAATTGCGCCATCCCGTGGTTGACGCCACGCCGTTGGACTAACAGGGAAAGAGGCCTGTCATGTTGAATCTTCCCCGTTTCAAGGCAGCTGCCGTGCAGGCGGCGCCGGTTTTCCTCGATACCGATGCGACGGTCGACAAGGTTTGCGCGCTGATCCGCGAAGCCGCGGACAATGGCGCCAAGCTGGTTGCCTTCCCGGAAGTCTTCGTGGCAGGCTACCCCTATTGGAGCTGGATCATGAATCCGGTGGAGGGCAGCCCCTGGTTCGAGAAACTGGTGCGCTCCTCCATTGAGATTCCCGGCCCGGAGATCGCCAAGATCGCTCAGGCTGCGGCACGCCATGACATCAATGTCGTGATCGGCGTCAACGAGCGTTCGCGCTACGGCATCGGCACGATCTACAACACGGTTGTCACCATTAGCAATGAAGGCCGCATCCTGGGCCGCCACCGCAAGTTGGTGCCAACCTGGGCAGAAAAGCTGACCTGGGCGCCGGGCGACGGTTCCGCCTTGCGCGTGCATCAGACCAACATCGGCCCGCTGGGCGCGCTGGCCTGCGGCGAGAACACCAACACGCTGGCGCGCTTTGCGCTGCTGGCGCAAGGCGAACTGGTACACGTGGCCAGCTATATCGCCTTGCCGGTGGCGCCGGCGGACTATGACATGGCCGAAGCCATCAAGGTCCGCGCCGCCGCGCATTGCTTCGAAGGCAAGCTGTTCACCATTGTGTCCTGCTCGACGGTGTCCGAGGAAATCATCGCTGCGATGGAGGCCACGCATCCGCAAGCGCGCGAGCTGCTGAGCCGTCGCAACAGCGCCTTCTCCGGTTTCCTGGGCCCGGACGGGCGCGTGATCGGCCAGCCGCTGATCGACGATGAAGGCATCGTGTATGCGGAGCTGGATCTGTCGCGTTGCATCCAGCCGCGCCAGATGCACGACATTACCGGCCACTACAACCGCTTCGATGTGTTCGACCTGCGCGTCAACCGGCGTCCGCTGGAGGCCGCCCAATTCAACGATGGCGGCGCGCCGCTTCCCGAATTTGACCTCGAGCCGGTGCGTCCCGGCGAGGCGGAGTAAAGCAAGATGAGCAACAAGATGAATTACCGCATCGGCCAGATCGTCCCGTCGTCGAATACGACGATGGAAACCGAGATCCCAGCCATCCTGCGCGCGCGCGAACTGGTGGCGCCGGAGCGCTTCACCTTCCATTCGAGCCGTATGCGCATGAAGCATGTGACCAAGGAAGAGCTGAGCAAGATGGACGGCGACAGCGACCGTTGCGCATTGGAACTGTCCGACGCCAGGGTGGATGTGCTGGGCTACGCCTGCCTGGTCGCCATTATGAGCATGGGGCGCGGCTACCATCGCGTGTCTGAGCAGCGACTGCACCAACGCACCGTGGAAAACGGCGGGCCGGCGCCGGTGGTGACCAGCGCCGGTGCGCTGGTGGACGGCCTGCATGCGATAGGCGCGAAGAAAGTCTCCATCCTGGCGCCCTACATGAAGCCGCTGACGGCGCTGGTCATCGACTACATCGAAAACGAAGGCATCGAGGTCGTTGACAGCATTTCGCTGGAAATCCCCGACAACCTGGAAGTCGGCCGCCAGGACCCGCGCGCGCCCATCGAAATCACCAAGAAGCTCAACACCCAGGGCGTGGATGCGGTGATCGCGTCGGCCTGCGTGCAGATGCCTTCGCTGGCCTCGATTCAGGCGATCGAGGACCGCGTCGGCCTGCCGGTGCTGTCGTCGTCGGTGGCAACCACCTACATGATGCTCAAGCGCCTGGGGTTGGATACCTCGGTGCCGGGCTTCGGATCGCTGCTGTCGGGCAAGTACTGACGCAGGCTGCGCCACCCGCCTTGCCCGGCCGGTGGCGTGGCCCGGCCCGCCCGGTGCCGCCGGGCGGGCTGCCTGCAGAACACAAGCGGCAGCTCCAATGACGGGCGCCGCAAAAAAGGAGGAGCAAGACATGGCTGGAGAACAAGTTCTGGGTACCCTGGTGCAGGCGTTGGCAGGTGGCAGCGTGCGCATCGTCGACCTCACACAGGTGCTGTCGCCGCGCTTTCCTGCGCTGCAACTGCCGCCGCAATTCGGTCAGACCGCCGGCTTCAGCATCGAGCGCATCAGCCGCTACGATGAAAACGGCCCGGGCTGGTACTGGAACAACTTCACCTGTGGTGAACATACCGGTACCCATTTCGATGCGCCCGCGCACTGGATCACCGGCAAGGACCACCCCTGCAATACTGTCGATACGATCCCCGCTGAAAATTTCGTGCGTCCGGCAGTGGTCATTGATGCGAGCGCGCAGGTAGCGCAGGATGCAGACTGGCTGCTGACACCTGAATTCCTGGAAGCGTGGGAAAGCCAGCATGGGCGCATCCCCGAAGGGGCCTGGGTGCTGTTCCGTACGGATTGGTCATTGCGCGCCGATGATGCCGAGGCCTTCCTGGGGATGCGTGAAGATGGCGCCCATACGCCCGGCCCATCGCAGGCGGCGGTTGAGTGGATGATTCATCAGCGCAAGGTGCATGGCTTTGGCGTGGAAACCATCAATACCGACGCCGGACAATCCTATGCCTGGCCCGTGCCGTATCCCTGCCATACCCTGATGCATGGCGCTAACCGCTATGGTCTGCAGTGCCTGAAAAACCTGGATAAGCTGCCGCCGCAAGGCGCGGTGATCCTGTCGGCGCCGCTGAAGATCGAAGGCGGCTCCGGTAGCCCGCTGCGCGTGCTGGCGCTGGTGCCCGAAGCATAAATATATTGCTGCGCACCGGCTGGCAGGCCGGGCGTGGTGTGGGGAACCCTCTCGGGTCTCGGGAGGGGTATTGACCACAAGCCTAAGCGCAAGCCCTGGACTTTAGTCCGGGGTCAAGCGAGGCGGTATTTATCAGGTGCCGCAGGCACCCTCGTAGGGTGGCGGAGAGGCTTCGGCCTTCAGGCCGAAGTTCTTCATAGCAGCACCCGGGGTTCCGGGTGCTGCTTTTTTTTTGCCTGGACGGCGGGCAGCCAGCGGGAAACCGGCTGCGCGGGTAATGAATGCAGACGAATACAGGGCAGGGCGTCTGTCCCTGGCCAGTTTTGTCAATTACTATACTTTTCACGTTTTTCTTCAAGCATTCGGAGAGAAATTTTTCCATCAGTACATACGCTTAATGGTTTCCTACCATTTTCAGTGGAATATGTTTAGAAATAAACTATTCATCACTGATATAAGTCCTTGGCGCTGGCGCTTTGGGGCGCTGCACGTAGGAGATGATGATGGAAATTCTGGATCTGGTTGTCAGCGACACCAGGCAATTGACCCCCCTGGTGCGGCAGATCACGCTGCGTTCAGTGGACGGCGCCGCCTTGCCGGCAGCCCAGGCAGGGGCACACCTGAAGATCGCGATTCCCGGACTGGACGAGCCGCGCTGCTATTCGCTGGTGCTGGCCGGAGAAGAATCCTGTACGGATGATGGGCCGCAGCAGGCGTACTGCCTCGGGGTGCGCCTGGAGTCGGACAGCAGTGGGGGCTCGCGCTTCATGCACGCCCTGAAAATGGGGGATCGCGTACAGGCCAGTGTGCCGCGCAATGATTTTCCCTTGCAGGAACATGCAGGCCAGGCCGTGCTGATTGCCGGTGGTATCGGCATTACCCCCATTCTCAGCATGGCAGTCGCATTGCGTTGTGCAGGCCGCCCGTTCCAGACCCACTACTGCGCCAGCAGCCGCGAGCACATGGCATTCCTGCCCGAGCTGCAGGCCGTGGCTGGCGATGGCTTGGTCCTGCACCCGGCCGATGAACCCAGCGGCCGCCTGGACCTGTCGCAGCTCATGGCCAGCGTGCCGCGCGACAGCCATCTTTATGTGTGCGGCCCGCGCCGCATGCTGGATGCCTTGCTGGAGCACGGCAAGGAACTGGCCTGGCCGGCCTGCCAGCTGCACTTCGAATTGTTCGAGACGGCAACCCCGCAGGAAGGCGACCAGGCGTTTGAAATCGAGCTGCGGCAATCGGGCATGGTTCTGCAGGTGCCTGCCGATCGCACGATTGCAGATGTGCTCGAAGAAGCCGGTTGCGATCCGATGTACGACTGCAAGCGGGGTGAGTGCGGCGTGTGTTCGGTCGATGTGCTCGACGGCACTCCCGATCACCGCGACTACTTCCTGTCCGACTCCGAAAAGGCGGCAGGCAAGGTCATCCAGATCTGTATTTCACGTTCGAAAAGCCCGCGGCTGGTGCTTGATCTCTGAGCCGCCGTGCAAAGTACGCCTGGCGTCTGGTGGCACCGGCAAAGATGCGGCCTGGCCCGGTAACAGGATAACGATAGGGAGATTGATATGACGATGGAAGCGCAGTCAGTGGTGGCAGCGGCCCCCGACGCGGCACCTGGCGCCTGTGGCCCGGCAAGACGCCAGCCCGGCGAAGCCGGCGGGGAGTCTGCCGGCAAATACCGCAACAACCCTGCCGCAATACGCGCCCTGGTGCGCGACACGGAAGTCCATAAGGACCTGTACGTCGACCCGGAGCTGTTCGAGCTGGAGATGCGCCATCTCTTTGCCAATACCTGGGTGTATGTCGGCCATGCCAGCCAGGTGCCGAACAAGGGCGACTATTACACCACTACGGTGGGTACTGAGCCCGTCATCATGGTGCGTCACACCGATGACAGCATCAAGGTGCTCTATAACCGCTGCCCGCACAAGGGGGTGAAGATCGCAGCCGAGGCCTGTGGCAATACCGGGAAATTCTTCCGCTGTCCGTATCACGCCTGGACTTTCCGTACCGACGGCCGGCTGCTTGCGATTCCGCTCAAGAAGGGCTACGAGAACACCGGCTTTGAAAACAGCGAAGCGACCCGGGGCATGGCGCCGGTCGGAGCGGTGGAGGTCTATCGTGATTTTGTGTTCTGCCGCCTGAATCCCGAAGGCGACGATTTCCAGAGTTTCTTCGGCGAATCGCTGTCCACGCTGGACAACATGGTGGACCGCTCGCCGGAGGGCCGCCTGGAAGTGGCTGGCGGCGTGGTGCGCTACATGCATCACTGCAACTGGAAGATGCTGGTAGACAACCAGACGGACACCTGTCACCCGATGGTCGCGCACGAATCCTCGGCGGGAACGGCAGTCAAGGTCTGGAACGAGGCACCGGAAGGCACGCCCAAGCCCATGGCGGTAGAGCTGTTCGCGCCCTTCATGTCGCCCTATGAGTTTTTCGAAGGCATGGGCATCCGAGTCTGGCAGAACGGCCATGGGCACACCGGTGTGGCGGATTCCATTCATGCGGCCTACTCGGAAATCCCGGAATACTGGGACCGCATGGTGGCGGCCTATGGCGAGCAACGAGCCAAGGAAATCCTGGGCGACGTGCGTCACAACACGGTTTATTTCCCGCACATCATGGTGAAGGGCCCGATCCAGACCCTGCGTATCTTCAAGCCGGTGGCCGTGGACAAGACACTGGTCGAATCCTGGACTTTCCGGCTGGTGGGCGCGCCGGACAAATTGCTGGAACGCACGCTCATGTACAACCGGCTGATCAATGCACCGACCTCGGTGGTGGGCCATGACGACCTGGAAATGTACGAACGCGCCCAGGAAGGCCTGCAATCGCGTGGCCGCGACTGGATGAACGTCGGGCGCCTGTATGAAGCGGGCGAGGAAGACCGGACCAACGTCGTGACCAACGGCACCAATGAAATGCAGATGCGCGCCCAGTTCAGGGCCTGGTTGCGCTACATGCTGGCTGACATGCAAGGAGAACAGGCATGAGCGTGACCAAGGACGAGTTGGCGGATTTCGTGTACGCCGAGGCGCGCATGCTGGACGAACAGCGCTTCGAGGAATGGCTGGCGCTGTTCACGGACGATGGCCGCTACTGGATGCCGCTCAGTCACGGCCAGACTGATCCGGTGCTGGAGAACTCGTTGATGTACGAAGACGGCCTGTTGCTGCGCATCCGCGTCGAGCGCCTGGCAGGGCAGCGCACATTCTCGCAGCAGCCCAAGAGCCGTTGCCATCACCTGTTGCAAAGGCCGGAGGTAGAGCAGCACGGCGAGCAAGGCGAGCACGTGGTACGCACCGCCTTCCATTACACGGAAACCCGGCAGGACCAGCAGACCATGTATGTCGGCTGGACCCGCCACCATCTGGTGGAAACGCCGGATGGCCTGCGCATCCGCCTGAAACGCGTCGACCTGCTGAACTGCGACGCGCCCTTCAGCAATATCCAGCTCTTCATGTAACGAGGCTACGATGAGCAAAAGCCAAAGTTCCCCCCAGGAGCGGCCTGCCGCTGATCCCTTGTCCCATCCGGCGCAGGCGCCATCGGTCTATGAGGCCTTCGCCCGTACCGCTGCCCGCTGGCGTCAGCGGCCTTTTCTGTGCGTTCTGCCGGAAACCGCTGCTATCTATGGCGACGCGGCCGGTGAATGGAGCTATGCCCAGGTGCTGGCGGAAGTCGATGCCCTGGCGCAAGCCTATGCGCGGGCCGGCTACGGTCATGGTCACCGGGTCGGCCTGCTACTGGAAAACCGCCGGGTCTTTTTTTCGCACTGGTTTGCACTTAATCGCTTGGGCGTCTCGGTTGTGCCCATCAGCGCGGAGATGCGCGCGTCGGAACTGGAATACCTGATCGGCCATTCCGAACTGATCCTGGCAGTCTCCCTGGCGGGGCGTCATGCGGACCTGCGGGCGGCGGCAGAGCGCGTCGGCCGCCCGCTGGCGGTCATGACGGCCGATGAGACGCCACCTGCCGCCTTGATGCCGGCACCGGCCAGTGGCGAGCCGGACCTGCGCACTGAATGCGCCTTGCTTTATACCTCGGGCACGACCGGGCGCCCCAAGGGCTGCATGTTGTCGAACCGCTATTTCCTGCGTGCCGGGCAGTGGTATGCCGAACTGGATGGGCTGGTATCCCTGAAGCCGGGAGCGGAGCGCATGCTTACACCCTTGCCGCTCAACCACATGAATGCCATGGCGACCTCGGCGATGGCTATGGTCATGACGGGCGGCTGTCTCATTGCCCTGGACCGCTTCCATCCGCGCAGCTGGTGGCAAAGCGTGCGCGAGTCCGGCGCCACCGTGGTGCATTATCTGGGCGTCATGCCGGCGATCCTGATGAAAGCGCCGGAGGAAGCCAGCGATACCCGTCATGCCGTGCGTTTCGGTTTTGGCGCTGGTGTTGATGGCAAGCTGCATGCGCCATTTGAAGCACGCTTCGGCTTTCCGCTGCTGGAAGCCTGGGCCATGACGGAAACCGGTGCAGGCGCGGTAGTGATCGCCAACCACGAACCCAGGCATGTGGGCACGCATTGTTTCGGCAAGGAAAGCGCTGCCATGCAAGTGCGCCTGGTGGCCGACGACGGCAGCGATGCGGTGCCGGGCATGCCGGGTGAACTGTGGGTGCGCAGCAGCGGGCCAGACGCTCGCGATGGGTTTTTCAGCGCTTACTGGAAAGACCCGCAGGCGACCGAAGAAGCCTGGCAGGGCGGCTGGTTTCATACCGGGGATATCGTCAGCCGGGGCGAGGATGGCCAACTGCATTTCGTAGACCGCAAGAAGAACGTGATCCGACGCAGCGGCGAAAACATTTCCGCCGTGGATGTCGAAACCGTGCTGTTGCAGCATCCTGCAGTGAAATCGGTCGCGGTGGCGGCTGTGCCAGACGACGTACGTGGCGACGAAGTGCTGGCGCTGGTGGTGCCGCATGCCATGGCGGCAGATACCTCGGCCAGGCAGGCGGCTGCGGTCGAACTGGTGCAATGGGCGCTGGGCCAAATGGCGTACTACAAGGTGCCGGGTTACGTGGCCTGGGTGGATGCCTTGCCCCTGACGGCCACCAACAAGATCCAGCGCGGCGAAATCCGGGAGCTGGCCCGCCGCCTGATGGCCGAGGCAGATGCCGTAACCGATACCCGTGCCATGAAAAAGCGGCAGGAGGCAGCATGACGGTACAAGCGGATGCCGGGCCTGCCAGGGCAGGCGGCAGGCAGCAGGGCTACGACGGCGTGGCTGTCGTGGTGCCGGTGACGGTGCCGTACCAGCGTTTCTCCGGGCAAACAGCGCACTGGTGGCTGGGGCAGGCCCTGCGCCAGCTTTTGCAGGGCGCCGGTGTGGACAAGTGCGAGGTGGACGGCCTGTGCGTTTCCAGCTTTACGCTGGGCAGTGATACTGCCGTGGGGCTGGTGCAGCATTTCGGCCTGTCACCGCGCTTCCTGGAGCATATTCCCATGGGTGGGGCCAGCGGCGTGGTGGCCTTGCGGCGCGCGGCGCGCGCGATCCAGGCGGGAGATGCGCAAGTCGTGGCGTGCATTGCCGGCGATACCAACCAGGCCGGTTCGTTCCAGGAAACCATCAGCCAGTTCTCGCGCTTCAGCCAGGACGCGGTACTGCCTTATGGCGCAGGCGGGCCGAATGCCAGCTTTGCCTTGCTGACGGATCACTACATGCGCCGCTATGGCGCGCGCCGCGAGGATTTCGGACGCCTGTGCGTGGCACAGCGCGACAACGCCTTGCGCAATCCGCATGCCTTGATGAAAAAACCTTTGAGCCTTCAGCAATATATGGAGGCCCGCCCGATTGCAGACCCCATTCACCTGTTCGATTGCGTGATGCCGTGCGCTGGCGCCGAAGGCTACCTGGTCATGAGCGCAGACCGCGCCCGTCAGTTGGGCCTGCCCGCAGCGCGCATCCTGGCAACCCAGGAACGCCATAACGCCTTTCCTGAAGACGATATCCAGTATCGCGGCGGTTGGGCGATGGACTGCGAGGCGTTCTATGCCCAGGCCGGCGTGGGGCCGGACGCAGCCGATTTTTTCGAGGCCTACGACGATTACCCGGTGATCAACTTCATGCAGCTGGAAGACCTGGGTTTTTGCGCCAAGGGCGAAGCGGCGGCGTTCGTGCGCCGCAATGATTTCACCATCAGTGGCAGTTTGCCGTTCAACACGTCGGGCGGTCAGCTTTCTGCCGGCCAGGCCGGGGCAGCAGGGGGATATCTGGGCCTGGTGCAGGCGCTGCGGCAACTGACGGGCCAGGCTGGCGCCATGCAGGTAGCGCAGGCCCGCATCGGGCTGGTTTCCGGCTTCGGCATGATCAATTATGACCGTGGCCTGTGTACGGCGGCAGCCATGCTGCAAAGAGAGGAAGCATGAGCCAGGACCCGAATACGCTCCTAGGGGACGCGGCGCGTTGGCCAGCGCAACCGCTGGATGTGCCGGCAGAACAATTGCCGCCACGCCTGCGCAGCGGTGCGGGATTGGCGTTGGCCAGCGGCGAGGGGCTGGGCCGCCTGCGCCTGCAGGTTTGCCAAGGCTGCGGACAGACGCAGTATCCGCCACGCGACGTCTGCGTCCATTGCCTGGACGACGCCCTGGATTGGCAGGATGTGCCGCAAGGTGCGCGGCTGGTGGCCAGCACCACGCTGCATCACAGTCATTTCCCGTATTTCCAGGCGCGTCTGCCCTGGCGTATCGCCACCGTGCGGCTGGATTGCGGACCGGTGGCTGTCATCCATCTGGGCGACGGCTGCCGGGGGGAACCGGGAGAGCGCCTGAGTGTGACCTTGCGGCGCGATGGCGGCGGCATGGCCGTGTTGTTCGGCCAGCCGGAAGAGTGAGTGGCAAACAAGGAAGAATCATGAGCGAGCGAAATATAGCAGTGGTGACTGGGGGTAGTGCCGGGATAGGCGCGGAGATCTGCCGCCAGATGCTGGATGCCGGCTATGAAGTGATATCGCTGGCGCGGCGTGCGCCGGAATGGCGCCATACAAGGTTGCGCAGCGTGCAGGTGGATTTGCTGGACCCGCAGGCTACGCAGCAGGCGGCGCAGGCGGTGGCCGGCCAGCACCCGGTGACGCATTTCGTGCATAACGCTGGCGTGATCTGGCCCAAGTTGCTGGGCGACGTCACCCAGGCAGAGTTGCAGGGGCTGACGCAATTGCACCTGGGGGCAGCCATAGACATCATGCAGGCGATTCTGCCGGGCATGCGCGAACGCGGCTGGGGCAGGGTGGTGCTGATGTCTTCGCGCGGCGCGCTGGGCCTGCAGACGCGCACGGCCTACTCCGCGACCAAGGCCGGGATGATAGGCATGGCGCGTACCTGGGCGCTGGAGCTGGCAGGCAATGGCATTACGGTGAATGTCGTGGCGCCGGGACCGGTGCAGACCGACATGTTCCACGATGTCGTCGAAGCTGGCAGCGAGCGTGAGCGCAAGATCGCCGCGTCGATTCCAGTTCAGCGCCTGGGCCGTCCCGATGACGTGGCGCGTGCGGTGATGTTTTTTGGCGACCTCGCCAATGGCTTCGTGACCGGGCAGGTGCTGTATGTCTGTGGTGGAGCCAGCGTGGGCACGCTGGTGATCTGAATGGTGCCTTTGCAATAAGAAGAAAAACCGGATCTGAGCTGGCGATCGCGGCCCCGCCCCAGGGGTGGCACTGGCCGGTCCGGCATGAAAAAGAGACAAGCAGCGGATCGACCGTGCCGGAAAGAGCACGGCAGGCGCTGGAGACAAAGGAGTTCTTATGCAAGACACTGACTTGCCCGTGGTGGCTGTCGCCCGCTCCAGGGGGCCGGCCAGGGTGCTGGAGGCCATTCTGGATGGGGTGGCGGGCACACTGCTGTTCATCATGATGATGGTCACCACAGTAGACGTGGTCGGCCGCTATTTCTTCCATTCCCCCTTGCACGGCGCCTACGAAGGCAATGAGTTGCTGCTGGGCGTGCTGGTGTTCACCGCCTTGCCGCGCGTGACCTGGCACGGTACGCATCTGACGGTATCCATGGTGGACGGATTGTTGTCCGCGCGGGCGCGCTGCTTCAAGCAAGGGCTGCTGGACTGGGTGTCCGGGGGCATCCTGGCGGTGCTGGCCTGGCAACTGTACCTGCATGCCAGCGGCATGGCGGAGTTTGGCGACCGCAGCAATGCGCTCGACCTGCCGCTGGCGCCGCTGGCCTGGTTGATTGCCGCGCTGACCGCGTTGGCTGCACTGGCGGCGCTGCTGCGGCCGTTCTTCTTCCGCCTGGCGGACGCTGAAACTCAAAAGGGAGCCTGAGATGCTCATATCCCTGATCGGGCTGCTGGCCCTTCTGATCTGCCTGTTCATCGGCCTGCCTATCGCCTGGGGCATGATGCTGGTAGGCGTACTTGGCTTCAGCTATTTTGCCGGCCTGGAAGCGGCGCTGTCCATGGCGGCGCAGCTCAGTTTCGATACCGTCATGAGCTACAGCTTCACCGTGCTGCCGCTGTTCATCCTGATGGGCAACCTGGTCAATGCTTCTGGCCTGTCTAACGACTTGTACCGTGCGGCCTATGCGTTCATCGGACATTTCCGTGGCGGGCTGGCGATGGCAACCATCCTGGCCTGTGGCGCCTTCAGCGCGTTGTGCGGGTCCAGCATGGCGACGGCCGCAGCCATGGGGCGCGTGGCCATGCCTGCGATGCGGCGCTACCAGTACGACGACAGGCTGGCCACGGGCAGTATCGCCGCCGGCGGCACGCTGGGTATCCTGATCCCGCCCAGCGTCATGATGGTGGTGTACGGCATCCTGACCGACACGGACATTGGCAAGCTGTTCGCCGCCGGTTTCCTGCCCGGTATCCTGGCCATCCTGATGTACCTGCTCACCATCGTCATCATCACGGCCATCAACCCGGCGCTGGGCAAGCCGGGTGAACGCACCTCCTGGCGCGAACGCCTGTCGGCGGCCAAAGGCGTCATCACCATTACCGTTCTTTTCGTGGGCATCATGGGCGGCATCTACGGTGGCGTGTTCACCCCCACGGAAGCGGCAGGGGTGGGCGCATTCGGCACGTTTCTGATGACGCTCTACCGCCGTGGCTGGAAGCCGCGCCTGTATCTCACCGTCCTGATCGAGGCGGCGCAGACGACAGCGGTGATGTTCGCGCTGGTGATCGGGGCGCTGGCCTTCAACAACTTCCTCAATGTGGCTGGCCTGCCTGCCGGATTGCAGGACTGGGTACAGGGCATGGACGTGCCGCCGCTGGTGGTGATCCTGGCCATTTGCCTGATCTACCTGGTGCTGGGGTGCTTCCTGGAAACCATGTCCATGGTACTGCTGACAGTGCCTATCTTCTTTCCGGTAGTGGCCGGGCTGGGCTACGACCTGATCTGGTTCGGCATCATCGTGGTCGTGGCGGCGGAAATCAGCCTGATCACGCCGCCGCTGGGGCTGAACCTGTTCATGATCAAGAACATCATGCCCGAGATCGGCCTGGGCACGCTGATACGTGGCGCCATCCCCTTCGTGCTGGCCGACATCACGCGGCTGCTGATCCTGATCCTGGTGCCGTGGATCATCCTGGCCCTGCCCAACAGCATGGGCTGACCCCCGACGATTTCTGTTTCCGCATGCGCAAGCATGTGTCCTTCCCCCTCTGGAGAAAGCCATGAAGCTATCCAAAATCCTCTGTCTGGGCGCGGTCTCCCTGGCGGCCGCCTTTGCCCCGCTGCGCGGTGCCGTCGCCCAGGAAGTCCTGCGTTTTTCCAACTGGTTGCCGCCCACGCACTACATCGTCCAGGAAATGCTGATTCCCTGGGCGGCGGATGTCGAACAGGCAACCGAAGGCCGGGTGAAAGTCGAGTTCATCAATGCGCTGGGCAAGCCGCCCGCCCACCTGGACCTGGTGCGCAACGGCGTGGCGGACATGGGCATGTCGGTGCACAGCTATACCGCCAACCGTTTCCCGCTGATCGAATTTGCCGAACTGCCCCTGACCACCGAAGACGGCGAGGTCAATTCGGTGGCCTACTGGCGTACCTATGACAAGTTCATGAAGGATGCCGGTGAGCACCGGGGCGTCAAGCTGCTGGGGCTCTGGACCAGCCCGGCCACGGTCATCTTTACGACCAAGGAGTCGCTGGACGGGCTGGATTCGCTCAGGGGGCTGAAACTGCGTTCCCCCAGCCCGCTGTTCGATACCATCGGCCAGAAACTCAACTTCGTGACGGTCAATGCGCCGGCTTCGGAAAGCTATGAAATGCTGTCGCGCGGCGTGATCGACGGAATGTACTTCCAGTACGACCAGATCGAGAACTTCAAGCTCGACCGCCTGATCCGCAGTGCCCTGCAGGCGCCGGGCGGCTTTGGCAAGAGCAGCCAGTACATGTTCATGAACGAGCGCAAATGGAACCGCTTGTCGGAAGCGGACCGCGCAGCCATCGAAAAACTGTCGGGTGAACATATCGCCCGCGCGTTTGGCGGCAAGTGGAACGAATCCGAGCAGCAGTCCATCAAGCGCCTGGCCGAGGCAGGGCTGAAGACCACCAAGCTGGAAGGCGCGGAACTGGAAGCCTTGCGCGGACGCCTGCAATCCATCGAGGACGACTGGATTGCCACGGCAGACAAAAAAGGCGTGGATGGCAAGGCGGCGCTGCAATACTATCGCGAGCAGATTGCCGAGCTGGAAAAGGAAAAAGCGGAAAAATCCGGTTCCTGATCTGGCTGCAACCCGGAAAAACAGGCCAGACCTATGAACGGCCCCCTGAAAGTTGAAAACATCACCAGCCTTCAGGGGCCGTTCACACATACGGCCTGTTTTTTATTCGCAGCCAGCTTGCGCTGAAGACAAGGCTGATGGCATGCGGGGTGCCGGCTTGGATAGCGTCCCTGATGGCAGACCTGATGCCGGGACCGAAGCCGCCATCTCCCGTTGGCGGGCGTAGACGACCAGCCTCAGATGCCGGTCGGCGTCGATGGTCAGCATGGTGTGTTCATAGGCCTCGGCCTTGCCATCCAGCATCAAGGTACGCACACCATCGCAAGGCGCATGCACATCGTGCTGTTGCCACCAGGTCTTGAAATCCGGCGATATTCTTTCCAGTTCGTCCACCAGGCCGGTGGTATCGGCATCCCGGGTGGCGCGGACATAGTCGCGGCGGAAACTTGACAGCATCAATGGCGCCTGCGTTGTCCAATCGACGAGGCGGGCCTGCAGCAGCGGGTCAGCAAACAGCAGCCACAGCAGATTGCGCCGCTCGGGCGTATGGCGGCCGAAACCGAATAGCACATCGGCCGGCGCATTGAAACCCAAGACATCCCAACGAAGATTCAGTACGAAAGCCGGATGGGGCAGGTCGTGCATCAGGCGTCCTACCAGTGGCGGCAGCACGCACCAGGTTTTTCCGGGTTCCGCGGGCGGCCGTTCATGGGCCAGCAGGAACAGGTGGCGGCGTTCGGCTGCGTCCAGTTTCAGTACCCGGGCCAGGTTGTCCAGGAAATTGGCAGACACACCGATGTCGCGGCCTTGTTCCAGCCAGGTATACCAGGTGAGCCCGACCCCGGCCAGCGCTGCGACTTCTTCGCGCCTGAGCCCGGGCGTACGGCGGCGCGCCCCACTGGGCAGGCCGACATCGGCGGGTGTCAGACGTTCGCGGTGGGCGCGCAGGAAGGCAGCCAGGTCGGTACGGGTTCGTTCCAGGGTTCGCATTCGTGGTTCCGGTGAATGGCGGGAAGGCTGCACTGACAGTCAGCAGGCTGACCATCACTATAGGTAATAGTATAAATGGTTAAATTGTAATGGCTTAAAAAGCATCCGAGAATGGCGTTTCATATTACTGGATACGCAAGATGAACTCGGATACCTCTTGGCCTGCTTCACCGGCACGTGCCGCCGATGGTCCTCCCTGGCTGGGGTTGGCCGTGCTGTTGCTGGCGGGCTTTGTCACTATTTTCGACCTGTTTGTGGTCAACGTCGCCATTCCCGCCATGCAGTCCGGGCTAGGGGCAAGCCTGGCTCAGATCGGCTTTGTCGTGGCAGGCTACGAACTGGCATTTGGTGTTCTGCTGATCACTGGCGGGCGCCTGGGGGACCTGTTTGGGCGCCGTCGTCTTTTCATTGCGGGCATGGTGAGCTTCACCCTGGCTTCAGCCCTGTGCGGCCTGGCGCCGGACGCTGCATTCCTGATCGGTGCACGGGTGCTGCAGGGGCTGGCAGCCGCACTGCTGTTTCCTCAGGTTTATGCCTCTATCCGAGTCAACTTCGAGGGCGATGACAGCCGCCGCGCCTTTGGCCTGTTGGGCATGACCCTGGGTCTGGCAGCCATTGCAGGGCAGGTGTTGGGCGGATGGCTGGTGCATGCCGATCTGTTCGGTTTGGGTTGGCGCAATATTTTTCTCATCAATATCCCCATCGGTGTCTTTGCCATTGCAACAGCCCGCTTCATTCCCGAGTCCCGCGCTGCGCAACGCCCCTCGCTGGACTGGGGCGGGGTCGTACTGGTGAGCGCAGGGCTGACATTGCTGCTGGTGCCGCTTATCGAAGGGCCGGCGCAGCACTGGCCGGCCTGGAGCCTGCTTTCGTTCGCGCTTGCCGTGGCATTGCTGCTGTTGTTCCATCGGCAACAGGAATGGCGCCGGGAGGCGGGCGGGTTGCCATTGGTGGACATGCGGCTGCTGGGGCAGCGCCGCTTTGCGCTGGGCGCATTACTGGTGTTGCTGATCTATTCCACGGCCAGTTCATTTTTCCTGTGTTTTGCGTTACTGGTGCAAAACGGGCTGGGCCTGGACCCTTTCGTGGCGGGCAGCATCTTCGCGCCTTGCAGCGTGGGCTTCGTGCTGGCATCGCTGGCTGCCCCAAGGCTGGTCGCTCGCTGGGGAACGCCAGCCATAGCTGCCGGGGCGCTGGTGTATGCCATGGCCATCGGTGTGCTGGTGTTGCAGGTGGGCCAGGCTGGTGCCGCCCTGGCGCCGGCCTGGCTGATCCCGGTGCTGGTGGTGCTGGGCGCGGGGCAGGGGCTCATCATGACGCCCTTGTTGAACCTGGTGCTGGGGTTTGTCGACGCAGCCCAGGCCGGCATGGCGGCAGGAGTGATCTCAACCGTCCAGCAGGTGGGTGCGGCGCTGGGAGTGGCGGTGGTAGGCATGTTGTTTGGCGCCGCGCTGGCCGCTGATCATACCGTGGGCGGAGCAGCCGGCCAGTATGCGACGGCCTTCGTTGCCGGCATGCGCTACAACCTGGTGGCGGCCGTGCTGGTTTGCGTACTGTTGCTGATGCTCGCGAAAATCCGGCAGCCCCGGGACTGAAGGCTGCCGGATAGGGGCAGATCATGCACTTTAGATCCGGCGCTTCAGATCGGCGCGCGATCCAGCAAGGACAAGCCGGGATTGACGGCGAATATCTTTGCATTCACCTGCGCGATACCGAAGGAACGCAGCCGGGCCGCATGCATGTCCAGGTAGGCCTGGGCGCTATTCTGGTCCTCGAATAGATAGATGCCGCCCGCTTCGCCGGTGTCCGGGTTTTCCGTCCAGATTTTCCAGATCAGGCCGGGTTCGGTGGCGATGGAGGCAGCCAGATCGGTCATGGCGGCAGTCATGGCTGCTCCCCAGGGGCCGGGATAAGGAAAGTCGACTTGCAGGAGATAAGGCATGGAAAGCGAGTCCGTGGTGAATGAGGAAAGCCGGGGCCGGGTCTAGGCGGCCCAGTGGTCGTAGTTTTCCAGGCAGCGTACCAGATGCGCCGCCCATTCCGTCGCTGGTGCCGGAATGTGCAGTGCCTGCCCGGCGCGCACGATGGCGCCGTTGATGGCTTCTATTTCAGTAGGGCGCCGGTTGAAGACGTCCGTTGCCATGGAAGGGACGTGGCCCCTGGTTTTCTCGGCGACATGCAGGACATGCTGCAAGGCAGCCTGCCGGGAAATGCCCAGTCCCTTGGCATTGGCGATATCGGCGGTTTCATAGACGATGCTTTCCAGAATCCGCCGGGTGCCGGGATGGTCCACCACATGCCCGACGTTCTGGCGGGTGATGGCGCACAGGCTGTTGAGCGAGGCATTGACCAGCAGTTTCATCCAGACGTCCCGTTCCACCTGGTCGGAAATCACGGTTTGCAGCCCGGCCTGGTTCATCAGCTGGCAAAGTTCCTGCAGGCGCGCATCGGGCTGGTGGGTCAAGGGCCACATCGCCGTGTGCAGGTTGAGGTCGCAGGTGACGTGGATGTGGCCTGGGCCGACAAGGTCGCTGGTCAGCGTGCTGAACCCCTGGACAATCTGGGCTGGCGCAAGCAATTCGCGCATCACTTCGATATTGCCCAGACCGTTCTGCAGGCTGATGACCTGGGTGTCCGGCGTGATGGCCCGCTGCAGACCATCGAGCAGGGCAGCTCGAGTGTGGGGTGATTTGACGAACAGGATGACGGCATCCATTGCGGGGACGGCGGAGGGATCGCTGGTGGCGGTAACCTCGGCGATTTCGTCCTGGCCGGAGAAAATCATGCGCAGGCCATGTGCACGCATGGCGTCGACGTGGGCCTGGTTGAGGTCGTAAAGGATGGGCTGGCAGGTGCGGGCGAGCAGGCCTCCGAAGAGGCTGCCCATCGCGCCTGCGCCGATGATGGCGATTTTCATGGTTTAGGCGCTAGTTGATGAGGTTGGGCAGCCCGGTGGCGATGCCGGGCAGCAGGAAGACACTGGCAAGGACGACGATCTCTATCACCAGGAAAGGCACGGCTGCGCGGTAGATCTGCGGTAACCGTATCGACGGCGGCACCACACTTTGCATGACGATCAACAGCAAGCCGAAAGGAGGCGTCAGCAGGCCGATTTCGAGCGCGATCAACATCATCACGCCCAGCCAGACCGTATCCACGCCGGCGGCCAGGGCCAGCGGCATGAAAAAGGGAAGGGTGATCATCATCATGCTGATCTGATCCAGCACGGTGCCGATCACCAGCAGGACCAGCAGCATGCAGATGACCAGTATCGCAGGCGAGAGGTTCATTTCCTTGATCAGGCCCAGGAAGCCCGTGCTGGCGCCGGAGAAGCTCAGCAGCTGCGCGAAGGTGGTCGAGGCGGCCAGAATGAACAGGATCACCACCGAAACCTTGGTGGTTTCGATCAGGCTCTTCCACAGCGCCTGCAATGAGAAGGCGCGGTAGCAGAAGGTGGCCAGCACCGAGGCCAGCACGCCAATGGCGGCGGATTCCGTTGGCGAGGCCCAGCCGGCCAGCATGGAACCCACCACGGCGATGAAAATACCCAGCAAAGGCAGCACGTTCTTGACGAAGGGCAGCCATTTCTGCATGCCGGACAGACTGGTGCCGTCCTTATCCGACGGGGGCGCATCCTGCGGGCGCAGGCGGCTGCGGATGATAACGTAGCCGAGAAAGCCGATAGCCATCAGCATACCGGGCAGGATGCCGCCAATCAGCAGCCGTTCGATGGAAATTCCGGCCAGGCTGCCCAGCATGACGGCCAGTGCCGACGGTGGAATCAGCATGGCGATGCCACCTACTGCCATGATAGGCCCCATGGACATGGTGGGGTGATAGCCGCGCCGCATCATTTCCGGCATCATCACGCCGCCCATCATCGCGGTATTGGCGATAGAAGAGCCTGACAGGGTGGCGAATGTGGTGCCGCCCAGGATGCTGACGATGGAAAGTTTGCCGGGGACCTTGTCTATGGCTTTTTCAATGGAATCAATGGCCTTGAAAGCCAGCCCGGTATGAAACAGCACTTCGCCCATGAGGACGAACAGCGGGATGGGCGTGAGGGAAAAACTGACCAGCGATGAGGTGGTGTTGCGTACCCATTGGCCCAGGCCGATTTCACCGCCCAGGAAGGTAAAGGCGCCGATCAGGTTGACGGCCAGGAAGGAGAAGACCACCGGTGCGCCGATAGCCATGAAGAAAAATAGTGTGCCCAGCATAAGGGCCAGTGCGTAATACCAGTCCATGATCAGTTTCCTTGATGGCGCAGTGCTTGCAGGGACAGGTAAAGGCGGCGCAGGAATTCGATGCAGAGCAGTGTGGCGCCGAACAGCAGCGGCAGGTTCAGCCACCACTCGGGAAAGATGATTTCCTTGAAGACCAGGTTGCCCTGGGCGGCGGCATCCAGCGCCACCAGCAGCGATTGCCAGGCCAGCACCGCGCAGACGACCGCGCCGATGAAATTACACAGCACTTCGCAAAGCTGGGCCGTCAGGCGCGGCATCTTGGAGACCAGGACGTCGATGCGGATGTGGCCGCCCTGGTACAGCAGCCAGGGGGCCGCCACGAAGGTAGCGATCATCAGCATGTATTCCGAGATTTCCACGCTGGAAGGCAGCCAGTTCAGGCCGAGGTTGCGCAGGATGACGTCGCAGCCGATGAGCAGGGCCATCAGGCCGAAGGTCAGTGCGCCGACCGCGCCGCAGGCGGACATGAGCAGCAGGTAGGCATGGGCCAGTGGCGAGCGCGGCGGCTCCTGGCGGTCTATGGCAGGGGTGTGCATAAGGAGCCCTCTTTGGGGTAGCAACGGCAGCGCGATGGCCTGCACGGGGAAACAGGTGAACGGGTGAGTGGGGGGGGGCAGGCGCGCCAGCCGTGCCAGTACGCCTGAAGACGGCGCGTGCCGGAGAGGCGTACTGGTGTGTTTTATTGGTGCGGCCCGCTGGGGCCGCGTGCTGGGGTTGCGTGTTCAGGGCTGGCTGTCGCCGTGCCCGAACAAGCGTTCGATTTCCACCGCGTGGCGTGAGCCTGTCTTGGCAATACCGTCCCAGCCAGCCTTGTAGGCCACCGCACGCATGGCCTGTGCTTCCGCTTCCGGCAGGGTGATGGTCTGCACGCCGGCCTGGGCCTGGCGTTCTTTTTCCTGGATCGCCAGGGTCAGGTCTTCCTTATTCAGGGACTCAACCCATTCCACCTTTTCCTTCAGGAAGTTCTTTTGCGCGTCATCGAGCTTGTCCCAGCTTTTCTGGTTCATGAACAGGCTGACTTCGACGTTATAGAAACCAGGTTCGATGCGGTATTTGGTCTTTTCCTGCCAGCCCAGGTCCAGCACGCCCACCGAAGGCCAGCCATAGCCGTCCACCACGCCGCGCTCCAGCGCGGTATAGACCTCGCCGGGTGGAATCTGCAGCGCCGATGCGTTGACGGCACGGAAGAACGCCAGATAGGTCGGCACGCTGCGCAGTTTCAGGCCCTTGAGATCCTGGACGCTATTGACGGGCTTGTTGCTGTAGATGTGGTACTGCAAACCGTCGGTCAGGCGTGCCAGCCACAGCATGTTGGCCTTTTCGCGGTGGATCTGGTCCATCAGCGCATGGCCGCCGTTGGCCCGCAATTCCTGGATGGTTTTGTCCGTCAGCGTCATGGCCAGGGCTTCGGGCACCATGTTGGCGTGGAACACGGCAGAACTATTGGCCAGATCGACCACCCCGGCGCGCACGGCGTTGCCGACCTCGAAGGTCGGGATGGCTTCCGGCCCGCCGATCATCTGGATCTGCAAGATGCCTTTGCCGTCTTCATTGACCTTGTCGACGAATACCTTGAAGCGGTCGGTGAAGAAGGTGTCGGTATTGAAGGCACTGACGGCCTTCAGGGTGGTTTCGGCAGCCTGGACAGCCAGGGAGTGACAGGCCAGCAGGGTGGCGGCCAGCGTGAGGGCGACGTGTTTTTTGCTCATGATGCGAGATTCCGTGAAAACCGCTGGGGAAGAACTGCGTCGTGCATGCCAGGACACCGGCTAGCCGGGGTGCTTCACGCCCGTGATGGATTTAATTCCATATTGAATATTTTATTTATCAACATATCTATCTGGGCATGATGGGAAACCATTAGGCGTATGCCCTGATGGCGCAGGCGAACCGCGCCTGCGCCTGCCGGCGCAACGCCCGGGGTTTTCCCTTGAAACGTGATTTCCTTGCGCGAAATGGATGATGCCTGCGCGAAATGGATAGCTGCCGCCAGGGCGCTTTTCTAGCATTGCCGCCATCGGCCTGAACAAAAAAACAGGCGCAGCCGCCGTGCCCCTACCGGCAGGCGGCCCAGGCCGGAGCCCGTCACCAGGCATGGGGCTGGCGCGCGACACAGGCCGTACCGACCCGCAGCAGGCGGGCGGCCAAAGACAACAACCGGAGACATACAGCATGCGGAACAAAGGAAAACAGGCAGGGATGCGATTGGCCGTATTGGGCCTGTTCTGTGGCGCCCTGGCGGGCGGAGCGGCCAACGCCACGGAAGGCGGCGGCTTGCCCGTCTATGCCGATGGACTGGAAAATTTCATGTCGGGCGCCTTGCCGCCCCCCGGCGTGCACTGGCTGTCCTATGCCGGCGCGCTGCACTATGACAAGGTAAGGGATGCCTCGGGGGACCAGATTCCCATCCCCGGTTTCAAGGTCAATGTCGGCGTGATTGCTCCACGCCTGATCTGGGTGACGGAGCAGAAGGTAATGGGCGGCCAGCTTGCCTTTCACGTCATTGCCCCGTTGCTGACCGTCAAGGCCGAAGCCATGGGCGAGAGCCAGCGCAAGAGCGGGTTGGGCGACATCGTATTCGGGCCGGCGCTGGGTTACCACCCCAGCGAGCGCCTGCACTATGTGCTGGGCCTGGACGTCTACGCACCGACCGGCCGCTACCGCAAGGAAGATTCGGCCAATCTGGGGCGTAACTACTGGGCCTTCCAGCCGGTCGCGGCGGTGACCTACATGCAGCCCACAGGCCTGAATATAGACACGAAGTTCATGTTTGATGTGAACATGGAAAACAATGACACCGACACCCGCTCGGGCAATGCCCTGCATGTGGACTATGCCGTGGGTTGGGGTTGGGGCAACGGCCTGGTGACCGGCGTGGGCGGCTACTGGTATCGCCAGTTAGGCGACGACCACGGCCCCAATGCCGGCCCGGGCAAGGCTCGCGCCTTCGCCATTGGTCCGAGCCTGCGCTACGCCAACGACAAGGGTTTCATGATCACCGCCAAATGGCAGACTGAAATGGGCGTACGCAGCCGCCCGGAAGGCAGTGCGTTCATGCTCAAGGCATCGCTGCCATTCTGAGATCGGTAACACCGCACGGAAGCGTACCGGCAGGCCCTTTCTGGGGCCTGTTTTTTGTCGCCGGGCCGCCCCAAGACAAAAATGCCCCCTCGGGGGGCAGCAAGCCGAAGGCGCAGCGTGGGGGCGCTTTTTTTGCCGGGCTGCCCCAAGACAAAAATGCCCCCTTGGTCTAGGGGTTTCCCCTGGAAAGCCGCTTGCAGACTCATTTTTATGCACGAAACGGATGCTGGCTGCACAGGGTGGATAGCAGGCGGCGCCGCTCGCTTCTAGCATGGAAACCACAGGCGGAAAAGTGTTGCTGGCGGGGGGCGAACCCCGATGTCCTTGCGGGCAACCGGCAGCAGGCACGACATAACAGGAGACAGACATGAAAGGTTTGCAAGACAAGGTGTATCTGGTGACGGGCGGCGCAACGCGCATCGGCGCGGGCGTGGCGGAAGTTCTGTTGGGCTATGGTGCCCGTGTGGCAATTTTCGATATCGACGCCGAAGGCGGCCGGCGTGCTGCCGGCAACGATGCGGCGCGTGCGGTGTTCCACCAGGTGGACATCACGGATGACGCCGCCTTGCAGGCAGGCATGGCAGCAGTGGCCAGCCATTTCGGCCGGGTCGATGGCCTGGTCAATCTGGCGTGTACGTATCTGGATGACGGCCCGGCGTCGAACCGTTCGGACTGGCTCAAGGCGCTGGACGTCAACGTCGTCAGCGCCATCCAGGCGGCACTGGCGGTGCGTCCATACCTGCAGCGCCAGCAGGGCGGCGCGATCGTCAATTTCACGTCCATTTCCTCCAAGGCCGCGCAGACCGGGCGCTGGCTCTACCCGGTGTCCAAGGCGGCACTGCTGCAGGCCACGCGCAATATGGCCCTGGATTTTGCGGCAGACGGTATCCGCGTGAATTCAGTGTCGCCGGGCTGGATCTGGTCTCGCGTCATGGATGAACTCAGCGGCGGCGACCGCGCCAAGACGGATCGCGTGGCCGCGCCGTTCCACATGCTGGGCCGGGTCGGCAATCCGGCCGAAGTCGGCGAAGTCGTGGCCTTCCTGTTGTCCGACGCCGCGTCCTTCGTCACCGGCGCTGATTACGCCGTCGATGGTGGTTACTCGGCCATGGGGCCGGAGCAGGGCAAGCCGGCCATCCCCTTGCTGGCAGGCTGAACCTTTTTCCCATCGGTGTGGCGCGGGCCATTCGCCAAGCACCATCACAAGTTGAGCAGTCAGGCTCCGTGCCGCTGGCGGCGGCGCGGATAGGGCCAGTTCGTCCGTGATCTGGCCAAAAAAAACATCAGGAGAAGACAATGCGCAAAGTTGCAATCATCGGCGGTGGCCAGGCGGGCATGCCCGTGGCATTCGGGCTGCTGCAGCGGGGCTACGAAGTTTCCGTCTATACGAACCGTACGCCGGACGACATCCGCAATGGCCGGGTGATGTCCAGCCAGTGCATGTTCGCCAATGCGCTGGACGTGGAGGCCGGCCTGGGCATAGATCATTGGGCGGCGGACTGTCCGCCCGTGGAGGGCATCGGCTTTGCACTGCCCGACCCTGAACACCCCGGCCGCAAGGCGGTGGACTGGAGCGCACGCCTGGATCGCGTGGCGCAGGCCGTCGACCAGCGCGTGAAGATGCCCGCCTGGCTTGAGGAATTCGCCCGCCGCGGCGGCAATCTGGTGATCGAGGACGTGGGCGTCGCCGAACTGGAGCGTATCAGCGCCGAGCACGATCTCACCATCCTCGCGGCAGGCAAGGGCGAGGTCGTGAAGCTGTTCGAGCGGGATGCCAGCCGTTCCCCCTATGACAAGCCGCAGCGCGCGCTGGCGCTGACCTACGTGCATGGCCTGAAGCCGACGCCCGACTACTCGCGCGTGTCCTTCAATTTTGTGCCGGGCGTGGGCGAGTACTTTGTGTTTCCGTCACTGACGCTCTCAGGCCCTTGCGACATCATGGTATTCGAAGGCGTGCCGGGCGGCCCGCTGGACCGCTGGCGTGATGTACAAGGCCCGGCCGACCACCTGGAACGCAGCCTGGATTTCCTGCGCACCTTCCTGCCCTGGGAAGCCGAGCGCGCCCGCAATGTCGAGTTGACTGACAGCATGGGCTATTTGTCCGGCGCTTTCCCTCCGACTGTGCGCAAGCCGGTGCTGACCTTGCCGTCGGGCCGCATGGTGCTGGGCATGGGCGACGCGGTAGTGGTCAACGACCCGATTACCGGCCAGGGCTCCAACAATGCCGCCAAGGCCGCCAAGGTCTATCTCGATGCCATTCTGGCACGTGGTGAGCAGGCCTATGACCGTGCCTGGATGGAACAGGTCTTCGAAACCTACTGGGATTATGCCGGCAAGGTGGTGGAATGGACCAACTCCATGCTGGCGCCGCCGCAACCTTCGGCCCTGAGCCTGCTGATGGGCGCGCAGGCGCATCCCGCGCTGGCGCATTTCCTCGCCAATGGCTTCAATCATCCGCCGCGCTACTTCCCGGCCTGGACGGATATGGCCGCAGCGGAAAAACTGATCAGTGATTGCGCCACCGGACGCATTGCTGCCTGAAGGAGAAACACCATGTCTATGTCTTCCATCCAGGAAAAGCCGGCGGTGCTGCTGGACAGCCGTGCATTTCGGCAGGCGCTGGGCCATTTCCCCACCGGAGTCGCGGTCGTTACGACGCGTGGTTCCGATGGGCGGCCGGTCGGCCTGACGATCAACTCGTTTTCCTCGCTGTCGCTGGATCCTCCGCTGATTCTGTGGAGCCTGGTGAACCATTCCCCCAGCCTGGATATTTTCCTGAACTGCGATCACTTCGCCATCAACATCATGAGCGAGGCGCAGGCCGAGTTGGCGTTGAACTTTGCCAATCCGAAGGTGGAAGACAAGTTTGCCATGGCCGCTCACCAGGATTGCGAGGAAGGGATTCCCCTGATCGACGGCTGCAGCGCCCGTTTTGTCTGCGAGAATTATCAAAGCCACGAAGGGGGCGACCACCGGCTGTTCATCGGGCGGGTATTGCGCCATGAGGCCGATGGGCATGCGCCCGCGGTGTTTCACCAGGGACGCTTTACCCGGCTGGCCATGGCATGAACGCGCTCCCGGGTGAATCAAACGGCCAGGGCGGCACATGCGGCCCTGGCGACGCTGCCCCTGGCTGCTGTCCCTGCGGTTCGCGCAGCGGCGCAGTGCCGTATCAGGCCGGGGGAGAGGCTTGAGGAGCTTTTCGCATCGTCAGCAAGCAGCGCCGGCCCCTGGGCCGGTGTTTGCATATATTGCGCAGCACCCGGGCGGGCGCTGCAAACTGGAAGGACAGGAGACAAAGCATGAATAAGAATCCTGGCGCCGATATTATCGTCGTCGGCAGCGGCATGAATTCGCTGGTCTGCGCGGCGTTGCTGGCGCGGCGCGGCATGACGGTCACGGTGCTGGAACGCAATCCCGTGGCCGGTGGCTGCATCCGCACCGAAAGCCTGTATCCCGGCTATACCCATGAAGTCCTGTCGAGCTGGTATCCGCTGTTCATGGGCGGGGCTGCCTATGCCGAGCTTGCCGAACCCCTGAAACAGGCGGGCGTGGAATTCGTTTCCTGCGACTACAGCACCGGCGTGGCCATCCCGGGTGGCCCTGGCCTGGCGTTGCGCAAGGACATCGCCGACACGGCGGCTCGCATGAATGCCTTGGCAGCCGGGGACGGCGACGCTTTTGCCGCTATGGCCCAGCGCATGTTTGGCGACGACGCCGGGCTGGTATTCGGCCTGATGGGTAACGACCCCTACAGCTTTTCGACAGCCAGGCTGTTGTTTGGCGAATGGCGCAAGCGCGGCCTGGACGGTCTGATGGCCTTCGGTTCCGAAGCGCTGGAAAGCCTGCGGCGCTGGGCGGACCGCTCGATGAACGGTACGATCAACCGCGCCATGCTGGCGCCGTGGGTGTTGCATGGCGGCCTGGGGCCGGATGAGGCATCATCGGCCCTGATCGGCAAGCTGACCTGCGCCGCCGTGGTGGCGGGCGGCATGCCCGTCGTCAAGGGAGGCGGCGCACGTTTGGTCCAGGGGTTCATCGACATCATCAATGCGGCCGGTGGCACCGTACAAACTTCCATGAATGTCGAGCGTGTCCTGGTGGAGCGCGGCCGAGCCGTCGGTGTCCAGGCGGGTGGCCAGACGCTGCGCGCCAAGCGTGGCGTGGTCTGCAACGTGACACCGGGGCAACTGTACGGGCAGCTCCTGAATGGCGCTCCCGAAGTCCGGGCGGCAGCGGAGCAGGCCAAACGCTTTCGTCACGGGAGAGGCGGCATGCAGGTGCATTTCACGCTGGACCGTCTGCCGGATTGGTGTGAACCCGAACTGCGTCACGTGCCGATGGTGCACGTGACGGAAAGCCTGGAGCAGGTCTGCCTGTCGGTTACCGAGGCCAATAACGGCTGGCTGCCGGCGCGGCCTACGCTTGCCGTTGGGCAACCGGTGGCGGTGGATGTCACGCGTGCGCCGGAAGGCGGCTGGATACTCTGGGTACAGATGCAGGACGTACCGTCACGCTTGCGCGGCGATGCTGCCGGGGAAATCGCCATTCCAGCAGACGGACGCTGGAATGAAGCCGTCCGCGAAGCCTATGCCGACCGCGTTCAGGCCCGGCTGGAAACTGTGATGCCCGGGCTGGGCCAATCCATCCTGGCGCGCCAAGCGTTCTCGCCGGCCGACCTGGAAGCCTGGAATGTCAATCTGTTGGGGGGAGATCCTTATTCCGGTGTGTGTTCGCCGGACCAGTTCTTCTGGATGCGCCCGTTTGCCGGGGTCAAGGCAGCGCGCACTGGCCGCACGCCGGTGAAAGACCTGCACCATATCGGCGCGTCCGTGCATCCCGGCCCCGGCCTGGGCGGACAATCGGGCTATCTGGCGGCCAAACGCATCATGGGCAAGAGATAGGGCCCCCACGCTGCGCCTTCGGCGTGCTGCCCCCAGGGGTGTTTTTGTCTTGGGGCGGCCCGTGACCCGTCCTGCCCTGGATTGACACCTCCGGACCGGTATCCGTAGCGATGCTACGGACTGAGCACCCGATGAACTTCAGCGGGTGTTTTGCATTGTCGGGACCGATCATTCTGATAGCAGTCGTTGCCGTGGGCAGCGGCGAACGGGCTCAGGCATGGCGGCGTTGCAGGCTGGCGCTGGGGGTTTCACCAAAGCGTTGGCGATATTCGGCGCTGAAGCGGCCCAGGTGGGAAAAGCCCCAGCGCAGCGCGATGGTGGAAACGGAATCGGCTTGATGCGGGTCGAGCAGGTCGCGGCGGGCCCGCTCCAGGCGTATGCCGCGCAGATACTGCATCGGGCTGATGCCGCAATACTCGCGGAAGCCCGCATACAGGCTGCGCAGGCTGACGCCGGCAAAGTGGGCCAGGTCTTCGCCGCGCACGGCTTCATGCGCATGCTCCTGCAAATAAGTTTCCACACGCTTGATATGGCGCGGCAGAATGCGCTGCGTGAGGGCAGGGCTGTCGTCGAGCTGGCGGTGCGGGTGCAGGCTGAGCAGCGTGGAAGCCGCCAGTTGTTCGATCTGCGTCAGCAGCAAGGGGGAATCGGCGCCTTCGCCCTGGGTGTGGGCGCAATCCAGCAAGTAGCGCATCATGCGCTTCCAGGGCGCGCTGGCATGGGCTTCGAAACGTACCGGAAAGCTGACGCTGCGCGGCGTCTCTGTACCGTCCATGGCGGCGGCCAGGCCCTCGACCAGGCTGCGCTCCAGCTTCAGCATGACCTGGTCGCTGTCGCCGCGCCAGCGCATGTCTATGTCTTCGTTGGGGTTCAGCAGCGTGGCCGTGCGGACGTTGGAATCCACTTCCTCGTTGCCGCAACGTACCTGGGCCGAGCCATAGAGGGGAATCTGCACAAGATAAAAGCCGGCCAGGTGTTCAGGCTGGATGCGTACATCCGCGCCGTAACACAGGCGGCTCAGCGTAATGCGGCCAAAATCGGCGTGACGGACGCGCGTATCCAGGGCCTGCCCGGTGTGCTGCATGCACAGGCGGTGCGGCTTGAGCATATTGCTCACGGCGGCCTGTGCCTGGTCCAGGTCACCGTAGGCGTGGTCTTCCCAGTGGCTGAGCATGGTCTGCATGGTGAAAGTCCCTGTCTGGGCAAGGTGGCCTGGCAATCCGGGGCTTGTCGCGCCGCCGGCACCAGACCCGCTGCCGGGCCATGGTGAAAAGGTTATTTTAGTTGTAAAGTATTTGTGTGGGCATCGGGGTTTCCCGGTGTTTTGGATGGAACAACAGTGGAAAGCAGCAGAAAAATGGAAGATCGCAACTATCACTATTACGAAACTGCCAACGGCCATGGGCTCAAGCACGACCCTATTGCTGCCATCGTCGGGCCTCGTGTGATCGGGTGGATAGGCTCCCGTTCCACTGAAGGCAAGCTGAACCTGGCGCCGTATAGCTTTTGCAATGTGTTCAATTACCGTCCGCCGGTCATCGCCTTTTCCAGCGTGGGCTACAAGGACAGCGTGCGCAATGCCATAGAAACAGGGGTGTTTACCTGGAACCTAGCCACCCGTGTGCTGGCTGAAAAAATGAACCAGACCAGCCTGGAGCAGGATGTCCGCGAGTTCGAACTCGCCGGCCTGACCCCGCTCACCGGACGCCTGGTAGACGCGCCCCGGGTCGCGGAAAGCCCCGTATCGCTGGAGTGTCGCCTGACACAGCATTTCCGCATGACGAACGCCGCAGGGCAGGAACTGGATACCTGGATGGTGCTGGGCGAAGTCGTCGCGGCCCATATCTCGCGGCATTGTCTGGTCGACGGGGTTTACCAGACTGCGCTACCCGGCCCGATCCTGCGCGGAGGCGGCCCGGGGGATTACTTCGAAGTATCAGAAGCAACGAAATTTTTCATGCGCCGCCCCTGAACGAACGTCCGGCTGGCGTCGCTCCTGGGGACTTTCCCGCATTTTTGTCGCGCTGCACAAAAAGTGCTTGCCTATACGGAAAAATCTGGAAGAATAGGTTCATCACCGACGGGCCATGTTGCATTGCATCGTAACCTTGCGGTGATCCGGGAACAGGCTTTCCAAGAGACAGCAGGACAGGGCGGACCGGCGCAGCCCGTGCCCTCCATGCCCTGGCAAGGAGACGACCGTGCAGGAAAAAGAAAAAAAAGCAGCAGTCCTGGCGCCCAGCGGCACGCTGCGCGCCGCTATCAACCTTGGCAATGCGGTGCTGGCCGGGGTCACGGACAAAGGCGTGCTCAAAGGCGTGACCGTCGACCTGGCGCGCCGCCTGGCCAGCGAGCTGGGCGTGCCCCTGGAACTCATCGCCTGCCAGGCCGCGCGTGAATCGGTGGCGCTGGTATCCGGCGGCAAGGCCGATGTCGGGTTTTTTGCCATAGATCCCCAGCGCAGTGGCAGCGGCATCGCGTTTACCGACCCCTATGTTCTGATCGAAGGCTGCTACGCCGTGCGGCGCGATTCTCCTCTGCAGGCCAATGTGGATGTTGATGCCGAGGGCATAGATCTGGTTGTTGGCCAGGGCAGTGCCTACGACTTGCATCTGTCACGCACGCTCAGGCATGCGCGCCTGGTCCGTGCGCCCAGCCCCCGGGCTGTGCTCGACATCTTCCTGGAAGCCGGCTACCCGGTCATGGCGGGCGTGCGCCAGCAACTGGAAAAAGATCGGGATCACGTACCGGGGCTGCGCCTGTTGCCGGGGCATTTCATGGTCATTCCCCAAGCGATGGGCGTGCCGCAGGCGCGTGGGCAGGAGGCGCTGGCCTATCTGCAGGGCTTCATCGAATCCTGCAAGCTGGATGGCTTTGTGGCCCAGTCCCTGGACCGTCACGGCATGCGCGGCGTTTCCGTCGCACCGGTAGGGGAATGGCTGGCAGCCTGAACTACAGGCGCCATCCATCCACTGCCGGCCCTCTCCGATCCTGCCCGGCGGCGGGGTCGTCGGGCAGGATGGCAGCGTTAGCCGCTGTCGCCTGTCCTGTGGGCCACTGTCGCCCTCGTGCCCTAGGGCGTTACGCCGCGCTGTTGCGATTCTTGCTCGCAGTCTGGTCATGTGGCGCCGTAACGATGCGGTGCAATAACGACTCAGTGCCGTAACAATGCCGTGCCGTAACATCAGGCAACGCTTCCCTGGCGCGACGGGTGTCGGCGCGCGTGCGGGCGACAGAAGAGCCGTGCCCTGATCAGGGATAATGGCAGCAGTTTGCCAGGCAGGAGCCATCATGTCAGATCCCTACCGTCATCAGTCCCTTCCCATCGAGTCTCCAGCCGCCGCCTCTCCGCGTGAGGCGGCAGGCCCGGCCGCGCTGGCGCAAGCCTTCCAGCGCGCATTGGTGTCGTTATGGCACCCGCGCATGCTGCTGGCGCTGCTGCTGCCTTTCATCATCATGGCGGTAGGGGCGGTGTTGCTGGTGTGGTTCGCCTGGACACCGGTCAGCCAATGGTTGATGCAGCAGCAATCGAGCTGGTCGGCACTGGAAAACGCAGACGCCTGGCTGACGGGCATCGGCCTGTTCTCGTTGAAAGTCTGGCTGACGCCGCTGCTGGCCGCCTTGCTGCTGTTGCCGCTGGCAGGCCTGCTGGGCCTTTTGATTGCCGCCGTGTTCATCACCCCGATGGTGATGTCGCACCTGGAAAAGACGCGCTACCCCGGCCTGCAACGCAAAGGCCGGCATGGTTGGGCGCTCAGCCTGTGGAACGCTTGCTGGGTCGGGACGGTCTTCTGCGTGGGCTGGGTCGTGACCTTGCCGCTCTGGCTATTGCCGCCCGCAGGCATGGTGCTGTCCATCTTCTGGTGGACCTTTGCTTTTACCCGCCTCATGCGCGTCGATGTACTGGCCGAACATGCCAGCCCGGACGAGCGCCGCTTGCTGTTGCAGCGGCAAGGCAAGGGGTTCTGGTATGCCGGCCTGATCTGCGCGCTGCTCAACCTGCTGCCGCCCGCATGGCTGGTGCTGCCGGTCTATTCGGCACTGGTTTTCGGCCACTATGGCATGGAAGGTTTGTCGCGCCTGCGCACCGGATCGGTGCATGGTCAAGGCGGCGTGAGGAGCCTATGATATGCAGTCATCAGCGGGCATGCGCAGCGTGTGCCCTGGATTGAACCCACGGATGCACATATGACGCAAGAGTTCCCGGCACGGCGCTTTTCCCTGATTATCGTCGGCGATGAAATTTTGTCCGGCAGGCGCGAAGACAAGCACCTCAGCAAGGTCATCGCCTTGCTGGGAGAGCGCGGCCTGTCGCTTTCCCATGCGGAATTCCTGCCGGATGATTTCGATACCCTGGTCGAAGCCTACCGGCGCAGCTTTGCCCGTGGCGACATCGTATTTTCCTGCGGCGGCATAGGCGCCACGCCGGATGACAAGACTCGCCAGGCGGCCGCCCGGGCGCTGGATGTGCCCCTGGCGCTGCACCCGGAAGCGGTGCGCCTGATCACCGAGCGCTGCGCCGAAATGGCCGAAAATGGCTCGGGCAGTGCAGACATGAACACGCCGGAGAACCAGCAGCGCCTGCAAATGGGTGTTTTCCCGGAAGGGGCGGAAATCGTGCCCAACCCGTATAACCGCATTCCCGGTTTTTTCATCCACGACCACACCTTCCTGCCCGGTTTTCCGGTCATGGCATGGCCGATGATCGAATGGACGCTGGACTACCGCTATGCTGATTTGCAGCACCGGCAGAATCGCGTCGAATACTCGTTCCTGGTTTTCAAAATGCCGGAGTCCCGCATCACGCCCGCGATGGAAGAAGTGGAACGCCGCTGGCCCGGTGTCAGTGCCTTCAGCCTGCCGACGGTTGGGGATGGCCAGGGCACCATGCCGCATATCGACCTGGGCGTGAAGGGCGAGCCCGAAGCCGCGGCCCAGGCACTGGCCTACCTGCGTGACGAAGTGGTACGGCTGGGTGGGCTGCTGCAGGCGCCGGCAGCACATCAGGCCTGACGGCGGCAGTTTCGTTCCCATGAACGGCATTCATGGGAACGTGTGAAAAATCGTTGTGTTTTGCATGGCATTTTTTCACGATATGAGATTAAAATAAAAAATTGCTGCACCGCCGCATGCGCTATTCCAGCTGCATGGACGTCTTTGCCGATAAGAAAAATGACTCGACCCTCAGTCAAGCTGTCGCCGGGTGACCAGGCGTCCCAGCCCGAATCGTCCGGGATCGCCATTCAGGTACTGGAACGCGCCATGCGCTTGCTGGATGCGCTGGCCGCCCAGCCAGACCCTATCTCGCTGAAAGACCTGTCTCATGCCACCGGTCTGCACCCTTCGACTGCGCACCGTATCCTGCATGATCTGGTGCAAGGCCGCTTTGTCGAACGTGTCGATAGCGGCATGTACCAGCTCGGCATGCGCCTGCTGGAATTGGGCTCGCTCGTCAAGGGCAGGCTGGACGTGCGCGAGGCCTCGATTGCTGCCATGCGCAATCTGCATCGCTTGACACGCCAGACTATCAATCTTTCGGTGCAGCAGGGCGATGAAATCGTCTACATCGACCGCGCCTGGAGCGAACGCTCCGGCATGCAGGTCGTGCGTGCCATTGGCGGCCGGGCGCCGCTGCACCTGACTTCCACCGGCAAGTTGTTCCTGTCCATGGTGGACAGCCGGCAGCTGCGTTCCTATGCGATGCGTACAGGGCTGGCGGGCAATACGCGCAACAGCATCACCAGCGTGGATGCGCTCGAGCAGGAGCTGGCCAAGGTCAAGCGCCTCGGGTATGCGCGAGACAACGAAGAACTGGAGCCCGGTGTTTGCTGCATTGCCGCAGGAATACGTGACGACAGCGGCAAGCTGGTCGCCGGTCTGTCCATTTCCTCGCCAGCGAGCCGCATGCAGGACGAGTGGCTGGACTTGCTGGTGCAGGCGGCGGACAGCATTTCGTCGGCGCTGGGTTTCGAGCCTGAGCACAGCTGAAAACGACCAGGCAGGTTCTGCCCGCAGTCCCTGGACGGAACGCGTAAGTGATTTTTTCAAAAGGACAAAATCAGCCCGCGTGACGGTTCACTGACGCGAAAGTGGCGTGAATGCTGGCGCTGCGTGATGCATGGCGAAAATTTGCAGCCAGGCTGTAACAACTCGGTCATACCCACGTCGTTGACATTAATGAAGAAATGTATAAAATTCAGTTTGTGCAGCGCAACAACCGGCTGATCAGGCCGGCAGGTGTGGTAAGCGCGCTGCCTATCGCTACGATTCGCTGAGATTCACGTATTCCAGGGTCAACCTTTTCCGTCTCTGCCAGGAGAGACGGTAATCCAGGAGATAAGCATGAGCGCCATTCCGCAACAATTCGCCGCCGGCCAAAAGTCGGCTGTTGACAGCATCGTCAACTTCCAACAATCCCTGTTCGGCGGCTTCGAGAAGCTGGTTGAACTGAACCTGAAGACCGTGCGTGCCTCGCTGGACGAAGCCGCACAACTGGCGCAGCGTGCCCTGGAAGTCAAGGATCCGCAACAGGCCGCCGGCCTGGTGTCCGGCCTGGCTCAGCCCTCCGCCGACAAGGCGCTGGCCTACAGCCGTCAGGTTTACGACATCATCGCTTCGGTGCAGGGCGAGCTGACCCGTCAGGCTGAAGCCCGCGTGGCAGAGCAACAGCGCTTCGTGTCCGAGCTGGTCGAGCAACTGAGCAAGAATGCCCCGGCAGGCTCCGAGCATGCCCAGGCACTGCTGAAGTCGGCCCTGGCTTCGGTCAACGGTGCCTATGACACCTTCTCCAAGGCTGCCAAGCAGGCTGCTGAAGTTGCCGAGAAGAATGTGCATGCTGCTGCCAATGCGTCGTTCCAGGCTGCTTCCGAAGCTGCTGGCGCCGCTGCCAAGGCTGCCAAGGTCGCCTGATCCTCTATCTGCAGGGTTCAAGAAAACCGCTGCTCCGGTTTATCCGGAGTGGCGGTTTTTTCATTTCACCAAGGCTCCAGCACCTAACTTCACTGGACTACATCGAAGTCGCAGTCGATGCGGAGCGACTTCCAGGTGTTGGCAGGGATGGTGCACAGTCTTGGCTTCATCGTGGCCGTCACGGTGGCTATCGCACCGTGAAACAACAACCCAAGGCTGGCTCAAGCCAGGCTTTCAGGGGCCAGTTTGGCGATGGCCTGATAGTGCGTGAGGTGGATGCGGCCATCAAGGTAGCGCACATTGGCGAAATACAGGCTTTCGTCGATGCGCAGTCCCAGCACATGTGCGCTGGTGCGCACCGGGTGCCGCAGCACGTTGCGGAAATGCTCGGTACCCGGCACTTGCCCCACCACAGCGATGTGGGGACGGCTACTGCGGTATAAGTGCAACACCAGGGCTAATCCCACCCCAGTCACTAGGCCGATTTCCACGCCAGCTAGCAAGGTGGCGGCCAATGTGGCTGCCACTACCGAGAAATCGAAGCGCGAGTAGATCCACGTCCGCCGCAGCGGGCCCAACTGCAAGCGTACAGCTGCTGCCCAGGACCGCGTAGGCTAATAGCGGCAGTATGCTGGCGTACAGGCCAGTTTGAGGTGGCAGGCCGGCCAACAGGGCATAGGCCAGGCTTTGCGGGATCAGCATTAGCGTGACGACGCCAGCGGCCAGCAGGTCGCCGGTGAACTGGTTCCGGTTGTAGCGTCGGCCCCACGTCAGGATAGGAAACCAGCGCCGAAAGCGCTTTGGCTGTGTGGCATGTGGGCGCTGACGTTGTGTTTGCATGCCAGGGTCTCTTTCAATATCAATTTTTATAGTTTATATTTTTATATATTGATAGTCGGAAGGCACATTTCCAGTAAGCAAACCACGCCCGAACAACTGCGCGAACATGCAGGTAAAGCCTGTGCATTGCTCAAGGCGCTTGCCAACGAAGACCGATTGATGCTCTTGTGCCAGACCGCTTTAGGACGGCAGAACGTGGAGGAACTGGAAGGGGCCACGGGTATCCGGCAGCCCTCTTTGTGCTTGGCCAGCGATAACGTCGTGTGCATCATGCGCACACTCTGGGATATCTATTGCGCCCCGACGTGACGGGGCTGACACCATGACAAGAGCAAAAGACCTCATTGGAGACATCGCATTTGATCGTCGTCGGGCATTGCTGATGCTGGGCACTGCATGCGCCGCGGGCTCGACATGTTCAGCGAATGCTGCCCGTGCGACGGGCAAGACGCCGACCAAGGCGCGTATCGTCATCGCGGGCGCCGGCGCAGCGGGCCTGACTGCGGCTTCGCGCCTGGCTGCCGCGCTCGACGGCGCCCAGATTACCCTGATCGACGCACGCAAGGAACACTTCTACCAACCGGGGTTCACGTTGGTCGGCTCAGGCATCAAGCCGGTGAACTACGTTACGTCCTCCACCGCCGACTACGTGCCAATGGGGGTGGAACAGGTTCAGGAGCGCGTGGCCGAGTTCGACCCGGAAGGCAACCGCGTCGTTACTGAAAGTGGAAAAGCCTACCCCTACGACTTCCTCATCGTCGCCACCGGCATGCAGCTGGAATACGGCTTGATCGAGGGCATGGATGACAAGCTAATCGGTCAGAACGGCATCGGCAGCATCTACCACAGTCCGGCGGGAGCGCTGGCCACCTGGCAGGCCATGTCTGCGTTTGCCGACCGGGGTGGCCGTGGTGTGTTCATGCGCCCCGCCACCGAGATGAAGTGTGCGGGCGCTCCTCTCAAGTACACCTTCGTGACCGAGGATTACCTGACGCGGCGCGGGCAACGTGGCAAGGCTGAGGTGGTCTACAACGCGAACAACAAGGCATTGTTCAGCGTGCCCATCGTCTCGGAGAAGGTGCGCATGCTGTTTCAGGCGCGTGGCATCAAGATGAACTATGACCGCGTACTCAAGGCCATCGACCCGGGCAGGAAGATCGCCACCTTCAGCACACCCGATGGCATGGAGGAGCAGAACTACGACTTCATCCATGTCATCCCGCCTATGCGTGCGCCGGAGGTTATTCGCAATAGTCCACTTCCGTGGCAGACGGGTGCCTGGTCCGTCGAAGGATGGCTGGAGGTTGACCAGGGCACGCTGCGCCATGTGCGCTATCGCAACGTCTTCGGCGTGGGCGACATCGCTGGCGTGCCCAAGGGCAAGACGGCAGCCAGCGTAAAGTGGCAGGTGCCGGTGGCAGTCGATCACATGGTCGCGGAGATAGCAGGCAAGTCGTCGGAGGCCGTCTACACCGGCTACACCTCGTGCCCGCTGATCACGCGCCTGGGCCAGGCCATGCTGGTGGAATTCGACTACCAGAACAACCTGGTGCCGTCGTTCCCGGGCGTGATCGCACCGTTGGAAGAGCTGTGGGTCAGTTGGGTCATGAAGACCATGGCCTTGAAGCCAACCTACATCAGTATGCTGCGCGGTCGCGCCTGAGGAACCCCAACATGAAAGAACTTGATCCTTTGGTCTTGCTGGTGGTCTTCCAGGAAATGCTGGGGCCCTTGCTGTGGTTGCTCATGGCAGTGGTGGTGCTGGGCTTGCCGGCGTTCATTGTTCTACTGATTCGTGAGCGCGGCATCGTGTCGCGTCGCCTGGTCCGTTCGCAAGCCCTGGGCGTGATCGGCGGTGGCCTGGCACTGGTGCTGATGGCTCAAGTGTCATCATCCGGTTTCACCGATGCTGGCGGGCCTGCAGACTGGTTCCTTATTGCCCTGGTGTTCGGGCTGGGGCTTGTGGTTTCGACCCTCCTTTTCTACACCGTCGACGGCTGGTGGTCTCGACGCGGTATGTCCGCGCGGTCTTCGGTCTGATTTCAACCTGATATTTCTACCAATGAGGAGTTTCGATGACGAACAGCTATAAACAATTGACCCAGGACGTGATGGCTAATCTGGTGCCCCTGCATAAGGGTGTTCCGCAGGTTATGAAGGGTTTCGGCGAGATGGGCAAGTCTGCCATTGCCAACGGGGCACTGGACGCCAAGACGAAAGAACTGATCGCGCTCGCGGTGGGTGTGGCGGCACGCTGTGACGGTTGCATCGCGTTCCACACCAAGGCCTTGGTCAAGCTCGGCGCCACCGAAGCCGAAGTCCACGAAGCGCTGGGCGTTGCCATCTACATGGGCGGTGGTCCTTCGGCAATGTATGCCTCGAATGCCGTAGCCGCTTTCAACGAGTTTTCGGCATTGGCCGGTAACTCGGGTGCAAAAGCCTCCGAGCAATAGCAAGTGAGAGAGTCGCAGATCGTGTTGATTCTGCCCCCTCATTGGAGGCGAAGGCGACCGGCGCCTCCCTATATCCACTTTGTACGATTTAGGACCTGACCATGCAAACCACTGATTTTGTTGCGACCGTTTTCGATGGAAGAAGCAACCCCAACAAGGTGACTGTGACCTTCACCATGGCCCTCAACGCACTACTCAAGGGCTACACCGCCACCATTATCCTGATGGTGGCAGCCGTCGAACTTGGCAAGCCGGGTGCTTGCGCCGGCATGGACATCGGCAAACCCTTCGAACCTGTTGCCAGTCTGTTGGACACGTTCCTGGAAAAGGGAGGGCGGATCGCGATCTGCGGCTCTTGCATGACCCACAACGGCATGACGGCTGAACAGATGGACCCACGATTCAGCATCATCAGTGCACCGGACGTAATTGATCTGTTGATGCAGGCCAAGGGGTCGTTACAGGTGACTTGACGTCAGCCTTGACATCGCCCCTGATTGCGACTCGATGAGTCCCCCTTCAATGCCGTAGTCGCCTGGCGCGTTGCCAGGCGTCCACGCTGGCCTGCTGGACTTTCCGTGTGGCTCTTGATGAACCGACGCGATGTCTGGGCGTGGGGAGCTCCACCTAGTATCTCCGCGATGTAGCTGTTGGTGCAGCAGTCTCGCCGTCACCGTTGCAGCAGAGATCTATTGTTCCTACGGGATATAACTCAGCCGAGCCCAAGGGAAACGAAGTCCCTGGTTGAAACGGGCGTGAGCATTGGTGAACTTGGGGCCTTAGTTTTAATCCGGGGATAATCCGGCCTAAGCCATTGACACACAATGGTTTAGGTTTATCAATCTGGCTGAAAGCTTGACGGCGGACATTTTTCATGGGTGTGCGAGTGGTCAGGGGTAGCAGGGGCAGGGCCGATTTCAGCAGTGCCCGGACATGCTCGGAGCCTACCAGGGCAAGGTCAGCTGGAAATGGGTTCGGCGCCCGTGCCGGAACGGTCATTCATGACTTCGTCGCAGACTTCCAGCCAGGCCCTGGCAGCATGGGATATATAGCGTTCGCGCGGCCAGATGTGGCCCACCTGCCATTTCAGGTCGGGTTTCACCAGCCGCATCAGGCACATGTCTGCGGTCTTCAAGCGTTTGATCAGGGGGTCGGGCAGGACTGCGTAGCCCAGTCCCGCCGATGCCATCGACACCAGGAAATCCCAGTGCGCGCTGTGGGTTGCCACTTTGGGCGTGAATCCCGCGCTGCGAAATGCCTGGCGCAACCGCCGGGTCAGGGCGAAATCTTCGTCAAGCATCAACAGCGGCAGTTCGGCCAGCTGTGCGAAGGGCAAGGTCTTGCGCCCACGTAACGGGGAGCGACCCGGCCCGACGACCCAGAGGGGGTAATCGCCGAAAGCCTGTGTTACCAGCTCCGGATGGTCGGCAGGCAGAATCGTGGCCCCGACCTCCAGCTCGCCGGACGCCACCAGCCGCTCCACTCCCTGGCCGGTTGCCTCGCGCAGTTGCAGGTCAATGGCCGGGTAGCGTTCGCGGAACCGCTGTACGACCGGCGTGAACAGCAGGTTCACCATGGGGGGAATGCCCACCGTCAGGGTGCCTCGCACCAGGCCGGTGGTTTCCTGGACTTCCAGCGCGATGCGTCGCATCCCGGCAAGGATTTCCTGGCCGCGTTCGTAGACGATCTGGCCCACATCGGTGGTATGCACGCCGCGTGCTTCCCGTATCAGCAGGGGCGCGCCGATTTCATCTTCCAGCTGGCGCACCATCTTGCTGATGGTCGACTGGGTCACGTACAGCGCTTCGGCAGCCTGGGTAAAGCTGGCCCGCCTGACGGTTTCGACGAAGTAGCGCAAAGCGCGGATATCCATGCCTGTTTCCCATGAAAAAATAGAATGGCTGGGATGATATTAAGTCATAAACTGACTGGTCACCAGTGCCTATACTCGGCTCATCGGCACTGTTCAATGCCTGGTTCCCTGGAAAGAACGGCATTGCGCATACCCGCAAAAGGGCGTTGCAACCGCAATCAATTGCGGCCTGGGCAACGGAAGAATGTCGCCGGGAGACCTTCTTGAGAAGGCCAAGGTTGGGCTATCCCGGCCAGTAGCGATATCGGAATCAGGAGACACCACACTATGCATAGCGATCGTATCCGCCTTGCCTCCCTGAAGGACAAGATCGTATCTGCCGACGCAGCGGCTGAAATCTTCCGTGACGGCATGGTCGTCGGCATGAGCGGCTTTACCCGCGCCGGCGATTGCAAGGCCGTACCGCATGCGCTGGCGCGCCGCGCCGCTCGCGATCCTCTCAGTATCACACTGATCACCGGCGCCTCGCTGGGCCACGACACCGACAAGCTGCTGGCCGAAGCCGGCGTACTGGGTCGTCGCCTGCCGTTCCAGGTGGATACCACCCTGCGTCGCAAGATCAACGCCGGTGAAGTGAAATTCATCGACCAGCATTTGTCGGAAACCGTCGAGCAACTGCGCTCCGGCTTCCTGGGCAAGCTGGATGTGGCCGTGATCGAAGCCTGTGCCATCACCGAAGATGGCGGTATTGTGCCCACCATGTCCGTGGGTAATTCGGCCACCTTCGCCACGATGGCCGAACGTATCATCATCGAGCTGAACACCCAGGTGCCAGCGGCCCTGGAAGGCTTTCATGACATCTACCTGCCGGCAGAGCGCCCGAACCGCCAGCCTGTGCCGCTGACTGACATTGGCCAGCGCATCGGCAGCACCAGCATCAAGGTCGATCCGTCGCGTATCGTCGCCATTGTCATCACCGACCAGCCGGACAGCCCGTCCAACGTGTTGCCGCCGGACGAGGAAACCGCCGCCATTGCCGGCCACATCAACGATTACCTGCTCAATGAAGTCCGTCATGGACGGCTGACTCATTCATTGCTGCCGCTGCAGGCGGGCATAGGCACCATCGCCAATGCGGTACTGCACGGCCTGGTGGATTCGCCCTTCCACGACCTGACGATGTACTCGGAAGTGCTGCAGGACAGCACCTTCGCGCTACTGGATTCCGGCCAGATGAGCTTCGCTTCGGCGTCGTCCATCACGGTCTCCAAACCGGTGTACGAGCAGCTGATCGAAAACGTCGAAAAGTACCGTTCGCGCCTGGTCCTGCGTCCGCAAGAGATCAGCAACCTGCCCGAGCTGGTACGCCGCTTTGGCCTGATCACGCTGAATACCGCGCTGGAATTCGACATCTACGGCAATGTGAACTCTACCCACGTGGGTGGCACGCACATGATGAATGGCATCGGCGGTTCGGGCGACTTCGCCCGGAATGCCCATACCTCCATCTTCGTGACCAAGTCCATTGCCAAGGGCGGGGATATCTCCAGCGTGGTGCCCATGGTGCCGCACGTGGATCACTCGGCGCATGACGTCGACATCCTGGTGACGGAAACCGGTCTGGCCGACCTGCGTGGCCTGGCGCCGCGCGAACGCGCCGCGACCATCATCGAGAACTGCGTGCATCCGCTGTATCGCGAAGAACTGCGCGAATACTTCCGTGCCGCTTGCAAGCGTGGCGGCCAGACGCCGCACATTCTCGAAGAAGCCTTTGCCTGGCATACGCGCTTCCAGCAAACGCATAGCATGCTGGCGAATCAGGAGCATGAAGTCGCCGTTGTTTGAGACAGCAACGGTATTTGCCTAGCGCCCGGAGACGCTCCGGGGCTTTTATCGGCCGTCACTGTGTGGCGGCCGTTTTTTTTTGTGCTGAAACCTGGGGTGGGGCTGGCGGAATCTCGGCTGACGCCTGGGACAGGCGCGCGGTACGCTGCCACGCGCGTTCTGTCTGGCTGGAAATCTATAGCTGCGGTATATCTGCCCTGTATCAGCCTTGTTTCAGGGCCTGGACGCACTCCTGCACCAGACCTGGGCCACGATAAATCATGCCAGTGTAGATCTGTACGGCCTGGGCGCCTGCGGCGATTTTTTCCTGGGCGCGCTGGCCGGAATCTATGCCGCCTACCCCGATAATGGCGCAGCCGCCAGCCAGGCGACCATGCAGGCGCCGGATGACTTCCAGGGACAATTCATGTACGGGCGGGCCGGAAAGGCCGCCGGTCTCTTGCGCATGGGGCTGGCCTTCCACGGCGCTGCGCGACAGCGTGGTATTCGTGGCGATCACGCCATCCACGCGATGGCGCAGCAGCGTTTCCGCGATGGCATCTACTTCTTCTGTGCTGAGGTCCGGAGCGATCTTGACGGCCAACGGAACGTTGCGGCCGTGGCGGTCGGCCAGCGCCTGGCGCTTTTCCTGGAGAGCGGCAAGCAAGGCATCCAGCGCGTCGCCGCTTTGCAAGCTGCGCAGGTTCTTGGTGTTGGGCGAGGAAATGTTCACGGTGACGTAATCCGCATGCGGATAGACGCCTTCCAGGCCCAGCAGATAATCGTCCACGGCGCGTTCCACGGGGGTGTCGGCATTCTTGCCGATATTCAAGCCCAGGATGCCGCCATGCTGGCGCCAGGTGCTGCGTTGCACGTTCTGGAGAAAAACATCCAGCCCTTCGTTATTGAAGCCCATGCGGTTGATGAGCGCCTGGCCCTGCGGCAGGCGAAACATGCGCGGCTTGGGGTTGCCTGGTTGCGGGCGCGGCGTGACCGTGCCAACTTCCACGAAACCGAAGCCCAGGGCGCCGAGCGCGTCGATGCAGGCGCCATTCTTGTCTAGCCCGGCGGCTAGGCCCACGCCGTTGCGCAGCGTCAGTCCCATGAGCTCCACCGGCTTGCCGGCGCAGCGTTGTTCCAGCAGTGGGCGGGTGAGCTGGCAACGTTGCAGGCGCGCCAGGTTGCGCAGCGTCAGTTCGTGCGCGGTTTCCGCGTCCAGCGAAAAAAGGGCGCGGCGTGTCAGGGGGTAAAGCGTGGAGAGCAGGGACATGGCGGGCGGTCAGGAAGAGAACCTAGAATGAATGTTCCGCGCCCGCCGGAGGGCAGGGACGGGAGAATAAGTGTAGAGGATGCTGTTCAGCCTGGGGGCTGTAAAAACGGTATACATGCTCAGGCCTGGTGTAGCGCAGGCGGATCTGGCCATTGTGCCGGCGGTAACTGTTCGAACGGCAGCCAATGATCATCGCGCAGGATTTGCGCCGGCCTATAACCGGACTTGTAATGCATTTTCGGGTGGCCCGGGATCCAGTACCCCAGATATAGCCAGGGGCGTTGGTTTTCCTGGCATTGCGCAATCTGCCACAGGATGCTGTAGGCGCCCAGGCTGCCGGGGGTGTCAGGGTCGTAGTAGGTATAGACCGCTGATAGTCCATCATCGAGCAGGTCAATGACAGAGACCATGATCAGCCGGCCGTCGGCCGGGTCGCGGAACTCTACCAGGCGGGTCTCCACCCTGGAGGCCAGCAGGAACTGTGCGTATTGTTCGGGGTCGCCGTCGTCCATACCACCTCCGGCATGGCGTTGCGCCTGGTAGCGTTGGTAGAGCGCGTAGCTTTCCTCGGACCACGCCGGGGCCAGTACACGGGCCTGCAGGTGCGCATGGCGTTTCCAGGCACGCTTCTGGCTGCGGCTGGGCTGGAAATGTTGCGCGTCGACGCGCAGTGGCGTACAGGCTTGGCATTGGTCGCAATGCGGGCGGTAGATATGCAGGCCGCTACGGCGAAAGCCCAGCCGTATCAACTGGCTATAGGCGCCGTCATAAAGTTCCTGTCCGGCCTGGACCACCTGGGAGCGTGCCTGCCTTTCGGGCCAATAGCTGCATTCATAGCTTTCCGTCCGGTAGCAGCGTAGCCAGGCACCGGAAGGCGGAGTTTGCCGCGCCTGCATCATGCCTGCCTCTCGCGAAAGACGTCGGGCGGCGCGGCCACAGATCTGGCCGCACCTGCAGGACTGGCTGTGGTATCTGGGTGGCTGGGGACAGGCAGCGGGTGCAGTCGCCCTTGGCTATCGAGCCAGCCCGGCTGCCAGGGCGGCGCGGGCTGTTGGCAGGCGGCGGCAATATGGGCCAGGAATGCCTCGCGGCTGCGAGGCCGGGCGCCCAGGCTGGCCAGGTGTGCGGTCTGTTGTTGGCAATCTATCCATTGCACGCCATGGCGTGCCAGGAAACGCACCAGATGGGCCAACGCAATTTTCGATGCATTGCTGCGGCGGGTAAACATGGATTCGCCAAAGAACATGCTTCCCAGGCTGACACCATACAAGCCGCCGGCCAGCCGGCCATCCATCCAGGTTTCTATGCTGTGGACCGCCCCCGCCAGGTGCCAGTCTTCATACACACGCCGCATGGCGGGCACAATCCAGGTGCTGCCATCTTCCGTTCTGGGGGCAGCGCATGCGGCAATAACATCCGCGAAGGCGGTATCCACCTGCACGCACACGGTGTAGTCACCCTGGCCTTGTGCTCGTTCGATCTGGCGCAACTGCTTGCGCAAGGCATGTGGCGGCGAAAACTCGTCGCAGGCCAGTATCATGCGCGGATCCGGGCTCCACCATAACACCGGGTCGCCAGCGGAAAACCAGGGGAAAATACCTTGACCATAGGCTTGACGCAGCCTGGCGACCGAAAGGTCGGCGCCTGCGGCCAGCAAGCCATCCGGCACTTCAAGCGCCTGTCCGGCAGGAGGAAAAGGAGTGTCGGCTTCCAGCCAGGGAATGCGCATGCCTTTCAGTGTATGGGCAGGGTATAGCGGTGAACGCCGAACTCAGGCTGTTTGCGGTCTTCGAAAAAATGCCGCAAGGTCGACGATACGCTGAGAAACGATAGGTGATCCCAGGGGATGTCAGCTTCATCGAAAAACGCGGCTTCCAGGCTTTCCGGACCTGGGTCCAGTTTTTCGTCCAGTACGTTGGCAAGATAATAAATATGAACCTGATTGACGCCCGGCACGTCGATCACGGTGAAGAGCGGGCCGGCCTCGACCTGCGCGCCAGCTTCTTCCAGCGTTTCCCGCAGGGCACCTTGTTCGGTGGTTTCTTCCAGCTCCATGAAACCGGCAGGCAAGGTCCAGAAGCCATAGCGGGGTTCGATCGCCCGGCGGCATAGCAGCACTTTGCCGCGCCAGACCGGCACACAGCCAACCACCATGCGCGGGTTCTGATAGTGAACCGCACCACAATGCTGGCAAAGATCGCGCACGCGGTTGTCACCCGGCGGGATGGCACGAGTCAGCAGCGTGCCGCATTGGCTGCAATAGCGTTGCTGGCGTGGGGCGGGAAAGTAAAAATCTGCGGGAAGGTCGCTCATGCGGGCATTTTAGCGACAGACGCCCTGGCCGGGGGAATCTTCCCGGCCAAACGCGTTGAATCTGTCACGCCGGCATCGGTTCAATGCCAGATGCCTTCCAGTGTCTGGGCATCCAGCAGGCGCCGGCCCCAGGCACGCAGCGTCGTGCCATCCGCCAGTTGCAGACGTTGCAGGTCGGCCGCTGACAAGGGGCCGAACCGGACTTCCAGCTGCTCGCGCAACAGTCCCGCCATGCCTTCGTGACGTCCTGTTTCCAGGCCTTGTGTCAGGCCCTTCTTAATGCCGATTCGTTCCACGCTGCTGATATAGGCCACGTTGCGTTCCTCCTCGAAGTTTGCCAGGGATTGCCAGAATTGTTCGTCCAAAGCGGGCGGCAGGGCGAGAATGCCGTCGATGAACAGGAATAGTTGCCTGACGCGCGCGGCAGGCCAGCCGTATTGATAGAGGTTGCGTACCAGCCGGGTTTTTGCCTCCAGACGTACCTGGGGCGCATCGCGCCGGGCGGCGGCGAGTTCTGCCAATACCACGACGGCAAATGGGTTGTCGGGCGCCCGGGCTTGAAGTTCGTTCTCCTGATCGGCCCAGCTCTGCAAATGTACCACCGGCACTCGATAGGCCAGGCTCAGAAAATCCTTACCTTCTGGGGCGTAGTCATAGTGCAGATGCGAGGCCCGTCCGGGGCTGCGCGTAATGATGGCAAATTGCAGGATGGGGGTGTCAGGATAGGTTTCATATAACCTGGCGAAGTAGCTATACATGCGTTTGGCAAAATGACTGGCCAGACGCTGCTGGATTTCCACGTGCAGCAGCATCAGTGCTGGCGCGCCATTGCGCAGCCGCACGCGGACCAGCTTGTCGGGATAGCGCCGGTTGCGGCGGCGACCGGGGTTCAGCGCGCGTAATTCCTTGTCGAGGAAATCGAGTGGCGAGTTCCAATCGACCGCGTCATGCAAGTCCGGCCAGAACAAGACCATGCAAGGTGCCAGCAGCGAGGCCAGCGCGTCTTTCCAGTGACCGTCGAAATCGGTGCCTGGCGACGTGTGGGCGGTGGGCGGCGACGTGGCCTCTGTGTGCGTCGGGGCATGCAGCATCCGCACGGGAAAGGGCAGGCATTGATAGGGCCGGCGCGGCATATCCGGGTGGCGCGGCTTGATGCCCGGCCGGGTTGCGAAAGGGGAGCGCGAGGCGGCATCCGGCGGCGGGTTGGTATTGGTGGCCTGGCTGCCTGCAGGTGAAGTGGGTGACGGTGATGGCATGGGGACGCTTCCTGGCGGATCGGACGTCATAGCCTAGCGCCTGGCGTCAGTTTGCAGGCAGACAGAGTGCTCAAATGAGCACAGTGGATTGGCCGCCGGCCGTTCGTGCAGTTTCAGCTCCGCTAGTGTCGTTTCAGCAGCTTATGCGGTTGCGGCTGTTTACGCCCTCTCGGGGGCATCTCAGCCGAATGCGCAGCGTAGGGGCCCTTTTTTGCCCAGTTTTCTGTACGTCAAAGTGCCTGGACTGCTGTGCCTGCTAGATGCTTGGGTGTCTTTGGAAACCGAGTTCGGCAGGCAGTCGTTGCTCGCCTATGCCCATCAGCGGTGCCCCTGGGAGCTGGCCGTCCAGTTGAACGTCCGGCAGCAGCAAGACGCTGGCGGCGTCGTCGGCAAGTTCCGGGTAGTGGGCCAGCCAATACTGTAACAGGCTTGCGCCATTGGGCAGCATCAGCCGCCTGGCGGTGCTTTCCAGTTCACGATCATCCAGCGCAGCCGGACCCAGGGCGGTTTGGGCATAGAGCCTGCCGTCACTGCTCAGCCACCAGGCGAAAATATTGCCGGCGGGCATACCCAGGTGGTTTTCCAGTGCACTTTGCGTGTCATTCCAGCGCAACAGGTAGGGCGCCGCCTCCAGGCTTACAAAAACACGCTGGGGCCCATTCTGGAAAAACCAGCGGCCATGGTCGTCATGGCTGTAATTGCGTGCAATAAAGGCGCGCAGGCCGTCGTGTGCAATGCGCTCCCCCGGTGTGCCGGTATTGGCATCACCGTGTTCATGCAGGCGCCAGGCGCCACGTGCATCCAGCGAAAGCCAACCACAGGCTGCGGGAACGTCCGGCCAGCGTTGCATGGCGTCGATGACTTGTCTGTCCATTTATTGCCCATCTCGATTCAAGGCACCGTGCTGTCCGAAAAATCTCTGCGCTGGGAACGTACATCCGGCCAGTCCGTCATCATCCGCGCAGTTGCCAGTTGCCAGTTGCCAGTTGCCAGGCGGCGCTGCGCCGGAATGGCAGATGTTTTTTCAAGAAAGCGTGACATCCATCAAAGGTATTCGAATTGTCGCCTTCGAATTGCAATGAAAAGATTGGAAGTATAAATATAGTCACTCTTGTGCGACAAAATCAGCATGGCAAGTTAGCATACGGGTCGGTTGTCATTGTGGCTGGTTTTGGGTGGGGCCGCATCGTAGGTGGCATAGGCAGTCTTATGCCTGTCCCTTGCTCGGCCGGCGCTGCAACAATGCGCATGCACGCTGGCCTTGGCCCAAGTTTAGGATACAGACGGAACTGACGGTGGTGGAATCAGCTTTTCTCTCTTGGGATGAAGCGAACGGCACGGCGCGATTGAGCGGCGAGTGGACGCTCGCCCATTACTCTCAGCTGCAGGCGGCCACCGGCAATTACCCGTCGGCCAAGGTCAAGGCGTTGGATCTCGGGGATATCAAGGCCCTGGATACTGCCGGCGCGGCCATGCTGCTGGAATGGCTGGGCAAGGACGAACTGGCGCGTTTGCTGGGGCAGGGCGATGGCCTGGAACCTGGCCGGCTAGCCTTGTTGCGCGCCGTCATCCTGGCGGATCCGCCGCTGGATGCCCCGGCTGCCAAAAAGGCCAATGCCTTCACGCAGTTCCTCGAAAACGTCGGCACGGCCACGGAAAACATCTGGCACAACCTGGTTGGCCTGATGGGTTTCATCGGCCTGATCATCCAGTGCTCGCTGGGTGTGCTGCTGCGTCCCAGGCGCTGGCGCATGACGGCCATGGTGGCGCAGATCGAACAGGCGGGTTTCAACGCCATTCCCATCGTCATCATGCTGTCGTTCATGGTGGGGGCAGTGGTGGCCTTTCTGGGGGCGACCATTCTGGCGGATTTCGGCGCCAGCATTTACACCGTGAGCTTGGTCGGCTTTTCCTTCCTGCGAGAATTCGGCGTGTTGCTGACCGCCATTCTCATGGCCGGCCGTACTGCCAGTTCATTCACCGCGCAGATCGGTGCGATGAAATCCAATGAGGAAATCGACGCCATCCGGGCCCAGGGCCTGGACCCCATGGAAATGCTGGTGGTGCCCAGGGTGCTGGCGATGCTGATCGCCTTGCCGCTCCTGACGTTCATTGCCATGATGGCCGGGATTCTGGGCGGCATGCTGGTGTGTGCCGTGAGCCTGGATATTTCCCCGACCATGTTCCTGTCCATCATGCAGGAAAACATTCCGGTGCGGCATTTCGTGCTGGGGATGGTCAAGGCGCCGGTATTCGCGTTCATGATTGCCGCGATCGGTTGCCGCGAAGGTTTCAGTGTGCGCGGCAGCGCCCAGTCGGTGGGTGAACACACGACTTCCAGCGTGGTGCAGTCCATCTTCCTCGTCATCCTGCTGGATGCGGTGGCTGCATTGTTCTATATGGAGATGGGATGGTGACGGAACAGGATGTTGCTGCCGCCAGTGCGGCAGCAGCTGCACAGCCTGCCGCGGGCGCGGCAGACGCCGAACCCATTATCCAGGTGCGCGGCGTGCGTAATCAATTCGGCAAGCAGGTTGTGCACAATAATCTCGATCTCGATGTGCGCCGTGGGGAAATCATGGGCGTGGTCGGCGGCTCGGGGACCGGCAAATCGGTGTTGCTGCGCACCATCGTCGGTTTGCAGCGGCCAGCCGCTGGCGAGGTCAAGGTGTTCGGCCAGAACCTGCTGGCGTTGCCCGAAGCGCAGCGTTCCAAGCTGGAACGCCGTTTCGGCGTATTGTTCCAGAGCGGCGCCCTGTTTTCCTCGCTGACGGTTACTGAAAACGTCGCTTTGCCGCTGATAGAGCATGCGGGGCTTTCGCGGCCGGAAGCCGAACGCCTGGCCGGCCTGAAGCTGGCGCTGGCGGGTTTGCCGCCCGATGCTGGCCCCAAGTCGCCATCTTCGCTGTCGGGCGGCATGGTCAAGCGCGCCGCACTGGCGCGCGCATTGGCGCTTGATCCCGATATTCTGTTTCTGGATGAACCCACTGCGGGGCTGGACCCGATCGGTGCGGCGGCATTCGACCAATTGATCCTTACCCTGCGCGGTGCGCTGGGTTTTACCGTGTTCCTCGTGACTCACGATCTGGACACGCTTTATACGATTTGCGACCGTGTCGCCGTGCTTTCCGACAAGCGGGTGCTGGTTGCAGACAGTCTGGATGTCGTGGAAGAGGTCGACAACGACTGGATTCGCGCCTATTTCCATGGCCCGCGCGGGCGCTCGGCCGAGCGTGCGGCGCGGCAAGTGAAGGAGAGCAACTGATATGGAAACCCGCGCCCATCATATTCTGATTGGCACCTTTGTCACGCTGGCCGTGGCAGCCATCATGCTGTTTGCGCTATGGCTGCACAAATCCTACGGGGATGGCGCGGTCAAGCATTACGAGGTCGTCTTCAATGAAACCGTGCGTGGCCTGTCGCAAGGCAGCGCGGTGGAATACAGCGGTATCGTCGTAGGCGATGTGGCGTCGCTGCGCCTCGATCCCAATGACCCGCGCCGGGTGCTGGCGCGTATCGCAATCAAGAGCAGCATTCCTGTCCGCAAGGATACGACTGCCGTCCTGGCCTTGACTGGCCTGACCGGCACCTCGGTGATTCAGCTGGGCGGCGGTTCGCCCGGCAGCCCGCTGCTTGAAGGCAGCAACGGGCAGGACCCCGTCATTGTCGCCAGCCCGTCGCCATTCGCCCGCATTCTCAATAGCGGTGAAAATACCGTCGCCAATATCAACGACCTGCTGCGCAACGCCAATCGAGTGTTCTCCGAAGAGAACGTGAACAACGTCAGTAAGATCCTGGCCAATGTCGAGGAAGTCAGCAATACGATGGCACAGCAAAGTGGCCATGTTTCCAGCATGCTGGATGCCCTGGCCGAAGCCGGCAAGGGGGCTGATCAAGCACTGGCGCAGATTTCGCAGCTGGCCCGTACCGCAGAAAAGGCGGTGGGCGAGCGTGGTGCTGCCATCATGGATAACGTGCGCAATACCACGGAGTCCCTGTCGCGCATTTCCGCCGAAACCGAAAACCTGCTGGCCAACCACTACGGCGCTCTGGCCAGTGGCATGCAAGGGCTGAGCGACATTGGCCCGGCGATACGTGAGCTGCGCAGCACGCTGGTGACCTTGCGTACGCTGATCCAGCGTCTGAATGAAGATCCGGCAGGTTACCTGCTGGGCCGCGATACCATACGGGAGTTCAAACCATGAGTGTCATTCTTCGTGGCCGTGTGCTGGCTGCTGTTGCCGTCCTGGCCAGCCTGGGTGCTTGCTCCATCCTGCCGGAGCCGGTCGTCCGTACCCCTTATGTGCTGCCGATGGCCGCCGTGCCGTCCAATGCCAGCCTGCCGCAGGCCGGCTGGAATGTTCGGGTGGTTACACCGCATGCCGTACGTTCACTGGATAGCCGGCAATGGTGGATCGTCGCGCCGGACGCGAGCGTCAGTGCCTACAAGGACGTACTCTGGGCCGAAGCTGCGCCGGTCATGGTACGTGAACGCCTGATCACCGCCTTCATTGATGCCCGCCGTTTCAGCGGCGTCAGCAATGAACTGTCCGGGCTGCCTGCCGATTTCGAACTGGAATCCAGCTTGAGGGCTTTCCAGGTGCTTCGTAAAGCCGATGGCGGCGGTACGGTCTACCTGCGTCTGGATGCCGACTTGCTGCACCTGGATTCGCGTCGCGTCGTCGCGGATCAGGTTTTCGAAGAGCGCGTGGACGTGCCTGACCTGGGCACGGAAACCGTGGTGCAGGCCTATGGCCGCGCCACTGATGCGCTGGCAGCGGACGTGCTGGCCTGGGCCATTGAGGCGGGCAACAAGAACTGGCAATCTCCGAGCACCCGGGTCGAGCCCATGCTGCTGCGCAGGCTGCCTGCACAGCAGTAAATATCAGCCGGATGCATTGATTGCCAGCGATTCGGCGCTTGGTATAGCCAGACAAGCCCCAGTTCTGGCTGACCTTGGGCCGCGGTTCGCCGGCCTGCCAGAAGTACGATACCGCCTCCACGACTAGCCCCTGCACGGTAACGGCAGGGGCTAGTCGTTTTGGGCGTGCCATTGGGCACGACAGGAGGATGCCGGCTTGCACGCACCAGCAGCAAGCCGGTTCGTCTTCGCCAGCTTCCCGTCAATCTGATATGGTTTTTTTCCTGATTTCTGATTCTGTACTGAAATAGTGCTGGCGCTTAAGGTTCAGTTGTGGCCGTGCGTGCCCCACAAGGGCGGGCGTGGCTACCTGTGCCACGTTGCGGCGCCATGCCTGGAAACCGGGAGGGCTCCGCGCTATCGGGAGTCTTCATCATGGAAGCAAGCGCATTATTGCTGGCGCGCATCCAGTTCGGTTTTACCGTTTCGTTCCACATTATCTTTCCAGCCATCACCATCGGCCTTGCCAGCTATCTGGCGGTGCTTGAGGCCTGTTGGCTGAAAACACGCCGGCCGGAATATCGTGACCTGTACCACTACTGGAGCCGCATCTTTGCCGTCAACTTTGGCATGGGTGTAGTTTCAGGCCTGGTCATGGCCTATCAGTTCGGCACCAACTGGAGCTATTTTTCGGAATACGCAGGCAGCATCACCGGGCCCCTGCTGGCTTATGAAGTATTGACAGCCTTCTTCCTGGAAGCAGGCTTCCTGGGTGTGATGCTGTTTGGCTGGCAGCGCGTCGGGCCGGGCCTGCACTTCTTTTCGACCGTCATGGTGGCGATAGGAACGCTGATATCGGCCACCTGGATCCTCGCTTCCAATAGTTGGATGCAGACCCCGGCAGGCTATGCCATTGCTGATGGGCGAATTATTCCTACCGACTGGTGGGCGGTGATTTTCAACCCGTCTTTTCCGTACCGGCTGGCACACATGGGCCTGGCTGCATTTGTGGCCACGGCCTTGCTGGTCGCGGCGACTGGGGCGTGGCACTTGCGCCAGGGCAACCAGGATAAGCGCGTCCGCCGTATGTTCGCCATGGCGCTGGGCATGCTGTTGCTCGCGGCGCCGCTACAGGCTTTCGTGGGCGATATGCACGGCTTGAATACACTCAAGCACCAGCCGGCCAAGATAGCCGCGATGGAAGGGCATTGGGAAAACCATCCGGGCGAGGGCTTCCCATTGCTGCTGTTTGCCGTGCCGGACATGAAAACCGAGTCGAACCGCTACGAAATCGGTATTCCGCGATTGGGCAGTCTGATCCTCACGCACAGCCTGGATGGCGAAATTCCCGGCTTGAAGGCATTCCCGCCGGAAGACAGACCGAACGCAACCGTGGTGTTCTGGTCGTTCCGTGTCATGGTCGGCCTGGGCCTGCTGATGATTCTGCTGGCGCTATGGGCGGCCTGGGCGCGTTGGCGCGGCCGTTTGTACGATGCGCGGCGCCTGCAGGGCTTCGCCATCTGGATGGGGCCAACCGGGCTGATCGCGATATTGGCCGGCTGGTACACCACGGAAATCGGGCGTCAGCCCTGGGTAGTGTACGGCCTCATGCGTACCAGCGATGCCGCCACGCCGCATAGCACCCTGACGCTGGGGGTCACGCTGGCGGTATTTCTTGTTGTCTATCTGCTGGTGTTTGGTGTGGGCATCTGGTACCTGTTGCGGCTGTTGGCCAGGCCGCCGGAAATCAGCGGCCCGGATGGCCATGAACCGGATGAACAAGCGCCTGGCATGCTGCATGCGCATGGCCTGGCCGTCCCCGCGAACTTCCCGGCAGCAAATGCCAAGATTCAACGCACGGAGGCCTGAATGGGTATAGATCTGGCAGTTCTGTGGGCGATCATTATCCTGTTCGGTGTACTGATGTACGTGATCCTGGATGGATTCGACCTGGGGGTAGGCATCCTGTTTCCGTTCGTCGGCAACCGCGAAGATCGGGATGTCATGGTCAATACCGTGGCGCCGGTGTGGGACGGCAACGAAACCTGGCTGGTGCTGGGGGGGGCGGGCTTGATGGCGGCGTTTCCCTTGGCATACGCCGTGCTGCTGCACGCGTTCTACATCCCGCTGCTGGCCATGCTGCTTGGGCTGATTTTCCGTGGCGTGGCATTTGAATTCAGGTTTAAGGCAACGCCAGGCCACCGGCGCTATTGGGATATCGCCTTCACGGGCGGATCATTGGTTGCTGCCTTATGCCAGGGCATCGTGCTGGGGGCTTTCGTCGAAGGCATTGCCATGGATGGGCATCGCTACATCGGTGGCATTTTCGATTGGGCCACACCGTTCTCGCTGTTGTCTGGCGTGGGTGTGGTGGTGGGCTATGCCTTGCTGGGCAGTACCTGGCTGGTACTGAAAACGGAAGGTGCCTTGCAGCGCCGGATGATGCGTCTGGCCCGGCCGCTGACCTGGCTGATGCTGGCGTGTATTGCGCTGGTCAGCGTGTTCACGCCGCTGGTGCAGGGCCACATTGCGCAGCACTGGTTCAGCTGGCCCGGCATGTTGTGGCTGGCGCCGGTTCCGGTACTGGTGGTGCTGCTGGCCGCGGGCTTGCTGCGTGCGCTGGGCCGGCGGGCCGAAGCCGCGCCATTCGCGCTGGCGCTTTGCTTGGTCCTGCTGGGCTACGGCGGCCTGGGGGCGGCGATCTGGCCGTACATCATTCTGCCGGGCATCACTATTTGGGACGCGGCTGCTCCCCTGCAAAGCCAGGGTTTTGCCCTTGTGGGCGCCTTGCTGATCGTTCCGGTCATCCTGATGTATACGGCATGGTCCTATTTTGTGTTCCGCGGCAAGGTCAAGCGCGGCGAGGGGTATCATTGATGAAAATGGAAATCCAGAAACCGATGATGGGCAAGCCTGCCGCCAGTTCATGGCAGCAGCGCCTGGCTTGGCTGCTGGGCATCTGGCTGGTCAGCGTCCTGGTGCTGGCGGGCATGGCCTATGGCATGCGCCTATTGATGTCGGCGGCCGGCATGACGGCAACCGGCCAGAGCGCATATTCGGCCACGCATGGCAGTGCCGGAAGGCAAGTTGCAGGGCTCTTGATGCAGCCGCATGGGGCAATTGCAGCCGTTACCGCGCAAGCGACGCCTGGGGCCGGCCGGCCCATGGTGCCGCTGGAACGGCCGGGTAGGGGAATGGCGCAAGTATGAAGCGTTACGAATCATTGGCCTATGAGTTTTCCGACGCCATTCGCACCGGCATCTGGCGCGCTGGCGACCGCCTGCCGTCAGTACGCAGCCTGGCCAGGGAACGCGGCGTCAGCCCGACGACGGTGTTCAGTACCTATTACCTGCTGGAATCCTGGGGCCTGGTACGGGCGCAGGACCGTTCGGGCTATTACGTTGTTGGCCATCCCGTCGTGCGCCCGCCCGAGTTCGATGGTGCAAAGGCCGATGTAGCCGGCCATGTGGTGCAGCCTAAAGTCATAGACCGGGTGTTCGACGTCCTGAGCGCGATGCTGCGCCGGGATGTCGTGCCGCTGGGCGCGGCTTTTCCCAGCGCTCACCTGTTTCCGTTGGAGCGCCTGGGGCAACTGGTGGGCAAGGCCGCCCGCAATGTCGATCCCTGGAGCACCGTGGATAATCTCAGCATGGGTGATTTGCGCTTGCGGCGCAATATTGCGCGTCGTTATGCGGCGACGGGCAAAGCAGTGCATGCGGACGAAGTCATCATCACCAATGGCGCCATGGAAGCGCTCAACCTGTGCCTGATGTCCGTGGCAAGACCGGGGGATGCCGTGGCGGTGGAGTCGCCAGCATTTTACGGCGTGTTCCAGGCCCTGGAACGCCTGGGCCTGCGTGCCATAGAAATCCCGACGCACCCGGAGCAGGGCATGGACCTGCAGGTGCTGGAACAGGTGCTGGCCGAGCAACGCCCGGCGGCCTGTTGGGTGATGAGTCATTTCCAGAATCCGCTGGGCAGCCTCATGCCCGAGGAAAAAAAGCAGGCGCTGGCGGAAATGGCGGCGCGGCACCGCATCCCTGTCATAGAGGATGATGTTTATGGCGAGCTGCATTTCAGCAATGAAGCCTTGCGACCCATCAAATCCTATGACCGCGATGGCTGGGTGTTGCATTGCTCATCGTTCTCAAAAACCCTCGCGCCGCATTATCGCGTGGGTTGGGCGATTCCAGGGCGCTTCATTGACCGCATGGCGCGCCAGAAACTGACCTTCAGCCTGGCAGCCTCCATGCCGGCCCAGGTTGCGCTGGCGGCCTATCTGGAGCAGGGCAGCTACGACAAGCAATTGCGCCTGTTGCGGCGCACCTTGCAATCGACCCAGGGAGAAATGCTGCACGCGATTGCCGGCAGTTTTCCGGCCGAAACGCGCTGCACTCGGCCTGAAGGCGGCTATTTCCTGTGGCTGGAATTGCCGCAGGACGTCGATGCCATGGCCCTGTTCCGGCTGGCGCTGGAGCAGGGCGTTTCGTTGGCGCCAGGGCCGATGTTCACTGCCAGGGACGGAGCCTATGGCAACTGCGTCCGGCTGAACTATGGGCTGGAGTGGAATGATTCCGTTGCACGCGCGGTGCAATGGCTGGGGCGGAATCTGAAGGCACCGGCGCCGCGGCAGGCAGCCTGATGAGGCGGGCTTGAGGCGGCTTGGCTACGGTCAGAAGGTGGTCTGGAGGCTGCCTTAGGCTGCTTGGGGTACCAAACGGGCGCAGCCACCTATTATTTTTCATGCTTCAAGCATCAGCTTATAGAAAAACTGTCTAAGAATGAATGGGGGGTTCTTATATCCTTGTCACTCCCCATTCCCGCCTTCATGCGGGGAAAACGGTCGCCTGGGGCCCGCAGGCTGCTGCTCCCGATGCTGCCTGCCGATAAGTGTGGCGTGCCGGCGCATCTGGATTCCTGTATGTATATTTACGATGAAATAGATCAACAACTGGTCGAGCAGCGCGTTGCTCAGTTTGCGGACCAGACCCGCCGCTTTCTCGCCAACGAGCTGACGGAAGACGAGTTCCGCGTGCTGCGCCTGCAAAACGGCCTGTACGTGCAGCGCCATGCGCCCATGCTGCGCGTGGCCATTCCCTACGGCATGCTGGCGTCACGGCAACTGCGAAAATTGGCCTTCATCGCCCGCAAATATGACCGCGGCTATGGGCACTTCAGCACACGCCAGAACATGCAGTTCAACTGGCCCAGGCTGGAAACCGTGCCGGAAATACTGGGCGAACTGGCGACGGTGCAGATGCACGCCATCCAGACCAGCGGCAACTGCATACGCAACACCACCACAGATCACTTTGCCGGTATTGCGCCGGACGAACTGGTCAACCCGCTGGTATGGTGCGAAATTATCCGCCAATGGTCCACGCTGCACCCCGAATTCGCTTTCCTGCCGCGCAAATTCAAGATCGCCGTCAGTGGCGCCGTGGTGGATCGGGCTGCCGTCGGCGTGCATGACATCGGCTTGCAAGCGGTCGAGCAGGATGGCGAAATCGGTTTTCGCGTCTGGATAGGCGGTGGCATGGGCCGCACGCCCATCGTCGGCAAGCTGGTCAAGCCATTTGTTGCCTGGTACGACCTGCTCACCTACCTGCAGGCTGCACTGCGCGTCTATAACCTGCATGGCCGGCGTGACAACAAATACAAGGCGCGCATCAAAATCCTGGTCAAGGACCTGGGTGTAGAAGCCTACGCGGAACAGGTTGAAGAACAATGGCGGCATATCCGTGGCGGTCCCGACACCATCACCCAGGCTGAACTCGACCGTATTGCCACCCGCTTTACCTGGCCGGAATACGAAACCCTGACGACCCGACCCGAGGTGCATGCCGTGCATGCGACAGCGCACCCGCTATTCGCGCGCTGGCTACGCACCAACGTGCATCCGCACAAGGTGCCGGGTTACGTTGCGGTGACAGTCTCTCTCAAGGCGACAGGCATCCCGCCAGGTGACATCACCGCTGACCAGATGGATTACGTGGCCGACCTGGCGGATGAGTATGGCTTTGGTGAGTTGCGCGTATCCCATGAGCAGAACCTGATCCTGGCCGACGTGCGGCACGATCGCCTGTTCGAGCTCTGGCAGCAATTGCGGGCACAGAACCTGGCAACACCGAATATCGGCATGCTGACCAACATCATCGCCTGTCCGGGGGGGGATTTCTGCGCATTGGCCAATGCGGTATCCATCCCCGTCGCCGAGGCCATACAACAACGTTTCGAGAACCTCGATTACCTATACGACATCGGGGAACTGGACTTGAACATCTCCGGCTGCATCAACTCCTGCGGTCACCATCACGTGGGGCATATCGGCATCCTGGGCGTAGATAAGGCCGGGGAAGAGTGGTATCAAGTCACGCTGGGCGGTCGCCAGAGTGGCGCCGGCGGCACGCCCGAAGGCGGTGCAGCCATAGGGAAAATCATAGGCCCGTCGTTTGCGCGGGAACATGTGCCCATCGTCGTGGAGCGCCTGGTGGAAACCTACCTCTCTACCCGAGACAGTGACGCCGAACGCTTCATTGACGTGGTCGAACGCCTGGGCATTGCTCCCTTCAAGGAGCACGTCTACGACGACCCCGTCTTGAACCCCAAGAAAGCCGCAGGAGCTGCACATGCCTGATACCCTGACAGCAAATCCGGCCGTGGACGCTCAGGCGCCTGCTGCTGAAGAATCAAAAGACGTGATCACCAACCCGGTGCAACAGCCGCACCTGATCCGGCATGGTCAATTGGTGGAAAACGACGCCAGGTTGTACGAAGCCGGGGAGGGTGGGCCCGCATTGCCAGCAGATGAACCGGGCTGGCTGGTGCGTTTGCCGGCCTGGCTTGAAAACCTGGACGCGGCGAAAGGGCGCCTGCATCCGCTGGGCATCTGGATTGCTCCAGATGACGAAATCGCCAGCCTGCCCGGGGCGGAGCAGGGATTGATCCAACCGCAGGGTATCTGGTTGCTGGCGATCGACTTCCCTCAGTACACCGATGGCCGCGGCTACTCATTCGCGCAGATTCTGCGGACGCAATATGGATGGAAAGGGGAGTTGCGCGCCGTAGGCGATGTGATGATAGACACCATCCACTACCAGGCGCGCTGCGGCTTTGACAGCTTCCTGGTCAAGCCCGGCCATGATCCTCAGCTGGCGCTGAAGGCTTTCCAGGCGTTTACGGTGCGGTATCAGCGGTCGTATCCGGCTGCGGAGAAAGTGGCGGAACACTGATCAACGTAGCGTCCATTAGTGGGCAGTGAGTGGGACAGATAGATTGATTCTGTTCTTCTGAGAAGGCTCATCCTTGGGATGGGCCTTTTTTTGCTTGTCATTTAACTGAAAATTTCTGGCAGGGTGTGAGCTTCCAGAATTTTCAGCATCCATTCTTGTAACTCGGATCGGGATGCCTGTTGAATTCGTTGTTGTGTTAATTGAGATAATGGCCCGAAACGCTGCTGTAGCAAAATACACAGCGAATGTTGAATCGCTTGGCGTGCGCCTTGTTCGATACCTTGCTCCAGACCTTGTTCGATACCTTGTTCGATACCTTGTTCGATACCCCTCTGCATGCCTGCCTGGATACCAACCTGTTCCCACTTTTTTTTCCAGTAGCGTTCGACGCTGGATATATAGGCCATTTTGGATTCCCTTTCGATGGTTTCTATTTCTCGTGAAAATTCGGGGGACTGCGCTTCTGGCAGGTGGAGAGTTGCGTCAATAAACAGGAAAAGCTGACGAACTTCTGCGGCAGAGTAGTGATGCAGATAGAGCGAGCGGACCAAATCAATTTTCTTTTGCAGACGTTGAGGTGAATTCCGGCCTGTATTGGTGGCATGAAGTTCGGCAAGAACGATCAAAGCAAATGGATTGTCAGGAGCCAGCGCTTGCAAGGTTTCCTTATGTGCACCCCAGTCTTGTAAATGTATCACTGGGGTGGAGTAGTTGAGGATAAGAAAATTTCCAGTTAGCGGTTTATAGTGATACTCCAAACGACGGATTTTTCTGGAATTTTTGCCCTGTGTAATGATGGCGAACTGCAGGATGTCGTGGTCAGGGTAGCGCGCTTGCAGGCGTGTGTAATATAAAAACATTCTGCGGGAAAAGTCAGCTTGCATGTGTGCCTGGATTTCAGCATGCAGCAAGAGCAATGTGCGGCGTCCCTGTATATGCAATTCACTCAGCATGTCGACATAACGGCGGTCACGATATAGGCTACCGCCGACGCGCCGTAGTTCCTTGTTCAGGAAGACAGGCGCCGTCTGCCAATCTATCAGGGCATGTAGCTCTGGCCAGAAAAGTGACAAGCAGGGGCTCAGCCAGGTTTCTAGCGCGTCTTTCCAATGACCATCGTGGTCGGTCGCAGGATTATCTGGTGTGGCTGCCGTCGCATCATAGCTGGTTGTTGGTTCCTGCAACCAAGGCGGGCATGGAGAGTCAGTATGGACTGGCTGTTCAAGTAGCAGGTAAGCCGGTTGACGCAGCGGCGAGGTGAAAAGGAGCTTGGTCATGCTGGTGGCGCGATTTATCGTCGAGCTACCAGCATGACGGGATTGAGAGGCGATGCCAAGAGATCGGCGTGCTGAAAAAAGCACGCTGTATTCAGTACGTAGGGGGCGAGTGCTGTTTAGGCAGCTTCAGGTAGTGGGCGTGTTCGCCACTTGAAGAAACAGCTGGCGTACCGGATTTCCGGCTACGATCATATTGTCAGGAATATCCTTGACCACGACGCCACCCGCTCCGATAACGACATCACTGCCAATATTGACGAGTTGGCGGGTACATGCGCCGATGCCTATCCAACTGGCGCGCCCAACATTAGTGGCACCCGCAAGATTTGCCCCGGGGCTGACATGGACTCCATCATCCAGCGTGCAATCATGGTCTATGGTGGCGCCAGTGTTGATGATGCAGGCTTGTCCCAGGCTGGCCCCAATATTGACGACAGCCTTGGCGAAAATCACGGTTCCCACGCCGACAGTAGTGTGCCGGCTGAGGGTGGCTGCCGGATGAATGATCGTGGCAATTTTTGCGCCGGCATTGGCCAGTGCATACTGTATCTGCAATCGGACGTGATTATTGCCGATCGCGACAATCACTCCATCAAAAACATGTGCATCCCGTAAGAGATCCTGTTGGCTTCCAACCACTGGCCAAGCACCACTGCGTTGCAGGTCCGGCCATTTGGCGTCGTAGAACACGATTTCATGCCAAAGGCCTGATGCTTCAGCTGCATCAGCGACGACTCGCCCATGCCCGCCAGACCCGAAAATTGCCAGCTTCATTTATTGGTGCCTTGAAATTTCTCCATGGTGGCAGAACCTTCCGCACTGATGCCGTCACGGATGATGACTTTTTTCACCGTCAGCCAGAGAATTTTGATATCCAGCCAAAGTGACTGATGCTCTACATACCATGCATCATATTCAAACTTTTGTTCCCAGGATATTGCGTTCCTGCCGTTCACTTGGGCCCAACCGGTAATGCCAGGTTTGACATCGTGGCGGCTGGCCTGGCGCTTGTCGTATAGATGCAGGTATTCCATCAGTAACGGACGCGGCCCCACCAGGCTCATTTCGCCCTTCAGCACGTTCCAGAGCTCAGGCAACTCGTCCAGGCTGGTGCTACGCAACATCCGGCCGAAGCCAGTGAGGCGTTCCGCATCGGGCAGTGGTTTGCCGTTTGCGTCGATCGCATCGCGCATGGTGCGGAATTTGATCATTTCGAACGGCTTGCCGCGTAGGCCTGGCCGTATTTGCCGGAAAAACACCGGGGAACCCAGCTTGCGGCGCACCTGTATCGACACGACCAACAGAACAGGGCTAAGCAGGATTAGTGCAGTCAATGAAACGACAATATCGAATAAGCGTTTGATCATGAGAATCACCAAGGTCTAAACATTTACTGAGCAGCGCTCGGCGTGTACTCCGGAATCCAGCGTTTCAGCGTGGCCCGCACTTCTTCATCGCTCATGGGGGTGCGATGCTGGCGCCATTCCATAAGAAAAGCACGCAGTTCATCCGGCGTTTGCCGGGCGCGGGCAATCCGGAGCTTGGGGTGGGTGGTCTCCAGGGTTTCTTCGGTATCTGCCAGCAATTCTTCATAGAGCTTTTCGCCGGGACGCAGGCCGGTGAACTCGATGCTGATCTGCTCTTCCGTCAGTCCAGCCAAACGGATCATGTTCCGCGCCATATCGGTGATTTTCACCGGTTCGCCCATATCCAGCACGAAGACTTCGCCGCCTTTACCCATGGCCGATGCCTGCAGCACCAATTGTGCCGCTTCCGGGATAGACATGAAATAGCGCGTGATTTCGGGATGGGTGACGGTAATGGGGCCGCCGGACTCGATCTGTTGCTTGAACTTCGGGATAACGCTGCCTGTGCTGCCCAGTACGTTGCCGAAACGAACCATCTGGAAGATGGTTTGGTTATCCGGGCTGGTCTGCAAATCCAGGCAGGCCATTTCAGCCATGCGCTTGGTGGCGCCCATGACGTTGGTTGGATTGACGGCCTTATCGGTAGAAATCAATACGAAACGCTTTACCCCATGGGTTTGCGCAATGCGAGCGACGTTCAACGTACCAAACACGTTGTTCCGGACAGCTTGCCAGGCGTTGCGCTGCTCCATCAGCGGAACGTGCTTGTAGGCAGCGGCGTGGAACACCACTTCAGGCTTGTACTCGGTGAAAATCTGGTTGATCCGGATTTCGTCTTTGATGTCGGCTGCCAGAGGCACGACTTCAATTTCGGAGCGGTGGGTGCGGAACCATTGTTCGATGGTATAGAGGGCGAACTCGCTCGATTCCACCAGCAGAATCCGGGCGGGATGGAAGCGGGCCAGTTGGCGGCACAGTTCGCTGCCAATGGAGCCGCCCGCACCGGTGACCAGAATACGCCTGCCAGCCAGTAGCGTGCTGACATTTTCGTCGTCGATCTTGACGGCTTCGCGGCCCAGCAAATCCTCTACCTTCACCGGACGCATGCTGTTGATAGCAACGCGTCCGCTCATCAATTCCGACAAGCTGGGAATGGTGAAGACTGTGGCACGTGCCGATGTTGCAATTTGGGTGATACGCTGGAAGGCCTCGCGGTTGGCCGTTGGAATAGCGATGATCACATGGCGCGCGTCGTAGCGGGTCAGGATTTCAGGCAGATCGTCCGTGGCGCCTTCCACCAGATATCCATGCAGTTCCTTGCGATGCATGGCGCGGTTGTCATCCACCAGTGCGACGACATTCCATTCATTACTGCGTTGCAACTCTTTCACCATCAGCGCACCGGCGGCACCGGCCCCAACGATGACTACAGGCTTGCCTGAGCCGCCCGCCTTACGTTCCATGCTGGCTTCGCGGTACATGCGCCAGGCGACACGGCCGCCGCCCATGATCAACAGGAGCAGTATCGGATACAGGAAAATCACGGAACGAGGCACGAGGTGCTGATCCGCCGACGAGAACACTGTCGTCAGCAGCAATAGCACGGCTGGCACGAGGACTGCCTTAATGACTCGCTTCAGATCCGGCAGGCTGGCGAACATCCAGATGCCGCGGTAGAGCCCGGCGTAACGGCAGATCAGGAGCTGAATGACCAGAAGTACCGCCAAACCGACAAGAATTTGTGTGTTCTGGTCGCTGGGCCATTCAAAGTTGAAGCGCAGTAGGTAGGCGCCCAGCCAGGCCAGGACAACTGCAACAAGGTCGAAAACGACAGCGCTGAGGGCGCGCAAGCGTACGGGAGATATCATGCCGCAAGAAAAAAAGGACCGAAGTAAGCCATCAAAAACGATAGGAAAAATCGCATTAATCGTATTAAACCCGGGGATTGTCGCATACCGCCCAATATGTTACGCATTATTGCCATTATTAGTGAATATTAGACGATCGCCAGCGCAAACGAACCCTGGTTTTATGAAATGTTGATGACAGTGGGGATATGACAGACAGAGGCGCAGCAGCGACTTGCCAGCAAGTTTGCCAGATGAAAAACTGTGTTACATCACCAGGACGGGGGATGCGGAATTCCGCACATTAGGCAAAATTCCGCACCATGTGCCCAAACACGAAACCGCCGTCAAGCGCTCGCTTGTTGAACGACCGACGTGATCACCTCGTTGGCGCGCGCAATGTTCGCATCCGTCAGGGTGGGGTGGACCAGGAACATCAGACTGGTTTCACCCAGCGCCTTGGCCACGGGCAGGCTTGTTTGCGGGCGCCAGGGGGTGCCATCAAACGCTTTTTCCAGGTAAACCTCGGAGCAAGAGCCCGAGTAGGCAGGAACGCCTGCTGCATTGATTTCATGCAGGATGCGATCCCGGTTCCAGTCAGCTTTCAGTGCTTGGGGTTCAAGAAAGACATAAGTCTTGTAGGCGGCGTGCACGATATGTTGAGGCACTTCCGGAACGCGCAGTGCCGGCAAGAGCCTGGCATTGTCCCAAATGCGGCTTGCATATTCCAGGCGGATGCGGTGCCATTCGGGCATGCGCTTGAGCTGGATGCGGCCAATGACAGCCTGCATTTCCATCATGCGCCAGTTGGTGCCAAAACTTTCGTGCAGCCAGCGGAAGCCGGGAGGGTGTTGGCGATTGTAGACGGCATCCCAGGACTTACCGTGGTCCTTGTAGGACCACATCTTCTTCCAAAGCGCCTCATCATTGGTGGTGACCATGCCGCCTTCGCCGCCGGTGGTCATGATCTTGTCCTGGCAGAACGACCAGGCGCCGACATGCCCGATGGAGCCGACCGGCTTGCCACGGTACAACGCGCCGTGCGCCTGGGCACAATCCTCGATGACATACAGGCCATGTTGCTCGGCCAAGGCCATGAGGCCATCCATTTCACATGGCCAGCCCGCCAGGTGCACTGCCACAATGGCTTTGGTGCGCGGCGAGAGCACGGCGGAAATGGTTTCCGGGGAAATGTTTTGGCTGTCCCTGTCCACATCGGCGAAGACGGGCGTGGCACCGGTGTTCACGATGGACGACACCGAAGCCAGGAAGGTGCGGGAGGTGACGATGACCTCATCACCGGCACCGATGCCCAGGGCAATGAGGGCGACATCCAGCGCTACCGTGCCGTTTGTCAGCGCCACGGCATGTTTGGTGCCGGCCCAGGCGGCGAATTCTTGCTCGAATTCGCGGGTTTCCTGTCCTGTCCAGTAGTTAACGCGATTGGAGAGCAATACTTGCTTGACCGCATCTGCTTCTTCTTCAGTAAAGCTGGGCCAAGGAGGGAAGGGAGTGTTCAGCATGAATGCAAGTCAAAAAAATTAAACAATTCAGGAATAAGCCGCGCCCATCCTGTTTCCGGCCAAATTATAGGACGGGACTCACCTAAATGCGAAAAAAAATAGAAATTTTATGCACTGAATATTCGCTGAAGCGGTATCATACGCACCGTTCAAAGACTGAACGCACTTGAGACATCACAGCGCCGTTATGCATAAAGATATGAGCAATGAATATCACCTCAAGGTAATGCAGCTGATTTCCAAAGACCCTGATATCAGCCAGCGTGAGCTTGCTGCACGCCTGGGCGTTAGCCTGGGGAAGGTCAATTACTGCATGAAAGCCTTGGTGGGCAAGGGTTTGGTGAAAATTCAGAATTTCCGGAACAGCCAGAACAAGGTGGGCTACGTGTACCTGTTGACGCCGGAAGGCGTGGCCAGCAAAGCGAGACTGACCGTTCAGTATCTGAAGATACGTGTAAAAGAATACGATGCCTTGAAAGAAGAAATCGCGGAGTTGCAGCGGGATCTGGAGGCAAATGAATCTGTAATGTTTTGTCGCGAAGATGTTTAACTTTTGTATCAAACTGATAAATTAATTATGAATCTTGACGAAATTAAATTGGCAGTGGTTGGCTTGGGCTATGTGGGGCTGCCGCTGGCAGTCGAGTTTGGTAAAAAACGCCCCGTCATTGGTTTTGATATTAATAAAAAACGGATTGCTGAGTTGCAGCAGGGCACGGACAGCACGTTGGAGGTCAGCAACGAAGAGCTGGCTGAAGCGCATCAGCTGAGCTATACGGCCGACGTCAACGCCTTGCGCGAGGCCAACGTCTACATCGTGACGGTGCCGACGCCGATCGACGATTACAAGCGCCCGGACCTGACGCCGCTGATCAAGGCGAGCGAAACGATAGGCGGGGTGCTCAAGCGCGGCGATATCGTGATCTACGAATCGACGGTCTATCCTGGCGCGACGGAAGAAGACTGCGTGCCGGTGCTGGAGCGAGTGTCGGGCCTGAAGTTCGGCACGGACTTCCATGCCGGTTACAGCCCCGAGCGCATCAACCCGGGCGACAAGCAGCACCGTGTCAGCACCATCAAGAAAGTGACCTCCGGCTCGAACCCGGAAGTGGCGGAGCTGGTGGACCAGCTGTATGGCTCCATCATTGTGGCGGGCACGCACAAGGCGCCCAGCATCCGCGTGGCGGAAGCGGCCAAGGTGATCGAAAACACACAGCGCGACGTGAACATCGCCCTGATCAACGAACTGGCGCTGATTTTCAACCGCATGGGTATTGATACCGAAGCGGTGCTGCAGGCCGCCGGCACGAAGTGGAACTTCCTGCCGTTCCGTCCGGGCCTGGTGGGCGGCCACTGCATAGGCGTGGACCCTTACTACCTGACGCACAAGGCGCAGGCCATCGGTTATCACCCGGAAATCATCCTGGCGGGCCGCCGCCTGAATGACGACATGGGCCGCTATGTGGTGTCGCAGCTGGTCAAGGCGATGATGAAGAAGCGCATCCAGGTGCAGGGCGCCCGGGTGCTGCTCATGGGCCTGACCTTCAAGGAAAACTGCCCGGACCTGCGCAACACGCGCGTGGTGGACATCGTCAAGGAACTCAAGGAATACAACGTCGAAGTGGATGTGTACGATCCCTGGGTGGATCCGGCCGAAGCGCAGCATGAATACGGCATCACGCCGGTGGCCAAGCTTGCTGAAGACCAGTACGACGGTATCATCCTGGCCGTGTCGCATCACCAGTTCGTGGAAATGGGCGCCGCCGCCATCCGCAAACTGGGCAAGTCCGAACATGTTCTGTATGACTTGAAGTATGTGCTGTCCGCGGACGACACTGACCTTCGCTTGTAAATTTCAATTTATATTAATTTCACTATGAAAAAAATATTAGTTACTGGCGGCGCGGGTTTTATTGGGTCACATGTTGTTGATTTGTTATTGAAAAATAATTTTTCCGTAAGAATTATTGATAATTTAAGTACCGGAAAAATCGACAATATTAATAATGATGCTGAGTTTATGTGGGGAGATGTTTCCGATCAAAAACATCTTAGTAAGGCGTTAGATGGTATTGACTCTTGCATCCATTTGGCTGCGGTTGCTTCAGTTAAAAAATCCATAGATGACTGGGCGGAATCCAGTAAGACAAATGCAATAGGGACAGCAAATGTTTTTGAGTTGGCGGCAAAAAAAAATATAGAAACGGTAATTTATGCATCAAGCGCAGCTGTATATGGAATGCCTGATGCCGTTCCTTTATCTGAAGATTCAAAAGTCTTGCCACTAAGTCCATATGGTGCTGATAAATTCTTAAACGAATTGTATGCTGAAGCGGCATTTCAATGCTTCAATTTATGCTCAATTGGATTGCGTTTTTTTAATATATATGGGCCTCGACAAGACCCTAGCTCCCCATATTCGGGAGTAATTTCTCAGTTTTTTGATAAGATCAAAAAAGAAGAACCGCTGAAGATATACGGAGATGGGCTTCAGACCCGTGATTTTGTCTATGTTGTAGATGTAGCCAAAATTATTATCGCTGCCTTAATGAAGAAGCACGAACCGAATTCTAGTATCTTTAATGTGTCTACATCAATAGAAACTAACATAAATGAGCTGGCTGAACTATTATACGAAATTCTTGGAAAGAATAAGAATATTGAATTCGAATCTCAGCGTCATGGCGATATCCAAAAATCCTGCGGATCCAATGAAAAATTAAAACAATATTTTGGATTTACGAGTTTTACGGATCTTCGCACAGGATTGAGAAGTACTATTTCCAATTCAAGGGAAATGTAAGGTTTTAATTATAAAGTGGGACTATGATGTTTTATTTAAATCTTAAAAACTCACTTAATGGACTAAAGAATTTTTTGTCTTTCAAAATAAGAAGGCATAAAAGTTTACTCGCGATAGCACGACGAATTCTTGCCAAAAAAAATGTTTGGCATCACATGCGAGAAAATAGCCCTGAAGTCGATATTGATTGGGCGGAGAAGACATCGTCAAGCTTGTTGATTATTTCTGACGAGAATGGTCCAAATTATGAAAATTTCGTTTCTATTAGAAGATATTTTTCAGATGTCGACATTGTTCCGATATTTAACTGTATGGAACAATTAGGAAAGAAGAAATATGATGGTGTTATTGTTTGTATCCAGCATCATACAACGGTAGAGCGTCAGCGATATTCAGAGTTATTGATTGCCTTATATTCCATTCATAAAAACGTCTATCCTTCTTTGATAGAAGGTGCTATCTATGAAAATAAGCGCTGTCTTGCTGATGTCCTTAGTTTTAATGGTATTTCAATGCCATCGACTACGGTTATTAATAGGTTGGAGGAGTATTATTCTTTTGAGCGAACGGGAAAATTAAAATTCCCTGTAATATTAAAAAGCTCTATGGGAGCAGGTGCTTCCGGTGTAATTAAAGTTGAGAAGATTGAAGAGTTAAGAGCTTATGCCAGAATGGTTTTTGGTAGAGGGTTAAATAGGCCTCAAGCCGACTACCGAGAAAAAGAATGGGATTATCTAATTGTTCAAGAATTTATTCCTGGAATTAAAGAATTTAGGGTGATTAAAATCGGTACTTCTTGGTTTGCACATGAGAAGGTTGCCGGAGCAAATGGATTTCATAGCGGTAGTGGAAACGCTAGCTGGATTTCCCCTGATTTGAAACTAATGGACTTTTGTGAAGCAGTATCTAATAAGTTGAACATTGGTTCGGCAGCATTTGATATTTTTGAAACATTGGAAGGGAACTATTTGGTTAACGAAATTCAGTGTTGGTTTGGTAGCTATAGTCCATCGCAAATGTATATCAATGGAAAACCTGGTAGGTATGTCAAAAAAAATAATGCATGGGTTTTCGAAGAGGGAATCTTCAACGTATACGGCGGTGCTTTGTTGCGCGCCATGTCTTTAATTAATAAAAAGGAATTTTAATGAAAATAGGGTTTGTAATACCTAATTATCCATCAGAAAAACGAGTAGCAGTTTTGCCTCATCACCTAGATCCTAGGATTGATTATGTATTTGAAAGTGATTTTGGAAAAAACATTGGTATTGGTGACGAGGAATACCTGAAGAATGGTGGGGAAATTTCATCTAGAGATGAGATTTTTAGGAGCTGTGACTATATTTTTTCTTTAAAATTAATACAGCAGAGTGATTACGAAAAAATTAGGTATGGACAAAAAATAATTGGTTGGACTCATCCAACAGGTTCTGGATGGAAGTTTATGCAAGAAATTGCTCTTCCAAAGAATCTAACTATAGTGGATTTAGATAATATATATCCTAGTTTGTATCGTGCAGGCAAGGTCAAAAAGTTAGATTGGATTTCTAAAAATTTTCTTAGAAAAAATAGTTTTTATGCAGGCTTTGCCGCAGTACAGCACTCTTTGTTATGCCATGGACTAATCCCCGATAGCAGTACAAAGGTTGCCATACTTTCACCAGGTAATGTTTCTCAAGGTGCAGTGGCTGCCCTTTATGGATATAACGCAGATGTTCGGATCTTTTATAGAACAACTATGTCAGAATTCATTAAAACTATCAATGAGTACGACATAATTGTTAATGGGATTGAGATGGAACAAGGCGGAAGTCCGATTGTAAAATTAGCTGATATAAATAGGACCAAACAAGACGTTCTATTTATAGATGCAGCTGCTGATGCCGGAGGAGTAATCGAAAAAGGATTTTTTACTACTCATATAAATCCAATCGGGCAAATTAATGGAAGGGATTTTTATTGCATTAATAATGCTCCGACTTTTTATTATCGAACAGTAAGCCAATATCTGAGCAAAGCGTTATATGAAAATTTCTTTAGTAAATTAAGTCAAGACTTGATTGAAATTTAATATTATTTATATATAAATGTCTACTGACTATAATTATAAGAGATCTTTTTTGAGAAATTTTAGTTCATTAACTGGTATACAGTTAATGAACTATTTTGTTCCTTTGCTTACCTTACCGTATTTGGCGGGAACTATTGGTTCTAATGGGTTTGGCATTTTGGGTTTGGCTGCAGCAATAGCTGCATATGTTTTGACTATAACCGATTTCGGATTTTCCTATTCGGGTACACGGGAAATTGCACGCGTAGCTAAAAACAAGCGAAAAGTTTCTATTTGTTATTCGGAAATATTGTGCGCCAAGATTTTTCTATTTTTTTTATCACTTAGTGCTGTTTTAATAATCTGTTTATTTGTGCCTATATTGAGAAATAATATTTATATAATTTTCCTTACTAATTTGTATATAATTGGGCAAATATTTTTTTCAGAATTTCTATTTCAAGGTATAGAAAAAATGGAAAAAATTGCAATAATGAATTTTTTTGTAAAAATTATATCTGTAGTAATGATTTTTGCTTTTGTCAAAAATCCGGAAGATATATATATTGTTCCTCTATCAAATTTTTTGGGATATATAGTTAGCGGTATTGTTGCATTCAAAATTGTTAATTTGGCTGGATATAAGTTTTATGTTTCTAGAAAAATCATCAAAAGATCCTTTTTGAGAATAAGAGATGGTAAAGATATTTTTATTTCTATCTTAATGCCAAATTTCTATAATAATTTATCAACTATTATCCTTGCATTTGTTGCGCCTATTAGTGCTGTAGGTTATTTTGATGTAACAAAAAAAATTATTTCCATCCCAGAACAGTTGATTTCTATATTTAACAGGGTCTTTTTTCCAATTGTTTCGAAAGATATTTCAAGGCATAAAAATTATCTGTTTTTAGGACTGGCTTTTTCATTATTGATTTGTTGCGGACTGTATTTCTTTTCAAGCTATATGGTTCTGACTGTTTTTGGAGAAGAATACGAGAGAGTTGCATATTTATTGAAATGCTTTTCCATTGCTCCAATTCTATTGTTTCTTTCTAGTGCATATGGCACATCGTATTTGTTTGTGAAGGGACATGAAGCTCTTCTAAGAAATATTGTGATGTTGTCTTCTTTAGTTTCGTTATTTGTGGCGATTGTGCTTATTCCTGAATTTAAAGAGGTGGGTGTGGTTGTTACAATCTCTGCTGCTCGAGGACTGATGTTTTTGGTTGAATTCTACGTGATCAAAAAGAATAAATTTTAATTTTATAAAATTAACGATTAGGTTTTTAATAATTGTTGCGAAAAATTTAATCATAAAATTATGTTAAATAATTTGTTTGGTTTTCAGGATAGGAAACTAAATTGATGTGTTAATTGAATAGATATAGTTGGGCTTTGTGGGAAAACTATATGGCGTTAACGCAATAGATGGTGCACAAGCGTAGTGTTTTGGGCTCTAGTTTGCTTGTTCGGCTGCGGTTTGGCTTATTGAATTTTTAAGCCCCTTCCTCCTGCGATAGAATATTCGATCTCTTGTTATTCCAAATTATTATTTGATATGGCTTTATATTCTAATCAGGCGCCAATTAATATATTGGCGGTTGTGTTTCTTATAGATATAAATATCTAAAAAATGAAAAAAAAAATAGTAATTTTTTCTGCATTTTATCCAGAAATAACAGGTGGGGCAGAATATCAAGCTAGAATTATTGCTGATGAATTGCGAGCTGATTATGATGTTATTTATATATCTGTCGGTCATGATAAAGATGAAAAGACCGAGATAGATGGAATTCTTGTTTATAAGATAGGAAATCCTAAATTGATAGAAAAGTTAAGTCTTTATTTCTTAACAAGAAGAAAAATATTTGAAATATTACTTAATGAAAAACCCGATGTCATTTATCAGCGAGTGCTGAACTCTTTTTCATGGCACCTATCTGATTTTTGTAGAAAGAACGAGATCCCATTTTTTTTACATGTGGCTGACAATTATTGCCTAGATTTTCCACAATCCTTGTCAGGATTTGTTAGGAAAATATTTTTTATTGGTTTACGGAAAAATTCTATAAGAGCTAGAACTAATTTTATTGTTCAGACTATTGAGCAGAATGATAAATTGCATGATTTAAATGTAATACCTTGCGCTCAAATATATAATTTTCATCCTCATTTTCCAAAAAGTAAAAGGTTAAGTAGTGCCAACATAGGAAAAAAAATATTCTGGATTGGTAATGCACGAAAGGTAAAGCGGTTGGATTTGTACTTATCCGTGGCCGAAAGAATGAAAGATCTTGACGTAGAGTTCTGTATAGTTGGCCGAATTTTATATGATAGTTCTAGTATAGAAATTGAGAAAAAAATAGCGGAATTGAGTAACGTAAAATATTATGGAGAGTTGAAGAATTCCGAGGTAAATCAATTGTTGGCGAATGCTTTCCTATTGATTAATACTAGCGATTCTGAAGGGTTCTCTAATACTTTTATTCAAAGTTGGATGCAGGGCGTGCCAGTTATTAGTTTAAATAGTAATCCAGATGGGCTCTTGGATAGTGGTATTTTGGGTAAATTTTGTGCGGGCGATATTGATTTGTTGATATCCCATATTAAAAAATATGTTGACGGTAGTTTATTAATAGACCCTTTTTTAATTCAAGATATTGCGCGTCAGAAATTCGGGTTGGAAAATGGGATGCGAGATATAAAAGAATTATTAGGTGCTGATTGAAATGTTGAAAAAAAAATATTTGATCCTAACTGATGGCAAAAATCCTGCCTCTCTTAAATGGATTAAAGAACTTGAAAAGGTTTACGATGTTTATCTTTTTCAATTGCATGGCTCTAACCAAAAGGTAGAAAACTATCTACCAAAAGATCGGATTTTTACAAAAAAAAATCCATTTGATATAAAGAATATCTTTTTTTTATGTAGGTTGATTAAAAAGATTTCGCCCGATGTGGTCCACGCGCATTATGCAAGTAGCTATGGTATTACGGGCTGGTTAGCTTCCTTGCTTTCAAGAAGAGATTTTTTATTTATTGTCTCTACCTGGGGAAGCGATATATTGCTTTTTCCAAAGAAAAGCCCACTTCACAAATTTTTAATAAAAAAAACACTAAGATCGGCCGACTTGGTTACTTCTGTGTCATATAACATGACTGATGAAATTGAGATTTTGGCGCCCAATAAAAAAATATTAACATTTCCTTTTGGAGTAAATTCTGATCAGTATTTACAGGCTTTACCTTATAAGGAAAATATTATTTTTTCTAATCGAGCTATAAATAAAATATATAATATTGATAAAGTTGTAGAGTGGTTTTTAAGTCAGGATAAGAAATTTCGTTTGGTTATTGCTAATGTTGGTACTGAACTTGATCGAATTCATAGTTTGGTTCGCCAAATGAATCTGCAAGATAGGGTGGAGTTTGTTGGTGTTCTTGATTATGATGAGTTAAATGAGTGGTATAGACGGAGTAAATACTTTATTTCTATTCCAAGTTCGGATGGTACTCCTGTCTCAGTATTAGAGGCCATTGCAGCTGGTTGTATTCCTATCGTGTCAAATATACCGGCAAATAGGATTCTTGTTTTTAATAATTACAACGGTTTTTATTTTTATGAGGGTTTTAATATTCCTGATTGTACGGACGAGATGTCAATTAGAAATATTAGCATTACAGCATCAAAACTGAGCTTCCAAGATAATGTGACAGGTTATATAGACTTTATTGAGAATTTTAGTGAGAGGAAACTGTAATGAAGAAGCCTGTTGTATGGTTTGTTAATTTTTATGCTTCTAAGTTAAATGAAGGGGTTCCTAGTAGGCATTATTATTTCGCGAGGGAATTGGCCCGTCGCGGTTATGAGGTATATCTCTTAGCATCAGATTCCCACCATTTACTTAATGCCGATTCGCGTGGTATTAATGCTGGCGTCGAAAGTGTAGATGGGTTTTCTTTTGTAAAAATTCCAACATTGAAATATAAAAATGCCCATAGCATTTTGAGATTTCTAAGTGAATATGTATTTGGTTTGAAGTTGAGATTTAATTTTCTTTCGAAGCAAGTCAGTAAGCCTGATGTTATTATGTATTCTTCGCCAGGCTTGATTCCATACCCAGCTGTTTACCGATTGGCAAAGAAAAAAGGTGCAAAGTTAATATTTGATGTGCGTGATATATGGCCTTTAACACTTGTTGAAATTGGAGGACTTAGCGATAGGCATGTGTTGGTGCAGTATTTGCAAAGGATAGAAGATTTCGCTTATGCTACTGCTGATGTATATACATCCAATTGGCCGTATGCTGATGAGCATATGAAAAGTCGCGGCGCGAGAGTCGAAAATTTCTTTTGGATTCCAAATGGATTTTCAACTGGTGATTTTGAAGTGGATATTCCGTTAGGAACTGATTTCCAACAAAAAATTCCGAAAGGTAAGTTTCTAGTGCTTTATACTGGAACTTTCGGAAAAGCTAATGCCTTGGATGCATTGCTTGAAGCTGCTATTTTATTAAAAAATAATAAAAAGATTGCTATTCTTTTGGTCGGTGGTGGGAAGGATGTGGCAAATGTTAAAGAATATATTAAGCGAGAGTCGCTAGATAATGTGGTATATCTAGGGGCTGTGCCAAAAACACAGATTCCTAATGTATTAAAAATCGGTGACGCATGTTATGTTGGCTTCTTAAAAAGTGAAATTTATCGTTTTGGCTCGTCTTTAACTAAGCTTCCTGAATATATGGCAGCAGCGAAGCCAATCGTATATGCTAGTTCATCTAGATTTCAACCTATAACTTTATCGAGATCGGGTATAACTGTTGATGCAGAGAGTCCTGAAAAAATTGCTCAAGCTATTTTGACGCTCAGTCAACTTGATGATAATGATCTTAATGTTTTGGGGCAGAATGCGAAAAAATATGCCATTGATAATTTTGAATATGAGGTACTTGTTGATAAGCTAGAAGATATTATTTCTCGGCTAGCAGCGCAATGAGTTTTGTCTGTAAGCTAAATGCTATAGAGTGATGAGGTCGGCGCGAGATGTTATTGTTATGCGGTGGTTAAGAAGGTTTTTTTTGTGTGGTTGTTTTGAATTAATGTGGTAGAACCTTTGTCGTTTTGGGTTTTGACAGATTTTAACTTGGCGGATGGTGTTTAGGGTTTACGGATGCGAGAATATTTAAATTATAATATTCGATGGGATTCAAGATCTGAGGCTGGTTGTATCTGAAATAGGAAGAGAGGTTTTGTGTCGGTCAATATAAATTCGATGCTGAGAAATGCATTATTTTTAATGCTGGCAGTTTATTTCTCGCAAGGAGCGTTATATGCAACTGGGAGCCCAATAGGGAAGCTTGCGTTATTCGCCGTTCTCTTTATTTCTATTTATTTTTTCTTTAGATCTGTTTTGTTGTTGTCTCAAAAATCTTTGATTTATTATTCAATATTGATTCTGGTATTGATTAATGTTTTTGGGTTTTTGATGAAGGGTGAATTTGGAGGGATTTATTTTTCTCAATTGAGAAATATACTTACCGCTACCCTACCTTTTTTTGCATGTTATTACTTGGCAAAAAAGGGTTATTTAAATGAAAAGCATTTGATGCTTTTCTTTTTCTTGATGTTGCCATTGACTGTTCTGGCTTTTTATTTTTCAAGAAATGAGCTGATCTCGGAAAGTATTGCTACTGAGGATAATGTTGTTAGTAATGTGGCATACTCATTTGTTTCGCTTATTCCGTTTGTTTTCTTTTTTGGTAAGCGGAAAGTATTGGCAATAATTAGCCTTATGGCTTTGGTTTTTTTGATTATTCAAGGCGCGAAGCGAGGAGCTTTGGTTACTGCGTCCGTCGGAGTGTTGGTTTTTGGCTTGTATCAATTCTTTAGTGTGCCGCCAGGAAAAAAAATACGTAGCTATGTGATTGCGGTGCTTGGTTGTGTATGCATGGTGTTTATTGCTTTTTATTTTTTTAAAAGCAACGAATTTTTGATTCAACGAATGCAGAGTATCTCTGAGGGAGGGAGTGGAAGGGATAGTATCTATTCTGCATTGTGGACTGCTTGGCTGAATAGTGATGATTTTTTAGTATATCTTTTGGGTTTTGGGTTTGTTGCTACAATTGATAAAAGCGGTTCTGGGTTTTTGGCGCACAATGATTGGCTGGAGTTGCTGGTAAATTTTGGTTTGCTTGGGGTTTTAGTCTATTTTTTGATTTTTTTGGGTATTATGTTTTATGTTTTTAGTTCTGGTATTCAAAAAAAATATAGATTGGCAATGTTGGCTATAGCAGGGATGTGGATGCTGCAAACCATGTTTTCTATGTACTACACATCTAGCACTACAGCGATCGTGATGGTTGCTTTGGGGTATTTGGTTGGCTCTCAAGAGTCTAGGCTTCTTAATAAATAGTTTTAGTCTTGGTTGTGTTGGTGTTGTTTATTTTTATTTCCTAAATAATGGATTTTATAATTTCAGGTTTGATTATATTGTTCATGGCTTAATCAGGTTTTGAGCTGTTTTTAATTCGTTTTTTTGTGTAAGCAGTGCGTTTAGTCATTAATGAATTTAATTTTTGTCGTAAACTTCGGGTATGATAAACGGTCGCCGAATCCGTTCTTGGGATTCAGTTCTCCGAGATCCAGCGCTGTGACAGCAGTTCGTCGATTCGACTATTGGGTAATTTCCCATTTTTTAGCGATTGCCAGAAGTTGCACGCTATGGGCCATTGCCAGCCGTTTTGTTTGAGGGATGCTGCACAATGCCATGTTTTGGCGTTCGTGATTGTAGGGCCGCATCTGCGTGGCAGCATGTCGAACGTACTCCAGGTCGTCCCAGTGGTACTGCGAGAGCTATTCATCGCGGGGCGTCTTGTTGAACCCTTCGACATAAGCATTCTGCTGCGTTTGCTGGGCTGGAGATATTCGAGCTTGATGCTCAAGGCATGTTTTTTCACAAGATGCTAGTTTCTGATCACTCGCTTGTGAAATAATAGTCGTGTTTTGTGTGATGATAATTTTAGATTTTGAGAATTTTGGGGGATGCCTGACATGGCAAAAACGCTGAAGCTGGCTGCGCTGCTGCCGGTTGCGTTGTTGAGTGCTTGCACTGGTATGTATATAGGCGTGCAGGCGCCGGAACAGGCGCAGGAAGCTGAGTTGACCAGCGAAGATATCGCGTCCAGGGCGGATATTCACAGTATCAACGCGCAGTCGTTGGCAGAACTCCTCGCGGCTCAGCGCGCCTCCGCAGCCAGGCAACGGCAGCAGGTTGTCTCGGGGCAACAGGAGCAGGGCTCTGGCTATCAGTATCTTTTGGCTCCTCAGGACGTGCTGAATATTACGGTTTGGAACCATCCTGAGCTGAATAATCCTGCGGGGCAGCTGAGCAGCGATCTGGCTGGCCGGCCCATCAATGACGACGGTTATTTCTTTTACCCTTATGTCGGGCGCATCAAGGCAGCTGGCCGCACGCCAGCCCAGATTCGCACGGAATTGACCCAAAAGTTGACGCGCTACCTGACTGAGCCGCAGGTTGATGTGTCAGTGCTTAGCTATCGTGGCCGCAGGGCGTTTGCTTCTGGAGAGCTGAAAAGCCCAGGGCCCAGGCCGATTACGGATGTGCCTTTGCGCGTGACGGATCTGGTTGCGCAATCCGGTGGCTTGACCGAGAAGGCCGACCTGAGAAATGCCATCCTGACGCGCAAAGGGGTGGCGCAGCCGTTGGATCTTTATGCCTTGTACTATGAGGGCGACCTGGGACAGGATGTGCTGTTGCAGGAAGGTGATATTGTCACGGTCCCTGAACGCCGTTTTGATAAGGTTTTTGTCTTGGGTGAGGTCATGGCGCCGCAGTCGAAGATCATGCCGCTGGGGCGTTATACCTTGTCTGAAGCGCTCAGCGATGCGGGTGGTCTGAACCAGACCACTTCCAATGCGGCGCAGGTGTATGTGTTACGCGGTACGGATACCGGCCGTCCGCAGATCTGGCATCTGAATGCCAAAGCACCGGATGCCCTGATTCTGGCGGATAGTTTCGAATTGAAACCACGCGATGTAGTGTTTGTTGACCCGGCAGCAGTCACGCGCTGGTCTCGTGTGCTGAATCAGATTCTGCCCACGTCTACCTTCCTGGTGACGGGCGCAAAAAATATCAATGACATCAGCAATTAATTTTCCAGCCTAGACGTTTCCAATGACTGACTCAAAAAATGTTCGTACCGATGTCGGCGGTTCCGATGAAATCAGCCTGGGTGAGATTTTTAATGCGCTGTTGCAGCGTTGGGTCTTGATTGCCAGTATTTTTGTTGCGGTGCTTGTCATCGGCGTGGTTTATGCGCTTTTGGCCAGGCCCGTCTACCAGGCAGACGCGCTGATTCAGGTTGAAGATCAAAAGGGCTCGGCGCTTAGCGGGCTGTCTCAATTGTCGGAGTTTATCGGGGTCCAGCAAAGCTCCGTGTCGGGAGAGCTCGAAATTCTGCGCTCTCGTGAAGTATTGATGAAGGCGGTGCAGGGGACGCATGCGGATTTGCTGGTCGAGGTGGATAACAGGTTTCCCTTGATTGGTGAATGGTTTGCGCGACGCTACTCTGATGATGGCGTGGCTGCGCCTAAATTGGGTTTAAGCGGCTATGCCTGGGGGGGAGAGCAGATAGATGTCGCAGAATTCAATGTTCCTTCGGGGGCTTGGGGACAGCCTTTTTTTGTTATCGCCTCAGAGAACGGCTTTACCTTGGTTGATGAGGAAGGTAATGGGCTGGCAGAAGGTGCAGTGGGCGAGCGAGTTAATTTTTCCATTAATGGCCAGGATGCGACGCTTGCACTGAAAGTGCTGCAGGCTCGTCCTGGAACTAGGTTTCTAGTACAGAAAAATTCTCCTTATGAAACTGCCGAGCTGATACGTCAGCAATTGTCTGCGACCGAAGCCGGCAAGCAAAGCAACGTCATTCGCCTCCGCTACGAAGCCTACGACCAACAGTTTGCGCAAGACCTGGTCAATGCCATCGCTCGCGCCTATCTTGCCCAGAATGTTGAGCGTCGCAGCGCCGAGGCTCGCAGCAGCTTGCAGTTCCTGGAAACCCAGTTGCCCGAGCTCAAGCGGACTGTGGATTCCATGGAAGAGTCGCTCAGCAATTACCGCTCCAAGAGTGGCACGATTGCTATTAACAAGGAAGCGGAAGGGCTGCTGCAGCAATCCATCAGCCTGGAAAACAATCGTTTGGAACTGGAACTGAAGCGGGATGAGTTGCTGCAGCGTTTCAAGCCTGAGCACCCTTCAGTCAAGGCGATTCAGCAGCAGTTGGCACAGGTGCAGCAGGCGAGCAACCGGCTGAACGGCAGTATCGACAAGCTGCCGCAGGCACAAAAAGATTTGTTGCGTTTGGAGCGCGATGCGAAGGTCAATACCGAGCTGTATATTTCCTTGTTGAATAATGCTCAGGAGTTGAAAATCGCAGAAGCGGGCACCGTGGGTAACGTGCGCATCATCGACTTTGCCGTTCCGAATAACAAGCCTGTGGCGCCCAAGAAGGCCTTGATTGTTGCGGTCAGCGCTGTATTGGGCCTGATGCTCGGCATCTTTGCTGCCCTGGTCATGCGTTTCCTGCGTCCTGCCATCCAGCGCAGCGAGCAGATCGAGCAGGGTACTGGGCTGACGACCTATGTGACGGTGCCGGAATCGGATACGCAGCGTCGTTTCCGTATCTCCACCCGGCGTTCGCGCAAGGTGTTGCCTGGCGATGCTGCTGGCGCCAACGTGCTGGCTTTGTCGCAACCGGATGATCCTGCCGTGGAAAGCCTGCGGTCGTTGCGTACCGGGCTGGCGTTCGCGTTGATGGGTGCAGAAGGCAAGGTACTGGTTATCACTGGCGCCACGGCCGGGGTGGGCAAGAGCTTTATTTCGACCAACCTGGCAGCGCTGCTGGCGGCGAACGGCAAGCGGGTGCTGTTGGTGGATACCGATTTGCGGCGTCCGCGCTTGGCGGAGTACTTTGCCTACGAGCGCAAGGAAAATGGCCTGTCTAATGTGCTGGCAGGTACGGCTGAGCTCGATGCGGTCATCCGGCCGATTGTGCAGAACCTGGATGTGATGCCGGCTGGCTCTACGCCGCCCAACCCCGGTGAGTTGTTGTTGAGCGACCGTTTTGCCGAGATGTTGAAGCAGCTGGAAGGGCGCTACGACCATATCCTGCTGGATACGGCGCCTATCCTGCCTGTGGCTGATACGCTGGCTGTCATGCAGTATGCCGCTGTCGCCTTCATGGTGGCACGTGCAGAGCAAACCACCGTCAACGAATTGCGTGATGCCATGGCCAAGCTCAACAGCGCAGGCGTGGCCGAGCCGATGAAGGGCGTGATCTTCAATGGCGTGCGCCGTAACCGGCTGGGTTATGGTTCATCCTACAAGTATTACTATAGTTATAAATAAGTAACGGTTTTCAAGGTGTTGCGATATGTTTGAATGTTTGACGCGCACCTTGTTTTCCAATAGGTTTAGGTTGGGGATAGGTATAATCTCCATCTAGTTGTAAATTTTGGGTTAATTCTTTAAAAGGGGCTCACATGAAAGTTCAACAACTGATCGCTTTCGCTGCTGCTGCGATGATCAGCACCGGTGCCATCGCTGCTGAAGGCGCGGCCGGCACCAACGCTGCTGCCAGCACGGCAACGACCAGCACTGCTGCTTCCAGCGGCGCTGCTGCTGGCGTGGGCGCGGGTGGTGTCAGCACCGCCGTCGTCGGCGCTGGCGTGGCCGTGGTTGCTGGCGCTGCCATCATCGGTGGTGTTGTCTCTTCCAGCACCGAATCGTCGTCGACCAGCCACCACTAATCCAGCTGATAGCCTGTATATGTTTATTGGCTTTTCAGCCTAGGTGGTATTTCGATGTATGAGCATAAGCCGGGCGGGCTTCCGCCCGTCCGACTTGGCGCTGCGCTTGTGTTGGGGGCAATGGCTGTTATGGCTTCCCCGGCGCAGGCGCAGCCTGCTTCCAGCGGCCTGACTGGCCTGATCAACATGCCTTCGGGCCGCATGGAGCAGGAAGGTTTATTTACTGCAGGCTATAGCCGCACTGCTCCGTACAGTGCGCCGTACCTGAATATTCAGATGTTTTCCTGGCTGCAAGTGGCCGGGCGCTATACACGGATCAGCGGCACCAAGGCCCTGACCGATGATTACGGTGCAAATAAGGACAAGGCAGCCGCGTTCAAGGTGCGCTTGCTTCCTGAGAACGCCTGGGGCGTGTCCTGGTTGCCCGAAGTTTCCCTGGGCATGGATGATTTCCATGGCACCAAGCTGTTTCATAACGAATTCATCGCCGCCAGCAAGCGTTTCCAATTGTGGAACCTTGGTGATGCCGACGTAACGGTTGGTTATGGCCGCAAGCGCATTGATGGCGCTTTCGGTGGCGTGCGCTTCACGCCCAGCGCCTTGCCTTCCTGGAGCGTGGTTGCTGAATATGATGCGACCAATTTCCAGAAAGACAATAGCGTAGAGATTACCGGCGTGAATGAGCGCCGGACCGGTAATGTGCATGCCGCGCTGGAGTACCGCTGGGGCGGGTTCTCGGTGCGTGCTGGCCGTGAGCACGGCAATACCGCTTTCAATCTTGCGGTCAGCATTCCGCTGCAGCAGCGTGACCTGATTCCCAAGATGGACGAAACCGGGCCGTTTAATGATGGCAATTGGTTCCTGGGGGAACCTCGCCCGACTGCCCTGCAATGGGAGCAGGACCGCTCTTATCGTCAGGGGATGCTGCGCAGCCTGCATGAAGAAGGCCTGCGCGATGTGCGTGTCGCTTATGTCGATGGCGTGATGTCGCTGTCCATTTCCGGTTCGCGCCACCTGCATCCGTCGCGTGCGGCTGGCCGTGCCGCACGTATCGCGATGGCCTATGCGCCGATTGAAACCAGCACGCTGGAGATTACCTGGGAAGCCCTGGACCTGCAGGGCTTGACCTGGACGTTCTACAACGTGCCGATGTTGTCCCGTTACTTCGCCGGTACTGCCACTCGCAAGGATCTGCGCAACAGCGTGCGTATTACTTACGCGGACCCAGATGGCAGGACGGCCGCCAGCCAGCATAATGACCTGGATGCCGTGCTGGACGCTGCCGCATTGACGGATGGCGGTTATACGGGCGGCATGGGCGGAAGCCCGTTCGCCTGGAGCTTCGGCACCCATGGGCAAACGACCCTGTCCTTGTCGCCATATATCAGTTCGTACTTGAACGATCCCAGTGGCGCATTCAAGTACGACATAGGACTGATTGCCGATGCGCGGGCACACTTGGCGCGTGGCTGGTGGCTGGATGGCGCCATCAAGGGTTCGGTGTTCGAGAACGTCAGCGACGTTACCCAGCCGTCGAACTCTTTGCTGCCCCATGTGCGTTCGGATCTGGCTGAGTACCGCCAGGCTTCCCGGGTGAAGTTGTCCAAGCTGTTGGTGAACAAGTATTGGCAACCGGGCGAACGCGTCTATCTGCGCGCCTCCGGCGGTTTGTACGAAGAAATGTACGGCGGTGCAGGGGGCCAGGCCCTCTACCTGGGGCGCGATGGCAATTGGGGCGCCGATCTGGCGGTCGATTTCCTGAAGCAGCGTAACTTCAAGGGCACCGGTTTCATGGATTACCGTACGCATACGGTCATCGGTTCCTTGCATTACCGCCTGCCATTGGTGCCGGATACCACGGCGACGATCCGTGCGGGCCGTTTCCTGGCCGGCGACCGTGGCGCCCGCTTTGAGATCAAGCGCACATTCCGCTCCGGCGTGGAGCTGGGGCTCTGGTATACGCGCACCAACGGCGATGACATCACGTCGCCGGGCAGTCCGGGCAACCCGTACTACGACAAGGGCGTATTCATGCGCATTCCGCTGGCGACGCTGTCCACCCGGGACAACGGTTCCGTGGTGCATATGTCGCTTTCGCCCTGGAACCGGGACGTTGGGCAGATGGTGCAATCGCCGGGCGACCTGTACCAGATGGCCGAGCAGCATTGGCTGCAGAATGCGCTGGATGGCGACGGCTTGCGTAGCTTCGGTGATGTGTATGGTGAGGAGGATCAGCCATGACAAAACCAGGGCTGGCTGCCGGCCTGATTGGCGGGTTGCTGTTTGTTGTGTCCGGGGCGGCCTGGGCTGCAGACGAATCTGATTGTTGGGTGGCCGACGAGACGCTGCGTGGGCATTTCCAGGGCATGTGCGTGAACGGCAAGGCCCAAGGTGAGGGCCGGGCCTGGAAGGCTGGCGGCGCCTATTACGAAGGGACGTTCGAGCAGGGCATGCGTGACGGCAAAGGCGTGCATGTCTACCCCAATGGGGACACGTATTCCGGCGAATGGTCGCAGGACAGGCGCGAAGGCACTGGCCGCTATGCCTACGGGGACCAATCCCCATGGCGTGGCGACGTGTATTTCGGCGGCTGGCGCAATGACATGCGTCAGGGGCAGGGTACCTATGTTTTCTGGCCCTCCGGCGAGCGCTTTGTGGCGCAATGGCATGAGAACACGACGGATACGCCTGCCGGGCCGACCATGACGCGGCGCAAGCAGGCCGTGGCAAGCCTGGCGCCCATCCTTGGCAAGCCGGGGACCGAAGTGTGTTCGATTTCGACCGAAGGCGCGGCGGTGGACCAATTGGCGCACGGCATCGTACGCGACGTGGTAGACGACCGCCTGTTGGTGGAAATCCGGGATGAAGCCGTGCTTGCCGCCAGCAAGAAGCCTGGATTGAACCCTCGTTGGGAAATTTTGACTGATTGGATGTTATGTCCCCGCAAATGAATTCTGTTGCTGGCTCGAAAGCGGCTGCCGTGGCAACACCGCAGCTACTCGTGATGTGTACTGGTAATGTCTGTCGCAGCCCCATTGGGGAAGTCATGCTGCGTCATCATCTGGCCTTGGCGGGTGCCGATGCTGAGGTGTTTTCCCGTGGACTGGGTGCACCAGCAGGCCGTGCGCCGCATCCGTTTGCCGTGCAGGTGTCGGATGCGCATGGCGTGTCGATTCCCGAGGACAAGCGTGCCGCGCAGGTCAATGATATCGACCTGCGCATGGCAGTGGCTGTCCTGGTGATGGATAACGGCCATCGCCATGAAATTCAACGGCGTTATCCCTTTGCCAGCGGCAAGACCTTCCTGATGGGCCATTGGCAGGGCAACAAGGAAATCGAGGACCCCATCCATTCACCGGTGGAAGCGTTCGAGCAATGCTGGGTGGATATTGACGAGGGTTGCCGCAGCTGGGTGGAAAAGCTGCTGGAAATGGGCCTGATCAAGCGCAAGGCTTGAGGCCGGCAATAGAATGAGGTAACACACCCCAAATTCGGGCGTCCATGCATAGCGTGCCGCGCCTGTCGATATGCCAGTATGGCTGGGATGAATGATGCCCCGGGCAAGTAGCGTGTTGGATTTGATCGCGCTCATGGCCGGGGCTGTTTTTTGCTCGGCGGAATGTATCCCAATGTGTCGGAATGCCTATAATTAATGATAATTTTTCTGGTGTTTCCGGCCCGTAATGGGGAATCTGGTACAAAAGCGTAGATGGCCGGGCAGGACGACGCGCCCTTGGTTATAAGGGATTGATGCAAACCCTCCCTATGTGGTGGACTGCTTGCGGATATGCTTCCCGCATATGCCCCCCAAATCCCCGGTTTTCCCGAATTCGATTGGAGTAAGTGTGAAAGTCACCAAAGCCGTTTTGCCCGTTGCGGGCCTGGGTACCCGTTTTCTGCCGGCCAGCAAGGCCATTCCGAAGGAAATGGTGACCGTGGTGGACAAGCCCGTTATCCAGTATGTTGTGGAAGAGGCGTTGGCCGCGGGGATTGATGAAATCGTGCTGGTGACCCATGCCAGCAAGCGTGCGATCGAAGACCATTTCGATACCAATTACGAGCTCGAGGCCGAACTTGAACGACGTGGCAAGCAGGAACTGCTGCAAGTCCTGCGTGATATTGCGCCAGCGCGCCTGAAGGTGTCGGCGGTGCGCCAGGGGCGCGCCCTGGGACTGGGGCACGCGGTTGGCCGCGCCCGTGAAATAGTCGGTGATGCGCCGTTCGCCGTGATGCTTCCGGATGTACTGGTGCCGCATGATGGCCAGCCTGATCTGGCCGGGATGGTGACGCGCTATGCGGCTGGCGGGAACGCGCAAATTCTGGTCGAACCGGTGCCGGAAGAGCTGGCGCACCAGTATGGCGTAGTAGACCTGGGCGGCGCGAAACTGCAGGCAGGTGATGCCGCGGTTATCCGCCAGGTCGTGGAAAAGCCGCCACGTGGCCAGGCGCCGTCCAATCTGGCCATTGTCGGGCGTTACGTGTTGCCGCCCCGGATTTTCGAACTGTTGGAACAGACGAAGCCAGGCGCAGGCGGCGAAATCCAGCTGACCGACGCTATTGCCGCGCTGATGCGCGAGCAAGGCACCGAGGCCTGGCATATCAGCGGCCGCTCTTTCGATTGCGGCAGCAAGATCGGCTATCTGGAAGCGACGCTGGCCTATGCCTTGCGCCACCGGCAATTGGGCAATGAGTTCCGTGGCCTGTTGGCTCAGTATTCCAAGCAGGGCTGATTCCGACCATGTATCTGGCGATCTATGGTGATACGACCGGTGCGCTTGTGAGTGCCGGCGCGCTGGCTTCGTCCGGCCATTTCGTGGCCTTGCATGTGCCTGGCGGGCGGGCGGCTTTCCAGGCGTCCGAAGTGCCCAGCCGTGAGCCCGGGCTTAATACCTTGCTGGCCGAGCAATTGGCAGCAGGTACACTGGTCGTGGAAGAGATGGAGGCGCCGCTGCGCCCGGAGGTTGCCGTTATCTGGCTGGCGCTGGCGCCGGCGCAGTTCGAACTGGCCTATAACATCGTGGCGCGCTTGCAACCGCGCAGTGACGCACCCTGGCTGGTCGTGAATCAGTCCACCTTTCCGGTGGGTAGCAGCGAAGCCTTGCAGGATGTGCTCACCGAGGCGGTGGGCGAGGGCGATGATGCGGTGCTGTGCCTGCCCGACTTGCTGGTCGAGGGGGCAGCGCTTGCCGGCTTTACCCGGGCCGAGCACTGGTTGGCGGGGTCCTCGTCGTTCTGGGCCCAGCGTATGCTGGCGGAGATCCTGCGCCCGTTCAACCGCCGCCGCGACAACATCATGTGGATGACGACGCGTGAGGCCGAGTTCACCAAGTTGGCAATCAGCGGCATGCTGGCGACGCGTTTGAGCTTCATGAACGATATGGCGAATCTGGCCGATACCCTGGGCGTGGACATCGAAAATGTCCGCCAGGGCATGGGGGCCGACCAGCGTATCGGGGCAGCCTACCTGTATCCCGGATGCGGATTCGGGGGGCCGGCATTTTCTCGCGACGTGTTGAGTCTGGCCCGCGAATTGCAGCGTAGCGGCATGCAATCGGAATTGCTCAATCAGGTCTGGCGCATCAATGAGCGGCAGAAGGAAGTGTTGTTCCACAAGCTCTGGCAACACTACGACGCCAATCTGCAGGGCCGGCGTGTGGCTCTCTGGGGCGCGGCCTTCAAGCCCGGTACCGCACGCATAGACAATGCGCCGTCGCTGCGCCTGATCCAGGCGCTCTGGGCCCAGGGGGTAGAAGTGCATGTGCACGATCCCAAGGCCATGGCGGCGCTCTCGGGCTGGGCCAAGGAGCAGGGGCAGGCGCTGTTCCTGCATGACGATCCCTACGACGCCTTGCAGCAGGCCGATGCCTTGCTGCTGGTCACCGAATGGAAAAGTTACTGGAGCCCGGATTTTTCGCGCATGGCCAGGCTGATGCGCCACGGCGTACTGTTGGATGGCCGCAATATCTGGGACCCGGAGTTCGTCAAGGAACGCGGTTTTATCTATCACGGCATTGGCCGGCATTGACGCGCGGGGCCAGTCGCGACGTCCTCATGTTGTGGCCGGGCAGGACTGGCGCTTTCGGCAGGCGAGGCTGACCATGGGCCGAAGCACAAGCCTCGGCCCTAAGGCCGAGGTCAAACGAGGCATCATCCATACGGTGCCACAGGCGTCTCCATAGGGTGGCGGAGAAGCACCGGTCCTTGGGCTGACGCTTTTCACCGGGAACGATATTGCCGCGACGCTGGGCGCGCGCAACTTAGGATATGAATTGATATGAGCTGGAACGCATTGCTGCAGCATGCGCTGGACATGAAGGGGCGCCATATTGCATCGCTGTTCGCCGGAGATCCGGCGCGCTTTGATGTCCTGCATTGCCGCTTCGGCCCGCTGCTGTTTGATTATTCCAAGCAGCGTCTGCTGCCGCAGACCCTGGACTTGCTGTGCGAGGTCGCGCGTGAAAGCGGCCTGGAGCATTGGATGGGCCAGCTGTTTGGCGGTGCACCGGTCAATGCCACCGAACAGCGTGCTGCGCTGCATTGGGCCTTGCGCGTGCCGGAAGATGTGCCCTGCGTGTTGGATGGTGAAGACATCGGGGCCCAGGTGCACGAGCAGTTGCGCCACATGGAACGCATCGTGCGCAAGGTGCATGCCGGCCAGTGGCGCGGCGTGACGGGTGAAGCAATCACCAATGTCGTGAATATCGGTGTCGGCGGTTCGGATCTGGGGCCGCAGATGGTGAGCCGCGCCCTGGCGGCTGATTTCGGTGATACGCCGGTGCGCCTGCATTTTGCGTCCACCATGGATGGCAGCCAGCTGGCTTATCTGCTGCGCACGCTCAATCCGCATACCACGCTGTTCATTATTTCCTCCAAGTCATTCACCACGGTGGATACCCTGGCCAATGCCGATACCGCCTTGCATTGGCTGCGCCGCTCGCTGGGCAATATGGAAGGACTGTTGCGCTGCCATTTCATCGGCGTGTCGGCCGTGCCGGAGAAAATGACGCAGTGGGGCATCCCACGGGAAAACCAGTTGCGTATCTGGGATTGGGTCGGCGGCCGGTTTTCGCTGTGGTCGGCAATCGGCCTGCCCATTGCGCTGGCGCTGGGCATGGATGGTTTCCGCAGCCTGTTGCGCGGCGCCCGCGATATGGACGAGCATTTCCGTCATGCTCCCTGGCGCGAAAACCTGCCGGTGCTGATGGCCTTGATCGGTGTCTGGAATATCAATGCACTGGGTGTGCATGCCCTGGCTGTCTTGCCTTACGATGGGCGTCTGCACCATTTGCCGGCTTATCTGGAACAGCTGGAAATGGAGTCCAACGGCAAGAGCATAGGCCGGGATGGCAAGCCCGTCAGCCGGGCGACTTGCCCCATTATCTGGGGGGGCGTGGGCCCCAATGCGCAGCACGCTTTTTATCAGCTGCTGCACCAGGGGACCGAAGCCGTGGCCTGCGATTTCATCGTGCCGGTAAGGCGCTATCGCGAACAGGCGTATACCGAGGCCATGCGCGAGCTGGTGGCGCAGCATGAGCTGGCGCTGGCCAATTGCCTGGCACAGTCGCGCCTGCTGGCCCTGGGCGATGCGGCATTGCCGGGCGCGGTGACGGATTTGCCGGTGCACATGCGCTATCGCGGCAATCAGGCCTGCTCTACGCTGCTGCTCGATGAACTGTCCCCATACAGCCTTGGCGCACTGGTTGCCATGTATGAACACAAGGTGTTCGTGCAATCGGTCATCTGGGGCATCAACCCGTTCGACCAGTGGGGTGTGGAAATGGGCAAGCGTATTGCCACTGAAACGCTGGCGCGTATCCGGGCCACGCAGGAAGATTCCAGCGGAACGGATGTTTCCACGGCCGGCCTGTTGCGGCAGATCCGCCAGGCCTGAAGGTAAGCCCGGCTTTCATGCATCGGCCGCCCTTGCTGCTCAGCGGGCGGCCGGGTGGCATCAGGAAGCAATGCTGGCAGGATGAAAGGATGGCGCCGCCTGTCCATGCACTTCGACACGATTGCGGCCATTATGTTTGGCCTGGTAGAGCATGAGGTCGGCGTATTTCAGGACCGCGGCGATGTCGGCATCATCCTCCGGCCAACAGGCCACCCCCAGCGAAATCGTGATGTGGCCGACGGTGGTGAATTCAAGGGTTGCTATCCGCTGGCGCAGGCGCTCCGCCACCTGGCCCGCCAGCGCTTTGCTGGTATTGGGCAGGAAGATCAGGAATTCCTCACCACCAACACGGCAGGGCAGGTCCATGTGCCGGGATGACTGCAGCATTTCGTGAGCCAGGGTTTGCAGCACGGCGTCGCCAGCATCGTGGCCATAGGTGTCATTGACCCGTTTGAAGTGGTCGATATCGACGGAAATGATGGAAAAACCCTGACCGGTCTGGCGGCTGCGCTCCAGCGCGGTATCGAGGCTGCGGCGATTGGGCAGCCGCGTCAGCGGGTCGGTTTCTGCATCTTCGCGCAACTTGTTGATTTTCTGGTTCAGCAGGGTGATGCCCAGCAGCATGACGCGTTTGAGTTCCTGGGCTTCGAAGTACCAGGATTGCACCCGCTTGATCTTGTTGCCGGTGTTCGGGTCTTCCATGTTCCCGGCTTCGTTGGCAAGCAGTTGCAGTGGCTGCGACACCTTGCTGGCGCACCACCAGATCACCAGGAAAATGATGATGGCGAAAGGAATGGTGCGAAACAGCATTTTGCGCATCAGCGCGTCGAGTGGTGCAAGCGTTGCCGTGAGCGGCCGCTGGGCGACGATACCCCAATCGGTCAGCGGCATGACGGCGTAGCCGGTGATCATTTCCACGCCCCGGCTGTTGGTGATCACGGCGCTGCCGGATTGTTCCCGCAGCAGGTTTGCAACAGTGGCGTTGTGTTGGACGGTTTCGCCTACACGCACATTGTCCGGGTGATAAAGGATGGTGCCGTGCCGGTCAACGACATAGAGGTAGGAGCCATCCCGGTAATAATGCGTGCCCAGCAGGCGGTTCAGGATGCTGTCCTGTTTCAGGTAGATGGAGCCGCCCACGGTACCCAGGAAACTGCCGTCGCTTCCGAAAACCGGTTGTGATATGAATACCAGGAAATTGCCGACAGTGGAAAGATAGGGTTCGCTGATGAGCGGTTGACGCAGTTCCAGGGCTTCGTGGATACCTGGTGTGTTGAGCCGGCGTCCGATGAGCCCCAGTGTGTTTGGCGAAGTCGCCAGTACATCGCCATCAGCGTCGGTAATGACGACGGAATTAAAGCTGTCGGTTTGCGTATGCAACCGGGTGGCTTCCACTCCCAGATAGGCGGGTTGTTCCATATGGGTGGCAAGCAGTTTGGCTGCGACGTGCAATTGCTGCAGTGATGAAACCAGGAACTCATTGGTGCTGGTGGCCAGCTTGTTGGCGTAGAGATAACTGCTTTCCAGCGTTTGGTCGATCAATTGCTGGCGCTGGACGGCATACCCGGAATGAAAGGTGCTGGCCAGTGCGGCAAATGCGCTGATCAGGGAGAGAAACAGGATCAGGCGGCGAAGATTGATTCTGGGTGCAAGGGAATTGTGCATCCTTGGATTCCGGGCAAGGCGTATTCAAGCGGCACTGGCACTGGGCTGGCGCGCAACGGTGGCATTATCCCGCGTATTGGCCGGGGCTGTCTGCGCAGACGAGGCAGCAACAGGGTATTTATGGATGTACGTGTACGGTTTGTTGACTATGCGCCCTTGGGTCGCCATCACATTGGGCGCAATGGGAAAGCCCTTGAATGATGGCGCATTCCTCTACCGGATGGTCGCCATTGCACTGACGCCGCAAACTGTCCAGGCGCGCGCGCAGATCACTCAGCGCCGCCATGCGCTGTTCGATTTCCTCTATGTGCCGGTCCAGTAGCGTGTTGACCTGCAGACACCCTTGGCGCGGTTCTTCGCGCAAATCCAGCAAGGCGCGGATTTCATCGAGCGACATATCCAGTGATCGGCAGTGGCGGATGAACAGCAGCCGTTCATGATGCTCCGCCCCATAGACCCGATAGTTGCTGCTGTTGCGCTGGGGCGGCGGCAGCAGACCGATTTGTTCGTAGTAGCGGATGGTTTCCACGCCACAGCCGGTGTGCTGGGCGAGCTGGCCGATTTTCATGACATCCTCCATGGCGTTAACACGCTTGGCAGTGGGGCTGCAGGGCAGCCGAGCGGCAGGCCGCCTGCATATATGGCCTGCTTTGCCGCCACCTTTTCCATGGTTCTCATTATAGCGCTTGACCCTGTAGCCACTACAGGGTTTGTAATGGGGGCAAGATCAAACTGCAAGCAGGATGCATGCTATGGACAAGATTCAAGCCCAGGCGGCCAGGCACGGCCAGCACGATCATTCTCACGATCATGGCCAAACCCATGAAGGGCATGCGCATGGCACGGTGCAGCACGACCACGACCATGCACGTGCCGATGCCTGCTGCGCGCCTGGGGGGAGCGTTGCAGGCGCGGCATGTGCAGCGGATGGCGGTGGCGATGCCTTGGCATGTTGCGACCATGGTGGCCACGGGCATGGCGGCGGCTTCGGCTGGCTGCTGTGGGTGGCCGGCGCGGCAGCGCTGGGTTCGGAAATCGCTCACTGGGCCTTGGGCGATGGCAACTGGCTGGTGTTGCTGCTGGCCGTGGTTGCCATCGTGTGCAGTGGGTTTTCGACCTATAAGGCAGGCCTGGCGGCACTGGTGCGCCTGGACCTGAACATGAACGCCCTGATGACAGTGGCCGTCACGGGCGCTGTTCTGATCGGCCAGTGGCCGGAAGCCGCCATGGTGATGTTCCTGTTCACATTGGCCGAACTGATCGAGGAACGTTCGCTGGAACGGGCCCGCAATGCCGTACGCACTTTGATGGATATTGCGCCGGAAACGGTGGATGTACAGCAGGCGGACGGCAGCTGGCTGTCGCGGGAGGCTGCGAAGGTACCGGTGGGCAGCCTGGTGCGGGCCCGTCCGGGTGAGCGTATCGCGCTGGATGGCGAAATCGTCGAAGGCCAGGCCGCGCTGGATCAGTCACCCATTACCGGCGAAAGCCTGCCGGTGGAAAAAGGGCCGGGCGATAGCGTATTTGCCGGCAGCATCAATACATCAACGCTGGTGATCTACCGCAGCACGGCGCCCGCAGATGGCTCCAAGCTGGCACGCATTATCGCTGTGGTTGAAGGAGCACAGGCCAGCCGTGCGCCGACCCAGCGTTTTGTGGACCGCTTTGCCCGCATCTATACGCCGGCCGTGTTCGTCATTGCGCTGCTGGTTGCGATCCTGCCGCCCTTGCTGCTGGGCGGCGCCTGGATGGACTGGATCTACCGTGCGTTGGTGCTGCTGGTCATTGCCTGCCCGTGCGCGCTGGTGATTTCCACGCCGGTCACGATTGTCAGCGGCCTGGCGGCGGCGGCTCGCGTGGGGGTGCTGGTCAAGGGCGGCGTATTCCTGGAGCAGGGCCGCAAGCTGTCCTGGGTGGCGCTGGACAAGACCGGTACGCTGACCCACGGCAAGCCGGCGCTGACCGATATCCAGGTGCATGACGGCATGGCGATGTCTGCGCCTGCCGATGCTGCACAGAGTGATGGCATGTTGGCGCTGGCGGCCAGCCTGGCCAGCCTGTCGGATCACCCGGTGTCGCAGGCAGTGGCGCGTCATGCCGCGGAACGCGGCCTGGCGCTGCAACAGGTGGAAGGCTTTGAAGCGGTCAGCGGGCAAGGGACGCAAGGCATCATCGGTGGCCGGGGTTACCGACTGGGCAATTGGAAACTGATGGCTGCGGGCGGGGTGGTGGATACGGCGGCCCAGGGCGCCATGGATGCGCTGGCCAGCGAAGGCAAGACCGTTGTGGCGCTGGCCTCCGGCACGCAGATGCTGGCCCTGTTTGGCGTGGCCGATACCCTGCGCGCCACCAGCCGCGAGGCGATCGGGCAATTGCATGAATTGGGCGTTTCCACCCTGATGCTGAGCGGCGACAACCAGCATGTGGCGCAAGCCATCGCCCGGGAAGCCGGCATCGACGACGCCCGTGGCGACCAGCTGCCGGAAGATAAACTGAGCACGGTGCGCGGGTTGCAGGAACGTGGCATGGTGGTCGGCATGGTGGGCGACGGCATTAACGATGCGCCGGCCTTGGCCCAGGCAGACATCGGTTTCGCCATGGGGGCCGCAGGTTCCGATACCGCCATGGAAACGGCGGACGTGGCATTGATGGATGATGACTTGCGCAAATTGCCCTATTTCATCAGGCTGGCACGCCGCACGGCCAGGGTGCTTTGGCAGAACATAGGCCTGGCCCTGGGCATCAAGGTGGTGTTCCTGGCGCTGGCCATTGCAGGTGAGGCCAGCATGTGGATGGCTGTCTTTGCCGACATGGGCGCCAGCCTGTTGGTGGTGTTCAACGGGCTGCGGCTGCTGCGTGCAACCCATTAAATACTGCGCCGTCCCGGCCCCGGGAGGCGCATGGCAGTGTCCTTGGCCTGGCCGTCATGTGCGGCCAGGCCAATTTGTTTGCTGGCCTGGCTTCATGGTGCTGCCGGCAGGTGGCAGCCAACTGGGCGCAATAGATAGAGGCAATGGCTGTCTATTTGGATGTTGATTCGTTTCTATTGCTTGTGTTTTGGCTGCGCGTTGGTTGCCAACAGAATGCCGATATGATGCCTATTGCTTGCGCATTGACGCTGTATTCTGCATGGGCCGCGATTCAGGCTTCTGCCAACAAGGTGGTCTGTATTAATCGTTGAAACTGGTACGGCTGCTCAGTCCGCTGCGACGTTATAAATCCTGTTCTTCATGTCGGCAAGCCGATAGCTGAAGAACACGGACAGGCACAGGCCGGTGCGATAGGGGTGCCGCCTGTTCCAGATGACAGCAAACAGCAACGAGGATTTTGCAGCGATGAGTGCAGCACAAACAGGGCTTACTGTCCGCCCGGCTACCCAGGACGACTACGAGCAGTGGCTTGCCTACTGGAACGGCTACCAGACTTTCTATGGTGTGCAGCTGGGCCTGGAAGTGACCCGAACGACCTGGAACCGGTTCTTTGACCCTGACGAGCCCGTGTACTGCGCCGTGGCTGCGCAAGGCGGGCGGATTCATGGCTTCGTCAACTTTCTTTATCACCGTTCGACCTGGGGGCAGAACGATTATTGCTACCTGGAAGACCTCTACGTCGATCCGAATGCTCGCGGACGGCAAATTGGCAAGGCGCTGATCGAGTATGTGCAAGCGCAAGCCAGGGCGCGGCAGTGTGAGCGGCTCTACTGGCATACGCAGGAAACCAACCGTACCGCGCAGCGTCTGTACGACTGGGTGGCCGATAAGCCAGGCATCATTGAGTACCGGATGGCGCTGGCCAACGCCGTCTGATCTCTTTGTCAGGAAACCAGGGCCTGCCTGCGAGCTGTTTGCCCGCAGGCAGCCTGTCCTGTGTTTCAGTCCGGCTGGTTGTTGGCCGCTTGCATCAGCTTGCGGCCGCGGCGGCGCTGGATCCAGACCTGGGCCATGGGCAGCAGGACGGAAATGGCGATGATGGCCAGTGCCAGCAAGGTCAGGTTGTCACGCACGATGGGCAAGTTGCCGAACAGGTAGCCCGCGTAGACGAACAGCACCACCCAGAGCACGGCGCCCAGCATGTTGAACAGCATGAAAGTGCGATAGTGCATGCGGCTCATGCCTGCCACGAAGGGGGCAAAGGTGCGCACGATGGGCGCGAAGCGCGCAATGATGATAGTGGAGCGGCCATGGCGCTGGTAGAACTGTTCTGCCAGCATGAGATGGCTGCGCTTGAACAGCCTGGAATCAGGGTTGCTGAACAGCTTGGCGCCGAAATATTTGCCGATGGTGTAGTTCACCGTATCGCCCAGGATGGCAGCGGCCAGTAGTAACAACGCAATACCGTGCACATTCAGCGGGGTATCCGGCAGTGCGGCGAAGGCGCCTGTCATGAACAACAGCGAATCGCCCGGCAGGAACGGGGTGACGACCAGGCCGGTTTCGCAAAAGATGATCAGGAACAGGATCAGGTAGACCCAAACACCGTAGTCGCGTATCAGCTCCGCCAGGTGTGCATCTATATGCAGGATGAAGTCGAAAAGATAGACGAAAAAATCGCTGATGTAGCTGAAGAATTCCATTACGGGTCGGATTCGGGTTCGGCGCCTGGCGCGGAGCTGAAAGCATAACGCGTCGCGTGATGCTGCGGGAGGACGAGAGGCCCAGGTTTCAATCCTGGGGGGTATGGCTGGCCGTCTTGGTAGCACGTGGCTTGCGCCGACTGGTTTTTTTCTCCGTGGCGGCCACAGCCGGGTCGCCTGCATTACCGGCGGTGGCGGCTGCCGCGTCTGCGGCCAGTGACACGCCCGCGCTTGTTCCCTGGGCAGGTTGCCTGGCTTCCTTCCCGGCGCCTGTGGCGCCGGAGGTCGCTGCCGTGGCATCCGTGCGGGTCCGGCTTGCCTGGGGCTTTTTGGCTGGCGCTTTTGATGTTCGATTGCCCGGTGCTGCCTCGGCCGCTTCTGTGGCAGCGCTTGCCTTGGCGGTTTTGGCGGCACTGCCTGCCCGGTGGGATCTGGCCGCAGGCCTGGACTTGACGGCATCGTCGGCCAGGCTTGCGGCCTGGGTTGCGTCGCTTGTGCGGCTGTCAGGGGCGGCGCCAGGTTCACTCAAACGTTGGGGGGTATCAGTGCCGCCAGGATGAGCACCAGCGCCCACGCTGCTGCTGTCACCAGGGTTCACGGCTGGCTGGCTGGCATGGTCGGGTGTCGGTTGGCCGACAAGGGAGGGGGCGACACCGCTGCTGGCCGTTGCCCTGTTAGCGGCATCTACCGCTGGGCTAGCCGATGCGCCTGCATCAGGCTGTGCCTCGTTGCCAGTCTTACCGCCGTTGCGGCGCCGGCCGGTTGCTTGGCGGCTGGACTGGCGGCCCGGTGCATGGGGGGGCGCCGGCTGTGGCGGGGTTTCCTGTGGAGCCGCGGTGGTGCTGGTCGAGCCTGCTGCAGACGTGCTTGCAGCGGGTGCCGGTATCGAGGCCTCTACCGTTGCCTGGGTGTCCGGATTGCCGGAATGGGCTGTGCGGTTTTTTGTCCGCGCTTGCTGGCGCTTGTCGCCTTCGCGTTTGCCTGCGTCGATGGCAGGCGCTTCCTCGCTGGCGGCATGGCGGTCAGTGCCGGCGGAACTGCCGTCACGCCAGATATAGGTGCCGGAGCGCTCGTCGCGGCCAACCCGCAGCAGGCCGCGCGCCTGCGCTTCTTCCAGCAGGTTGCCGAAGGCGCGGAAGCCATAATAGGATTCATTGAAATCCGGGCGGCGGCGCTTGATGGCGTCCTTCAGCACGGAAGCCCAGAGCTTGCTGCCGTCCCCGCGCTCCGAGGACAGCGCATCATAGGTTTCCATGGCGATTTCCAGCGCCTGGGCGCGCCGGGTTTCCAGGTCTTCACGGCGCGGGCGGGCATCGTCCTGTCCGGCGCCGCGTTTGGCCTGGCTGCTGTCGCGTCCGCTCTGGCGGCCGCTACGGCGTGCCTGTTCGCGCACCAGGTCGTCATAGAAAATGAATTCGTCGCAGTTGGCAATGAGCAGGTCGGAGGTGGATTGCTTCACGCCCACGCCGATCACCTGCTTGGCATTTTCCCGCAGCTTGGACACCAGCGGAGAAAAATCGGAGTCGCCACTGACGATGACGAAGGTATCGACGTGCGATTTGGTGTAGCAGAGGTCCAGGGCATCCACGACAAGCCGGATATCTGCCGAGTTCTTGCCTGATTGGCGCACATGGGGAATTTCGATCAACTCGAAATTGGCCTCGTGCATGGCGTTTTTGAAGCCCTTGTAGCGTTCCCAGTCACAGTAGGCCTTTTTCACCACGATGCTGCCTTTCACCAGCAGGCGCTCGAGCACCGGACGGATATCGAATTGCTCGTATTGGGCATCGCGCACGCCTAGGGCGACATTCTCGAAATCGCAGAAAACGGCCATGCTGATGCTGTCACTATTGCCTATAGCCATGCGTGAAAGTCCCGAAAAACTATACAAAAACTGCATATTAATGCGTTTCTATGCGAGAGACGTGCAAAAACTCGAATTGCTACGATGGCTATCGCTGTAACACCTGGTGTATAAATCAGCCTAATCGCAGTACGGCTGAACCGCTAGGACGATTCTGGGTTCGCTCTAAGGTATTTCGCGGCTGGATTGCAAGAGAGAGCGTATCAATGGAAAAAGAAGAAGACTTTGGTACGTGCGATGAAAGACTTCCCCTGGCATGGCTGGAGGAGGCTGCGGTGTCCATGGTCTTCATAGACCAGGCGGGCCGTATTTATTTTTTCAATCGTGCGTCCGAGCGGCTCTGGGGCTATGAGCGCTCAGAAGTGATGGGGCGTGATGCCGGATTCCTGCTGCCGGGGGCATTGCGTTGTGGCAGCGCGGTGTTTAGCAGCCTGCAACCGGCGCAAATCGACAGCGAACAGGCCGATGCCATGTGCTCGGCACAAGGCCGGGATGTGCGTGTGGCGCGCAAGGACGGCAGCTACATCAATGCGGTGATGGCGCGCGTGCAGCTCGGTGACGGCAGCAGCCTGCTGATCAGCCTGTGCCGTGGCGTGCTGTGCGACGAAGCCAAGCTGGAACCATGGAAAAAACTGCAAGGTGGTGACGGCTGTCAGCTCTGGTCGCCGCATGAGCAGGCGCACCAGGCGCAGGAACAGAAGATCCGGGAACTCGAACGGGATATGCTGGCGGCGCTGACCAGCGGCATGTCCTTCGAAGAATTGGGGCGGTATCTGTGCCAGCTGGTGCATGGCATTGCGCCTGATGTCCTGCCGTCTTTGATGACCGTGGACCAGGAGGCTGGCACACTGCAGGACTGGTTCATGAGCTACCTGCCGCCAGGCTATACCGGCGCCATCGTCGGGCAAACCGTGGGAGAGGGCGCAGGCAGTTGCGGGACGGCCGCTGCCCGCGGCGTGCGGGTGCTGGCCTACGATATTTCCACGGATGCGCTCTGGAAGGAGTTCCGTGCAGTGGCGCTGGCTCATGGCCTGCATGCCTGCTGGTCGTATCCGATCAAGCGGCGCGACGGCAGCGTGGCGGCAGTGTTTTCGTTCTATTCGCGCGACGCACGCTGGCCTTCCGCATTGCACGAACGCATTATCAGTGCCTGCGTGCATTTGTGCGCGCTGGCTGTGGAGCGCGAGGAAAGCCGCCAGCAGATGGCCAGGCTGGTGCAGTCCGATTCACTGACGGGCCTGCCCAATCGCGGTCGGCTGCATGATTACGTCGATGCGCTGCTGCGCCGGTCGCCCGAGCAGGAAATGGGGTTCTTCTGCCTGGATATCGACCGCTTGCAGGATATCAATGGCACGCTGGGCCATGTGGCCGGCGATCATGCCTTGATACAGATTGCCAATGCCCTGCAGCGCGTGTTGAAGTCAGGGGAGTTCCTGTGCCGTGCCGAAGGCGACCTGTTCGTTATCGTCATTCCCGGTTGCACCATCCGGCACGCGGCAGTGATGGCCGAGCGCCTGCTGGCCGCCGTGCGCGCACCCATCAATTTGGGCGGGCACCAGCTGAGCATGTCTGCCAGCATCGGCATTAGTCACTATCCGGACGGCAAGCTGGACCGCGATACGCTGTTCAATAATGCCAAGAATGCGATGTACCGCGCCAAGCAATCTGGCGGCGATGCTTATCAGTTCTTCAGCCCCGAAATGAATCAGCTGGCACGCAGCCGGTTGTTGCTGGGTGCCGCCTTGAAGCGGGCCATTGCCGATAACGCCCTGACGCTGGCGTATCAGCCGCAGGTTTATACCGCCAATGGCAAGCTGCATTGCATGGAAGCCCTGGCGCGCTGGCACGATCCCAAGCTAGGCGAAGTGCCACCAGGACGTTTCATCAATCTGGCCGAGGAAATCGGGCAGATTGATGCCATTGGCGCCTGGGCCTTGCGCGAAGCCTGCCGCCAACTGGCGCAGTGGCGCAGCGAGGGGTTGGCGGTGCCTGCGGTGGCTGTCAATCTGTCGCCATTCAATTTCCGCAATCGTGATCTGCCCGACATGCTGGCAGGTCTGTTGCACGAATACGGCCTGGCAGGCACGGACCTGACCATCGAAATCACCGAAAGCGCGATGATGGCGATGACGCCGGAGATGCAGGATCTGCTGCACCGTATCCGGCAGTTGGGCATCGGCTTGTCGGTGGACGATTTCGGCACCGGCTTTTCCAGCCTGTCCAACCTGGTCAACCTGCCGGTGACCGAGGTCAAAATAGACCGCAGTTTCATCAGCAAGAGCCAGGAGGATCCACGTTTCCAGGCGCTGGTTGCCGCAGTGATTGGTATTGGCCGCAGCCTGGGCCTGGCCGTGGTGGCCGAAGGGGTGGAAACCCGGGGCCAGTGCGAATTGTTGGTGGCGTACCGCTGTCCGGTATCGCAAGGTTATCTTTTCTCGCGCCCGTTGCCGCCGGCGCAGGTGCCGGCCTGGTTGAAGCAGCTGGAAAGCGATAGCGGCTTTATTTTCCAGCGCTGCCAGAACGGCGAGTGACGCAGGCGCCGGGCAGGGCCCTGGCCGCCAGGCTTTCGGCTTGCCTGCCGGGAAAGCACTGACGACAAGCTCAGGGCATATTGTTTGCCCAGCGCCAGTGCGCGCTGGGCAGAGTGATAACAGATGGATAGTGGCGCAGCCGCCGAATGCAGGATATGCATCCGGGGACTGCGAGGCAGATGCCGCCCAATACGTAGGGGGGCTGCCCAGGCCTCAGGCGACCTGGCGGCGGTTGGCGGCAAGGCGCCGCTTCAGGCTGATTTCCGCCATGTCGATTTCCTGTACCAGGCCTCGCATGGTTTCATCGTTGATGAGGTTTTTGCGGCGTTGGGCATAGATGGCGCGCCGTTCCGCCTGCAGGCCACGCAGGCGCAGCTCCTGTTCGATGATGTAGCGTTGCTTGCGCTCGATGACCGCGCGCGAATCCGTCGTGCCGTCGGCATTGCTTTCGGCATCCTCCTCGCCTTCGGCCTGGTGGGCTTCCATCATTTCGATGCGGCGGCGGTATTCCTTGGTCAGCAGGCCGATGATTTCCTGGTGTTGTGTCAGCCATTTTTCATCGTGCGCCGCAATTTCGGCGTCGGTAATGGCCATGCTGCTGATGGCCTGCTGGCAGGCCTGGATACGAGCCAAGCGTTCTTCTTCTTCCGCATGGTCGGCGGTCGGCTTGGGCAGGCCGCGCAGTAGCAGCGGCAGGGCCACGCTGCCCAGAACCAGGGTGAAGAGGATGACGCCGGTAGAAAGAAATACCACCAGGTCACGCGCCGGGAACGGAGTCTTGGCGTTGAGCATCAAGGGGAAGGACAGCGCGGCCGCCAGCGTCACGGCGCCGCGGATGCCCGCGAACGTGGTCGCCACCAGCAAGCGTTGCGGCGGTTGCTCGGGCGGCTTGCCTGGCAAGTGGGTGCGGAAGAAGCGGCCATAAACCACGAAAGTCAGCCAAAGCCAGCGTACCAGCAACAGTGCGGCCCCGATGACGATGACAAAGCCGGTCAGTTCCCACCATGGGTAGTCACTGGACTCGATCATGGTACGGGAAATCGTGGGCAATTGCAGGCCCAGCAGCAGGAAAATGGCACCGTTGAAAGCTGATTCCACCATGGACCAGGTACTGTCCGTCTGCAGGCGCTCATGGATGAATTCGCCGCGATCCAGGTCTGCCATATTGGTGGTGATGCCAGCCGCTACGGCGGCCAGGATGCCTGATGTGCCAATCACTTCCGCCAGCAGGTAGACGGCAAACGGCAGCAGCACCAGCAACAGGACCATCTGAGTGGCGGCCATGTCGCCCAGGCGGCGGGTGATGTTCTTGCGCGCCGTGCTGAAGCCCCAGCCCATCAGTGCGCCCAGCGTCAGGCCGCCTACGCACATCCAGACGAAGTCGCGTGCGGCGTCCAGGGCCGAGAACGAGCCGGTGATGGTCGCGGCCAGCGCAAATTTCAGTGCCACCAGGCCGGATGCATCGTTGAGCAGGGATTCGCCTTCCAGGATGTGCATGGTCTTGTGCGGCATGCCCAGATTGCGGGTAATGGCAGAGACCGCGACCGCATCGGTCGGCGAGACGACGGCAGCCAGGGCGAAGGCCACGGAAAGCGGGACGGAAGGCAGCAGCCAGTGGATCAGATAACCCAGGCCCAGCACGGTGATGAACACCAGGCCGAATGCCAGCAGCAGGACAGGACGATGCAGGCCGAACAATTCGCGCTTGGGAATGCGCCAGCCATCGGCGAACAGCAATGGCGGAATGAACAGCAGCAGGAACAGTTCAGGGTCGAATCCGATATGCAGGCCCGCCTGCGGCCATGACAGCAAGGCACCGATGGTGATCTGGATCAGGGGCAGGGGGATGGCCGTCAGGTAGCGCGAGGCTACGCCAGTGACGGCACCGAGCATCAATACCAGTAGGATGATCTCTACGGTGTGCATGGTGATATGGGCGTCGACAATAAGACAATGGGGAAATGCCAGGATGCCATTGTTACATGTCTGCTTTGTGCCGGCGCGCGAGATTGATTATTTTTGTCTGTCTAACGGTTTCTTTTTTCGGTGCGGGCCGTGGGCCAGTGTCCATTTGTGCCCATGCGGCGGGCGGCCGGCCGTGCCCGGCAGCGAAGCCGAGCACAGGCAGCAGCGTGGCTTGGGTCAGGCGGCCGGGCCCAGTGTCCAGCCCTGCGCCTGCTGTTGGCTGCGCCAGAGGCGGGCATAGATGCCATCCAGTGCCAGCAGCGAATCGTGCGTGCCTTGTTCCACCAGCCTGCCTGCGTCCACGACCAGAATATGGTCGGCATGGCGGATGCTGCGCAGCCGGTGTGCGATGGCGATGATGGTCCGTCCTCGTGCCAGTTCGGCAATGGCGCGCTGGATTTGTGCTTCCGCCGATGGGTCCACGCTTGCCGTTGCTTCATCCAGCAGCAGGACTGGCGCGTCTTTCAACAAGGCGCGGGCGATGGACAGCCGCTGACGCTCGCCGCCAGACAGCGAGGCGCCGCCTTCGTCCAGTTGCGTGTCGTAGCCCTGCGGCAGGGCCATGATGAAGTCATGGGCCTGCGCCCGGCGTGCCGCAGCGATTACCGTTTCGCGGGATGCGTCTGGCCGTCCGATGCGCAGATTGTCCAGCACGCTGCCCGAAAACAGGACGACATCCTGGAAAACCATGCCGATATGGCTGTGCAATTGTTCGGTGCCTATATCGCGCAGGTCCGTGCCGCCCATGCGGATGGCACCGGTATCGACATCCCAGAGCCGGCCGATCAGGTGCACCAGGGTGCTTTTCCCGGCGCCGCTGGGGCCGACGATGGCTGTCAGGCCATGCGCGGGAATGTGGCAGCTCAGCTGCACCAGGGCGGGCGTGGTTTCGCCGTCATAGGTAAAGCTTACCTGGTCGAAGGTGATGTCGCGCCCCGCAGGTTCCTGCGGAGCATCTGGTTCGGGCAGCGGTTGCTGTGCCATGATGTTCTCGATGCGCGCCAAGGCCCTGCTGGCAAAGCGCAGCAGCAGGGTCGAGAGGCCCAGCTCGTACAGCTGGCGGTAGACCGGCAGCGCCAGCACCAGAAATAGCACCAGAACGTCAGGGCGCAGGGTGTCGTCCAGCAGCAGCCAGGCGCCGGCCAGTATCAGCAGTGCGAAACCGGTTTCCAGAATGAACCCGTACAGCGCTATCCAGGGTGCGGGGCGGCATTCCACGGCCAGCGCAGCATCGAATTGCTGGTCCAGTGCACGACGCAGCTTGCGCCATGCGCTGCCAAAGCGGCCGAAGCCTCGGATGACAGCGATACCCTGGATGTAATCCAGCAGTTCGGATTGGGCCTGGGCATTGGCTGCCAGGAACTGCTCACCCGGACGGGCAGCGACACGCTGGCTCCACCACAGGGACACCAGGGCCAGTGGAATCATCGCCATCACGGCAATCGCCAGGCGCCAATCCAGCCAGAGCAAAAAGCCCAGCAGGAATGCCGGCATGGCCAGGCCAGCGATGAAAATCCCGAGAAAGTGCGACCACAGGTTTTCCACCAGCTCCAGGTCGGACGTCAGGCGGGCGCCCAGGTCGCCGCCGCGCTGGCGGCCGAACCAGCCCATGGGCAAGCGCCGCAGGTGGTCGGCAATGCGCAGGCGCGCTTCACCCATCATGGCGTAGGCGCCAGAAAAAATCAGCGGCATGCTGCGCGTGCCGGCAAAAATGCGCAGTGCGATACACAGCACCATGGCGGTTGCCTGCCAGGCGACGGACGCTGTGGTGGCGGTCCCGGCGAACAGATCGCGCAGCAGCAGATAGAGAACAGGATAGGGGGCGGCAGCGAACAGCCCTTCCAGTACGGCCCAGGCCAGGCCCTGAGACAGGCGTGGGTCGCTGGTACCTGACAGGCGGAAACCGGATTGCACGAGTGCGCGAATCATGATTGCAGGCCTCCTTCAGCTTGCGGCAAGGCCGTGGCCAGCGTCCAGTCGCGGGCGGCTTCGTGGTCCAGCCAGAGCTGGTGATAAAGCGGGCATTCCCGCAGCAGCGCGGCATGGGTGCCCTGGCCGGCGATGCGGCCGTGATCCAGCACGACGATATGATCGGCATGCATGATGGTGTGCAGCCGATGAGCGATCATCAGCACCGTGCGTCCCTGGCACAGCGCGGCCATGGCTTCCTGCATCAGGACTTCGTTTTCCGCATCCGCGTAGGAAGTGGCTTCGTCCAGCACGAGGATGGGCGCGTCTTTCAGCAGGGCGCGGGCGATGGACAGCCGCTGGCGTTCCCCGCCAGACAGGCGCGCACCACGGTCGCCGAGCTGGGTATCGTAGCCCTGTGGCAGCGCCATGATGAAGTCATGTGCGCGCGCCGCCCTGGCGGCAGCGATCATGTCGGCGTCGCTGGCGCCGGGGCGTGCCAGCAGCAGGTTGTCGCGTACGCTGCCATGGAACAGGTACACCTCCTGGAAGACGATGGCGATGCGCGCCAGCAGTTCGTCCAGTGGCCAGTCGCGGATGCCCAGCCCGCCAACCTGGATCTGTCCCGATTCATATTCATACAACCGGGGCAGCAGGCGTGCGACGGTGCTTTTGCCGGAACCGCTGGGCCCTACCAGCGCGGTCAGGCCGCCGGCGGGCGCGGTGAAGCTGATGCCATCCAGGGCAAGGCGTGTTCCGTAGCGATGGTGTACATCGTGGAAGACCAGGGCCAGGGGGTTGCCGGGCAGCGGTGCGTCGCGGGTTGTATCCGCCAGGGCGGGGGCGCGCAGAATGGCGTCTATGCGGGCCAGGGCCTCGGCCCGCTGCATCTGTTCACCCATGGCGAACGTGAGCCGCAGTAGCGGCAGCAGCACCGACGGCGCCACCAGCAAGAACAGCAGATAGACCGGCATGCTGATGCTGCCGGCCAACAGCAGCCACGCGCCGACAGGCGCGACGACAGCGATATTGGCGGCCAGCAGGCCGGTGAACATCACCCAGCCTGTGGAACTACTGCGGGAATAGTCGGCCACCCAATACACCGCGCCGCGTACGGCGTCGGCCAGTTCTGCGAACGAACGTGACGACAGGCCGAAGGATTTCACCACATGCACGCCGCGCACATATTCGCCCACGCGGTTGGCGATGCGTTTTTGCAGGGCGCTCCATTCGGCCATGCGTTCTCCGGCACGGCGCATCATCCAGGCCTGCGCCAGCACGGCCAGGGGCAGCGGTGCCAGCGCAGCCAGCGACAGGCGCCAGTCCACCGCGAAAAGCAGGCCTAGCGCAGCCAGGGGCGCAGCAGCGGCCGCTGCTGCGTCTGGCAGCATATGGGCAAGAAAGCCTTCCAGCGAGTTGACATCGTCGGACAACGTGCGGCGCAGGCTGCCCGAGCCACGGTTGGCGAAAAATGAGAGCGGGACCTCCCCCAGGCGACGGGCCAGCGCAAGGCGCAACTGATGCTGGGCTGTGAAGGCGCCTTTATGGGCCAGCATGTGGCTGGCGGCCATCAAGGCCCAGCGCAGCGCCAGCAGCACCAGCATGCCGCCCAGGTTGAACCAGACTGTGCGCATGTCTGCAATGGGAGCCAGCAACTGTTCCAGTACGCGATACAGCAGCCAGAAGGGCAGGATGCTGAAGACGGCGGACAGGATGGCCAGTACAACTGCCACGCCCAGTGTGCCGGGTGCCATGCGGATCAATTGCTTGAAGCTCAGGGCTTCGCCGTCTGGGGTAAAGGGCTGGATTGCGCTGGCAGCGGGAGAAATTCCTGCGCCTGGCGTGTGGCCGACTGGATTGTCGGGGCGGGCACTGGGTTGCGTACTCATGAAGGCTTCTCTCGATCTTGAATGGATGGAGCAGCCTTTATTGTGATTGCGGCGGCTTGTCCGCGCCTGTGCGCGATGCCGGATAATCTTGGTGTGCTGCCAGAAATGACGGCTACAGGCGTTGCGCCCGTGTCGGAATGGGAAGAAACAGGGGTAATCTCAAGGGTTGGAATACGGCGGGTGCAGCGGTGTAGGCGGAACGCTCACCACAGGCTGGGCGCTACGCCGAAGCGGCGCCGGAAGGCGGCGGTAAAGCTGCTGGCATGGCGGTAGCCGGCACGTTCGGCTGCATACTCGATACTCCAGCCTTCCTGGCGCAGCCCCCGGCTGGCCAGCTGCAGCCGGCATTCGCGCAGGAAGCCGAAGACGGATTGCCCATAGGCAGCCTGGAATTTCTCGCGCAGGCTGCTGCTGCTCATGCAGGCCAGGCGCGCAAGTTCGGCCAGCGAGTGTTCTTGTTCGGGATAGGTCAGCAGATATTCTTTCACGCGTGCCAGGCGCTGCATATCACGGCTGGCGGGTACGGCGGGGGCGGCCAGCTCGCTGTCATCGGCGGCCAGTGCCGTGGCCAGGATCTGCAAGGCCACACCTTCCTGCCACAAACGGCCCAGGCTGCCTTGCCAGCGTGGGTCGAACAGGCTGTTGGCGGCTTGCAGCAAGTTGGCGTCCGCCTGCCAGTGACGCAGCCGCAGGCGCGGGTCGTCGAGCCATTGTTCAAGCTCGGGAATGTGCGTAGCGGCCGAGTCGGCCAACTGCTCGCGCCGTGCCATCAGCGACACGCTGCGCAGGCGCTGGCCGGCGGGGTGGTGCCCGGTCATGGATTCGGTCTGGCAGTGGCTGGCGGTAATCGCGTGCTTGGCCGTGAGTGCAAGCGGCTTGCGGCCTGCACCCAGGTATGCTTCGGTACGTCCATCGAGCATCAACACGGCAGTGAACCCTGGCGATATGATGGAATTCGCGGTATCGCCGTAGTGATTGATGACGTCGGAGATAACCAGCGTGAAGCCGCTGCTGACTGGAATTTCCTCAATGAAGCCTTCCGCCAGGACGGTCGTTTCGAGCGGGCCCTCAGGTGTTTCCAGGGCTGGCCAATCATAGCGGAAGCCATGCCGCTCGCCGAAGCGGCGGTAGTCTGCCATGTTGAAGCGTTGGATCGCAGCCATAGTCCAGTAAAGACGGAAAGGAAACCTTCGGTCTGCCGTCGCTGGCTTGCGCGCGGGCCAGGCCAGCGTTGGGCGGTCAGGGACGCGGGCCTAAGACCCGAGTCAGTCCCCAGGTCCTGGGCCGAAGGCATATAGTCATTATCGGCGGACAGGATATTCGCTACTGATAATCATTGTCAATACAGTGGCGTGCTGGATGCGGATTGACCACCGCCACGCAGGCGGCAGGCCGGCGTGGCGGTGGTCAATCCGGGGCGCCATCGGCGGCGCCGGAGGGATATCAGGCGGTCGGCGCCTGACGGCTGGCTTCGAACAGGAACCAGGTACGGCGTTCGGCTTCGTCGATCCAGTTTTCGATCAGGCTGGAGCTGGCGATGTCGTTGTACTCGTCGGTGACGGCGTGTGCGGCGCGCAGCGCAGCAGCCAGCGCCTTGTTGTCGTCGCGCAGTTCGGCCAGCATGTCTTGCGGATCGACGTAGTCGGCGTCGTTATCCAGCACGCGCTGGGTACGGGCAATGTGGCCGATGGAGCGCAGCGTGGTGCCGCCTACTTTGCGGATACGTTCGGCGATATCGTCGGTCATGGCGAAAAGCTGCTCGCCTTGCTCATCGAACATCAGGTGGTAGTCGCGGAAATGCGGGCCGCTGACATGCCAATGGAAATTCTTGGTCTTCAGGTACAGCGCGAAGACGTCTGCCAGGATCTGATTGAGTGCGCCAGAGATATCACGCGTGGCGTCTTTGCCCAGATCGGTGGGGGTGGCCAGGGGACGCTTGCGGCGTTGTGCTGCGGAACTAGCTTGCTTCGAATCCAGTTTTTTTGCCATGGCAAAACACTCCTGTTGGGTTAGGTTCTGTATGTACTGGCGCGTTCGGGCTGTTTTCCCGGGCGCGCTGCTATTCTCTGCACTGCTCACTATGGCTAGCCTAGCACTATTCAAATAACTTGGCTGTGCTGTGGATCAAGCAAAACTTAAAAATTCTTTTCCGCGCCGGGCGGCAGTGAGGTGACGCAAGGTGTGATGACGGCGTGGCATTCCGCCAGTGGCCATGGCGCTCGGTGGAAGCAGTCGCGGTGCAGGGACGCATCTTCGACGGGTTTTCTTTTTCCGGTCCAACCGGCCCCTTGCTGCGCAAACAAGTCACCCTTCAAGGCATAGGCGTAGGCCACAGGCGGGGCTTGAAAGATCTTGTGTACGCCATTGACAGCATAGGCATCAAGCCTGTTGTGGATAGTCGCTACCTGTTCGATGAACTGCATGGGGCGCTTGATCGCCTTGGGCGCGGCCTCTTTGGGAAAGTCGTGCTCGGATTGGCTTCCCACGGCGAGTGAGGCTGGGCGGCTATGTCACGTTGCGGTGGCGCCCGGCCTGTGCAGGCCGGGCGCCACCGCTGGCTGCCGATGATGCATAAGGCCGTGAATGCGCCCGAACGCTGGGTATCAGAAGCTGTAGATCGCACCTATGCTGCCGAACAGATTGGTTTTCTGCGCAGTGAGGGGGCTGTCCTTGGCATCTCCGAACAGCCGGTTGACGCCGACTGTCGTCAAGGCGGACCAGTTGCTGCTCAGCCGGTAGCTCCAGACGGAAAACAGCGATGCTGATTTGAACCCTGCCGAGGGTGAGTAGGCCGGCAGGCCGGCCTGGCTACTCATGGCTTCTTCCTGGGTGACGCCGAACCAGGTCTTCATGGCGCTGCGGCTGCTCCATTGGGTATCGACGCCGATACGCACGCGGTGCGGACCGCTTTCCCAGGCAGCATAGGATGCGCGCAGTTCCACGACGCTGCCATAGCCGGTATGGGCCGCCTTGCGGAAGGCGGCACCCAGGGAGAGCGGGCCGGGTGTCCATTCCAGGTAGGCGCCATAGCTGGCATGGAAATGGATGTTGTCCAGACCTTTGGTGCGGGCGGTACGGCTGGCCTTGCGGCCGAGATCCAGCCCAAGGAACACGCCGGCTTCCAGGTCCTGGGCGAGGCTGGTCTTCAGGCCCAGGGCGGGCAGTCCAGCACGCGGGGTAATGAAGAAGTTGCCTGATTGATAGTTGATCAAGGGCAGCGGTACGGTCCGGTACGTGCTGGAGCCTTCATAGACGGGCACCACGGCGACGCCGGCGCCGATGAAATTTTGCGCCTGCGCAGCGGTGCTGGCCAGGGTGAAGCAGGCTAGAGTGCTGGCGCTCAGGGCCAGGCGGCGGAAATTCATGGGATGTCCTTCGATGCTGGGCCGGATGGCTGGGAAACCGGGCGATGGCCCATTGTATCCATGCCCAGGCGGCCTGTGCGCGCCAGCAGGCTGCCATTTGTGGCAGATGATGTCTGCCCGGCGCAAGGTGTTGCGTACCGGCCATGGCTTTTGGGGCGGGTGGTGGTATGGCGCCTGGCGCCTCAGGTGACTTGCCGTGCGACAGGAATGCGGCGCAGCAGCCAGATGGCGGCCATGGAAAGACCGAAGATGCCGGCCGTTGCCAGCGGAATCTGCCAGGCGGAGTGTCTGCCGGGTGCATAGAGGCCCAGGGTTTTGGCCAGGTCCAGGAATACCGGATGCAGCAGGTAGATGCCGAAGGTCAGTGGTGCAAGCGCGCCCAGGCGGGGAATGGTGCGGGCTTGCAGCAGCCATTGGAAGGCCGCCAGGGACATCAGGATGACGGCAGGGTTGAAGGCATCGTAAAAATAGAAATCCAGGCTGGCCGGCTGCGACATGAGCGCAACCCCGAGGGTGGAGGCGGCGACGCTGGCGGCAAACAATCCGCCGGGCCAGGGCAGGCTCAGGGTGCGCTCATAAATCAGGCGGCCCGCCAGGAAGTAGCCGATATAGGGCAGGAAGGCGTTGAAGAAGAAGCCGGGGCGGCCGTCCGCGGAAAGGTGGCGGTGTGCGGCATCGGCAGCGGCGCAGGCCAGTATCGTGGCCAGTGCCAGCAGGCGGGCGCGTGGCGAGCATGCCTGGTACATGCGTTGCAGGAAAGGGGCGAACAGATACAGCCCGACAATCATGTACAGATACCAGAGATGGTAATAGGGGGCGCCTTTGAGCAGTTTGCCCAGCCACGCGCCCATGGCCAGCGGTTCCTGCTGCCAGGCGTGCATAAAGGCGCTCCAGCACAGGTAGAAGAGACTCCAGAAAACCAGCGCGGGCAGAATGCGCGCGGCACGACGCTGGTAGAAAGCGGCAATGCCGCTGACCCGACCGGGTTCCAGCAGCAAGGCGCCGCTGATCATGACGAACACCGGTACGCACCAGCGTGCTGCGGCATCATAGAAATTCGACCAGTACCAGGCGGCGCTGCCGAACTCAGTTGTGCTTTGCAAAGGGTAGGCGGCGCAATGCACGAGTACCACGGCGACAGCAGCGGTCCAGCGGGCGCGGTCCAGGGATTGCAGGGAAAAACGGCGGTCGGCGGTCATGCGGCTCCTGATCTGCTTGCTTCTGGCCAAGATAACAGGAGGGCAGGGCGACAGACTGTTGCAGGCTGTGTCCTTTGCTGACTGGCGGGGGGATGAATGCGCGGCCAGAACAATCATGCGGGTGCTGATTGCGAGCCGGAAATGAAAAAGGCGGAAGATCTTGTGATCTTCCGCCTTTTTGGAATTAAGTGGTGCCCAGGAGAGGACTCGAACCTCCACACCCGAAGGCACTAGTACCTGAAACTAGCGCGTCTACCAATTCCGCCACCTGGGCACTGCATTGCTGTTATGCTTCCAGCAATTTCCTGCATGCTGCGCATATTACACTAGAAATCTTCCTAATGGAAGCCCGTCTAACCTTTTGCAGCTCGTTTAGCGACTGTCGTAGAACAGTGCGCTAAACTGCGGAAGCTGCGCATTATAGAAGAGAATTTTTTATTTTGGCAAATCGAACGCAAAAAAGTGGGCCAAGGCCCCGTAGAACGGCCGCGGATGCGGCGACACAGGCCGCTGTGCCGGCCACGACAGGCGTGCCGCTGCCTCCGGATTTCGATCCGGATGTACCCAGCCGCGAGAAATTATTGGCAGCGCTGCGCGCTGTCGGAGAACCCCTGACGCCGGATGAACTGGCGCGGCAAATGAACGTGGTGCGCGAAGCCACGCGCCGGGGTTTCGATCGTCGCCTGGCGGCGATGGAACGGGATGGCCAACTGCACACCAACCGCAAAGGGGTGCTGCTGCTGGCCAATAAATTGGATTTTGTTGCCGGCCGGGTGCAAGGCCATCGCGATGGCTTCGGCTTTCTGGTGCCTGACGCCGGCGGCCAGGACTTATTCCTCTCGCCGCGTGAAATGCGCAAGGTGCTGCATGGTGACCGTGTGCTGGTCAAACCCACGGGCGAATACCGGGGCAAGCCGGAAGGGGTGATTGTCGAGGTGCTCGAGCGCCGCACCAATCGCCTGGTGGGGCGCTTCCTGAATGAAAGCGGCGTGAATATCGTCGTGCCCGAGGATCAGCGCATCAAGCACGATATTCTCGTGCCGCCGGCGGAAACTGGGGGCGCGGAACCGGGCCAGGTGGTCACGGTTGAAATCATCGCGCAGCCCTCGCGCCACAGCCAGCCGCTGGGCCGGGTGGTGGAGGTGCTGGGGCAGGTGGACGATCCGGGCATGGAGATTGAAATTGCCGTGCGCAAGTTCGACGTACCTGTCGATTTTTCTGATGCCGGCGCGGCCCAGGCCGAGCGCACGCCGGACAGCGTGCGACGTACCGACCTGAAGGGACGCTTCGACCTGCGCGACGTGCCCTTCATTACGATTGACGGCGAAGACGCGCGCGACTTCGACGATGCTGTTTATGCGGAAGCCATAGAGCTGGGCACGGAAAAGCGCCGTCGTCCGGGCTGGCGGCTGCTGGTCGCGATTGCCGACGTCAGCCATTACGTGCGGGAAGGGGATGCGCTGGATGTGGACGCGCGTGAACGCGGTACCAGCGTGTATTTCCCGCGCCGCGTGATTCCCATGCTGCCCGAAGCGCTGTCCAACGGAATTTGCTCGCTGAACCCGGGCGTTGACCGCCTGGTGCTGGTTTGCGACATGGTGATTCCGGCCAGTGGCGCCAAGGCCGGCCAGGTGACGGCTTACCAGTTCTATAACGCGGTCATTCATTCGCACGCCCGTACGACCTATAACCAGGTCTGGGAAGGCTTGCAACATCCTGAAGGCCCGGCGGGCCGTGTGCTGGGCGATCGCCTGGCGGATGTCCAATCGCTGTATGAACTCTATCGCCTGCTGGCGCAGGCGCGCGTGAAGCGCGGCGCTATTGATTTCGATACTGTCGAAACCCGTATTGTCTGCAATGCACTGGGGCGTATCGAGCAAATCGTGCCGATGGTGCGCAATGATGCGCACAAGCTGATCGAAGAATGCATGCTGGCGGCCAATACCTGCGCGGCGGACTTCATGCAGCGCAGCAAGCATCCTGGGCTGTATCGTATCCACGAAGGCCCCAGCAACGAGCGCTTGCAGGCCCTGCGTGAATTCCTGCGCCTGCAGGGGCTGACACTGGGCGGTGGCGACGAACCACGTCCTGCGGATTATCTGGCCTTGCTGGAATCGGTGCGTTCGCGTCCTGATTATGGCCTGCTGCAGACCATGTGCCTGCGCTCCATGCAACAGGCGATCTACGGTCCGGACAACGTCGGGCACTTCGGTCTGGCGTATCCCTCGTATACCCACTTCACTTCGCCGATCCGGCGCTATCCCGACCTGCTGACGCACCGGGTGATCAAGAGCCTGCTGGAAGGCAAGCGCTACGTGCCGCATCTGGAAGGCAAGATGCCGGCAACCACGGTACGCGAGAAGCGTGCGCAAGAGCACGATACCTGGGAGCGCCTGGGGCTGATGCTGTCGGCGACGGAACGCCGCGCGGACGAAGCGTCACGCGACGTTGAGGCCTGGCTCAAGTGCTGGTTCGTCAAGGAGCGCGTCGGCGAAAGCTTCAGCGGCCGCGTGACGGGCGTGGCAAGCTTCGGCATCTTCGTGACGCTCGACGGCCTGCATGTGGAAGGGATGGTGCACGTATCGGAGCTGGGGACAGAGTACTTCCAGTTCAACGAAGCCCTGCATGAGTTGCGTGGTGAGCGCACCGGCATGCGCTATCGCCTGACGGATGCCGTGCAGGTTCAGGTGGCGCGGGTCGACCTGGAAGCCCGACGCATTGAGTTCCGCCTGGAAAAAAGCACCAGCTACGACGCCTTGCTCAAGGCGGCGCGCAAGAGTGGGGATGAAGAGCCCCGGCGCATCCGCAAGGCAGCGGCACCCAAGCCCGCAGAATTGAAAGGAACGGCTTCGCAACGCCGCGCCGCAGCCGCGAAAGCGCTGAGGGCGGAACGGGCGACGGGCCAGGCTAAGAAACAGTCCGCCAAACAGGCTGGACGCAAGAGGCGTTGATATGGCAGCAGATGTACAGGTTTTGGCAGGTTTCCATGCGGTGGCAGCGCGTCTGCGCCATGCGCCGGATTCGGTGAAAGAGGTGTATTACGACGCGCAGCGCCGCGACAAGCGGATGGCAGCGTTGCTGGAACAGGTGAAGCGGGCCGGCAGCGCCGCGCATGGCGTGCCGGCCGAACGGCTCGACGGCCTGGCCAAGGGCTTGCGTCACCAGGGCATCGTGGCCCTGGCGGACACCCGCGTGCTGGCCGTGGATATCGACGAAGTGCTGGACGAAATCGAAGGGCCGCCCCTGTTGCTGGTACTCGATGGCGTGACCGACCCGCATAATCTGGGCGCTTGCCTGCGTACCGCAGATGCAGCGGGCGTGCATGCTGTGATCGCGCCCCGCGACCGCGCCGTCGGCCTGAATGCCACGGTCCAGCGTGTGGCCTGCGGCGCCGCCGATACAGTGCCGTACATCATGGTGACCAACCTGGCGCGCACCTTGCGTGGCCTGAAGGAGCGGGGCATCTGGGTTGTCGGCACCGATGACCAGGCCACGGATGCCATCCATGCTGTGGATGCGCGCCTGCCTACGGCCTGGGTCATGGGGGCGGAAGGCGAGGGTATGCGCCGCCTGACGCGTGAAACCTGCGATCATCTGGTGAACATTCCCATGCTGGGGGCGGTGGAAAGCCTGAATGTCAGCGTCGCCAGCGCGGTCTGCCTGTACGAGTCCGTGCGTCAGCGCCAGCAGGCGTAAACTATCGGCATATCTTCCCGTTTGACGGCCGCCGCAGGCGGCTCACTACCGAAAATGACCAAGCAGCAAGGCTTTACCACCACCATCCTGCATGCCGACAGGCGTTCCAATGTCGAGCATGGCGCGGTTCATAAACCCATGCATACGTCGTCGGAATATGCCTATGCCGACGCCAGGGAGCTGGCAGAGGTGTTCCAGGGCAAGTCCGGCTTTACGTATGCTCGCCAGGGGACGCCGACGACGCAGGCGCTGGAGGCGAAGCTCTCGGCCATGGAAGGCGGCCAGTCAACCGTGACGTTCTCGACCGGGATGGCGGCGCTGGCAGCCATCTTCACGACCTTGCTGCGCAAGGGTGACCATCTCGTTTCCAGCCGGCATATTTTTGGCAATACCAATAGCCTGTTCCTGACGCTCAACGAAATGGGCGTGGACGTGACTTTGGTGGATGCAACGGACGCTGCCAACGTGCAGGCGGCCTTGCGGCCGGAGACGCGCATGGTCTTCACGGAAACCATTGCCAACCCCGGTACGCAGATCGCCGACCTGCTGGCTATCGGTGAAATCTGCCGCGCACGCGGCCTGGTGTATGTCGTAGACAACACTTTGACTTCGCCCTGGCTGTTCCGTGGCAAGGATGCTGGCGCAGCGCTTGTGATGAATTCCTTGTCCAAGTACATCGGTGGCCACGGCCATGCGCTGGGCGGTTCAGTGACTGCCACGGGGTGCTACGACTGGAAGGATTACCCGAATATTTTCGACAGCTACCGCCAGGGAGATTCCCTGGGCTGGGGACTGTTGCAGGTCAAGAAAAAAGGCCTGAGAGACATGGGCGGCACGCTGGCGGCCGAGCCGGCGCACCGCATCGCCGTGGGCGCGGAGACGCTCTCTCTGCGTATGGACAAGGCCTGCGCCAACGCACTGGCGTTGGCGCGCTTCCTTGAGCGTCATCCGCTGGTGGCGCGGGTGCATTACCCTGGCCTGCCATCGCACCCGCAGCACGAACGCGCCCAGGCGCTGTTCAAGGGCCGTTTTGGGGCGCTGATGGGGGTCGAGCTGGCGCCGGGCCTGGATTGTTTTACATTCCTTAACCACTTGAGGGTTGTTGCCCTCTCGACTCACCTCGGTGATACCCGCACACTGGCACTACCGGCGGCCCATACCATTTATTATGAAATGGGCGCGGCGCGCCGTGCGGAGATGGGGATTGCGGACAGTTTGATCCGGGTTTCGGTCGGCATCGAGGAGGAAGAGGACCTGATTGCTGATTTCGACCAGGGGCTGGCGGCAGCACAAGCCGGTCTCCAGGACGTCTGAACGCAGTGCCGAAGGGCGTTGCGGGCCAGGGCTGGCGGCATTTTTTTTCTTGACAGTGCCGTCTGCCCCAAGGCCTAATACGCATCTGCGTCTGCGATAAGCTGGTATGCCGACTGGCGGCCCATCTAGACGGGACCGGCGGCCGGCTGCGCTGTAAAGGGAGCAGCTTCTGCCTACAGGATGCCTGCTTCGCGTAACGACAACTTCATACCTAATGAGGGGTAATTTCTAAATGAACAAGACCGAACTGATCGACCACATTGCCGGTGAAGCAGACATCTCCAAGGCTGCTGCCGGCCGTGCGCTTGACGCTTTCGTTGAGGCCGTGAAGGCTGCCCTCAAGCAAGGTGATTCGGTAACGCTGGTTGGCTTTGGCACGTTCGACGTGTCCGAGCGTTCCGAGCGTTCGGGCCGCAACCCGCGCACCGGCGAGGTCATCAAGATCGAATCCGCGAAGGTGCCCAAGTTCCGTCCGGGCAAGGCTCTGAAAGACGCCGTCAACTAAATCGCGCTTGGCGAGCACTATACTTACATGTATAATGCTCGCTTTCGCTGTGACGCGAAGGCTGTATGGGGTCACTACCTGCAAGCCATCGCATCCAGCGCGGATGGATGTTTAGCTCAGCTGGTAGAGCGGCGCCCTTACAAGGCGTAGGTCGGCGGTTCGAACCCGTCAACATCCACCAGAATTCAATACTGAAAGGCACCCGGAGTCTCCGGAGTGCCTTTTTTGTTTTATGCAGCAGGGGCGGCGTGGCAGCATGCGCTATGGCGGGGCTGCGGCAGGGGCTGGTGTGCTTTGCAGGTATGTGACTACGGCCATATTCCGTTGCAAGAACGTGGCGCAGAGCGGCGTCGTCCAACAAGACAATCTGCTATAAGTGTCGCTGGTATCTTGTTGATGGAGTTGAATATGCATGTATCCCTGCGCTACGGCCGAGCCGCTGGATTGGCGTTTCTGGTCCTGTTGGCTTCCGGTTGCTCAGTCATCGGCCTGGGAAGCTCGGACCGCAGCAGCGATCGTGGTGGCAATTGCGAGGCGGACCCCAGCGCCTGCGCTTACGGGCCAGGCGAACGCGAATACGCGGAAAAAGAGGCCGCGCGCCTGAACAAGGAATCAGCTGCAAAGTTGCGCCGCGGTTCACGGCGATGACAGCGTGTCCGCTGTCAGCATCTCTGGAAGCTCTGCGACGGCGGACAAAATATTTCAGAACAAAAGCTTAAGCCAACGTTTCTCCGCGTGCTTCGCACGACCGGACACACCTGAACCCCCAGAAAATTAGGGCATGGCCAAACGACTCGGGCAGGGTATGGTTGGCGGCCTGCCGGCCCTCGGCATGCTCGCCAGCAAGCGCTGCGCGATGACAGCATGTGACCTGCCCCCCATAAATAGTACGGAAACGATGTAGAGTCCGTTCCCAGAGGAACGGCAATGAAGAAACGATTTACAGAAGAGCAGATCATCGGCGTGCTGAAGGAGGCGGAGACCGGGGCCAAGGTGTCCGACCTCTGCCGCAAGCACGGGATATCGGATGCGACGTACTACAACTGGAAGGCGAAGTACGGCGGCATGACGGTGTCCGAGGCACAGCGACTGAAGGAGCTGGAGCAGGAGAACAACAAGCTCAAGAAGCTGTTAGCGGAGTCGATGCTGGACAATGCGGCCTTGAAGGATCTGTTGGGCCGAAAATAGTCAGCCCGCAGGCCAGGCGCGAAGCGGTCAGGACATTGATGACCGAGCGCGGCATGGGTATTACCCGGGCCTGCGGGCTGGTAGGAATCTCACGGTCGTTGTTTGCCTACGAGAGCAAGCGCACGAGCGATGCGGCGCTGACCGAACGGATGAAGGAGATGGCAGCGGCCAAGCGTCGCTACGGCTATCGCCGCATCCATGTGCTGCTGCGCCGGGAGGGTTGGCAGGCGAACCATAAGCGGGTCTGGCGGTTATACAGTCAGGCGGGACTGAGCGTGCGCAAACGCAAGCGTAAGCGCATTGCGGCGGTCGAGCGCGTGGTGAGCCCGGCGGCGACTGGCCCAAACCAGAGCTGGTCGATGGACTTCGTGGCCGACGGCCTGGCCTATGGCCGCCGGTTCCGTTGCTTGAACGTGGTCGATGACTACACGCGGGAGTGCCTGGCCATCGAGGTCGACACGTCGCTGCCAGGACTGCGCGTGGCACAGGTGATGAACCGGCTCGCCGAAAGGCGCGGCCTGCCCCGGTCCATCACCGTGGACAACGGGCCGGAGTTCGCCGGCAGAGCCCTTGATGCTTGGGCCTACCAAGCGGGTGTGAAGCTGTCGTTCATCCGGCCGGGCAAACCCGTGGAGAATGCCTATATCGAGAGCTTCAACGGCAAGTTCCGTGACGAATGCCTCAACGAGCATTGGTTCCTGTCGCTGCGTCAGGCCAGATCGTTGATCGAGGCATGGCGCCTCGAGTACAACACCGAAAGGCCCCACAGCGCGCTGGGCTACCTTGCCCCGGAACAGTTCGCCAAGGCACACCATGAAGGAAGATTTTTAACCCCGGACTCTAAGTCAATCTCGTACTAAACCCGGGGGCAGGTCACATGGGCTATCTTGCTGATGGCGCGTAACCGTCCGGCGAACCCACCTTGTGCCGGGGCTTAGGGCATAAGAGGATACTGCTCCATTAAAAATAGGTGGAGCAGTATGCACTCAGCGGAACAGATTGGGGCTGGCCCGAGACGCCGTCGGCGGTACACGGCGGAATACAAAAGAGACTTGGCGATACAGTGTCTGCAGCCGCATGTGTCGATTGCCTCGATAGCGTTGGCCAAAGGATTGAACGCCAATCTGCTACGACGTTGGGTTGAGGAATACAAAGAGCGGGGAGCGAGTGTTCCGGTTCAGTCATTTCTGATGACGAGTTCGCCGACAACCAGACAGGCGGCCTTCGTTGAACTGCACCCGTCATTGGATGGGGATGAGGGTCGTCAGCCAGGTACGGTAGCGCCGACCCGGATCACAGTCGAGTTGCCGTCGAGCCAAGGCCCGGTGCGCTTGCACTGGCCGCCAGAGCACGCTGACCGTCTGGCGATATGCTTGAAGGTGTTGCTGACATGATCCGTATCGACCATATCTGGCTGGGTGTGGAACCGGTGGACATGCGCAGTGGCATGGACCGCTTGCTGATGCAGGTAGTGGCAGTATTCGGACGAGCGCAGCCGCACCACGCCTACCTGTTCGCCAACCGCCGTGGTACACGCATGAAGGTGTTGGTGCATGACGGGTTCGGCGTGTGGATGGCGGTGCGGCGCCTGCACCAGGGGCAGTTCGCGTGGCCGACGCGGGGCAGTCATGTGAATCTATCGGTAGAGCAGGCCCGAGCCTTGGTGGTCGGCCTGCCGTGGCAGCGTCTGGAACCGTCAGGTCTAAGCCTGTAGTAAGGCGCAATGCGGAGCATCGCCAATGGCGCGATGGCATGCTGCATGGCATCATTACCGCTATGCCTGACCTGCCTGTGCCCGACCTTGATCAACTGGATGCCAACGCCCTGCGGGTGTTGATGCGGCAGATGATGGGCGAGGTGGAACGGCTGAGCCAGGACAATCTGTACAAGGAAACGCGCATCCGGCAGTTGACGCACGAGATTGCGATCCTGCGGCGTTACCGCTACGGCAAGAAGAGCGAGAGGTTGCCTGGCGAACAGGGTAGCCTGCTCGATGATGCCGTGGATGCAGATCTGGCCGCAATAGAACAGGAACTGGTGCAGTTGGGTGGCACGCTGCCGGAAGACAAGCCGCTTGCCCAGCCCAAACGCCAGGCGTTGCCGCCGGAGCTGCCTCGCACCGAGATCCACCACGAACCCCATGGCACCACCTGCCCATGCGGCTGCCAGTTGCAGCGCATCGGCGAAGACGTGACCGAGAAGCTGGACTATGTACCGGGTACGTTTACGGTGGAACGTCACATCCGAGGCAAGTGGGTGTGCCGTCAATGCGAGACGCTGGTACAAGCCCCGGTACCGGCCCAGGTGATTGACAAAGGCGTGGCGACAACCGGCTTGTTGGCGCAGGTACTGGTCGCCAAATACGCAGATCACCTGCCGCTGTACCGCCAGGAGGCGATCTATGCTCGGTCGGGTGTCAAACTGGCACGCTCAACCATGGCGGAATGGGTTGGTGTGTGCGGGGTACGCCTGCAACCGCTGGTCGATGCCCTGCGGGCCGAAGTGCTGGCGCAGCCCGTGCTGCATGCTGACGAAACACCGGTGCAAGTGCTGCAGCCAGGCAGCAAGGGTACGCATCGTGGCTACCTCTGGGCCTACGCGCCAGGCGTGTTCCAAGACCTGAGGGCTGTCGTGTATGACTTTACGGAAGGCCGATCCGGCAGCCATGCCCGGGCGTTCCTGGCGGACTGGCAAGGCAGCCTGATCTGTGATGACTATGCGGGCTACAAAGCCAGCTTCGGGCAAGGCGTCACGGAAGTGGGCTGCATGGCGCATGCTCGTCGCAAGTTCCACGAACTGCACCAGGCAGGCAAAAGCCAGATCGCCGAACAGGCGCTGGCCTCGATCCAGGCGCTGTATGCCATTGAGGCCCAAGCCAAGCATCTGACGCCAGATGAACGACAGCGATTACGGCAAGAACAGGCCCGGCCCTTGGCCGATGCGCTGCAAGCCTGGATGCTGGCACAGCGAGACAAGGTACCGGGCAACAGCGGCATCAGCCGGGCCTTGGACTACAGCCTGAAACGCTGGGTGGCGCTGACGCGCTACCTGGAGGATGGGCGCTTGCCGATAGACAACAACTGGATCGAGAACCAGATCCGGCCGGTGGCGCTGGGGCGCAAGAACTGGCTGTTCGCGGGATCGTTGCGGGCGGGCCGGCGGGCGGCTGCGGTGATGAGCCTGATCCAGTCGGCCAAGCTCAACGGGCATGATCCGTATGCCTATCTGAAGGACGTGCTTACTCGGTTGCCGACGCTGCACAATGGCCGGATCGGAGAATTGCTGCCGCATCGCTGGCAGCGGGAGAAAACGGACTGAAAGACAACGGCCGCTAACGCGGCCGTTCGTCAAGGTGGGTTCGCCGGGCGCTTACGATGGCGCGGCAAATTGGACGGCAGCAAGGCATTTCGCCGTAACAAGTCAGTGGCATTGCGACGGATGCCGTTGCAGGAGGAGCGAATCAAGGGGCAGGGATGTTGCTCTCATTGCTGGCGCACGGGGCATACTGCTGCATCAGCTCAATGATCCAATCAACGAAAACTCGCAGTTTGGCGCTGACATGGCGATTCGGTGGAAATGCCAGGTACAGGGGCATGGGATTGAAACGCCATTGCTCAAATAACGGAATCAAGGCACCACGAGCTTGATGTGAGGCTGCCATATAGCGTGGCAGCGCTGACTCTGCACGCTTGGCAAGCCATCCGAATCGACACGCCGCGATTCTGCACGGCACGTTGGGCCATCTCGCGGCGACGAGATGGCCTCACCACTTTTTTCTAGCGCCTCCGTCACGATCTCGGCCTTGAGCTTCTCCTCGACGTACATCTTGCGCAGCCGTGCGTTCTCGGCCTCGAGCTCCTTCATGCGGGCCATCAGCGATACGTCCATGCCGCCGTACTTCGAACGCCATTTGTAGAACGTTGCTGAGCTGATGCCCAGCTCCCGGCACACCTCCGGCACCGCCAGCCCGGCCTCGGCCCGCTTGAGCGCATCCATGATCTGGCTGTCCGTAAATCTCGATCGTTTCATGCTGTAGAACTCCTCAGTGAGAAAATTCTACTTCTGTCTTCATCGCTTTTGCGGGAGGATTACCGCCTGATCGGAACTCTTTGGCCTCGTGCTACGGATACAGCGTAGTGCGCGCCGCCTACACGCCTACCAGTCAGGCTGTGTCGCATTCCTTGCTTCCAAGTCTACGAGGTGCCGACACGCGCGAAGGTTCATTTTCACGAACGCATCCCAGCTGTAAATTCGCACGAAATGCTGTTCGTAGAACTGATCGACGCGGCATATCGACGGACGGCTCTCGTAAATTAGACACACCTTTGCAGTGTCGTCATAGTGCCGACACGCGCCATCGCCGCGATCCATGTGTCGTGTTTCATTGGCCAGGTGGACTTGCCTGCAACACGCTCCGCATTGGGTGCACGGAAAGGAGCTGCGCAGCGCGCCAGCTTTGGAGGCTTGCGCCGCTGCTTCCCACGTGGTCGCTTCAGCCAGCGTAGGCACTAATTTCCTCAATCCGCTTCTCCGTAGAAAGGATCAGTTTGCCGTCCTCGTCGAGGATGGGCGTATCGATCATGGCTTTGAGCAGCTGCGCAAATTTTACTGTGCGCAGGACACCCTCTTGCGCCATCTTAGGGTAATCGGCATAGTCATAGCCATGCTCGGAGATAATACTGGAGAGATTACCCACTGAACGCCGCAGCCTGCCGCTGAGTTCAGAGAAGACCTTGTTGGCGAGCTTGGTCACAGTCTGGACGGATTCCAACGTGGTGCATACCACGTCTCCCTCCTTCTTGAAGGTTTGAGCCTGCTCCAAGTTGCTGCGAGCATTGTTCAGCGCCTCTTCACCCTTACTACCGACGATGTGCCCGAAGATCGCCAGCGCGGGTCCTGCCACTATCCCGCCCAAGATCATGGTGCCGAGTGCCATGCCGCCGCCACCTGCTGCCAGCGAACCTCCGCCCAACCACGCCAAGGTCGCATTGGTGGCCGCCGCCCCGCTCAATGTCGAAATCGCCGTGCCGGTGCTCGCTGTCGCAAGCAACATGGTGCCGTTGTAGGCGCCGAATGCCAGGGCAGCACCGCCACCCAGACCACTCCCCAAGCCGAGACCGGAGCTTTTTAGCAACGCGTAGTCGTCGCGCAGCCCTTGTAGCGTTGATGCCGAGAAGTCGCCAAGCTGGAGCTTGTCTAATTCCGGCGAGTGGACGGCGTCCACATTCTTCAGCTTGCCGAACGTCTCGATGAATTCGGCGATAACGCCGTTGAATGCCCGCAGCTTGCGCGCGCCATAGTCCTCGAGAGTGCCGTGCGCGGATGCGCGTATGGATTCGACCCGCTTCTGGGTCGTCTCAACGATGGACTTCGCGTCGTCGTTGATTTCGTTTGCGCTGCGGTGGTCCATGGCGCCGGTTGCGCCCTTGTAGGCACCGTAAAGTGCGGAACCAATTCCGATAGCGCCAAGGATGATGGGGACAGCCATTATTCCTGCTCCTTATTCCAAAATAATTGCGAGGGTCTTCTGGGCCTCAAGGTGTGTGCTCTGCGCCCGCGCCAGTAAATCATCGACAATGTAGTCTTCGAGTTGGTGGTGATGCTTGAATTCGGACAGCACCTGCCATTGCACGCTCGAGATGCTGCCGCTGGCCAGCGACAGCAAGAACAACTCGAACAGCATCAGCTTAGGCAACGACGGCGTCGCGGCTTTGTGGTCCTTGAGAATTTCTCGCAGGATGTCTGTCGCCACTGTCACGCGCACAGCGGAATCGCCCCCTGCCGTCAGCGGCTTGGCTTCAAGACGCCGGATGAGTTCTTCCGACACGCTGGTTTGATGAAGTCCAAACCACGCGGCTGCGGACCTGTCGGCGACTGGCTTCGGCATGTCGACGGTCTTAAAATCCGCATCTCCGATCAGCACGGAAGCCAGTTCTTTCATCGCTTCGAATACTTGCATATCCCATTCAAGCGAAATTGCGTCCGCCTTGAAATCCGCGGTAGTGGCTACCTCTCTGAGCTTCCCATTCCAGAGCATGGGTCTGTCACACAAGCTGACCAGTTCGGCCAGACGAAGAAAAATGCGCTTGTCATTGTCGGAAAGCTGCTTGAGCAGCATGGATAGCCTCCGTTTTGGGATGTACCATAGTTGGTCGGGGTTGTGGTGCTCACAAACGCAGCGGTTCATCGCTGGTCATGAAGAAATCGAATTCAGCTTTAGATTGGAATTGCAGCTGCTTCCCAAGTAGAGTCGCGAAGCGATCAATCTCGGAGACGAAATCATTTATCCCGCTGCCTCGCAGACCATCAACCATAAGGAACATCTGCCGTGTTTCCAGTTGCAGCAAAGGAATTTCGCGGGTGATGAACGCGTCCAGTGTGGCTTGTTCGGCGGCCAGTTGCAGGCGCGCTGCCGCCTCGAGCTCTTGCACACGCGCTAGCCGCTCGCGCGAAAGGCTGGCGCTCTTCGCAGCATCAAGTGCGGCATCGTAGAATACAGAGGACAAGGTATAGCCGACCATGCCTCCAATCGCAGCGCCGACGAATGGAATGGGTACTACGACTTGCCCAAGGGCAGCCATCATTCCCGACGACAACATGCCTGTCCCCTTCTCCCCTATCTCGGAAAGCAACTCGGTCTCGTTGATCTCGCCAGTGGCGTAGCGCTTGATCGAGGTACCGAGGGATATGCAGACATTCAAGGCTAGGGTGGGAGCGCTGGTGTTCGCTAGAGTCCGTACGTGCTGCGACGAGGACTGTTGCATCATTGCTTTCGTCATAGCGCCGATTGCAGCTGCGCCATAGCCGACTGCGCCCGCCGCGATGGTATCCATCGCCACCCCTTCCGCGGCCTTCTTCATTGACACACGATCTTGAGCTATGGCGAACGCGTTCTTCAGCAGCGAAACGCTTGCGCCAACAATCGCTCCATATTGTGCGCCCTGCATTCCTGCTCGGTGTCCGGTTCGTGCTACATCGCGCATCGTGGCGATCTTTGGATGTTCGCGATAGAAAATCGCTTCTTCAGTTGTCAATCCACTGTCCCGGACGTTTCCGGCGAGTTCATCGTAGTTGTCCGCGTCGCGCAGCAGCTTCGCGACTACTTCGGGCGATTTGCCATTTTTTTCCGCCTCGAGCGCATTGCTGCGCAGTTCCTTGGCCTTGTCGCGACAGAACTGCTGAGCACCAACGTATTGCTCCGATGGTAGCTCGAGCTTTACCCCACGATACCGCGCGAATCTGCCATCCTCCCGTGCGATGTCCGAGAAAAGTCTATTGCGGTCGCTAACGAACTTCATCTGAGTCTGTGTACCGTCGATGATCTTGCCGTCTATCACTCGAACGCGGTCCACTACATTGTGATTCCGGCCAAATTCCGCCAGGTCGTCAGAGCGCGCAGTCCGTTGATTCGAACCGGCGATGATGGCTTCCGCATTATCGCGACTAGTTGCCGCTACTTCTGCCGAATATCCGGCCTGTTGCTTGATGTTCTTCAGAGCCTCGGCAGGGTTGGCGCTGACCTTGTGTTTAGATATGCCGTCCAGGCCTTTCGCGAACACCTGGCCCGTAGCATTGTCGACGCCGCGGTAACCCTTGATATATTCGGCTCCGGCGCTGCCGTAGCGACCGACTGTTTCCCTTGCTGCCATGGACACGCCGGCGCTGATCGCGTCAACCGAAACTACCTCTTGCTCGGCCGGGCCTCGCTTCGCGTCGTCGCCAGGTTCCAGGGCGACGGTCTGCTGTTTACTTTTCTTCATTGGGCAGCACCTCAAAAACTAGGTTTAAGCGCAGGACTTCATCTGGGCAAGAAAATGACCTTTAACCTGTTCGAACTCTTCTTTTGTTAGAACACCGCTTTGATAGAGCGAAGACGTTCTGAGCGAAGACGTTCTTCAAGTCTTCTAGGCAGGTCCGCGTCGTTTGAGAACCAGTCGCGATGACATTCGCATCGGCCTCCGCAGTGGCGGTCTGAGCGCATTTTTCTTTCCGGGAGCCCATATGGGCTCGGATGGCAGCGCTGCCACGGTCGATGGTGTTGGCAGCGGAACGGATGCCGCACGCGAAGAGAATGAACAGGATGACGGTAAGCGTGAGCAGAATAGGCATTTTCGGGAACCTTGGATTTGAAGACCTGCATGTACTTGACATGCCCTGGGTACTCGTATGCTGTCATTCTCACTGGACGTCACGACAAAATGTGTCGCAGAGAATTCGCTTCCGCGATTTCCTCACGTTCGTCGGTCAGTCGAACGTCCCAGATTCTCTCCCCGAAGCCTCGCAGCCAACGGTGCAATTGAACGGTTTCCACGACTGATACGGAGATCTCCACCCCTTGCTCGTCCACAATCTCCCGTTGATCTGCCGCCAAGGGTGACTCCCGCATAAGAACCCCGATCTCGGCGTCGACTCGAAAGCTGAGTCGCACTCGCTTCCCATCGCCGAAACTGAACTTGCCGTCGCCGTCGTATCGCTCTAGGTCGAAGTCCAAAGGCGGCTCAAAGCCTCGGGTAGTGACGCAGGCAGACTGAATGCGATGGAGAGCAAGTATTCGTTCGTTCGCATAGTTTTCATATCTGCACACCAGATAGAGTCTGACACCCTGTTGCGCCAACCCTAAGGGCATCACGTATGCGCGTTTCGATTTGCCCGCAGCGTTGCGATAATCGACCTCGAGCCATAGGTTCGAGTACAACGCGTTGCTGACGGCGTCGAACACGCCTTCTTCAATCCTAGGTGGCAAAGTCGGCTGCGTTGCGCTTACGACGCGCACCTTCTTAAGCCACTGGCGAGTGGGCTTGCTCGAATCGGTCTGCCCAATTTTGCTGCGTGCCTGAGCAAAGAATCCGTCCATGGACCTCAAAATGCTCCCCGGGAGCAACGTATGGAGATGCTCGTCCACTAACAACAGCACCAAAGCTTCCTGTTCTGTCAGGCCGTGGAGCGAAAGTCCACTAGAGTGCGTCTTCCAGCGGTATCCATAGGGCTTTGTGCGTGTGTCGCACTCAATATCGAAGTGCTCGCTCAGCGCTTCGAGTTGCCGCTGAATAGATCGCAGATCGCGCACCATGCCGGCGTTATTTAACTGCTCGTGTAACTCGGTGGCTGTAACACGACGATTTCTGGGTATGCGGCGCAGTAATTCCACTGCGATGAGCGTCGTTGCCAGAGTGGTTGATCGTTTTGCCATTTAACTGTTCATTAATAGTCCACAATAGATCCGGGGGCGTGAGCAGGCTCTTACGCTGATCTTATAGTCCCGCGATACGCTGTCGTGCTGTGACTATTTGAAGCGTCTTTGTATCACAAAATTCCGTCAGTTGATCGCTGAGGTGGTGGCCTGATCGGGAATTTCCTACCAGTTGCGACGTCCCCCCGTATTCAGTAGCACGTGGTTTTAGAGTCCGGGAAGGTTAATGTATTCGTTTTCAATGCCAGTAATCCAGCATAGGCAGCCGGCGTTAATCCACCCAATGCTTTTTTAGGTCTTTCCTCGTTGTACTGCCGTCTTCAGGCCTCGATGATGACCTTGGCTTGTGGCAGATTGGTAAACCAATGCTCATTGAGGCATTCATCGCGCAAACGTCCGTTAAATGATTCGATGCAGGCATTCTGAATAGCCCCGGGTTTTGAGGAGGCTCCACTCTTTGAGAAAATGGAGCTACTATGAGCAAGCAGACCAAGTTTTCCCCCGAAGTCCGTGAACGTGCCGTGCGCCTGGTACAGGCGCACCGTGGCGAGTATCCGTCGCTGTGGGCGGCTGTCGAGTCCATTGCACCGAAGATCGGTTGCGTGCCGGCCACGCTCTTGGACTGAGTCAAGCGCAGCGAGATCGACAGCGGCATGCGTGATGGCATGACAACCAGCGAACGCGAGCGTATGAAGACCCTGAAACGCGAAGTCAAGGAACTGCGCCGAGCCAACGAGATACTGAAGTCGGCCAGCGCTTTTTTCGCCCAGGCGGCGCTCGACCGCGAACTGAAGAAGTAAAGGCCTATATCTACCGGCACCGGGACGTCTACGGGGTCGAGCCGACCTGCAAGGTGTTGCAGGTTGCCCCATCGTCGTATCGGCGCCATGCCGCCCGCCAACGACGTCCAGAACTACGCAGTGCGCGCAGCCAGCGCGACGAGGGTTTGATGGCGGAGATTGGTCGTATCTGGCAAGCCAATATGCAGGTCTACGGCGTACGCAAGGTCTGGCATCAATTGCAGCGCGAAGGCATTGCCGTAGCTCGCTGCACGGTTGAACGCATGATGCGTCGTCTGGGGTTGCAGGGAGTACGACGGGGCAAGCGGGTGCGCACCACGGTTGCCGACGGCTCTCAGGCCTGCCCGCTCGATCGCGTCAATCGCCACTTCCACGCCGATAGGCCCAATCAGCTCTGGTTGTCAGATTTCACCTACGTGTCGACCTGGCAAGGCTGGCTGTATGTGGCCTTCGTCATCGACGTGTTTGCCCGGCGCATCGTTGGCTGGCGCGTGAGCAACACCATGAGCACAGACTTCGTGTTGGATGCCCTGGAGCAGGCACTGTATGACCGGCGTCCCGCCAGTTCCCTGATCCATCATTCCGACCGAGGCTCCCAAGGCGCATTCAACCGGTCGTCGCAACACCTTTAGTCATGGAGGTGCTTTATGGGACGACCAGCGGGGTGGATGCAGAAGTTGACTGGGCGAGGGGCGATGCGCTCGCCAGGTGCGCCGTCACTTCGTTGTGAGATTGAACGTAGGTTTTGGAAGCAGATTGCGACCGGGATAACAAGTGAGAAGGCTGCCGAAGCAGTTGGCGTGTCGCAGGCAGTAGGCTCTCGCTGGTTCCGTTATCGTGGCGGGATGCCATTATTTATGTCTTACCCCGTATCCGGAAGGTACTTGTCCTTCGCGGAGAGAGAAGAGATCGGACTGCTCCGGGCCCAAGGCGTCGGCGTACGCGAGATCGCTCGCCGTCTTGGCCGAAGCCCCTCGACAGTTTCGCGGGAGCTGACACGTAATGCTGCAACTCGCAGCGGCCACATCGAGTATCGAGCTTCGGTTGCGCAGTGGAAGGCGGAACTGGTTGCCAAGAGGCCCAAGCCGGCGAAACTAGCAACGAACCTACCGCTACGCCAATACGTCCAAGATCGCTTAGCAGGGGAGGTTCATGACGCTGAGGGTCGTGAGATTGCAGGCCCTCGGCAGTCGCCATTCAAGGGTCGGAATAAACCACGTCGCGGTGACCGCAAATGGGTCAATGGCTGGTCGCCCGAACAGATTGCCAACCGACTTCCGGTCGATTTCCCGGATGATGAGTCCATGCGCATCTCTCACGAAGCTATCTATCAAGCCCTCTACATTCAGGGACGAGGTGCTCTCAGGCGCGAGCTGGTGCACTGTCTGCGCACTGGGCGAGCATTGCGCGTGCCTAGAGCCAGAGCGCAGGCCAAGGCTTGGGCGCATGTCAGCGAGAATGTGATGATTTCCAGTCGCCCATCAGAGGCAGAAGACCGAGCTGTGCCTGGGCATTGGGAAGGTGATTTGATTATCGGTCTGAACCGGTCGGCGATCGGCACGCTGGTCGAGCGATCAAGTCGATTCACCCTGCTCGTCCACCTGCCTCGCGAGATCGGTTATGGGGTGATTCCCCGGACGAAAAACGGCCCGGCGCTGGCTGGCTACGGGGCGGTCACCATGGCCAATGCGCTCAAGAAAACCGTGACTGGCCTGCCTGCCGAGTTGTGGCGGTCATTGACATGGGATCGTGGTAAAGAGCTATCCGATCATGCCCGCTTTACCGTTGAGTCCGGGGTGAAGGTCTTCTTCGCCGACCCGCACAGCCCTTGGCAGCGTGGCACGAACGAGAACACAAATGGTCTTCTTCGGCAATACTTCCCGAAGGGCACCGACCTGTCTCGGTGGAGCGCTCAAGAGATCCAAGCCGTTGCACACACCCTAAATACCAGACCCCGGAAAACGCTCGGCTGGAAGACACCTGCCGAAACCTTGAACGAATATATAAAATCTGTCCAACAACCCAGTGTTGCGACGACCGGTTGAATGCGCCAACCAAGGCTGCCGTGGAGTTGGCAACGTTGGAATGGGTCGCCTGGTACAACCATCAACGTCTGCTCGGGTCCATCGGGTATATTCCTCCTGCGCAGGCGGAAGAGGCCTACTATCGGACTCAATCTGAATCTGTGCCGATCAACGCGTTACTTTAACCAAACAGCCTCCTCGATTCCCGGGACGATTCACTTCGACGCCAAGCCTCGTATCGAAGCACACATCCGTAAACTGCCGCTCGCGGCAACCATCGTCCGCCCCATGATTTTCATGGAGATGCTGGTGCGTCCAGGCTTTGGCCTTGATGAAGGGCGGCTGGTTTCCTTGATTCAACGCGATCATTCGATCCAGCTGACCGCCGTGCAAGACATAGGGAAAATCGTTGCAGCCATGTTCGCGGACAAGGCCCGGTTTGCAAGGATGACGCTGAAGATCGCCAGCGACCGCGTGACAGGCCGCGAGCTGGAAGCTGCCTTTTCCGAGGCCGCTGGCCGGCCTATTAGCTATACCCGATTCCCTGATGAGGTGCTGGCAGCCAATGCCGATCTGGCGCACATGGCATCCAGCCTGGAAGATGGTCCTCTTGCGGAGCGGGTAGACCTGGATCTGATGCGAGAAATCAACCCTGAACTCGTCTCGTTGCGTTCGTGGTTGATGAATGGTGGACGTGAAAAACTTGAACAGGCGCTACGCAGGAAACAACCGTAGGTAGGATACGCAACGGAAGAACGGGCGAGGTGCGCACATGGCGTTTCGTCACTTCGCCGTTTCCTGGCTGCCGCCGAAGCGCCGATTTCGCCTGTGTCGCCGGGCGGCCACAGCGAAGTGACTGCCTGGCGAAGTGTCAGGACGATGCGGCGTCAGCGGTTGCGGGCGTACAAGGCAGCTGTCGTCGCGTCCATGAATGGCAGGTGCCCGTATTCGACCAATTCCAGCTGGTTGCCGAAGGGGTCCAGGAAATACTGCACGCGCAGGCCCGCGCACGGGCCGTCACTGATGACTATCGGTCCTTCCATGAGAGGCAACCCGCGTTGTCGCAGGAATTCAATGGCCGCATCCAGGTCACGGACCTTGAAGGCGATATGGCCGAAACCTGGATCGCAGTTGCGCGGAAGGTGGGTGGCGCGGTCGTCGGGGCGAGTGAAGCTGAACAGCTCCAGCATCAGGTTGGGGCCCAGCGCCAGCATGGCGATCTGGAAGCGGGCATCGGCAACATTCTGATATGCCAGTGTCCAGTCCCGGCCGTCGGGCTGGCGGGGGAATTCACGCGCGTCGAAGGGACCGAGCCGGTAGAGTTCGATGCCACCGAAGGTGCTGCAATAAAAGGCAGAAGCGGCATCCATATCGGTCACGGTAAGGCTGACATGATCGACATGCTGCAAGCCTGGCAGGCTGTTCTGTGTGTTCATTCTCGGTTTGTCTCCTGGTGGCATTCGTGGTGGCCGGATTTATTTCTGTTTGGATAAATATAGTCCTTAATTATTTCGCCGGCCAGTTGGTCATGCCGTTTTCCTCGGCGCAGATGAATTCTCGCGGCAATGAAAACGCCGGCCAGGGCCGGCGTGTTGATGCTGTATCCGGCCCCCTGTCAGGGGCTCAGGCGGGCTTGGCTTGCCAGTAGCGGCGCCAGACGAAAATCGTCATGGTCAGTGCAAAGGCAATGAACAGGCCGCCGACCGTGCCCAGGCTGTTTATGTCGTAGTGCAGCAATACCGTGCTGCCCATGAGTGCGCCACCGCCGATACCGATATTGAAAATGCCGGAGTAGATCGAAGTGGCGACATCGGCGGAATCCGGTGCGCTGGCAAGCACTTTGGATTGCAGGCCCAGGTAAACGATGGTCATGGATGCGCCCCACACCATGCAGAGTAGCGTGGTGGTGACGGCCGTGGCAGCGGCGAAGTTCAGGGCAAGCAGACAGAGCAGCAAGACGGCCAGGGGGCCGGCAAAGGCTTCGAAGGGGTGGCGCGGCGCATGGCGCGTGAAGATCAGCGTGCCGAGAATACCGGCACCGCCGATAACCAGCAGCATGGATACCACGAAGTTTTCGCTGAACCCGCCGACACGGGTCATGAACGGTGTGAAATAGGTATAGGCGGTGAAGTGGCCAGTCACGATGATAAGCGTGAGCAGGTACGCTTGCAGCAGCGCCGGGCGCTTGAGCACGGTGGGCAGGTTTTTCAGCGGAGCCGGGTTGGTGCTGGGCAGTGGCGGCAGCAGGCGGCGCAGCGCGAGCATGACAAGCAGGCTGATGCCGGCGATGCACATGAAGGTGATACGCCAGCCGGTCTGGTGGCCCAGCAGCGTTCCCAGGGGAACGCCCAGCACTGTGGCCAGCGAGCTTCCTGTCACGATGAGGCCCAGGCCTTTGGCCTGTTTGCCTTCAGGGGCAAGGCGCACCGCCAGTGGAATGGATATCGACCAGAAGATGGCGTGGCTACAGGCAATGCCGATGCGTGCCGCCATCAGCGAGGAAAAACTCCATGCAAAGCCTGCCAGGATATGGCTGGCGATGAAGATGGCAAACAGGACGAGCAGCAGGCGGCGCCGTTCCTGCGCGGCAGTCAGAAGTGTCAGCGGCAGCGACAGGATGGCGACCGTCCAGGCGTAGCCTGTCAGCAGCAGGCCTGTGTGGGCCACGTCCATGTCGAAGCTGCGTGCGATATCCGGCAGCAGGCCGATCGGGACGAATTCCGTGGTGTTGAAGATGAAAGCGGCCAAGGCCAGGCTGACGACCGGCAGCCAGTCACGCCAGCCGGGAGTTGGAGGAGAGGTGGTTTCCATATGTGCGCAAGGAGGAGGGGGCCTGGGAATTATAAAAGCGCCCAAGGGTTTTCACTGATATGGCGCCATTATTCTATGAGTGCCTGGATTGCGGTCTATGCCGGATTCCGGTTGTCGTGGGCGGCGAAATCCTGCAACAGCCAATTGCGGAATGTCTGCAGCGAAGGCAGGTGTTCATTTCGCGGTGGGTACACAAGAAAGTAGTTGCGTTTGCTTTGCACCGGCTCGAACAGTTGCACGAGCTGTCCGCTGGCCAGTTCCTCGGTGACCAGCACCTGTGGTACCAGCCCGATACCCAGGCCAGCCGTCACGGCCTGTATCAAGTGCCCGGTCAGCTCAAAGCTCGGGCCCATGCGCATGCGCCGGTGCTCCAGGCCGTGCTTGTCGAACCATTCGCTCCAGGCTTCTGGTCGAGTAGTAATGCTGAGCAGGGGATAGGCAACGATATCCTCAGGCCTGGCCTGGCCGGCAGAAGGAACGGTGTCAGGGCTGGCAATGACGACAAAGTGCTCGGCTTGCAGCGCATGGGCGCGCAGGTCGGGCCAGGGGGCTGCGCCGCTACCGGCGCAGATGGCGGCGTCCAGCTCGCTGGCATTGAAGTCGGGCGGCGCAATGCGTGAATGCAGGTGGATCATGATGCCGGGATGCTGGGCATGGAAATCCGCCAGGCGCGGCATCAGCCACTTGGAGCCGAAGGTAGGCAGGACGGCCAGGTGCAGTGAGCCTTGCCCGGATTCGTGCGCGAGCGCCTGCAGGGTGGCGCTGCGGATGCGGCCAAGGCCGGCGGCCAGCTCGCGCAGGTAGAGGGCGCCGACGGCCGTCAATTCGATTTGCCGGCCATGGCGCGTCAGCAGGTTGATGCCCAGGGTTTGCTCGAGCGCCTGCACTTGCCGGCTGACGGCGCTTTGTGTCAGCCCCAATTCTTCGGCGGCGCGGGTGAAGCTCAGGTGGCGGCCGGATGCCTCAAAGGCCGTCAACAGCGACATGGATGGTGTCAGTTTACGAGGATTCATTCATAAAACTCATGCAAATCGGGCATAAAATCCATTTTGCATTCTATCCGCGAAGCCGCACAATAGCGCGCATATCCCCTGTCTTGCCTGATGTTTTTCTCAGCGACCCAGGGGATGGCAAAGGATTGCGGCCGATGGCGGGGAATCCCTTCCGCTCAGTTGCGATTCATTCACATTTATCATTCATTATTGTCCGGATGCGCTGCCCAGGCACGCGCCCACGCCACGCCTGGCCCGGTAGTGCCGCTTGCGGCAGACTGCATCGTGGCGCCGGCGCCCGCCTGACGATGGCTGGGCCCGCGCATCCGGTAGGTCAAGCCCATGATTGCTACCCTCCCTGTAGAGCGCAAGCTCGCTCCCCATTGCCATGCTTTCCTCGATGCGCTGGCTCGCAGCGGCTTTGAAGGGGATATTGCTCGTGATGACGCCATGCTGACAGTGCTGTCCACGGATAACTCCGTGTATCAGCGCTTTCCCCAGGCCGCCGTCTTCCCGCGCCATGCAGAGGACGTGCAGCGGCTGGCGCGGCTGGCGGACCAGGCGGAGTTCCAGCAGGTGGTGCTGACGCCCCGTGGCGGCGGTACCGGCACCAACGGCCAGTCGCTGACGGACGGGATCGTGGTGGATATTTCGCGCCACATGAACCGGATCCTTGATATTGACGTGGCGAACCGGCGCGTGCGCGTGCAGGCCGGTGTAGTGAAAGACCAGTTGAACGCGGCGCTCAAGCCGCTGGGTTTTTTCTTCGCGCCGGAACTGTCGACGTCGAACCGCGCCACGCTGGGCGGGATGATCAATACGGACGCCAGCGGGCAGGGCAGCTGCCGCTACGGCAAGACGCGCAACCACGTGCTGGAGCTGGATTACGTTTTGTTGGGTGGCCAGCGGATCGCCAGCCATGTGGTCGATGATGATGAGCTGGCAAGGCGTTGCGGCTTGCCGGGCCGGGCTGGCCTGGTGCACCGGGTGGCCAAGGATATCTTCGATCGCCATCGCGAACGTATCGTGGCGGGCTTTCCGCCGCTGAACCGCTGCCTTACTGGCTATGACCTGGCTCACCTGCGCGAGACTGACGGCCGTTTCAACCTCAATAGCGTGCTGTGCGGCGCCGAAGGGTCGCTGGGGTTTGTGGTGGAGGCGACGCTCAATATATTGCCTATCCCCAAGCATTCGGTACTGGTCAATGTGCAGTACGCCGGCTTCATGGATGCCTTGAGGGATGCGCGTGCACTGATGGCGACCGAGCCCCTTTCGATAGAAACGGTGGATTCCAAGGTGCTGGGCCTGGCGATGAAGGACATCGTCTGGCATGGCGTGGCTGAATTTTTCCCGGAACAGGAAAGTGGGCCGGCGTTGGGCATCAACCTGGTTGAATTCAGCGATGACGACCCCGTGGCGCTGCAGGCCATGGTGGATCGCTTCCTGGACGTGCTGCGTACCGATGACAGCGTGCAGCGCCTGGGCTATACACTGGCCGAGGGGCGCGAGAACGTCACCAAGGTGTATGGCATGCGCAAGCGCGCCGTCGGCTTGCTCGGCAACGCCCAGGGCGAAGCCCGGCCGCAACCGTTCGTGGAGGATGCGGCCGTGCCGCCGGAAAACCTGCCGGAATTTATTGCCGAATTCCGTGCGCTGCTCGATAGTCATGGCCTGCAATATGGCATGTTCGGCCACGTGGATGCAGGCGTGCTGCACGTGCGCCCGGCGCTGGACATGAAGGACCCAGCCCAGGCGGCCTTGCTGCGCCCGATTTCCGATGCAGTGGCGGCGCTGGCGCAGCGTTACGGCGGACTGCTCTGGGGTGAGCATGGCAAGGGGGTGCGCTCGGAATATGCGCCCAAGTTCTTCGGCGAGCTCTATCCTTTGCTGCAATCGTTGAAAACGGCGTTCGACCCGCGCAACCAGTTGAATCCGGGCAAGATCGCCACGCCCACGGCGGCAACCAAGCCCTTGCTGCGCATCGACGGCGTGCCCCTGCGCGGCGAGCGGGACCGGGAAATCGACGAGCGCGTATGGAGCAGCTACGGCGCGGCCATGCATTGCAATGGCAATGGCGCCTGCTACAACTATGACCCGGACGATGCCATGTGCCCGTCGTGGAAGGCGACGCGCGACCGGGTGCAATCGCCCAAGGGCCGTGCATCGCTCATGCGCGAATGGCTCTGGCGCCAGCAGAAGGAGGGCGTGGATGTGCTGCAAAGCGCCGAAGTGGCGCGCCGCCAGCCGCTCTGGCGCAGCTTGCCGGCCAAGGCGGGCAATGCCTGGCGCCGCTGGCGCGGCGAGCAGGATTTTTCGCATGAGGTCTACGATGCCATGGCGGGTTGCCTGGCGTGCAAGTCCTGTAGCGGGCAGTGCCCCATCAAGGTGGATGTTCCTGCATTCCGCGCGCGTTTTCTGGAGCTTTACCACAGCCGCTACTTCCGTCCGATGAAGGATTACCTGGTCGGTTCTCTGGAATCCACCGTGCCGACCCTGGCGCGTTATCCCAAGGCCTACAACGCCGTCATGGGGGCAGGGCTGACCCGCAAGCTGCTGGCGCGCACCGCCGGCCTGTCGGATAGCCCCTTGCTCGACACCCGCGACTTTGGTGCCCTGAAACGGCAGTGGCGTGTGGCAATGGCCACGCCGCAGGCATTGGCGGCCCTGAGCCCGGCGGAACGCGCGCGCAGTGTGGTACTGGTGCAGGACGCTTTCACGCGCTATTTCGATACCGGTGTGCTGGCAGACTGGCTGGCGCTGGTGTCCCTGCTGGGCTTCAGGATCTTTTTGGCGCCTTTCATGCCCAATGGCAAGCCCATGCAGGTGCAAGGCTTTCTGAAGGGTTTTGAAAAAGCGGCGCGTCGCAATGCGGCCCGACTCAAGGCGTTGGCAGATACTGGCGTGCCGCTGGTGGGGTTGGACCCGGCCATGACGCTGACCTACCGGCAGGAGTACTTGCGCTTGCTGGGGGATGCCGCGCCTGATGTCCGCCTGCCACAGGAATGGTTGCTGGATGTGGTGCCGGAACCCCAGGCTGGCGCGGTGGTGGATGCACAGCCGTATCTGCTCATGGCGCACTGCACGGAAAAAACCAATGCCCCCGCAAGTGTGGCGGTATGGCAAAAAGTATTCGAGCGATTTGGGCTTATTCTGAAAGTGCAAGCAAGCGGATGTTGCGGAATGTCAGGAACTTATGGCCACGAAACGCGTAACCAGGAGACCTCGCGCGTCATTTTCTCGCAGTCCTGGGAACCTGTCTTAATTAGCAATGGCGCGACTTCAAGGGTGCTGGCCGATGGTTACTCCTGTCGCAGCCAGGTCAAGCGCTTCTCGCCCTACGAGACACGCCATCCGCTGCAGGCATTGCGCGATCATGTGCAGCAAAGGATGCACATAAGTTCAGGTGCAGCTATTATTGAGGCTCAGTTAAACACTACAGAATTGTCTGTCTCAATATCATCATGACGATCAGCCCACGTGAAGATCTCGTACAGCGTGAAGAAGCCGCTATTCCGGCCTCCCACTCCGCTGCAGAAGCCCAAGGCCGGAATGCGGACCCCAGTCCGCGCCCCGGCGCCGCCAAGGGCAAGGGCGGTAGCTTGGCAGCCAAAGCGCTGTGCCAGTTCCTGGATGCCGACGCCGAACAGGCCGCGGCGTTGTTGCGCGCCGCAGGCAACCCGCGCCGTTTGCTGGTGCTTTGCCTGTTGATAGAAAACGGGGAAATGTCGGTAGGCAGCCTGCTTGAACATCTGGATCTCAGCCAGTCAGCCCTGTCGCAGCACCTGGCGCGCATGCGCGAAGAAGGCCTGGTGACCTATCGCCGCGCTTCGCAAACCCTCTACTATCGTATCGACGATGAGCGCGTCCGCCAGTTGATTGCCGCGCTCAAGGATATCTACAGCCCGCAACAGGCTTGATCCCTTACGCCGCCGGGCGCCGGGCGTGGCCTCATCAGCGGGTCTAGTCCGGTGTATCGCCAGCGGTGCCGTTGTCCGCAAAGCTGCTGCGCTGTATGCCATGGCGCTGCAGCTTGTCGTAGAAAGTCTTGCGCGGTATTCCCAGCGCGGCAATCGTGTCCTTGACACTGCCGCGACAGGCAAGCAGCGTTTGCCTGATCACCTGTGCTTCATAGCGTTCCATGCGTTCCGGCAGCGTCAGTCCTGCCGGCAGTGCAGGCATGGTCTCGTGCCGCGTCAGCCCCAGCACGTGACGCTCGGCGTAATGAGCCAGTTCCCGGACATTGCCTGGCCAGTCATGCATTTCCAGCTGGGCCAGGGTTTGCGCATCAGGCGGCGGAGCAGGGCGTGAAAACTTCCTGCCCGCCAGTGCACAGAAATGGGCAAATAGCAGCGGGATGTCCTCCCTGCGCTCGCGCAGCGGCGGCAGGCGCAGGGTAATGACATTCAAGCGGTAATACAGGTCCGCGCGAAAGTTCGCGCGCTGCGCAGGGTCGCCCAGGTCGACCTTGCTGGCTGCCACGACGCGCAGGTCCACGGCGCGTTCCTCGTTGCTGCCCAGCGGTTGCACTTTGCGGTTTTCCAGCACGCGCAGCAGGCGGGTCTGAGCCGCCAACGGCATGCTTTCGATTTCGTCCAGGAACAGCGTGCCCCGGCTGGCATGCTCGATCAAACCGGTGCGGCGTTTCTGCGCGCCGGTAAAGGCGCCGGCTTCGTGGCCGAACAGCTCGCTTTCGATGATGTTTTCAGGTAGTGCGCCACAATTGACTGCTACCAGATGATGTGGTGCGCGCTTGCTCCAGCGGTGTAGCAAGGTTGCCACGACTTCCTTGCCGCTGCCGGTTTCACCCTCGATCAGGACGTCGGCGTCGGCGTCGGCGATATGGCGTAGCGTGTTGCGCAGCCTGGCCATCACTGCGGAATCGCCCAGTAAGGGAGGGCCGCCCGCATCGGTTTGCAGCGTTTGTTGCAAGGCGCGGTTTTCCATACAGAGGCGGCGTTGCGTGGCGGCGTGGCGCGCAGCCGTAAGCAATTGATCCGGCGCATAAGGCTTGGTGAGGAAATCGTAGGCGCCTTCCTGCATGGCCTGCACGGCCATGGCAATGGTGCCGTGGCCCGTAATGAGGATGACCGGCAATTCCGGGTCGCGGGTGCGTAGCAGGCGGAACAGGTCGATGCCGTTCATGCCGGGCATGCGGATGTCGCTGATGACAGCGCCGGGGTAGTCGGGTGGCAGCTGCTCCAGGGCTTCCTGGGCATTGTTGAATGCCGTGACCTCGAAACCGGCCAGTTCCAGGCTTTGGACCGTTGCCGCGAGCAGGTCGGGGTCGTCGTCGATGAAGGCGATGTGCAGGGGCGGAGTCATGACAGGCTGAGCGGCAGAGTGATAACGAAATGGGCGCCTGCGCCGGGCTGGGAACGTTCTTCCAGCTTGCCGCCGAAGGCGTGGATGATGTCGTGCGAGATCAACAGGCCCAGTCCGAGCCCTTCGCTGCGTCCCGAGGCAAAGGGCATGAACAGGCGGGCGCGCATTTCCGCAGAAATGCCTGGGCCGTTGTCCTGCAAATGAATTTCCGCCACACCATCGCTGGCACAGGCATGCATGACGATGCGGCCGCCTGGCTGCTCGCCGAGCGCATCCAGGGAGTTGCGTAACAGGTTGGTGAATACCTGTTCGAGCCGGACTTGCGCGGCTCGTACGCTGAGATTCGGCGGCACGCCATGGATATCCAGTTCTACACCCTGGCGTCTGGCGCGATGGGCCAGGAGCAACAAGGCATTGTCCAGCGCCTCGCGGACGCTGATGTCCGCGCTTTCCTCTTCAGTCTTGCGTGAATAGTGGCACAGCTGCGAGGTGATCAGCCCGATGCGGTCGGTAAGCTTGTCTATGGCGTCCAGGGTACGCGAGATGCCATCCGGGTCGCGGCGTTCCACGTAGGTGCGGCTGTTGGCCGCATACATGCGCAGGGCTGCCACAGGCTGATTGATTTCATGCGCCACGCCAGCGGCAATCTGGCCGAGAAAAGACAGTTTGTCTGCCTGCTCCAGCTGCTCGCGCAGTTCACGCGCCCGTGCCCGGGAAGCCTGCAGCGCCTTCATTTCATTTTCCAGCTGGCGGTTGGCATGACGCAGCGCTTCCGTGCGTTCCTCAACCAGGCGTTCGAGTTCGCGGCGCTGGTTGCTCTGCTGCGCGGCATGCTCCCGGGCCCGTTGGTTGCGTTGCAGCCACAGCGCAGCCAGCGCCAGCAGGGCAACGATTGCCAGTATCGCGGTTAGCCTCGCTGTCGTGGTGTGGCGGGCCAACTGGCTGCGGGTAGGGGCCAGTGCATGCAAGGTCCAGCGGCTGTCTTCGATGCCTGCCTGGTCTTCCAGATAGGTTTCGGCATTATCCAGCAGCAAAGCTGCGCCGCCCTGGTTCTGGCGGCGCAGCGGCAGCGCCTGCAAGGGGGCATCGCCGAAAGGCTGGGCCGACATGAGAGCCTGGCGGCGTGGCGCCGGCAGGGAGCCGTCCGTCATGAACAGCCATTCTGGCCGGCTGCTCAGGATGACCACGCCATCGGCATCCGTGACGAACAGGGCATCCTGGTAGCGTTGCCATTCCTCTTCCAGTTGCAGGAATTCCAGCTTGGCAATGATGACGCCGGCCGTGGCCGCCTGCGGCATTTCCAGGCGTCTTGAAAAATAAAGGCCGGGACGATGGCTGGACGTTCCCAGGGCAAAATATTCGGCCTGCCCGGTTTTCAATGCCTGGGTGACATATGGCCGGAACAGGAAATTCTGGCCGACAAAGTTTTCAGGCCGGTTCCAGTTGCTTGCAGCCAGGGTCTCGCCTTGTTCATTGACCAGGTACAACACGCTGGCGCCGGTTTCCTGCGCCAGGCGCTCGAGTTTGTGGTTGAGCGCCTGGACGGCATCGGCACCGGACTGGCCGGACAGCACGTGACGGAATTCCGGATCCTGTGCCAGCACGAACGGCAGCGCACGGTATTTCTTGCGGATGTTGCTGATGACATCGGCCTGGCTGTGCGCCAGGCTGTCCAACCGTTCCTGCAATGCAGCCAGCGTCTGTGTTCGACTGGCGTTGCCGGCCAGCCAGAAGGCCAGAACCAGCGCCACGCATGCAGCCACGCCCAGCACCAGCCATTCACGCCGCAAACGCCGGGCGAGCCCGGACATGTCCTGGGAAGAGGGCGGGTGCAGGCCCGCAGGTGGTTGAGACATGGTTGTGTGAAAAATCGCACTTTCTGAAATTTATTGTGTGGATTTTCGCACATATCTTCATGCTCCGGGTGTCGTGGGCGGCTTGCCGCTCGCGCTGTCGTTTTATCAAGACCCACTTCTGGCGCGGTTTTTCAGGTGCTGTTCGGATTTCCCTGCTGTTGGCACGGGAATTGCTTAAGTGCGCGTAAGCAAGTGCCAGGCCCTGGTCTTGCATGTACGCCATCAGGCGGAACACGGCGCAGCGGAAAAACCGTTCGCTGCGGACTAAGCATCCTTTGGGCAAGAGGCGCGCCGCTAAAAAACAGACGCGCCAGGACAGTCGAAACCAGAAAGGGGACAAACGACATGGCCGATATTTTCATCGGTGGCAGCGCGCCCGTGCGCAGGCCAAAAATCTATCAAATTCTTTATGTCCAGGTCATCGTGGCCATCACGATAGGCATTCTGCTGGGCCATTTCTGGCCCGATATCGGTGAGAAAATGCAGCCCCTGGGGGAGGCTTTCATCAAGCTGGTAAAGATGATCATCGCGCCGGTGATTTTCCTGACAGTGACGACGGGTATCGCCGCGATGAGCGACCTGCAGAAGGTTGGGCGGGTGGTCGGCAAGGCCATGATCTACTTCCTGACGTTCTCCACGCTGGCGCTGATCGTGGGCCTGATTGTCAGCAACCTGGTGCAGCCCGGCCATGGCATGCATATTGACCCGGTGTCACTGGACCCGGCCTCCGTGCAGGGCTATGTGGACAAGGCCCATGACAGCACCATCACCGCCTTTCTGATGGGTATCATTCCCGATACTTTGATCAGCCCATTCAATACCGGCAATATCCTGCAAGTCCTGTTCGTATCGGTGCTGTTCGGCATTTCGCTGGCCATGGTGGGCGAGCGTGGCAAGCCGGTACTGACCTTCATGCAATCGCTGATGAGCCCGGTGTTCCGCCTGGTGGCGATTCTGATGAAGGCGGCTCCGATCGGTGCCTTTGGTGCCATGGCCTTCACCATCGGCAAATATGGCATCGAATCCGTGTCCAGCCTGGCCTTGCTGGTCGTGACCTTTTACCTGACGTCGGTGTTTTTCGTATTGTTCGTGCTGGGCGCCGTGGCGCGCTACAACGGCTTTTCCATTGTGAAGCTGTTGCGCTACATCCGCGAAGAGCTGCTGCTGGTGTTGGGGACGAGTTCCTCTGAGGCGGCATTGCCAACCTTGATGCAGAAAATGGAGCGGGCAGGGTGTGCCAAATCGGTGGTGGGCCTGGTGGTTCCCACGGGCTATTCATTCAATCTGGATGGCACGAATATCTATATGACGATGGCGGCGCTTTTCATTGCGCAAGCCTGTGATATTCCGTTGACGCTACAGCAGCAATTGCTGCTCCTGCTGGTTGCCATGCTTAGCTCCAAGGGGGCGGCTGGTGTGACGGGGGCCGGTTTCATTACCCTGGCGGCAACGCTGTCGGTCGTGCCGAGTGTGCCGATTGCCGGCATGGCCCTGATTCTCGGTATCGACCGTTTCATGTCGGAATGCCGTGCGTTGACGAACCTGACCGGCAATGCCGTCGCAGCCATTGTCGTGGCCCGTTGGGAAGGTGAATTGGATCAGGAACGCCTGCATGCTGTGCTGGACGGCGAGCCGGTGCCGGATATCCTCGCCAGTGCACCGGTATCTGACCTGGACTCAGAGGCGGATCGCCGCGACGCGCCTGCGGGTGTCCTGCCGCAACACAGCGCCTGATGTACTGTTGCCCTGGCGCGCCGAAGGTGGCCAGGGCCAGGCAAAAAGCCACCCGTTGCCGGTCAATACTGGCAGTCGACGGGTGGCTTTTTTGATTTCGCGTATGAGAATCGGACTTGTCTATTAATCAAGATAGCCTCAGAATGTCCGGATTCTGCTTTTGTCGGGCCAGAGAAACTTTACGGAATTGACCACTTTTGTATTTCAAGTGGGATATCGAGTTGTGAATAAGTCCCATTTATTTTACAATTTTCACTTGCCTGATTGAATGTCTTTCTCAGGTTGTTTCTCTGTCATGGGGGCGGACAGCCGCCAGCTAAGCGATGTTTCCTTTTCATGCTTCATAACATAAACAACTGGTCCACGCAGCGCTACCCGATTGGCCTGCGTGTAGGTGCCGGTGTGGCTGTGGTTGCCTTGCATGCTGCCTTGTTCGGCGTGCTTTTCCTGGCTGAGGGGGAACCCCCGGTACAGGAAGAGCCCGAAGCCGTCATGGTGCGCTTCGTGGATATCAGCCCGGATCCACAATTGGCCAAGGCACCTCAGGCTGACACGCCGCCGGCGCCGCCGCCACCGCCCCCAGTCGAACCCGAACCCGAGCCTGAGCCCGAACCCGATGAGCCTGAGGTCGAACCCGACCCCGAGCCGGAACCCGTGGTCGAGCCCGAGCCTGACATCAAGCCGCCTGTCGTTGAGGAAGCGCCCAAGGTCAAGCCCCAACCGCAGCCGAAACCCAGACCCAAGCCCGTGGCACCGCCTGCCGTGACGCCGGTGCAGGAGCCGGTGGAAGACGCGCCGCCGTCGGATGCGCCGCCGTCGGATCTGCCGCCCAGCGGCGATCCCGATGCGAAAGGCACGCCCAGCGGCCCGCAAATGGGCACACCGCCAGACCAGCCGCGCATGATCGGTCACGTGGATTACCTCGGGCGCCGGCCGCTGCCGGATTACCCGCAAGCGTCGCAGCAGCGCCGCGAGCAGGGTCGGGTGGTGATCCGCGTTCTGATCAACACCAACGGTGAGGTCGAGGATGCGCAGGTGCAGCAATCGTCCGGATTCGAACGCCTGGATCGTTCGGCCTTGGCGGCAGCGCGCAAATCGCGTTTCAAGCCATACACCGAAAACGGTGTTCCGTACCCGGCGATGGCTGATATCCCGTTCGATTTCGTCCTGAGAAACAGGCGTTGAGTTCAGGCGTCCTTCCCTGTCGGGAGGGATGCCGCTGGTTTTTAATCCAATCGGATCGCAGCACGCCGCAGCGGCAAGCGACCAATAAGTATTTGTCATGAGGAAATAAGATGTCCGATACCTTGATTACGCCGACGACGTTGGCCCAAGTGTTGGCGCAGGTGTCGCCGGCGACGGATGCGGCGAGCAATGCGGGTACAGCCGCTGCCGGCGCGACTGCCGTCCAGGGAGGCGCCAATGTCGCCGCGGCCCAGGCCGCCCAGGCGGGCGAGGCCCTGCAGGCAGGTGCAGCCTTGCAATCTGGCGCTGACGCAGTCCAGCAAGCCGGTGCTGCCCTGCAGACCGGCGCCGATGCCGCGGCCGCCCAAGCCGGCACGGCGTTGCAGTCGGGCGCCGACATGGCCAGCTCGCTGGGCCAGCATGCCGCCAATGCTGGCGCTGCTGCTGCCGAGCAAAGCATGGGCTTCCTGCACTTCGTCGCCCAGAGCGACGTTGTGGGCAAGGCGCTGTTCATCATCCTGTTGGTGATGTCCCTGATCAGCTGGTACCTGATCGTCGTCAAGGCGATTTCCAACTACCGTACCCGCAAGCGCGCCCGTTCTTTCCTCGACAAGTTCTGGAATGCCAGCTCGCTGGAGCAGGTCGAAAATGAAATCATTACCCACGGCGCCAACGACCCGTTCTCGCACCTGACGAGTCACGCGGTCTATGCGCAGAAGCATCATGCCAAGTACGGCGCCACCAAGCTGGAAGAATCCGGCAGCAACGGCGATTTCGTCAGCCGCACCATGCGCAAGGTTATCGACGAAGAAACCGCCAAACTGGAAAATGGCCTGACGGTACTGGCATCGGTGGGTTCTACCGCACCGTTCGTCGGTCTGTTCGGTACGGTGTGGGGCGTGTATCACGCGCTGGTCGGCATTGGCATGTCCGATGGCATGACGATCAACCGCATCGCCGGTCCGGTCGGCGAGGCGCTGATCATGACCGGCCTGGGCCTGGCCGTCGCCATTCCCGCCGTGCTGGCGTTCAACGCCTTCGTGCGCAGCAACCGCGTGCTGTTGTCGCGCCTGGATGCCTTTGCCTACGATCTCTTCGCCTTCCTGAGCACCGGCCAGCAAGTTGAGCTCTCCGACGGCAAGCTGCGTGCACTGCAGCGCCGTGGCGGCCAGGCTGCGGCACAAACCAAAGGAGCCAACTGATGGCTTTCGGCAGCTTTGACAGCAAGCAGGGCAGCGGCCATGCCATGTCTGAAATCAACATGGTTCCGTTGATCGACGTGATGCTGGTCTTGCTGGTTATTTTCATCATCACCGCGCCTTTGCTGGCGCACTCGGTGCGCATCAACCTGCCGCAGGCCAGTTCCGAGCAGATTGAAGAAAATCCCAAGACCATCGACCTGGCGATTGATGCTGGCGGCGTGGTGTTCTGGAACGATGAAATCGTGCTGCTGGATGACTTGACTGGCCGCTTCGCGTCCATCTCGCACGAGCGTCCGCAACCGGAAGTACGTATCCGCGCCGATCTGAACACCCGCTATGAAACCCTGGCGCGTGTGATGGCCAGCGCCCGCCGCTCCGGTATTGCCCGTATCGGGTTCATCACCCAGCCTGGCGCGCCCGGTTCGGCTGCTGCAGAAGCTGCCGAGGGCGCTCCGGCCGAGGCCGCGCCGCACGCGGCACACTGAAGCCGGTTCCATCGGGCACCATGGGCGCCCGGTCGGAACATGGCAGCCGGGCAGCTCAGGCGGCTCGGCTTGCAAGAAAAACACCCCGGAAACGTTTTCCCGTTTCCGGGGTGTTTCGTTTTGATGTCCCGCCTGCAAGCCTTCGGATAGAATTCATCACATGAGAGTACTCCTGATAGAAGACGATGCCACGCTGGGCCATGCGCTGCGGGAATTCCTGCAGGACCAGGCCTATGCGGTTGATTGGCTGCAGAACGGTACCCAGGTGCAGAGCGCGCTGGATGGGCATTCCTATGATTTGCTGGTGCTGGATCTCAACCTGCCGGATGCCGATGGTCTGGATATCCTGCAACGCATACGCACGGCGGGTGACGACGTGCCGGTACTGATCCTGACGGCACGCGACAGCCTGGGCGACCGGGTGCAGGGCCTGGATGCCGGGGCCGATGATTACGTGGTCAAGCCTTTTGAGCTGGCGGAGCTGGCCGCTCGCGTGCGCGCGTTGGCGCGCCGCCGCCTCGGCCAGGCACAGCCTTTGCTGGAGGCTGGCTTGTTATCCATGGATACCGTGGGCCGCGAAGTGCGGGCCCAGGGCGAACGCCTGGGGCTGTCGGCACGCGAGTTTTCCGTATTGGAAATGTTGATGACGCGCCTGGGCAAGGTCGTCACCAAGCGCCAGATCGTCAATTCCTTGTCTGCCTGGGATGCTGATTTCAGCGAGAACGCCGTCGAGGTCTATGTCTACCGCTTGCGCAAGCGCCTGGAAGGTTGCGGCGTCAGTATCCAGACGGTGCGCGGCTTTGGTTACGTGCTGGAGCCATGCAGCGAGTAAGCAGCAAGCCGGACGCGCGCGGCAGCATCCTGCGCCGGGGCTCGTTGGCACGCCATCTGCTGGTGCGCCTGCTACCGCCCATCCTGGCGCTGGTCTGCGTGGATATCGGTGCTACCTGGGTACTGACACATAAGCTGGATGCTTCCAGCTGGGTGCTGGAAGACGTGTTCTGGTTCATGGTGGCGGGACAACTGGCGTCTTTGCTGCTGTTCGGCTGGGTGTTGGTTGTCGGTGTGCGCTCCGGCCTGAAAGGGGTGACCGACCTGTCTGAATCACTGGGTGAGCGCAGCGCCGAGGATCTTCAGCCCTTGCCGTCGAATCACCTGCCGCTGGAAATCGCGCCGTTGGTGGAGCGCACCAATGAACTGTTGGCGCGCCTGGATGCCTCCATGGCGGCGCAGCGGCGTTTCATCGGCCATGCGGCGCACCAGTTCCGCACCCCCCTGAGCGGCCTGAAACTGGAATCCGAGTTGATGCTGGCCCGCTCTTTACCTGAGGACATCGAGGCGCGGGCGCGGCGCATCAAGTCGGTGACTGACCGCATGATTCGGCTCGGGCAGCAATTGCTGGTGCTGGCGCGGGTGGATCCGGGCGTCCGGCCACAGGATAGCTTCGTTTCCATGGATTTGTGCGAGTGGGCCAGGCACAGTGGCGCCCGCTGGCTGGGCAAGGCCAGGGAAGCCGGACTGGAGCTGGACCTGAGCGCGCCCCCGCACCCGGTCTGGATAGATGGCGACCCGTTGCTGCTGGACGAACTTCTTGGCAACCTCATAGATAACGCACTGCGCTACGCGACGGGTGCGACCATGCTGCGGCTGCGCATCGGCAGCACCCCACCGGTGCTGGTAGTGGAGGATGACGGAGTCGGCCTGGCGCCCGAAGAACAGGAGAAAATCTTCGAGGCATTCTATCGTGGGCCGTCGGCGGTGCCGGGCGGGGCAGGGCTGGGCCTGGCCATCGTCAGGGAAATTGCAGAAGCGCATGGCGCCTGGTGGCGCCTGGAAAGCCGGCCGGCCCTGTCGGGCACGCGTTTCAGCGTAGTATTTCCCGGCCCGCGCAAGGGTGCAGTGCTGAATCGGCAGGAACGCCGCAAGTGGGAATCCGCCGGTAATTGAACCGGGTCATTGAACCGCCAGGAACTGGCCTGGCAGGCCGGTAGCCGGCCTGCCAGCGACACGCCGGCAGCCCGGGCGGCCGGATCAGCGTTTGCCGATCAGCAGGAATTCCATCAGTGCTTTTTGCACGTGCATGCGGTTTTCCGCTTCATCCCAGACCACGCTTTGCGGTCCGTCTATGACTTCGGCTGTCACTTCTTCGCCGCGATGCGCGGGCAGACAGTGCATGAAGACGGCATCGGCGTTGGCTTGCGACATCAGGCGTTCGTCCACGCGCCAGCCGGCGAAGGCTGCGCGGCGTTCGGCATTTTCCGCTTCATAGCCCATGCTGGTCCAGACGTCCGTCGTGACGAGGTCTGCACCACGGCAGGCTTCGGCGGGGTCGTCGAATTGCTTCAGCACCTGAGGCGCGGGCTGGCCAATGCGGGCCGGGTCCAGTGCATAGCCCGGCGGCGTTGAGACATGCAAGGTGAAACCCAGCATTTCGGCGGCCTGCAACCAGGTATAGGACATATTATTCGCGTCGCCGATCCAGGCTACCGTCTTGCCCGCGATGGGGCCGCGATGTTCGATGAACGTGAAGATGTCGGCCAGGATCTGGCAGGGATGGTATTCGTTGGTCAGGCCGTTGATGACCGGCACGCGAGAGTGGGACGCAAAGCGTTCGATGCGAGTCTGCTCGAAGGTGCGGATCATGACCAGGTCCACCATGCGCGAAACGACCCGGGCGGTATCTTCGATGGGTTCGGAGCGGCCCAGCTGGGAGTCGTTGGTGGTCAGGTGGATGACGGAACCGCCAAGCTGGTACATGCCTGCCTCGAAAGAGACGCGGGTACGCGTGCTGGCCTTCTCAAACACCATGGCCAGGGTGCGGTCATGCAGGGTCAGATGCGGGATGTAACGCTTGAAGTCATCCTTGATGATGCGGGCGCGGTCGAGCAGATACAGGATCTCGTCGCGGGTCAGATCAGTGAATTGCAGGAAGTGACGCAAAGGGGCAGCTTGTTGGGGTGTCTGGGTCATGGTTGTCTGCGTGATGGTTCCTGCGCCGGGCAGTCTGTGCAGCGCAGCATATGAAGCACTCCGGCCCGGGGGCCAGCGCGATTCCGCCACTGCCCGGCATGCCTGGGGCGATGCCGGACATGCGCCTGGCCAGGCCGGCGCAAAACGGGCGCCGACAACAGCTCAGGCACGTGGCCGAGCTATCTATCATACCTGACGGGCGGCAATTGGCATGTGACATGGCGCGCCATGCGCGGCACATCTGGGTTCAATCATATACAATCCCTGCGCAGGCAAGTTGCAGCGCAGGACATTTGTCTTTGTCGGGCAGCTTGCCATGTCTGTTGATCCTGGTGCGTTTTCCATGACAGAACAAGTAAGCCAACACATTATCCACGGCGTGACAGAATCGGGGCAGCGCTTTCGCCCCAGTGACTGGGCCGAGCGCCTGGCGGGCGTGATGGCTCCCTTCCGACCGGTCGGCTCCCCGGCCAGTCACCTGACCTATTCCCCTTACGTCGTGCCTACCGTCATCGACGGCGTGCGTTGCGTGGTGGTGGACAACCGCTTGCGCGAGCTCGAACCGCTGGCCTGGAAGTTCGTCATCGGCTTTGCCCAGGACAACGGCCTGAAGATCAGCGAACGCAAGGGCTGATCTCTGCACAGTCCCTCGTCGTTGCCATGCCTGCCGCAGCAGGCATGGCAGCACGTCAGACCGGCGTAATGACCTTGCCCGTTTCCAGGAAGCTGTGCAGGTTGCGGAACAGCAGTTCCACCATGTCTGCACGTGTTTCCACGGTGGCGCTGCCGATGTGCGGCAGCAGCACGACCTTGTCGGATTGCTTGAGCGCTTCCGGCACCTGGGGTTCATTGGCGAATACATCCAGCCCGGCGGCGCCCAGGCTGCCATCCTCAAGTGCCTGCACCAGTGCGTTTTCATCCACTACGGAGCCGCGTGCGATATTGATCAGCGTACCGTGCGGGCCAAGCGCACGCAGGATGGTTTGATCAACGAGGTTGCGCGTTTCGGCGCCGCCTACGGCCGCAATGACCAGGAAGTCCGACCAGGTTGCCAGTTCTTCCAGCGTTTCGGCGTAAGCGTAAGGCACGTCGTTGCGCTGATGGCGGTTGTGGTACCGGATTTCCATGTCGAAGCCTGAGCCGCGTCGGGCAATGGCATTGCCTATGCGGCCCAGGCCGAGTATGCCGAGTTTGCGCCCGGTCACGCGGCGGCCCAGCGGAAAGCTGCCATGCACCGAGCCCCACTGGCCGGCACGGACGAAACGGTCGCCTTCGGCGACGCGCCGGGCGCAGGCCAGCAGCAGGGCCCAGGCCAGGTCGGCAACACAGTCGGTCAGGACATCGGGAGTATTGCTGACCTGGATGCCGCGCTGGTGCGCGGCCTTGACGTCAATGGCGTCAAAGCCCACGCCCCAGCTGCAGATGGCCTGAAGGTTGGGCAAGGCATCCATGGTGGCGGCATCGCAACCGCGCACGGCAGTGGTGACCAGGGCGCGAATGTTGGGGCTTTCCTGCTTCAGCAGGGCAGCGCGGTCTTCGGCCTGCCAGAGCGGCACCACGTCATAGAGGGCTTCCAGGTGCTCCTGCGCGCCAGGTGAACCGGCCAGCGGTCCCAGTTGGAGAATGCGTTTTTTTTCGGTCATGTCCAAGAATTCCGGCAATCAATAGAAAACGAAAAAATCATGCCATGACCCCGTGCCGAGCGCAAATCGGCTCGTATCGTGCAGGCGGGTCTGACGGCCCGCTGCCTGATGCTTGATGCTTGATGCCAGGTAACGTTGGCAGCATGGCATGCTGCATTCAGCATCGTGCCCTTTGCCTCCTTTGCCTCCTTTGCATCAAGCCGGCCTTGCCTCTGCAGTCGAAAAAAAAGCCCCGGAACGTGTCAGGGGCTGGATGCCATGCGGCAGATTACTGGTCAGGCAGCTACGCGGTTGCTGGTATCGACTTGTGTGTCAGTGGCAATTGGCGGCAGTGGTGGATGGACAGCGTCTGCCAGCGGTGCCGGTGCGTCGATGATGGTGCCGACTTCCAGTGCTTGCGGAAAGACCAGCAGCACAGCGCCGCCTTGTTTGTCGTCCACCAGTTGCGCCTGAATTTGTCCGGCAGGCAGTTGCAGTGTGATGCCTTCCTGCCAGTCGTCCTGTTTGCTGGCATAGGAAACGAAGGCAGGCGTACGCAGGATGTTGCTCAGCCGGAAGCCGAGATCTTCCGGCAGGTTGAGGCTCAGCAGGCGCTCTGCATTCTGGTTGCACCAGGTAAGCTGCAGTTCGCCATCCAGGCGCAGCACCCCGAAGGGTAAGGCATTGAGCATGGTCTGCCAGTCATCGAACACGGTGTGCGCCTGTTCGGTCTGTTTGCGCAGATGTCGATGCTGGCGGTAGATATTGGCGATCAGTTCATCGTAGCCCCGAAGCGCAGCGGGTGGCGTGCTGTCAAGCTGAGCCGACCAGTGCAGAAGCCGTTGCTGGCGCCGCCGGCTGCGCCAATACAGGGCGAGGACACCCAGCGCACAGACGATAAGGCCCGTGTAACCGCCCAGTGCCGTTTGCACGCCCACCGCGACAGCAAATACCAGCAGCAAGGGGAGAGGAATGGCGAAATTGGAGGGAGTCATTGGCACGTGCATGTAGCGTCGCGTGAAATAAAGACTAACGGAATATAACCCCTGAAACGGGATCGGCCGGAAACCATCGCTGCTATTGAACCGGTTGCACGCTGCATGAATGTGACTATTGCCCGAAATCCCATGCCGGAAGACTCGGGTTCAAAAGGCTGGCAGAGGCTGTATTTGTTACATGTTGCGCTGTTTTTTGTCGCCGGGTCGCCCCGAGACAAAAACGTCGCCTTGCGGAGGCGCTGCGTGGGAGGCCCATTTCCGATGCAGCTGCAGCGTGGTAAATCAATGATGCCTCAACCGCCGCCGCGGAGCAGGCCAGCGCTCGGTATCGCAGGATTGATGCAGGCACTGCCATGCAAGAAGGCGTGCGTTACGATGTGAACTTCAGCTTGCCGCTTTTTTTTCACGCCCTTGGTGCCCTGGCACAGGGTGGCACCGCAAGGTGGAAAAGTAGCAGGGCGGGCGACAGAATGGATGGATTTCGGAGACAACATGGCAGAGATTTCAATATTGGATCTGGCCCGCATCGGCGAGGATGCAGATGCCGGGGCCGCGCTGCGGCGCGCCAGGGACCTGGCGGCGCATGCGGAGCAGTGGGGCTATTCGCGCTTCTGGGTAGCGGAACACCACAATATGCGCGGCATTGCCAGTTCGGCGACATCGGTGGTGATCGGCTACATCGCCGCCGGGACCCGTCGCATCCGCATCGGCGCGGGGGGTGTCATGCTGCCCAATCACTCGCCGCTGGTCATTGCCGAGCAGTTCGGTACGCTGGCCAGCCTGTATCCCGGCCGTATCGACCTGGGGCTGGGCCGTGCGCCAGGCACTGACCAGGCCACTCTGCGCGCCTTGCGTCGCCACCCGGCGGCGGCGGACCGTTTTCCGGAGGATGTGCTGGAATTGCAGGCGTTGCTGGGGCCGGCACTTACCGGGCAGTCTCTGTTCGCAGTGCCGGGCGTGGGCACGGAGGTGCCGCTGTGGATTCTCGGTTCGAGCACCTTCGGCGCCCGGCTGGCCGCAGAATTGGGCCTGCCGTTCGGTTTCGCCTCGCATTTCGCGCCTGAATACCTGCTGATGGCGTTGGATATCTATCGCAGCAATTTCCGGCCCTCGCAACAACTGGCCCGCCCGCATGCCATGGTCGGCGTGAATATCATTGCGGCGGCCACCGATGAGCAGGCTCGCCGGCTGGCGACCACGCAGCAAATGTCGTCGACCAACCAATTGCGCGGCACGCGAGGCCTGAGCCAGCCTCCCATCGACGACATCGACACCTACTGGACCGCAGACGAAGCCCGCCGTGTGCGGCAGAAGCTGGCGCGCAGCATCGTCGGTACGCGGGACACCGTGGCCGAAGGCATCGCCCAGCTATTGAACGAAACCCTGGCCGACGAGCTGATGATCGTTTCCGATGTTTACGAGTTCGAGCACCGTTTGCGTTCCTATGAACTCATCAGCCAGGCGCATGCAATGGTGGCCGGCGTATAGTAGGCAGCCTCGTTTTAGGCAGTCCTGTCAGGGCGCTGCTTGTTTCATTTTTTCTCGATAAGGAGCTTCATCATGACCGAGATTTCCCGTTCCCCTGGCGCCGGCCTGTTCCTGCGTCGTCTGCTTGCGGTGGCAGGTCTGGGCCTGGGCGCCATGTTCGCGGCCGGGTCCGTGGCAGCCAATCCGGCAACGGACCCGGCGACTGACCTGAAGCCGTTTCCTGCCCCGCAGGCTGGCCAGACGCGCTATGTGCTGAACCTGGAAAGCCGCCCGCTGGAAGAGGACTACGAAGTCCAGCTGATCGTCGGCAAAACCATCCCCACCGATTGCAACCGCCAGTGGTTCATGGGTAGCCTTTCCGAGGAAACCGTGCAGGGCTGGGGCTATGGCTATTACGTGCTGAATGATGTGAAGGGACCTGCGAGCACTTTGATGGGTTGTCCGGAAGAGAGCCGGAAAGACCGCTTCGTGAGTGTTCAGGGCGAGGGGTTCAAGGTGCGCTATAACAGCCGCCTGCCACTCGTTGTTTATGTTCCGGAAGGCTTCCAGCTGCGCTACCGCCTGTGGCGCGCCAGCGATGAAACCTGGGAAGTCAGCGCTGCGGACTGAAAATGCTGGAAACTTTTGCCATTCTGATGCTGTGCCAAGGCATCGGAGAGCTGTTGGGCCGTCTCCTGCACCTGCCTGTTCCCGGGCCGGTGCTGGGGATGGTTCTGCTGTTCTGTTTGCTGCGGGCGCGCCCGCAGCTTTTGACCCGCATGGAAGCGACGGCCAATGCGCTGTTGCAACATCTTTCCATCCTGTTCGTGCCGGCAGGCGTCGGCATCATCGCCGCCTTTGGGATGTTGCGTGAACACTGGTTGGGCATTCTTTTATCGCTGGTGATCAGTACGATTCTCACTCTCGTGGTAACCGGCCTGGTTGCGCGCTGGATGGTGGAAAGCGACCGCAAGCGTGCCGCGGGAGAGACACATCATGAGTGACGCCGCTACGGGCGGGTTGGTGGGCTATCTGGCCGCTTCTCCGTTGCCAGGGCTGACGCTGACCCTGTGCGCGTTTCTGGTTGCGCAATGGGCGCATGTACGTACCGGCCGAGCGCCCTGGGCCAATCCGGTTGCCATCGCCGTTTTTCTGGTGACGGGCATTCTGGCATTGGGGGGCATTCCCTACGATGTCTATTTTGATAGCGCGCAATTCATCCACTTCCTGCTCGGTCCCGCGACCGTGGCGCTGGCAGTGCCGCTGGCACGGCTCTGGCCCAGGCTCAAGCTCGCCTGGCGCCCGTTGACAGCAGGCCTGCTGGCCGGATCGGTCATGGCAATCGTGTCGGGCACCACAATGGTATTGTTGATGGGTGGCGATAAGGTGCTGGCGATGTCCATGGTGCCTAAATCCGCCACGTCGCCGATTGCGATGAGCGTTGCGGAGCACCTGGGTGGCCTGCCGTCGCTGGCCGTATCCTTTACGCTGGTGGCGGGTATGGTGGGGGCCATCGTTGGGGTTTCCGTCCTGCGCCTGTTGCGCCTGGATACTTCGGTGTTGGGCGGCTTTGCCCTGGGTGTGGCATCGCACGGCATCGGGACGGCACGTGCTTTCCAGGTCTCCATGGACATGGGGGCGTTTGCCGGGCTGGGCATGGGGCTCAACGGGATTGTGACCGCCGTGTTGGCGCCCTGGATGGCACCGGTGATCATGTGGTTGTTTGGATGAGTGCAGAAAATACTTCCGGCGCTGCCGCCTTGCCCGACGCCGTTGCTGCGGCCAGCCTGACCGACGCCGCCCGCATGCGCCGCGCGATGGCGCAGGCTGCCGAGGCGGCAGCCCGGGGAGAGGTGCCGGTAGGCGCGTTGATCGTGGATGCCGAGGGCAACGAGATCGCCGTGGGCGGAAATCGTGTCATTGGTGACAGCGACCCCAGCGCGCATGCGGAAATCGTGGCGTTGCGCCTGGCTGCGGCAGGCGTCGGCAATTACCGCCTGCCGGGCGCCACTTTGTATGTCACGCTGGAACCGTGCGCCATGTGCATGGGTGCCATGATGCATGCGCGCCTGGCGCGCGTCGTGTTCGGTGCCACAGACCCCAAGACCGGGGCGTGTGGCAGCGTGCTTGATCTATCGGCCTACAAGGTCTTGAACCACCATACGGCAGTGCAGGGCGGCGTGCTGGCGCAAGAATGTGGCGAGCAGTTGCGCGCGTTCTTTCGTGAGCGCCGCCTGCTCAAGAAAACGCAGCAGGAGTAGCAATGAGTTCTTCCAATGCACACGAGCCCGGCGGCGCAGTCACTCGCGGCGGGCAGGCGCGTGCCATTTATGTGATGTCGCCCGCAGGGGCAATCCGCGATCAGGCAGAGTTGCTGCGTGGCGCCGATTATCTGCGTTCGCTGGGTTTCGAGGTGACGCTGGACCCGGCTGCTGCTGGACGCTATCAGCGTTTTTCCGGTACTGACGACGAGCGCCTGGCGGCGTTCGAGCGCGCCATGGCCCAGCCCGCCGGCATTGTCATGGCGACGCGTGGCGGCTACGGCCTGAGCCGGCTGCTGCACCGCCTGGATTGGGCCGCCTGGGCACGCTCCGACAAGCGTTTCGTCGGATATAGCGATTGCACGGCATTCAGCCTGGGTCTGCTGGCCAGTACTGGAGCAGGCAGTGATGCCGGGCCAATGGTATGCGGCGACTTCGGCGCGCTGACGCCCGAGCCATCCATGGTGGCAAGTTTTCTTGCCGCCATGGATGAATTACCCTTGCTGGCCGATTTTTCGCCGGTCTGGCCCGCATCGGCCGGGCTCGCCGATGGTATGGCGGGCAGGGCGGCCAGCGGGCAGGCCGAAGGCACGCTCTGGGGGGGCAATCTGGCGCTGCTGGTGTCTTTGATAGGAACGCCTTACCTGCCGCAGGTACAGGACGGCATCCTGTTCCTGGAGGATGTCGGCGAATCGCCATTCCGGGTGGAACGCATGCTTAGTCAGTTGCTGCATGCCGGTATCCTGGGGAGGCAGCGAGCCGTCCTGCTGGGCCGCTTTACCGATAGCGGCGCCCCCGAACGCCAGCAGGGCCATGATCTCGAGCAGGTTTTCGACTGGCTGGCGGGCCAGGTGCAGGTACCGCTGATTGGCGGCCTGCCGCATGGCCATGTACCAGGTATCCTGACGCTGCCGATAGGCGCACGGGTCTGCCTGCAATGGCAGGCCGGGCGTGCCCGGTTGTCGCGCCGCTGAACCTTGCTGCACGAGGCCTGGCACAGGCGGCCTGCAGGCCGGGAAAGCGGTTTTCCGGCAGCGCCGCCAACCGTGGCCGGTGCCGTGTGAAGGCCGTGCCCGGCGTGGCCGGGATGCGTTTGCCGTCGGCGCTTGGTACACTCGCTGTTTCTCCAGGCATTTCCCCCTGGCGCCCGGCGGCGTCTGCCTGGCCTGTCCTGCAGGCCGCCAATCTGTTTCTTCTCTTCCCCTTATCGTGATCTCTACAGCCAATCTCACAATTCAGTTCGGCCCGAAACCCCTGTTCGAAAACGTTTCGGTCAAGTTCGGCGATGGCAATCGCTACGGCCTGATCGGTGCCAATGGTTCCGGCAAGTCCACCTTCATGAAAATCATCGGTGGTGATCTGGAGCCGAGTGCGGGCAATGTGACGCTGGACCCGGGCCTGCGGCTGGGCAAGCTGCGCCAGGACCAGTTCGCTTTCGAGGATGTCCGCGTGCTGGACGTGGTCATGATGGGCCATGCGGAAATGTGGCAGGCCATGAGCGAGCGCGACGCCATCTACGCCAATGCGGATGCGACGGAAGAAGATTACATGCGCGCGGCCGACCTGGAGGCGCAGTTCGCCGAGTATGACGGCTATACCGCCGAGGCGCGTGCCGGTGAGCTGCTGCTGGGCCTGGAAATTCCGGTGGAGCAGCACAACCTGCCCATGCGTGAAGTCGCCCCCGGCTGGAAGTTGCGCGTGCTGCTGGCGCAGGCGCTGTTTTCCGCGCCGGACGTGCTGCTGCTCGACGAGCCGACCAATAACCTGGATATCCACACCATTCACTGGCTGGAAGAAGTGCTCAACGGCTACCAGAGCACCATGATCATCATCAGTCACGATCGCCACTTCCTGAACCAGGTCTGCACGCACATGGCCGACCTGGATTATCGCGAGTTGCGCATCTACCCCGGCAACTACGACGATTACATGCTGGCCTCGGCCCAGGCGCGCGAGCGTGTCATGGCGGCCAACAGCAAGGCCAAGGAACGCATTACCGAACTGCAGGACTTCGTGCGGCGTTTCGCCGCCAACAAGTCGAAGTCGCGTCAGGCCACCTCGCGCCTGAAGCAGATCGACCGCATCAAGGCGGATACGGTGGAGGTCAAGCCGTCGTCGCGCCAGAACCCGTATATCCGTTTCGAGCAGAACAAGGTCATGCACCGCCTGGCGCTGACGGTAGAGGGCATTTCCAAGGCCTACGACCATCCGGTCATCCAGCCGTTTTCGGCCATGGTCGATGCCGGGGAAAAAATCGCCATTATTGGTGCCAACGGCGTGGGTAAAACGACGCTGCTGCGCATGCTGGCGGGCGACCTCGCATCGGACAGCGGCATGGTGAAGTGGTCCGAGAATGCCGATATCGGCTATATGGCGCAGGACGTGTCTGACCAGTTCGATACGGACCAGCAGCTGTTCGACTGGATGAGCCGCTTCCGCCAGCCCGGCGACGAAGACCAGGCCATCCGTTCTGCTCTGGGCCGCCTGCTGTTTTCCAGCGACGATCTGCCCAAGAAGGCGCGCGTGCTGTCGGGTGGCGAGAAGAATCGCATGACCTTCGGCCGCCTGATGCTGGGTCGGCATAATGTGCTGCTGATGGACGAACCGACCAACCACCTGGATATGGAATCCATCGAGTCGTTGCAGCTGGCGCTGGAGAAGTTCGAAGGCACGCTGATTTTCGTGTCCCATGACCGTGAGTTCGTCAGCGGCCTGGCAACGCGTATTTTCGAGATCCAGGATGGCGGCAAGGTGAACGATTACCGTGGCACCTATGAAGAGCTGCTGGCCTCCAAGGGCGTGGCTGGCTGATTCTGGACGCCGCAGTGAGCAGCACGCCTATCTGCACCCTGGAAGGGCCGGCCAGTTACGAGGAAGACGTCAAGAAGAGTCGTTTCCTCGCACTGGCCTGGCCGGTGAGTGAGGTCGAGCAGGCCCTGGCCCATTTCGCCGCTGCCTGCGATCCGGAAGCCACGCATAATTGCTGGGCCTATCGGATTGGTGCGCAGTATCGCTTCAATGATGACGGCGAGCCCGGCGGGACTGCCGGGCGTCCCATCCTGCAGGCGATCGAGGGGCAGGGGCTGGATCAAGTGGCAGTATTGGTGATCCGCTGGTTCGGCGGTATCAAGCTGGGAGCGGGCGGGCTGGTGCGGGCCTATTCCGGCGCTGCGGCGCAATGCCTGCGCCTGGCGCCCAAACGCGTCATTATTCCCAGCCGGCTGGTGGAAACAGCGGTGGTGTTTGCCGATCTGGCGCGCTGCCAGGCTTTCGTGCTGGGCCAGGGTGCCGAGGTTATGGCTGAGCATTATGACGGCGAAGGCGTGTCCTGGGTGCTGAAGGTGCCGGAGAGTGTGCTCGATAGCGTGCGGCGCGGCCTGGTGGATATGACCCGCGGCAAGGCCCCCTGGAAGGTCCAGGATGAGGCTGGCGACGCGGGTTGAGTCGTGCCTTTGTCCTCGTGTCGGGGCGAGACTGCCGGTTTCAATGCCTGCTTGCTTTTGCCTGGGGCATTTTGCTCATTCTGTTCGGTATAGGCAGGATATTCTGATGGGACGTGCTGTGGCGCGGGCGCCGTGGCTCAGGCACGCGCCCCCTTGTTTCCCCGCTGTTAACTCACTATGGGCGCTGGAAGCTGCGGATAGCGTTTCACGCCGGCGGACTGGCCTGGTTTGCGTTGTTGGTGCGTCAGATGCCTGCTTTTGGCACACCGGTGTCGCTTGCAGTGCACCGTCTGGAGGCAAGACGTCCGTTCCGGGGCGATGATGGCGCGCCGGATCTGCGGCGGCAGGGTTGGCATGAAAAATGCTTGAGAGGCAGTGAAGCCTGCCACGCGGCCCGTTTTCCGGGCTGGCGGACAGGGTGTCATGGCCCCGAGCCATTCCTCTTGCCTATGCCTGGATCCCATCATGAAGAATACCTTGCTAGTCGCCTCGCTTGCCACTGCTGCGCTGGGTCTTGCCCTGGGCGCGCCGCCCGCCCGGGCCGAAACCGATCTGGGTTCCGGATTTACCCTGTCAGGCAATGCCACGTTGACCAATGACTACCGTTTCCGGGGCTATTCCCAGACCAATTTCCGTCCTGCCGCGCAATTGGGGGTGGATTTGACGCATACCTCCGGCTTTTACCTGGGGAACTGGAATTCGAATGTGGCCGATAACGTCTTCAACGAGGCGAACCTGGAAATGGATTTCTATGGCGGCTGGAGTGGCGAACTGGGTCACGGCCTGGGGCTGGATATCGGCGTGCTGCAGTATTGGTATCCGGGTTCTGACAAAACCCCGGTGGCAGGCAAGGGTGGTAATTTCAGCAATACGGACCTGTACCTGGGCCTGAGCTATGAGGCGTTCAGCCTGAAGTATTCGTACTCGCCCAGTGATTTCTTCAATACGCCGGATAGCAAAGGCACCTGGTACCTGGATGCGTCGGCCAGCTTTGACCTGGGCGACGGCTGGGGGCTGGATGCCCATCTTGGCTATCAGAAGCTGAAGAACCAGGTGGATATGAATGGCGATGGCATTGGCCATTACGTGGATTATCGGCTGGGCGTCAGCAAGGATTTGAATGGCTGGGTGCTGGGGCTGGCGGCGGTTGGCGCGAGTGACAGCAATTGGTTGCCTACCCGCAGCGGCAAGGAGTCTGGCCGCCTGGGTGCGGTATTCTCGGTCTCCCGCGCATTCTGAAGCGGGCAGGCAGAAAAAAAATGGGTACCGCCATGGCGGTACCCATTTTTACATCGGCAAAAGGGACGCTGGTGCAGGACGGCAGCGGCCGCTCTGCATGACCGGGTCAGCCAGGGAAGCAGGCGTAGCGGATGATGAACAGCGCCGCCACGACCCAGGTGGCAGGGTGCACCTCGCGGATGCGACCGGTGCCGGTCTTCAGGATCACGTAGCTGATGAAGCCGAAGGCCAGGCCGTTGGCGATGGAGTAGGTGAAGGGCATCATCAGCACGGTCAGCGCTGCGGGGGTGGCTTCAGTGATGTCCCCCCAGTTGATTTCCGTCATTTCACGCATCATCAGGCCGGCGACGTACAGCAGCGCGGGCGCGGTCGCGTAAGCCGGCACGGAGCCGGCCAGCGGCGCGATGAAGAGGGCCGCCAGGAACAGGATGGCGACAACCAGCGCGGTCAGGCCGGTGCGGCCGCCAGCCTGCACGCCGGATGCGCTTTCAACGAATGCGGTCGTGCTGCTGGTGCCCAGCGCCGAACCCGCGATGATGGCCGTGCTGTCCGCAAACAGTGCGCGGCCCAGGCGGTTGGGCTTGCCTTCCGGCAGCAGGTTGGCGCGTTTGGCCACACCCACCAGGGTGCCGGTGGCATCGAAGACTTCTACCAGGACGAATACCAGGATCACGCTGATGAATCCGGTCTGCAGCACGCCGACGACATCCAGTTGCATGAAGGTGGGCAGGATGCTGGGCGGCATGGAGAAGACGCCGGCAAAGTCGTTGTAGCCCAGCACCATCGACAGCACGGTAATGACCAGAATGCCGATGAGGATGGCGCCGCGCACGCGCAGGGCGTCCAGGATGGCAATCAGGAAAAAGCCGCCCAGCGTCATCAGCGGGGCGTGATGGTGCATGTCGCCCAGCGCCACTTTGGTTGCCTCGTTGGCGACGATGATGCCAGAGGTGCTGAGCGCGATGATCGCCAGGAACAGTCCGATGCCGGCAGCAATGGCGCTGCGCAAGGATTTGGGTATGCCGTCGATCAGCCAGGTCCGTATGCCGGTGGCGGTCAGAATGATGAAAATCAGCCCGGAAATGAAGACTGCCCCCAGCGCCTGTTGCCAGCTGTAGCCCATGACGCCGACCACGGTGAAGGCAAAGAACGCGTTCAGGCCCATGCCGGGTGCCATGCCGACCGGCCAGTTGGCCACCAGCGCCATGATGACCGAACCCAGTGCGGCGGCCAGGCAGGTGGCGACGAAGACGGCGCTGCGGTCCATGCCGGTTTTGGACAGGATGTCCGGGTTGACGAAGATGATGTAAGACATCGTCAGGAAGGTGGTGATTCCGGCGATGATCTCGGTGCGCGCGTCTGTGCCGTGCTCACGTAGTTTGAAGAGTTGCTCCAGCATGGGGGTTCCCAGAGAGAAAGTCGATAAAGGGCGTCCGGTGGGCATCCGGGGTTCGCATTGGCTTTTTGCAGGCCCAGGCCTGCGGCGGGCGCGGGAATGGGCCTGGCGTGCAATGGCCACGGCGGAAGTCCGCGCAGAAATTACCACTTTTCGCGGGGAAATGCAGCGTTTTCCGCCAGCGCCACTGCGAGAAACTCCGGGTTTGGATGTAAACTTCGGCCGCATGATCATCCTGGGATTCGAAAGCTCCTGCGACGAGACCGGCGTAGCCGTCGTCTGTACGGAGCGTGGGCTGTTGGCCCATGCATTGCACACACAAATCGCCATGCATGCCGATTATGGCGGCGTGGTGCCTGAACTTGCCTCGCGCGACCATATTCGCCGCGCCTTGCCCCTGACGACTGAAGTCCTGGCCCAGGCGGGCCTGGTGCTGGGTGACGTCGATGCCATCGCTTATACCGCCGGCCCTGGTCTGGCAGGCGCGCTGCTGGTGGGCGCCAGCGTGGCGCAATCCATGGCCTGGACGCTGGGCGTGCCGGCCATTCCTATTCATCACCTGGAAGGCCACTTGCTGTCGCCCAGGCTGGCCACGCCCCAGCCGGCGTTTCCTTTTGTCGCGCTGCTGGTCAGCGGCGGGCATACCCAGCTCATGCGTGTCGATGGTGTCGGGCGCTATGAATTGCTGGGTGAAACCCTGGACGATGCCGCTGGCGAAGCTTTTGACAAAAGTGCCAAACTGCTGGGCCTGGGTTATCCCGGCGGGCCGGCGCTATCGGCGCTGGCGGAACAGGGCGATGCCGACCGTTTCGAACTGCCACGCCCTATGCTGCATAGCGGCGACCTGGATTTCAGCTTCAGCGGCCTGAAGACCGCCGTGCTGACAAAAGTGAAGGCGGCCAATGCCAATGGTGCCATGGACGAGCAGACCCGCGCGGATCTGGCCGCTGCCACGCAGCGTGCGATTGTCGAGGTCTTGATTGCCAAGGCAGCGAAAGCCCTGCGCCAGACCGGGCTCAAGCGCCTGGTGGTGGCGGGGGGCGTTGGCGCCAATCGTCTGCTGCGCCAGAGGCTGGAAACCGCACTCAGGCCGCTCAAGGGCGAGGCGTTTTTCCCGCCACTGGCTTTGTGTACCGATAACGGCGCAATGATTGCCTTTGCGGCGGCCCAGCGCGTCCAGGCGGGGCTGTGGTCGCCAGAGGACGATCCCGCTACCAGTCTGCAGCATGCTTTTACGGTGCGCCCGCGCTGGGATCTGGCTGAGGTTTCCCGCGCCTAGCCATGGCTGTGCCGGGCGCTGCCGATAGCGGGCGCCTGGTGCTCTGGCAGATTAACGTTTGCGTTGCTTGCGGGCGTCGGTGTTGGGGTGCATTTTCCCGGAAAGCGAGGCATTGCCGCCATGCTGCGACTTTTTCTGGCCGATGCGGCTTTCCTTGCCTGCCAAGAGGCGTTCGATGTTGGCGCGGTGGCGGGTGAAGAGCAGCAGGCTCATGGCGACGATGGCGGTACCGACTGCCATGCTTGAGCGCCAGGCAATGCCGGAACCGAGGATATAGAACAGCGGCGCGGCGGCGGCGGCAATCAGTGCAGCCAGCGAGGAATACCGCCAGATCAGCGCCGAGGCCAGCCAGGTGAGGGCCACCAGCAGCGCCAGCCAGGGCGCTAGACCCAGCAGCACACCCAAGGCCGTCGCCACGCCTTTGCCGCCCTTGAACCCCAGGAACAGGGGGAAGAGGTGGCCGAGGAAGACAGCAATGGCGGTCAGGGCCAGCACGCTGGTGCCCATGTCATATTCCGGCCCCCAGGTACGCAGCGCCCATACCGGCAGCCAGCCTTTGGCGGCATCGCCCAGCAAGGTCAGCGCTGCAGCCGTCTTGTTGCCGGTACGCAGGACATTGGTGGCGCCCGGGTTGCCCGACCCATACTGGCGCGGGTCCTGCAAGCCCATGATCTTGCTGACGATCACGGCAAAAGGCAGGGAGCCTATGAGATAGGCCAGGGGCACGATGATCCAGGGCAGCACGGCGTATTCGTTCATGGGGGAAATCTGGGCAAAAGGCAGTCAAGCGAGGCCGCCTATTGTAAGGTATGAGTCTGGCGATGCACGTATGCAATTGGCCGCGCGAGGGGGACAGACAGCCGGCCCTGCCGGGGTTGGTCCTCAGATAGTGCGCAGAGTCTGGCTGTTTGACAATGTCGCGGTGGGCGGAAACGGTGCCGGCGGGTACAATCAGGCGCTGCCGGCCCGATGGGGATGAGTCTGAATCAGGCACGCCGGCAGCTTTACGAATGGACAGGAAAAATATGCGCATTTTGATTTCCAACGATGATGGTTACTCCGCTCCTGGACTGCAGGCGCTGGTTGATGCGCTGCATGGCCTGGGAGAGTTGACAGTCATCGCACCGGAAGCCAATCACAGCGGCGCATCCAATTCGCTGACCTTGTCCCGGCCACTGACCGTGCGCACCGCAAGCAATGGTTTTCTCTGCGTCAACGGTACGCCTTCCGATTGCGTGCATATCGCATTGACCGGCTTGCTCGACCAGATGCCGGATCTTGTCGTTTCTGGCATCAATAATGGCGCGAACATGGGGGATGACACCCTGTATTCGGGTACGGTGGCGGCGGCAATGGAAGGCTATCTGTTCGGCGTGCCCGCCATTGCCTTTTCGCTGGTGGAGAAGGGCTGGTCCAACCTGGACGCTGCCGCCGCGGTGGCGCGGCAGATTGTCGAACGCCAGGTGGCGCGCCCGCTGACGGCGCCGTCGCTGCTGAGCGTCAATATTCCGAACCTGCCGCTGCACGAAATCAAGCCGCCGCGCGTGACGCGGCTCGGGCGTCGCCATCCTTCGTCGCCGGTCATCCGCTCGGCCAATCCGCAAGGCGAGGTCATCTACTGGATCGGTCCGTCTGGCGCCGCTGCCGATGCTGCGCCCGGCACGGATTTCCATGCCTTGTCCGAAGGCGCGGTGTCCGTGACGCCGCTGCAAACCGACCTGACCCATCACGGTCAGCTGCCGCGTCTGCACGATTGGCTGGCCTGAGCCACTTATGAGCAAGCAGCCTCCCGTCAACCCCGCTGATCCGCCGCCAGCGCGTCGCACCGGTATTTCCGCCGGCAGCAACGCGTTGCATGGTATTACGCCGGCAAACAGCAATACGCGGGTGTCGGCGGCGGTATTGCCGCCACGCAATAGTGCAGGCGCGGGCGCGACCGGCAGGTCCGTGGGCAACCTTGGGCTCAATTCCGACCGCATGCGGGCAGCCATGGTGCAGCGCCTGGGCGGGCAGGGCATCACGGACGAAGCCGTGCTGCGTGCCATGAACGAAGTTCCGCGCCATCGCTTTGTGGACGAAGCCCTGGCAAGCCGGGCCTATGAGGATGCGGCGCTACCCATTGGTTTTGGCCAGACGATTTCGCAGCCGTGGGTCGTGGCGCATATGATTGCGCTGGGTATGGCGGACAAGGCGCCGCGTCGTGTGCTGGAAGTCGGTGCAGGTTGCGGCTACCAGGCCGCGGTCCTGTCGCGGTTGGTGCGCGAGGTGCATGCCATCGAGCGCATGCGCGGCCTGTATGATCTGGCCCGGGCCAATCTGGCCGACCCGATGTATCGCAATATTCGCCTGGTCTATGGCGACGGCATGGCGGGTTTGCCCAAAGCCGCGCCATTTGACATGATTATCGTTGCCGCAGCTGGGCTGTCTATTCCCGATGCCCTGTTGCAGCAATTGGCGCGTGGCGGCCGGCTGGTCGCCCCGGAAGGCGGCGCGCAGCAGCGCCTGGTGGTCATCGAGCGCACCGGCCCGCAGCAATGGCGGCGCCAGGAACTCGACGCGGTCCGTTTCGTTCCGCTCAAGCCCGGCATACAATCCTGATTATTGGCGCTTTGTGCAGAGCACAAGGCATGAACGTATTTTTATCGCTATGACGAATTTATCCTCGACGCGCAATTTCCGACTTCCCGTGCTGGCAGCCGCCCTGGTTCTGGCTGGCTGCGCTTCCCAGCAGCCAGCGCCTATCGTGGACGGCGCCGCGGCCAGGCCCGCCGCCGTCGACACGCCCGCACCGTCGGCCGGCATTCCCGGCGCGTCCTATACGGTGCAGCCGCGCGACACGCTGTACCAGATTGCCCGTAGCAACAATGTTTCGGTGGAAGATCTGCGCCGCTGGAACAACATCACCGACCCGACGCAACTGCGCATCGGCCAGGTGCTGCGCCTGTCTCCGGCCGGCAGCGCTGTCGCGGGCGGCGCTGCGTCGACAGGCACTGGCAGCACTCAGGTGGCAGCCATTGCCGACCCCAAGCCGGTGGCGGTGCAAACGCCCAAACCGGTGGAAACACCGGCTGCGACGCCTGCCACGGCAAAGCCGGGCAGCACCACTGCGCCGGATGAGAAGAGTGTCGTGCGTGCGGCTGACGCCAACCTGATCGACTGGGGCTGGCCGTCCAACGGCAAGCTGATCCAGGGCTTCAACTCCAATACCAAGGGTATAGACATCGACGGCCAGCCGGGCGATCCGGTCGCGGCGGCGGCTGCCGGCCAGGTCATGTACAGCGGCAATGGCGTGCGTGGCCTGGGCAACCTGATCATCATCAACCATACCGGCGGCTTCATTACCGCCTATGCGCATAACCGCAAGTTGCTGGTCAAGACCGGCGACAAGGTGACGCGCGGCCAGCGCATCGCTGAATTGGGCCAGACGGATACCACTTCGCCGCGCCTGCATTTCGAAGTGCGCCGCCAGGGAACGCCGGTTGATCCGCTCAAGTACCTGCCGCACCGATGACACCGACACTCGTCTTCGACCTTGAAACCCTGCCTGACGTCGAAGGGTTGCGGCGCCTGAACGGTTGGGGCGCGGACATGTCCGACACCGAAGTCGCCGAGCGTGCCTTTGCGGCGCGGCGCGAAGCCACGGGCAGCGATTTCCTGCCGCTGCACCTGCAGCGCGTGGCAGTGATCGGCTGTACCTTCCGCGACGACAGCGGCTTTCGGGTGCGCACGCTGGGCAAGCCCGGTGATTCCGAAGCCTCGCTGATTGCCAGCTTTTTCAAGACCATAGAGCGCTATACGCCCACGCTGGTCAGCTGGAATGGTTCCGGCTTCGACCTGCCTGTGTTGCATTACCGCAGCCTCATCCATGGGTTGCAGGCGCCCCGGTACTGGGACATGGGCGAGGACGACCGGGATTTCCGCTTCAACAATTACATTTCCCGCTATCACCAGCGCCATACCGACCTCATGGACCTGCTGGCCAAGTACAACGGGCGCGCCAATGCACCGCTGGATGAACTGGCCAAGCTGTGTGGCTTCCCCGGCAAGCTGGGCATGGATGGCAGCCAGGTCTGGCCCGCATGGCAGGCGGGCAAGGAAGATGAAGTCCGGGCCTACTGCGAGACCGACGTCGTCAATACCTGGCTGGTCTATTGCCGCTTCCGCATGCTGCGCGGCGAACTGGACCCGCAAAGCTATGAGGCCGAGGTCCAGCTGGTGCGCGATACCCTGGCGGCCAGCGGCGAACCGCACTGGCAGGAGTATCTGGCCGCCTGGGAGGCAGAGCGCGGCCTTTGAGCCTGCCTGCCCGATGGGCTTATTGCGAAGCAAGCAAAAGTAAACGCCGGCCAGTGCGCCGGCGTTGCTGATTCCGCTGCTGATGCTGCGTCGTGCCGTTCTGCGGGCAGGAAAATACCGTAGGACAGGCGCTGCGGATGGGTAGCCGCCGCAGTAAAACAGATTTATTTGGTCAAAAAACGAACATCTTGTGGTGCGGGCGAGACAATTTCTGGCACCTGACCGTCAAGGATTGAAAACGAAATCGGGTGGCCTTTGGCCTGTTTCCCCATGCAAGAAACACTAGATATTGAATCGCTGGACATGGAGGCGCGCGGCGTCGCCCATCGTGAGGGCAAGGTTGTTTTCGTGGAGGGCGCGCTACCTGGCGAGCGCGTCGTGGCGCGGCCACTGAAAACCAGGCCGTCCTACGAAGTGGCTGAAGTCGAGCGCGTGCTCAGTGCGTCTACGCAGCGTGTGCTGCCCCGGTGCCGGCACTTTGGCGTCTGTGGCGGCTGTGCCATGCAGCACCTGGAGCCTGCGGCCCAGGTGGCCGTCAAGCAGCGCGTACTCGAGGACGCTTTCGCGCATATCGGCAAGTTGAAGCCGGCCAGCATGCTGGCGCCTTTGCAGGGTCCGGCGTGGGGTTACCGCTTCCGGGCGCGCTTGAGCGTGCGGGTGGTGCCCAGCCAGGGCGGGGTGTTGATCGGTTTTCGCGAGCGTAAGAGCAGCTTTGTGGCCGATATCCGTGAGTGCCATGTTTTGCCTGCGCATGTGTCGCATCTGTTGGAGCCTTTGCATGCGCTGGTGGCTGGCTTGTCCGCCCCGGACCGCGTACCCCAGATCGAGCTGGCGGTCGGCGACCAGGTGACAGTGCTGGTCCTGCGCCACCTGACACCTCTCAAGCGCCAGGATATCGAACTGTTGCGCGGGTTCGGCGAACAACATGGCATTTCCTGGTGGCTGCAGCCTGGCGGTCCGGAGACCGCACATCCCCTGGTGCGTGGCGATGACGCCCGGTTGGCCTATCTCTTGCCGGCCTATGGCCTGCGAATGCCGTATCGCCCCACGGACTTCACCCAGGTCAACCATGCGCTCAACCGGGTGCTTGTCGTGCGGGCCTTGGCGCTGCTGCAATGCCAGCCCCAGGACAGAGTGGCGGATTTTTTCTGTGGGCTGGGTAATTTCAGTCTGCCGCTGGCAAGCTGTAGCCGCGAAGTCGTTGGCGTGGAGGGCAGTGCTGCCCTGACAGACCGCGCCCGACTGGCGGCAGCGCAGCATGGCCTGGCTGACAAAGCCCATTTCCAGACACTCAACCTGTTCGACATCGACGTGCACTGGTTGCGTTCACTGGGGTATTTCGATCGCATGCTGATAGACCCGCCGCGCGATGGCGCCCAGGCGCTGGCCGAAGCGCTGACGGCCTTGCTGCCGGCGGAACGGCCCCGTCGCATCGTCTATGTTTCCTGTAACCCGGCCACCCTGGCCAGGGACGTGGCCATCATGGCACGCAAGGGTGGCTATCGCCTGGAGCAGGCAGGCGTCATCAATATGTTTCCTCACACTGCCCATGTGGAGTCCATCGCAGTGCTATCCTGACGCCTTTTGATCCTGCCGCCGGCCGCTGCGGCCGCTTGCAGGGCTTTGTTTCATAAGGAATCTGCTTGTGGATGTCGCCGCCATCGGGGCCAACATTTGTATGCGCGGCAGCGCCGCATTATTCCTGGGCCTAGCGTGCACCGTGAGCGCCGCCGATACGGTGCTCCTGGATAATGGCGATCGCCTGAGCGGCACGGTGCAATTGCTGGATGCCGGCACCTTGCTGCTGAAGACCAGCTACGCCGGGGAAATTCGCATCGGCTGGAAGCATGTGGTGCAGATAGAAACCGACGATCCGCTGGTGCTGCGGGCTCCGGGCCTGCCTGACGGCTACCAGGCTCGTCTGGCGGCCACGCAGGGGCAGGGTGTGGTGCAGGTCGTGCCGGCGCCAGGCGAAGCTGCTGTTGCGCCCTTGGCCATGGCCCAGGTGGAGCGCCTGGTACGGCCGCATCCTGTGCTGCGGGACTGGGTCTTTCAGGGCAGCCTGGACCTGGCGCTGGATGCCAACCATGCGGCCAGCAGCAATGAAAATTGGGCGGTCACACTGCAATCGACCTGGCGCCGCTACAACTGGCGCCATGGCCTGAAGGCCGATTACACCCGCAAGTCGCAGGACAGCGTGGTGGGTACCCACAACTACATGGCCCTGTATACCCTGGACCGCTTCGTGACGGAGAAGCTCTTTGTCCAGGGCAGGTTGCGCCATCGCCATGATTTCATCGACGACCCGGCACGCGACCAGAGCATAGCCATCGGTCCCGGCTACCAGTTCTGGGACAATGAGCTGGGCGCTTTGTCGGTGTCGGCGCTGGTCAGCCATACACGCTATCGCTACCATGACGCGGCGCGCATCCATTTCCAGTCGCTGGGCGTCAGCTGGGACTATTCGCGCTATTTCGGCGGCAAGCAGTGGCAATTGTTCTCGCACGGCGAGGTTTACCAGGCCCTGAGCAACGACGCCGAGCAGAACATGGATATGTCGCTGGGCATGCGCTATAGCCTGACGCAATGGCTGTCGCTGTATGCCAAGGCCAGCTATACCAATGTCACGGCCAAGGGGCAGGACAATAGCAGCGAACGCAAGTATTCCGTGGGGTTGAGCACGCGCTGGTGAGCGGGTTGGCGAAACAGCCCGATCATCCGTCCCGACGATAAGGCCAGCCCGCAAACCAACGCCCAGTCTGCAAACAGAAACGCCGGCCATGAAACATCAGGCCGGCGTTGTCGGGAGCGGGGCAAGCTCAGGCTGCCCGGCCCAGTTGGTCAATGAGGCGCTGGGCTTCGATGCGCACGCGTTCCGGCGCAGTGCCGCCGATATGCGAGCGGGAAGCCACCGAGCCTTCCAGTGTCAGGACGTGGTGCACGTCTTCCTGGATGTCGGGATGGAAGGCACGCAGTTCTTCCAGGGTCAGGTCCGACAGGTCGCAGCCGCGCTCTTCGCAGGCACGCACGGCCAACGCCACGGTCTCGTGGGCATCACGGAAGGGCAGGCCGCGCTTGACCAGGTAGTCTGCCAGGTCGGTGGCAGTGGCATAGCCTTGCAGTGCGGCGGCGCGCATGGCATCGGCCTTGACGCGGATGCCGCCCACCATGTCGACGAAGATGGTCAGCGTGTCGCGTAGCGTATCCGCCGTGTCGAACAGGCCTTCCTTGTCTTCCTGGTTGTCCTTGTTGTAGGTCAGCGGCTGGCCTTTCATCAGGGTCAGCAGCGCGATCAGGTTGCCATTGACCCGGCCGGCCTTGCCACGTGCGAGTTCCGGAACGTCCGGGTTTTTCTTCTGCGGCATGATGGAACTGCCGGTGCAGAAGCGGTCAGCCAGGTCGATGAAGCCCACGCGCGGGCTCATCCACAGCACCAGCTCTTCTGACAGACGCGAGAAGTGCGTCATGATCAGCGAGCCGGCGGCGCAGAACTCGATGGCGAAATCGCGGTCGGAGACAGCGTCCAGCGAATTGCGGGCGACTTCGTCGAAGCCCAGCGTGCTGGCCACGCGTTCGCGGTCGATGGGGTAGCTGGTGCCGGCCAGGGCGGCAGCGCCCAGCGGCAGGCGGTTGACGCGGCGGCGGGTGTCGACCAGGCGCTCGGCATCACGACCGAACATCTCGGCATAGGCCAGCAGGTGGTGGCCGAAAGTGACGGGTTGGGCGACTTGCAGGTGGGTGAAGCCGGGCATGATGGTGCCGGCATGTTCCAGCGCCAGTTGCGCCAGCGCCAGGCGCAGCTGGCCCAGCAGATCGACCAGGATGTCGATTTCGCCGCGCAGCCAGAGGCGGATGTCGGTGGCGACCTGGTCATTGCGGGAGCGGCCGGTATGCAGGCGCTTGCCGGCATCGCCGACCAGCTCCACCAGGCGCTTTTCGATATTGAGGTGGACGTCTTCGAGGTCCAGCGACCATTCGAACTTGCCGGCTTCGATTTCGGTCAGTACCTGGGCCATGCCGCGCTGGATGTCGGCGTAGTCCTGGGCGCTGATGACGCCGACGGCGGACAGCATTTCGGCATGGGCCAGCGAGCCCTGGATATCGACATGCGCCAGGCGCTTATCGAAATCGACGGAGGCCGTGTAGCGCTTGACCAGATCGGAAACGGGTTCGGAGAAACGCGCCGACCAGGCCTTGGCCTTGTTGGCGAATTGATTGTGATGGGATGATGTGGTGTCTGACATGATGGCCGAATTATAAGATGCGCGATAATGCCGCAACCTCAATTGTCCCGAATAACTGGAAGCAATGGTAGAGCTGGTTCATTTTTATCAATCCTTACTGGATACCTGGATGCCCAAAAGCGAATGGGCCCAGACCTTGTTCGGCCTGTGCGTGCTGGTCGTCGTGGCCTTGCTGGCGCAGGTCGTCATTGCGCATGTCGTGCTGAGGATCATCCGCCGCCTGCTGCACGTGAGCGGCAGGGAAAACTGGGACGAGGCGCTGCGCCGCCGTGGCGCCTACCGCAATCTCTGGCGTTCGGTGCCGCCGCTGGTGGTGTCGGTCAATGCGGATGTGGTGCCACACTTCGAGCGTATGGCAGGGCCGGTCAGTCGTCTGGCGCTGATTCTGGCGATTGTTTTCTTCTTCCAGGCGCTGCGCAATTTTCTCAGCGCGCTGCAGGATACCTACGCCGCCACCACACGGGCGCAGACCCGTTCGATCAAGGGCTATATCGAGCTGGGCAAGATCGCCTTGCTGGCCATTTGTTTCGTACTGGTGATATCCATCCTGGTGAACCGGTCGCCCGTCATCCTGATTTCCGGTCTGGGTGCGCTGTCTGCCGTGCTGCTGTTGGTGTTCAAGGACACCTTGCTGTCCCTGGTGGCAAGTACCCAGCTGACCAGCAACGACATGCTGCGCATTGGCGACTGGATCGAAATGCCGCAGGCCGGGGCCGATGGCTTTGTCATCGACATCGCGCTGCATACGGTCAAGGTGCAGAACTGGGACAAGACTGTCACTACCATTCCGACCTACAAGCTGTTTTCTGAAAGCTACCGCAATTGGCGCCAGATGTTCGAGTCCGGCGGCCGACGCATCAAGCGTACCTTGCGCATCAACGCCAGCAGTGTGCGCTTCCTGTCCGACGAGGAGCACCATCGCTTCCAGTCCTTCAATCTGCTGAAGGACTACCTGAAGGAGAAGGACAAGGAAATCAGTCGCTTCAACGAGCAGCTGGAAGAGGGAAGCGGCAATGCCGTCAACCGGCGCCGCCTGACCAACCTGGGGACTTTCCGGGCTTATGCCAAGGCCTACATCCAGGCCAACAAGGAAATCCGCAAGGACATGCTGTTGCTGGTACGCATGATGGAGCCCACGGCGGAAGGCATTCCGGTCGAGGTGTATTGCTTTACCAACAATACCGCCTGGGTGGAGTACGAGCGTATCCAGGGGGATATTTTCGATCACTTGCTGGCGATCCTCCCGGAATTCGACCTGCAGCTTTACCAGGCCCCGTCGGGCGCCGACCTGCTGCAACTGGGGCCGCGCGAGGCTGCCCGTGCGGCGGCCATGGCGGCCGCGAACCGAGGGACGTCCTGAGCGTTGGCGAGCCAGGAAATATTTTGAATCATTTGGTTTCAAAATAGTTATAGAAATTCTGCAGGCCCTGATGCCCCGAAGTGGTGCGGTTTCTGGAAAGACCGCACCACTTCGGGGCTTTTTACTTACATGCTTGTTAGTTTATGACCCTAGGGAAAGTCCTGATTTTTCCTGGGTCCGGCGTCAATGCAGGTGATTATTGGCCAAGATGCAGGCGAAATGCGGCTCTCCCTCTCGTTTTCATGCACCAAAATGGCTGACATGAATGTCAGTTCTTGGGGTTGGCACTAGGTTTTCCTGAGGTGGTTTTTCACTGATACTGACATCAATGTCAGTTTTTATCGGGAAGAACCATGGAAGAGAAATCACGCGGGCGCTATGTCGTCATCGGTCCGGAAGATGGAAGCAGCTATTGGCAGCCCAAACCGGCTAACGGTTATGTCAGAACCTTGCTCAACAGCGATGCAGCGGGTTCAGCCATGCCATTCTGTGCCGGCACCCAGACCATAGACCCCGGTTGCTTCGTGCGCGAGCACTGCCACGATGCCCATGAGGAAATCATCTACATCTACGAAGGCGAAGGCGTGGCCCAGCTGGAGGGCGAGGAAATTGCCCTGGCCCCCGGCGCCTGCCTGTTCCTGGGCAAGAACCGCAAGCATCGGTTCGTCAATACAGGTACCGGCCCGCTGTCCTTCTTCTGGACCTTGATGCCAGGTGGACTGGATGGATTCTTCCGCCAGATCGGCCGCGAACGCCAGGCGGGGGAGCCGCAGCCCGAGCCATTCGAGCGGCCCGCCGATATTGCGGCCATCGAAGCCAGCACGGTATTCGGCTGGACCCAGAAAGCCTGAGCACGAGCCTGAACGCAAGCCCCGGCCTTCGGGCCGAAGCCCTTCACCCAGCCGACATCAGCCACGCCTGTAGCGCGGCGGCAGCCTGCCTGTAACGGGCGGATCCGAAAACGAGAGGAATCAAGCATGTTCATCGAAGAACGAGACTACTGCATCAAGCCCGGCCTGGCCGGCAAGTTCGTGGCGCTGTACGAAGCTCACGGGCTGGCCTTGCAGAAACAGTACCTGGGGCGTTTCCTGGGGTATTTCATTACCGATATCGGCGAACTCAATCGGGTCGTGGCGCTGTGGGGCTACGACAGCCTGGATGCACGGGATGAGGCGCGCAGCCGCATGATGGCTGATCCCGCCTGGCAGAGCTATCTGGACAAAGTGCTGCCGCTCATAGATTCGCAACAGACTCGCATCATGAAGCCGGTCTCCTTTTCACCCATCCAGTAAAGCAGGCAGCATGAAACAGATAGCGGTAATCGGCAGCGGCATCATCGGCACATCCTGGGCAGTGGTGTTTGCCCGGGCGGGGTGCCAGGTGCGTCTGTATGACGGTGAGGCGGCCCAGCGGGAGCGTGCGGCAGCGGGGCTGCAAGAAGCCGTGCAGTCCAGTGCGGCCTTGCTGCGCGAGGGCGACGACGTGGCGGACGTGCTGGCTCGAGTGCGGCAGGAAACCTCGCTGGAAGCAGCGCTGGCCGGGGCGGACTATGTGCAGGAAGCGATATCGGAGCAGTTGCCGGCCAAGCGCGAACTGTTTGCCGCCATGGATGCGCAACTGCCCGCACATGTCATCCTGGCTAGTTCCAGTTCGACCTATGGCGTTTCGCGTTTTGCCGACGACTTGCCCGGACGCGCACGCTGCCTGGTGGTCCACCCCATGACGCCTCCGCACCTGATGCCCGTGGTGGAAATCGCTCCGGCACCATGGACCGATGCCGAGGTCACTCGGCAAGCCTTCGAGTTCATGGGCGAGCTGGGCCAGGTGCCGGTGCGCATCAACAAGGAAATCAGCGGCTTCGTGCTCAACCGTCTGCAGGGCGCGCTGCTGGCGGAGATGTTCCAGGTGATTGCCGATGGCGTGATCTCGGCCCGCGATGCAGACCTGCTGCTGAGCCAGGGGCTGGGGCTGCGTTGGGCGACCGTCGGTCCGCTGGAAGGTGTGGACTTGAATGCGCCTGGTGGCATTGCCGATTACCTGGGGCGCTATGGCCATATTTTCAACGGCATGGCTGCCGAGAAAGGTTTGCCCGCCCCGGTGGATGAGGCGTTGACCGCCAGGCTGGATGCAGAAATGCGCGCGTCGCTGGCGCTGGACGGGCTGGCGCGCAAGAGGAACTGGCGCGACCTTGCCGTGGTGCAGGTGCGCCAGGCGATGCAGCCCTTGTATGGGGAAAAACCATGAAATGGATACACCGTTTTGACCGCCTGAACCAGGCCATTTGCTGGTTGCTGGGCACGCTGATGCTGGTGATGGTGCTTTGCACGCTGTGGCAGGTGGTGGTGCGTTTCCTGCTGACCTCGCTGGGCCTGAATATTTCCGCGCCCTGGACCGAGGAAGTATCGCGCTACGCCATGATCTGGATCATTTTCCTGGGCGCGGGCGTGGCTTGCCGTCAGGCGCAGCTGATTTCGCTGGAAATCGTCGTGATGCGGCTGCCGCCGGCCTGGGGCAGGGGGGTGCGCTACATCGCGCTGCTAGGTTGTCTGGCCTTTTTCTGCCTGATGTTCGTGCTGGGCATGGAATTCATGGAATTCGGCGCGATCGAGACCAGTCCGGTGTTGTCCCTGCCCAAAACCTGGATCTACGTGGCGATGCCGGCGGGGTTTGCGCTGATGTTCGCCAATACCGTGGCCTTGTTGTTGAACTGCTGGCTGGTACAGGGCGATATCCGCCATGCAGGCCAGACCCCGACGGAGTAAGCCATCATGTTATCTGCCGTATTCATTCTGCTGATGCTCTTCGCCATCAGCATCCCTGTGGCGCTCAGCCTGGGTATTGCACCGTTGCCGGCGCTGATGGACAAGGGCATTCCGCTCGTTGCTGTGCCGCAGACCATGTTCGAGGCCATGGATTCGTTTGCCCTGATGGCGGTTCCGTTCTTCGTGCTGGCGGGGCGTCTGATGCAGACCGGCGGCATCGCCCGGCGCCTGATCGACCTGGGCCTGGCGCTGATCGGCTGGGTCAAGGGCGGCCTGGGCGGCGCGGCCGTGCTGACTACGATGTTCTTTTCCACGATCTGCGGCTCGTCCTCGGCGACGACCGCAGCCATCGGCTCGGTGATGATCCCGGAAATGGAGCGCAAGGGCTATCCACGGCCGTTCGCCGCCTCGGTGATCGCCTCCAGTGGCGAGCTGGGAGTGATCCTGCCCCCTTCGGTCCCCATGATCATTTATGCCATGCTGACCGGGACTTCCGTGGCCTCGCTGTTCGTGGGTGGCATCCTGCCTGGGCTGCTGATTGCCTCGTCGCTGATTATCACCATCCTGATTCTGTCGCGCATCCATGGCTATGGCGAAGCCGCCAGCGTCACGCCTGGCGAATGGCTGCGTGGTGTTTGGCGTGCCCTGTGCCAGGCGAGCCTGTCGCTGCTGATGCCGGTCATTATCCTGGGGGGCATCTATGGCGGTTTCTTCACGGCAACCGAAGCCGCCGTCGTGGCCGTGGCCTATGCCTTTCTCCTGGGGGTATTCGTCTACCGCGAAATTTCGCTGAAAGAACTGCCGGCGATTCTCTGGAGTTCGGCGGTGACCTCGGCCATTGTGCTGCTGATTGTCGGCTTTGCCTCTGTGTTCGCCTATGTGCTGTCGCTCTATCAGGCGCCGCAACAGGTCGCGCGCATGTTGCTGGGCGTGTCCGACAACCCGCTGGTCTTCCTGCTGCTGGTCAATATCGCACTACTGGTGATCGGCCTGTTCATGGAAACCTTCGCGGCCATTCTGATCCTGGCTCCGGTGCTGGCGCCGGTGGCGATCAGCCTGGGCATAGACCCGGTGCACTTCGGCGTGATCGTCATCGTCAATCTGGCCATCGGCATGGTGACGCCGCCGGTCGGGGTGAACCTGTTCCTGGTGTGCGGCATCGCCAACGTCACCATGGAACGCCTGATGCGGCCGCTGTCGATATTCCTGGCCGTGCTGCTGTGCGATCTCATGATCATTACCTACGTACCGGTGCTCTGGCCGGCGCTGTTCTGAATTTCCACCAACTACTTCCTTCAGGAAGGATCATCATGAAAACACTGAAAACCTTGTTGGCAGGTGCTGTATTCGCTGCAGCGTCCATGTCCGCCCATGCGGAAGACCCGATCCAGATCAATATCGGCCATGCCCTGGGCGAAACCAGTAGCTACCAGATCGCCGGCCTGCATTTTGCAGACCTGATGGATAAAAAAACCAATGGCCGCGTCAAGGTTACCCTGTTCCCCTCGGGCAGTCTGGGCGGCGAGCTCAAGCTGGTGCAGGGTGTGCGTACCGGCGTGGTGGATGCGCTGATCGTGGGCCAGCCGTCGCTGGAGAATACCGTCAAGGAATACCGCGTGCTGTCTTTGCCCTACCTGTTCGATGATTACGAGCAGGCCAACCAGATCATGCAGGGGCCGGTGGGTGACGAGCTGCTGGACGTGCTGTCCAAGTACAACATGAAGGGCCTGGGCTGGGGGGCGATCTACGCACGCAGTCTGGCGTCCATGAAACCGGTGGACAACCTGGACGGCATGAAAGGCCTGAAGGTACGCGTGATCCAGTCACCGGGTTACGTGGAAGCCTATCGCTCACTGGGGGCGCAGCCAACGCCCACGGCATACGCGGAACTGTTCCTCAGCCTGCAGAACGGCGTGGTGGATGCAGCCGAACTCAGCCCGGACCAGACCGTGGGTGACGGCTTTGTCGATGCCATCAAGCATTACTCAGTGACGGCGGTGCACCAGCTGCCCAGCCTGTTCATCATTTCCAAGAACAAGTTCGAGAAGCTGCCCACGGACATCCAGGACGCGATCGAGGAAGCAGGCAAGGAAGCCATGGGTGTGGCCGTGGCTTATCAGAACGACCAGATCGTCAAGGCTTTCGAAACGCTCAAGGCGCGTGGCGTCGTCATCCACGAGCCTGACCAGGCGCCCTTCCGTGCAGCAGCGCGTGCGTCCTGGCCCCGCATTACCAGCGAAGCGCCTGGCGGCGAAGAGTTTGTCGCCAAGATCGAGGCAGCGAAGGCGCAGTGATGACGGCTTCTGCATCCAAGCAAACATTCAGGGTGCAGCTGCCCGACGGCGCGGTGCTGTCGGGCAGCAGTACGGGCGAAGGTTCGCCCGTACTGCTGCTCAGCGGCCTGGGTGGCAGCGAGGCCTTCTGGCAGGACGTGCGGCAGGGCCTGCCGGGCTACCGCTGCATTGCCTTTGACCAGCGCGGCATAGGCGCCTCCACGCGAGGCAGCGCCGTGGTGACGGTGGCGCAGCTGGCACAGGATTGCCTGGCGGTGCTGGATGCCCTGGGCGTCGGGCCCGTGCATGCGGTCGGACACTCTACAGGCGGCTGCATCGTGCAGGAAATGGCGCTGATGCAGCCGGATCGCTTGCACTCGTTGTTCCTGGGGGGTACCTGGGCCGGGCCCGACGAGTACATGGCAGCGCTGTTCTCGCTGCGCGATGAAATCCTGCAGCGCTCGCCAGAATGCTACGAGCGTTTGGGGCTGCTGTTGTCCTACCCGGCGCAATGGCTGCGTGAGCATCCTGAAAAACTGGCGGCGGCCGCGCAGGTGTCCTGGACGCCGGCGCGTGTCGCTGTCGTGCGCGAGCGCATTGCCGCCTTGCTGGCGCACGACCGGCGCGGGCAACTGCAGGCCGTGCGTTCGCCCTGCCTGGTGGTGGGAGCGGCGGATGATCAGGTGGTGCCGCTGCATTTGCAGCGCGAACTGGCTCGCCTGCTGCCGGCCGCCCGGCTGGAAGTCCTGGAGACGGGCGCTCATTTCTTTCCAGTCGCGCGTCGCCTGAAGTACCTGGAAATCCTTCAATCCTGGCTCGGAGGGCAGGACTCATGACATATCGCATTGCATTCATCGGCATGGGCACGATCGCCCAGGACGTTGCCCGGACCTTGCTGCGCGGCGAGCGTGGCGCCGGTTTCGAACTGGGTGCGCTGAGCCGTTCACAACCGCCTGGAGGCGAGCTGGACATACTCACCTGTTTTGCCGGACTGGAGAGCCTGCTGGCCTGGCGCCCGGACCTGGTGATAGAGGCCGCGAGCCAGCAAGCTGTCTGGGAACTGGTGCCAGTCTGCCTGCGCGCCGGCATTCCGGTGCTGGTCACTTCGGTGGGGGCGTTGGCGGATACCGAAAAATTCCTTGCGCTGCAGCAGGCAGCAGCGCAAGGAGGCGTGGCTCTGCGCGTACCTGCCGGTGCGGTGGCGTCGCTGGATTACCTGCAGGCGCTACGAGGCGTGGAGGGCGTGAAAGTCGTGTATGAGTCGCGCAAGCCCGTCGATGCCTGGCTCGACGAACTCGCGCTGCGGGGCGTGGCGCCTGATGCTTTGCAGGAGCCGCTGGAACTGTTCCGTGGCAATGCGCGCGACGCGGCCTTGCGCTACCCCAAGAACCTGAATGTCGCGGCAACGGTGGCGCTGGCGTGCACCGGCATGGAAGCGACCGAAGTCAGCGTCGTGGTAGACCCCGCCGCCACCGGCAATACCCACACGATCTGCGTGAACAGTCCAATGGGAGAGCTGCGCACGACGTTGAAAAACGAACCGTCACCGACCAACCCCAAGACTTCCTGGGTGGTGGCGCAGAGCATCGTCAGTGCGGTAGAGCGCCAGTTCGCCAGTTTTGTCGTGGCATGACAGCGCCCCATGGCGGTGGGAGGACTGTTGCCGGAACCTCTGGCGGCAATCAATAGTCGGGCCTTCCGGGCCCAGGGAACAGAACATGAAGCTGCAAGGAAAAATCATCATCGTGACCGGCGCCGGTTCCGGTATTGGCGAGGCGTCGGCAGGCCTGATGGCTGAAGAAGGTGCGCACTTGTGCGTGGTTGACCGCAGTGCGGCGGCAGCGCAACGCGTGGCGGCAGCGATCCGGGAAGCTGGCGGCAGCGCTGATGCCTGGGAAGTAGATGTGGCGCAAGCGGAACAAGTCCGCCAGGCCTGGGAGCGGATCGTGGCACAACATGGCCGCATGGATGTACTGGTCAATAACGCGGGCTATGGCATGGCGGGTACAGTCGCGGATACCAGCCTGGACGATTGGACGGCGTTGATGCGCGTGAACGTGGATGGCGTATTCCATGGTTGCAAGTATGCCGTGCCTGTCATGCAGCGGCAGGGGGGCGGAGTGATCGTGAATACCGCGTCCGTCGCCGCCATGGTCGGCTTGCGCCAGCGCGCGGCCTATTGCGCCTCCAAGGGTGCGGTGACGGCATTGACGCGCGCCATGGCAGTTGATCACGCCGCAGACGGTATACGGGTCAACTGCGTGGCGCCGGGCACGATCGAATCGCCGTACTTTGAACAGATCTTCGCGCAGGCCGAAGACCCGGCCGCCTTGCGCCGTTCGCTGGAACAGCGACAGTTGCTGGGTCGGCTGGGGCAGCCCGGCGAGGTGGCACGGGCGATCCTGTTTCTTGCCTGCGATGATGCTGCCTTCGCCACGGGCAGCACGCTGGTGCTCGATGGCGGGCTCAGCGCCGCTTGATAAAATGTGGATGAATGCTTAGAGAGAGACAAAACACGCATGACAAACGCAAACGATAAGCTGGCACAACTGAGCATGCGTGAGAAGATCAAGGAGGTGGCGACGGACCTGCTCATCATGCATGGCTGTCCGGGGCTGCGCTTTCAGCAGATCGCGGAAATCCTCGAATGTACGCGTGGCAATATCCACTATCACTATCGCCACAAGCATCTGCTGGTGGAGGAAGTGACGGTCGAATATTGCCAGCGCACCATTGGCCATTTCGATCAGATCTGGAGCTCCGACTTTTCGCTCAAGGAAAAAATCCGGCAAAGCATGCAGTTCAACCAGATGCGCTACCTGAAGCGCAATCCCCAGGGTAATACCAACAATCCCTGGAGTCTGATCGCGCGCATGCGTCTGGAGCGTGACATCATCACACCGGTGGCCAGGGAGGCGGTCGCGCGTTATTCCATGGAGCTGCAGCGCTGTGTCATCGGCGGTATGCGGCGCTCTATCGAACGCGGCGAGTTGCGTCCCGATACGCCGGTCGAGCTGGTCTCGCTGCCGCTGATCGAACTGGCCAACAGCGCCGACCCCATTACCCGGGACGCGGGTCAATTTGACCGCCTGAAGCAGATGTACGAGGCATTCGATTGCCTGATCCACGAGGCCTACGGCGTGCGATCCTAGCGCCGGGCGCAGCCCGGCCGTTGTATCAGCACATCATCGGAGCGGGTGGTCTGGCGGTCGGGGCAGTGCTTTCCGCCGCCGCATCCGTGCAATAATTCCAACTTATGGGCTGGCGTCGGGCGCGCGCCGCCGATTTTTCTCCGCCATCGCCGCCATTGCCTTTTGTCCCGGATAAACCAGCCGTGAAGCAAGTCACCGCCATCATCAAACCATTCAAGCTAGACGAAGTCCGCGAAGCCCTGGCCGAAGTCGGCGTCAACGGGCTGACCGTGACGGAGGTCAAGGGCTTTGGTCGCCAGAAAGGGCATACCGAGCTTTATCGTGGCGCGGAATACGTTGTCGATTTCCTGCCCAAAATCCGCGTGGACATCGTTTTGCCTGCGGAGCGGGTCGATGCGGCCATCGAAGCCATCCTGAAAGTCGCCCGCACCGGCAAGATCGGCGATGGCAAGATATTCGTCACGCCGGTAGAACAGGCCATCCGCATCCGGACCGGCGAAAGCGGCATCGACGCGTTGTGAGCATGCGTCAGTCCCAGGAAGCCGCAGGGCAGGAGAAGGTCAGGATTTCCAAGTTGTTGGCCGAGCGCGGCATCTGTTCGCGCCGTGAAGCCGATAGCTACATAGAGAAAGGCTGGGTCAAGGTCGATGGGCAGGTAGCGCAGTTGGGCGACAAGGCCTGGCCGCACCAGTCCATCACGTTGGAACGCGCGGCCCAATCCACGCAGACCAGCCGGGTTACCATCATTCTGCACAAGCCAGTCGGTTATGTGTCCGGCCAGGCAGAAAAAGGCTACCGGCCAGCTGCGACGCTGGTGCAGGCCCAGACGCGTTGGCGCGGCGATACCAGTCCGCAGCGCTTCCTGCCTGGCCATGTGCGCGGGCTGGCGGCGGCCGGGCGGCTGGATATTGATTCCACCGGCTTGCTGGTGCTGACCCAGGATGGCCGTGTGGCGCGCCACCTGATCGGCGAAGATTCCGATGTCGACAAGGAATACCTGGTGCGCGTGGCCGGACGCCTGAGCGAAGGCGGGCTGGCGCTGCTGAACCACGGCCTGTCGCTGGATGGGCAAAAGCTGCGTCCGGCGCAGGTGACCTGGCAAAACGAAGACCAATTGCGCTTTGTCCTGCGCGAAGGCCGCAAACGGCAAATCCGCCGCATGTGCGAACTGGTCGGGTTGAAGGTCATCGGACTCAAGCGTGTTCGTATCGGCAAGGTACGGCTGGGCGATCTGCCCGTCGGACAGTGGCGCTACCTGAAACCCGGCGAACGTTTCTGAGCGGGCGTGCCAGGACGGCAGCCAGATCCCTGGGCAGCCTGCACGCGGGGCAGGCGCCCTGCTGGGGCTGGCGTGACGGCGGCAGGTGCCGCGAGCCTGGCTGGAGCGTGAGCGCTGCCCGGCTCGCGGCCGTATGGCGGCTTATTCCTGCTGGAAGTCCAGGGTATAGCCGGCCTTGCCGTCCAGCGCCAGCTGGCGCGCCATCCAGGGCAGGGCGTCCTTGAGCGCCGCCGCCAGGTTCCAGGGCTGGTTGATGAGGAACATGCCGCTGCCATGCAGGCCTCGGCCGTCGGGCGCTGGTGAGCGTACCGTCAGGGTGGCGTTGAGCCAGTTGCGCACTGGCAGACGCTGCAGCCTGCGGGGCAGTTCCTGGGCTTCGACCCGTGACACGATGGGATACCAGACCGCGATGGTGCCGGGCGCATAACGCTTGATGGCATCGTTGACGGCGGTCACGACCTTGCGGTAATCCGTCTTGTCTTCGTAGGGGGGGTCGATCAACACCAGGCTGCGGCGGCTGGGAACCGGGAGCAGGGCTTTTACGCCTTCGAAGCCGTCCTGGTTGAAAATCGTGGTCTGGCGCATGGCCCTGCGGCCGCTTTCTTCCAGGTTCGCCACCAGCACGTCCACTTCATTCGGATGCAGTTCGAACAGACGCAGGCGGTCCGAGGCGCGCAAGCGCGAGAGCGTCACCCAGGGGGAACCGGGATAGTGGCGCAGGGAACCATCCTCATTGAAGCTGCGGATCAGTTCGCGGTAATTGTCCACCAGCTCGGGCATGGAGCCCTGGTGCGACCAGACGCGGCCGATACCGTCTTCAAATTCCCCGCGCTTGTTGGCCCAGTCGCCATCCAGCGCGTAGAGTCCGGCGCCGGCATGGGTGTCTATCACCCAGAACGGTGTCTCTTTGCGGGCGAAATACTCGACGGTATGCAACAGGATGGAATGCTTGAGAACGTCGGCATGGTTGCCGGCATGAAAAGCGTGGCGATAACTGAACAAGGCGGGCCTTTGGCAAAGTGGGTCCGGCGTTGCAAGCGGACGCTCTGTGGCGCCCGCGTAACCACGGCGGACCGGGAATCGGGGAAAAGCTGAGGGAAGCCGGTGTTGATGCGAGCAATTCCCGAGAAGCGTCTTGCATGATGTTAAACTCGACGCCCGTGCCGTTCAGTAGGTATGCTGGGCGGTTGCAGGACGAATGGTATCGCATTCGTTTTTTGTGTCGCGTTTCCTGCGGTCGCGGGAAATTTTCGCCGGATGCCTCATGTTCGATTTTATTCGCAACCACAAGCGCTGGATGCAGTTCATCCTGTTGCTGTTGATTCTGCCTTCGTTTGTTTTCGTTGGCGTCCAGGGATATACCACTTATGTGTCCCAGGATCAGGACGTCGCCGTCGTTGATGGCGAGCCAGTCACTCGCCAGATGTTCGACCGGATGCTGGGCAATGCGCTCGAACAGGAACGCCAGCGCCTGGGCAGCAATTACGATCCCGCGCAAGTGGATACACCGGCCCTGCGTAGCGCCTTGCTCGACAGCCTGCTGCAGCAGGCCGTGATCGCCCAGGCCGCCAGCAACTACCGTTTCTCGGCATCCGACGAAGCCTTGCGCCGCCATATCGCGCAACAGCCTTATTTCCAGCAGGATGGTCGTTTCTCGCCGGAACGCTACCGCGACGTGCTGGCCTCGCAAGGTCTGTCGACCAGTGACTATGAAGCCAGCGTCCGTGGCCGTATTGCCATTGATCGCGTCGTTGAGCCTATCGGTGCTCGCATCGACCCGCAGCAGGCGGCGCAGAACCCCTGGAATCCGGTCAAGCCCATCGACGTTTCGGTGCGCGTGCCCGATAGCGTTGTGCGTGCGCTGTATGCGGCGCTGCGCGAAACGCGTGACATCCAGGTGCAGTCTTTCAAGGCAGCGGATTTCGCGCCTGCCATCGAAATCACGCAAGCGGATATCCAGCAGTGGTATGACGCCAATGGCGAAGCCCTGCGCTTGCCGGAATTCGTGGATGTTGAATATGTTGTCCTGGACGAAGCGGCCGCCCGCGCCGGCGTCGAGGTGAGTGACGACGATATCCAGAGCTACTACGACCAGAACAAGTCGCTGTACAGCACGCCGGAACGCCGCCGCGCCAGTCACATCCAGATTTCGGTGGATGAAAAGGCAAGCCAGGCCGAACGCGATGCCGCCCTGGCACGTGCCAAGGCGCTGGCCGAAGAAGCTCGCAAGGACCCCGCTGCATTTGCCAAGCTGGCCCGTGAAAATTCCCAGGACGTCGGTTCCGCTGCCAATGGTGGCGACCTCGGCTGGATTGATCGCGCCAGTTTCCCGGTGACCAGCATTGCCGAGGCGGTGTATGCCATTCCTGAGGCCGGCGGCGTCTCCGAACCGGTGCCCAGCCGTTTTGGCTACCACGTCGTGCAGCTCAGCACGCTTGAAAAAGCGCAGGTTCAGCCACTGGCCGACGTGCGCAGCACGATTGCGGAAGAAGTGCGTACGCAAAAAGCGGGTGCTCGTTTCGCCGAGCAGGCCGGCAAGCTGACCAGCCTGGTCTACGACCAGCGTGACAGCCTGCAACCGGTGACGGATACCCTGGGCCTGAAGATCCGTCGCGCCAGCGGCGTGAGCCGCAATGACCTGGTGGATGCCAAGGCTGCGGGCGCTGATGCGGCCATTTCCAGCCCGGATGCTGCCTGGCTCAATTCAGCCCGTGTGCGCCAGGCCGTTTTCGCCAATGATGTCCTGAAAGACGGCCACAATACTGGCCTGATCGAACTGGAGCCCAATAAGCTGATCGCGCTGCGCGTGGCCAAGGTACATCCTTCGGCCTTGCCTGAACTGGCTCTGGTCAGCGATGAAATCCGCGCCAAGCTGCGCAACGAGCGCGCCAGTGAAGCCGCTCGTGCGGCAGGCAAGGCGGCGCTGGCCGGTTATCAGGCCGAGAAGCCCGCCACGCTGCCGCATGGGTTCGGGGAAAAGCTGGAAGTCAGCCGTGAGCGTGCGATGGGCTTGCAGCCTGCGCTGCTGGACGCCATTTCCGCTGTCCATGTCGAAGATGCGCCGGCATTCGTAGGCGTGGAAAACGGCCCGGATTATGAGGTGGTCTATGTAGCGGATGTGACGCCTGCCGGCACGCCGAATGCGGAAGACCTCAATACGCTGCGCGGCCAGTTGGACTTCATGCTGGGTGAAGGGGAGAAGGCGGCAACGCTGGAAGCCCTGAAACAGGTCTTGAATGCCAAGTTGCTGCCTGAAGCCCAGCGCGTGATCGCTGGCGAAGGCAACGATTCGCAGGGCAACGCCTCCTGATCGTTTTATGAACCAGCGCTGGATTGCGCACCTGGACATGGATGCGTTCTACGCATCCGTGGAGCTGTTGCGTTACCCTGATTTACGCGGCCAGCCCGTCGTCATTGGCGGTCGGGCCGCGCCTCCCGCTTTGCTGCCCGACGGCAGCCGGGATTACATGCGTCTGTCGGCCTATGCGGGGCGCGGCGTGGTGACGACCGCTACCTATGAAGCCCGGACCTATGGCGTGCATTCCGCCATGGGCTTGATGAAGGCCGCGCAGCTTGCGCCCGATGCCATCCTGCTCCCTGTCGATTTTTCCCGCTACCGCGATTTCTCTCGGCGTTTCAAGGCTGCCGTGGCCGAAGTCGCGCCACACATCGAGGACAGGGGCGTCGACGAAATCTACATAGACCTGAGCGAGCACGAAGACCTGCGGGAGTCCTGTCCTGACGAGGGTGCTCTCGTGCCTGCGGCTGTTCGGACCTTGGCGCTGCGGCTGCAGCAGGCGGTCATGGATGCCACCGGCCTGAGCTGCTCCATCGGCGTGACGCCCAACAAGCTGCTCTCGAAGATGGCGTCGGAGTTCAACAAGCCGGGCGGGGTGACGGTGCTCGGCCTCGACGAAGTGCCCGCCCGCATCTGGCCCTTGCCTGCCAGCCGCATCAACGGCATAGGCCCCAAAACAACTGAACGCCTGCGGCAGTCGGGAATAGAAACCATCGGCGACCTGGCGCGTTGCGAGCTGCCCTGGCTCAAGACCGAGTTCGGCACCCGCATGGGCGCCTGGCTGTATCGGGCCGCACGTGGCGAGGATACCCGGGAAGTACAGACGGAAAGCGAACCGAAGTCCGTCAGCCGTGAGTCTACCTTTGAGCGCGACCTGCATCCCCAGCGCGATAAGGTCCTGTTGGGCCAGATTTTCACGCGCCTGTGCGTGCAGCTATCGGAAGACCTGATGCGCAAGGGTGTAGCTGGCCGTACCGTAGGCATCAAGCTGCGCTACGAGGATTTCCAGACCGTTACGCGGGATTTCACGTTGCCGTACCCGACCCAGGACGCCCGGACCATCCGGCGCGCCGCCGGGAACTGCCTCAAGCGCGTGCCGCTGGATCGGCGCCTGCGCCTGCTGGGCGTCAAACTGACTGGGCTTGCGCCCATGACCGCGGGCGGGCTGCAACCTTCACCCAGCGGCGACCCTTATACCTTGCCCTTGTTCGAGGATGCCATGCCCCTGGGGGGCTAAAGGCAGCAAGACATCGCGCTGTCGCGCACCACCACAGGGCCACGATGCCGGTCTGCCGCTCCTGGGCGATTAGATTTCCTGCTGGTAGCAGGGCGTGCGCTCGCGGTTGTAGACGCTGACGCGGCACTGCTGCTCATCAATCCGGAAAATGACGCTGGCCAGCGTATTCTCGCCATCCGGATCACGCAGGTCGGTGCGCAGCATGGGCAGGGTGGCTTCCGTGTCGTACAGTATGTCCAGCAATTCGCTGGATTCGGCCTGTGCATGCAGCTCCAGCAGCAGAACATCCAGGCGTTCCAGCCGTTCGCGCGAAGACGTCGTGATCAGCTGGGTGGTCTGGCGTGCGCCGAAGTGGATGCAGTGGTTGGTGTGTCCGTACAGCGTGGTCACCGGCTGCGTGGAGCAGCGTTCCGGGGTGGCTTCGATGCTCAGCAGGCGTTCGTCGCCGACGGCGCCCAACATGTGGTGAAACCCGCCGGCACGTGGCATTTTGTTCAGCAGCGCTTGTGCTTCGTCGAGGCTGCGACAATCCAGTACGGCACGCGCCAGCATCATGCGGGGCACGCCTTTGCCGCCCCGCATGATGCGCAGGTTGTCGACGACTTGAACCAGGCCTGCACGATTGGCGGCAAACGTGTGGCCGGGCAGGGAGCCGGGCAGATACAGGAAGAAAAAGCCGGGCCCGTCCTCAGATTGGATTTCCACCAGGCGGCCCAGTCCGGTCAGAAAGGGATCGCCGTCCTCATTGTGGGCGATCCAGCGGGAGCCGTCGGCATGGCGCAATGCGACGGTCATGCAGCCATCGTCGGTTTTGTGCAGCAGGTCGCCCCTGGCGTTCCAGAGCAGGACGTCTTCCAGGGGCATGTCCAGACCTTCGGCCATGCCGCAAAGTTCTTCCCATTGCTTGGGCAGGTATTCCCGGGCGGCAGCGCCCAGGGTGTCCAGCACAGCGTGCCCACGCCAGCGGCGCAAGGCAAACCAGGTCGGGCTTTGTTCCAGCAAGGCCGCCATATAAGGGCGAGCCAGATCGCCAAGCGCACGGCCAATGTCGCGGCGGCTGCCGCGCAATGAAATGGGTGTAGCATCCATAGGGCAGAAATCCTGGCTAGGCGCCGTAGCGCCAGCGGCCTGCTGTCCGCTGAGGGGGCCAGCAAGGCCGGTTCAACTCGGAGCCTGAGGCTCCCCCGGAGGCGGTCAGGCGCTCCTGCCTGATGGCGGAGATCTGGCCGCGCTGTGGTATCAGTGCCCGTCCGGTCGGCCCATGCCAAGCCGGGCGCGTACTGCATTTGATAATGATGATTGTAGGGCAGATGCGGCAAGGGTGCAGGGCGTCGCGCCGCACCTGCCCCGAACCGCTAGCCCTTGACGCGGACGATCTTCTGCACCTGGGGAACATGGCGCACGGCGCGGATGACACGCGCCAGTTGTACGCGGCTTTCCACCTGCAGCGTCAGTTGCAGCGAGACCGTGGCAACCGCATCGTCGTGCATGGTGACATGGATGATGTTGGCCTCGGCCGCCGTGACTTCCGCGGCAATGCGGCCCAGGGTGCCGCGTTCGTTGCGGGCGGTCACGTCCAGGCGGGTGGAGAAATGCTTGGCGGTTTTCTCGTCCCAGGCGACGGAGACCCAGCGCTCGGGTTCACGCACCTGGCCGCGCTTGGCGACCGGACAGTCCGCGACGTGCACGACCAGGCCGTGGCCAGCGCGCAGTTCCGCAATGATGGGATCCCCGGGCAAGGGGTGACAACAGGAGGCCAGCTGGACAGCCTGGCCTTCATTGCCCTGGATGAGGATGGGGGCCGAGCGCGCGCTGACGATGTCATCGACGGCGGCGGCAGTGGTCGCCACCAGATCGGAACCCGGCATGAAGCGGCGGGCCACGACGGCAGCCAGGCGCTTGCCCAGGCCGATGTCGGCCAGGATTTCCTCGCGGTTGCGTGCGCCGCTCACACGCACGAGCTTGTCCCAGGTCGGGTCGCTGGCATCAGGCAGTTCCGCCTTGATGCCCTGCATGGCCTGCTGCAGCAGGCGTTCGCCAAAGGCGACCGATTCTTCGTATTGCACGTTGCGCAGGTAATGGCGGATTTCCGAGCGGGCCCTGCCGGTACGCACGTAGTTCAGCCATTGCGCGCTGGGGCGGGCCGAAGGCGCAGTAATGATTTCGACGGTGTCGCCGCTGCTCAATTCGCTGTCGAGCGGCATGAATTCGCCGTTGATGCGGGCCGCGACGGCATGGTGTCCGATATCCGTGTGGATCGCGTAGGCGAAGTCCACTGGCTTGGCACCGCGAGGCAACGAAATGATGCGGCCACGCGGGGTGAAGACATACACCGCGTCCGGGAACAGGTCGACCTTGACGTGCTCCAGGAATTCGCCGGAATCGCCCGTCTGGCTCTGGATGTCCAGCAAGGATTGCAGCCACTGGTGCGTGCGTTTCTGCAGCTCGTTGAGCGGAACGTCGTCTTCCTTGTACAGCCAGTGCGAGGCGACGCCTTCTTCGGCGATATGGTGCATGTCGCGCGTGCGGAACTGGAATTCGACCGGCGTGCCGTACGGGCCGACCAGCATGGTGTGCAGGGACTGGTAGCCATTGAGCTTGGGAATGGCGATGTAGTCCTTGAATTTGCCGGGCACCGGGCGATACAGCTGGTGCAGCGTGCCCAGCGCCAGATAGCATTCCGGCACGGTGTGCACGATGATGCGGAAACCGTAGATATCCAGCACGTCGGAGAAGGATTTCTTCTGCGACACCATTTTCTGGTAAATGCCGTAGAGGGATTTCTCGCGGCTGGAAATATCGGCTTCGATGCCCGCGGCGGGCAGCGCAGCGGCGACCGCATCATGAATCTTGCCCAGCACCTCGCGGCGATTGCCGCGCGCGGCCAGCACGGCCCTGCGCAGCACACGATAGCGATTGGGGTGGATGGCTTCGAAACAGAGGTCCTGCAATTCCCGGAACAAGGCATTGAGACCCAGCCGGTTGGCAATCGGTGCGTAGATTTCCAGTGTTTCGCTGGCAATGCGGCGGCGTTTTTCGGGGCTGACCGCATCCAGGGTGCGCATGTTGTGCAGGCGGTCGGCCAGCTTGACCAGGATGACGCGCACGTCACGGGCCATGGCAAGCAGCATCTTGCGGAAGCTTTCCGCCTGCTGCTGGGCCTTGCTGGCAAACTCCAGGCGGTCGAGCTTGGAGAGGCCGTCGACCAGTTCGGCGACATCGGGGCTGAAGCGCTCGGCCAGTTCCTGCTTGGCTACGCCCTGGTCTTCGATGACATCGTGGAGCAGGGCGGCCATCAGGGCTTCGGCATCCAGCTTCCAGCCGGCACAGATTTCCGTGACGGCGATGGGATGCGAAATATAAGGCGCGCCGCTCGCGCGGAACTGGCCCAGGTGGGCCTGATCGGCGAAACGGTAGGCTTCGCGGACCTTGGCGACTTCTTTTTCAGTCAGGTAGCCGCTGATGATTTCCGTCAGGCCGGCCAACGAAGCCACAGGTTTGCTGGACGCGGCTTCGCCGGCGGCATGGCCGCCGGCACCTTCGTGGGATTTGCTCTGACGCTTCCCCAGCCTGGAACCGGCCTTGATGGCAGCCAGCAGACCGGTTGATGCTTGTTTCAGGCCTGAGAAGTCCATCGCCAGCCTCCCAGGGGATCAGGTCGGAACTTTACGCAGCATTTCCAGGCCGGTGACACCCTCGGCGATTTCGCGCAGGGCCGTGACGGCGGGCTTGTTCTTGGATTCGATACGGGAACTATGGCCTTGGGCCAGTTCACGGGCACGATAGGCAGCCGCCAGCGCCAGCTGGAAACGGTTAGGAGACTTTTGCAGACAATCTTCGACGGTGATACGGGCCATGGCGAATCTTAAAAAAGGAAACAAAAACAGGATGATGCCTCAGCGGGCACCAAGCAGGCCGAACCGGGCAAACAATTCCGCATTGCGTTTGCTCTGGGACGGGTAACGCAGGCGGGCGCTGTGAATGATTTGTTCAAAGGCCTGCAATGCGTCGCTAAATTCTTGATTAATAATAACATATTCGCACTCTGAAGCATGCGAAATCTCGCTTTCGGCGGCGGCCAGCCGCTTGGCGATGACGGCTTCGGCATCCTGGCCACGGCGGCGCAAGCGCGCCTCGAGTTCCTCGATGGAGGGCGGCAGGATGAAAATACCGATGGCGTGCGGGAAAAACTCACGTACCTGGCGCGCGCCTTGCCAGTCGATTTCCAGGATGATGTCGCGGCCGCCAGCAATGGCGGCATCAATGGCATCACGGGGCGTGCCATAGTAGTTGCCGTGGACTTCGGCCCATTCCAGCATCTCGCCCGCATCGCGGCGGCGCAGGAATTCGGGAATGTCGAGGAAACGGTAGTCGCGGCCGTCCACTTCGCCGTCTCGGGGCGAGCGGGTCGTGCAGGAAACGGAGAGCGCGATATCGGGATGCCGTTCGAGCAGGGCGCGAACCAGGCTGGATTTGCCGGCGCCGCTGGGCGCAACGACGATAAACAGATTACCGGAGTGGGCGGACATGGACAGAGGATACCTTAACGAAGGCGGCAAGCATAGCAAACTTGAGCGCCTCTGGTGCTGGTAAGCGCCCATTTTTTGCCGCCAAGCGCCCCAGGAAAAAACGGTCCTTCGGAGGGGGCAACAAGCCGAAGGCGCAGTGTGGAGGCCCTTTTTTACCGGTCAGGCCGGCAGACTGGATTTACACTGCGGGGCAGGCGCGGCGCGGTCTGTCCGCGGTCCGTCGTTTTTTCGGAGATTCCCATGGCACATTCTTCCCCGCTTGTTACCGTCGCGCAGCTGCAGGATTGGCTGCAGCAGGAGCCCGCCAGCGTCCTGGTGCTGGATGCCAGCTTTGATCTGGCCGATGCCCAGGCTGGCCGGCAGGCATTCCGCCAGGCCCACTTGCCTGGCGCCGCGCATATCGACCTGGATATGCACCTGAGCTCCCAGCCGAATGGCAGCAATGGCCGCCATCCCTTGCCGGATTTCCCCGCGCTGGCCGAAACCCTGGCCCGCCTGGGTGCGGACAATACCACCCGTATCGTGGCCTACGACCGTCAGGGGGCCATGTACGCGGCCCGTGCCTGGTGGCTGTTGCGCCGCGCCGGGCATGCCCAGGCATTCGTCCTGGATGGCGGCCTGTCCGCGTGGCTGGCGGCGGGGCTGCCCGTCGAGGATGGCGAGGCGGCGCCACGCAAGCCGGGCAGCTTCCGGCTGCGCCCGGCGTTGGTGGAAATCGTGGATTACGAAACGCTGCGCCCGCTGGTAGAGGCTGGTGCCGCTCCGCTGGTGGTCGATGCCCGTGCGCCGGATCGTTTCCGAGGCGAGAATGAAACGCTGGATCGCGTGGGTGGGCACATTCCCGGTGCGCGCAACCGGTTTTTCCGCGACAACCTGGATGCCCAGGGCCGTTTCCTGGAACCGGCGGCATTGCGTGCAGCATTCGAAACCGTGCTGGAAGGCCGGCCGGCGGCCGAGGCCGTGATGCAGTGCGGCTCTGGCGTGACGGCCTGCCATAATTTGCTGGCGCTTGAAGTCGCGGGCCTGAGTGGCGCCCGCCTGTATCCCGGTTCCTGGAGCGAATGGTCGTCGCGTCCCGGGTCTCCGGTCGCTACCGGCACCGACTGAGTTCCAGTGATTGCGGCAGGCTTGTCGCGCCTGCCGCGCAATCTCCGGCAGTGTCATCAGGTTTTCATCGCCAGCCTTCAGACTGGCAAGCTGTTTCCGGTCCGCGACCCTGCTGCGGGCCATCTACCGGAGAAATCAGCTCGTGAAAAAGACACTGCTTTGCCTCGCTCTCGGCATGACCTTCATGGGCGCGGCCCAGGCACAGGATGCCTGCCCGCGTGGGGAACTGGATAGCCGCTATTGCGACCGCGATGGCGACATGGTGGCAGATGCGCCTACGGACCCCAAGGAATGGGTGGACCCGGCGACGCTGGTATTCGCCTATACCCCGGTTGAAGACCCGGAAGTCTATCGTGGCGTCTGGGACGGCTTTCTGAAGCATCTTTCCACCGTGACGGGCAAGAAAGTCCAGTTCTTCCCGGTGCAATCCAATGCGGCCCAGATCGAAGCCATGCGTGCCGGACGCCTGCACGTGGCCGGCTTCAACACCGGCGGTAATCCCCTGGCGGTCAATTGCGCCGGCTTTGTGCCTTTTGCGATGATGGCGGACAAGCAGGGCGCCTACGGCTACGAGATGGAAATCATCGTTCCGGCCACGAGCGACGCCCAGAAAATCGAAGACCTGAAGGGCAAGACCATCGCCTTTACGTCGCAGACTTCCAATTCCGGCTACAAGGCACCCTCGGCGCTGCTGGCCAGCGAATATGGCATGCAGGCCGAACGCGACTACAAGCCCGCGTTTTCCGGCAAGCACGATAACTCGGTGCTGGGCGTGGCGAACAAGGATTATGACGGCGCGGCCGTGGCCAATTCGGTCATGAACCGGATGATCGGGCGTGGCACCGTGGATGGCGACAAGCTGCGCAGCATCTATAAATCCCAGTCGTTTCCAACCACCGGCTACGGCTACGTGTACAACCTGAAGCCGGAGCTGGCCGACAAAATCCGCGAGGCGTTCTTCTCGTATGACTGGACCGGCAGCGCGTTGCTGGAGGAATTCAGCAAGTCCAGCCCGCCGCAGGAAGCCTTCATCCCCATTACCTACAAGGAACATTGGGGCGTGGTGCGTGATATCGACCGTGCCATGAACGTCAGCTACAGCTGCAAGTAATCACTTTCGGCGCCGGACCTGGCCGCGTGTCTGCCTGAGCGCGGCAGGGCCGGACGCCACGGCCGGCCCTACGCTACCGGGTCGCAAGGTACGCGCATGCACGGCACTTGCCGTGCGCGCCAGGTTCCGGCCGCCATGGAGCCACCATGCTGCAACTCCAAGCTTTGAGCAAACGTTACGCTACCGGTGATCTGGCGCTGGACCAGGTTGAACTGAACCTGCCGGCAGGGCAGGTGATGGCCTTGATCGGGCCTTCCGGCGCGGGCAAGAGCACATTGATCCGCTGCGTCAATGGACTGGTGACGCCTTCGGCCGGCACCATTACCCTGGCGGGCGCCAGCCTGACCGGACTGAGCGCGGCCCGGCTGCGGCGCGCGCGCCGCCATATCGGCATGATTTTCCAGGAATATGCACTGGTAGAGCGTCTGAGCGTCATGGAAAACGTGCTGTCCGGTAGGCTCGGCTATGTGGGATTCTGGGCAAGCTGGCTGCGCCGTTTTCCCCCGCAGGATATTGCCCGCGCCTTCGAACTGCTGGACCGGGTTGGCCTGGCAGGTTTTCAGGACAAGCGCGCCGACGCCCTGTCGGGCGGGCAGCGCCAGCGCGTCGGCATTGCCCGCGCGCTGATGCAGGAACCGCAATTGCTGCTGATCGACGAGCCGACGGCCAGTCTGGACCCGCGCACCGCGCGCCAGATCATGCGCCTGATCTGCGAACTGTGCCGTGAGCGCAGCCTGTCGGCCATTATCAATATCCATGACGTGCCGCTGGCCTTGCGCTATGCCGACCGCATCGTCGGCCTGCGCAAGGGGCGGGTGGTCTATGACGGCGCCCCCGCCGGTCTGGACGCGGCAGCCCTCACGGAAATCTATGGCGAAGAAGACTGGAACACGCCGGCTCAGTCGCCGGACCCTTCCATGCCGGACGAGATGACTGCCGAGGCCGCCCTTGATGGCGCCACCGCTACTCAGCCGGCTGCGTCGGCCGCCACTCGTTTGCAGGAGAGCCCGGCATGAGCGCGACGGAGTCTTCCGGCGTTCCAGTGCAAACCTTGGCCGCCCCAAGCTATCCCACGCGTTGGCGTCGCCCGCCGCGTTGGGGCAAGCCCTGGAAAACCCGTCTGATCGCGTTGCTGTGCCTGGCCTACCTGTTCTGGGCGCTGGGCAGTCTGCCGATCAACTGGGACCGCGCTGCAGAAGGCTTCGGCCGCGCGGCGCTGTTGTTTCGCCAGTTCCTGGTACCGGACTTCAGCTCACGCTGGACCGAGATTGCTGCCGGCCTGGTGGAGAGCCTGGCGATGACGATTACTGCGACGGTTCTGGGCATTGCGCTGAGTGTGCCTGTCGCACTGGGCGCGGCCCGCAATATGGCGCCGTGGCCCGTCTATGCGGCATGCCGCACCCTGGTGGCCGGGGCACGGGCCTTCCCGGAAATCATCATCGCCATCCTGTTCGTGAAGATGTTTGGGTTCGGGCCGCTGGCCGGCATGGTGACGCTGGTGATCGCCTCCATCGGTTTTTTGGCCAAGTTGCTGGCTGACGAAATCGAAACCATAGATCCATCCCAGTGGGAGGCGCTGCGCGCTACCGGTGCGAGCTGGTTGCAATGCGTGGCTTTCGCTGTCATGCCGCAGATCAAGCCGCGCCTGGCGGGCCTGTCCATGTACAGACTGGATATCAACTTTCGCGAATCGGCCGTGCTGGGCATTGTCGGGGCCGGTGGCATCGGGGCGACGCTCAACACCGCGCTGGATCGTTATGAATTCGATACGGCAGGCGCCATCCTGTTGTTGATCATCGTCATCGTCCTGTTGGCCGAATATGCCTCCGGGCTGGTAAGGCGACATTTCCAATGAAGAATACCGCTTCCCGCCAAACCTCCCGGGCGGTGCAGGCGCCGGTCTGGCGCCATCGCAGCCCGGCAGCGCAACGCGCCAATTGGCTGTGCTGGCTGCTGGGCGCCTTGCTGTTTTATCTGGGTTGGCACGAGATCAGTGAAAATACCATATGGGTATTCGCTGCCGATGCTCCCAGTGCCGCCTGGGACATGATTTCCCGCATGTTCCCGCCGCGTTGGCACTATACCGGCGAGCTCTGGCAACCCTTGCTTGACACCATCCATATCGCCACCCTGGGAACGGCGATAGGTGCCGTGCTTGCCATTCCGCTGGCTTTCCTGGCCGCCCGCAATACCACGCCCAGCCGCTGGCTGGCGCGTCCGGCAGCGCTGATTGTCATCGTGACTTCGCGCTCCATCAATTCGCTGATCTGGGCCATGCTGCTGGTGATCATGCTGGGGCCGGGGCCGCTGGCAGGCACTATTGCCATCGCGCTGCGCTCCATTGGCTTCATTGGCAAGTTGATCTACGAGGCTATCGAAGAAACCGACAGCCGGCAGGTCGAAGCCATCCTGGCGACAGGCGCCAGCAGCCTGCAGGTTTTGGGCTACGGCATCGTGCCACAGGTCATGCCGGCGATTGTCGGCACCGTCGTGTATCGCTGGGATGTGAATATCCGGGAATCGACCATCCTTGGCATTGTCGGGGCGGGCGGGCTGGGCCTGCCGCTGGCCGCTTCCGTCGATACCCTGGCTTGGCCCCAGGTGACGCTGATATTCATCGCCATTCTGGTGATGGTCGGCATCGCCGAATGGCTCTCCAACCGCATACGCAGCCAGCTGATCTGAAGGGCTTAGCGCCTGCGCCCCCTTCAGGCTGGCAAAGGGCGGGGTGCCGCATCCTTCCGGATGCGGCACCCCGCGGTTTCGCCATAGGCGACTAACGTGCCTTAAACCGTCTTGGCACGCTGCGCCAGGGCGGCGCGCACACCGGCGGCATAAGCCGGGTCGGCCAGGTGGAAATGCCCCAGCTGGCGTTCGACAATGGCCTCGGGTACGCCGTCCATCGCGGCGGCAATGTTGTCGAACAGCTGTTGCTGCTGCGACGCATCCATCAGGCGGAACAGGTTGCCAGGCTGGGTGTAGTCGTCATTGCCAGCACGGTGGTCGTAGCGATCGGCAGCGCCTTCCAGCGGCAGCGGCGGCTCCTTGAACGCCGGTGCTTCCTGGGGGCCGTTGAAGGAATTGGGCTCATAGTTGACCGAACCGCCGCCGTTATCGCCGAAACGCATGGCGCCGTCACGGTAGTAGTTGTGCACCGGGCAGCGCGGTTGGTTCACCGGCAGTTGTTCGTGGTTGCCACCCAGGCGGTGGCGCGCTGCATCGGCGTACGAGAAGATACGGAATTGCAGCATCTTGTCCGGGCTGTGGCTGATACCCGGCACTACGTTTGCAGGTGAAAAACTGGCCTGTTCGACTTGTGCGTGATAGTTATCGGGGTTGCGGTTCAGTTCCAGCGTGCCCACCTCGATCAATGGGAAGTCGCCATGCGGCCAGACCTTGGTGAGGTCGAAGGGGTTGTAGCTGGTCTGCCCGGCCTGTTCTTCAGTCATGACCTGGATGTAGAGCTTCCAGCGCGGGAAGTCCCCGTTTTCAACGGCGTTGAACAGGTCACGCTGATGCGACTCACGGTCGCCGCCAATGATTTGCGCAGCCTCACCGTTCGTCAGGTTCTTGATGCCTTGCTGGCTCTTGAAGTGAAACTTGACCCAATGGCGCACGCCCTGCGCGTTGATCATGCTGTATGTATGGCTGCCGAAGCCATGCATGTGACGCAGCGATGCTGGCAGGCCGCGGTCACTCATCAGGATGGTGACCTGGTGCAGCGATTCAGGCGACAGGGACCAGAAATCCCATTGCGCGGTATTGCTGCGCATGTTGTTGCGCGGATCGCGCTTTTGCGTATGGATGAAGTCGGGGAATTTGTACGGGTCGCGGACGAAAAAGACCGGCGTATTGTTGCCGACCAGGTCCCAGTTGCCCTGGCGGGTGTAGAACTTGATGGCAAAGCCACGCACGTCGCGCTCGGCATCAGCGGCGCCACGCTCGCCCGCCACGGTGGAAAATCGCAACAGCAGGTCGGTCTGCAGGCCGATGGACGAGAAAATGTCCGCACAGGTGTACTGCGTGATGTCGTGCGTGACGGTAAAGGTGCCGAATGCTGCCGAACCCTTGGCGTGTACCACGCGTTCGGGAATGCGCTCACGATTGAAATGCGCGTGTTTTTCGAAGAGCTGGTAATCCTGTACCAGCAGCGGGCCGCGCGGGCCTGCCGTGAGGCTGTTCTGGTTATCGGCTACAGGGGCGCCAGCGGCAGTCGTAAGAGTAGGGCGGGTCATTATGTAGTCCTCCTGTGGGTTGGTGTTGCGAAGTCAATGGATGGATCATAGATAAACTCAATGACAAAATGAAATCAATTAATTATATTGATGCGATAGGGGCAGGCTATGCGCCAACCCGTGGTCAGGCGCATCACTCAAGTCTCGCCTGTTTTCCCACGGGAATCCATGCCCGCGACGCTGCACCCGTATCCATATCCGCCATTAGTATGAAAAATACTCATTGATAATATGAGCAGGCATCTTGAGTTGTATGCAAGGGACTGAAAATAACGGTGTTTTAAGGACTGAAAGAAAAGGCCTGTTGTCATGCCAAGGTTCGGTAAGTTGAAATAATCAAATAGAATTGGTGCTTGGAGACGATAGGCCACGGCTGGTAGGCTTATCGGCAAACGGGCTTTTATGTATACATATCGTTGCCATCGGCAACGATGACATTCTTCAAATCCATAGGGAGTCTTCAGTGAGCATTCCGCTTAATCCACCGTTCCGCGCCGAACACGTCGGCAGCTTCCTGCGTCCTGCCTACTTGCTGGAAGCACGCGCCCAGAAGGAAAAAGGCGAAATTTCCGCAGAACAGCTGCGTGAAGTGGAAGACAAGGCCATCCTTGAAATCATCCGCTTCCAGGAAGAGCTGGGTTTCAAGAGCATCACTGACGGCGAATTCCGCCGCACCTACTTTCACGTGGACTTCCTGCGCCAGCTGGGTGGTGTCGTCAGCGAAATTCCTGCGGTGATCGAACGGCCCAATGGCAAGATCGAACTTGCTCCGCCCATTATGAAGGTGGTCGACAAAGTGCGCCACGTGCGCGACATCCAGCTGGCCGATTTCCAGTTCCTGAAAGCCAACGTGGCTCAGGGATCGGTGCCCAAGGTCACCATTCCGTCGCCTACCATGCTGCACTTCCGTGGCGGCCGCGCCGGTATCAGCCAGGAACACTATCCTGTGCTGGACCCCGATTTCTATGATGATGTGGCGCAGGCCTATGCCGACGAGCTGCACTCGCTGGCTGCCGCTGGCTGCAACTACGTGCAGATGGATGACACCAATCTCGCCTATCTGTGCGATGAGCGCATGCGCGAAGCCGCTCGCCAGCGTGGCGACGACCCCAACGAATTGCCGCACCGTTATGCGGACTTCATCAACCGCGTGGTGGCGCGCAAGCCTGCTGGCATGCGCCTGGGCATCCACCTGTGCCGCGGCAACTTCCGCAGCACGCACGCCGCTGCCGGCAACTACGAACCGGTGGCCGAAGCCCTGCTGGCCGAAATGAACGTAGACGCCTATTTCCTTGAATATGATGACGACCGTTCCGGCGACTTCCGCCCGCTGCGCTTCCTGCCGAAAAACAAGGTGGCGGTGCTGGGCCTGATCACCACCAAGTTTGGCGAGATGGAGTCCAAGGATGAGATCAAGCGCCGTATCGACGAAGCCGCCCAGTACGTGCCCTTGGAGCAACTGGCGCTGTCACCGCAGTGCGGTTTCAGCAGCACGGTGCACGGCAACGATATCGCAGTGGCCGCGCAGCGCCAGAAGATGCAGTTGGTGATGGAAGTGGCACGCGAAGTCTGGGGCGACGCCTGAGCATTTGCGCAAGACTGAGCTGGCAGCCCATGGTTTTTGCCGGTAAGAATTGAGCGTGCTCAAGGGCAGACCTGGGCCCCATCAGGCCCAGTTCATCTGCTAAAACCCGTCGGCCAAACTCCATCGGCCAGACACCTGAGGGTTCAAAAAACAGGCCAGAAAGCCATGCTTTCCGGCCTGTTTTTTTATCTTGGGCAACTGATCCCGGTCCGCTCAGGCGGATTTGCGTTTGCCCCGGCTGATGTAGGGGTGCGCATTGACCTTGTCCACCTGTTCATGCATCACATTCAGCAGGCGGATAAGCGTGTTTTGTTCTTCAGCCGTGAAGCGGCTGAGCAGCAGTTTTTCTCTGGCAGAGGCCACCTGGAAGACCTCATCATGCAGTGTGTGGCCCTTTTCCGTGAGATGGGCCAGCAGGCGTCTTGCGTCTCTTTGGTCAACTTCGGTATGGACCAGGCCATCCTTCTGAAGCAAGGCCAGGGAACGGCTGACCACGCTTTTGTCCAGGCCGATTACTTGGCAAATGCGCTGAGCCGGGATGCCGTTTTCTACGGCCAGCATCGATAACACACGCCATTCCACGACGCCGATGCCGAAATTTTCCCGATAGAGCAGGGATGCGCCTGCTGACAGCTTGTTGGCGATAAAGGTGACCAATCCCGGCACATAACGGTCGAGATCAAGTTTCTTCGTGGAACTCATGCGTAGTCGTCGTCCTGAAGGGGCGTTGCGCGCCGGATCTTGCATCAGGCAGATCCAGAACCTGGCGCGCCGGTTGCTCCAATAGCCCCAATAGCCCTGGTAGCCAGCTGCTGCCGGTATGGCACATCATAAAGCGAGTGGCAAACAGCATACCCCGATTCGGGCTGCCGCCAAGCGCCAGGCCAGGGCGCCAGCGGCCCTGAGCAAGCGGGGGGAAGGGGATCTGACAGAAATTGGGCAGCACCGATATTAGGGCAAATATGGTTGTCTACACAACCAATTGGAATTTAAATATAGTTGTGTAGGCAACTAATATTTGTGTGTGGAATCCGACATGATGACCTTGACCGTCACGCAGAAAACGCGTGAAGCCGATGATGTGTTCAGCTTCCAGCTGGCCGCCAGTAACGGCCAGCCCTTGCCAGCCTATGAAGCTGGCGCCCATATAGATTTGCATCTGCCGCAAGGCCAGGTGCGGCAGTACTCCTTATGCATGCCCTCAGGGGCAGGGCAGCCCGGCAGTTATACCGTGGCAGTGCTGCGCGACCCGGCTTCCCGGGGCGGGTCGATTGCCCTGCACGATCAGATCCGTGTCGGCATGACGCTGATGGCCAGCCCGCCGCGCAATTTGTTCGCGCTGGTGCCGCACGCGCAGAAAACGCTGCTGTTTGCCGGCGGCATCGGCATTACTCCCATTCTTTGCATGGCTCAGGAACTGGCGGCCAGGCAGCAGGATTTCGAACTGCATTATTGCTGCCGCAGCCGCAGCAAAGCGGCATTCGCCGACTTCCTGGAGAGCAGTGCGTTCGCAGACCGCGCGCACCTGCATTTCGATGATGTTTCCCCGCTGGATGTGCAGGCCTGTCTTAAGCCGCCGCAAGCGGGGCAACATTTATACGTGTGCGGGCCCAATGGTTTTATGCAGTATGTGCTCACCTCAGCCAGTCTGTGCGGCTGGCCGGAAACACAGCTGCATCGCGAGCACTTTGCTGCCGTACCGGCGAACCGTCCGCAGGCGGATATCGCTTTCGAGGTAGAGATTGCCAGTACCGGCGCGGTCCACCTGATTCCGCCAGAGCGCTCTGTTTTCGAGGTGCTCGATGAGGCTGGCATCCCTTTGCCCGTGTCATGCGAACAAGGTGTCTGCGGCACCTGTGTCACGAAGCTCATTGCCGGCACGCCGGATCACCGCGATCAATACCTGACGGCAGCCGAACACGCGCGCAATGACTGTTTCACGCCTTGCTGTTCGCGGGCTTTGTCGCCGCGGCTGGTTCTTGATATCTAACACACACGACAGGAGAAAGTCCCCATGTCTTTGGCAACGCTTGCGCCCGCTGAGGCACCATCGCACACCGTTACGCTTCCCGCTTCCCCGTTTCCCTTGAACCAGTGGTACGTCGCCGCGCTATCTTCGGAACTGAAGGATAAGCCGCTGGGCCGCACGCTCTTGAACCGGCCAGTCGTCCTCTTTCGTCTGGGAGATCAGCGGGTGGCGGCGCTGGAAGACCGCTGCTGCCATCGCGCCTTGCCGCTTTCCGATGGCACCGTGGAGCACTGTGGCGTGCGCTGCGGCTACCATGGCCTGTTATATGACGCGACCGGCCAATGCATCGAGATTCCGGGCCAGGAAAAGATTCCGTCGCGCGCCAGGGTGAGCGCGTACCCGGTGCAGGAACGCGACGGCATTGTCTGGATGTGGTTTGGCGCGCCGGATCAGGCCGAACCGCTATTCGACGCGCCAGCCTATGACATCCATAGCTCTGGCAAATACGTCTATGGCGGCGACGTCTATCACTACCAGGCGCCGTATCAGCTGATCCACGATAACTTGCTGGATCTCAGCCATCTTGGATACGTCCACCTGAAGACGATAGGCGGCAACGCCAAGATACACATGAATGCCGAGATGAAAGTCGAGAGCGATGACGAGTCTGTCCGGGTGACGCGCTATATGCTGGATTCCGAACCTCCGCCCACTTATACGGCGGCTTATCCCTTCAAGGGGCGCGTGGACCGCTGGCAGGAAATCGAGTTCCGTTTGTCCCATATCCTGATCTGGACAGGGGCGGTGGACGTGGGCACCGCCAGCATGGACGACCCGCAGCGCGATGGTTTTCATATGCGCGGCTTTCATGGCATTACGCCCGAAACCGAGACGACCTGTCATTACTTCTGGACGATGGCGACCAATCCGGTGGGCGATGTGGAAGGCATACGCGCCAAAGTCCTGGAGCAAACCATCATGACGTTTGACGAAGATAAAGTCGTCATTGAGTCCCAGTACGCCAACATGCTGAGTTGCGGCAAGAAGCCGATGATAGACATTCATGTGGATGTGGGCGCCAACAAGGCGCGGCGCATCATCGAACTGGCCAAGTCCCGCAGCGGCGCTTAAGTCTTTCTGGCGCTGCCCGGCCATGTCTTCGCATGGCCGCATACGCCTGTATCCGTTCTTCCCGTTACTTCCGTTACTCCCGTCCCTGAGCCTGCGCTACGCCGTGATTCGGCAGCGCAGGACGACGCGTGCCTGACGCCTCAGCGCGCGAATGCTTATCGAGGTTCCAATATGAGCAAACCTATTCATGAGCTGATGGATGAGAAGTCCATGAGCCGCTTTCAGTGGGGCGTGATCTCCCTGTGCTTTCTCATCAATATGCTGGATGGCTTCGATGTGCTGGTGATGGCATTCACGGCTGCGTCAGTCGCGAGCCATTGGTCATTGAGCGGTATCCAGCTGGGCTATCTGCTGAGCGCCGGCCTGGTCGGCATGGCCTTGGGTTCCTTGTTTATCGCGCCCTGGGCCGATCGTTTCGGGCGCCGTCCGCTGATTATGTTTTGCATTGCCGTCGCCGGTAGCGGCATGGTGGCGTCGGCCTATGCGCAAAGCCCTGTGCAACTGGGCGCCTTGCGTTTGCTGACCGGGCTGGGCATAGGCGGCATTCTTGCCAGCAGCTATGTGATTGCCGGTGAATACGCGTCCAAGAAATGGCGTGGGCTGGCGATCAGCCTGCAGGCAACTGCGTATGCGCTGGGCGCCACGATAGGCGGTATTGTCGCGGCCTGGATTATTCCCGCCATGGGCTGGCCGTCCGTGTTCCTGTATGGCGGTCTGACGACATTGGCGACCTTGCCCATCATGGGCTTATGGCTGCCGGAATCGCTGGACTTCCTGCTGGGGCGGCAGCCGCGCGGCGCGCTGCTAGCGGTGAACCGTCTGCTGAGCAAGGTGGGCTTGCCCGGCATCAACACCTTGCCGGCGGCCGGCGCCAATCGGGCACAGGCCGCGCGTGCCGGGGTGGGCAGCCTGTTCGCGCCTGGTTTGCTGCCATCCACGCTCTTGATCTGGTGCGCCTTCTTCCTTGTCATGCTGGGCTTTTATTTCGTGATGAGCTGGACGCCCAAGCTCATGGTCAGTGCCGGTTTATCCAATCAGCAGGGCATTACCGGCGGCGTGCTGCTGAACGTAGGCGGCATCGTGGGCACATCGCTGATCGGCCTGCTTGCCGCGCGCTTCGCCTTGCCGCGCCTGCTGATGATCTACATGCTGGCAAACTTCTGTCTCATGTATGGGTTTGTCCGCTTGCTGGGCGAGCTGAATATGGCGTTTGCAGCGGCCTTGCTGATCGGTATCTTCGTCAATGGCTGCGTGGCCGGCTTGTATGCGCTGACGCCATCAATCTACCGCTCCACGCAACGGGTGACAGGTTTAGGCTGGGCCATCGGCATGGGCCGGGTCGGCGCTATCGTGTCTCCGCTGCTGGCGGGGCGCCTGATCGATGCGCAATGGGCGCCTGCCGAGCTGTTCAGCGTTTTTGGTTTGGCATTTGTGCTCGGCGCGCTGGCCATAGCGGCCTTGCCCTGGGCGCAACGGCGGTCACACCGTCAGCCCCAGCCACAGGGCCAACCTCAGGGCTAAAACCGCAGAGCCAGCCTTAAAACATGCCAGCGGAGCCGCTGCCCACCAGCCGCCAGGCGGGACAGGCCTCCTCTTAGGGGGGGGCGCTGCTGCCGGGAAACCCGTCACTGGCAAGGGATAAATCCGGTGCGCAGGAAGAACTGTGCGAGAATCAGTTTCATTCAAGACCATGCCATGAAAAGCGCGGCCACGCTGCCGCGCCGTTCACCATCGGGGCAGTTCCTTTTGGTTTTCTATTTGTGGTTCTCTATTTTTCTACCCAGCGAGACATTCCGATAATGAGCAATCCGTCTGATGTGGCTAGCGGCGCCCTGGAACTTTTGTTGTCCCGACGTTCGAATTCCTTGCTGACGGCGCCGGGGCCCAACGCCCGCGAACTGAATCTGATCCTGCAGGCAGCGGCCCGGGCGCCTGACCATGCTTCCTTGCGCCCCTGGCGTTTTCGCGTGATTGAAGGGGAGGCCATCGGCCGGCTGGCCGATTTTGCCATTGCCGCGGTAAAGGCCGCTGGTGATGCCCGCATGACCCCGGAAAAAGAACATGCGGTGCGGGCCTGGCTGGCCAAGGTGCCGCTGGTGGTCGCGCTGGGGCACGAAATTCATCACGACCACCCCAAGGCCCCGGAATGGGAACAACTGGCAGCCGCCAGCGCAGCCGTGATGAATATGCTGAATGCGGCCCACTTCCTGGGCTATGGCGCATTCTGGAGCACGGGTTTGGGAACCGCCGTCGAAGAGGTGCAGGAAGGCCTGGGCTTCGATCCACTGTCCTACCGTTTCATGGGCTATCTGGTGATAGGCACGCCTGCCGTGCCGGCGCAGGGCTCGGCCAGGCAGGCGCCTGATGCCTACGTCAGCCCTTGGACGGCGCCTGAAGGCCTGTAATGATAGGGCATTCCGGCCGCTGATCCCCGTGGCAGTTGCTGGCCAGATGGGCCAGCGTATCGGCCATCTGTTCCAGCGCCAGCGCCTTGGCGCGCAGCTCCTGGATATGCGCCAGCGCCAGTGTTTTGACATCGGCGCTGGCGCGGGACGTATCCTGCCAGAGCTGCACCAGGCTGCGCATTTGTTCGACGGAAAACCCGAGGTCGCGGGCGCGCCTGAGAAAACACAGGGTATGAACGTCCTGGTCCCGGTAATTGCGGTAGCCAGCAGGGCTGCGCTGTACTTCGGGCAATAAACCCGCATCCTCGTAATAACGGATCATTTTGGCGGAAATTCCGCTGGCTTTGGCTGCTGCGCCGATATTCATGCTTGTTCTCCGTTGGCAGGGGCGGGTTGGGGGCGCCAGGCCTTCAGGCGCAAGGCGTTCACCACCACGAAAACACTGGAAAGTGCCATGGCCGCTGCGGCAAACACGGGCGACATCAGCAGGCCGTAGGCCGGATACAGCACGCCAGCGGCCAGCGGAATGAGGGCGGCGTTATAGACAAAGGCCCAGAACAAGTTCTGGCGGATGTTGCGCATGGTGGCGCGTGAAAGCGCGATGGCATTTGCCACCCCGGCCAAAGAGCCGGACATCAGCACCACGCCGGCAGATTCCACCGCAATATCCGCGCCGGTGCCAATGGCGATGCCAACATGGGCAGCGGCCAGCGCCGGGGCGTCATTGATGCCGTCGCCCACGAACGCGCAGCGCTTGCCTGCGGCCTTGAGTTGGGCCAGCACCGCCACCTTGTCCGCCGGCAGCGCCTGGGCATGGACTTCGTCTATCCCCAGGCTGGCAGCAACCGCTTCAGCGGTACGCTGGTTATCTCCGGTCAGCATGACCAGGCGAATGCCCTGCGCATGCAAGGCCTGCAGGGCAGCCGGGGTGTCATCCTTGAGCGGATCGGCGACGGCAACCAGGGCAGCCATACGGCCATCTATGGCGACATAGAACGGCGTATTGCCTTTGGCGCCCCATTGATCCGCCAGCGCTGCCAGTTCAGGGTCCATGGCGACAGCGCGATCCTGCATCAGTTTGGCAGCGCCCGCGAGCACGGCATGGCCATCGACGCTTGCCGCCAGGCCTGCGCCGCTGATGGCTTCAAATCCGTCAACCTGGCCGAAGGTCATGCCGCGGGCCTGGGCCGCTTGCACAATGGCATGGGCAATGGGGTGTTCCGAATGGCTTTGGGCGCTGGCCAGCCATTGCAGGACTGCGGTTTCGTCAAAACCTGCGGCGACCTGCATATGCGTGAGCGCCGGTTTGCCTTGCGTCAGCGTGCCGGTTTTATCGAAAACCACCGTATCTATTTCGCGCAGGGTTTGCAGGGCATCCCCCTGGCGGAACAGAATGCCCAGATCGGCGGCGCGGCCTGTGCCGACCATAATGGACGTCGGCGTGGCCAGCCCCATGGCGCAAGGGCAAGCCACGATCAGGACCGCGACGGCATTGACCAGCGCGAAATCAAAGCCCAGGCCAGGGGCCAGCACCATCCACAGAACCAGCGTCAGAATGGCGATCGTCATCACAGCCGGGACGAACCAGCCTGTGACTTTATCCACCAATGCCTGCACCGGCAGGCGGGCGCCCTGAGCCTGTTCGACCATGCGGATGATTTGCGCCAGCGTGGTGTTTTCACCGGTGCGCGTGACTTCAATATCCAGGCTGCCATGGGTATTGAGCGTGGCGCCGGTCACGCTATCTCCCGCCTTGCGGGAAACCGGCAGGGGTTCACCCGTCAGCATGGATTCATCTATATGCGATTCGCCCTGGCGGATGACACCATCGAGCGGAATTTTTTCGCCGGGGCGCACGCGAAGCAGGTCGCCGGTATGGATGTTGGCAATATCCACATCTTCGATGGCGCCGTCAGGCAGAATGCGCCTTGCCGTGCGTACCTGCAGGCCAACCAAACGGCGGATGGCCGCGCCGGTGCGGCCCTTGGCGCGCGCTTCCAGCATCTTGCCCAGCAGAATCAAGGTCACAATGACGGCACTGGCTTCAAAGTAAATATGGCGCGAGGCCTCGGGCAGCCAATGCGGCGCCAGTGTCGCCACGACGGAATACAACCAGGCTGCGCCGGAACCGACCGCCACCAGGGAGTTCATATCAGGCGTGCGCTGCCAGAGCGCGCGCAGGCCATCGCGGAAGAAATGACGGCCAGGGCCGGCCAGCACCAAGGTCGTCAGAATGCCTTGGATCCAGGCATTGCGTTGCGCGCCCAGCGTGTGCTGAACCAGATCGTGGATAGCGGGCACCATATGGCTGCCCATCTCCAGCAGGAACACAGGCAAGGTCAGAATGAGGGCGGTGAGAAAGGCGCGCTTAAGCCGTTGCCGCTCCTGCTCCTGGCGCGCGCTTTGCTCGGCGGCAACGCGTTCGCGGTCAACAATGACACTGGCGGGATAGCCGGCCGCGGTGACGACGGCCGCCAGCGCCTCGGGTGAAGCGCCGCTGGTTTGCATGCGTATGCTGGCGCGTTCAGTAGCCAGATTGACATTGGCTTCCAGGACGCCGGGTTGCGCGGCAAGTTTTTTCTGTACACGGTTGACGCAGGACGCGCAGGTCATGCCATCAATGGCAAGCTCGACGGCGAGTGTGGCGTCACGGTGATCGGCTTTCGTACTCATGACTTTCTCCGGGGCAGGAATCCAGGTAGTGCTGTTGCGATGTTGGGGCAATGAAGAGCGTTGGCCTGAAGGCCGGAGCTTGCGCTTAGGCACGCGGCCAATACGACTGCCAGGCTTGCATTGTCAACCTTCCCATAATGATAAGGTCAAGCGCTTTATTGCGGCTGGCACGGCGGGCCAGGGGCTGGGATAGAATGAACCGATGCCCTGATGGAAGAGGGTGCTGCAAGCAACGGAGAAAATGACATGGCAATACTGCAATACCAGGTTCCCGATATGAGCTGCGACCACTGCGTGCGCGCCCTGACTGGCGCGATTCAGGAAGCGGTGCCGGGCGCGCAGGTGCAGGCTGACCTCGCCGCCCATACGCTGACGGTGACCGGCACGACGGATGCTGCCGCCGTGGAGCGCGGCATTGCTGCGGCAGATTACGACTTTACCCGCAAGGAGGCGTGAGCATGGCGCGAATGGTGGATGTCGCCGTGATCGGCGCTGGCACGGCCGGACTGGGCGCCTATCGCAGCGCGCGCGATCAGGGGGCCAGTGCCGTCCTGATTGAAAACGGCCCGTTTGGCACTACTTGCGCGCGCGTGGGCTGCATGCCGTCCAAATTGTTGATTGCAGCGGCAGAGGCCGCTCATGCGGCGCGGGATGGCGCTCCATTCGGGGTGCATGTGTCAGGATTGCGGGTAAACGGTGCCGAAGTGCTGGCGCGTGTCCGGCGCGAGCGGGATCGTTTCGTGGGCTTTGTGCTCAAGGGGATGGAAAGTATTCCCGCAGCGGACGTATTGCGCGGCACGGCGCGATTCACCGCGCCTGGCGTTCTGGCGGTCAGCGGCCAGGAAGAGGAAATTCACGCCAGGGCCGTGGTCATCGCGACGGGCTCGGCGCCTTTTATCGCGGATGAGCTGAGCGGTCTGGGAGACCGTGTGCTGATTAATGACAGTCTGTTTGAATTGCCCGACCTGCCGCGCAGCATTGCCGTGTTCGGGCCAGGCGTCATCGGGCTGGAACTGGGGCAGGCCCTGCACAGGCTGGGTGTGCGTACCCGTCTCTTCGGAGCGCGCGGCAGTCTGGGCGGCATCAGTGATCCGGCGGTCAAGGCAGCTGCATTGGCCGCCTTCAAAACTGAAATGGCGCTTGATGTCCGTGCCCAGATGCAGGAAATCAGGCCGGACAATCATGGCGTCTTCATCCGTTTCCTGGATGACGAAGGCCACGAGCAGGAAGAACATTTCGAATATGTGCTGGCGGCGACGGGCCGGCGCCCGAATCTTGCCGCGCTGGATCTGCCCAAAGCAGGATTGGCGCTGGACGCGCGCGGCCGTCTGGCCTACGACCGCAACACCCTGCGTGCCGGTGATAGCGCCGTCTATATTGCTGGCGATGCCAATGGCGACTTGCCGCTATTGCATGAAGCCAGTGATGAGGGCCGCATAGCCGGGCGCAATGCGGCGCGCCACCCCCAGGTAGAACCGGGATTGCGGCGTGCTGGCCTGAGCGTCGTGTTTTCCGAGCCGCAGGTTGCCAGTGCCGGCAAGCGCTACAGCGAGCTGGAACAGGCAGGGGTCGAGTTCGTGATTGGCGAGGTCGATTTTGGCGACCAGGGGCGGGCACGCGTCATGCGGCGCAATGCCGGTTTGTTGCGGGTGTACGCGCAACGCAGCAGTGGCCGCCTGCTGGGCGCGGAACTGGCCGCGCCAGCGGCCGAGCATTTGGGGCATTTGCTGGCCTGGTCGGTACAGCAGCAGATGACCATCGGGCAAATGCTGGAGATGCCGTTTTACCATCCGGTAGTGGAGGAGGGCTTGCGCACGGCCCTGCGTGACGCGCAGGCCAAGCTGGCCCGGGCAAGCTGACCCACCCCCATGCGGAAACTTCAGCCTTGGGCTGGAGGCACAACGATCAAGGCCAGGGCGTGATGAGCGCCCTGGCCTTGATGATTTTTGGCTGCCGGAACGGTCTCCGGCAGCCTGAGCAGAGATGAACTGCTTTATTTGTTTTTGGTTACCAGACCGTAGATGAAGAGCACGATGATGGCGCCGATCACGGAAGCAATCCAGCCTGCTGCCTGCCCGGCTGCATAAAGCCCCAGGCTGCGGCCCAGGAACCCGCCGACGAGAGAGCCGACAATACCGAGAATGGCGGTCATGATAATGCCCATGTCCTGCCTGCCGGGCATGATGGCGCGGGCAATCAGGCCCACGATGAAACCGACCACAATCATGATGATGAAATCCATGCATTTCTCCTGTCTCGTGCGTGATGGTTTGCCAAGGGTGGCAACCCTGATGAGAATCATAACAGTCTAAAATCATCACTTTTATTAATGGCCGCCTTATCCTGGGATGGGCATGTAAGTGTGTGTGAACAGTGCATCATCGTGGCGGCAAATCCATGGCCGGCTTCGCAATGAGGACGATGACGACGGCTGCGCTGGCCGCTACGATGGCGGCAGCCGACCAGCTCCAGTATTGAATGACGCTGCCGACAAGCATCGGGCCGACGATTTGCCCCAGGTTGTTGCCCTGCATTGCCAAACCCATGACCAAGGGCACCAGGATGCTGTTCCTGGCAGCCAGGGGCGCAGCTGATAGCAGTGTTGCGGGAATCAGGCCGCCGACCGCGGCATAGACAATGCACAGCAGAAACGCGGGCGTGCCTGGCAAGACATCCACGAAAATGCCCAGTCCGCTGGCGCCCATGATCAAACTGGCGCCGGCCAGTATCAGCGCGCGCGGCACACCTTTCGACAACAACAGGCCTGCGGCCAGGTTGCCTAGAATATTGGCGGCGATGGCCAGAGCACTCAGTTCGCCTGCGCTCTGGTGCGTGACATTCATGCGTTCCATGAGCAGTACTGGCAGGAAACTGAATAGCGCGAAAAACATCAGGCTGTAGAGGCCGAAGATCGCGGCGATCAGCAGCGGCCCCCGGGCCGTCAGCGTTGCCATGGCATCGCCGGCCAGTTGACGCCATGGTTGCAGACGGCGCATGCCAGCATCGGGCACAGCAATGAATACCGCACATAAGGCCAGCGCAACCATTGCCGCGCAGGCCCACCACAAGGCGCGCCAGCTCTCGAACCAGGGGCCTGCCAGCATCGCCAGCGCCATGCCGGCAGGCATGAAGCAGCTCCACAAGGCCATCACGAGGTTACGCCGGGACGGGGCGGCAAGGACGCCCAGGATGGATGGGGCGGCTACTGTAATCAGTAGGAATCCGGCACCTTCGATAACGCGGGTCCACAGTAATTCCTCATAGTCTCGCGACAAGGCACCGAGGACACAGCCTGCCAGGACGATCAGCAGGCCCAGGCGCAGCACACGGCGTGCGCCCGTGCGGCCCGTCCAGGCGCCAGCGAACAGGCCGCCGAGCAGGCCAAGTAACGAAAAGACGCCCACCAGCCTGCCGATGGCCGCGAGGCCCAGGTGCATGTCCGCCTGCAACAGCGGCGCGACAATAACTGCCTTGCCGACTTGCAGAGCGCCGATGATGCCTGCCGCCACGACGACGCCTACGGCGGTCCACGGCGTTGCCGGGAGGGCTGGGGAGGCCGTCAACTGTGCCGGCCGGGTCATGGCCGGGCTCCTCTCTGGCGTCCTGCCGCAAGCGCCAGGGCAATCTGCGCAACGTGCCTGCCCTGGAAGCGGGCGCCGGCAAGTTCGTTTTCGCTAGGCTTGCGGTAATTGCCCTCAGCATCTTCGGCAAGCGTCGTGGCGCCATAGGGCGAACCGCCAGTGATTTCGTCCATACGTAATTGCCCCTTGAAGCTGTATGGCAGGCCGACAACGAGCATGCCCAGGTGCAGCAGGACAGTATGGGTGGATTGCAAGGTGGTTTCTTGCCCGCCATGCTGACTGCCGGTGGAAGTAAAGGCGCTGCCTACCTTGCCGACCAGCAGGTCTTGGGCCCAGAGTCTGCCGGTGCAGTCGAGGAAGTTTTTCATCTGCGCGGCCATGTTGCCAAAGCGTGTCGGCGTGCCGATGATGATGGCATCGTAGTCAGCCAGTTCGGCGACATCAGCGATTTCCTCATGCTGCGGTATCCGGTAGCCGGCGGCTTGCACCATTGCGGGCGGCACCAGTTCAGGCACCCGCCGCAGGGTGACGGTGGCGGGTGTTTCGCTGACGCCCTGGGCGACGGCCTGCGCCATGGTTTCAATATGCCCGTAGGATGAGTAATAGAGAATGAGTACCTTGGCCATAATGGCTCCTTGTGGAAGGTTCCAAGTATTCTAGGTAGCTCATTCGATCTATCATAACGATATAAATTGATAGTTTTGATCGTTTATTAAGATAATGATAGATCCTCTCACCCTGGACCAAATCCGCACATTCGTGGCTGTGGCGGATTGCGGCGGGTTTCGGGCCGCCGCCCAGAACCTTGCTCGCGTGCAATCGGCGGTCAGCACGAGCATTGCCAACCTGGAAGCGCAGTTGGGCGTGCAGTTATTCGACCGCAGCGGACATCGGCCGGTACTGACGCAAGAAGGGCTGGCCCTGCTGGCCGATGCCCAGGACCTGCTGCTCAGGGTGGACACCATGCGTGCCCGCGCGCGTGGTTTCGGCGCCGGGCTGGAGCACGAACTGGCGCTGGTGGTCGATACCCTGTTTCCATTGGATGTCGTGGGTGTCGCGCTCAGGGCTGTCCATGCCAGATATCCGACGGTGGCGCTACGCGTGGCTGTTGAACCCCTTGGCTACCCGGCCCAGGCGTTGATAGAGCGGCGCTGCAACCTGGCCATTATGGTGGGTGAGGATTTTCGCGAGCCACGTATCAGCCTGGAAGCGTTGGCCCCTGTCGTACAGGTGGCCGTGACCGCGGCAGATCACCCGTTGGCGATGGTGGAGACTGGCCGCCTGCTGGGTCTGGCGGAATTGGCCGAACATATGCAGATCGTGCTGGAAGATCCCACCTTGCTATCGGCTGGCCGGACTTTCGGTGTGTTGTCGCCAAGAACCTGCCGGGTGACGACCCAGGAAGCCAAACATGCCTTGATCAGGGCAGGCGTCGGCTGGGGAAGGTTGCCCCTCTGGCTGGTCGAACCGGAATTGCAGGAAGGCAAACTGGTGCGTATCAGGACCGATGCGCTGGGGCGGCAGGGCGAGGGGGTTCTGGAAAGCTATCTGGCGCGGCGGCTGGATCAACCCAACGGCCCGATAGCAAGATTCCTGGCTGACACCCTGCTCAGCCTGGTGCGGCAAGACAAAGTTTGAATCCGCCGCATTGTCTGTCAGGCCGGTCATGCGATAGCGCGAGACAGGCAGGTTCGATTCAAGGCCGTGTTTTGAGCCGACGCGGGATGATCAGGCCGGAGAGGCGCTGGCGTCGATGGCTGGCAGGGCGCGGAACCCTACGCACAGGCGATTCCAGGCATTGATGACGCCAATCGCAAGCGTGAGTTTGGTCATCTCCGCCTCTGTAAAAAAGGCCCGCAATGCGTCATAGGCTGCATCCGGCGCATGGGTCTGCGATACCAGCGTCAAGGATTCCGTCCAGCCCAGTACGGCGCGTTCGCGCTCGTCGAAAACCGGCGATTTGCGCCAGACGCTGACCAGGTGGATTTTCTGCTCGCTGAAGCCGTCATGACGCGCTTCCTTGACGTGCATGTCCACGCAAAACGCGCATCCATTGATCTGGGACGCGCGCAGATTGATCAGGTGGATGAGATCGGGCGCCAGTCCGGATTCCTCGGTCAGGTATTGCGAAACGGAGGAAAGCGCCTGGTAGGCGTCGGGTGCGGCTTTGGCGAAATTGAAGCGGTTTTGCATGGCATGCTCCTGAGAATGGAAGGCAAGGGTTCAGGCTTTCTGGATGGGAATGCGCTCGTGCGCCTGTAGGAATGAGCCACTGCGTTTGGCGATGGAGCCGTCATCGAGCGCGCTGACGTCGGCAATAATGCTGGCGATGCTGACGGACCTGAGTTCGGCGCGATAGGCCTGTTCGGCGCGTTGCATGGCGGTGTTGATGCGGCAGGGGCCGGCAAGCATTGCGCAACCCGGCGGCAGGGGATTGGGGCCGCGGCGGCGTATTTCCTGGCAGCGAAAGGCCGGTCCGGCGCCTTCCACGGCCAGGACAATATCCAATAGTGAAATCTCAGCCGGGGCGCGGCCGAGCCGATATCCGCCCTTGGGGCCAGGCAGGGTCTGGAGAATACCGGCAGCGGACAGTGCCTGCAGATGCTTGAGCAGATAGCTGGGCGATACCCCATGGTATTCGGCCAGGGCCGCCGCCGAGAGCAAGCCTGCGGGGGAAAGTCCCGCCAGCAGCGTCACACTGTGGATGGCCTGTTCTACGCCGTCGCTGAGTTTCATGAAGTTTGCCCTTTAATCATGGATATATTTTATCTATGATTAAAGGGGATGAGCAAGACAATAGAATCCGGCCTTGCGGGCAGGCGCCGGCTGGCTTGGCACTGATAAAAAATGCCCCCACGCTGCGCCTGCGGCTTGCTGCCCCCCGAGGGGGCGTTTTTGTCTTGGGAGCGGCCCGGCGACAAAAAAACGGCATGCAGGCTGGGCCGCATGCCGTTCATGTCCCGTCAGTATCGGTCAGGACTGGCCATCCATGCCGCTATGGCGCAGCAGGGCATCCATGCTGGGGTCCCGCGCACGGAACGCGCGGAAGGATTCGGCGGCCGGGCGCTCGCCGCCCACGGCCAGAATCTCCTTGCGGAAACGCGTGCCAGTGGCAGCATCCAGCGTTGAATTGCCGCTGGCGCCAGCGGCTTCTTCGAACGCGGCATAGGCATCGGCAGACAGAACTTCCGCCCATTTGTAGCTGTAATAGCCAGCGCCATAGCCGCCCGCGAACAGGTGCGAGAAGCTGTTGGGGAAGCGGTGCCAGGCGGGCGGGAACAATACCGCCACTTCCTTGCGCACAGCGTCCAGCACCGACAGCACGTCCGCCATGGCCATGGGCCGTACCTGTTGATGCAGCAGGATATCGAACAGCGAAAACTCGATCTGGCGCAGCATTTGCATGCCGCCCTGGAAGTTGCGCGCTGCCAGCAGCTTGTCGAATAGTTCGCGTGGTAAGGCTTCGCCGGTATCCACGTGGGACGACAGCGTTTGCACAACCTCCCATTCCCAGCAGAAGTTCTCCATGAACTGGGAAGGGAGTTCGATGGCGTCCCATTCCACCGCCGAAAACGCCGACAGGGCCGGTTCATCGACTTCGGACAGCAGCGCATGCAAGGCGTGGCCGCTTTCATGGAACAGGGTGATGACGTCATCGTGCGTCAACAGTGCCGGGCGGCCGTCCTGTGGACTGGCGAAATTGCAAATCAGGTAGGCAACCGGCGTCTGCACGCCAGGCGCTGCCAGGCGCCGGTTACGCTCACCATCGACCCAGGCGCCGCCTTGCTTGCCGGCGCGGGCATACAGGTCCATGTGCAGGTGGCCGAGCACCGTGCCATCGGCGTCGGTGACAGCGAAGCTGCGCACATCCGGATGCCAGCCCGGCAGGTGTGCCGGTTGCAAAGACACGCCAAACAGAGAGCGGGCGACACCGAACAGGCCTTCCAGCACGCGCGGCAAGGTGAAATAACGTTTTACCGTATCGTCAGAATAGGCGTAGCGGTTTTCGCGCAGGCGTTCTGCCGCGAAGGGCACGTCCCAGGGTTCCAGCGGGTCCAGGGCGAGCTGTTCACTGGCATAGGCGCGCAAAGCTGCCAGGTCCTGTTCTGCATAAGGCCGGGCGCGGCGGGCCAGGGTTCGCAGGAAATCCGTTACCTGCGCCGCGTTGTCGGCCATGCGGGTTTCCAGGCGCAAGGCGGCATAATCCGCGTAGCCCAGCAACTGTGCTTCTTCAGTACGCAAGGCCAGCAATTGCTCGATCTGCGGGCCGTTGTCGTAGCGGGCATCACCGTTTTCCGAGGCGACGGTGGCATAGCCGCGATACAGCGCTTCGCGCAACGAGCGGTCGCGCGCATATTGCATGACCGGCAGGTAGCACGGCATTTTCAGCGTCAGTTTCCAGCCGCTCTTGCCGTCTTCCTGTGCCGCATTGCGAGCCGCCTGGCGCACGTCTTCGGGCAGGCCATCCAGACGCGCCGCGTCTTCGACATACAGCGCCCAGGCGTCGATGGCATCCAGCACGTTCTCGGAGAACTTTTGTGACACCTGCGCCTGTTGCTCGGAATTGCGTGCATATTGTTCGCGCGCCGCACCTTCCAGCGCTACGCCGCCGAGGCGGAAATCACGCAAGGCGAGGTCGAGCACGCGCTGGCGCGCCGGACTCCAGCCACCCGCCTGATGCAGGCGCAGATACTGCTTGTAGAGGCCTTCGTGCAAACCGGTCCAGGTCGAGAACTCGCTGACCTTGGGCAGCATCTCGTTATAGGCTGCGCGCAGCTCAGGCGTGTTGACGACCGAGTTCAGGTGGCCGACCACCGACCACGCACGCCATAGCTGTTCCGACGCCAGTTCCAGCGGCAGTACGACCGCATCCCAGGTGGCAGGCAATTCGGGCGAGGCGGCATGTTCGACGGCTTGCCGGGCGTTCTGCAGCAGCTGGTCGATGGCTGGGGCGATATGCGCCGGCTCGATGGCCGCATAGTCGATATGCGCCGCAACCGGCACCATCAGGGGGTTGTTATTCAATACGGCGTTCTCGGTCATGCCTTGCCTTGCTCCTGGAGCTGGCGTTCCGCAGCTTCCACGGTGTTGACCAGCAGCATGGCGATGGTCATGGGGCCCACGCCGCCGGGGACGGGAGTGATCGCGCCGGCCACTTCGCTGGCAGAGGCGAAATCCACATCACCGCAGAGCTTGCCGTCCGCGCCGCGGTTGATGCCGACGTCGATGACGACGGCACCGGGCTTGACCATGTCGCCGGTGACGATGCCGGGGCGACCGGTGGCCACGACCAGGACGTCGGCACGGCGCGTGTGCGCCGCCAGGTCACGGGTTTTGGAGTTGCACAGCGTGACCGTCGCGCCTTCGGCCAGCAGCAGCATGGCCATGGGCTTGCCGACGATATTGCTGGCGCCCACGATGACTGCCTCGGCGCCGCGCAGCGCGACATTTTCATGGGCCAGCATCTTCATGACGCCGTAGGGCGTGCAGGGCCGGAACAGCGGCTTGCCCGTCATCAGCAGGCCGGCATTGGCAATATGGAAGCCATCGACATCCTTTTCGGGTGCGATGGTTTCGATCACCGTGTGGGCATCAATATGCTTGGGCAGCGGCAGCTGCACCAGGATGCCGTGGATGGCGGGGTCGGCATTCAGTGCACGCACGCGTTCCAGCAGGGCTTCCTGGCTCAGATCGGCCGGATAGCGCTCCATGACGGAATGGAAACCGGCTTTCTCGCAGGCAGCGACCTTGTTGCGGACATATACCTGGGAGGCAGGGTCCTCGCCTACCAGGACGACGGCCAGCCCGGGCTTGATGCCGGCGGCGGTCAGGCTGGCGGCGCGGACGGCGGCTTCTTCCCGGATTTGCTGGGCCAGGGCGGAGCCGTTGATAATGCGTGCGGTCATTGGGACTATCCGTTAATTGTTGTTCAGGGCCACCTTCATCAGGTCGGCCACAGTGGTTACTTGAAGTTTTTCCATGATGTTGGCGCGATGCGCCTCGACGGTCTTGATGCTGATGCCAAGATCGTCGGCAATCTGCTTGTTCAGGCGGCCGGCGACGATGCGCTCAAGCACTTGCTGTTCGCGCGCGGTCAGGCGGCCCAGCATGGCTTCACGGTTGCGGCGGGTCTGAACCTGGTCGTGGCGTTCCGCAGCCTGTTCCAGCATCCGGCCCACGATCTGGCGCAGGTCGGATTCATTGAAGGGTTTTTCCAGGAAGTCGGCTGCGCCTTTCTTCATGCTGGCCACGGCCATGGGCACGTCGCCGTGGCCCGTGATGAAGATGATGGGAATCGGGGCCTTGCGCGCCAGCAGTTGCTCCTGCAACTCCAGGCCGCTCATGCCGGGCATGCGCACATCGGCGATCAGTACCGCGAGTTGCCCCGGGTCGTACTGGGACAGGAAGACTTCGGCGTTATCGAAGGCTGTCACACGGTAGCCATTGGCTTCGAGCAACCAGCGCAGTGAGTCGCGTACTGCCTCGTCGTCATCAACGATATAAACCATGCCGGCGGACTGGGGGGTGCTCATGCGTGCTTCTCCTCGGACTTAGCCTCTGGCTGGACCGTTTCCGGCGCGGCGCAGGGCAGGGTGAACCTGAATATGGTACCTCCGGTAGGATTGGACTGTGCCCAAAGCCTGCCGTGGTGAGACTCTATTATTGTGCGACAGATATTCAGCCCCATGCCCAGGCCTTCGGACTTGGTGCTGAAAAATGGTTCGAACAGGCGCTGCGGGTCGGCCAGGCCGTGGCCGGCGTCGATGACCGACACCCCGACCAACGCACCTTCCCGGCGCAGTTCCACGCGCAGGATGTCTATCTCGCTGTTTTCCATGGCTTCCAGGCCATTCTTCAGCAGATTGAGCAATACCTGTTCGATCAGGATGGGGTCGGCCAGCACGTTGGGGAGATCTCTTTCGATATCCTGGACGATGCTGATCCGCCGTTTGCGGGCGTCGATATCGGCGAACGCCACGGCATTTTCCAGTATGCCCAGCATGGAAACGCTTTGGCGGCGAGGCTCGCTGCGTTTCACGAATTCGCGGATGCGGCTGATGATCTTGCCGGCGCGTTCGGCCTGCATGGCCGCTTTTTCCAGCGCGGGCAGCAGCGAATCGGGATCGGTGCGCCCAGCACGGACCATCGCGACGGCTCCCATACTATAGTTGGTGATGGCCGTGAGCGGCTGGTTCAGTTCGTGCGCCAGCGACGAAGCCATCTCGCCCATGGTGGTCAGGCGGCTGGTGAGCTGGATTTTCTCACGCTGTACGCGCGAGGCTTCTTCGTGGTCACGCCGTTCAGTGATGTCGCGAGCCACTTGCAGCCTGACTTTGCGGCCGTCCGTCCAGGCCAGGATGCGATGGCGAACTTCGAACCAGCGCTGCGCCGATTGCGAAAAAATTTCTATGGATTCATCGGTGTAGCGGCCGCGCCGGCCGCCCAGCAATTCTTCGTGGCCGTTGGCGTGGGCGCCGAAAACGCGGCGATAAGTGCGGTTGGCGAACAGCAGCTCCATGCCTTCCTGCTTGTCGGACGTCACGGAAATTGCGTCGTCCAGGCCTTCCAGCACCGTCATAAAGCGTTCGTGCGCAGCCGTCAGGGCCTCGCGGATGCGCTTGGGCTCGGTGATGTCCGTCATGGAGGTCATCCAGCCGATCTGCTTGCTATCCGGGTCCAGCAGCGGGGAAACATACATGCGGGCGGTAAAGCGCGAACCATCGCGGCGCTGGGCTTCGACTTCCAGGCCGCTGCTGGGCGTGTTGCCGGACAGAACCAGGTCCATCGTGTGCTGGTGGGCCTCGAAGCGGCCGGGCACCCAATAGGGGAAGGGGGGCCGCCGGCCGACGAGGTCCGCCTCGTTCCAGCCTATCATGCGACAGAAGGCGGGATTGACGTAGGCGATGCGGCCATCCATGTCGATCACTCGCATGCCGGTAGACATGGAGTTTTCCATGGCGCGACGGAAGCTGGTTTCCGCAATCAGCGCGGCCTCGGCATTCCAGCGGTAACGGGTATAGCGCCACAGCGCCAGCAGGCTGATGACAATGACCACCGACAGGCCGATCACGACCCACAGCAGGCGTTGCTGGCGGATTTCCTGGTCGATGGTGACGAACATGACGCTGTCGTCGCGCAGGTGCTGCAACCAGAAGAAGGCGCCCATCACGCACAAGTAGAGTCCCAGCACCAGGACGGGGGTGAGCCAGTACCAGCCGCGCCGGCGGGTGCGCGCATGGTTGTGGAACTGAGTCGTGATGGAAGGTCTGGGCGTACTGGCCATTGTCTCTTTTGTTTCCGATTCGCCGGCATTTTAGAACACGAGCCTGCCGGCACGGCACGGAATATGCCATCAAATGAGGGATCGCGTCGCAATCTTGCTGCTGGCGCTGCGGCTGGCGGCGTCCGGGGCTTGCGCCGGAGGACCGGCAGGGGATTGCGCCGCGGTTGCCGACAGGCCGGCGTAACGCGCTGGAACAGCGCTTCGGCCGCGAGAGTCCATTTTTTATATTATGAAATATAATCTCGCTTCGTGAAAAATCGCTTGCTCCGCTACAGTGTCTTTCCTAGAATGCGTTTGCGATAACGATATGCTAGGTTACGAAAGGGAAGCCTCTGGTGTTCATGCCAGCGCTTGCCTGCCACGGTCCTGCGAGGGCTTTTTGCTCAAAGCTTGACGACTGCAAGTTTCGCCCGGTTTCGCATCCCCACGACGCGCAACGGGCGGCGCATGATAGGTAAAGTGGCCAAAATAGCCAGCTCAAACTGGCAGCCTGGGCAAAGTAGCGCAGAAATCTGGATCAAGCCGGTAACTCCCGGCTTCGCCCGTCCATCCGAAGATAAGGAGACACCTTATGTCCGCACAAGAGAACGTCGATCAAAGCTCGACGGCGCAAGACATCGACAGCCTCGAAACCCAGGAATGGCTTGATGCCCTGGCCGCGGTACTGGAACAGGAGGGGCCGGAACGCGCCCACTTCCTGATTGAACGCCTGATCGACCAGGCACGCCGTTCGGGCGCCCATATTCCTTTCTCGCCCAACACCGCATACGTCAATACGATTCCGGAAGCGCTGCAGCCCGGCCATCCCGGCAACCTCGAACTGGAAGCCCGCATTCGCGCCTACGTGCGCTGGAACGCCATGGCCATGGTCGTGAAGGCCAATCGCCACACGCCGCCCGATGGCGGTGACCTCGGCGGCCACCTGGCTTCGTTCGCGTCGCTGGCTACTATGATTGGCACGGGTCAGAACCATTTCTGGCACGCGGATACCGAAGAGCATGGTGGCGACCTGGTGTACTTCCAGGGCCACTCGTCGCCCGGTATCTATGCTCGCGCCTACCTGGAAGGCCGCCTGAGCGACGAACAGCTGGACAATTTCCGCCAGGAAGTCGATGGCAAGGGCCTGTCGTCCTACCCGCACCCGAAGCTGATGCCGGAATTCTGGCAGTTCCCGACGGTGTCCATGGGCCTGGGCCCCTTGATGGCCATTTATCAGGCCCGTTTCCTGAAGTATCTGCATGCCCGTGGCATCGCCGACACCAGCAAGCGCAAGGTCTGGGTGTTCTGCGGCGACGGCGAAATGGACGAGCCGGAATCCAAGGGCGCAATCAGCTTGGCCGCACGCGAAAAGCTCGACAACCTGATCTTCGTCATCAATTGCAACCTGCAGCGCCTGGACGGCCCTGTGCGCGGCAACGGCAAGATCATCCAGGAATTGGAAGGCGACTTCCGTGGCGCTGGCTGGAACGTGATCAAGCTGATCTGGGGGGGGTACTGGGATCCGCTCCTGGCGCGCGACAAGGAAGGCATCCTGCGCAAGATCATGGAAGACACCGTCGATGGTGAATACCAGGCCTACAAGGCCAACGACGGCAAGTTCGTGCGCGAAAACTTCTTCGCCAAGCATCCCAAGCTGCTGGAAATGGTCGCCCGCATGAGCGACAACGACGTCTGGCGCCTGAACCGTGGCGGCCATGACCCCCATAAGGTCTATGCTGCGTTCAAGTCGGCCACCGAACACGGCGGCCAGCCCACCGTCATCCTGGCCAAGACCATCAAGGGCTATGGCCTGGGCCATGACGGCCAGGCCAAGAACCCGACGCACCAGAAGAAGAAGCTGGATCTGGACGCCATCCGCGAATTCCGCGACCGCTTCAATATCCCGGTGCCGGACGACAAGCTCGAAGAGCTGCCGTACTTCAAGCCTGCCGAAGAATCGGCGGAAATGAAGTACCTGCGCGAACGCCGCGAAGCCCTGGGCGGCTACCTGCCCAAGCGTCGCCGCGTTTCCGACGAAAAGTTGCCCGTGCCCGCGCTGGATACCTTCAAAGCCGTGCTGGAGCCGACCGCCGAAGGCCGCGAGATCTCGACCACGCAGGCGTTCGTGCGCATCCTGAACCAGATTCTGCGCGACAAGAACCTGGGCCCCCGCGTCGTACCTATCCTGGCAGACGAATCCCGTACCTTCGGTATGGAAGGCCTGTTCCGCCAGATCGGCATCTACGCGCCGGAAGGCCAGAAGTACGTGCCGGTCGATAAAGACCAGGTCATGTACTACAAGGAAGCCGCCAACGGCCAGCTGTTGCAGGAAGGGATCAACGAAGCGGGCGCGTTCAGCTCCTGGATCGCCGCGGCAACGTCGTACTCGACGAACAACCGCGTCATGATCCCGTTCTACATCTATTACTCGATGTTCGGGTTCCAGCGCATCGGCGATCTGGCCTGGGCGGCGGGCGACATGCAGGCACGCGGCTTCCTGCTGGGCGGCACTGCCGGCCGTACCACGCTGAACGGCGAAGGCCTGCAGCACGAAGACGGCCACAGCCACATCCAGTCGGCCCTGATCCCGAACTGCGTGTCCTATGACCCGACCTTCGGCCACGAACTGGCCGTCATCATCCAGCGCGGTCTCAAGCGCATGGTGGAAGACCAAGAAAACGTCTTCTACTACATCACGGTGATGAACGAAAACTATGCCCAGCCCGGCCTGAACGAAGGCGACGAGGAAGGCATCATCCGCGGTATGTACAAGCTGAAGGCTGGCGGCGAAGGCAAGCTGCGCGTGCAGTTGCTGGGTTCAGGCACCATCCTGCGCGAATCGCTGGCTGCACAGGACCTGCTGAGCGAAGACTGGGGCGTTGCCGCCGACGTCTGGAGCGTGACCAGCTTCACCGAGCTGCGCCGCGACGGCCTGGATGCCGAGCGCCAGGCCCTGCTGAACCCGGAAGCCGAAGCGCCCAAGCCCTATGTGACCCAGGTGCTGGAGCAAAGCGAAGGCCCGATCGTCGCGTCGACCGACTACATCAAGATGTTCGCCGACCAGATCCGTCCGTTTGTTCCGGAAGGCCGCCGCTATCACGTGCTGGGCACCGACGGCTATGGCCGTTCGGACTACCGCTACAAGCTGCGCGAGCACTTCGAGGTTGATCGTCACTTCATCGTCCTGGCCGCGCTCAAGTCGTTGGCAGACGAAGGCAAGCTGCCGCGCGCCAAGGTGGCCGAAGCCATCAAGAAGTATGGCATCAACCCGAACAAGGCCAATCCGCACTACGCGTAAAGGGGACATAAGACATGAGCAATCTCGTTGAGATCAAAGTGCCGGATATTGGCGACTTCGACAGCGTCGAAGTGATCGAAGTGATGGTCGCCGTTGGCGACACGATCGAAGCCGAGCAAAGCCTGATTACGGTGGAGTCGGACAAGGCCTCGATGGAAATCCCGGCGTCGCAAGGCGGTGTGGTGAAGTCGGTCAAGGTCAATGTCGGCGACAAGGTCAAGGAAGGTTCGGTGATC